>JAEEGI010000259.1_pt1 | contig 453582 bp, 319 predicted proteins | sample 8958751 | NCBI WGS metagenome assembly JAEEGI01 (sample SAMN16246545, study PRJNA631951) | gut metagenome | biome: gut microbiome; feature: rumen; material: KS-attached | host: Bos | place: Iran: Karaj | collected 2018-10 | reverse complement strand
AGCGCCAAGACATTCGTCTTAACTTCTTTAACTTCTTTAACTCCTTTAACTTCCCAAAATCAATCAACACAAACACAACCATTAAAACACATTTCCCTATGAACGAAAGTATTAAGTATTCTGTGGCGATGCGCCCCAATCCCAACAAGCCCGAAGAGGCGAAGAAGGCTTATGCCTGCATGCAGCACCAGCGCACCCTGACGCTCGAGGAGCTGGCAGATCACATCGTGAAGCACGGCTCGCCGTTCTCGGCCGGTTCCATCTACGGCATCATCGTGGACCTGACCACGTGCGCCTCCGAAGCGCTCACCGAGGGCAACAACGTGGACCTGGGCAAGCTCGGCACCTTCCGCACCACCATCAGCAGCGTGGGCGCCAAGACGAAGGACGAGTTTACCGAAGCCAACATCAAGCGCCTCAACGTGAACTTCGAGACGAGCGCATACCTTGAGGAGCGCCTCACCGAGGCTACCTTCGAAGTGACCTCCAGCCGCAAGGCTCAGGCTGCCGCTCTCAAGGCTGAGAAGGAAGGCAAGACTACGGCCGACTGGACGCCGGAAGTGGAGGAAGGTGATGAACCTTAATGGCTGGCGGCACAGCCGCCAAGCCCATTAAGGGGTGAGAGCCAGCTACGCTGGCGGTGAGGGGTGAGAGCGCCTTCGGCGCGGTGAGGCAATTCTAACCTCTAACCAGGACGCAGCCATCTAACCGCCGCGTAGCGGCTCTAACCCACGAAGGGCTCTAACCGGCCGAATGGCTCTAACCCACGAATGTCTCTAACCGCTGCGAAGGGGCATACTACAAAGAAGAAGGGGCGGCGCGTATGTGCGCTGCCCTTTCTTGTGCGTATGTGCGCTGCCTTTTCTTGTGCGTATGCGCACGGGCGCGGGTACATTAATTTGGCAATGATATAGGAGTTGACCTGTTGAAAGAGGAATAAGCCCCAGAGGGGCGTAGGAATTTAGGCAGGGCGTGGAGAGAGCGAAGCGAACGGAACCCCTGTATCATGTCAGGAGGTATATAGAGTGCCGTAGGTACGCAGGAACAAGCTCAATAATTCCGTCGTACCTACGGCACTCTATATACATCAACTCTTTGAGCAGGGGTTCCGCTCCGCTTCACGCCCTGCCTAATATCCGTCGCCCCTGCGGGGCTTTGCAGGTCATCTCCTATATCATTGCCTTAAATTTATTATGATTTGTTGTGAGGATGTCAATAAAGCGTGATGAAAAGTTGAAAATTCTTCTATTTGTTTTGTTGTATTGAGGAATTTTACTTTCTTTACAGCGAAAATTAACTAATCAACACAGAAAAAAACAATGACAAAACCTGAGGATGATAACTATTCTTGAAGGTATTGTCTTTCGCTCGGCGCTTGCGACGCTTGACACTTCAAGAACTCCTTTAACTCCTTTAACTTCCAATAAATAACAAATATACTCAGATATGAAACAGAGAATCCTGATGTTGCTGCTTGCCCTGATGGCCTTGGGCACAGCCAGACTGTATGCGGCGGAAGCTTATGCGGTTGCCGCATGGGATAGTTTTGATGCCAACAGGCGTCTTGGCTTGACGTTCTACTACAACAACAACCGTAGCAGTCACGAGAACGCCATTGGCGAGTATGTGTTCTCGCTGAACAGCGGGAGCGACAAACCCGAATGGATCTTGGATCGTCCCGGTTTAAATCCTAACGACATCAGCTACGTGCAGTTCGACTCGTCGTTTGCCAACTACAGTCCTACGACCACGGCGCACTGGTTCGACCACCTGTATGGTCTGGAATCCTTCAGAGGGACTGCTAACCTCAACACCAGCCAGACGACGGATATGTCGTACATGTTTTTCTGTACCTGTATAAATGAACTCGACCTGACATGGTTGAATGTGAGCAACGTGACTGACATGAACTACATGCTCGCCGGCTGCAGCAGGACGCAAAGCCTGAATATTTCGGGTTGGAACACGTCGAAGGTGACGAATATGAGCCACATGTTCGATGGTTGCAAACTGACGGTCCTCAACCTGACATTCGACACCTCGAGCGTGACGGATATGAGCTACATGTTTTACCGGTGCGATAATCTGTCATCGCTGACGTTCGGAAGCAGCTGGAGCACGGCCAATGTGGTGAACATGCAATGGATGTTCGCGGATTGTGAAAACCTGGGCACCCTCAACCTGAACGGCTGGAACACCGCCAAGGTGACGGATATGAGCAACATGTTTTATGGGTGCGATAATCTGTATACCCTTTATGTGGACAGTTGGAACACTTCCAGCGTGACCTCTATGTATTGTATGTTCCTGAATTGCGAAGACCTCCTCAGCCTGAACACGAACAGCTGGAACACCGCCAATGTGACGGATATGACCGATATGTTTTATGGATGCAAATCGTTGAAGACGATAACGTGGGGCAGCAACTGGAGCACTGCCAATGTGGAGAGCATGTACAATATGTTCAGAAACTGCGAGAACCTCACGCAAAACAGCCTAAGCAACGTGGCTAACTGGAACATCGGCAACGTGACCGATATAAGGGGTATGTTCGCCAACTGCAAGAAACTCTCCAGCCTTAACCTGAGCAGTTGGAACACCTCGAAGGTGACCACTATGAAGGGCTTGTTTGGCGGCTGCACCAGCCTGGGCAGCGTGAGCGGCCTGAACAACTGGAACACCGCCGGCGTGACCTCCATGGCCAGCATGTTCGAAGGCTGTAGCAACCTAACGACCGTGGGTGGCCTGACGAGCCTGAACACAAGCAACGTGACCGACATGAGCAATATGTTCAACGGCTGTGCGGCGCTGCAAGGCGTGAGCGACCTGACATCGTGGAACACCTCAAACGTGACGGACATGAGCGGCATGTTCCAGGGCTGCAACTCAATTACGAGCCTGAACCTGAGCGGGTGGGACAACCAGGAGCTCACCAAGGTGGAGAATATGTTCAAGGACTGCAACATCGGCAGCGTCAACCTGAGCGGATGGAATAACCCCCAGCTGACGTCGATATCCGGGCTGTTCATGGGCAGCGGTCTCGGCACCGTAAACATGAGCAATTTCGTTGGCCCCGCCTTAACGAACGTCGGCGACCTCTTCCGTAATTGCTACTCACTCTCGGCCGTCGACCTGAGTTCGTGGAACACCCCCAACATCGCCAACATGAGGCGTATATTCTACGGCTGCCACAGCCTGCAGACCATCAATATGGATGGCTGGAACACAGACCAGGCTACTGATTTTGGCGCTATGTTCTATGGCTGCACCAATCTCGCTGCCCTCGACCTGAGTTCGTGGAACACATCTAACGTCACGGATATGGGGGGCATGTTCAATGATTGCGCCATTCTGAGCGACCTCAACATCAGCAATTGGAATACAGCGAATGTCACTAACACGAATTCCATGTTCGCTGATTGCAAAAGACTCACCGAAATAGACCTGAGCCCGTGGAACACCGCAAACGTCACCAACATGAACTACATGTTCAAAGGTTGCACAAACCTCACTACAATCTATGTGGGCGAGGGTTGGAGCACAGAGAATGTGACGTCCTCTGCTAAGATGTTCGAAGACTGCACGAAACTCGTCGGCGGCTGTGGCACCACCTACACCTCGTGGCATCTCAATCAGGATTACGCCCGCATCGACGGCGGCGCTGATGCCCGTGGCTACCTCTCACCCAAGCCATATGTCATCTACGCCAACGGCACGCTTACCTTCTACGCCGACGGCAACCGCGACGCACATGCCGAGGAAACCATCTACTACCTCAACTCTGCCATCGAGCCGCCCAGCTGGCTCGAGAAGAAGGACAACATCACGACCGTAGTCTTCGACCCCTCGTTTGCCAACGTACGCCCCACAAGCGCCAACTCGTGGTTCGGAGAAATGATTCACCTGACGAACATCGACGGACTGGAATACCTGCACACCGACTTCATGACGACAATGATCTTCATGTTCTATCGTTGTTCTTCCCTCAGAAGTCTCGACCTCAGCCATTTCAACACCGCTAATGTTGAAAACATGCAGGGAATGTTCGAACTATGCTTATCGATGACGCAGTTAGACCTCAGCAGCTTCAACACAAGCAAGGTGACGGACATGCGCAGCATGTTCTACAATTGCAATAATCTGACAACCATCAGCGTGGGACCGGGGTGGAACACCGACGCCGTGGAGAACTCAGCCTTTATGTTTGAGAACTGCGCGGCCCTGAAGGGCAGCAACGGCACAGCTTACCAGAGCAGCAACCCCAAGGACAAGACCTATGCCCACATTGATACCGAAGACAACCCCGGCTACCTCTCCGACCAGACGCTGATGGGCATCTATGTGTCCTTCGTTCCTGAGACGGGCACCCTCACCTTCCGCCGTGATGTGCGTCGGGGCAGCTTTGGTGACAACGCCTTCGACCTGAATCAGAACGACGAGAATCCCGGCTGGTATGCCATCCGCAAGGCCGTGCAGCACGTGGTATTCGACTTCTCGTTCAGCGACGTGCACCCGACGACAGCCTACTCGTGGTTCCGTGGCATGAGCAACCTGACGGACATCAGCGGCATCGAGTACCTCAGTACCGACAGCATCACCAGCATGGAGAGCATGTTCTTCAGCTGCAGCAAGCTGACAACGCTCGACCTGTCGGCCTTCAACACGTCGCTGGTGCAGAACATGGAGAATATGTTCGGCGGCTGCTCGGCGCTGACTGCCATATACGTAGGTGCAGGCTGGAACACCGAGAACGTGACAATGTCGCTCGATATGTTTGAGGGCTGCGCATCGCTGGTGGGCGGCAACGGCACAGCCTACGACGAGAACCACACCGACAAGGAGTATGCCTGCCTCAACGGCGGCACGGCGATACCCAGCTACCTCACCGACAACCTGCCTCAGGAGCCTTATGCTATCTATAGCGACGGCACCCTCACCTTCTGCTACGACGGCCTGAAGACCCTGCGCGCCGACACCTACGACCTCAACACGGGCGACGAAGCCCCCGGCTGGCTCGAACACAACGCCGACATCACGCAAGTGGTGTTCGACCTGACGTTTGCCAACGCACAGCCCACGAGCACCTACGGCTGGTTCGACAGCATGAGTCAACTCTCCGACATCAGCGGCTTGCAGTACCTCAATACCAGTCAGGTGACCAATATGGCCTCTATGTTCAACGCCTGCACAGGGCTGACGACCTTGGATTTGGGCTCGTTCGCCACCGCCAACGTCGAGAATATGAGCGCCATGTTCAGCGGCTGCTCGGCGCTGACTACCATCTACGCAGGCTCGGGGTGGACCACCGCCTCGGTGACCGAGTCGGATGGCATGTTCGTCGGCTGCACGCAGCTCGCAGGTGCTGCGGGCACGCAGTTCAATCCCGACAATACGAGTGCCGACTACGCCGTGGTGGACGGCATCAACGACGCTACGGGATATCTCTCCTATATGGTCTATGCCACCATCACCCACGCCTACGGCTCAGACATGGTCTACAACTACCTCACATTCTTCTACGACGGTATGCACGCCCAGCGCTCGCTCACGGAGCCCGTCTACCGCCTGAATACAGGTACCGAAGAGCCTGAATGGTTGGCCAGGGCTGCCGACTTCCACGTTGTGATGTTCGACCCCTCATTCCAGAGCGTAAAGCCCACCACCACCTACCACTGGTTCCGCGGCATGACCGCCCTCACCACCTTCACCTGTGACAACCTCAACACCAGCGAGGTGACGAACATGAGCGGAATGTTTGAGGGCTGCACCGCCCTCACCACCTTCATGCCAAAGGGATGGAATACGGGCAAGGTGACCGACATGAGCAGCATGTTCAAGGACTGCACAGCACTCACCGACGTGGACATGAGCTCGCTCAACACCGCCCAAGTTGCCAACATGAGCAGTATGTTCCAGGGCTGCACAGCGTTGACAACTCTCGGCCTCAATGCCTTCGCTACCAGCCACGTCACCAATATGAGCAATATGTTCAACGGCTGCTCGGCACTTACCACCATCTCGGTAGGCGACGACTGGAGCACCGGCGCGGTGACAAGCTCGACGGGCATGTTCACCGGCTGCACCAGCATCCGGGGCAGCTCAGGTACAACTTACAATGCCAGCTACACCGACAAGAGTCGTGCCCGCGTGGACGGCGGCACCAGCTCGCCCGGCTACCTCTCATATCTCGTGGCAGCACCCTATGCCGCCTACGACGCCGCTACAGGCACCCTTACCTTCTACAACGACCGCTGGCGCAGCACACGTGGCGAAACATTCAGTATCTCCGACTACCCTGAATGGAGCAGTAAGACCCTCTATCACGTAGTGTTCGACCCGTCGTTCGATACCGTACGCCCAACCACCACCTTCCAATGGTTCTACGGTAACATCTATTTGGAGGACATCGTCGGAATTGAGTATCTCCACACCGACAACGTAACCAACATGGCCAACATGTTCTATAACTGTAAGGTACTTACAGAGATAGATGTGAGCCATTTCAATACCAGCAACGTGACTTCGATGAGTGGTATGTTCATGTATTGCCGTGCTCTCACCACCCTCGACCTTAGCAGCTGGGACACCAATAAAGTGACAAATATGAACAACATGTTCAGAGAGTGTCCTATGTTGGAAACAATCTATGTGGGCGAAGGGTGGAATACCGACAACGTGACGTCATCTTCCATGATGTTCTATGGCTGCACCCAACTGCATGGCAGCTCATATACACGTTACAACAACAGCAACCCCGACGACAAGACTTATGCCCGCGTAGACCAAGGCACAACGCAGCCGGGCTACCTCAGCCTCAAAGCCAAGGCATACGCCTTTGTTTTCGATGGTACGCTCTTCTTCCGATACGACGGGGACTATAAGCGGCTTGGCCAGGAATACACGCTCTACGACATCAGCGATACAGGCACGACACCTCCCGGATGGGCTGAGCAAAGTGCCGAAATCACAAGGGTCAGATTCGAGATGAGTTTTAATAAGGCATACCCGACAAGCACCTATATGTGGTTTGCTGACATGCCGAACCTCACAGACATCGTCGGTATGGACGAGTATTTGGTCACCGACAGCGTCACGAACATGAGCTATATGTTCTCGGGCTGCAGTAGCCTTACCGAACTCAATTTGATTGAATTCAACACACAGCACGTCACCGACATGTCATATATGTTTGCCGGATGCTCAGCATTGACAGAGATAGACCTGTCGGGCTTCGTAGTGCAGCAGGTGACGAATATGACCGGCATGTTCCAAGGCTGCAGCAAACTGCAGACCATCAATGTGCGCAGCGACTGGAATCCTTCGGGCGTGTTCAGCGGCACCTCGGCCGACATGTTCGCCGGCTGCTTCGACCTCGTGGGCGAGTACGGCACAGACTACGACGCCTCTCACACCGACATAGAGTATGCCCGACTCGACAGACCGTCGTCGAGCACACCGGGTTACCTCACAAGGATGCAGGGCGCCTACGCTAACCTTACGTCAAACACCCTCACCTTCTACTGCGACGACCAGCGCTCGCTGCGCGAAGGTCTGACCTTCAGCCTGAATACGGGCGATACAGAGCCCGAATGGTATTATAGCAGCTCCGGGCTCGTCATGCACGTCGTCTTCGACCCCTCTTTCGATAACGCCCGCCCAACGTCAACGGTCTATTGGTTCTCCTACATGCAGAACCTTGAGGACATCGTCGGGATCGAGCATCTGCATACCGACAAGGTGACAGATATGAGCCAGATGTTCGAAAACTGCAGCAAGCTGACGAGCCTCGACGTGAGCCATTTTGATACACGCAATGTCACTAGCATGCGTAGGATGTTCTATGGCTGCCAGCGTCTCGAAACTCTGGCCACTGAGGACTGGAACACTCAAAGCCTCAGAAACGCATTTTATATGTTCATGAACTGCACCAGTCTCACGGAACTCAACCTGAGCGGCTGGAATACCTCCAACCTGCAATACATATCCAACATGTTCTACGGCTGCTCGGCACTGAACACCATCTATGCCGCCGATTGGAACCTGGAAGACATTACGAATCACGACACATTCCAGGGATGCACGCAGCTCGCAGGCGGGGCCGGCACGACATACACGGGCTATGAGAGCGCCACAGCCGGCTACGACCACATCGACGGCGGCTCCGGCAATCCCGGATTCTTCACCGACCTTTCTCAGCGCGAAGCCTACGCCTACTACTCTGCTGCCGACAGCACCCTCATCTTCTGCTTCGACACCAAACGTAGTACACACGCAGAGACATACGACGTGCTGAATACGACAAGCTACCCCGGATGGTATAATAATCGTGCTGACATTACCAACGTGGAGTTCATGCCGTCGTTTGCTGCAGTGCAACCCAAGAGTAATTATAGCTGGTTCTCCGGCATGAAAAAGCTGAAGCGTATCGACGGCCTACAATACCTCAACACCAGCCAGGTGACGTCGATGTACCAAATGTTCAAGGATTGTCAGCTACTGACAAGCCTCGATGTCAGCGGCTTCATCACCGACAATGTGGTATATATGACTGATCTATTCAGCGGCTGCTCCGCACTGACCACCCTCGACGTGAGCGGCTTCAACACCTCCAAGGTGACGAATATGAACAACATGTTCAACAATTGTCAGGCACTGACTACCCTCGACGTGAGCGGTTTCAACACCGACAAGGTGACCAATATGAATCATATGTTCTACAATTGTCAGGCGCTGACTACCCTCGACGTGAGCGGCTTCAACACCTCCAAGGTGACGGATATGACTAGTATGTTCTACAATTGCAGAGCATTGACGAGCCTTGATGTGAGCAGCTTCAGCACTGCCAATGTGACCAAGATGAGTTATATGTTCTACAATTGTAAGGCGGTGACCGCCCTTGACGTGAGCGGTTTCAACACAGCCAATGTAACCTCTGTGAGTACTATGTTCGGCGAATGCCAGGCAGTGACCACCCTCGACGTGAGCGGCTTCAATACCGCCAAGATGATCGATATGAGCTTTATGTTTTATGACTGCAAAGCTCTCGAGGCTATAGACGTCAGTGCATTCCAAACCGAAAACGTGAAGAGTATGCTTTGGATGTTCGGCCTCTGCGCCAGGTTAACCAACCTCGACTTAAGCAATTTCAATACGGGCAATGTTACCAACTTCGGCTCCATGTTCAGCGGCTGCTCCAACCTCACGGAGCTCGACCTGAGCAACTTTGACACTAGCAATGCCACGAACATCAGCTCCATGTTCAGCGACTGCAACGAACTGACTAGTCTTGACGTCAGCAACTTTGACACCAGCAAGGCAACAAGCCTGAGCAACTTGTTCTACAGATGCAGAAAACTGACAGAACTCGACTTAAGCACATGGAACACCGCCAACGTAACGAGCTTCAACAACACGTTCAACAACTGCCAGGCGCTGAAGACCATCTATGTAGGTCCTGAATGGAGTACCAGTGCATCGACAAACTCAAGTTCAATGTTCTACAGCTGCGGCAGCCTCGTTGGAGGTGCCGGCACGACCTACAGCAGCTCGCACATCGATGCGGACTACGCCCACGTCGACGGCGGCATAGACAACCCCGGCTACCTCACCCTCGCTCCTGCACGCGAAGCCTATGCCTGCTACACTGAAGCCGATAACACACTCACCTTCTACTACGATATCAAGAAGGAGCAGCGTGAAGGCACGAAGTATGCTCTGCCGTGGACAGAAACTTATCCAGGATGGACCTCAAGTAATGGCAATGAGACCATCACAACAGTCACCTTCGACAAGTCGTTCGACAAATACCACGGGCTGACCCATACAAGGCGTATGTTCTACAACCTGAAGGCACTCGACACAGTCAACAACCTCAATAGGTTGAATACTGAGAACGTGACCGATATGACATCAATGTTTGCTGGTTGTGCGGCCCTGGAAAGCCTTGATGTATCGAGCCTGAATACTGAGAACGTTACCATTATGTCGTATATGTTTAATGGCTGTGCGGCCTTGGAAAGCCTTGATGTATCGAGCCTGAATACGGCGAACGTGACGAAAATGTACAGCATATTTGGAGGTTGCAAGGCACTTACGAGCCTCGATCTGTCGTCATGGAATACTGCAAAGGTGACAGATATGTCATATATGTTCTCTGGATGTAATGCGCTAAAGAGTATTAATTTCAGTGGCATAAACACCTCGAGCCTGACGAACATGACCTATATGTTTAGCGAGTGTAAGAGTCTAACCGCTCTCGACCTCAGCTCGTTCAACACAGCAAGCGTAATTTCATTTTCGGGACTGTTCCGCCTCTGCGAGAAGCTGAAAACACTCAGCCTGGGCGCATGGAACACCTCAAACGCCACATCTTTATATGGTATGTTCGACAACTGCAGGAGCCTCACCGCAATCGACGTGAGCAACTGGGATACATCCAAGGTGACGAATATGATGTGGACGTTCAACTATTGCGATTCCCTGACCACACTGGACGTGAGCAATTGGAATACCTCAAACGTCACATCGTTCTACCGAATGTTCTGGCGTTGTATGAAACTGGATAATCTTGACGTGAGCAGATGGAACACCGAGAACGTAACCAATTTGTACAGTACGTTTGAGTCGTGTGAAAGTCTAACCACTCTCGACGTGAGCAACTGGAAAACGGACAAGGTGGTAACAACCTATGGTACTTTTGGCGGCTGTAAAAAACTTGAAACCATCGATGTCAGCAACTGGAACACTGAGAACGATACAATAATGTCTGCCATGTTCTCGAATTGTACTGCATTGAAAAATCTTGATGTGTCTAAGTTCAAGACATCGAAGGTGACCTCAATGCGCTATATGTTCAACAACTGCAACCAGCTGACCAGTCTCGACCTGGCAAACTTCAACACAAGTTTGGTAAAGGATATGGAACGGATGTTCTATGGCAGTTCAGCTCTCACCACTATCTATTGCAACAATGGCTGGAACACAAATGCGGTGACAAACTCATCGAATATGTTCAGCAGCTGCACATCGCTGGTGGGCGGCAACGGCACGACATACAGTCCGAGCCACACCGACAAGGCCTATGCTCACGTCGATGCCGAAGGCAATCCCGGCTACTTCACCTATAAGGCCAACTTGCTGCTCGGCGACGTCAACGGAGACGGCAGCATCACCATTGCCGACGTGACAGCCCTCGTCAACATCATCCTCGGCAAGGACACCACAGGACAGTACAACCACGCAGCAGCCGACGTTAACCGCGACAATAGCATCACCATTGCCGACGTCACAGCACTGGTGAATATCATTCTGGGGAAAAATTAGAGAGTGGCCTCACCCCAAAAGAGAGGGGAGATAAAGTCCTATAGTTACAAGAAGGGGCGGCGCTATGTGAAGCGTCGCCCCTTTTTTGACGTTGACCTTGACGGGTTAAAAGTTAATAGTTAATCTCTAAACGCTGACAACCAGCCTTAATCTTTAATCCTTAATCCAACTACATAGCGAAGGCATTGAAGCCGCCATCGACGACGGCGACGGTGCCGGTGACGAAGCGCGAGGCATCGGAGATGAGGTAGTGGATGGTGCCGCAGAGCTCCTCGGGGTCGCCCATGCGCCCAAAGGGCGTCTGGCGGATAACGTCCTGCCCGCGCTGGGTGTAGGAACCGTCGGGGTTGGTGAGCAGCGAGCGGTTCTGCTCGGTGATGAAGAAGCCGGGGGCAATGGCGTTGACGCGGATGCCCTCTCCGAACTTCTTGGCGCACTCGGTGGCCATGTAGGCGGTGAAGTTGGATATGCCGGCCTTGGCGGCAGCATAGCCGCAGACGCGCGTCATGGGACGGAAGGCTGCCATGGACGAGAAGTTGACGATGGCACCCTTGCCTTGCTGCACCATAGGCTTTAGGAACACTTGCGTGGGGATGACTGTGCCAGTGAGGTTGAGGTCGAGGACAGTCTGGAACTGGGCAGGGTCGAGGTCGAAGAAGGTCTTGTCGGGCGGAATGGTGGCACCTGGCATATTACCTCCGGCAGCGTTCAAGAGCGCGTCGATACGGCCATAGCGGGCGAGGATGTCGTCGCAGTTCTGCTGCACCGTGGCGCGGTTGAGGACGTCGGTGACCATGAAGCAGGCTTCGCCGCCTGCGGCGAGGATGTCGGCCACGATGGCTTCGCCCACTTCCTGCTTACGACCGAGGATGACTACCTTGGCACCTTCGGCTGCCAGGTATTTGGCTATGGCGCGTCCGAGCACGCCGGTGCCGCCTGTAATGACGACTACGTGGTCCCTGATCAAAAAAAGACCCCCTCCCCGCTCCCCCAGGGGGAGAGTGGAATGTAATTGACTATCAGTATTCTTTTCCATTGTTAGGCTTGTAATTATAATTGTTTATTGTTTCTATTCTTGACAGGTAATCACTCCCCGCCCTAAAGGGCATGGGGGAGGGTCTGCCCTTCGTGTTCGAGAGCAGCTATGACGCCTTGCATCTGCGCCATGGCGAACATGCGACCGAGGAAGGAGTAGCCGGCATTGTAGCCGCGCGCCTCGTCGCCAAGCATAGTTCGGCCGTGATCGACGCGGAAGGGAAGAGTGGGTCTGCTGAAGATCTTGCACAGCTCCACCAGATCTGCACGGCCTCCGAGGTGGCTGGCTTCGGTGAAGTCGCCGTTGGGGAAGATATGGCAGGAGCGTAGGTGTACGAAATGTGTGCGAGGTGCGAACTCACGTGCCATGGCCACTACGTCGTTGTAGGCTCCTGCGGAAAGGCTGCCGGCGCAGAAGGTGAGGCCGTTGTGTGGATTGGGCACGGCACTGAGGAACCAACGGATATCCTCGGCGGTTCTTACGATGCGTGGCAGGCCGAGTATCTCGATGGGCGGATCGTCGGGGTGCACGCACATGTTGATGTTGCACTCGTCGCACACGGGCATGATGGCTTCGAGGAAATATTTCATATTGGCGCGCAGCTGTGCCTTGTCGATGCCGCGGTAAAGCTCTAGGAATTGGCGGAACTTCTCCAATGGTGCTTCGTCGTCCTCGCGGAAATTGCCGCTGACGAAGCCCTGGGTTTTGATGACGATGTTCTCGACCAACTCGTGCTCGCGCTCGGGTGTCATGGTGGCGCGCAGGGCATCCACTTCGGCCAGGATATCGCGGGGACCTGCAGGCGCAGTGGCTTTTTCAGCGGGGAGAGGAATTTGGATGGTGGCCCATTCCTCGCGCGCGCCTGACCTCTTTAATATATAGATGTCGAAGTAGGCGAACTCGGCATAGGAGAAATAGAGGTTCGAGGAGCCGTCGGCATTGGGATGGAGGAGGTCTGTGCGAGCCCAGTCGAGCACGGGCATGAAGTTGTAGCAAACGGTGCGGATGCCCTCGGCGGCGAGGTTGCGCAGGCTCTGCTGGTAGATGTCGATTTGCTCATCGCGGTCGGGGCCGCCGTATTTGATGGTCTCGGTCACGGGCAGGCTCTCCACGACGCTCCATCGTAGGCCTGCCGCCTCGATGTATTCGCGCAGGTCGCGAATGGCCTCGCGTGTCCATACCTTGCCCAGGGGCACATCGTGGAGTGCCGTCACTATGCCTTCGATGCCTATCTGCCGGAGCATAGCGAGCGTTATCTTGTCGTTCTTACCGAACCATCGCCAAGTCTTTTCCATGAAGAATAAAATAATGATTAATGTGGCACAAAGGTATGAAATTAAGTGGACGTGGAAAGTGAAAAGTGAAAATAAATTTGGCTAAACCGATAAAAATGACGCGAAATGCAAAAAGTTTGTAAATCATTGATGGTAATTAGTAAAAAAACAATATCTTTGAACGCAAAATGAACTATTAACGCAAACCGAAAAAAAACAAGTAATCATGAACTGGAAACGCAATGCAATTATGGTACAGGTGAGTTTAGCCATGCTCGCATGTGGCAACAAGCAGGAAACGGCTGCCATCCCCGCGGATGCAGGCGTCGAGGCTCAGGTAGAAGCTGCCCTCAAGAAGCTGTCGCTCGACGAAAAGATAGGTCAGATGTGTGAACTGACCATTGATGTCATCACCGACATGAAAAGCCCTGAGTTCAAATTGAACGAGGAGGCACTGAAGAACGTTTTCGAGAAATACCATGTAGGTAGCATACTGAATGTGCCCAAGGGCGTGGCGCAGAAGCCCGAGGTGTGGAGCTCGTTGATCAGACGTCTGAACCAACTGTCGATGGAAACATGCTCGGGCGTGCCTCAGATCTACGGTGTGGATCAGATTCATGGTGCCAGCTACACGTGGGGCGCTACGCTCTTCCCGCAGGAAGTGGGGCAGGCGGCATCGTTCAACCGTGCCATACCCCGCCGCGTGAGCGAGATAGCAGCCTATGAGAGCCGTGCCTGCCTGATTCCGTGGGTGTATTCACCCGTCATGGACCTCGGGCGGCAGCCGCTGTGGAGCCGTATGTGGGAGAGCTACGGCGAGGACGTGTACCTCAACTGTGCCATGGCACGTGAGGCCGTCATCGGCTATCAGGGCGACGACCCCAACCATATCCCCGCCAACCGCGTAGCAGCCTGCCTGAAGCATTATATGGCCTACGGCGTGCCTGTGAGCGGCAAGGACCGCACGCCCTCGAGCGTCACCGAGCGTGATATGCGCGAGAAATACTTCCAACCCTTCCGCTCGGCCGTTCAGGCAGGAGCATTGTCGCTCATGGTCAACTCGAGCGTGAACAACGGTGTGCCGTTCCACGCCAACAGCAAGTACCTGACGACGTGGCTGAAGGAAGAGCTCAACTGGGACGGCATGATAGTGACCGACTGGGCTGATATTAATAACATATGCACGCGTGACCATGTGGCTGCCACGAAGAAGGACGCCATCTGCATGGCCATCAATGCAGGTATCGACATGTCGATGGTGCCCTATGAGGTGGACTTCTGCGACATGTTGCGTGAATTGGTCGACGAAGGGCGTGTGGCCAAGAGCCGTATCGACGATGCCGTGCGCCGCATACTCCGACTGAAAGTGCGTCTGGGCATGCTGGACCAGCAGACGTGGGACAAGACGCCCGAACAGTTGGCAGCGGAATTCCCCGACTTCGCCAGCGAGGCCTTTGCCAATGAAGCCCAGCAGATGGCAGAAGAATGTATGGTGTTGCTTAAGAACGAGCAGCAGCTGCTGCCGTTGAAGGAGGGAGCACGCATTCTCGTGTGCGGTCCGAATGCCGATAACCTGCGCGGCATGAATGGCGGCTGGACCTACACTTGGCAGGGACATCAGACCAACGAGCTGGCTCCGCAGATGGGCGACTACCTCACGTTCCAGCAGGCTCTGAAGGAGCGCTTCGGCGAAGGGAACGTGCGATTTGTTGAGGGCGTGCGGTGGGATGCCGCCAACTTCAAACTCGACCAGCGTGCCGACGACTGGGGCCAACTTGCCTCGGCAGCCCGCGCAGCAGATGTAGTGGTAGCCTGTGTGGGCGAGAACTCGTACTGCGAGACGCCCGGAAATATCGACGACCTCAACCTGAGCGAGAACCAGAAAGAGATGGTAAAAACGCTGGCGCAGGCCGGTAAACCCATCGTGATGGTTCTGGCCGAAGGCCGCCCCCGCATCATCAGCGACATAGAGCCGATGAGTCAGGCCGTGGTGCACACCTTCCTGCCCAGCAACTACGGCGGCAAGGCGTTGGCACGACTGCTGGCAGGCGATGTGGACTTCAGCGGGCGTATGCCTTACACCTATCCCCGCCACACGGCAGCCCTCGTGACCTACGATTACAAGCCGTGCGAGAATATGGGCCAGATGGACGGCAACTACAACTACGACGCCGTGATGGACGTGCAGTGGCCATTCGGCTACGGCCTGCACTATACAACCTTTGAATACAGCAATATGAAGGTGGACAAGGAAACGTTCGGCAAGGACGATGTGCTCAGCGTGAGCATCGACGTGAAGAATACGGGCGACCGCGTGGCCAAGGAGAGTGTGCTGTTGTTCAGCAGCGATCTGGTGGCTTCGATTACGCCCGATAACCGCCGTCTGCGCGCCTTCGAGAAAGTAGAACTGCAGCCAGGACAGATGCAGACCGTGACCTTCGAGCTGCCGGCCATGGACTTGGCCTTCGTAGATTTCAACGACCAATGGGTGCTGGAACCGGGTGACTTCCGCCTGATGATTGCCGACCAGCACGTGATGGTGAAAGCAGAATAAAGAACTGAATGAAAAGACATCTTGCAATAGCGGCAAGCCTCGTGTTGGTGCTTGCTGCTGCCTGTTCGCCCAAGACCGGATACAGGACGGACGGACAGAGTGTGACCTTGTGGCCAAGCGTGCAAGCCGATTCCTTGCCCCGGGCAGTCCGTATCACATTGGTCGACGATGATATCCTGCGTGTTGAGGCTTCGCCTACGACTTCTATTCCGGACAACAACAGTCTGGCCGTGCTGCCGCAGACCGCGAAGACCGATATCAGCGTCGAGGAGCGGGGCGACAGCCTGTATATCAAGGGCAAGGGCATAGCCGCTACCGCGTCGCTGAAGACGGGCGAACTGGCATTCTTTGATGCACAAGGCAAGTTGCTCACGCAAGAGCTGCAAGGCCAGGGCAAACGATTCGCTACCTTTACATCGCAGCAAGCGGTGCCTAAGCATCAGCGCACAGGAGTGACATGGCGACTGAGGCTGGACAGCCCCGATGACGAGGCCTTCTACGGATTGGGACAGCACCAGTCCGAGGAGATGAACTATAAGGGCCGCGACGAGAAACTGTTCCAGTACAACACCAAGGTGTCGGTACCGTTTGTTGTCAGCACACGCGGCTATGGCCTGCTATGGGACAGCTACTCGCTCTGCCGCTGGGGTAATCCTCAGGAATATCGGCAACTGGCAGATGTCTTCGAACTGACGGATGCCCAAGGGCAGTCCGGTGCCCTGACAGGTACTTACACCGACCGCGAGGGCAAGGAACTGGTTCGCCGCGAGGATTCGCTCTACTTCGAGAATTCAGCCGTGATAGGCAACCTGCCGGACGATTTCAAGTTGAACGGCTCGCATGTGGTTTATGAAGGCGCTATCACGGCACCTGCATCGCAGACCTTCCGCTTCAGCCTCTATTACGCAGGCTACGTCAAGGTGTTCGTAGGCGACAGCCTCGTGGTGCCTGAACGTTGGCGCACGGCCTGGAACCCCAATACATATAAGTTTGCCTGCGCGCTGCAGGCCAACCAGCCTACGCCCCTTCGCATAGAATGGGCGCCCGACGGCGACGTGAGCTATCTGGGACTGCGCGTGGCACATCCGCAGAGCGAAGCCGAACAGCAGCAGGTGTCGGTGTGGAGCGAGATGGCCCGCAAGATGGACTATTACATAATGGCAGGTCCGACGATGGACAATGTCATTGCCAACTACCGTCAGCTGACAGGGCGTGCACCTGTGATGCCGCGTTGGAGTATGGGTTTCTGGCAGAGCCGCGAGCGCTACAAGACTCAGGATGAGGTCGTCGGTACGCTGGCAGAGTTCCGCAGGCGCCATATCCCGATAGACAATATCGTGCAGGACTGGAACTACTGGCCCATCGACCAGTGGGGCAGTCATCATTTCGAGGAAGAACGCTTCCCCAGCCCGCAGGCGATGCTCGACAGTGTGCATGCCATGCACGGCCGCTTCATGATTTCGGTGTGGCCTAAGTTCTATGTTGATACTGAGCATTATCGTCAGTTCGACGCGAAAGGATGGATGTACCGACAGGCCGTGGACGATGATATCCACGACTGGTTGGGATATGTAGGATCGTTCTATGATGCCTATTCCGAGCCTGCCCGCCAGCTGTTCTGGAAGCAGATAAACGACAGCCTGTATGCGCACTACAACTATGGTATAGACGCTTGGTGGATGGACGCCTCAGAGCCTAATGTCCGCGACTGCACTCCCTTGGAATACCATAAGACCCTGTGCGGTCCCACGGCACTCGGTTCGAGCGATGAATATCTCAACGCCTACGCCCTGGTGAATGCACACGCTATTTACAACGGCCAGCGCTCAGTGCAGCCTAATAAGCGAGTGTTCCTGCTCACACGTTCAGGCTTTGCTGGCCTGCAGCGCTACAGCACCGCCACCTGGAGCGGCGATATAGGCACCCGGTGGGAGGATATGCGTGCCCAGATGTCGGCAGGTCTCAACTACTCCATCTCGGGCATACCATTCTGGGGCATGGACCAAGGCGGCTTCTGCGTGGAACATCGCTACGAAGCAGCCCAGCAGGCTTTCGACCACACGGGCGTGGAGAATGCAGACCTCAAGGAGTGGCGTGAGCTGCAGACGCGCTGGACACAGATGGGATGTTTCATTCCTATCTACCGTACCCACGGACAGTGGCCGCTGCGCGAGGTATGGAACATAGCTCCCGAAGGGCATCCGGCCTACGAAGCTATCGTTGAGAGCCACCGTCTGCGCTACAGACTCATGCCGTATATCTATTCCATGGCGGGATGGGTGAACAACCGTGATTACACTATGCTGCGCCCCTTGGTGATGGACTATCCCGAAGATATGCGTGTGCGCGACATCTATGACCAATGGATGTTCGGACCATCGCTGATGGCATGCCCCGTCACGGAATACGGTGCCCGCCAGCGCTCGGTATATTTGCCGCAGTCGGGGTGGTATGACCTTTATACTGGACGTTATTATACTGGCGGTGAGGCCGTAGTGGCTGATGCGCCCTACAGTCATATCCCTGTTTTCGTGAGGGCGGGGAGTATTATACCCGTAGGTCCTGAACAGGAATGGAGCGACCAGTGTACTCCTGAGCTGATCACGCTCTACGTGTACACGGGTGCCGATGCTGAATTCACGCTCTACGAGGACGATGGCGTAAGCTACGACTACGAAGCGGGAGCGCAATCGACAATACGCTTCAGTTGGAACGAGGGGCGGCAGCAGCTGACCATTCACGACCGCGAAGGCAGTTTCCCGGGCATGCTCGCCAATCGTCGTTTCCAAATAGTTATCGTCAACCCCGATAGCTCTACTCCCATGCTTCCATCGCCTGTGAACGGCAAGCCCATCGTTGAGTATTCGGGGAAGGAGAAAACGATTTTCGGCGAAACCGATGTTAAGAGTTAATAGTTAAGAATTAAGAGTTGGAACCTAACAATGTGTAATTAGTTGTATAAAAAAGAAATAATGTGAGTTATGAAGAAAAGTAACTGGCGCTGGTGGCTCTGCGGCCTCCTCTTTGTCGCAACCACAGTAAACTACCTTGACCGTCAAGTCCTCTCCCTCACGTGGAAGGACTTTATCGCACCAGAGTTTCATTGGTCGAACTCTGACTACGGCAGCATCACAGCCGCCTTCTCGTTGTTCTACGCTTTTGTGAGCCTGTTCTCGGGCAAGTTCATCGACTGGGTAGGAACGAAGAAGGGCTACCTTATTGCTATCTTCGTGTGGAGCCTTGGAGCTTGTATGCACGCCTGTTGTGGTTGGCTGACAATGCACATCCACAACGTCGAGAGCATAGAGGCTTTACGCCTTGTGGAGCAGGGTAGTGGTCTGGCACTCGCCATCTCGTCCACTTCGGTGTGGCTGTTCATGGTGTGTAGGATGGTTCTTGCCATCGGCGAGAGCGGCAATTTCCCCGCCGCTATCAAGGTGACTGCCGAGTATTTCCCGAAGAAAGATCGCGCACTAGCAACCAGTATCTTCAACTCAGGAGCCTCGGTAGGTGCTCTTGTGGCCCCCATCACAATACCTTTCCTCGCTCGCGCCTATGGTTGGGAATGGGCCTTCGTCATCATTGGCGGCCTCGGCTTCGCCTGGATGTTTTTCTGGGTGTTCATGTACGACAAGCCTGAGGTGAGTAAGCATGTGAGCAAGGAGGAATTGGCATATATTAATCAGGATGAAGACAAACTCACCCCCGATGAATCCACTTCCGAACCCCTCCAGTCAGAGAGTGGAGAGTCTGGTTCCATCTCCATCATCCGTTGCTTCACCCTCCGTCACACATGGTCCTATATCTGCGGAAAGTTTTTCACCGACGGTGTGTGGTGGTTTCTGTTGTTTTGGGCACCCGCCTATTTCTCAGACCAATATGGTTATCGTTCCGACTCGGCCATGGGCGCTACTCTCATCTTCGTCATCTATCTCATAGTGACCCTTGTGAGCATCGCTGCCGGAGGCTATCTTCCCAAGTACTTTATCGAGCGGCGTGGAATGGAAGCTTATGCAGGTCGTCTGCGCGCCATGTTTATGTTTGCCTTCCTGCCCATCTTCGCCCTCTTTGCCCAACCCTTAGGTCAGCTCAGCGCTTGGTGGCCGGCCATCATCATCGGCTTGGCCGGTGCCGGTCATCAGTCGTGGAGTGCAAACCTTTATTCCACCGTGGGCGATATGTTCCCCAAAAATGCCATAGCCACCATCACTGGTATCGGCACTATGACAGGCGGTATTGCATCTTTCGCCATCAACAAAGGCGCCGGCTGGCTCTTCGACTATAGCGAAGCCAAAGGCGCTGCCTTCCAGTTCCTTGGTTTCGAGGGAAAGGAAGCCGGCTACATGATTATCTTCTGCTATTGTGCCGTGGCTTACCTTATCGCCTGGACTTGCATGAAGACTCTCGTCCCACGCTACAAGAAGGTCGTTCTCTGACAACCGACATGTTCCTGATATAGAAGAAGCCTTCGGTGCTGAAGATTGCACCGAAGGCTTCTTGCATTTGAGGCTTCGTATTGATTGGAATAATCCGTTGTTCCCTTAGAAGAACCGCTTTGCATTATAATAACTGATGTCCTCGACCATCTGCCGTACGCGTTGCTCCTCGTAGCCGGTGAAGGGCAGGAGGCCCTGCTCTATGTCGTTGCCGAGGAGGTTGCAAAGTGTGCGACGGAAATATTCGTGGCGAGGGTAGGAGAGGAACGAGCGGCTGTCTGTGAGCATACCCACGAAACGCGAAAGGAGGCCGAGCAGCGAAAGGGCGTTCATCTGGCGCTCCATGCCGTCCTTCTGGTCGAGGAACCACCAACCTGAGCCCCATTGAATCTTGCCTGCCACACTACCATCCTGGAAGTTACCCAACATCGTGGCCACCATCTCGTTGTCGGCAGGGTTGAGATTGTAGAGTATGGTTTTGGTGAGATGGCCTTCGCTGTCGAGCAGGTCGAGGAAACGAGCCATGGAGCGTGCCGTTTGCCACTGGCCAATGCTGTCGAAACCGGTGTCGGGCCCCAATTGGCGCATCATGCGGCTATTGTTGTTGCGCAGGGCGCCGTAGTGGTATTGCTGAACCCAACCAGACTCGTAATCCTGTACGGCAAATATGTAGAGCATGGCGCTCTTGAACTTGCGAATCTCAAGGTCATCGAGTTCTGTTCCACTCATTACCTTATTAAAGATGACGGCAATCTCGGTGTCGGTGTAAGGCTCGGCATAGAATTCCTCGAGGCCATGGTCACTGAGGCGGCAGTTGTTCTCGTGGAAGAAATCGTGGCGGCGCTGCAGGGCATCAACGAGGTCATTGAACGAACAGATGTCAACATTAGCGGCAGCACTGAGTCGGTCAACATAACCTTTGAAACCTGTGGGATTCTCAACAGCCATCGCTTTGTCAGGGCGCCAGGCAGGGCGCATGGTGACGCCCCAGGCGGATTCTCCCTCCTGCATTCTATGATACGTCAGATCATCCACCGGGTCATCGGTGGTGCAGACAACTTCTACATTGTAGTGACGCATGAGTCCGCGAGCGGTGAACCCGGGGTCGTTCTGAAGGCGGTCGTTGCAGGCATCGTATATCTCACGCGCCGTTTCTGGATTCAGGCGTTTTGTGATGCCGAAGGCGGTCTTCAGTTCGAGATGAGTCCAATGGTAGAGCGGGTTACGGAAGCAGTAAGGCACGGTGGCAGCCCATGCCTCGAACTTCTCCCAGTCCGAGGTGTCGGCACCCGTAATCAGGCGTTCAGGTATGCCGTTAGTGCGCATGGCACGCCATTTGTAATGGTCACCGCCCAGCCACAGCTCGGTGATAGAGCGGAACCTATGGTCTTCGGCCACCATCTTCGGGTCGAGATGACAATGGTAGTCTATGATTGGCTGATGGACAGCATGATGGTGGTATAAGTCCTGCGCAGTAGCAGTCTGCAGCAGGAAATTGTCGTCAAGGAATTGCTTCATAATAAGGGGATTATTTATCGGAAACAAAGAAGGCGCAGTCTTGAGGCTTATTCGTGACCGTCAAGTCTGCGTCTTCATAGTTTTACCGTTTCATAGGAAAAAGAGAGAACACTCACTCAGCTACGATGCGGCAGATGTTGACCACCGTCTGCATAGCTTTCTGCATCGATTGGATAGGCACGAATTCGTGACGGCCATGGAAGTTGAGACCGCCGGCGAAGATGTTGGGGCAGGGCAGTCCTTTGAACGACAGCTGAGCGCCGTCGGTGCCGCCGCGGATGGCCTTCACCACACATTCCATGCCGGCTTCCTCGATGGCACGGCGGGCGATGTCGATGATATGCTCCTTGCCTTCGAGCTGTTGCTTCATGTTATAGTACTGGTCGCGGATATCGGCGGTGACGATGCCTTCGCCGTAACGTTCCTCAAACACAGCCGCAAGGTCGGCAACGAATGACTTGCGCTCCTCGAAGCGCTGGCGGTCGTGGTCGCGGATGATATAGCTGAGCGTGGCTTCCTCCACCGTGGCACGGATGCCCGTGAGGTGGTAGAACCCTTCGTAGCCTTCGGTGCGAGCGGGCACTTCGTCAGCCGGCATCGCCTGGGCAAATTCCGTGGCGATGAGGCAGGCATTGCGCATCTTGTCCTTGGCGTAGCCGGGGTGGACATTCAAACCTTTGATGCGGATGGTGGCGCTGGCGGCGTTGAAGTTCTCGTACTCCAGCTCTCCAACCTCCGAGCCGTCCATAGTGTAAGCCCACTCGGCGCCGAACTTCTCGACGTCGAAGAGATGAGCGCCTGCGCCAATCTCCTCGTCGGGGTTGAAGGCGATACGAATTCGTCCGTGCGAGATTTCGGGGTGTTCCATGAGATAAGCCATGGCTTCCACAATCTCGGCGATGCCCGCCTTGTCATCGGCGCCCAGGAGCGTGTGGCCGTCGGTCACGATGAGGTCTTCGCCCACGTGGTCGAGCATCTCGGGGAACATCTGCGGTGATGAGACGATGCCTTCCTCTTCGCAGAGCACGATATCACCACCGTCGTAGTTCTCGACGATGCGCGGACGGATATCGGCGCCCGAGCAGTCGGGGCTGGTGTCGTAGTGCGCGATGAAGCCCACGGTGGGCACGTCGGCAGGCACGTTGGAGGGTAGGGTAGCGTAGATATAGCCCTGCTCGTCCATCGTCACGTCCTCAAGTCCCATCTCTTCCAACGAGTCGGCAAGATGGCGTGCGAAGATGAGCTGCTTAGGCGTACTCGGACACCCCTCCGCCTCCTCAGAGGATTGAGTGTCGTAGCTAACGTAGTCTAAAAATCTTTCTACTAACGAAGAATTATTCATTATACATTATTCATTATACATTAATTACTTCACCTCCCATCCCAGCGCACTTGCACCGAGCACGGCAGCGCCGGCACCGTCGAGTTCGCTGACGAGGAACTTAGCCTTGTCGCGGAAGATGCGGAGGACGCTCTCGTCGTAAGCCTTTTTGATGGGGTTCATGATGAGGTCGCCGGCCTTGGTCAGTCCGCCGAAGAAGATGAAGGCCTCGGGTGAGCTGAAGGCAGCGAAGTTGGCGCAAGCCTCGCCCAGGATGCGACCCGTTTCCTCGAAAATCTCCTTAGCCACCTCGTCACCCTTGCCGGCAGCGATGGCCACGTCCTTTGACTCAATCTTATCAAGAGGAATCTCGCGCAGGATAGTCGGCTTGTCGGTTTTCTCGATAATCTCGCGTGCCGTGCGGGCAACACCTGTGGCAGAGCAGTAAGCTTCCAGGCAGCCCTTGCGACCGCAACCGCACTGACGGCCGTCCTTCTCCACGATGACGTGGCCCAGTTCGCCGGCCATGCCGTCGCAGCCCAGCACCATCTGTCCGTTGACGACGATGCCCGAGCCTACGCCCGTGCCGAGAGTGATCATGATGAAGTTCTGCATGCCGCGGGCAGCGCCATACTGCATCTCGCCCATGGCGGCGGCGTTAGCGTCGTTGGTCAGGCGTACGGGGATACCGAGGCGCTCGGAGAACATCTGAGCGAGAGGTATCTTACCCTTCCATGGCAGATTGGGAGCGAATTCAATGGCGCCGCTATAGTAGTTGCCGTTGGGGGCTCCGATGCCCATGGCGTGAATCTTCTCGATGCCGCCCACCTCTTCGATGATGGGTTTCAGGGCTGCTACGCAGTCGTCCACATACTGGTTGGGATCATTGCCATGGCCGGCGGTCTTCACGCGGGTTGATGCTATGATGTTGGCATTCTGGTCAACAATTCCGAATTCAGAGTTCGTGCCTCCGAGGTCGAGGCCGATTACATAAGGTTTCTTGTCCATAATAGGTAATTTTATAAGTTTGTTATTTTGTGATTTTAATGAGCAATCAATGTTAAACGCTAAGCGCTGAACAGACTTTCAAGCGTCAAAGATATACATTCTTTTGTTTTAAAAGAAAGATTTTTAGGAAAAAACGCATTTTCTATGGTTAAGTAGGCCTTTTCTACGAAAAAAGTTTCATAATCTCGCAGAAAAGGCCGACCTTTGTAACCAAATAATGTGGTTTGAACATATATCGATATTAGATTTGACGGTGAAAGGTCTCATTGTTGGCATGCTGGCAAGCGCGCCGATGGGACCTGTGGGGGTATTGTGTATTCAGCGCACTCTGAACAAAGGCCGTTGGTTTGGCCTTGTCACCGGCCTCGGTGCTGCTATCAGCGACATCGTTTATGCTGTGATCACTGGTGTCGGCATGAGCTTTGTCATCGAGTTCATCGAGCAGCCTCGGACGATGTACATCCTTCAACTCGTAGGCAGTGTCCTCCTCTTCGGCTTTGGCTATTACACGTTCCGCACCAAACCGCAGTTGCGACCGTCGTCGAAGAAGAAAGGCACGCTGACACACAATGGTGTTACAGGCTTCTTGGTCACTTTTAGCAATCCGCTTATCATATTCCTGTTCATCGCCCTCTTCGCACGCTTTACATTCGTCGTGCCGGAACATGTAGGCCAGCAGATTCTCGGATATGTCTCTATTTTCCTCGGTGCTATGCTTTGGTGGTATGGCCTGACATACATCGTCGACAAACTCCGTTCCTCTTTCGAACTCAGCCGTATAGGCCTTATCAACCGCATTATAGGATTGGTGGTGATGGTAGTTTCAGTGCTTGGCCTTTTGTCCACTCTCCTGGGCCTGACGCTTTACTGATTTGACAGTTGACAGATTACTATAATGAAGATAGCCAAACAATTAAAGGATACAAATATTGCAGAATACATCCTCTATATGTTTCAGCTCGAGGATATTCTGCGCGCCTATGGCTGCGATGCCGACCGCATAGTCAATGAATATGTAGCTCGTTTCGAATGGAGCGACGAAGAGAAAGAGGCTGAGGCGGAATGGCTCTCGTGGATGTGCACTATGATGTATGAAGAGGGTAAGACTGAGAGCGGTCATTTGCTGAGCAACCTCGGAACCATAAGCCTCCTCACAGACCTGCATCTCCAACTGCTCGACTCGCCCAAGCAAGCGTTCTACAGCGCGGCCTATTACAAGGCATTACCATTCATCGTCGAATACCGACAAAAGAGTAAAGGCGAAGATGCTCTTGAACTCCAGAACTGCTTCGACTTGCTATATAGTGTCATGCTTCTGCGCCTTCAAAAGCGCGAGATAGGCAAGGCTACACAAGAGGCTGTGGCCGCCGTTCGTCATCTGATAGCCCTCCTAGCCGATGCCTGGCAGAAGGAAAGGTCAGGGGAATTGGAACTGTAAGAGTGGCCTCTCTTCTCGCAGCCCGTCCTCGTCATAGGAGTTCTCGAAGGGACAAGTCTCGTCTCGCTCGAAAGCTGCGCGAATGGCGGAGCGGGAAGTTGCGAGTCAGCGAAGCTATAGTTGAAAGTGAAAATTAAAAGTTGAAAGTGCAAACGAAAAACATATTAGTAACAGGCGCTTGCGGACAACTGGGCAATGAGATGCAGCTGCAAGCAGCGCAGAACCGGCAATATCGCTGGTTCTTTACAGATGTTTGCTCTGTGAGCGATGGAACAGCCGTTGTTCCTCTTGACATCACAGACCGCACCGCCGTAGACTCATTCGTCGAAGGAAATGCCATCGACGTTATTGTCAATTGCGCCGCTTACACAGCCGTTGATCGGGCCGAGGCCGATGAGGAGCGAGCCTTGCTCCTAAACGCTACAGCTCCCGGCTACCTCGCCGAGGCCATCGAGCGTCGGGGCGGTCAGCTCATACAAATCTCCACCGACTACGTCTTCGACGGCACGGCCCACACGCCCTACGTAGAAGATGCAGCCACATGCCCAGCTTCAGCCTACGGTCGCACTAAGCTTGCTGGCGAGAAAGCCGTCCTTGCGGCAAATCCCTCGGCCATGATTATCCGCACGGCCTGGCTCTACAGCACCTTCGGCAACAACTTCGTCAAGACGATGCTGCGACTTGGTCGCGAGAAGGATCAGCTCGGCGTTATCTTTGATCAAATAGGAACGCCCACGTATGCGCGCGACCTTGCCGCCGCTATCATGACGGCTATTAGCCAGGGCATCGTCCCCGGCATCTATCATTTCACCGACGAGGGCGTTACGTCGTGGTATGACTTCACCCTTGCCATCCACCGCCTTGCAGGCATCACCACCTGCCATGTCCGCCCCCTCCACACTTCAGAGTATCCCACGCCCGCTGCCCGTCCTCACTACAGCGTGCTCGACAAAACGAAGATAAAGCAGACTTATGGCATCGAAATCCCGCATTGGGAGAAGAGTTTGTACGAATGCATTAAGAGCCTGTAAAAGACAAGCAAATCACGCAGAATAATTAACAATAAGTATCCATCAAATATGAATACCACCCTCCATAGTAAATACTCCCCTCGCCCTTTGAAGAGGGGGCGGGGGTGAGGCTTTTTTTTATGAACCCGGAAATTGAACGCAGGCGAACTTTCGCCATCATATCACACCCTGATGCAGGTAAGACCACACTGACTGAGAAGTTCCTCCTCTTTGGCGGACAGATTCAAGTAGCAGGTGCCGTCAAGAGCAACAAGATACGCAAGACCGCAACCTCCGACTGGATGGACATCGAGAAGCAGCGCGGTATCTCTGTCACCACGTCGGTGATGGAGTTTGACTACCAAGTAGCCCCCCCTACTGCCCCCGAGGGGGCTTCTATGCCATTGTCAGCAGAGGGCAAAGGTATCGTGTCCCCCTCGGGGGACGAAGGAGGGGCCAATCCCATTTACAAGGTTAACATCCTCGACACCCCAGGTCACCAGGACTTTGCCGAAGATACGTTCCGCACGCTGACCGCTGTTGATTCGGCCATCATCGTAGTGGATAGCGCCAAAGGTGTTGAGGCACAGACGCGTAAGCTGATGACCGTCTGCCGAATGCGCAAGACACCTGTCATCGCTTTCGTCAACAAGATGGACCGCGAGGGTAAGGATCCCTTCGACCTTCTCGATGAACTTGAAGAGGAACTGCAGATTAAGGTGAGACCTCTGTCATGGCCTATCAATCAAGGTGCCCGCTTCAAAGGCGTTTATAATATTTACGAGCAGAACCTCAACCTCTTCACGCCCGACAAGCAACGTGTGACAGAGAAGGTGAGCGTGGAGCTCGATTCGTCTGAGCTCGATGAAAGGGTGGGCGAGGACGATGCTGCCAAGCTGCGCGAAGACCTTGAAATCATCGAAGGCGTCTATCCTGAGTTCGACCGTGAGACCTACCTCAACGCCGAGGTGGCCCCCGTCTTTTTCGGCTCTGCCTTGAACAACTTCGGCGTGAAGGAGTTGCTTGACTGTTTTGTGGAGATAGCTCCGTCGCCCCGTCCCACTAAGGCCGAGGAGCGCGACGTAGAACCTGAGGAACCCAAGTTCACGGGTTTCATCTTTAAGATTACAGCCAATATCGACCCCAACCACCGCTCATGCATCGCTTTCTGTAAGATATGCTCGGGCAAGTTCATTCGCAATGCGCCCTATTTACATGTGCGTCAGGGCAAAACCGTCCGCTTCTCCTCGCCCACGCAGTTTATGGCGCAGCGCAAGTCCACCATCGACGAGGCTTGGCCGGGCGACATCGTAGGTCTGCCGGACAACGGTATCTTTAAGATAGGTGACACGCTCACTGAGGGCGAGCAGCTTCATTTCCGCGGCCTTCCCAGTTTCTCGCCGGAAATGTTCAAATACATCGAGAATGCCGACCCGATGAAGACCAAGCAATTGGAGAAAGGCATCTCACAGCTCATGGACGAGGGCGTGGCGCAGTTGTTCATCAACCAGTTCAATGGCCGCAAGCTCATCGGCACCGTAGGTCAGCTGCAGTTCGAAGTCATACAGTATCGTCTTGAGAATGAGTATGGTGCCAAGTGCCGTTGGGAACCTGCCAGCCTCTACAAAGCTTGTTGGATAGAGAGCGACGATGCTGCGCAGCTCGAGCAGTTCAAGAAGCGCAAGTACCAGTATATGGCTCGCGACCGCGAAGGGCGCGACGTGTTCCTTGCCGACTCAGCCTATGTGCTTTCCATGGCGCAGCAGGACTTTGAACATATCAAGTTCCACTTCACCTCAGAATTTTAATCCTACTGTTTCAGTAAGAGGTAGTATTCGGCAGCTCCAATCAGGAAGCAGCCTGTGCCGAAGTCCTCGAAATCGGGATGGCGGTCGTAGGTGACCGGCTGTGCCGACGCGGGTTCCTTGCCCGTTCCCTGAACATAACCTAAAAAGCCATCGGGGTGAACGCAGTCGGTAGCCATAGCCTCCCACGCACGGTCACAAGCGGGACGGTAGCGTTTGGCTGAGAGAACTTTATGGCGAATGCCCCAACTCATGCCGCAAAGGAAGAGGGCGGAACCTGTCAGCTCCTTGCCGCCATAGTTCGTGGGACAAACCAGGCTTGGGTTCCACAAACCGTCGGCACGCTGGCAACGCAATAACGCTTTGCTCATTCGCAGGAAATCCTTACGCAGCAGGCGGTAGTGACGGCGCATCTGCTTAGACATAGGACGAGAACCGATATCTTCGAGCGCCTTGACGATAGCCACGTATGCCCAACCGCAGCCGCGACTCCAGTAGCAGTTGCTGCCGTCGGCCTCGCGGTAGGGAGGCACATAGTCCTTATCGCGCCACCAGAGTCCTTCCTTCTCGTTGAAGAGCCCGCCAGCCAGCGTGTCGCGCGTCCACGTGTACATCTTCATGGCATGGTCAGCATAGCGTTCATCGCCTGTGATGCGGTACATCTTCGTATATACGGGCAGGGCCATCTGTATGGCGTCAACCCACGTCCACCAACCTATTTTGGTACCCATCTGGTAGTCGAGGTTCTTCCTGACGTTCTCCATCATTCGCGTGTCGCCCGTCATCATGTAGCGGTCGAGATAGGTCTGCCCGCAACATTGATTGTCGGCATTCGTCTCGCGAAAGGTTCCGCGCGGATGCCACTTGTGGAAGTCGCCCCAGCGGTCGGTGTAGTCGAGATATTCTGCCTTAGGATCAATACCGTAGAGCGCCATCAAGCCTTCGTAATAGACAGCGCGAGTCCATAGATTGCTCGAGCGCTCACGATTAACGAAGGTTGGCACGGTGGGATCAGGCACCGCTTTCATGAAGTAAGCGTTCACCTTACGGGCCGTGGCCAGCACCTCTTCAGCCGTGGGCTGCGAATAGCTTGACAGATGAAAACAAAACAGGGCACAAAGCAAAGAATAGATGTACTTCGTCATAGGATTCGCATGTTTTTGTGTGCAAAGATAGAAAAAACAATGAACATTCATCCAAAAACCTTAAATTTTTCCTATCTTTGTCCCGTAAATCGATTATTCTTATGAGATACAGACTGCTTTTAATAGCTCTTTGGTGCGCCTTGGGATGCAGGGCTGCCGACCTGTGGCCCGACGGCACACCTGTCAGCAGTTGGTTTGCTGACACCAGCCGCATTGACATCGCGACGCTGGGAACGAAATATGTGCTTACCGACTACGGCGTCGTGGAAGACAGCACCCTCATTCAAACGGCTGCGATTCAGGCCGTCATCGACCGTGCCTCGGCCAGCGGAGGAGGCGTAGTCGTGGTGCCGCGCGGAACGTTCCTCAGCGGTGCCTTGTTCTTCAAGAAAGGCACACACCTGCATATCGAGGCCGGCGGCAAGCTGAAAGGCATCGACGACATCAGGCATTACCCATTGGTGAAGACGCGTATCGAAGGCCAGACACGTGATTACTTCGCGGCTTTGGTGAATGCCGATGGCGTCAATCATTTCACCATCAGCGGCATGGGAACGATCGACGGCAACGGACTGCGTTTCTGGGAGGAGTTCTGGATAAGGCGTCGCTTCAATCCTGAATGCACCAATCTCGAGGCATTGCGCCCCAGGTTGGTCTATCTCTCAAACTGCGATGATGTGCAAGTGCAGGACGTGCACCTTATCAACAGCGGTTTCTGGACCAATCACATCTACCGCTGCCATCGTGTGAAATACATCGGTTGTACCATATATGCGCCCCATGAGCCGGCAGCGTCAAAGGCACCGAGCAGCGATGCACTGGACATTGACGTCTGCAGTGACGTGCTCGTTCACGGCTGCAATATCAGCGTGAACGACGACGCCGTGGTCATCAAGGGCGGCAAGGGCACATGGGCAGATCAGCAACCGGAGAACGGTCCAACGGAACGCGTCATCGTGCAGAACTGCCACTACGGTTTCGTCCATGGCTGCTTGACCTTAGGCAGCGAGAGCCTGCACGACCGCAATATCATCTTGCGCGACTGCCACGTGGACAATGCCAGCCGTGTGCTGTGGCTGAAAATGCGCCCGGACACGCCCCAGCACTACGAGCAGATTCGTGTGGAGCGAATCACGGGCAGTTGCGGCAGCTTCCTGTTCATTCGTCCTTGGACGCAGTTCTATCAACCGTCCGAGCGCAAGGACATGCCGCTTTCAGAGTGCAACGACATCACCATCAAGGATATAAGCATGCGCTGCCGCCGTTTCCTCGACATCGGAGCATCGGACAAATACCGTCTTCACTGCTTCACCTTCGAGAATATCGATGTCGAAGAGGAGCGCGGCGAGTTCAAACCGGAAGCTATAGAAGATGTAAAGGCCAACCGCGTGAACGTACGCAAAAGGCAGACGATGTCAACTGCCAAAGCAGGGACGCGCTGGTGGTGGATGGGCTCGGCTGTGGACGAGGAGAACCTTCGATGGAATCTCGAACAATATGCAGCAAAGGGCATCGGAACCGTAGAAATCACACCCATCTACGGCGTAAAAGGCAACGAGGAGCGCAACGTGCCGTTCCTGTCGCAGCGCTGGATGGACCTTCTGCGCTTCTGCATCGAGGAAGGCAACCGGCTGGGCATTCAGGTAGACATGACATGTGGCACAGGCTGGCCGTTCGGCGGGCCTGAGGTACCCATCTACGAGGCCGCCTGCAAGTTGGTGGTCGTAGATACAATCGTTGGCAAGAAAGAGGCGGCACGCCTGCACCTGACACCACCCTCGCGAGAGAAGGACATAGCTAAACTCATCCTTCAACGCGACTTCCCTACGCCTGATGCTTCATGCCGCAGAGTCATCGCCCTTTTCGAAAGCCGCACGCGCCAGCAAGTGAAGCGTGCAGCGCCTGGCGGCGAGGGCCTTGTCATCGACCACTTCGACTCAACCGCCGTGGCACATTATCTGCAGCGCATCGACGCAGCCTTCACCGAAACGGGCACGCCGTGGCCGGCAACCTTTTTCAACGACAGCTATGAGGTCTATGGTGCCGACTGGACGCCCAGCCTGTTGGATGAATTTGCACGGCGGCGCGGCTACCGTCTTGAGGACCGTCTGCCTGCTTTCATCGACGGTGACGCAGAGGTCGTGAGCGACTATCGAGAGACGTTAGGTGAACTGCTACTGCAGAACTTCACAGAGCAATGGACGCGTTGGGCACATTCCCACGGCGTCAAGGTGCGTAATCAGGCTCACGGTTCGCCAGCCAACCTCATCGATGTGTATGCGGCCGTGGATATTCCCGAGATAGAAGGCTTCGGGCTTACCGACTTCAATATCAAGGGACTGCGCAAGGATCCCGGCATGACGCGCAAGAACGACTCCGACTTCTCGATGCTCAAATATGCCTCGTCGGCAGCGCATATCACAGGCAAACCGCTGACCAGCGCCGAGACATTCACGTGGCTGACAGAGCATTTCCGAACAAGCCTCTCGCAGATGAAGCCGGACTTGGATTTGATGTTCTGTGCCGGCGTCAATCGAATGCTGTTTCATGGCACATGCTACTCGCCCAAGGACGAGGCGTGGCCCGGCTGGAAGTTCTACGCATCGGTGGATATGTCGCCAACGAACTCCATCTGGCGCGACGCAGGCTGTCTGATGCAGTACATCGAGCGTTGCCAGCAATTCCTGCAGTGGGGACGGCCCGACAACGACTTCCTCGTCTATCTGCCTGTGCGTGATATGTGGCGGCTGAACCCGCGGCAGCGACTGATGCAGTTCGACATTCATTCCATGGCAACTAAGGCTAAGGACTTCATACGCGCAATCCTTTGTATAGACTCATTGGGTTTCGACAGCGATTACATCAGCGAGCGTTATCTGCTCACCACATCTTTCGACGGTAAAAGCCTCCGCACGGCCAGCGGCACGGCTTATCGTGCACTCATCATACCCGGCGACTGCCGTTTGTCGGAAGCCCTCAGTCAGCACTTGAAGAACCTCGAAGCACAAGGGGCTCGCATCATCCGCGAACTGTCGGCCAACACTTTGCAGGCAGCAGCCCGACCGGAAGCGCTGAAGTCAGAACTCGGCCTGAAGATGATACGCCGGCATGCCGGTGATTCCTATCATTACTTCATCGCCAATCTCACGCCGAATGACATTGATGGCACCGTGTCTCTTGCTGTGGATTTCCGTTCGGCGATTTGGATGAATCCTATGGTAGGTGCTGAAGTTCAGGCGGCTGAGATACGCGACGGGCAGCTCCGCGTCAGCCTACGTTCAGGCGAATCGCGCCTGCTTCTGGTCTCATCGCAGTCCGCTCCCTCTTCTGCAGTCGCCACCCTTTCCGGCGCTCCTGTCGGTTCTACAGAAGGGGGTACCGCCACTCTTGTCGCCCCCGTTGGCTCACCCGACGGGCTCTCCCTCGACCGCGGTTGGCGTCTCTCCTTCATCGACAGCACCCCAACCATCGCCCAAACCTTCACCCTCGACACTCTTAGCACCTGGGAAGGTCTTGATGCTCAGACCGCAGAACTGATGGGCACAGGTGTTTACGAATGTATGTTCAAACTGAATTCTGCAGAGCAAGCCAAGCTCCGCTGGCAACTTGACCTCGGCGACGTCAGGGAGAGCGCCCGCGTCAGCATCAACGGCGTGGACATCGGCTGCGCCTGGGCGGTGCCCTTCGTGCTGGACATTCCTTCAGACGTGCTCCGAAAAGGTGAGAACCACCTGCGCATCGAGGTGACCAACCTTCCTGCCAACCGCATAGCAGCCCTCGACCGTCAGAACGTTCCATGGCGTAAGTTCGAAGATATCAACGTCGTTGACATCAACTATCGCCGCTCTAACTATGCCCGTTGGACACCGGTAGCTTCAGGCCTTAAAGGTCCTGTCCGGCTTCGAATCCGTAAGTGACAGCCCGATTTATCCTCAGGTAGGTCCTTTTTCAACATTTTGTTTGTTCAGCAGATAAAAAAGTTCTACCTTTGTACCGCAATGAAAAAGAATGATTCACGTCAAGAACGTCCACGCGACGTCGATATCCGTGCAGCCATAGAGGTGCTGCGTCAAGGCGGCACAATCCTCTATCCCACCGATACCATCTGGGGTATCGGCTGTGACGCTACTAACCCGGAGGCCGTAAGGAAAGTGTTTGAAATAAAGCAACGCGAGGACAGCAAGGCTCTCATCTGCCTTGTCGACAGTCCGGGACGCCTGCAGCGCTATGTTCGTAATGTTCCTGATGTAGCTTGGGACATTATAGAACTTGCCACCAAGCCCACTACCATAATCCTCGACGGGGCTAACGGCCTCGCTCCCAATCTCTTGGCCGAGGACGGCAGTGTAGGCTTGCGTGTTACCTCTGAAGTCTTTTCTCAGCAACTTTGCTACCGTTTTCAGAAGGCTATTGTCTCGACATCTGCCAACATAAGCGGCCAGCCTTCGCCTCAGACCTTTGCCGACATCGACCCTGCCATTATCTCAGCCGTCGATTACGTATGTCAGTCCCGTCAGCGCGACACCAGCCGCCACGAACCCTCGTCAATCATCAAGCTCGGCCCCTCGGGCGAGGTGACAGTAATTCGCAAATAAGTTTAGCAAAGAAACTATGCAGGCATTCGAAGAACTATTGCATAACGACCTGAATCAGTATTTGACCGGTTTGAAGGAAATGGACGAGCATCTGCCCGAGTGCCCCGATGTGGAGGATAAATGGGCAGAGATAGCCGATGCATATATTCCTGACGGCATTCGAGAGTTCCAAAACTACCCGTCAGCATCTCTGGGCTGGATGATGTATATAGGTATGGCAGTGGCCAAGATGTGGGATACTGAATGGCAGATTTATTCACACATCGAAAACCTATACGCCTACCTGCGCGACAAACGGGGTTACGATGCGATGGATGAATACATTCGTGAAGATGTGCTCCGACTGAGAGGCAGTGACTATGACGCCTTGGAGAAACTGGTGGGAGAGTGTGCCTCGCGTGTGAATAACGCCCTGACACACCAACATTTCGAGCCTGGAACGAGAGAGGCTTTCAATGGATATGTCACCTGCCTGCACCAGTTATATCTCTTTGGTGCTGCCGTACAGCTGAAACGAATGGGTTATCGCATGCAGAAGATTTAGAAGCATAGCTATGGCGTTACCTAAATTCATTATCACCATGGACGGCTACCTGCGCCTGGGCATGGTCAATCAGCACAAGGACTTGCTCAAGGGCGATGATAGCTGCATAGGTGGCGGGTATTATCAGTTTGATTGGACGAGCAACAAATTGCTGCTTGACCGCGAATCATATGATTTCGGGCGACCTCGATGGCATCTGCTTGAGTCGTTGAAGGTGCCCGAGGTATATCGTGGACTGAGGATAGTCTATGCTTATGATGATGGTTTCCACGATGATTTCGATGTAAACGAAGAACTGCGTATTGAGTACTACGAGTGATTGAAACTCTGAGAGTTAGATGGATAATCAGCAAGAGATATTTCCTGTAGTTGACGAAGAAGGTCGTGTGATAGGCTCTGCTACGCGAGGCGAGTGCCATAGTGGAAGCAAACTGCTGCATCCTGTTGTTCATCTGCACGTTTTTAATTCGGCAGGGAGCCTTTATCTGCAGAAACGACCGGAATGGAAATTCATTCAGCCGGGGAAATGGGATACCGCTGTAGGCGGGCACATCGATTATGGTGAGACGCCAGAAGAAGCCTTGAGACGCGAGGTCGGCGAGGAACTGGGCCTCACTGACTTCACTGCTGACTTCATTACAAAATATGTGTTCGAGAGTTCCGTAGAGCGTGAATTAATATACATCTATCGTTGCACCTACGACGGAATAATCAGTCCTTCGGCTGAGGAACTCGATGGTGGCCGCTTTTGGTCGATGGATGAAGTCGCTGAGGCTATAGGCAAAGGTGTGCTTACTCCGAACTTTGAGGATGAATTCAAGAGCTTCTTGCATGTTCGGTCGTGACCGAACAACCGATTCATATAGTCTTACAAACGAATACGACCGTATGTATAAACGAATACGACCGTATGTATAAGCGAATACGACCGTATGTATAAGCATATACGACCGTATGTGTAAGCAGATACGACCGTATGTGTGTTCAGGGTAGATGTGGCGCATAAGAAAGTTTCTTGTCTGCAAAAGAACGATGAGTAAGGAAAAATGATAGGAAATATATGCAAAAAGGAAAAAAACTGTCTGCCTTGAAGCCTCAACCCTAAACTTTTTCATTATCTTTGCAGCGCATATGAAAAAGGGACTTGAGAATATAGTAGCCTGGCAGCGCACGCATTTTCATGGCACACGGTTTATGCTTGTGCTGGCCTTTGTCGTTGGCGTGCTGACGGCTTTTGCCGGCTTGCTGCTGAAATGGCTTATTCACCAGATTGAGTACTTGCTGACGAATCATTTCTCTATCACAGGTGCCAACTGGCTCTACTTGCTGTACCCCATTGTGGGTATTCTCATCACTGGCTTGTTCGTGCGCTATGTGGTCCGCGACGATATCGGACATGGCATCACCAAGATTCTGTATGCCATTGCACGCAAGAAGAGCTTCATAAAAGCCCATAATACGTGGTCAAGCGTCGTTGCTTCAGGCATCACCATCGGTTTTGGCGGTAGTGTCGGAGCCGAGGCTCCTATCGTGCTTACCGGTTCGGCCATAGGTTCAAACCTGGGACGTATGTTCGGTTTGGATTCCAAAAAGGTGATGTTGCTCGTGGGGTGCGGTGCGGCAGGCGCTATCTCCGGCATCTTCAAGGCTCCGATAGCCGGCTTGGTGTTCACCTTGGAGGTGCTGATGTTCGACTTCACGTTGGGCAGTCTGCTACCCTTGCTGGTGTCGTGCGTTACAGCTGCCGCCGTGACTTTCGCCATCTCTGGAACCGACAATCTGTTTGAGTTCCATTTGGTAACAGACTTTGCCATCTCACGTGTGCCCGCATACATTCTCTTAGGTGTGTTCTGCGGATTTATTTCGCTTTACTTTACCCGCGTGATGAACTGGCTTGAGGATCAATTCCGAAAGTTGGGGGCTCCGTGGAAACGTTTTATCATAGCGGCACCTATCCTCAGCATTCTCATCTTCCTGTTCCCATCGCTCTATGGTGAAGGCTACGACATGATTCGTATGCTGCTCAACGGTCAGGGACCCGAGGACTGGAACCAGGTGATGGAGGGCTCGTTCTTCTACGCTGCTCCTCATCTGTTGCTGTTGTATCTGGCAGGTATCATCATCTTCAAGGTCTTTGCCACAACGGCCACAAACAGCGGCGGCGGTTGCGGCGGAACGTTTGCCCCAAGCCTGTTCCTCGGCGCCGTTTCGGGCTTCTTGTTTGCCTGCCTCTGGAACATGGTGTTTGGAATGGACAACGTACAATGGGCCTTAGGCGACGGCCAATGGGCTATCTTCAACGCTGTTCCTGAGAACAACTTCTCGTTGCTGGGTATGGCTGGTTTGATGAGCGGTGTCATGCATGCTCCGCTGACGGGCATTTTCCTCATTGCCGAACTGACGGGCGGCTATGGCTTGTTGCTGCCGCTGATGGTGGTGGCGACGACGGCTTACCTGACCATTATCATCTTTGAACCTCATAGTATCTACACCATGCGTCTGGCACGCAAAGGTGAGCTGGTGACGCACAATAAGGACCAGGCTATCCTCACGCTGATGTCAATGGATTCGGTCATTGAGCGCTACGAGGAGCATTTGCATCCTGGCGATGACCTTGGCGAGGTCGTACGTCAGATTTCCAATTCCACGCGCGACGTCTTCCCCGTGGTTGACGATGCGGGCAAACTGCTGGCCGTGTTGGTGCTGGATCGTGTGCGGCATGTAATGTTCCGCACCGAGCTGTATCACCAACTACATGTGCGCGACCTGATGTCGCAGTGTGCAGCTCGGCTGACAACCAATGATGCCATGGACCTCGTCATGCAGACCTTTGACCGCACGAAAGCCTGGACACTGCCTGTCGTAGACACCGACGGCCTCTTCGTCGGTTTCATCAGACGCAGTCATGTCACGGCGCTATATCGCACGATGATGCAGGATTTGAGTGAGGAATAGGAAGACCCTCCCCCCTGCCCCTCCCTTGTAGGGAGGGGAATATATACTTCAGGAAATGGAAGATCAACAGCATTTGGCAACATATAAGACATCTTCACCAGACAGATATGCTATGCTTAAGGCTTATGCCAGAGAGAATAGGAAAAATGCCACTCTTGCAGAAAACTATTTGTGGGAGCACTTGCGAAATGGTGCTATGGGGGTGGATTTCCTGAGGCAACATATCATAGGTGATTATATCGCGGACTTTGCATCAAGACACGATGGACTTGTCATTGAGGTTGATGGAGGCTATCATGCTGAACGTCAGCAGAAGGAGGATGATGAAGCCCGAGAACGTGATTTGGAACAAATGGGTTTTCATGTCATGCGATTCACCAACGAAGAGGTTCTCTTCAACATTGATTATGTATTACAGCAAATAGATAATTATTTCAATGAATAATCAACAACCCAATAACAAGGTTTCTACTCCCCTCCCTACAAGGGAGGGGCAGGGGGGAGGGTCTTCCCTCCGTATTGTATTCATGGGCACTCCCGAATTTGCGGTGGAGTCACTTAAGAAACTTGTAGAAAACAACTATAATGTCGTGGCGGTAGTCACGATGCCGGATAAGGCAGTTGGACGACATCACGATACGCTGCAAGCCTCACCGGTGAAGCAATATGCGATGGGGCAGGGGATACCTGTGCTGCAACCTGAAAAGTTGAAGGATGAGGCGTTCTTGGAGGATCTGCGGTCGTATGAGGCAGACCTGCAGATTGTCGTCGCCTTCAGGATGCTGCCCGAAGTGGTGTGGGCCATGCCTCCTATGGGCACATTCAATCTTCATGCCGCTTTGCTGCCCCAGTACCGCGGTGCAGCTCCTATCAATTGGGCCGTCATCAACGGTGAGACAGAGACAGGCGTCACAACGTTCTTCCTCGACCATGACATCGACACAGGCCGCATTATCCATCGGGTGCCTTCGCCCATCGCTGACACAGACACTGTTGGCGATGTCTATGACAGATTAATGTACCTTGGCGCAGACCTCGTGCTGAAAACCGTGGAAGATATAGCTGCAGGCAACGTAACGCCTGTCGACCAGGAGCAGGAGATGCCCATAGCCGGTGAGCTACGGGGTGCTCCCAAGCTCTCGCGCGAGAATACACAGATTCGTTGGCATGAACATACGGTGAAGAGCGCATATGACTTCATCCGTGGCCTGTCGCCTTATCCAGGAGCCTGGACTACATTGAGGACTGCCGATGGCAAGGAGACACAGCTTAAGGTGTTCTTTGCGGAGAAACAGACCCCCTCCTCACTCCCCCTTAAGGGGGAGGGTGGTCACCATCCAGAACAGCTCCCACACCAAAAGCATATTATTCCACTCTCCCCCTTTGAGGGGGAGCGGGGAAGGGGTCTTGCCGTTCCCCTCCGCGACGGTTTCCTCCTCCTGACCGATATTCAGCTTGCCGGCAAGCGTAGAATGGCTGCTGCTGATTTTCTTCGTGGTGCACATCTGGACGGAGCAGTGCTGGTTGAACAAGAAGCGTTGAATAATGGATAAGAGAGGGTGAAAAGTGAAAAAAGTAGAAAAAAGTTTGGTCAATTCAAAAAAAAAGTTCATCTTTGCACCCGCTACCCCTCATAAATAGGCGTTTCTGCCTATGGGAAAGCAGCAATTCTTAGTTTATAACTATTTAATTTTTCAACTAAAAACGTCATTGCCTATCGACAAACATTACTCCTAACAACATTCTTTAGATAGTAATGCAAACTCTTTTGAAAGAGACGGATGAGCAACTCATCCACCTCTACGAAAATGGCAATGATGCTGCGTTCGACGTTTTGCTCGAACGATATCAGCAGGTTCTCTTTGCGTATATCCTGGCCATCGTCCACGACGAGGATCAGGCTAACGACTATTTCCAAGAGACTTTCTTCAAGGCTATCACCTATATCCGTTCACATCGCTATTCCGAGACGGGTAAGTTCCAGGCATGGCTCATGCGCATAGCCCGCAACCTCATCATCGACTCAGTGCGCCACAACCGTCCGATTGTAGATATCGTCTCGGACAAGGAAAAGGATGCCTTGCAGAACACGGTCAACCTCTCGGTAGGCACTGTAGAAATAGATTTCCATAACGAGCAGACCGTAGCAGAGCTTGCCGATATGATTTCACGTCTGCCTGAGAACCAGCAGGAGATTATTCGTATGCGCATCTATGAGGATCGCTCGTTCAAAGAGATTGCAGCCATGACTAATTGCAGCATCAATACTGCTCTCGGACGTATGCGCTACGCTGTTCTTAACCTGCGTAAGCTGGCGGTAGGCAGAGAGCTTACCCTGCTTCCCAAATCATAAAGACGCATAGATAAGGCAATCCCGCCAAGGCAGCGACTTTGAGTCAGCCCTTGGCGGGATTGTTGTTTCCTAAGCTATTCGTCTTCTCAGTACGAAAGGCCGTTCGTCTTTTCAGAACGAATGTCTTTATCTTACCACCTTGTGCACGTTATTGCCTTGCTTGACGACGAGAATGCCGCGGGCAGGAACGTCCCAGAGGTTGAAACGAGCAGTGGGGGAGGAATAGACGAGGCGTCCGGAAGCGTCGTAGACGCGCGTGGGCTCGTCGTTGTTGTCCAGTGAACTGGAGTTAATGTCACGGATGGCTGTGGCAATATACTCTGAGCCATCGGTGAAGGTGACGCGCGTGCCGTTGATCTTAACGTAGACGGCGTTCTTCTTGAGGCCTCCGGCCATATCAGGCAAGAGCCATTCGCGCGTGCCGCTTTCACGGAAGATAAGACGGATGGCGTAGTCGCCATTCGGATAAGAGCCCTTCAGGCTACAGCCTATAGCAGCGAATTCGCCGTTGTAGCCGTATCCGGGTTCAAGCGACAGTCCTGGCACACGTCCGGTCTTCACTTCTCCCACCATCGTGTTTGTCACATCAAAGAGTCCGAGACTGAGTTGCCATGAATGAGGCGAGCCATTGAGGTTCCAAACATTGGATACCGAGACATCAAAGGTGACGCTCGTCTGTATGGTACCAGTCTGTGTGCATGACAAGGGAGCGCGCACCAGCAAATATTCCACAGGCGTGCCTGTCTCGCCATTGCGAGCCGGCTCCAAGCCTAAGAGTGCAGCCTGATTGATAGTGAACTGATAGCCTCCGGGATTCATCTTCGAGAGGTCGAAGTAACCATTGAAATCACCGTCCCAGCCCCAATTGACATGAACTTTTCCATAGGCATCATATCCATCAACAATGAATGCATGGCCTGCAGCATCTTTGCCGCCATTGGTTAGCGAGGTTGCTGTGTAATAGATAGGACGATTCTGGTTTATTTCGCGACGCAGCATATCGAACCACTCTGCAGTGGTGTAGCACTCGGCATGATGCATGCGCATAGTTGAAGGGATATAACTGAAGTGCTCGCAAAGCGCTTTGATAGGTGTTCGGGCACCGCTGCCGTCGGTGTCGTAGTTCATATTTACGGACAAGCCGCAATCGTAGACCAACTGTGCCACAGCGGCCGAAGCCTCTTCAGAGACCTTGTTTTCAGTGGTTGTGTTGCGCATGGCGTCCCAGGCATATTCATGCTCGAGCGAGCCGCTGTAAGTCTCGCCAATTCCGTCCTTGGCCCAACTATAACCCTTGCCCTGTACAGGCCAGCGCCAATAATACAGCAACTGAGCCAAAGCTGTAGCTACGCATCCCGAGGGACACAGTTGGCCGTCTTTCTTAGGGCAAAGAGTATTGTAAGGAACCCCCTGTCCCCATTCGGTGAGGCACAGCTGCTGCTGATTGCCCGTGGCAGCTACCACATGTTCTGCCGCGACCTCTTGACGTGCCCCGATTTCAACAGCTTTAGAAAACGTGTTGAGATATAGCTGCAAAGCACAAGGCATGGACTTGTCGACAGGAAACGCCTGGGTGCTAGAATAACCAAGAACGGTGCCAAAGGCTTCATCTGCGGCGATTATGGCAAAGCCTTGACCATCGTCAGCATTGAATACATAGTAAGTGTCAGCTGTTTGGAGACCTTGTTTGGGCGCACGTCTTAGTGTTTCCGATCGAACAGCCTTCACTGCCTTGCCCAGCACTTGCTCTGCACGCAGCTGAGCTGTAGCACGGTCGATGGGTGCAGCATTAAGGTTTATGGACAGAATGAGGATTTGGAAGAATAATAAGCGCTTCATTTTATGTCAGACTATGTAAATTTGTCGGATAATATTCTCTCTATGGGCTGCAGAAACGTTGAAAACTCATCATAAAAGTAACCGTTAGAATTGCCATTCCAACCCAATTATAACGGTTAAATTGTGAAACGAGCGCACTCCACATCGAAAGCAGAGTGCGCTCGTAATGAATAGGACTATTGATTATTTAAATTCAATATTGTCGATGTACTCATAGTTGGAACCGAAGCTACCTGCGGATACGCGATAAGCAACGGGGAACCAGAGCTCGAGACCGGTGTCACCTTCAGGATCGAAGCCGATGAAGTTGCCTTCAAGTACGGTTACATAAACAGGACCGTAGTTCTTGTTGTTGATACCTGAGAAGAAACCGTAGTAAGGTGTTGAACCGATGGTCACGGCAGCCTCATCACCCTTTTCGTTGGTGAAGTAGAACTCATCCTCAGGAGCTTCGCGGCCACTCCACTTGAAGAACCAGTGTGTGCCTGTGATGATAGCATCGGGAATACGATAGAGCTGCTGAAGTTCAGAGTACTGAATCTCTACATCCCATGCATCCTCGTAATACACTGTCTCGTGGAAGACACCAGTAGCAATAGTCTTGTAGTCTTCCTTCAGGATAGTGATGTTGTAGCGCGGGCTGAGAGTGATATCCTCGCTAGCGGCATAAGCATTTGAGAATTCCTCGTCGATAGCCAAGGACAGCGAATACTTAGTAAAGGGAGCCATGCCCTCGCCAATCTGTACTTTAACCACAGCGGCTGTGTCGCCTTGTGCAAAAGAAACAGAGGTGGGTACTTGACAGAAGTCAGGAGCGTCGAGGACCTTGATAGGCACTGTCAAAGCAGGCAGGTCTTTGCCTACGCGAACGAGCTCAACGTCGAAGGTGTTTTCCTCAAATCCGAGAACCAGGTTCTCTTCGTTGGCAAAGCTTACCATGTTGTTGCTGGCAGGCTTGCCCCATTCGTAGTTGTCTTCTTCGCTGCAAGCGGTGAAGAGTGCACCGGCAGACAGAAGGGACAACAGCAATATCTTATTGAGTTTCATAAGCTATAATTAATGAACGATTTAATGATTGTTATTCCTTTATCTGTAATTAGTCGGTTACACCGTCGAGCAGGTTAGGATTCTGCTCGGCAACGGGAATCTCACCGCCATAGTTGTCAACAACACCGTAGTTGTTGTCAAGCTCCGTGTTGGGGAAGCGCATGTTGAGCCAAGGATCGTCGGCTGCTACATTGAACTGGAATGCATCGGGGAAGTTGCTTGTACCCTTACCGTGGAAACGGACGATGTTCTTGTTCAGACGCTTGGCATCCCAAGTGAAGAAACCTTCACCCCAGAGCTCTACGCGACGCTGGAACCAAATCTCGTCGGCGAGGTTCAGGTTGCGCTGAGAAGCAGTGTAGCTGGGATCGCGGTATGTCTTAACGAAGTTCTCGAGGACGGTCTTGGCCTCAGCCTCTTTGCCGCTCTTGAGCAGACCTTCAGCCTTGATGAGGAACATTTCCTCGGCGCGGATGAGGGGGAAGTCGTTGGCGTTAACAGTGCTGCCAATACCAGTCTTCTGACCGAACTTAACATTGGTGTAAGGATTGTATGCAATCTTAACATCCTCAATCACGAAGCCAGGAATCTCATTGCCTGTTGCAGTAGCACCCGTCTTGGGATCTGTCCATGTCAGACCTTCGAGGTTCGGAGATTTTGCCTCCTCGTCCAGCCACCAGCCCTTACGGACGTCGGTATCGGAAATCTTGTTGTAGAGGAGAACGTTGATGAAGGGCGGATTGATGTAGGGACCGTAGCCATCACCAGTGAATGAGCCAAGCCAGCTGGAACATGTGGGAGAGCTGTCGATGTTGGCCAACTCTGTGGTAATATTGATACCCCAGATCCAGTTGTGCTCTTCAAGACTGCAGAAAGCGGGCTTGCTGACTTCTGCGATAGTAGCAGGGGTATAGCCGGTGAGAGCTGCATCAGCGTCGGCAGCAGCTTCAGCAAACTTGCCGAGGTTGAGGTTTGCACGTGCACGGAGAGCCAAGGCTACGTTCTTGTCGATACGGTCCTTAGATGTGCGAACACCAAACTCGAGATGATCGACAGCATAGTTCAGGTCTTCGATGATGTACTCCCAAACCTCTTTCACAGTAGCGCGGGGGTTGTTGGAGTAATCGGTACCTTCGCGGAGGATAGGTACACAGGGCTCATCGGCAGCGCGGTCGATACCAAAAGCAAAGTAGGGAGCCAATGCCATATAGTCGAATGCACGAATTGCACGTGCTTGAGCTATACGGTTGACAGCGAGAGAGTCGGTAGTATCCTCGGGATAGGTGCCGATAACCTCGTTGGCCATACCAATCTGGTTGTAAGGAATGCGGTAGCGCATGTAAGGATTGGCATAGTTAGCGTTACGGCTACTCATCTCGGAGCAAGTTGAGAACCAGTTGTAGTTGCTGTTGGGCAAACATATATCAGCACCCTCAAGATCCTGAGAAAGAGCTGAGGAAATAAAACCGAAGTCGTCGGCACGGCTGCTGTTGCCGCCAGTGGGCCAGCAAGCGTGGGGGCGTCCCATCATGGAGAACATACCGTTGAAGCTGGCATCGGCACGCTCGGGGATAGCAGCTACGGTCTCCTGATTCTGCTCTCGTGTCAAGGTGCCACCTTCGGGCACTTGCTCGTCAATATCGTTGCAGGCAGTGGAGAGCAGAGCTGCGCTGAGCATGAAGAGAGAAATCTTATATAGTTTCATATACTTATCTTAATTTAATGATTGTATTCTAATGTCCTCACGCTGTGGTTTAGAAAGTGACAGTGATACCACCGGTGACGGAACGCATTGCTGAATAGCTACCAGATGACAGACCCTGGCCTTGAGTCATAGAACCTACACCGAGGTTGTAGCGGGGATCAAGACCCTTGCGGGCTGTGAGCAGGAAGAGATTCTCACCGCCGAAATAAACGCGGATGCTCTTCAATGTGGTCGGCTTCACAATCTTGCTGGGCAGGGTGTAGCCAATGTTGAGGTTGCTCAGGCAGAGGTAGTTGCTCTTAGTGAGGAAACGATCGTAAGGAGTTTGTGAAGACACACCGGGATCGTCGATGGCAGCAGTGCTCAAGCGAGGAATGTTGCTGTTGGGGTTTTCGTAGCTCCATGCATCGAGGAGGTCCTTGTGCATAGCAACACCAGTCTCCTGACCATTGTGCATAAGCTGCTGGTAACCGCCATCGTAGGTCTTACCACCGAGCTGATAGCTGAACTGAGCGCTCAGATCAATACCGTAAGCTTCGAACGTTGTGCCGAAACCACCAGTTACCTTAGGCAGCATGTCGCCAAGGTCGTAGCGGCTAGCCTCGGTGATGTCGTAAGTGAGTTCTTCCTTCACGATAGGACCGTCGCCATAAGTGTTGGCCAGAACGGTGAGTTTTTCGGGATTGGGGTTGTCCTGATCAGCATAGGTGTAAGCCTTCCAGTACTGTGCACGACCGTTGGACTTGTCAACGCCAGCGTACTTAACCATGTAAGCGTGCTGCAGAGAACCGCCTTCACGGATGATGGAGTTGCTGTAGCGCAGACCCTTCTCACTGATGCTCTCGTCGAGCTCGATGATCTTGTTCTTGTTGTGGCCGATAGCGAAGTTGATGTTCCACTTGATATCCTTTGTGCGGATAATGTCACCGTCGAGAGAGAGCTCGACACCGCTGTTGCGGAGGCTACCTACGTTAGCGGGATAGGAGGTAACGGTAAGACCAGAGGAGAGGGGCACGGTCTTGGACCAAAGCAGGTCACTGGTGGTGCCGGTGTAAACTTCGAAGGTACCGTTCAAACGATAGTTGAACAATGAGAAGTCAAGACCGAAGTTCCAAGCGCGCTTGGTTTCCCAGGTAAGGTTGTCGTTACCCTTGGCGCTCATGGCGATATCGTAAGTCTTAGAATCAGAGTTGAAGGCAGTTGCGAAACGGTCAGCATAAGCGTGCCAGCCCATGCCCTGGTCGTTACCCATCTCACCATAAGATGCCTTGAGCTTCAAGAGGTCTACCCACTTGATGTCGCTCATGAACTCTTCCTTGTTGATTTGCCATGCAAAACCTGCAGACCAGAAGGTACCCCAACGGTGGCCGGGAGCGAACTTGGAGCTGGCGTCGCGACGGATGCTGGCGTTAGCAAAGTAGCGTTCTGCATAGTCGTAAGTGGCGCGGGCAAGATAACCCTCGGTCATGTAGTTGTCGGTAGAAGAGGACTGACCCGTCTCATCTTTCGGACCCTTGGCGTTGTTCAATTCACCAATGAACGGATCGTAGAGGTGAGTGTTGCTGGCGGAAAGACCCTGATCCTTCTCCTTCGTCTGCTCGTAACCGGCTACGATGCCGAGGTTATGAACTTCATTGAAGGTGTGGATGTAGTTGGCCAGATACTGCTGAGTGATAGCGAAAGTGCGATCAGAACCAACAGAAGCGGCACCGTCGGTAGCTGAATTGCTGCCGAAACGGCTGTAGAGATAAGTGTTGCGGCTGTTGATGCTGTGAGCAGCGATAGATGCCTTCAGATCAAGACCTGTGATAGGAGTGACGGTGGCAGCCCACTGACCCATGAAGATGTCGGCAAAGCCCTTGTAACGGTTGAACTCGTTGTCGCGGGCAGCGTTACCTGCAAAGTTGGGGCGACGGAAGTTGGTGTTACCGTTGGTGTCGAAAACGGTGCGACCATTTTCCTTAACGATATTACCTTGCTGGTCGCGAACATACATGGGATAGATAGCACCCATCATGTTGGAGTAGTAGAACAGGTTAGTTGAAGAACCATAGGTGTCGCCGAAAGAGGGTGACTGGCTCTCGCTGTGGGTGAATGACATGTTGGTGGTCAACTTGAGCCACTTCTTAGCCTGATACTCAACATTGGTACGGCCTGAGTAACGGTTGTACTCAGAGTGCTTCACCTGACCGCCATCGTTCAGATAACCGACGCTGGCATAGTAGCTGAGGCGACCTGTGTTGCCGCTGACGCTGGCATTGTATTCCTGACGCAGAGCGCTGTGGATGTTCTCATCGTACCAGTTGTCGGGAGTGTAGTAGTATTCACCGTCCCAGTAACCGAGGGTTGCATTGGGGTTGAGCTTGAAGTTGGTACCAATGAACTTCTGGCCATCGGGCACTGTGTAGACCTGATAACCCAGACCGCCGTTCTGCTCGTTGAACAGGTTGGCATCTGCATAAGCATAAGCATCAGAAGCGGTGCCGCCATTGTAAGCAATGCTGTTGTACATTGCCTTATAGTGGGTCTCGTAGTACTGAGCGGGGTTAGTGATGAGGTCGTAACGGGGGATGAGGCGAGAGTTGCTACCGATACGGGCGTCGAACTTAACCTCGGCATCCTGAGCCATACCCTTGGCCTTCTTGGTGGTGATGATGATGACACCGTTAGCACCGCGGTTACCATAGATGGCAGCTGCGGAAGCGTCCTTCAATACGGAGATACTTTCGATATCCTGAGGGTTGACACTGGCAACACTCTGCATCATGGGAACACCATCAATGACATACAAAGGCTGCGAGCTGGCGGCATACGAACCGATACCGCGGATGCGGATGACGGGTGCGCTGCCAGGTTCGCCTGATGACGATGTTGCCTGGATACCGGCCACTTTACCAATAAGTGCGCTTGTGGCGGTGGTGGTGATGTGGTTGGCAATGTCTTCGCTCTTGATTTCAACTGCAGAACCAGTGAAAGCGGAACGGGTTGTGGTACCGTAACCGATGACCTGAACTTCGTTCAGCATCTTGTCGTCGGTATCGAGGGCGATACGCATACCGTTGCGAGCCTTGACGACACGGGGTAACATACCCATGTGTGAAATCTCAAGACGAGTGTCGTTGCCAGGAACGGAGAGGATGAAGTCACCGTTCAAGTCTGTTACTGTGCCGGACTTCGTGCCAAGGATCTTGACGGAAGCACCGGGGAGCGGTTCACCATCATCAGCTGAGATGATGGTACCCTTCACTTGTACCTGTGCCAAAGCTGCTCCTACACAAAGGAACAGAGAGGCCAGAAACATAGAAAGTCTTTTTTCCATAAATACTCTCTTTAATTAAACATAATACTTGTTAATAATAAAATATTCTTGCTTGGTTTAACAATCTTTTCGCACGGACTAACATATAGTTTCCCAAATATTACACGTACAACGGCGCAAAATTAATGTAAATTTAGTAATCGACAATAAATTTTTCAAAAAAAAGTGTCTTTAACTTGCATTTTGTGTAAAAAGAATATAAAAAACTTCCTTTTTCGTAATGTTTTTGGCCTTCAACTTCTATGAAATACAAATTTGGATGACATGGAAATAAGCCTCTCGTATTCCTTAAATATAATTAAAGGTACGCGCGCGCGAGACCAAAACAATATGCATTCATTTAGTTCCAAGTATTTTTTTTGTCCTTTTGCACAATAATTACAGATGTGTGAACGTTTATGATATAGAACAGTTTAAAAAACGCCCGCCTATGACGAAACCTTTACTCATCGACGTCGAGCTGTCGAACATAGTTACAGCCGACCAACTTGCCGCCGCTATCTGGACCGCTAATCTCGGCGGCACTATAAAAGGTCCGAGATTGTCTACCCTCAACAATATCCGTGCTCGTGCCAGAGCCGTACGTCCGTTATGATAGAACTGCGAACACAGGGCGCAGGTCAGCATCATTTCATTGCGCCCAGCCTTTTGGCTGCTGACTTTGCAAATCTGAAAGCAGAGATGGAGTGGTTCAACCGTTCGGAGGCTGATTGGTTGCATCTGGATGTGATGGATGGCGTGTTCGTGCCCAATATCTCATTTGGTTTCCCAGTACTGGAGCATGTGGCACGGCTGACGACAAAACCGCTCGATGTACATCTGATGATTGTGCAGCCTGAGAAATTCATCTCGCAGGTACGGGATCTCGGTGCTGCTATCATGAACGTACATCAAGAGGCTTGCCTACATCTGCATCGTACTATACAGCAAATCCACGAGGCAGGCATGCGAGCTGCTGTTACGCTAAACCCCTCGACGCCGGTGTCGACACTAGAAGAGATAATCGGCGACGTGGACGTGGTAATGCTCATGACTGTGAATCCGGGCTTTGGCGCTCAGAAGTTTATAGAGCATAGCCTTGACAAGGTGCGACGCCTGCGCGAGCTAATCACTCGTACGGGTTCTCTGGCCCTTATTGAGGTAGACGGTGGCGTGAACCGCACTACTGCGCCATTGCTTGCAGAGGCTGGAGTGGATGTGTTTGTAGCTGGTTCAGCAATCTATGGTAAGCCTGATCCAGTGGCCGAAGTGCACGCTTTGAAGCAGTTGCTGATGTAGCAACGGATGGTATGAGCAGACCTATGGTTTTGATAGCCCTGTCGCTTGTGATAGGGATTATTATCAGCGACGGCCTGTTCTATGAAAACTACGAGATCCCTATGTGGCTTGACGTGGCTACATGGGGATTTTGCGCTTTGGTGACGTTTGCAGCATGGGCGGTGTGGCGTAAGGAATTTCGTAAGGGGCTGGGCCGCTGGCTGTTTCCGCTGCTTGCATTCCTCTTCTTTGCGGCAATAGGCTTTATACGTTATGCTTCGTATGCGAGGGATATGCATGAGGTGTGGGCAAAAATGGAACGGCCGCCTGTAAACCGTGGCAATCCCGATGAGTTCGATTATGTGCGCTGGAGATGGGTGCAAGGAGTAGAAGATAGCACTTCACTTCTGTCAAGCGTGAAGAGCTATGCACTTAGGCTGCGCAGTCGGTTGGCGGAAGGTCTTGGTGCTGCTGAGATGGATGACCAAGCCGCGGCCATCGTGGTCGCAGCCACGCTGGGTGATCGTTCACAGTTAAGCACTGCGACTCGCGACCTTTACGCTGCGGCAGGTGCCAGCCATCTATTGGCGCTCTCAGGTCTGCACCTAAGTATAATCGTGGGATTTTTCATAATGTTGATGAATGGTCCCTTGATTATGTCACGCTGGCGGCCAGTGCTTTTCATAGCAGTCATTGTGTTCATCTGGGGCTACGCCTTTGTGGCTGGCTTGCCTACTTCATTAGTTCGCGCTGCTCTGATGACCACTTTTTTCCTTTGTGGAAGTATGGCTCGCCGCAATTCCGGGCTCTTGCATTGGCTCACATTGACGGCGGTATTGATGCTATTGGTGCGGCCGGTCGTGCTTTTCGATGTGGGAGCCCAGCTCTCGTTTGCTGCCGTGGCAGGAATACTAATATTGTGGACTCACTGGCAGCAATGGGCTTATACTCAATGGCGCTTGCAGATATATAGGCTTGAACGCTGGCATTTGGTATGGCCGCTTAGGCTGGTATCTGTTTCGCTGGCAGCTCAAATTGCCACCTTGCCGCTGGTAATGTACTATTTTCATCAGATACCATTGTACGCCCCGCTATTCAATATCGTGTTCATACCTCTGACTACGATAATGATATACTTTGCCTTAGCCATTTTCTTGATTGCTCTTGTTCCGTTCTGCCAGCCTCTGCTGCCGCTGATGGGACGAGTGCTGTCGTGGATTGTGGGTGTACAACTGTCTGTTATGTCGTTTGAGGTGAAGCTGCCGGGAGCTGTAATAAAGGATTTCTGGAGCCGTAAAGCTGAGCCTCAGGTTGTGATTTATAACAATTGGCGGTGTCCTGCATTGCACATCATTGCCGGTCCAAGCAGAAGCTGGCTGTTAATGCCTGAGCCTGATTCCATGCAGACGGGGATGTATTATATTGCTTCCACGTTTTGGAGAAGGCGGTTGACTGCTGAGCCGCAACTGCTCAAAGACCAAAAGTCAGTGGAGATAGGTGATTTTCAGGCTGTGATGATCGACGGGGAAGTGGGTGCAAGCTGTGAACCAGTTCAAGTGGATGTGCTGTGGCTTACGAAAGGCTTCAAATACAAAGATATAGATAGCCTTATGGAGATGTATAGCCCTTGGCTCTTGGTATTGGATTCAAGTCTGCCGCAATGGCAGCGTGAGATGATACGCGACAAGGCATCTCGTGAAGGGTGGAGTGTATACGACGTATCAGAGGAGGGGGCGTTGAGGCTAAAGTATAATTGGTGATGAGCACATTCGTGCCAACTACACACTATAATAGTAGTATGCCCACGAGGGCGCAGAAAAGAAGGACACGGATTGGGTTCATCTTGTATACTTGGCACGCTACGAGCGTCAGCACGAAGATCGCAATGCTTATCCAAAACTGCCAGGGAGATTCTGAAGGTGTGGAAAAGTTCTCGGGAGTCATCAGCAACAAGCAGGCCGCTGCAAGCAAACCTACAACGGCTGGGCGCAAGCCGGTGAACACATGTTCTACGATGGGATGGTTCTTGTATTGCATCAAGAACTTCGATATCAGTAGCATGAGTATAAATGAGGGAAGCACAACAGCAAAGGTGGCGGTGGCAGAACCTAAGATGCCCATCCAATGGGCGCCGCCGGCATTGACAACAGATGTATATCCAACGTAGGTTGCTGAGTTTATACCAATCGGGCCGGGTGTCATCTGCGAAACGGCAACGATGTCTGTGAACTCGCCCATTGACATCCAATGATGGTTAGTGACCACCTCGCCCTGAATCATTGATATCATAGCGTAACCACCACCGAAGCCGAAAAGGCCGATGAGGAAGAATGTGTAGAAGAGCTGAACGTATATCATAATAAGATAAAGCCTCCACTTTTAAAGGTGATGTAAGTGGTTGCTAATGAGGCTTAATGCTGTTAACAGATTCTTGAGAGTTTGTACTACCCTCGTCTTTCTGAGAGGAGTCGGGGGCCAGGCTGATAAGTTTGCCATACATATATCCCCCCAGACCGGCAGCCACAATGACCCAAATGGGTGAAACGCCAAACATCCAAATAAGGAAGGCGCCTAGGACGGGAATCCATACATTAGTCCATCCTATCTTTGCCGTTTTAGCCATCTTGAACGTAGGTGCAGCGATAAGGGCAACGACACAGGGACGGATGCCACGGAAGGCGCGCGCTACCCATACGTTGTCCTGAAACTGCCGGAAAAAGAGGGCTATAGCAAGGATGATGAGGAACGAGGGCAATATGCAGCCGAGCGTGGACATCAAAGCTCCGCCTATGCCGCGAAGCTTGTAGCCTATGAAGATGGCGATGTTCACAGCAAAGATACCTGGGCATGACTGCGCCACAGCCATGAGGTCGAGCAGTTCCTCGCGACTTATCCATTGCTTCTCATCGACTATCTTTGCTTCGATAAGTGGTATCATGGCATAACCACCACCAATGGTGAAAAGGCCGATGCGGAAGAATGTGGTGAATAAAGAACCACCTCCAACCCCTCCCGTCAAGGAGGGGAGAGGCTGACCCGATGTACTCTGTTGTTCGCTCGATGGTGTCATATTTAAGCGTAGCTCATTTGGATTACGACCTTTAAGCTCTCCCTTTTCTTTAGAAATGGATAGGGACGATCAACGTTGCTTTTCACACCATATTCTTGCATTGACGAAGGCCTCAATCCAGGGCGTAACTTCGTCCATGTGTCGGTTGGCGGGGTAGTAGGCACACTGCCAGGGGAAGATGGCACGCTCGAGATGAGGCATCATGGCGAGGTGACGGCCATCGGCTGAGCAGAGGCCAGCTACAGAATAGTCAGAGCCGTTGGGATTGGCTGGATAACCATCGTAACTGTACTTGGCAACGACGTTGTATTCGCTCTCAGGCTTAGGCAAATGGAACTTGCCTTCGCCGTGAGCGACCCAAATACCGAGTTTACTGCCTGACAGCGACTTAAATAGAACGCTATTGTTCTCAGGTATGGTGAGGCCGAGGAAGGCTGACTCGAACTTGTGGCTGGTGTTGTGGAGCATCTTCTCATTGCCCTTAAGGCCTAATAGGTTCAGCTCGACCATAAGCTGGCATCCGTTGCAGATACCGAGTGAGAGTGTGTCGGGGCGAGAGTAGAAGCGGTCAAGTGCGGCTTTGGCCTTGGGATTGTAGAGGAAGGCACCGGCCCAGCCCTTGGCAGAGCCGAGTACGTCGCTGTTTGAGAAACCACCGCAGAAGACTATCATTTGTACGTCTTCGAGTGTTTCACGACCTGTAATGAGGTCGGTCATCATAACGTCCTTAACCTCGAAGCCGGCGAGGTAGAGGCAGTATGCCATTTCGCGTTCGCCATTGGTACCTTTCTCGCGGATGATGGCGGCCTTCGCTTTACCCTTAGAACCTTGTTTCCAGCGGTCTGGGTCAAGGTTATATTGGCTTAGCTTACCAGTGAAACGCTGGTTCAGCTTCCATTGCAGAGGCTGCTGCTTGTAGTTGGCAAATCGCTCATCGGCACATCCGTTCATGCTCTGCTTTTGGTCGAGGCGGTGAGACGGTTGATACCAGATATCACGCAGGGAATCGATGTCAAGAGTTTCCTCAAAGTCACCCTTGCGAATACGGAGAGAACGTTCGCGTGAAGGAACACCAATGTATATGTATCCTACGCCTGCATCGTCCATCAGTTCTTTGAACGCTGCCTCGTGCTTGGTGCTTACTTGAACGACGATGCCTGGGTTCTCAGCAAAGAGGATCTTGGTGATGTCGTCTGTCTCGAATTTGTTTAGGTTTATCTTCATGCCGCCACTGGTGTTGGCGAAGTTCATTTCCAAAAGGGTGGTGATGAGGCCTCCGGCACTTATGTCGTGACCGGCGAGAAGTAAGCCTTTCTTTACGCAGTCCTGCACGGCGTTGAACGCATCGCGGAAATATTCGGGATTTGTGCAGGTAGGCACGTCGGAGCCCACCTTTCCGTGAGCTTGAGCGTAGGCGCTGCCGCCAAGACGGAGCTCGTCGAATGAGAAGTCGATGTGGTAAAGGGCGCTTTTTTGTTCATCAGCCAAAACTGGACTGACGACCTTACGTATGTCGCTGACCTCGCCGCCTGAACTTACGATAACCGTGCCAGGAGCAATAACCTTTGTGCCATCGGGATATTTTTGTGTCATGGAGAGACTGTCCTTGCCTGTTGGCACATTGATTTCTAATGCGCAGCAGAACTCGGAGAGTGCTTCCACAGCCTTATAAAGACGTGCATCTTCACCTTTTTGTGAACGGCAAGGCCACATCCAGTTGGCACTGAGGCTTACGCTGTCGAGACCTTCAGTGAGTGGAGCCCAGACAATGTTAGTCAGGCTCTCGGCAACAGAGAGTACAGAGCCAGCAGCAGGGTCGGCAAGACCGGCCTGTGGAGCATGACCAAGAGCTGTGGCGATGCCTTTGCGGCCACGATAGTCGAGGGCTACGACACCGCAGTCGGAAAGCGGCAACTGCAATTCGCCTTGGCATTGCTGGCGGGCTATTTTACCTGTCACGGAGCGGTCCACCTTGTTTGTGAGCCAGTCCTTGCAGGCTACAGCTTCGAGTGAGAGGACTCGCTCTAATGAAGACTGAATGTCAGCGCCAGTCGCTACGTCCTCATAACTGCGAACAACAGTTTCATCCTCCATAACAGTCTTAGGTGAATGTCCGAACATCTGAGCTACATCGAGGTCGAATGGACGAATACCGTCGCCCTGCTGGAAAGCAAAATGTGCATCGCCGGTAGTTTCGCCAACTACAAACAGAGGTGCACGTTCGCGCTCGGCTATCTTGCGGACGTGGTCGAGGTGCTCTTCCTGTATGAGCAGACCCATACGTTCCTGGCTCTCGTTGGCTATAATCTCCTTGGACGAAAGCGTCGGGTCGCCAATTGGCAACTTGGTCATATCAATTAGGCCGCCACATTCTTCAACAAGTTCCGAGAGGCAGTTGACATGGCCGGCTGATCCGTGGTCGTGAATGGATACGACGGGGTTGACATCTTCTTCACAAAGCGAGCGGACGAGATTGTAGGCACGTTTCTGCATTTCGGGATTTGCTCGCTGTACGGCGTTGAGTTCAATGCCGCTGGAGTAGCGGCCTGTGTCAACTGAACTGACGGAGCCGCCGCCAAGACCTATGCGATAGTTGTCACCGCCCACTACAACAATCTTATTACCTTTCTCGGGTGTGCCTTTGAGACAATCGCGCTTAGTGCCATAGCCTACACCGCCGGCTAGCATGATTACCTTGTCGTAGCCATATTGTTCACCGTTTTCTTCGTGCTCGAATGTGAGTACCGAACCTGTGATGAGTGGCTGGCCAAACTTGTTGCCGAAATCGCTGGCACCATTTGATGCTTTAATTAGTATTTGTTCAGGTGTCTGGTATAGCCAGTTTCGTGGGGCAGGGCTGTCGGGGTACGAGGTCATGTATACCGCAGTGCCTGCAATGGGCCATGAGCCTGTGCCACCGCCCATGCGGTCGCGAATCTCACCGCCAGTGCCTGTCGAGGCACCGTTGAAAGGCTCTACGGTGGTGGGGAAGTTATGTGTTTCGGCCTTGATGCTGATGACACTCTCGATGTTCTTTATGATAAAGTAATCGCTTGTGGCGTGTTCAGCAGGGGCGAACTGCTCTACGACAGGTCCTTCGGCGAATGCTACATTATCTTTATAAGCGGAGATGATTTTGTGAGGGTTCTCCTGCGTAGTGCGCTTGATCATGGCAAAGAGACTGCTTGGCATCTCCTTGCCATCGATAATAAAGGTGCCACCGAAAATCTTGTGACGGCAGTGCTCGCTGTTAATCTGTGCGAAGCCGAATACCTCGCTGTCGGTAAGCTTTCGGCCGAGTTGGTCTTCCACGTCGTGTAGATAAGCAATTTCTTCGGGCGACAGGGCAAGTCCTTCCTGTTCGTTATACGCTTCGAGATCTTCAATCTGTAGAATCGGAGCTGGCTTGATATCTACGGTGAAGATGTCCTGGTTGAGGCCTTTGTAGATTCGCTGGAGCATCGGGTCGTGCTCAGCCTCGGCACTATCGACGGGGAAATATTCCTCAATACGTTTAATGCCTTGAATGGCCATGTTCTGAGTAATCTCCACGGCATTGGTGCTCCACGGTGTTATCATCTCGCGTCGCGGTCCGATGAACTGCCCCTCTAGTGTTGAGGCTTCAATTAGCGTTGCTCCGCTATAAAGCCAGCAAAGTTTATCGATTTCTTCTTGCGAGAGCTGGTGATCGGCTTGTGTGGCGATTATGCTCTGCGGAGTGCGGAAAAAGAAGATAGTCATGATGGTAAAGTGTGAGGTTGTTTATTTTGGCTGCAAAGGTAGCCTAATTTAAGCGAAATACAAAGAAAAAAGCACGTAAAATCTAGCATACCTTTGTTATTTTTCTGCATAGGCTTTACTTTACACTGAAGCCGGCTTCATCATCCGATGAAGCCGGCTTCGTTTTTGACGTGTTGTCAGAACTCAATCTCGTCGAGTTCTATTTCACTGCTTTTTGTCTCTTCGGGGCGCTGTTCTACGGGTCCCTGCTGCTCGTAGATGAAACGCATGGCGTCAGCTAAAGCTCCTGTGAATTTTTCGAAATCTTCGGGGTAGACAAACAGTTTGTGCTTCTCGTAGCTGAATTGAGGCATTTCAGAGTCTCCACTCACGATTCTCTTACTCTCGGTAAGCGACAGATACATATCGCCCTTACTGCTTTGTTTGACATCAACATAGTAGAGACGTTTTCCTGCTTTTATAGATTTAGAGAACAGGATGTCTCTTTCCTTGCTTCCGTAATCCTTAAAATTGTCTTTCATACGTAAAAATAGAAGTGTTTTATCGTTTTAGCGTGCCAAAAGTAGGCATTATTCATCAAACATCCCAATTTTTTTTGAAAAACTTTCTTTTTAAAGGTGATAATTGGACTAAAATAACTACTTTTGCGCTCGCTAACGGTTATTAATGGTTTTCGCGACCAACTATAATGCCGCCTATTGACAGATTATTGTTACGGAAAGAATATGATTAATAGAGAACTTATCCGGTTGAAGGTTGTGCAGCAGGTGTATGTGTACTACATGAACTGCGACCGCAAACTCGATACTGCCGAGAAGGACTTGTTCACCAGCCTCTCCAAATCCTACGATCTTTATCTTTATATGCTTGAACTCATGGTGGAGCTCAACCGTCTGGCGGAGCGCTCTTATGAGACAGCGATGAGCCGCTATCAGCGCATACATGAGGGCGATGCTCCTAGCTCGCGCTTCATCGACAACAAGTTTATAGCTCAGTTATCGTCAAACACACAGTTGTGCGACTTTGTCGATAACCAGAAGAAGACTTGGGCTGATGATGAGGATTATGTGCGCCGCCTTTTGCATCGTATCACCGAGTCGGATATCTATGTAGAATGGATGAACGGTACAGAACCGACGACTTACGATGACGACCGTAATCTCTGGCGTCAACTCTACCAGAAGGTTATTGCCGAGGATGAGGAACTCGACGCGATACTTGAGGAGAAAAGCCTCTATTGGAACGATGACCGTTTCATAGTGGATACCTTTGTCATCAAGACCATCCGTCGTTTTGAGGAAACCAATGGTTCTCACCAACCTTTGCTCGAGGAGTATCGCGATGAAGAGGATCGCGAGTTCGCACGCCGCCTGCTACGTGCCACTGTGCTTGGCTGCGACACCTACCGTCAGTTTATCCAGCAGACGTTACGCAATTGGGAAATAGAGCGCTTAGCGTTTATGGACCTGCTAATCATGCAGACGGCCATAGCAGAGGTTGTCACATTCCCGCAGATACCAGTGAGCGTGTCCATCAATGAATATGTTGAGATAGCCAAGATGTATTCCACACCCAAGAGCGGAGCCTACGTCAACGGTATTCTCGATGCCATATGCCGTCGTCTCGCAGATGAAGGCCGCATCCGCAAGGAAATCTCTCCTGCTACACATTAATAATTTTATATAAGCAACCCCAAAAACGTATACACTATGACATCACTGATCGTATTACTACAAGCTCAGGGCGATGGTGGCATGGGCATGATCCTAATGCTCGTGGCCATGTTCGCCATTATGTATTTCTTCATGATTCGTCCCCAGCAGAAGAAGCAGAAGGAAATACAGAAGTTCCGCAACTCCATCGAGCGTGGCCAAGAGGTCATCACGGCTGGAGGTATCTACGGCGTAGTCCGCGACATCGACGATGTGAAGAACGTCCTAATCATAGAGGTGGCCAATGGAGTGCGCCTGCGTGTCGACCGCAATTCGGTCTTCGCTTCAGCTGCCAGCGCTGATACTTACGCCAAATAAGCCTCAGTTCCATATACTTAGTGCATGGACTGGCATCGCATACAGCTTGCCTATGAGGGCGTAAAGGCTTTCCTGCTTAGAAAACTTGGCAGGGAGGCCTTTGTATTTGTTTTTTTCGTGCTTGTCTCGGCCGGCTTTTGGCTCTTGCTCACACTGAACGAGAGCTACGAAATGGATGTTGAGGTACCCGTGGAGCTTGTTGGCGTGCCTCAAGAAGTGGTTCTAACAACAGAGCTGCCAGCAAGTCTGCAGGTGCGTGTTCGCGATAAAGGCTCCGTTCTCATGGGCTATTATGGTAATGATCGTCATCGCCAACTGACTTTTGATTTCAAGGCTTACGATCATGGCGAGACATACCATCACGTCGTCATTACGCATGCTGATGTCCAGAAACAACTCCAACACAGTTTCGATGCTTCAACGCATTTGGTAAGCATACGCCCAGACACCGTAGAATACTACTATACGCGTGGCCATATGAAACGCGTGCCAGTGACTTTCCGCGGTCATGTACAGCCAGAACAGCTTTATTATCTCGCTTCGCTGCGGTGTCAGCCCGACTCCGTAACCGTTTGGGCCGATGAGAGTTATCTCGACTCGCTTGTCGAGGTTTCTACTGTGGTGACCAATATCAATGGCCTCACAGAAAGTGTTACCCGTAACGTACCACTTCCCACGGTTCGTGGCGTGAAATTTGAGCCTGCAGAGGTGCAACTCACAGCCGAGATTGACGTTTTCACCGAGAAGAAAGTTGAGGTACCTATAGTAGGCACCAATTTCCCAGCTGGTATGTCGCTGCGAACCTTCCCGGCTACAGCCACCGTGTCGTTTCGTGTCGGTGCCAAGGACTACAAGAAAATCACGCGTGATCAGTTCGTTATTACCACCACTTATGAACAACTGTTGGCGATGTCCGACTCCATGCTTACTCTAAAGCTGCGCTCTGTCCCTGAAGGTGTCTCGCAAGTGCGTATACAGCCCCAGCGCGTACAGTTCTTAATTGAGCAGACCGAAGAATGATACCCGTAGGCATCACTGGAGGCATAGGCAGTGGCAAAAGCTATGTGGCACGCCTATTAGCTGAGAACTATCGCGTGCCAATCTACGACAGCGACAGTCGGGCACGTAGCTTGATGCTCCAGCCTGAGCTTCGTCGGCAGATTGAAGCCCTCGTGGGGCTTGAGGCCTACAATCAAGATGGATCTCTAAACCGTGAAGTTGTGGCTTCGTATCTTTTTGCCGCCCCCGAACATGCTGCCGCCATTGACGGCATTGTGCATCCAGCTGTGAAAGTCGATTTCACAAAGTGGGCCGGTAGCCAGTCCGCTCCAATAGTGCTTCTCGAAAGCGCTATACTTGTAGAAGCACAATTCCTCGATGTAGTTGACAGTGTTATTGTTGTAGAGGCTCCGCTCAATCTCCGTCTTGAGCGCGCCATGCGGCGTGATCAATCTTCTCGCGAGAAGGTGCTGGCAAGGATGCGACACCAGCTTACCGACGATGACCGTCGTGCCTATGCAAGCGTTGTCGTTGTAAACGATGGCCGGCCCATAATGCCCCAATTAAGATTTTTTATGGCAGAAAAGCTTGCGCAATCACAAGGGAAAGCTTAATTTTGCACCCGTTTATGAACTCAACGCATAAGAACTAAAGAATTAGAATCAATAGAAACAACTAATAAAATAACAAACAATGCTTGAAACCATTCTTTCAATAGCCGGCAAGCCCGGTTTGTACAAACTCGTTTCGCGTGGCAACCGCAACCTCATTGTCGAGAGCATCGATGATCGTCATCAGCGCATGCCCGCATTCGCTACCGACCGTGTCATATCATTGGCTGATATCGCCATGTATACTGACGAAGAGGAAGTGCCTCTGGCAGATGTTCTCACCAACCTCAAGGAGAAAGAGAACGGCGCAATATGTTCGTTGGATATTAAGAAGGCTTCCAAGAAAGAGCTCTTTGACTATTTTGCAGAAGTGCTCCCTGCTTTCGACCGTGACCGTGTGTTCCCCTCAGATGTTAAGAAGCTTATCCAGTGGTATAATATACTCATAGCCAATGGTCTGGATGACTTCTCGAAGTTGGCTCCTACCGATGGGGATAATATTGACGATCGCAGCCAGGAATAATTGATTAACGCAGAGGTAAGATTGCCTCATTGCATATATATAGCGGTGCGAAGGATGACTGCCGGATAGTGGTTTACATCCTTCGCACCGCTTTTTTTCTTCTCAAAAAGTAGGCCACAATGGCCTGGCTGCCTTATTTGTATTCTCCGTTGGTAATTTCTGCGATTGTGAGTGGCACATAAACCATGGAGTAACCATTGTATTTAGAGTCCTCTTCGTAGAAAAAGGCGACGCGGCCATCGCGCTGGAGTGACATGGTAGAGTAGGCAGAGGTGGTGGTGGATACTTGAAGACCGCGTGTCCAGTTGTGAGCGAAGGCTCGTGGTGAGTAAATGCCATTAGGAACGATCTCCTTGAACCAGAAACCTACGTTGGTGCGTCCTTCACCACAGGGCAATGATTGTAACATCAGTTTGGATGCTTTGCCAGTAGAGGTGCTGGTTGCGTCTACAAGCATAATCTCACCGTTGCATGAATTGGCTCCCACCTTGATGCCTCCGGGCACGTCATGCGACGCAACACAGGAGCCCCAACTGCCACGCTCCTGATTGACACGTATGTTGTCGAAGTGGTAGACGTTAAAGAAACGGCCATACCATTTGCGTGATGATAGAACGACATCCCCGCATGGTAGCTCTTCAGCTTTTGGCTCGTCGCCCTCGAGACAAGGGCTGTCATTGCCATCGAGTGTAGTTCCTCCGAGCACGGCCCATGTCTGCCCGAAGTCGTCGCTATATAGGACATAGTTGCATGCCACATCTTTGTCGCCCATTTGTGTGCGGGTCAGCACGGAACAGTATAAGCGGTAGTACTTATCCTTCTTCACCACACGGCTTTGCATGATACGCCCAGAACCTATGAACATCGTGCGGGTATTGGGTAGCATTGCATAAAACGTGTTCGTAACGTCTTCGGCTTTGGTCCACGAACGACCGCCGTCGGGACTATACCAACGGGCAATACGGTTGGGTCGCGCGCGCGTACCTTTAATATATGGTGTACATCCAGTGACAGACATGCAAAGCACACGCTTGCTATTGCGGTCGGCAACGATAGCTGCATCACCATAACCGCAATCGTCAGCACCGTCTATTCCTGAACCGCGTTGAATGACAGTGTCGGCCGACCACGTGTGACCATTGTTGCGACTTGTGCGCGCTACCATGTCAATACGACCGAAACCAATGTCGAAACCGCAGTAACGGCGGTCGGCCACGGCAATGAGATGCCCTTTCTTGGTTGTCGTGATAGCTGGGATGCGATAAGGAACTCCATAGGCATCGTAAGTGGTGAATAATCGTTCGGGTGTACCACTATAAGTCTTTTGCGCCGAGAGGGTAGTGGGCAGAGCCAGCAGCATTGCTAGCAATAGGTGTGCGAGAGTGTTGGTGTGCATAATATTGAAGGTTGTTTTGTTTGTAGGTTTTAGGATTGGTAAGTCTTTCAGTCCGTTGCTACAAAGGTACTTCATTTTTCCATAACGCAGCCGAATAGGGGTGAGAAAAATCGTTTTCAAGTATGTTTTTCCTTTTTTGGACATGGTAAACTTTATAAAAACTTGCGTATACGTATAAATAATATTGTATTTATGTTAATTTGGTTAAAGATTTTAATAAATCTTACAAGCCACTTCTTGCTGATGTTTACACAATGTTTACCTTTGCATCAGAAACAATAACGCATGAAACGCTCAACTATCACAATAATAAGCCTCGTAATCGGCCTCTCTTTCTTTGGTCTGCTTTTCTTGCAGGGTCGCATCATAAGTTCTATGGTGAAGATGCGCAAGGAGCAGTTTGATGAGACTGTGCTAAGGGCTCTCGATCAGACGAGCCGTGACATGGAACGCAACGAGACTTTCAAATATTTGGAGGAAGTGGCAAGGCGTACGGGCTATGATGCTAGCGGCATGCAAGTTGACGCAACTCGCCCCCTCCCTGGCACATCACTCCTGTTGCCTGATAGCAACGCGCTGAGTCCCTTTGGGCTTACTAAAATGCCAGCAAAGAAAAGTGCTGCACCGACTTCAGCTCAACACGCACAGGCACTTCAGCTGCAGCCCACTGCTTCGCTGGATGTGGCGAACCAACGCTTCCAGGATTTCGTCAAGAACTCATACCTCTATCAGAAAGGCGTGTTGGAGGAAGTGATATACACCATTCTGTACAATGCCAGCGACAAAGATTTCCGCGAACGTATAGATTTCAAGCTCCTTGACCGTAACCTACGCACAGAACTCGAATCGGCAGGCATTAATCTGCCATACCACTTCTCGGTCTACGATGCCGAAGGACAGGAGGTGTTTCGCTGTGCTGACTATACCGACGAGGGCGCCGACAACTCCTATACTCAGACCCTCTTCCGCAACGATCCATCGCAAAAGATGGGAGTGCTGCGCGTACACTTCCCAGACATGAGAAGCTACATCATGGGCGTGGCCAGCAAGATGCTACCGGTACTGGTGTTTACCATACTTCTTTTCCTGACCTTCACATTCACAGTGTGGCTCATCGTGCGCCAGAAACGTGAGACAGAGATGAAGAACGACTTCATCAACAACATGACTCATGAGTTCAAAACTCCTATCTCAAGTATCTCTCTTGCAGCACAGATGCTGGGTGACAAGAGTATAAAGAAGAGCGATGCCATGCTCGACAACCTCTCAGGAGTAATCGTAAGCGAAACACGCAGGCTGCGTTATCAAGTGGAGAAGGTGCTTCAGATGTCGCTCTATGAGCGAGGTAATATACGTTTCAACGAGAAGGAAATAGATGCCAACGTGGTTATCGACGACGTTGTGAAGACCTTCCAACTGAAGGTAAAACAGAGTGGAGGAACGCTCACCGCTGCCCTCGATGCCGAGGATGGAGCTATCTTCGTAGATGAGATGCATTTCACTAACGTCATCTTCAACCTCATGGATAATGCGGTCAAGTACCGCCGGGATGATGTACCGTTAGAGCTCAAGGTTAGTACTCGCAATCAAGCCGAACGCCTCATCATTACTGTAGAGGATAATGGCATAGGTATGCGCAGCGAGGATCTCAAACGTATTTTCGAACGTTTCTATAGGGTCCACACTGGTAATAAGCACAATGTCAAAGGTTTCGGACTCGGTCTCGCATACGTCAAAAGCATGGTGGACCTGATGCACGGCAATATAAAGGCTGAGAGTGCGCCACAAAAAGGCACAAGATTCGTAATCACACTGCCGCTAATAGACTAAGGACATCCCCTTCGCTCCCAAGGAGGGAGGATTCAAGAGGGGAATTTAAGATAAGAATAGATAATTAGTAATTAACCAGACTCCAATGCCCCAATAGTAATGAGTCCTCCCTCCGGGGAGTTAGTGGGGGCTCACAACTATGACACAAGAAGAAACAAAATTGAGAATCCTACTTTGCGAGGATGACGAGAGCCTCGGCATGCTCCTGCGCGAATACCTTCAGGCCAAGGGCTACGACGCAGACCTGTGCCCCGACGGCGAGGTTGGCTACAAGTCATTCCTTAAGGAAGAGTACGACATGTGCGTTCTCGACGTTATGATGCCCAAGATGGACGGCTTCCAGCTGGCTCAGGAGATTCGTCAGATTAATCAGGAGATACCTATTATCTTCCTCACGGCTAAGAACCTTAAGGAGGATATCTTTGAAGGCTTCAAGATTGGAGCTGATGACTACATTACTAAGCCTTTCTCCATGGAAGAGTTGGTATACCGTATGGAGGCAATCTTGCGTCGCGTGCATGGCAAGCAGCAGAAAAACGTTGCCGTGTATCATATCGGGCGATTCATCTTCGACACACGACGTCAGATTCTTACCATCGATGACAAGCAGACCAAGCTCACGACAAAGGAAAGCGAACTGCTCATCCTACTATGCGCACATGCCAATGATGTGCTGCAACGCGAACTTGCGTTGAAGACCATCTGGATTGATGACAACTACTTCAATGCTCGTTCCATGGATGTATATATCACTAAGTTGCGTAAGCATCTTAAGGATGATCCCGACATCGAGATCAACAACGTCCACGGAAAGGGTTATCGCCTCATTGCTCACATGGAAGAGGAGTAAACGTTAACGTTTGTGTGAAAACAAAAAGGGGCCGCGCGCGCGGCCCCTTTTGTCTTGTTCCTTATTCGTCGTATTTGGGTTTCTTGTAATTGACGTAGATGTGCAGGCCAATCCCGACAATGATCAACAATATAGCCAGGAACTGGAACCAGTTGAAGTCTACGAGGTCCGTGAAATAGCTCACGATAAGAAGTAAAGCGCCTACGATGGCAAGGATAATTCCAGAATAGAGTTTCATAATTATACGGTTATTTATTATTGATTACTTCATGAACAGTGGTCAAAACTCATGCTTTTTATCTGCACAATTACCTTTGACAGCACAAAATAAGATAAAAAAGATGAAACATAGAAATTTTCAGGCAAAAAAGTTGTGCCTAATGCTCATTTTTATCTGAACGCACCTTCATACATAAAATATTTTAAAGAAATTTACCCACAAACGCTTGCCGTATCAGAAAAAAGCAGTACCTTTGCCGAGCATTTTCGCAAAAACAACCATTATTAACCCATTAACACATTATGAATCAGTACGAAACCGTTTTCATCTTAACTCCCGTTTTGTCTGACGATCAGACAAAGGAAGCGGTCGAAAAGTTCAAGAAGATTCTCACCGATGGAGGTGCAGAACTTATGAACGAAGAGTTGTGGGGTCTGAAGAAGCTCGCTTACCCCATCGAGAAAAAGTCCACGGGCTACTACGTAATGATTGAGTTCAAGGCTGAGCCTACACTCATCAGCAAGCTCGAAGTCAACTATCGTCGCGACGAGCGCGTGCTCCGCTATCTCACTGTCAAGAACGATAAGTTCGCAGCTGAATACGCCGAGAAGAGAAGAAACAAATTATCTAAAAAGGAGGACTAAGCAATGGCACAGACAGAAATTCGTTATTTGACACCGCCCACCGTTGACGTCAAGAAGAAAAAGTATTGCCGTTTCAAGAAGCTCGGCATTAAGTATATCGACTACAAGGACCCCGAGTTCCTCAAGAAGTTCCTGAATGAGCAGGGCAAAATCCTGCCCCGCCGCATCACTGGCACTTCTCTTAAGTTCCAGCGCCGAGTAGCTCAGGCCGTAAAGCGTGCACGTCACCTGGCTCTGCTGCCCTTCGTAACCGACATGATGAAATAATCTAAAAGAGGAATAAGCACTATGGAAATAATTCTGAAAGAAGACGTGATCGGCTTGGGTTACAAGCACGACATCGTAAACGTGAAGCCCGGCTACGGCCGCAACTATCTTATTCCCCAGGGCAAGGGCATCATTGCTTCAGACAGCGCTAAGAAGATGCTCGCCGAAGAGCTCAAGCAAAAGGCCAAGAAGCTCGAGAAGATTAAGGCAGACGCTGAGAATGCAGCTGCTAAGTTCGAGGGTGTTGCTCTTACAATCCCTGCTAAGGTTAGTAACAATGGTACCATCTACGGTAGCGTTAACAGCCTTATGGTTGCTAACGAGCTTGCCAAGCTCGGTCTCGAAGTTGACCGTAAGCTCATTACAGTCAAGGATATCAAGACCGTAGGCGAGCACACAGCACTCATCCGCCTTCACAAGGAAGTGTCCGTTACAATCCCTGTAACCGTTGTTCCGGAGGAAGCTCCCGTGGAAGAGGCTCCCGCAGCTGAGGCTGAAGCAGCTCCTGCAGGGGCTCCCGTTGATGCCGAACTCGCAGAGGAATTGGCCGATGAGCAGGAAGTGCTCGAGGAAATGAATGCTGCTCCTGCAGAGTAAGCAATGTCAGGGTGACGTTCTAAGACGTTGCCATCTGAGACAATAACTTATTAAGCCCCGTTGCTATTTGGCAGCGGGGCTTAATTTATTGATTGGGGCATTTCTTTTTTTATTATTGCATACTGGTCCGGCTTGGCTCTTCCGGACATCTCTCTCTTACTGAGGCTTTCGCTTGATGACAAAAAGAAAGGAGCTGCACATCCCGTGCAACTCCTATTTGTGTTTCCTGTGATTAATGTTCGCAGGTAACAGAAACTGGTGTGTGATTACTCAGCAACAACAGCTTCAGCGGTCTCTACGACCTCAGCAGCAGCGCTGTCAACAGCCTCGAGGGCACTGTCAACAACTTCTTCTACTACGCTGTCACAAGTCTCAGCGAGAGAGTCAACAGCTTCAGCAGTAGCAGTAGCCTGACCGCCGCAAGATGCGAAAGAGATAGCCATAGCGGCTACGAACATAAATGCAACCTTTTTCATTTTCTTTTTTGCTTTTTAATTCTGTAAAACAATCTAGTGCTTTTTAAAACGCTGCAAAGGTACGGACTTTTTGGATACGTTGTACTTTTTTTGCCAACTTTTTTTCATCTTTTTTTAAAATATTTTTGCCGTTTTGACTTAACTGCTTGTTAATCAGGGATATGTGGAAATGTTAAATTTTCATGCTTTAACGGCTATCTAAACTAAAATGGCTAACTTTGCAGCCGAAAACTGAATACTTGTGATGAACAACGATTTCAACATACAAGGTCTGAAGGCCATATATTTCACTCTTGGCTGCAAGCTTAATTTTGCTGAGACATCCACGATCGAACGCCAGCTGGCTGATGTCGGTGTAGCGAGGGCCAAGCGTGGCGAAGTGGCTGACATTTGCATCGTCAACACTTGCAGCGTTACCGAAGTGGCTGACCACAAATGTCGACAGGCCATACATAAGTTAGTACGACAGAACCCGGGCGCCTTTGTTGTTGTCATGGGATGCTATGCTCAACTAAAGACCGAAGAGGTGGCAGCTATTCCAGGTGTGAGCCTTGTGCTGTCGCAAGGTGAGAAGGGTAAGGTGCTGGAGATGATTAGAAGGTCTTTCCTCGATCACTCCCACGAAGGAGAAAATACATCCGGCTTGAATGTTAATGATAGTGCCTCGTCTCTTCAGTCCACGCCGGTAGGAATTGAACCGGCCGTCAATGGCCCCGTGCCTTTCGTCCCCTCCTGCTCTTGCGGCGACCGTACCCGTTATTTTCTCAAAGTTCAGGACGGCTGCAACTACTTCTGCACCTATTGCACTATTCCTTTTGCTCGTGGTAGGAGTCGCAATGGTAGTATTGCCTCCTTGGTGGATCAGGCCAGTCATGCTGCTGCAGAGGGTGGTAAGGAGATTGTTCTCACGGGCGTTAACATTGGCGACTTCGGCCGTACAACAGGAGAGACGTTCTTGGATTTGTTGCGAGCCCTTGATGAGGTTGAAGGCGTTCAACGCTATCGTATTTCCAGCATCGAGCCGAATCTGTTGACCGATGATGTGTTGCAGTTCTGTGCTTCGTCACGTGCATTCATGCCTCATTTTCATATCCCCCTACAGTCTGGGTCCGATGAAGTGTTGCGATTGATGCACCGCCGCTACGACACTTCTTTATTTTATAATAAGGTAACGCGCGTGCGCGAGTTGATGCCGGATGCGTTTATCGGAGTTGATGTCATCGTTGGCACGCGTGGTGAAACCGCTGAACTGTTTGCCGAGGCCGAACGCTTCATCGAGTCGTTGCCAATCTCTCAGCTTCACGTATTCAGTTATAGCGAGCGACCAGGCACGGCTGCTCTGCGGATTCCTCATGTAGTGCGTCCCGAGGAGAAACATGAACGTAGTCAGCGTCTGCTTGCTATTAGCGACATCAAGCTCCATGCTTTCTACGAGAGCTTCCTTGGAACGACAAGGCCCGTCTTGTTAGAACATACGCGAACAAAGGGCGTTTATAATGGCTTTACAGACAATTATATAAAGGTAGAATATCGTGGACAGGGATGCGACAACACTATCCTTCCTCTACATCTTACTAAATGGAATGCCGACAAGTCGGCGCTGATTGCAGAATGAGAACATCTATCGTCATACTAAACTGGAACGGTGCCCAGATGCTTCGCCGCTTCCTGCCGACAGTCCTGTCTAATACTCCAAAGGAGACCGCCGAAATCATAGTGGCCGACAATGGCTCCACTGACAATTCTCTTGAGGTTCTGGCTTCAGAGTTTCCAGAAGTACGAGTCATTGCTTTGGATAAGAACTATGGTTTTGCCGAGGGCTATAATCAAGCTTTACGTAGGGTGGGGGATAACTACGACTATTACCTGCTGCTTAATTCAGATGTAGAGACGCCCGAGGCTTGGATTCAGCCGCTCGTTCAATATATGGAGGATCACGCAGACGTCGCGGCTTGTCAGCCGAAACTACGTGCAGAGCACACGCCTACCCATTTTGAATACGCAGGTGGTGCAGGCGGTTACATCGATTATCTTGGCTATCCGTTTTGCCGTGGGCGTGTGTTCGGTGTAGTGGAGCCCGACCTCGGCCAGTACGATGATGTCGCAGATGTTTTCTGGGCAACGGGGGCAGCCCTTATGATTCGTTCCAAGGTATACTGGGAAGTCGGTGGTCTTGATGGGCGGTTCTTTGCCCACCAAGAGGAGATAGACCTTTGCTGGCGCCTCCGCGCCCGTGGTTATCGCATAGTATGCGTGCCCCAGTCGGTAGTATATCACGTAGGTGGAGGCACTTTGCCCAAGGAGAATCCGCGCAAGACATTCCTCAACTTCCGCAACAACCTTTTACTGCTCTATAAAAACCTGCCAGAACACAGCCTTCGCAAAACGATGTTTATCCGCTTTTGGCTCGATGCCCTGGCCTCTTTTGTATTCCTCGCTAAGGGCGAAGTGCGAAGCTTTCTTGCTGTATGGCAGGCGCGTTGCGCTTTCCGAAAGATGAAAAATGACTTCGTAGCCGATCGTGCAGCCAATCTTGAAGCTGCAGTAGTCGACCGTATTTCCGGCCAACTATCGTCCAGTCTGCTCTTTGAGTACTATCTGCGTCGTAAGAAGTTTTTCAGTGAATTAACGTTTAGTGACAACTTAAAAGACGAAAAATGACGTCTTGTTTGCCTAAACCGAGGAAAAAGACTAACTTTGCACACGATTTTAAAAGCTAACATAAGAATAATATTATAAAACATGGCACAAAAACCAAGCATACCTAAAGGCACGCGCGACTTCGGTCCTTCTGAGATGGCGCGGCGCAACTATATCTTCGACACCATTCGTAGCGTCTATGCGCTCTATGGCTTCCGTCAGATTGAGACTCCCGCGATGGAAAATCTGTCTACGCTTATGGGCAAGTATGGCGAAGAAGGTGATAAACTGTTGTTTAAGATTCTCGACAGTGGCGATTTCTTGCGAGGAATAAACAAGGAGGAATTGACGGGCGAAGGCACGCCGAAGTTGGCAGCACAGCTATGCGAGAAGGGACTCCGTTACGATTTGACAGTACCCTTTGCGCGTTATGTCGTTCAGCATCGCGAGGAACTCACGCTACCTTTCCGCCGTTTCCAGATACAGCCTGTCTGGCGAGCCGACCGTCCACAGAAGGGACGTTATCGCGAGTTTTACCAGTGTGATGCTGATGTTGTAGGTTCTGACTCGTTGCTGAACGAGGTCGAGCTCATGCAAATCGTAGATGAAGTGTTCCGTCGTTTCGGCATTCGCGTCTGCATCAAGATTAACAACCGCAAGATTCTAAGCGGTATTGCAGAGATGATTGGCGAGGCCGATAAGATTGTGGACATCACTGTGGCCATAGACAAACTCGACAAGATAGGCCTCGAAGCCGTGAATGCTGAGTTGGCAGAAGACGGTATCCCAGCTGAAGCTATAGATAAACTACAGCCAATAATCAACCTCAGCGGCACAAACGAGGAGAAGATTCAGACCATGCGTCAAGTGCTGAAGGACAGCGAAGCCGGCATGAAAGGCATTGAAGAAGTGGAGTTTGTGTTGAACACACTGAAGGCTTGCGCCCTGACGAACACCATCGAACTTGATCTGACCCTGGCCCGTGGCCTCAACTACTATACAGGATGTATCTTCGAGGTTAAGGCGTTAGACGTTGAGATTGGCAGTATCACAGGTGGTGGTCGCTATGACAACCTTACAGGCATTTTCGGTATGCCCGGCCTTTCCGGCGTTGGAATTTCATTTGGCGCCGACCGCATCTATGACGTGCTGAATCAACTGGAGCTCTATCCCCAGGAGATTACGACGGCAACGCAGCTGTTGTTTGTCAATTTTGGTGGTGCCGAGGCAGCATATGCCCTGCCGGCATTGGCTGCAGCTCGTGGCGCAGGCATTCGTGCAGAGATTTATCCTGACGCTTCTAAGATGAAAAAACAAATGTCGTATGCCAACGCCAGAGGCATTCCTTTCGTGGCTCTCGCAGGTGAAAGCGAGATGGCTGAGGGCATATTCACGCTCAAAAATATGCTTACAGGCGAGCAAACCAGCGTGAAGACCGAGCAAATGATTTCAAAAGTATTAGGAGAATAATCAATATAAGCATACAAATTGGCCACTTTGGAGGTCAGATACAAAGAAAGAGCAAAATAGTCTAATAATTTTGTTCTATTTTGTATTGCTGTTTCGCATATTCTTACGACCTTTGCACCGCAAATCAAAACAACGCTTCGCGCGCGTGTACATTATTATAAAAAAGGTAATGAACAGAAAGATTGTAATATGTTTTGCAGTAGCCCTCTTGAGCTCCACTGCTTTTTCACAACAAGTGCTGACGCTCGATAATTGTCGCGACTTAGCCTTGAGCAATAATAAGGAGCTCAAGATGAGTGCACTCAAGGAAGACGCAGCCTATTGGCAGCATAAAAGTGTTAAGACGAATTACTTGCCTAAGATAACAGCCGTAGGCACTTACCAGCGAACATCCAAGGAGATATCGCTTCTCAACAAAGAGCAGAAGCAGACCCTTTCATCCTTGGGAACGACGGTTGCCGGAGGCGTGAACGAGGGCATGCAAAAGACTATGGCTGCTATGCAGCAGCAAATGGCCGCCTTTCCAACGTCGCCTGAGTTTCAGGCTTTGATGCAGGATGCCGACGTTCAAAGATTATTCGCAGAGAACCCGCAACTGATGGGGCTGTTGGCTAATTCCGCAGGCTTGCAGAAACTGGCTGCTCCGTTCATCCAACAGGGCGCAACGGCTTTCAGTGGCATGCTCACCAGTATGGCGGCGATGCTTGATGCAACAGGTCAGAGCATCGTAGATGCTTTCCGTACCGACACTCGTAACATGACCGGCGCAACATTGATGCTAACCCAACCATTGTATATGGGCGGCAAGATCCGTGCTTACGACCGTATTACACGTCTGGCACAAGAGGCTGCTGGAGAGCAACATTCCATGGAAGAGCAGGATCTGCTCGTTAGCGTCGACGAGGCTTACTGGCGTATTGTGTCGCTGCAGAGTAAGAAAAACCTCGCCAAGAGCTTTCTTGAGACGGTGAAGAAACTGGATGCTGACGTCGAGAAACTGACAGCTGAAGGCATGGCAACAAGGGCCGACGGCCTATCAGTCAAGGTGAAGATGAATGAGGCTGAAGTGGCAATGATCCAAGTGGAGAACGGTTTAGCCCTTTCACGCATGGCTCTGGCTCAACTTTGTGGTCTTCCTTTGGAGCAGGACTTCGTCCTTGCCGACGAGCAAGGCGAGGTGACTACAGAAGGTGCCCTGCATCTGGCTTCATCTTTGCAGCCTAATGCCGAAGTGAGCAACGCTGTTGAAACGGCAATGGCCCATCGCCCCGAGATCCGTGCTTTGGATATTGCAGCTCAGGTAAAGAAGGAAGAAATCAAGGTGGCTCGTTCCGAGTATATGCCTAACTTGGCACTCAATGCAGGCTACCTGCTCTCTAACCCAAATGTTTATAATGGCTTCGAGCGTAAGTTCGGAGGCATGTGGAGCGCGGGCGTTGTGCTCAAGGTGCCCATTCTCACGTGGGGCGACCGTATTTACAAAGTGCGTCAGGCCAAGGCCGAGGCAGCTATAGCCCAGACACGCGTCGATGAAGTGCGCGAGAAGATAAGCCTGCAGGTGAATCAGAACCAGCAGAAGATGCAGGAGGCACAGCAGCGTCTGACTACTGCCATCCGTTCGCAGGAACAGGCCGACGAGAACCTACGCATGGCAGAACTGGGCTTGCGCGAAGGTGTCATACCCGTAAGCAATGTTCTTCAAGCGCAAACGGCTTGGCTTTCAGCACATTCAACACTCGTTGAGGCTGAGATAGACCTCCGTTTGGCCGACCTTTATCTGATGCGCTCTTTGGGAACGCTGCGTCTGAGATAAGAAACAGATATGAATTGTAAAAAACGATAAATAATCAAAGATATGGCAAAGAGAAGTAAACTGAATAACCTCTTGATTATCGCCCTCGTGCTTGTGGCCGTTATGGCGTTGGTGATTCTTGTAGGTATTTTCCTACCTAAACCAAAAGAGGTTCTGCAAGGTCAGGCTGAGACATCTGATTATCGTGTGTCGAGCAAAGTGCCCAGCAGAGTTAAGGAACTGCGCGTTCAGTCCGGTGACCAGGTCAAGGTCGGCGATACACTTGTAATCTTGGACTCGCCTGAAGTGGAAGCTAAGCTTATGCAGGCCGAGGCCGCCGAGGCAGCCGCTAAAGCCATCGAGCAGAAAGCCCGCAATGGCGCCCGCCAACAAGAGATTCAGGGAGCCTACGAGCTGTGGCAGAAGGCCAAGGCCGGTCTTGATGTAGCCGAGAAGACCTTTACTCGCGTGTCGCGACTTTATGACGAAGGCGTCATTCCCGCTCAGAAACGCGACGAGGCTGAAGCTCAGTTGCGAGCCATGCAGGCCACGGAGAAGGCCGCCAAGAGCCAGTATGAAATGGCACGCGAAGGTGCTCGCCGTGAGGATAGGGCAGCCGCAGCCGCTCAGGTAGCTCGCGCTCAGGGCGCTGTCACCGAGGTTGAAGGTTATCGCAAGGAAACCGTTCTCCTGGCAACAGCCGACGGCACCGTCACTCAGATCTTCCCCGAAGTGGGCGAACTCGTGGGCACAGGTGCTCCTATTATGAACATTGCCAAGACCGATGACGTCCGTTTCGTGTTCAATATCCGTGAGGATTATCTGCCTGAGCTCAAGGTGGGAATCGAAAAGGATATTTACGTGCCGGCCGTTGACAAGAGCCTGAAGGTTCGCGTGACCTCAATGAACGTAATGGGCAGTTATGCTACTTGGAAGGCTACCAAGGCTTTGGACAAGTACGACCTTAAGACATTTGAGGTAACGGCCCGTCCTGTAAACCAGGCAGATATCAAAGATATTCTCGCGGGAATGACCGTGATTATTAAGTAAGAAAAGAGTTAAAGGAAGAATGCTTGACGCATTAAACAATATATGGCTCATTAGCAGGCGAGAGTTGCAGTCGTTTTCCAAGCGTCCGATTTTCCTTGTCATCATGATTGTTGCGCCATTGGGCTTCCTGTGGATGTTCTCAAGCCTCATGAAGGCCGGACTTCCCACCAAGTTGCCCGCAGCTCTCGTGGATGAGGATAATACGCATGTGACGAGGGAGCTCACTCGTATCCTCGGTTCCATGGAGGAAACGCGCTTCGTGATGAAAACGTATAGTTACACCGAGGCGCGTCAGGCCATGCAACGTGGCGAGATATATGCCATCTTCCGTATTCCCAAAGGTACCACCGAGGCCGCTCTTACTCAGCGCCAGCCCGTGATATCTTACTACACCAACGATACATATTACATTGCAGCCTCGCTCCTGATGAAGGATATGCGCAAGTTGAGTGAGATGGCTGGTATAGCTATCACTCGCGAGACGATGCGTGCCCGTGGCTTCACCGATGACCAGATTATGGGTACCGTGCAGCCTATCCTCGTCGAGAGCCATCCCTTAGGCAATCCGCACCTCAACTATTCCGTGGTGCTGACCAACCTTATCGTGCCCGGTCTGCTGATGCTGGTTATTATGCTTACTACGAGCTATGCTCTGGGCATGGAATGGAAGAATAACGAGCAGAAGCTGTTGTTTGAGATGGCAGGCCGTCGTACATGGGTAGCCATTGTAGGCAAACTGCTTCCGCAGACGGTCCTTTACACCATTATCATCTGGCTCTTCGACCTCGTATTCTACAGCTATTTCCAGTTCCCCTGTGCTTGTGGTATACCGCGGATGATGATGTGGGGCTTTCTTGCCGTGCTCGCGTCCCAGGGCTTCGGCCTTCTTATGTTCGAGGCTTTCCCCGGGATGATGCGAATGTCCATGTCGGCTTGCTCTCTGCTCGGTGTGATGCAGTTCTCGCTTGCAGGCTTCTCGTTCCCCGTGTCGGCGATGGATTTGCCGTTCCAGTGGTTTAGCAACATCTTTCCGCTGCACCATTATTTCCTTGTCTACGTCAACCAGGCGCTCAACGGTTATCATATCAGCTACGTATGGTTGAATGTAGCAGCCCTTGTGGCCTTGTCCATTCTGCCATGGCTGTTCTCTTACCGTCTTACCGAGGCCTTCCTTAATAAAGAGTATAAAGCATGAGAAAGCCTAAGTTCCCGATATTTCACGTATGGCTCGACGAGTTGAGCGAGTTGGTCAAGGACGAGGGTATCCTTATCTTTATCATCCTCTTGCCTCTGGCTTATCCGTTGCTCTATGCCATGATCTACAACACAGAGACGCAGCGCGAACTGCCTATCTGTGTCGTTGATGATGCCATGAGCTCGCGCAGCCGCGATTTCATTCGCCGGGTCGATGCTACTTCCGAGGTTAGTGTCGCTGCTCATTGTACCAGCATGGCTGAGGCTCAGGAACTTATGCGCCGCCGTGACGTCTTCGGCATCCTGCGCATACCTCGCGAGTTCGACCGTCAACTGTGGTTGGGCGAGCAGACTACCGTGGGATTGTATAGCGATTTGACGTCGATGCTTTACTATAAAGTGGAGTATCTTGCCGTGGTAAACGTGGCGCAGGATCTGAACCGTAACATCAAGGTTCTTGAACATCAGACAAATATCACTGCTCGCGAGGAGGAAGTAGCCCGCTGGCCTATCCGTTTCGAGGAGGTCAAGTTGTACAATCCTGCCGGAGGTTTCGCTGCTTTCCTTATCCCGCCTGTGCTGATGCTTATCTTGCAGCAGGCGCTCTGCCTCGGTGTGGGAATGTCCATGGGCCGCAGCCGTGAGCGTTTCCGCGGGCTTGTGATACCCCCTACACGTCACTACAAGAACACGCTTGCCATAGTCCTCGGCAAGGGCTTGGTACACTTCCTGCTGTTCATGTTGATGGCATTCTACATGGCCGTCTGCGTCACACGCTGGTTCGGACTGCCGCAGTTGGCTCATTTCTGGGACCTCCTGGGCTTCTTTGTTCCTTACCTTTTGGCTTGCACTTATATGGCCATCTTCTATTCGAGCTTTATCTATCGCCGCGAGGACTGCATTCTGCTGTTCGTCTTTATGTCCATCCCCTTGCTGTTCCTTTCAGGCGTTAGCTGGCCAGGCTCGGCGGTGCCGCCTCTTTGGAAGGCTGTAGGCAGCGTCTTCCCCTCTACTTGGGGCTTGAATGCTTATGTCCGTATCTCAGGCATGGGGGCGTCGTTAGGTGATTGTCATACCGAGATCCTTGCCTTATGGATTCTCGCGGCAATATATTTCCTGCTTTCCTGCTTCATATATATGTTCGAAATCCGTAAGGCCGTTGGGCGTTCGGTGCTTGAATAATGCATCCAGATACATTTTACAAACACTTATAAAGCTTTGACGATGAAGATACTATTATTGGGCAGCGGTGGACGTGAGCATGCTCTGGCATGGAAAATCCTGCAGTCGCCTTGCGTCGAGACTCTTTTTGTAGCTCCTGGAAATGCCGGCACACAGGCTAGCGGAGCTGTCAACGTGGCTCTTAAAGCCGATGATTTCGAGGGCGTTAAGCGCTTCGTTCTGGCTGAGGGCGTTGATATGGTTGTAGTAGGTCCCGAAGATCCTTTGGTAAAGGGCATCTACGATTCCTTCCGCGACGACGAGGCGTTGAGCCGAATACCTGTCATCGGCCCCTCCAAAGCCGGCGCCCAGCTCGAGGGCTCCAAGGATTTTGCCAAGCAGTTTATGCGTCGCCACAATATCCCGACGGCTGCCTATCAGACGTTCGACGGCAATCATCTTGCCGAAGGCCTTGCCTTCCTCGAGACATTGCAGCCGCCCTATGTGCTCAAGGCCGACGGCCTGTGCGCAGGTAAGGGCGTCCTCATTGTGCCTACGCTCGACGAAGCCAAGCGCGAACTCGAGGAAATGCTCGGCGGAATGTTTGGTCAGGCTTCGGCACGCGTGGTCATTGAGGAGTTCCTCTCGGGCATCGAGTGCTCGGTTTTCGTGCTTACCGACGGCCGTCATTACAAGATACTGCCCGAGGCAAAGGACTACAAACGCATCGGTGAGGGCGACACAGGCCTGAACACAGGCGGAATGGGTTCGGTCTCGCCGGTTCCTTTCGCCGACGCTGAGTGGATGCAGAAAGTGGAGGACCGCATAATCCGTCCTACGGTAGAGGGCCTTGCATCTGAAGGGCTCGACTACAAGGGCTTCATTTTCTTCGGACTCATCAACTGCAACGGCGACCCCAAGGTTATCGAATATAACTGCCGAATGGGCGATCCCGAAACCGAAACCGTGATGCTTCGCCTCGGAAGCGATATCGTAGACCTCTTCAAGGGCGTAGCCGCTGGCGACCTTGACCAGCGTTCCCTCACCATTGATCCGCGCAAGGCTGTGTGCGTGATGCTTGTCAGCGGCGGTTATCCCGGGTCCTACAAGAAGGGCTTCCCCATCGATTTGTCTGAAGTGGGCGAGAGCGCTGACACGGTAGTCTTCCATGCCGGCACAGCTCTCTCGGCTGATGGTCAGGTGGTTACCGCTGGTGGCCGTGTCATAGGCGTTTCATCTTATGGCAGCACTCAGGCCGAGGCCATGGCTCGCAGCTTTGCCGTGGCAAATCAGATTCAGTTTGAAGGTAAATATTTCCGCCGTGATATAGGCTCAGACCTGTGAGAACGTACTGGCATAATCGGATAGCTCGCAGCTCAGTTACGCTCCCCGTAGCTGCTGTGATTACCACTTTGTTGTGGTGGCTGCCTCAAGGCGGCTATTCGTTGCCGTATCTTTTGGGCTGGGTGGTCTGCGCTGTCGGTATGTTTTTCATCATTGAGATGGCAGCGCAGAACGCCTTGATCCGCGTTCGTTCCCGCATGGTGTCAAGTCTCTTCCTGCTGTTGATGGCAGCTTGCGGTTTCATGCACGAGCTGTGCACGGGCCTTCTGCTGCAGTTTGCGCTGGTGGTATCGCTCTTTTCGCTTTTGCGAACATGCGAAAAAGCACGTCCCGAGCTCGACACTTTCCATGCCTATCTGTGCTTGTCGCTGGGCAGTTTGCTGTGGCCTCCGTTGCTGTTGCTTGCCATAGTGCTGCTGATGGCTCAGGCCTTCTTCCTCCGTTCGCTTACGTTGCGAAGCTTCGGTGCTTTCCTGTTAGGTCTTTTGACACCTTATGTCTTCTGGAGTTCAGCCCTCTTCATGTTTGGCGACATCAATACATTTGTCGCTCATGTCCGTGGGATTATAGCGCCTGTGCTCGCATTGGTAGGGCAGGTGCAGCATGAAATCGAGCTTGCACAGACTTTCGACTGGCCGTCGTGGACCAGCATTCAGGGCGAGCGGCTTGCAGGCTATGCCTCGTATGTTCTTTTGAACCGTCGTGCCGAGTTGGCAGCCCTTGTCTTAGTGGTATTAGTCGGCTCAACCGGCTCTCTCTTTTATGTCTCTCACAGCTACGACGACAAGATTCGGGTGCGCATGTGCCATTACTCATTCATTTTCGTTCTGGCGTGTCTGGCTTTGTGGCTGGTGCTGCAGCCTTGGATGTTCAGCCGTCTGTTCCCGTTGTTGCTGCTTACTGCCGTTCCTCCGTGTGCAGCCTGGGCTGTTTTCTCCCGCTCGTGGTTTGCTCGCTTCTGGTTTATTGTCTTGATTATTTGTTGGTTATGCGTAGCAGCTATGGCCTTGACGCCATCAGCCGTCGTCCTGCAAATACAGGAAGCCCTTCAAGGCTTGCATATGTAACCAATCCAACATAAAAACATGAACGGTCATGCGTGCCAATACGAATGGTCATGGATGTCTACACGACCGGTCATACGAGCCGATAAGACCAATCATAAACGAAAATAAGACTGGTCATGTTAGGTGGATCACCACGGGTGGGACACCTTACATGACCAGTCTTATCTTAATATGCGTCCCGTCTGATTGGCACATCAGACTGGACGTGTCTTTTGATGCTTTTTCACAGGGTGAATCTATAGCCCGGAGAAGTACTTGTATAGGGGCGCAATCATCGAGGCTTGCATGAAGTCGCCGCGTAGCAACATCGCTTTCACCTCGTCCTGCGTGAACGTGTAAACCTCTATGTCCTCAGAGGCATCAAGATGCTGGCAGTCGGTCTTCTCAACGCCTATGGCCAGAAAGCTGTGGCTGAGGTTATTCATTGCGCTGGCATTGCAGGTGAAGACCATCATCTCCGACCATTCGCCTCCTGTATATCCTGTTTCTTCATGTAGCTCACGTTTGGCAGCTGCCATGGGCTCCTCGCCCTCTTCCACACAGCCTGCAACCAGTTCGAAGCACGTTCTGCCCAAGCCGTGGCGGTACTGTCGGACCAGCACCATCTGCCCGTCTTTGGTTATTGCTATGACATTGATGAAGGTCGGATATTCGAGGACGTAGTATTCATCCATGATGCGGCCGTCGGGCAGTTGGCAAGTGTCGCGGCGCGCGGTGAGCCACGGCCTCTTAAACAGATACTCCGATTTCAGGAGTTTCCAGTCCATGTTCTTCATTGCGGCAGGTAGGTTTTCAGTTCGATGCTCTTCTTGATTATGCTACGCATCTCTTTAAGCGTGGTCACGAAACCTGCAGTACGCACTTGCACGAGGGCATTTCCCAAGGCTGTGCCTTCCTGCGGACCGGCGATGACGGGCATCTGGAGCGCATCGGCAGCAAACTGCATCAGGAACTGGTTGCGCGAGCCGCCGCCAATGACGTGCAGACGCTGGATATCAACTGGCGTTATACGCTTGAGAATGTTGATGATTTCGTGGTAACGTGCTGCTAATGAGCGGAATATGACGCGAACATAATCAGCCGTAGTCTGCGGCAGAGGCTGCGCTGTCTCGGTGAGGAACTCGCGGATGGCAGCCGTCATGGATGCGGGGTGAGCGAAGCGAGGATCGTCGGGGTTGATGAGGCTCTGGCAAGAGGAAGTCGTGGCGAGGGCGTTCATCTCGTTGACGTCCATGCGAGGCCATTCCTTGCGGCATTGCTCGTAGATCCACAAGCCCGTGATGTTCTTCAGGAAACGTGTGGTGCCGTCGAGACCTCCCTCGTTTGTGAAGTTCTCGTTGAAACTGTCGTCGTTGATGATAGGCACAGGGCTTTCCACGCCCAAGAGACTCCATGTGCCGCAACTGAGGTAAGCGAAACGGTCGTCGTCGGCAGGCACGGCAGCTACGGCAGAGGCTGTGTCGTGGCTTCCAACTGCCACTACGGGCACAGCACCTAAGCCTGTCGCTTGCTGCACCTGGGGCGTCAGCACTCCCACGCGCTCGCCTGGCTGCACAAGTCGCCCGAAGTGATTGCGTGTCAGGCCGATAGAAGCCAGCAGTTTCTCATCCAGATCACCCGTCTTGGGGTTGAGCATCTGCGATGTTGAGGCCACCGTGAATTCGCATACCGCCTCGCCTGTGAGCATGTAAATCAGGGCATCGGGCATGAACAGAATCTTCGAAGCTGCTTCCAAAGCCGTGCAATGGTTTCGTTTCAAAGTGTCGAGTTGGAAGAGCGAATTGAATGGCATGAACTGAATGCCCGTGCGGTCGTAAACCTCACGTTTGGGCAAGCGGTCGGCAAAATACTGTTCCAATGCGCCGTCGGTATGGGAATCGCGGTAGCAGTAGGGTAGGCTGAGCAGCTGACCGTCGGCTCCGAAGAAAGCGAAGTCGCAGCCCCAGGTGTCAATACCTATGCTCGTGAGTTCCAGACCTTCGGAGTGTGTGAGCCTCAAAGCCTTGATTATCTCGTTGTAGAGGTGAGCGATGTCCCAGAAGATATGCCCGCCGAGCGGCAGCTGTGGGTTCTCGAAGCGCGTCAGTTCGCGCATCGTCACGCTCTGTCCGTCGTAGCTCGCAACCACCGTGCGCCCGCTTGTGGCGCCGAGGTCAACAGCAAGAAAATGTGCCATAATCTATAGTTGTAAGTTGAATAATCTATGGTTTAGGACTGAATGATGAAACGTCTGAATGTTGTTTCGCCTGCAAAGTTACATTCTTTTCCTGAATTTCGTGCAAAAACCACGTCTCTTTTTGCAGGAAAGCGGCTGTCTTTTGGGGACAGCCGCTTTCTATTGATAACCTTTGTGGCTTAAAAAATGGAATCTCTTCAAAACACTCCGACACTCCAAGGCCCCTCAAAGCCTTTGCCATAGCGGCTTTCGGGATGTCGGAGTGTTTGGGGCGTTTTAAAAAAAATCTGCCGATATTGAACTGATTCGGGATATATCCTTCAATCCCCAAGCTGCGTCATCAGCGAGAGCATTTGGTCGCGGAGCTGTGCGGCGGTGATGAAGTCGAGGCGTTTGGCGGCCTCCTGCATCTGACGGCGCAAGGTATCGATTCTGCGACGCATCTCATCGCGGGTGAGATATTCCACCTCGGGCTCGGCTACAGACGGCACTCCTTCGGCTGCGATTGGCATGTTGTCGTCGGGACGTAAACGGACATTTACCGTCACGGGCGGCTCCGGCTCGATGTATGCTCGGCGGTCGCGCTCGGCAGAAGCCTCCTGATGAGCACTTACGAGGTCGCCCATCTTGCGTTCCTTGCGTATCTGGGTCGGCGTGATGCCGTGCTCTTCGTTGTAGTGGAGCTGTTTCTCGCGGCGGCGATTCGTCTCGTCGATGGTCTGCTGCATTGAATAGGTTATGCTGTCGCCATACATGATGGCCTTGCCATGAATATTACGGGCGGCGCGGCCAACGGTCTGAGTGAGCGAGCGATGTGAACGAAGGAAACCTTCTTTGTCGGCGTCGAGGATGGCAACGAGCGATACTTCGGGCAAGTCGAGCCCTTCGCGCAAGAGGTTGACACCGACGAGCACATCGAAACGGCCTGCCCTCAGGTCATCCATAATCTGAACGCGTTCGAGTGTGTCCACGTCGCTGTGGATATAACGGGCCTGAACGCCGTTGTTCATGAGATATTCCGTGAGTTCCTCGGCCATGCGCTTGGTGAGCGTGGTGACCAAAGTGCGTTCGTTGGCTTCTATGCGTTGCTGTATCTCTTCCATGAGGTCGTCCACCTGATTAGCGGTAGGCCGAACTTCGATCACGGGGTCAAGCAGGCCTGTCGGTCGTATGACCTGCTCCACTATAATGCCTTCACTCTGAGCCAGTTCGTAGTCGGCCGGCGTGGCGCTGACGTAGATGACCTGATTGGTGAGCGACTCAAACTCATCGAAGCGCAAGGGACGGTTGTCCATGGCGGCAGGCAGACGGAATCCATACTCCACAAGATTCACTTTGCGTGCCCGGTCGCCGCCATACATAGCTGATATCTGCGGCACGGAAACGTGGCTCTCGTCGATGACCAAGAGAAAATCATCGGGGAAGAAATCGAGGAGGCAGTAGGGGCGTGTGCCGGCAGCACGGCCGTCGAAATAACGGCTGTAGTTCTCGATGCCCGAGCAGTGGCCGAGCTCGCGAATCATCTCCATGTCATAGGTCACACGCTCGTGTAAGCGCTTGGCCTCGAGAGGTTTGCCTATTTCCTCGAAGTATTTAACACGTTCGGTCAGGTCGTCCTCAATCTGATGAATGGCAGCCAACGTCTGATCCTTGGTGGTCATGAAGAGGTTGGCGGGGTAGATACGGTAGTCGTTGAAGGTACCGACGCGCTGACCAGAGAGTGGTTCCACCTCTTCGATAGCATCTATCTCGTCGTCCCAGAAGGATATGCGCAGCAGATTGTCGGCATAAGCGAGGAAAACTTCTACGGTATCGCCCTTCACACGATACTCGCCTCGGCCGAGGCTCACGTCGTTGCGCGTGTAAAGGGAATCGTTGAGGCGCCGCAACAGTTGGTTTCGGTCGATAATCTGCCCCTTCGTAAGTGCAATGACGTTGTTGTAAAAAGCCGCCGGATTACCCATGCCATAGATGCACGACACGGAGCTGACCACGATGACGTCGCGGCGTCCCGATAGCAAAGCCGAAGTGGCAGCAAGGCGCAGCTTGTCGATCTCGTCGTTGATGGCCAGGTCCTTCTCAATATATGTGTCGGTGGAGGGAATGTAGGCCTCAGGCTGATAGTAGTCGTAGTAACTGACATAGTACTCTACGGCGTTATCGGGGAAGAAAGCCTTCATTTCGCCATAGAGCTGCGCTGCCAATGTCTTGTTGTGAGACAGGATTAGGGTAGGGCGGCCTACGTTCTGGATGACGTTGGCGATGGTGAAGGTCTTGCCTGAGCCCGTGACTCCGAGAAGCGTCTGTGCAGGCACGCCGTCGAGCACGCCCTGAGTGAGCTGTTCGATGGCTTCGGGCTGGTCGCCCGTGGGTTCGTATTGTGATGTAAGGTGGTAAGGTGACACGATAAGTGATGGTGTTGAAAAGTTGAACCACAAAGTTCACTTTTTTTTGTGATTTAGCCAAAAGAATCAAGTGTAAAATGCAGGAAAGTAGCATTTTTACCCTCCAACAGCCTTCATGCATACAAAATAATATTAAAAAACGCCCACAAACTTTGCCATGTCAGCAGAAAGGCGTACCTTTGCACGCAATTATGCCTGATAAGAATGAAAAGATTCATTTATCCCATACTCATGACGGCTCTGCTCGCACTGACAAGTTGCGGGGAGTACAATGCTGTGCAGAAGTATGGTGATTCGGAATATAAGTACGAATACGCCAAGGCGTGCTATGCGCGCGGCAAGTATACACGTGCCTTTGAGACGTTGAGCGGTGTCATCACCGCCATGAAAGGCAGCGGCTATGGCGAAGAGAGCCTGTACCTGATGGGCCTCAGCGCCTATCATAGCGGCGACCTGACGGCAGCTGCCGAGGCATTCCGCAAGTACTACCAGAGCTATCCGCGCGGTATGTATGTAGAGGATGCCCATTACTACTGCGGTCGGGCGCTTTACGATGCAGTGCCAAGCCCCAAGTTGGACCAGACAACTACGAAGCAGGCCATTGCAGAGCTGCAACGCTTTCTCGACGTTTATCCCACCACACGTCTGAAGGACCAGACGCAGGAGATGGTGCAGCAGCTGCAGGACCACCTCGTAGAAAAGGAATATCTCTCGGCCAAGCTCTATTACGATTTGGGTGGATATATCCTCAACAGTCTGCAAGGAGGCTCGAATTATGAGGCTTGCATAGTGACTTCGGAAAATGCCTTGCGCGACTATCCGTTTGCCAACGCTGAACGTCGCGAACAGTTCTTGCTGATGATTCTGCGCTCGCGCTACCACCTGGCACGTCAGAGTGTCGATGAGAAGAAGGCCGAACGATTCCGCCAGGCCGTCGACGATTACTACGCCTTCGTCAACGAGTTCCCTGAATCTCAGTACCTCAAGGAGGCACAAGGCTACCTCACCAAGAGTCAGCGAGCCCTGAAAGGATTGCCTGAAGAAGAGGACTGATGATGGGGAGTAAGAGAGTAAGAGAGTAAGAAAATAAGAAAATAAGAGAAGAAGAAATTAAGAGAAGAAGCTTGTAAGGCTTAGAGAAAAAGACAATAGAGAAAAGGTAAAAGAGCATTAGAGCTTAGAAAAAGAGCCTTAGAGCTTAGAGAAATAAGAACATATAACAAATAACATAAACCCGAGTAAGGACAAATTTTTATAGATACATGGATTACAAGAAATCAAACGCACCCACAAACACCGTCACCCAGAACATCATGGATCTCTGCGAGGAGACGGGCAACATCTACGAGAGCGTGGCCATCATAGCCAAGCGCGCTAACCAAATCTCGGCCGACCTTAAGAGCGAGATATCCAAGAAGCTGCAGGAGTTTGCCTCTACGAGCGACAACCTTGACGAGGTCTTCGAGAACCGCGAGCAAATCGAGATCAGCCGTTTCTACGAGAAGATGCCCAAGCCCACCCTTATCGCTACACAGGAGTTTCGCGACGGTCGGGTGTACTACCGCAATCCTGCCAAGGAGAACGACGAAGAGGATTATTAATAGCGCGGCCTCATGATTCAACGCATTCAAACTATCTATCTGCTCGTGGCTGTAGCTGCGCTGACAGCCTGCCTCTGCCTGCCTATCGGCCAGTTCGTGGCTCCGAAGACAGGTGAACCAATGGCTACGCTCTACAACTTGTGGATACACTTGCCATCGCAGATAGGCGACACGCTCGGTGCCGCAGCAGTAAGCCCTGAAGATGCAGAGCCGATGCTCGCCTCAGAGGCTGCAGGACACCACCTCTTCACCCCTTGGGCGCTCTTTGCCGTGCTGCTCATAGCTACGGCAGGCATGGCCTTTAGTATTTTTATCTTTAAGCAGAGGCTGGTGCAGTCGCGCCTTGTCATGCTGTGCATGATTCTCATCATAGGCTGGTATGCCGTGTACACGGCCTTTGCCTTCATCCTGCCTCACGACATGAACCTCGACTTCCGTCCCACCGTTTGGGCGGCTTTGCCGGCCATAGCCCTGATTTGCGGCTATCTGGCATTCCGCGCCATACTCAAGGATGAGATGCTCGTGCGCTCGCTCGACCGCCTGCGCTGATAAACACTACCGCTCATGAGACATCCGTTCACCACCTTCGCAGCTATAATCCTCATGTCCGCTGCCGTCACTACCGCTTTTGCACAGGTGACGACAAACTATGTCCGGGTAGGTATTGCCCTGCCGCTCAAGGAGAAGTCGCCGCGAGGAGCTAAGATGGTGGAGTTTTATCAGGGATTGCTTATGGCGGTAGACAGCGTTAAGCGACAGGGTTGCACCGTTGATATCGTAGCCCTGCATACCGGCAGCACTGCCGCGCAGATGGATTCTTTGCTGGCTTCACGGCCGTTTACCAACTGCGACATAGTGTTCGGCCCCTTGGATGCAGCCCAGATACCAGCGCTTGCTGATTACTGTGACTTGCACAACATCCGACTCGTGATACCCTTCTCGAGCCAGTCATCAGCGGTGGAAAACCATAAGCGGCATTACCTGATTAATGCTCCGCGCAGCCTAGTTCAGAAAGAAGGGGCGTGGTTTGCGCAAAACCTCTTTTCCGACGAGAATGTGGTAATCATTGATTGCAATGAACGCAACGATGAGGGCATTGCCATGGCAGAGCGCTTGCGCATGGCTATGGACGAGGTGGGACTGCTGGTGCAGCAGGTAAAAGTGGACGCTGATGATGCCACCTTCGATACCGTGCTTAACCCCGACAAGAAAAACGTTTTGCTCCCGAACTCCGCAAGCCTCGAAGCACTCAACGCACTTCGTGAGCGTATGCGGGCTTTTGTTTCAGCATGTCCGGGCTTTAATATTTCGTTCTTCGGATATCCAGCCTGGCAGACCTACGCTTCGCAGATGCAAAGCGACCTCTTCCAGTTTGATACGTATATCTACACACCCTTCTTCCGCAATCCCGAGGACGGGGCTGCCAAACTGTTTGAACAGCGCTTCGAACAGAATTTCCGAGCTCCGATGCAGCGCACTTTCCCGCGCTACGGCCTGTTAGGCTTCGACGTCGGTTATTATTTCCTGCGTGGCCTGGCCCAGTTCGGTCGCAACTTTGAAGGTAACCTCGTGGCTACTGTCACTCAACCTATGCAGAACCCGCTGCGTTTTGAGAATCTCAACAAGGGCGACGGCTATATCAACGGCTTTGTGCAGATTGTCCACTACGCCAACTATCAGACAGTGGAATTCCTTTATCGCAATCAGTAAGGATGAAAGCGGCCAATCTCTTTGCCACATTAATGATATGTTCAGCACCTGTAGCCATGAAAGCTCAGGTAGGTCAGCCGCGCAACGACTTTGCTGTAGGCGTGAACGGCGGTTATCTTATTAATAAGGTATCTTTCAATCCCACTATCAAACAGAATTGGAAAGGCGGCGAGACCTTTGGTATAAGCCTGCGCTACACGTGCGAGAAGTATTTTTCAGCCGTTTGTGCAGTAGTGGCAGAAGTGAACTACGCCAACGTGGGTTGGAACGAATTGATAGAGACATGCGAGGAGACTTATAGCCGTGATGTGCGATATGTTCAGGTGCCTTTATTTGCCCGACTGGGCTGGGGACGTGAACGTAAAGGCGCGCAGTTCTTTATACAGGTAGGCCCTCAGTTTGGTTACCTTCTCGGCGAAAAGGCACATCTTGGCGGCGGTTGGGACATCAGCTCGCCAGGTCGCAGAGCCAATGGCGTTGTGGAACAATACACACTCGACGTGCAGAAGAAATTCGAGTACGGCATAACGGGTGGAGCGGGTGTAGAACTGAGCACGCGAGCCGGCCACATGATCCTCGACGGCCGTTATTTCTTCGGACTCTCGGATATGTTCAACAACGGCAAGAAGGACCCGTTCGGGCGCTCGGCCAACGGAACGATAATGGTCAAGCTAAGCTATCTCTTCGATCTCATACACACAAAGGGCAACATCAGATAAGATGTCGCCCTTTTTCTTTGTTACGGATATCGGAGTTGACCCATTGAAAGGGGAATAAGTCCTAGAAGGGCATCGGAATTTAGGCCTTCATCACCGCCTTCCTAAAATCCATTGTCCCGATGGGGCTCGCAGGTCATCTGCTATATCATTGCCTGTTTTTGTTATGGATAATTGAGTTGACTCATTGTTTAGTAAGTAGGCCCCGACAGAGCTGCAGGCAAACTGCTATGACGTTGCCAATAGTAAAGATGAAAAGAAAAGAGGATGTGTCAACACTGACACATCCTCTTTAATTGAGTTAAGTTTCACTTAATTACAAGCTTTCATTGAGCTTACTTAATTGAAACCTTCTTACCATTGACAATGTAGATACCGCTCTTCTGTACCTTGTCGAGCTGGCGGCCCGAGAGGTCGAAGATCTTGTTGCTGGTACCTGCAATCTTGATGGTGCTGATGCCATCGGCGATAGCCTCGTCAATAGCCTCCTCGTCCGGACCGAACCAAACTTCGTCGATGACGGAGTTGTCGAGTGTGAGCTTCAGGATTGGCATATCATTGCCATCCTTGGTGCCCTCGAACTGGATCTTGTAGGTTACAGTACCTGTACCACGGTCGATGGTGATCGACTGAGGAGCCCAAGCGGGCAGTACATACTTAGCTGTTGTGCCGTCCTCGGCAATCTCTGCCTCAACACCATGGATGGTGAATTCGGGAAGGATAGCGCCGGTGATAGGCATTACGAAGCCAGAGTATGTGACATCATAGGTACCTTCCTCTTCGCCTTCGGCGATGGTTACGGTCTGTTCGCCAGTAGCTTCACCTTGCTTACCCGTCTGCGGGTGCGAGAGGATCTGCTTGATCATACCGTCGAATTCACCTACGAGGTTCACAGCGGGCTTAGCGCTCAGCGTGATGTTGTAAGCTACATATTCCTTAGTCTCCTCGTTGACGAGGTAGAAGGTAGTGGTGAGGTTCTCCTCGATAGCTTCCTTGGTCCAAGCACGGAAATTGAAGGATGTCCAATCCTCGGCGGGGATAAGGCTTACAGCGAATGCACCATTCTCCTCGACATCGGCAGTACCATCCTCGAGGCACCAGAAGCCGGGAGCGGGTTCGTTCGTGTATTCGGTAGCGAAGGTCTCGCCTACCTCGTCGGTAAAGCCCTTGCCGAAGATGTCGCCCCATTCTACGCCGATGAGATCGCTAACCTCTGCTTCGCTGAACTCCTCGGAGTCTTCGCCGTCGAAGGCTACACCCTTCTCAGGAGCGAAGATAGTGACGTCGAAGCTGCCCTTCTCGGTGTAGTCGGCCAAGTACTTCAAAGGAGGCTCAACGAAGTTGACGTTGATGTTGTAGACAACGGTCTTGCCCTGGGTCTTAATGTGGAAGCGTGCTACGAAAGTTTCACCTACTTCGGGAACGTTGTCGTTACCCATGTCATAGATAGCAAACTGCTCGGGTTCTTCGATGAACTTGACGCAGACAGCGGCGTTTTCACCCCACTGCTCGTAGTCGCCATTGGCATTACGCCAACCATCAAAGATGGTGTAATTCTCAACTTCAACATCGGTGGTAACGTCAACACCGGCGATAGTGGCCTCATCGAGGCTTTCGATGCCGAGGAACTCAAGGGCTTCGGTGAAGTCAATCTCATAGTTGAGACCATTCTGACCCTTGTAGTAATCAACGTCTACTGCCAGTTCGAGGGCTTCGTTGCATTCTACAACGCGGAATGTTGAGCCGTCATCATTTCTGCCACCTGTCCAGAAACTAAGGGGACAATCAACCCTGCCACCACCTGACTGATTGATGAAGTTGTTCAAGGTATTAGCCTCGCGGAGTACGAAACCGTCGGCGTTGCCGAAGAGATCCCAAGTGTACTCGCCTTCGCGCATACCAACGCAATGCATGCCATCTTCAAGGTCTACGGGAGCAAGCGACCAGTTTCCGCTGAGTGACTTGTTGTAGACAACGATGTTGTAAGGATCGCCGGCGAATGCCCACTGGAATTCAGGCGATGCCAACTCTTCCTCAGTAGGATCATTCTTCATGTAGTAAGGCTCGGTCTCGCACTTCGAAACTTGCCATCCGCTACGGATGTCCATGTTGTACCAAACGGCATCTTCGAAGCTCTCGGAGAACTTGAACAGGTCGTTCCAAGTAGCAGTAAGCTTCACAACCTTTGTATCGGCCTCAATCTCGGTGATATCGGGTTCGAGAGTGCAGAGACCGCGGTCGATCTCAGCAGGAATAGCGATTTCATCACCGGGCACATGCTTAACAGTTGCAGAGGCAACCATCTTGTCGTTCCAGTAGACTTCGTATACAACATCTATAGGCTGTGCCTCGAATACGGCCTTCATCTCATCATAGACATCAACGTCGACGATTCCAAACTTCTGCTTGTTGCCGTCATCGGGAGAGCTCCAAGTGTTCATGGCGTATCTTGCGCCATCGCCCTGCATGTTGAAGTAGATGTTAGAGCCAGTGAAGTAGAAGCAGTAAGGATACTCTGTGTCGCTGGAAATCAGACGATAATCCACAGGATCGGTCTTGCCTGCGAAGAATGAGCCATCGCTCTTGATGAACTTCTTGGCACCAACACTGTAAATGTAAATATCTGCGCCATCATAGTAGAATGCAAACTGCTTGTCGGCATCTGTGGCAGTAGCATTGGAAACAATAGTACCGAGGCTCTTGCCATCAGCGCTGGCAGCCCACTGACCACGACGTGTCGTGATGGTGTAAACCTTATGCTGATCAATAGGTGTGTTGTCAAGCATTGCAATAGCGTCGGTGGCATCGAATTCGTCAACTTCTTGGATGCTGAGCTTATTTCCGTCATCTACGGATGACCAAGTATCCCATGTCCATTGTCCACCGATGTTGATGGTCAAGTTGGCTTTCTCGGCCTTCATCATTGAGTAGCCATCGCCTTCTGTAACCACGACAGGTGTGGAAATACCTTCTACGAGGCTCTTCTGCGGCTGTACGAACTTCTGGGCACCAAGGCTGTATAGGAACTTGTGGCCGTCCTTCTCGATGAGTGAGAACTTATATTCATCTGTAATATCTTTGGGAAGACCTTCAGTATCGTAGTGCATACGGTTGTTGTCAGCATCGAACATCCAAGCACCGCGTGCAGTGCTAACGGTGAATACGGTAGCGGGGATGCCTTTGTATTCCTCGATGATCCACTCGGTAGTCTCGTTGGTGGCTCTCTTGTTGCAGTAGCAGCTGGAACCTGCAGTAGTATTGTCGGTACCGATGAAATGTTCGGGCTGAAGTTCCTTAGCGATTTGGTAAGAACCATTGGGAAGAACAGAGAATCTCCAACGTGTACCATATTCTGTCTGCGTGCCCATTGACCAGGTGTTGTTTCCTGTGCCAGTGAAACCAACGTACTCACCATCACCATAGATAGTCCAGCCTCCATCTGCGTCCTCACTGAAAGTGAAAGCCATAGGCTCTTCGGCTAGCTTGGTGCCGCCATTGACAGTCATGAACAGTTTGCTTACCTTCTGTTTGATGGTGTACTTAGCATCGTCGTCGGGATAAACCATGTCTGAGCCTTCATAGGTCTCAATGGCGATGAGCAGATTTCTGGCAGCTTGATCCAGATCATATGCTGTTGGTGCCTCAGAGTCTAATACTCCCTGTGCTTCCTCTACAGAATATTCCAAGTCGTTATGAGCTGATTCGACCTTGGTGAAGAGTTGTCCGTAAGGCTCTTCCAGTAACTTCTCGGCCTGTGCAATAACATCCTCGAGATACATTCTGGATAAATCTTCTTCACTTATGCGGTAGATTCGTACGTTGTCGAGGAAGAAGTCGGAACGCTTGTCGCCTGCAGCAAAGAGGGTAATCTTAATCTGGGGCGAGACGCTGCCTTGGAGGTCTATATCGCCGTAATCCACATTAACAAGAGCCTTCAGCGTGCTCCATTCGGTGTCGTTGAAATAAGTGCCATTGCCTACGGGGGCGGCTTCTGTCTCAGCTTCGCCGAAGTTGAGGTCGTCTAATTCTAAGCTCAGTCTAATCTTTGTGTCCTTGCTGACATTAGCTACATCGTAGGCGTAAGCCTGCTTGTAGTCTACAGAGATCATGTACTGGCCTTCGGGAAGTTCATAAGCGTCAGTCTCAAGAGTAATCTCATTCACTGCACCATCGCGGTTCCAGCCCTGACGGAAGAATAGAGAGTATTCGCCGTCGCTCGGGTCGGAGGTTCCGAACGCAGAAGTTGTGCTTGATGAGTTAGCCTGACGGATTTCAGTGTTGTTGAATTGAGTACCTACGTTGGACATGGTCCAACCAGCGATGTCCAACGGGCCATTGCTGCCTTTCTTCTCTTCTGCGAGAAGCAGACCGTCCTCATCGACGTCGAAACTGGGATTCTGGATATAGTACTTCGTTACATCACCCATAACGTCGATGGGATCTACGAATTCATCAACAGCGGTGGGGTATATCTGACCGTTTTCGTTGAAAATTGCATAGAAACCAGTGACGTCGTACATATAACCATCAGAAGTGAAGATACCCTTCTTGAACTGATTGCGGACGACGAATTCTGTGCCTTGAGAAGCGAAATTGTAGCTGGCGGCAGCAGAGCCTTCAGCAACGTCCAGCTCGCCATCTCTGCTTACAGCCATGGTGACGGTAATGAACATGTTCACCCACTTCATCTTGTCGGCTTCCAGTTTGCTGGCAGCCACAACGATGGGTACTACCTCGTTGTCTTCACTGACAATCTCGAGATTGGACACGTCAGGGTTCTCCACTTCGGGCAGACCGTTGTAAGTCTTGAGTCCACCGCTGATGATGCCGGATACCTTCTGTCCTTGCTCAAGGCCGAGGTCAGAGCCGTAAAGCAACAAGCCTGCACGGCCATCTGTGAGGTAAGTGTATCTTCCGTCAACGTATGTTACCAGCCATTCCTTGGCATCCAGTGCAACGATGGTAGATGTAGGAGTGGCAGCTGAGTTGGCTTCATAGATAGAGGTGTAGACTACGGGATAGGTATATGTCACCTTTACCTCAGCGCTTGATTGCTCATCAGCATCCTCTGTTGCGGGTATCACGGCCCAAGCAGTAACGGTAGATGACACCCTACCTTGTGCCAGGATTCCGAATGGTTCAGTGTAAATGGAATAATCCTTTTGCATTTCGGTCATTCCATTGGTAAGCTTATGGCTAATTCTATAGCGTATTTCAGCACCCTCGGTTTCGCACGTCATGGTCACATTACGCACAGCTCCGCCAAGGAATGTTCCTGAAGCAGGAGTGATGACAGGAGCTGCCACGGTAGCAGCTTCGCCACCTGAGTAGTAGATGTCAATCTTTGAAATGCGAACCTGGGTATTGGCCGTATTTGCATTTCCTAGTACAAAAGAAGAAGCGCCAATGTTGTAATGCCCATCCGTACCAGAAACGGCTTTGTCGTTAACTGTAACGCTGACATTTGAATATGAGTCACCTGTAAATGTGGCTTCTATATACTCAATTGTTGCACCGGTCAGGGAAGATACTGTAATAGTATTGCCTCCGCTAGCAGACCAATACAATCTCATATCTCCAGCTTTATTCAAGCCTGGCATATTGGAGTTAGCGCCTTTGTCTGCAATAACTGACCATTCAGTAGCTGTCAAGCCCATTATTGCTGCATTGTTGCCTTCAGCCATGTTCGTGGTTTCCGTGCCTGTATATGCCATAGTCACCTTAGGGTATTCTATTGAAGCTCCGAAACTGAATGCTGAGAAGCTGAACAAGGCTAACAATGAAAGTAAAAACTTTTTCATTTGCTTGGTTGTTTTATGTAGTTTTAGTTTCCACGTCGGGCTTGTGGCGTAGAAGTTAGTTTGTAAGGATGATTTGTGTGGGTCTGCAAGCCATTTATGCCTCCCAGTCTGAGTGGTAAGGCCAGACGCACAATGCTTTGTCTTGCTGTCTGTTAGTCAGTAGTTTAAGAGTGTTATTTGTTTAATTGTTAATGAATATAGTTAATGTAAAATATAGTATTTGCGTTGCAAATATACTAAAAAATGGCAGAAACATGCATGTTTCTGCCACTTTTTTTAGTTATTTCTTAAAATTTCTTGCCTATCTGCCCCTCGAACCACCGCTATTGCCACGAGTGGAGCCGCTATTACCGCGCGAGCTGCCGCTGCCGGTGGCTGTTCCCGACGTGGTTGTCGAGGTGGAGCGCTGGGGTGTGGTGGTCGTTACTGAACGCTGGGGAACTGCCGACGTGTTGTTGGGACGCTGGGGCGCTGCCGACGTGTTGCTGGAGCGAGTAGTGCTGCTATTGCCGCGCTGTGAACCGCTGAAAGTTGGAGTCCGCGTTACGCCTGTAGCAGGAGTATTTACGTTCTTGTTAGTGTTGGTGTTAGAGTTGACGTTCGTTGTGGTGCCACCAGAACGGGAGGTGCCGTGAGTAGCGGGCTTGGCCTCGCCGATATGATAGCTGGGATAGCTCTTGGAGTTGGGCTTCACAGTGCCGTAGGCAGGAGGAGCCGAGCTGCCGAAGTGCATCTGGCCGCCAGGTGCTGCGGGACGGTGGAATTCGCGTCCGGCATAGTAGCTGTCGTGACCTATGTTATGTCCGCCACGGAAGCTGTAGTAGATAGCAGGACGGTCGTAGAAGAAATAGCTCTTGGCATAGCGGTTTCTAACGATGAGGCTGAACGAGTGGCGGCGCACCCAGGACATAGGACGATAGAAATCGGGTATGCCGGTGTAGAGTTCCCACTGCCAGAGGCTAAGCACGTAGCGCAGGTCTGCATTACGACGCATCCAGTAGATGCCATCGAGATCGGTGACGTCGTAGATCCCCAGGAAGTAGTCGAGGTTGATCTCGTAGACGGCCTCGTACTGCGAGATGCTGAGTCCGAGCTCATAGGCCATCTTGTCGGAGAGGAAGAGGGCTTCCTTGCGAGCCTTGGTGAAGCTCATTGCTGCGGCGGAGGTGACTATCATCACCATCACTGCCAGGGTGGTCATTAGGCGTTTCATGATTATTTAGTTTTTAGTAGACCAGAGGTCTTGGTTAGCGTTTATTGTTAGCTTTTTGTCTTATTGACACTGCAAAGGAAAACATTTTGCACGAGGTGGCAAAGGGAAAAGCAGAAAAGTTTCGGGGAATTTTCCTAAAGTACAGAGGGCTTTTATGGGAAATGCTCTTCTCTACTGTTTGCGACGCATAAACGAAAGAAGGATGCCCGTGTGGACATCCTTCTATGTTTCCGCGCGTTTATTAATTAATGTACACGCGCGCGAGGCTTGTTATGTAGCCTTACTCTCCTTTCTCGAGCTTAGCCTTGAGCTCTGCCAGGGCGTCGATATCGCCGAGGGTAGTGCTTGCAGCCTGATTCTGGATAGCGGTAGCTTCTTCCTGAGCCTTAGCGGGACGCTTGGTAGCGCGCTCTGCCTTGCGGGCTTCGCGAGCTTCGGTGCGTGCAGCATCTTCGAAGATGCGGCTGTGGCTGAGGATGATGCGCTTGCTGTCCTTGTTGAACTCGATAACCTTGAAGGGGAGAGTCTCGCCCTGCTGAGCCTGGCTGCCATCCTCCTTCACGAGGTGCTTAGGAGTAGCGAAGCCTTCTACGCCGTACTCGAGCTGAATTACAGCGCCCTTGTCGAGGAGCTCCACGATGGTGCCCTCGTGCACGCTGTCGCGTGTGAACACGGTCTCGAATACATCCCAAGGATTCTCCTCGAGCTGCTTGTGACCGAGGCTGAGGCGACGGTTGTCCTTGTCGATTTCGAGCACTACAACTTCGATATCCTCACCGATCTTGGTGAACTCGCTGGGGTGCTTAACCTTCTTAGTCCAGCTGAGGTCGCTGATGTGGATGAGGCCGTCTACGCCCTCTTCCAGCTCGACGAATACGCCGAAGTTGGTGAAGTTGCGTACGCGTGCAGTGTGCTTGGAACCAACGGGGTACTTGGTTTCGATGCTCTCCCAGGGATCTTCCTTGAGCTGCTTGATGCCGAGCGACATCTTGCGCTCCTCGCGGTCGAGGGTGAGGATTACGGCTTCTACCTCGTCGCCAACCTTCATGAAGTCCTGAGCGCTGCGGAGGTGCTGGCTCCAAGACATCTCGCTGACGTGGATGAGGCCTTCGACACCGGGAGCAATCTCGATGAATGCGCCGTAGTCGGCCATAACGACAACCTTACCCTTGACATGGTCGCCGACCTTGAGGTTGGCATCGAGGGCATCCCAAGGATGGGGAGTGAGCTGCTTCAGACCGAGAGCGATGCGCTTCTTCTCCTCGTCGAAATCAAGGATAACGACGTTGAGCTTCTGGTCGAGCTCTACAACCTCGTGAGGATCGCTTACGCGGCCCCAGCTGAGGTCTGTGATGTGTACGAGACCGTCGACACCACCCAGGTCGATGAATACACCATAGGAAGTGATGTTCTTGACGGTGCCTTCGAGCACCTGACCCTTCTCGAGCTTGGAGATGATCTCCTTCTTCTGCTGCTCGAGCTCGGCCTCGATGAGTGCCTTGTGGCTTACTACGACGTTGCGGTAGTCCTGGTTGATCTTAACAACCTTGAACTCCATGGTCTTGCCTACGAATACATCGTAGTCGCGGATGGGCTTCACGTCGATCTGGCTGCCGGGCAGGAATGCTTCGATGCCGAAAACGTCGACGATCATGCCGCCCTTGGTGCGGCACTTGACGAAACCCTTGATGATTTCCTCGTTGTTGAGGGCTGCGTTGACGCGCTCCCAGCTCTTTGTAGCACGAGCTTTCTTGTGGGAGAGGATGAGTTGTCCTTTCTTGTCTTCCTGGTTTTCGATGTACACCTCTACGGTGTCGCCGACCTTGAGGTCGGGGTTGTAGCGGAATTCGTTGGCGGAAATGATACCGTCGCTCTTGAAACCGATGTTCACAACGACTTCGCGCTTGTTGATTGCGATGACGGTTCCGTCGACCACATCGTGGTCGCCTACGCCTGTGAGACTCTTCTCATATGCGTTGGCCTGTTCGTCGCGGCTTTGCTCACTCTGAGCGGTGCCTTTCTCAAAGCCTTCCCAATCGAAGTCCTCGAGGGGCTGAATGTTTGTTAAGTTTGACATAGAGTTAATTAATAAAAAATGGTTTGATTTTGAGTGTTAGACATTATATTGTGTGAAACTCGGGCGCAAAGGTAGTAAAAGATTATGGATTAGAGATTAAGGATTGGAGATTTTTTTTCATTTTTACCACATTTTTTCTTTGCACGCGCGCGTTTCCCTAATTCTTGAACCGAAAAATTGTTGCTGATCGCTCTTTTATGCAAAAAAACACAGCCCAAGGGTATGCTTGTAGCACGTCCTTGGGCTGCTGTTAGTTTTATGTAAGTGGTTTAAGCTTCCTCTTCGGGCTTTTCCACCTTCTTGCGGCTGCGGCGTTTGGGTTTCTCGTCGGCGGGCTTGTTGGGCTTTATGCCGGCGAGCTCCGGGTCTATCATGATACGTCCACAGTACTCGCAAACGATGATTTTCTTGCGCATACGGATGTCGAGCTGGCGCTGGGGCGGAATCTTGTTGAAGCAACCGCCGCAGGCATCGCGCTGAACATACACAATACCTAATCCGTTGCGTGAGTTCTTGCGAATGCGCTTGAAGGCCGACAGGAGTCTGGGCTCGATGGTGAGCTCGAGGTTCTTGGAACGCTCGCGCAGCTTCTCCTCTTCAGCGCGTGTCTCGGAGATAATCTCGTCGAGCTCGCTCTTCTTCACGTCGAGGTCGTCGCGGCGCTCGGTTACTGTGTCGGAGCAGCGGCGAATCTCTTCCTGCTTGTGTTCGTAGGCTTCGTTGGCCTCGCGTATCTTCTTCTCGTGGAGCTGGTTGTCAAGCTGCAGGTATTCTATTTCCTTAGTCAGGTTCTCGTATTCGCGGTTGTTTCTGACGTTGTTGAGCTGTTCGGTGTAACGCTCAATGCTGGCGTTGTTGTCCTGAATGCCGATTTTGCGCTTGGCGATTTCCTCCTGAATGCCTTGCATGTCAGCCTGTATCTTGTCGATACGGGTAGTGAGGCCTTCGATTTCGTCCTCGAGGTCCTGCACTTCCAGTGGCAGCTCACCGCGGAGTGTCTTGATGGAGTCGATTTCCGAAAGCATTGTCTGCAGCTGGTATAGGTTTCTCAGCTTGTCCTCAATGCTCAGTTCCTGTGGGTCTTTCTTGTCTCTTGCCATAATGGTGTTTAAATATTTAAAAATGATATGATTAACTTATCAACTGTCAACTATCAACTGTCAACTTATAAAATGTGTATCGGGTTCGTGTTTATGTCCGTGTCGTACACTGGCAGGTTGGGTGCTACGCGTTCAATCACCTCGCGGAAGATCTCTCGGGTGTACTGCTCGCTTTCGTAGTGGCCAAGCACGGCTATCTGTATTTCCTGCTCGTGCCCAAACCATACATGGTAGTGCATTTCGCCTGTGATGAAGGCGTCGGCTTCTGCACGCAACGCCTCGTCGAGCATGAAGTCGCCCGCCCCGCCGCAGATGGCTACGCTTTGGATCTGACGTTCCAACAGTTGGTTGTGCTGTAGTGCTTCCACTCCGAAGGCTTGTTTCACGCGTTGCAGGAATGCGAAGGAGTCCTCGGCCACAGGCAGATAACCCATCACAGCGCTGGCAGCACGCACGTTGGCGTCGTTTGTGCTTACGGTTCTTGGCGCAATCATCTCCACGTCGATTAGCCCGAGCTTCTCGGCGATGCGGTAGTTGACGCCGTCTTCTGCATTATCCAGATTGGTGTGGGCGGCGTAAATACATATGTCGTTTTGAATAGCTATACGCACGCTACGCTGCACTAAGTCGGCATCTGTCACCTGGCGCAGAGGGCGGAAGAGAAGTGGATGATGGCTTACGATGAGGTTGCAACCCAGATCCACGGCCTCGCGCACTACATCTTCGGTGACGTCTAAACACAGCAATGCCCCTGAAGCCTCCGTCTCTGTCAATCCGCATTGCAGGCCGGCATTATCATAGCTCTCCTGCAAGGGCAGAGGCGCGAATCGCTCAAGGGCACGAATGATTTCCTTGATTTTCACGTCTTACACGTTTATGAAATACGGCTGCAAAGATAAATCAAGAAAATGAAAAGTGAAAAGTGAAAAGTGAAAAATCTTCGTTGTGGCCGTCTTTTTTTGTTCTTTCGTGCAGTTTTTTTCGATTTCCTGAACGAAATCAATAAATATTGCTTACTTTTGTGGCCAAGAACGAAGATATTGAAGATTATTCTTCAACAATATTTATCACACCTCATTCGTTAATAGAATAGTAAAGGTAAGACGTTAAATAGCAAATCGTAAATTGTCAAATAGCAAATAAACCATATGTTAACACGATTCATTTTCCGTTCGCTTTGTGCTTTGCTCGTGGGCTTCCTGCTGGTGAGTCAGACCGACAAGATGCCAACTCTGCTTGTCCAGATTATCGGCGGCTTGTTCATCCTCTCAGGTGTGCTGGCATTCATAGGCTATTTCAATACCCGACGCCAGTTGCTTAAGGCCTCATTGCTGACAACCGACGATGGCAAGCCTTTCGACGGCTCGTCGCGACTCCTGCCTATGTTCCCTGTCGTGGGAATAGGCTCGCTGGCTCTTGGCGTTCTGCTGTTGGTGTGGCCTTCCCTGTTTGTAAACATTCTTATGTATGTTCTTGGAGCTTTATTGCTACTCATAGGCGGCACTCAGATAGCAGCACTCTTGCGCTATGCCAAGATCTCGGCACCCTCGTGGGCATCGTTCATTATCCCCGTGGCCATCATAGCTGCAGGCATATTCGTTATTCTGAAGCCGATGGAAGCAGCCTCGCTGCCTTTCACCATTTTGGGCATAGCGTATATAGCCTACGGCGTCAGCGAGTTTTTCATTGGCATTCGTCTGTACCGTCTGCGCCGTCGTATTGAATCGGCACAACCCGCCGAGGCAGAGATAATTACGGAAGTACCGGAGATACAAGATGCCGAGATAGTGGAAGGCGATTAATCATAGGCTCATCAAACATCCCATAAACAATAAACGTCAAACTTAAAATACTATGACACGTAAGATAAAATGTATCGGTGTTCTGACCAGCGGAGGCGATGCCCCCGGCATGAACGCAGCCATACGCGCCGTGACGCGCGCAGCCATAGCCAACGGATTCAAGGTTAAAGGAATTTACCGTGGCTACGAAGGCCTTATTCATAAGGAAATCAAGGAGTTCACCACCGAGAGCGTCTCGGGTATCATAGGCCGTGGCGGCACAATACTCAAGACCGCCCGTTCCAAGGACTTCATGACCGAGGAAGGTCGAAAGGCAGCCTACGACAATATGGTTGAGGCTGGCATCGACGCCCTCGTGGTCATCGGTGGCAACGGCTCGCTCACTGGCGCCCGCCTGTTTGCTGCAGAGTTCGACGTGCCTTGCATAGGTCTGCCTGGTACTATCGACAACGACTTGAACGGCACCGACTTGACCATAGGCTACGATACGTCGCTCAATACCATCATGGAATGTGTCGACAAGATACGTGACACTGCCAACTCGCACGAACGAATTTTCTTTGTTGAAGTGATGGGCCGCGATGCCGGCTTCCTGGCACAGAATTCGGCTATCGCCGCAGGTGCCGAAGCTGCCATCATTCCCGAGGAACAGACACATGTCGACCAGTTGGCACAGTTCATAGGCCGAGGCATTCGCAAATCGAAATCCTCGTCGATAGTCATCGTCAGCGAGAGCCCCAAGTGCGGTGCAATGTATTACGCCGAACGTGTGCGCAACGAGTATCCGCAGTTCGACGTGCGGGTGTCCATCCTTGGCCATCTGCAGCGCGGCGGCTCGCCTTCGGCGCAAGACCGTATTCTTGCCTCACGTCTCGGCGTAGGTGCCATCAACGCCCTGCTCGACGGTCAGCGCAACGTGATGATAGGCATTAAGAACGATGAGATTGTCTATGTGCCTTTCTCCAGCGCTGTGAAAAGCGACAAACCGCTCAAGCGCGAGCTTATCACAGCCCTTGAGGCATTGAGCCTGTGATAACTTCTTTAACGTCCTTAACTTCCAATCAGACAATATCATTTCTTTAATTTCCAGCTAATTGAAAAATCTTCTTCTATACATATTTTTATTCATGGCCGGAGCGGCAGAAATGGCAGCTCAGACGTGTAACCCAACAGCCACCTTCACCTACACCAACGAAGATGGTGAGGAGGTGACCGAGCAGCTGGAGAGTTACTCCGGCTCGGCACCCGTCAAGGCGGAGTTCAACGCCAATCCCACTGATGTCGAGGATTTCGTGGCCCGCTATGAATGGATTATTTATGAGACGGGCAACGAGCAGAACATCATCGTGCATCGCTTCGACGAGGACATTGAATACACATTCCTCAAGCACGGCTCCTTCACCGTAGAACTCAAAGCCACTTTCGTGGCCGACGGCGACTCGGTGTTCTATCCTGCCGAGGGCGAGGAACCTGTACGCTTCACCGTATCGGTGTCCGAGAGCCACCTGGAAATGCCCAATGCCTTCTCGCCTGGCGAAGACCAGTGGAACAAAATCTACAAGGCTAAGGACAACCACAAAAGCATTATATCGTTCAAGGCTACCATCTTTAACCGCTGGGGACAGCGACTTTACACGTGGACCGACATCAACGGCGGCTGGGATGGGCGCTACAAAGGCAAGATAGTGCCCGACGGAGTCTACTACGTCAACGTGGTAGCCAAAGGTGCCGACGGACATGTTTATCATATCCGTAAGGATGTGAATGTGCTCACTAAATATACCGAGATGAGCGGTGGAGGCGGTGGAGGAACGGAGTAGATAATGGGGACTACGCTTGAAGTCATAGGTGCTCGCGTCAATAACCTTAAGAATATTGATGTGACGATACCGCGCGGGAGCCTGACCGTCATCACGGGACTCTCGGGCTCGGGTAAGTCTTCGCTGGCTTTCGACACTATCTATGCCGAAGGTCAGCGTCGCTATATCGAGACTTTCTCGGCATATGCCCGCAACTTTCTCGGAGGATTGCAGCGTCCTGATGTCGACAAGATAACAGGTCTCTCGCCCGTCATTAGCATAGAACAGAAAACTACCAACAAGAATCCTCGTTCCACTGTAGGCACCACTACTGAGATTTACGATTTCCTGCGACTGCTCTTTGCCCGTGCCGGTGATGCCTTCTCGTGGCAGACAGGCGAGGAGATGGTGAAATACACCGAGGAACAGATTGTGGACCTCATCCAGAAGGACTTTGCCGGACATAAGATACAGCTGCTGGCGCCTCTCGTGCGCAACCGCAAAGGTCACTACCGCGAACTGCTCGACAACACACGCCGCAAAGGATTCATATGGGTGCGTATCGACGGACAGATGATGGAACTGCAGCCGGGTATGAAGCTTGACCGCTACAGCAACCACTCCATAGAGGTCGTGGTGGACAGGATGAAGGTTGACAGCAGTGATGGTGCCCGCTTGCGCGACAGCGTAGAGCTGTGTCTGAAGATGGGCGAAGGCCTTATGATGGTACTCGATATGGACGCCTCCTCCAACGGAGAGGGTGGGGCAGGGGCAAGTGCCTTGCGCCACTACAGCCGTCGCCTGATGTGTCCCACTACGGGTATGAGCTATGCCGATCCTGCTCCTCACAACTTCTCGTTCAACTCACCTCAGGGCTGGTGCCCGCGTTGCAAAGGTCTGGGCTACGTCAACCTTATCGACGTTAACAAGGTCATCCCCGACCGTTCGCTCTCGGTTCGCGAAGGCGGCATAGCACCTCTGGGTAAAGCCAAGAGCCAGATGATCTTCTGGCAGATGCAGGCATTGCTTGAACGTTACGATGTCACCCTCGACACACCGCTGACCGATGTGCCCGACGAAGCTATCGACGAGATTCTCAATGGCTGTCCTGAGCGCCTGCGCATACCTGCAGCCACGGCGCATACTACCAATGACTACTATATCTCCTACGAAGGTCTCGTGAAATATATCGAGATGATGCAGGATAGCGATGCCAGTGCCACGGCGCAGAAATGGGCGGAGCAGTTCTCCAAAACCGCCACCTGCCCCGATTGCCACGGCGCACGTCTCAACCGCGAAGCTCTGCACTTCCGTATCGGAGGAAAGAACATAGCTGAACTTGCCGACATGGACATCAAGGACTTGAGCCAGTGGATAGACGACCTTCCGCAGGCTCTCACGCCCCGTCAGCAGAAGATAGCCCCCGAGATACTTAAGGAAATACGCACACGCGTGCAGTTCCTCGTCGATGTAGGCCTCGACTACCTCAGCCTCTCACGTGCCAGCATGAGCCTCAGCGGCGGCGAGAGCCAGCGCATACGTCTTGCCACACAGATAGGTTCGAAGCTTGTCAATGTGCTCTACATTCTCGACGAGCCAAGCATAGGCCTTCACCAGCGCGACAACCGCCGCCTCATCGCCTCGTTGAAGCAGTTGCGCGACACAGGCAACACCGTTATCGTGGTTGAACACGACGAGGAAATGATGCGTGAGGCCGACTATATCGTAGACCTCGGACCGGCTGCCGGCCGTAAGGGCGGTGAAGTGATGTTTCAGGGAACGTATGAAGAGCTAATAGCCCCACGCCCCGCCCTCCCTGTGAGGGAGGGAGCAGAACGTAATGAGCAGGCGTCCGCTTTGCAAGACATGGGTTCCAGTTCCTCTGAGTCACAGGTGACCGCCCCCTCCCTCACAGGGAGGGCGGGGGATGGGTCCCTTACCCGCCTTTACCTCACAGGCCAACGCACCATCGATATTCCTGTCACACGGCGCCCCGGCAATGGCAAAGTTCTGGTGCTCAAGGGCGCAGAGGGCAACAATCTCAAGCATGTTGATGTCAGTTTCCCACTCAACACCTTCATTTGTATCACAGGTGTGTCGGGTTCAGGCAAATCCACACTTATCAACGATACGCTGCAGCCCATACTCTCGCAACATTTCTATCGCTCGCTGCGCGACCCTCTGCCATATTCCTCTATCGAAGGATTGGAGAATATCGACAAGGTAGTCAATGTGGACCAGAGTCCTATCGGCCGCACTCCACGTTCCAATCCCGCCACCTACACAGGCGTCTTCTCCGACATCCGCGACCTCTTCGTGTCGCTGCCCGAAGCACGCATCCGTGGTTACAAGCCAGGCCGCTTCTCGTTCAACGTGAAGGGCGGTCGCTGCGAGACCTGTGGCGGCAACGGCTACAAGACCATCGAGATGAATTTCCTGCCCGATGTGATGGTGCCCTGCGAGGATTGTCATGGCCGACGCTATAACCGCGAAACGCTCGAAGTGCGTTTCAAAGGCAAGAGCATAGCCGACGTGCTCGACATGACCATCAACCGCGCCGTGGAGTTTTTCGAGAATCAGCCCACTATTCTGCAGAAGATTAAGACGCTGCAGGATGTCGGCCTTGGCTACATCAAGCTCGGACAGTCGTCAACAACCCTCTCCGGTGGCGAGAGCCAGCGTGTGAAACTGGCTACCGAACTCTCCAAACGCGATACAGGCCGCACGGTCTACATCCTCGACGAGCCCACTACGGGACTGCATTTTGAAGATATCCGTGTGCTGCTTGGCGTGTTGCAGCGCTTGGTCGACCGTGGCAACACCGTCATTGTCATCGAGCACAACCTCGACGTCATCAAGAGTGCCGACTACATCATAGACCTCGGCCCCGACGGAGGCCGCGGCGGCGGCAACATTCTGGCCACCGGCACTCCTGAGCAGGTCGCGAAGTGCAAGAAAGGCTTCACGCCGCAGTTCCTGCGCGAGATACTGAAAGCAAGCAAGTGAATGTCCCCACTTCCTTAAGTTCTGTGAAATATAGGATAATGAAAATAAGAGATTTACAATCTTTCTTTTCGGTCTTTTTTGTTGCCATCTTGCTCACTGCTTGTGGCAAGGAAGACTCCCCAGTTACTCCATCCAACAACAATGATGGTAAAACTCCCACAGAAACTGTCATCAGTTTTAGTGTTACAAATGATACAGTCAGCGCCGAGGCTGGTTCCACGGAAATACATTTGAAGGCCAACAGCGAATGGAAGGCTTTTTCGGATGTCGCGTGGTTGGACGTGAAACCCAATGCCGGAAAAGGCGACGCTATGCTGAAATGTTCTTGGCAACCCAATCCCTACCCTCAACCGCGAAAAGCCACCATCGCCGTGCAAGCGGGCGATGTGAGGAAGACGTTCAGCATCTGTCAGGCGGCTTATGAAATGGGCACCCAACCGCATATCGTGAGTTATCGCGGAGTGATGGGAAACAAGATGAAAGACGAAGACAGTTATTTTGAGATAACGTTCGACCAACCTGTTACCGTTGACAACTGGCAAATGGAGAGTTATCAAATTGAATGTAAACCTACCTATCTTGAAGGGAACACCGTAGTGCGCCAGAATTTCCCTCCGGCAATGATGGGATTCGACTTGGCCCTCAAAGCGATAGTCAGCAATAAGGAAGGGACTTCATTTACCCTCAATGCCACAATCCCCTTCTATGACAAGAAGTTTACGACAGAAGGCGAGATTCGTTATGTGTTGCCCTCAGAAGACGAACGGAGCGTATGGGTGTCGCTCTCTCGTCCCAACAAGCTCATCCAGTTGTCGCTCGATGATGGTCATGTGATTCACGACATAGGCTTGCATTTCGCTCCAGACTATATCTGCTACAATTCCTACAACAAAAAAATCTACCTCATGCCGTCCAACTCGGATTACAACCTGGGCTACAGCAATTGTCTGTGCATGATTGACCCGCAGCAAGGGCGCATCGAAGAGACCATTTCCTTTGAGCCCTCAGGAAATGCACATCCTGATTATCCTGCCATATATCCTTACGAGCTGCAATTTACCGACGACGGGCTGGGGATTGTCTTGCTATGTGAACAAGGTGCTTCGGGATTAGAGTGGCGATATATCGACAGCGCCAACAAGAATAAGCAGACGCTGAGCGGTTACAGCAATTCGGAAATGGTGCTTGAGCACGTTTACCGCAGTCACGACGGGCAGAAGATCTGGGCTAATCCTTATTGCCGCAGTTACCTGCCCATCTACAGCATCAGTCGCGAAGAGCCCACTCCCAAGGCATATCAGTTGGAATCGAAATTCCGCTCCGACTACTATTACGCCGGAGGCAACATCATGGATATGCAGTTCAGCCGCCTGACCAACAAGGTGTTTATCAGCACAGCCCCTGCATGTCAGTGTGTCATCGACCTCGACACTGACACTTATTCGAAGGTGTTCCCTGCTGAAGCACGCAATTCTAAGGCTGCATGGGACTATTCGAGTAGTGAACGTTCGTGGGTTTATCAGGTTTGTGCGTCAGACCGGAGTTTTTTGTTAATTGACATGGACAGAAGCGAAGCAGTATTCTTCTGCAATCATATCTGGTATAACACTCCTTGTAATATTTATCATTTGCCAACCTCCGACCAGGTCATCGTGGCTGCAATAGATGGCATTTACGTCTTCGATGCCTCGATGATGAAGAAAGAGTGATTTATAAACGATAAACACGTTATCAAATAATCTTTGGTATGCATATCAACACATTTCTTCAGCGCCTAATGCTCATTGGCGTCGTTTTGGCGAGCAGCCTTGCCGCTTCAGCCTCCAAGACCAGTCCTTATTCAGGCTCGCGTATCTTCTGGGATTCGCGCTCGCCCATTGTGGTATTCGACGGTGGCGGTTATGCACGTGTCATGGAACTGCAGGACGGACGCCTGATGGCCTGCTGCGAATGGTCGGGCATACGTATTACCTACAGCAGCAACAAAGGCAAGACATGGCGCACGCCAACTACTATTGTCACTAATACCAACAATGTGCCGAATTGCGTGCCCGACATGATTCAGCTGCGCGACGGCACAATCATCGTAGCCTATAACCCACGGCCCTCCGCGCCTTATACTGATGACCGACGCTATAGCATACGCCTCAAGCGCAGCACCGACAACGGAGGCTCTTGGGGACCGGAAATCGTGGTGTATGATGCAGGTCCCCAACCCGAGATAGGCTGCTGGGAACCCTGTTTGCTCGAACTGCCCACGGGCGAACTGCAATTGTATTTTGCCGACGAAAGCCCATACGACACCAACGGCGACCAGCAGATTTCCATCTGCCGCTCATTTGACCAGGGCCTGACGTGGTCGGCGCCCGAATGCGTGAGCTACCGAGCAGGTTTCCGCGACGGCATGCCCGTGCCCGTGCTTCTTCAGGACAGCACCACTATAGCGGTGGCTATCGAGGACAACGGCTGGGGCTACAACGACTTTCTACCCACCATAGTCCGAACATCCATTTCACGCAACTGGAAGACGCCCGTATCGGGCGGCAGCGGCTCGCGCAACAAGGCCGTGGACTACAACTACTGTCCCACGGCTACAGGCGGCGCGCCATATCTTCGTGTATTGCCCAACGGCGAGACGGTGCTTTCGCATCAGTCCACCTACAACCACTCTGGCAATCAGGACATGTATGTCTACGTCGGCAACAGTTCAGCCCGTAGTTTCAAGGCCATGAGCAGTCCGTTCCCCGTGCCGCAGGACAAGAAGGCGCTGTGGAACTCGCTTGCAGTAGTCGACAATGGCGTAGTGGTGGCCGTTTCGGGCTATAGCGGAGGCGTCAAGATGGTGAAGGGCTATCCCAAGAGCCAGTTCGAGGTGCCCTTTGCCCACCCCTCGGTGGACGCCCGACGCTCCACCTCCGAAGGCTACTACTCTTCGCTCGCCGACCAGATTATGCTTGGAAGCGAGACCGAGACATACACCTATGCCGATCTGGCTTACGACAGCGATTCGCTATACGTCTTCTGCCGTGTCTACGACACCAAGATAGTGGCCGATGGCGATAATGCCGACGTAGTAGGCATCAGTATCGACACTCAGTCCGCAGCCGATACCGCGCCCCAGACTACATCCTTCCGCTACGATATTACGCCATCGGGAACCATCACATCTTATCAGGGCTCAGGCCGCTCATGGCGACAAACCGAAGGCACAGCCGTTCATGTGGCAGCCGTCAAGAGCTCTGCGTTCTACACCTTGGAGATAGCTATCCCCTGGACAGAGCTGGGCACCGCAGCCGCCACTGCCGGTTCTGCCATGTCATTCAGTATCCAGGTCACCAACGGCAACGGCGCTTCGCAAGTGGTGGAGCATATAGCCGATGCCAAGCGCGACGGCCCTTACACCTGGATGCCCCTTAATTTCCTTGCGGGCGACGAAGAGACGGGCATCCGGCAGTTGTCCGAGCCCGCATCATTCTGGCTGGAGTGTAAGCAAGGCAGTTGCCTGCTTCATGCTGCCGAGGACATTCATCATGTTCAGGTGGTGGACCTTAATGGCCGCTCGCTCCTCAGCATGCAGAGCACCTGTCCCACGGTATGCCTGCCCATCCTCGCCCGCGGTATCTACACCGTCAACGTCTCCCTGGCCGGCGGCAAATCCCTCTCTCGCAAGTTTGCCATACACTGAAGCTAATTACTAAGTCCGTTCATTCTTTTAGGGAATTATATACAATTTGACCCCAACGCCCCAGAGGGGCAGCAAGCAGTATCCCTCCGTCGCCAGAGGAGTTCTGGCTCCCCTCATCGGGCACGGATGGCCCAAGGGCAATCCTCTAAAGGCCCTCTTCGCCCAGGGCAACGCCCTGGGTACGTATGCACCCAACAAACGCGCCCTGAAAGGGCAAAAGCATTTGATTACGATATGCTTTTGCCCTTTCAGGGCGAGTATATCCCCATCATGTATACCCAGGGCGTTGCCCTGGGCTGACTGCTCATTGGCCTTTCAGGCCGTTGGCTACCTGAAAGGGTCTAATTGTATATAATCACCTTTTTTTATACAATAAAGACTCAAGCGCAGGCTGGTACTGGGAACCTTGCCTGCGCTTGAATCGTTATGGAAATGAAAAGTTGAAGTTGTCTCAACTTATTACCTTGTCTTTGCTACTTTCTTGCCATCGCGGATGTATACGCCGGTAGGTGTTGATTGGCTGTTAGCGGATTTGCCGGTTGCTATTCTGCGCCCGGAGATATCATAAAGGGCGTTCTCCATTGTTCCCTGCCCATTCTCCATTGCCTCTTGTCCATAGCCGAATTCGTGTATGCCGTCGGGCTCTTGCAGCGACGCCTCGGCGCGGTCTATGGCTTCTTGCAAGGCTTGGAGGGAGTCGGTGGTGACGGTGCCGTCGGCGATGAGCTGGCGTGTGGCTTGCAGTTGCGCCTGCAGGGCGTCGAATGCGGCGTGGACGTTAGTGCGTGTGTAGTATGGCGAAAGGGTTTGGCTGATGGCTACCGTATGAACCTGAAACTCGCTCATAGCCCACACGCGGCCGTCCTCGCGCTGGCCTGCCGTGCGCATGACCTGGAAACGGAGGTTGCGCATAGGACCGTCGGCGAAGAGGATGGGCGAGGTGTAGGTCTCGTTGACGGCTTGGGGGAAGTCGTTGTTGAGGCGAGCTACGGTCAGGAAGTTGCGCGCGGTGGGCGAGGCGGATACGATGATGTCCTGCGGGATATCGGGCTGTCCGTACTGGGCATGCTGCGAAGGTGTGAAGGTGAAGCAGAAAGCCTGTACCTCAGCGGAGAGGCGTGCCTGCAGATATGGCCGTTCGGCAGGCCAGTTGATGCCGCTATACCATGTCTCGTAGTAGGTGGCGGTGTTGCGGTCCACTATTTTGGCAAGGTCGTGAGCCGCCTGCTGCGTGGTGTTGCAGTTGGAGGTGAGGTTGCCGGCGCCACGCACAAGCTTGGACGTGAGGTCCGGCTCCGCCACGAAGGCTTTGGCATAGGTCTCGAGGCCTAACTGGAAGAGGTATTCGGGGTTGCCTGTTTCGTGGGCTGTGCGTTCTGCCTCGCGCGTGAGGCGTTTTACGGCATCTTCGTCTGGCTTGAGATAGTGGTTGGCGCGCAGTTGGAATATGCCTGTCGAAGACGCCGAATTATTGAGGCCGAACGGCACTTCTTTTGCGGGCGCCAGGGTTAGGTACTTGCCGGCATTGGCGAGCACGAAACCGCTGTTGTAGGGCTCTATGGTTAGTGGCGTGGGTATTTCGGACAAGGTGATGTCGCCAGCCGTGGCTCCTATGCTTAGATATTTCTCTGCTCCGAGGTTGTAGAGGTAGTAGTCATCGTATTTCTCGGAGTGCAGTATCATCCAGTTGTGGAGCGGATTGGTGACGTGTGTCGGTTCACGATAGGCTTCAAGGGCGCTGCTGATGGTTGATGCAAGGATGGTAGGCAGACCGTTGTCGGCGGCTACGAGGTCACCGCGGCCTGAGGGGGCGTGGAGTTGGTACACGCCGAGGGGTGTGAAATGCTCTGCTTTGGCTACGACGCCGTAGGTTAGCGGCTGTGCGCTCTCCGCTACGTTGTCTATGGCTAAGCGCAGAGATTCAACGTCGGTGCAGCTGCCGTCGGCATATACGGCGCGCAGGGCTTCGAGGTCGGCAGGTGCGTAGCCGCCAAACTGGTCGCTCTCGTCAATCATACGCTGTGCTAAGGCGAGCATATCGGCAAGGCGGTATTCGTGCTTGAAATAGATTTCGTTGACGACGAGGTTGGTGCCATAGCCCTGCGAGAAGCGGATGCGGAAATAGCGTGAGGTGATGGGCTCGGGAAGCACGATGGTGGGGTGGTCGGAGTCCTCGATGTCGAGGTTGGTCGTTGCACCGCGCCAGGTGGTGCCGTTGTCGGAGGTGTACACTACCATGCGTCGGGCACGATATCCGCTGTCGCGACTCTGGTAGAGCTCAATCGACGTGACGGTGGTCTCGGTGCCGGCATCGAAGTCGAAGGTGTGCGGGAAGCTCACCGAACCGTTCTTCCATTTGTTGTGGTAATAGGTGGTTGTGCTGCCGTCGAGGATCTGTGCAGCGCGCCCGAAGTCGCCCTCGCCCGATGTCTCCTCGTCGCTGAAACCGATGACCTTCCACGTCGAGGGGTCGGACACGGTGCGTGTAGCTTCAATCATGGAGCGCACGGTCTTAGCGTGGTTGTGCGTCAGGGCTTGGTCTATGCGGCGGTCGAGGCGTGCCACGTCGATGGTGTCGACCCAAGGCATTTGTCCCTGTTGGGGTGGGGTATAGGTGTCGGCGCTGTCGCGTGTGCCCATATATCCTCCGGTCTCAAGGTACATAGCATTATCGAAAAGCTCGGTGACGCCGTGGCCGAAGTCGAAGCGCGAGTAGCGGTTGCCGTTGTTCTGCGTATTGCCGAAACCTGCGTGGTTGAGGGCATACCATTGTCCTGTGGCTGCCGCGCGCATGGCTCCGTTGCGGAAATAGCAGCGGCGCATGAGGTTGCCGCCCCTGTTGCCGAAGTTCTCGAGGAAGGAATAGATGCCTGAGGTGAGGCGGCTGTTGCCGGCACGTCGCAGCGTACCGATATATCGCCACTCCGTGTCCTCGGCCATCTTGTACCACATGGACTGCAGGGTACTCTGGTACTCCTTGGTAGTGGTTGTGCCGTCGGCATTGGTCACGGTCACGAGGTTGTTCTCGGGGCGTTCGTTGAGCAGGAACTGAATCCAATGGTCGAATTCCCAGAGGTTGTCGTCGTTGAAACGAATGCTGGAGCCGGTGCCCTCGCCGCCGAAACGGGTGGCATAAGCGCCCGGCCCTACGTCCACGGCGGCTGCCCGCATGAAATCAGGCAGGTTGCGGTCGGCCTCGACGTCGCCCTCGTCCCATACCGAGAAAAGCACGCTGTGGCCGTAGGAGCCGTCGTCGTGCGTAGGCATCTGAATGCCCGAGTAGCCTACGTCGGTGCCGATGACCATCTGATAGGTGGCGGGCTGGCGGTAGCCACTGGGGTACAAAGCTTCCAGGTAAGTCCAGTCGTAGGCCTGTCCGCTGGGCGCGCCCGGCACTTTGCTGCCCCACCAGAGGTGCACGCTAGGCGCCATGAATATCTCGGAGTCGGTGATGGCGAGCGTCGAAGTGCGTTGGAATTTCATCACCTCGAGGCGGTCGAGTGTGTTGCGGCCGTCGGGGCATGTAAGTTCGAAGCGATACCAGCCGTCGAAGGGCATCTCGGTGTCGGGCATGATTTCCATGGTCTGCTCTGCGGTGGTGGTGCGTTCTGATGTCGCTGAGGTCTCAAGGACTACTGTACCGGTGATGGGATGCACGATACGCACGCCGAAGGTGACGTGCTTGCCCGACTTAGCCTTGAACACTGCGTCAGCCCGGACGTGGCCTTTTGGGAAATGGATGCCGTAGACGAGTACGGTGCCCTCGTCGTGCTTCCAGTCAATCCATGCCTTGGTCATCTGGTCGCCCACGGCCACGCCGTCGAGCTCGCGGTAGTGACGCGCAGGCCAGATGGTGTCTATTTTGGCGTTCCAATTGACATCTCCAACGGCCCCGACAGCCTCACCCCCGGCCCCTCTCCCGTGGGAGAGGGGAGTGGTTACTTTTGCGGGTAGAACACATGATATAAATATAATTAATGTGTAAAGCAGTGTCCTTTTCATCACGGTAAGAGTTTATGTTGATACAATCTGTATTGTTAGATGCAATCTATATAGTCTCTTCTTGTTAGGTATATACTCCCCTCTCCCACGGGAGAGGGGCCGGGGGTGAGGCCTTTGGGGGTGAGGCTCCCTTTTTATTTCACCTTAATATACTTGCATCCGTGTGTAGGAATGACGCATTTGAGGTCAGCTGCGCTGAGTTCCTTCTGGCGCCATAGGTCGCGGATGGTCTTGCCTTGGTTGGCAGGCACTATGGTAGCTATGTCGAACGTCTTGTCCTCGGTACCGACGTTGAAGATGCCGATGGCCTGGCCGCCGTCGGAGAGCGGACGTACCCACACCTCTATGTCGCCGTCCTTGGAGACGCGGTCGGCCTGCTTGCCCAGGATGTCCTGGTTGATGGCATTGACCTCGTGGTTGCAGAGCAGACCTACGGTGAAGTCGTCCATCTGTGCTATGTCGCAGCCGATGAGCATGTTGGATGCCAGGAGCGTCCACAGCGTGATGTGTGTGTACTGCTCGTCGGGCGTCAGACGGCTGTCGCGCAGGTTGGAGCTCCAGCCTACCTTACCCACGATGAGCATGTCGGGATCGTTCCAGTGGCCGGGAGCGGCATAGGGGGCGAGGCCTGCCTGACGGCGGAAACCTATGTCATACATCGAGCGCCATGTGTCGGTGATATCACCCGTGGTGCGCCAGCTGTTGGCATCCACGAACTTACCCCATTCCCATACGTTGGCCATGCCGTACTGGCAGAGGCTGTAGAAGATGTCGCGGGGCTGGTCGCGCAGGAACTTCTGCATGAGCAGGTAGGGACGGACATACGATGCCACGCCCTTGTCGCGCTCCTTGGCATGCTCGCGACCGTAGCCGCACCAGTCGTATTTCAGATAGTCGATGCCCCAGCTGTTGTAGCTCTCGGCATCCTGCAACTCATGGTCGATACTTCCGAGGTAGCCGCCGCAGGTGAAGTCGCCCGGCGAACTGTAGATACCGAACTTAAGGCCGCGCTCGTGGAGCCAGTCGCCCAGGGCTTTCATCGACGGGAATTTCTCGTTCACGGCAATGGTGCCGTCGGGGTTACGCTTCTCGGCTTCCCAACCGTCGTCGATGTTCATGTAGCAGTAGCCATAGTCGGCCAAGCCCTTGTCGATGAGCGCCTGTGCCGACGACATCACCTTCTCCTGCGATACGCTCAGCGCCCAGCAGTTCCACGAGTTCCAACCCATGGGCGGCGTGAGGGCGATCATGCGGTCGCCTACCTTCAGCGTGAAGTCCTGCGATGCACGGCCCTTGGCATTCTCTGCCACTACGGTGAACTTGTAGTCGCCCGGACGACGGATGGTGCCGCTGAGCACGCCGTCGGCTTCTTTCAGCGTCAGACCTTCGGGCAGGTTAGCGCATGTGAACTTCATAGGACGCTCGCCCGATACGGGGAAGCGGTAGATGACGGGTGAGCCGGGACGCACGCCGAACAGCGGAGCGCCGTTGAAGCGCGGTGTGGCGGGTGCGGGAGGTGTGAGGATGTATTTCAGCGGCAGACGCTGTGTGATGGTCTTGCCCGTCTTGGAGTCGGTGTAAGTGGTTGTGAGCAAGCACGATTTGGCTTTGTCGTAAGGCACGCTCACGGTGACGTCCTTGTTCTGCTTCACGCTCATCTTCTTTGAGAGCTTCGAGAGCACGGCGCCGCTCTCGCGGTCGGTGACTACGACGTCGAGTTTACCGCTCTGCACCTGCGGGTAGGTGTTGCGCAGCTGTACGTCGCAGTGTGCCTTGCCGTCATTCACGTCGGTGAAGTGCATTCTCAGGCCGTCCATGGCACTCGGCACGCGGATGGATAGCGGGCGCTCGAAGAGTCCGCCAGGCTCGCCTGCGTTGTAGACGCGTATGGCTATGACGTTGTCTTTATCCCAGAGTATGCCGCCCGACTTGACGTCTACGGTATAGCTGCGCACGGCATTCCAGTTGGATTTGTAGCCCCCGGGGCTGTCGGGCATACCGCCCGTCTTGCCTATGAGGCGTCCGTTCAGGTAGCATTCGTCGGCATCGTCGGCCTTCGGCAGGTCGAAGACTACGAACTTCTGCTGCTCAGCGCCTTTGAGTATGGTGCTGGGAATGGTCAGGTGAACACGGTACCAGGCATAGCCGTTGTTGATGACGTAGCCTTGGTCGTCCCAGTTCATTGTCATGTCGATGGTCTTCCAGTCGGCATCGTTGGTTTCGGGCTTTGCCCAACTCTTGTCGTCGCCTTGGTGGAAACGAGCTTGTTTCACGCTCAGGTTCTGAGCCATTGCGCCTGTAGTCATCATGGCTACCAGCGCCATTGCAATAAGCTTTTTCATGTCGGGGTTGTAAGTTAAGATAGTTTAGAAGATAGTTTAGAAGATATTTTTTTGAAGTTGTTTTTTTTGAAGTTAAAGGAGTTAAAGGAGTTAAAGGAGTTAAAGGAGTTAAGACGTTACCTTCAAGAATAGTATCAAGTCATTTTCAAGCTTATCAGGAGTCTCGAAGTGGAAGCTAAAGCCAAGACATTCGTCTTTAACTTCTTTAACTCCTTTAACTTCTTTAACTCCCTCACGAGCGAAGCGAGTCTGCAAAAGCCTAATGAGCATAGAACTCCGTGAATGCCCGAACAGCGTATTCGTGATCTGCCACGGCACCCGTTTCGCGACAGCTGTGCATGGCCAGTATGGGATTGCCCATATCCACGCCGCGCAGAGGCAGCGATGAGGCCAGGATATTGCCCAGGGTGCTGCCGCCGGCCACGTCGCTGTGGTTGACGAAGCGCTGGCAGGGCACGTCGGCCTGCCGACATATCTCGGCGAAGACGGCTGCCGAGGAGGCGTCGCTGGCATATTTCTGTGCCGCGTTGAACTTGATGACGGGGCCGCCGCCGAGCATCGGATGGTTCGTGGGGTCGTATTTGTCGCTGTAGTTGGGGTGCCAGGCGTGGGCGTTGTCGGCCGACACCATGAAGGCACGCTCCACAGCTTGATAGAAGGCTTCCATGCCCGAGCCGCTTTCACCTTTGCCGCCACCGCTCTGGGCTATGGCAATACGCTGGAGCAGCGATGCCAGGAATGGGCTGGCGGCGCCCTGCTTGGTCTGCGAGCCCGTCTCTTCGTTGTCGAAGATGGCAAGCACGTTGGTGGTTGCGGGCGGGCATTTCATATTCGACGTTGCGAGCATGGCTTCGAGGCCGGCATAGCACATCGAGAGGTCGTCGAGACGGCCCGAGGATATGAACTCATCATGCGCGCCGAAGGTGCAGGCGGGCTGGGCATCGGCCAGATAGAGGTCGAAGTCGAGGATATCGTCGGCCGTGGCCTTGCGCTGGCGGTTCACCTCTTCCAGTATGATGTTCAAGAGCATATTGCCGCGCTCAAGCTCGTCGGTGATGAGGCCGAGGATAGGCAGCATATCCTTCTGCTTGCTCAGCTTCACACCGTCGTTGACCTGACGGTTGAAATGTATGGCCAGGTTGCTGATTTGCAGCAGCGGACGGCCTACGTGTATGAGCACCGTCTCGGGCGTGAAAGCGTCGGCACCGCGCAGGATTACGCGGCCTGCTATGGTCAGCGGACGGTCGAACCATGTCGACATAATCGGGCCGCCGTACACCTCGGTGTTCAGTTTGGCGATACGCCCTTCGCATGTTATCTCGGCATTAGGCTTGATGCGGAAGGTGGGCGAGTCGGCGTGGGCGCATAGCAGGTGGAAACCGCCTTGTGCCAGGGGCTGCATGCCTATGTGGAAAGCGAAGACCGATGAGTCGTTCTTCGTGGCATAGAGCTTGTCGCCGGTTGCCACGCTGCCCAGCGGCTTCTGCACGTCGAAGCGGCGGTATCCAGCTGCTTCGAGCTCTGCGATGATGTTCTTTACTGCAAAGAAATTGACGGGCGATGCGTCGAGGAATTTTAGTAAACGGGATAGCATGGGGGAGGGTATAGTTTAGAGTTTATAGTTTAGAGTTTAGAGTTGGTAGTTTAGAGTTTATAGTTTAGAGTTTATAGTTTATAGTTTATAGTTAATTGTTAATTAGTTAGTATCTCGAGGACCTGAGCTCCCCTCCCTTGGGGAGGGGTTGGGAGTGGGCCTCACTTTTCATCAATCTCCGGTAGGGGATTCTTTGCGGACTGTTTGGCGCCGAGTTTCTGCAGCTTGCTGCAGGTCTGCAGGATGCTCTGTCCTGAGGGCTGGAGCTTGCGCTCCCCCTCTTTATATGCTTCCTGCGCCTTGGCGAGCGAGCTGCCGATGACTTTATATTTATCCATGAACTGCCCTACGCGGTTCATCATCTCTTCTGCCAGGGCAAACACCTTCTGGTGGTTCTCCGCCTGTCGTATCTGCATCCAGGTGAGGCTGATGATGCGCAGGGCGGCGAAGAGCGTCTGCTCGTCGGCGATATACACATTCTGGTCCATGGCCCAGCGCCAGAGAGTGGGCTGCGCGCCGAGGGCTGTCCACAGGGCCCCGGTGTTAGGCACAAACATAATCACATAGTCCATCCGCACCTTAGGCGGCTGGATATATGAGCTGTAGTCCTTCTTCGACAGGTTCTTCACCTGCTCCCTGATGCTGGCTATGTGCTGCGCCAGCGCCTGGTTGCGCTCGGCATCGGTCTGTGCGTTGACATAGTCCATGTAGGCAGCGAGCGACACCTTCGAATCGATAACCACCTCGCGCTGCTGGTCCAGGTGCAGGATTATGTCGGGACGCATGTAGCTGCCGTCGTCGTTGTACACCACGTTGCCGGCGGCGTCGCGTATGGTAGGCTGCACATCGTAGTGTATGCCGCGTGTGAGGCCCTGGCTCTCGAGCAGCTCGTCGAGCACCGTCTCGCCCCATAGCCCTTGCACATTATTACTCTTGCGGAACACGCGCGTGAGCTCGTCGGTGCTGCGACGCGCCTCTTCGCTCGACTTCATCATCTGCTCTATGATGGTCTTGATGGCTCCGCTGTCCTCGCTCTGCTGGTTCTTGTTCTCGGCCAGCGTGCGCTTCAGCTCCTCGATATTCTCCTTGAGCGGATTCACGATGCCCCCTATGCTTGTGCCCGAGGCCTCGGTGAACTCTTTCTGCCGCTGGCGCAACATCTCATTGGTGGCGTCCTTCATCTGTGCCGTCACACGTTCTATCGTCTCGTCGAAACGCGCCTGCTGTGCAGCTATGGCTTCGGCATGCCGCCGCTCCTGAGCCTCGAGGGCTATGCGGGCGGCCTGCTCGCGGTTCTCCAGGGCCTCGCGGCTGTTCTGCTGTTCGTTGTCCAGTTGGGTGGTGAGCACCTCGGCGCGTATGGCCAGCTGCTGACGGGCTTCGTTGAGCTCTGCTACGGTTTTCTCCAGCTCGCTTATGGTTTGCTGAAACTGAACGCCCTCGGCGGTGCGCTCGTCAAGGATAGTGCGGGCCACGTTAAGTTTGCCGCGCATCACGAGCCAGACTATTACGGCTCCTATGGCAAAGGCGAATAGCACGAGAAGTATGATGTATACGGGTGGCATGGTTTTATAATCTTTTACAATGTTCTTGTTTTTTTTCAATGACCTGCATGCCGGCCGTAGCCGAACACGCTGTCGCAGTAGTCCATGTATTGAAGCCAATCGTAGTCGGTCACGTCATGGCGCCCGGCACGGATATGGTAGGCTATGTCATTGTGGATAGGCTGGTGTATGGCGGGCATCGAGGGTGATGGCAGACCGCGCAGACCATAGAGGGCGTAGACGGGCGAGGCATAGTAGGCGGCAAGGTATTCGCCGCGCGGATCGGACCACTGGTCGCCTTCGGCACTCGCCACGTACAGATGGCGGGGCGCTACGAGGGCGAGCAGTTGGTGCTGGTCAAACGGCAGCTCCTGTTCGCGGCCTGAATACCGCGTGAACGCCGGACAGAACCAATGAGGGAAAGAAGAGGTGATGCGCCCCACGCGCTCGCCGAACTCACGCTTCGACAGCGCCGCGCCGCCACAGCCCGACTCATTCGAGATGACCACCTCGAAACGCGTGTCCTGCGCTCCCGCCCATAGCGCTGCCTTGCCTTGACGCGAATGGCCTATGATGGCGAGCTTATGGGCGTCGGCCCACCGCTGACGGCATACCCAGTCGGCTATGCGGCTGCTGCCCCAGGCCCAGGCGCCGAGGGCTTGCCAGCGGGCGTCGCCGTCGGTGTTTTCGGGGAAGAGCGTGAGGACGCTCTGACGCGCGCCGTCGGCATTATCCGGAAAGATATCGTTGTAGCACATCGTCACCACGGCGTAACCGCGCTCGATAATCATGCTGAGGGGCCAGCGCGACATACCGCGGGCGCGCTGCAGCAAGGCGTCGTCGATGTTGAGGCGCTCGAAGAAAGGCGAGAACCGCACGGCGGGATCGTCGGTGATAGCATGATTGCCGGGGAAGTTGTAGCCTATGAACACAGGCACGCGGCTCCTCTGTTTCTGCTGCGGACCGCTGAGATGATTAGGGATATAAACCAGGGCAAGAGCCTTCACCTCGCGCCCTTGACCGCTGAATGTGAACAGCACCTGCTGCTGCGTCGCCTTGCCGTTCAGCGCCTGGCGGTTCTCGGCAACCACCTCATACCTAACCTTAACCTTCGCTTTAGGCGTGCGCCCGTATTCGCCGTCCGCCATTATGCGCATCAGCTCCGGGCGGCGGCGACGCTCCCATTGGCGCACTGTGGTCACCGTGGTGCCGTCCTCGCAGGTGAGGAGTTCCGGCAGCGTGTATTTCGGCACGCGAGCCTCGTCGTAGTTCGCTTCAGGTTGCTGGGCATAAATGCCTGTTGTCACCATGATTAGCAGCAGCAATAAGGTCCTTTTCATAGCGTTGAGACGTTAGTATGGGTTTATTTGACGGCAAAGTTACAAAATTTATGTTACAAACCATCACTTTCCCACTTTTTTTGCATATCTTTGTCGCGAAATCTACCTCGCTTACTTTCGACACCTTGCGTAGCGTGTCGCGAATAATTAGTGAAATTCGATAATAATAACTTCCAAAGGACATGAAGAAATTCGTAAAATTCGTGTAATTCGTGGTCGAAAAAGAGTTAATAGTTAATAGTTAATAGTTAAGGTCAAGGTTAAGGTTAAAGTTATCGTTTTCTCCCTCGCTTACTTTCGACACCTTGCGTAGCGTGTCGCGAATAATTAGTGAAATTCGATAATAATAACTTCCAAAGGACATGAAGAAATTCGTAAAATTCGTGTAATTCGTTGTTTAAAAATAATTTCCGTTTATTTCCGTTATCTTCCGTAATTTTCCGTTCTTATGAGAATCTTTTTCCCCTTTTGCTTGTGTTGCATGATGTCACTCACGCTGGCAGCACAAGATTATAAATGGTCCCGTGATGTGGCCTACAGCGTGAAGACCGATGCCTACGCCCTCGAGCGTTTGAAACTCGACGTCTACTACCCCGACGGTCAGAAGGACAATCCCGTCGTGGTGTGGTTCCATGGCGGCGGCCTTGAGGCAGGCGCCAAGGAAGTGCCCACGGAGCTGCGCCGTAAAGGCTATGTCGTAGTGGGCGTCAACTATCGTCTGCTGCCCAAGGTGACCGTCGACAAGACCATCGACGATGCCGCCGAGGCGGTAGCCTGGGTGATGCATCATATCGGAGACTATGGCGGCAGTCCGCGCAAGGTCTTCGTCACCGGCCATTCCGCCGGCGGTTACCTCTCCATGATGCTCTGCCTGAACAAGACGTGGCTGGCACGCTACGGCGTCGATGCCGACTCCATAGCCGCCTATATCCCCTTCAGCGGTCAGGCCATCACCCATTATAATGTCCGTAAGATGCAAGGCATCGACGCCCTGCAACCCACTATCGACCAGTATGCTCCCCTCTATTGGGTGCGTAAGGACTGTCCCCCCTTCATACTCATCTGCGGCGACCGCGAACTCGAGCTCTACGGCCGCTACGACGAGAACCAGTATCTGGCACGCATGATGAAGCTCGTAGGTCACCCCCACACCATCCTCTACGAGCTCGATGGCTTCGATCACGGCACCATGGTGCATCCCGCCTTCGGCCTGCTCGAGAAACATATCCGGGAGGTGCTGAAGGAAAAGCAATGATAAAATCAGATTAAAAGCCTGTCACCAAATAACGAAAAGAGGGCTGCGCAGTGATGCGCGGCCCTCTCTCGTGTTATGCTTTAGCCCCGTTGGGGCGTTGGTGTCAGATTGTATATAGCTGTTAATCGGCTTACCAGTTAAGTTTGAACAGGCGGGGTGTGAAGTTGATGGAGAGGAAGCCCCAGTCCTGCCAGATGTCCTTGTTGCCTCCATTGAGGAACTCGAAGGTCTCGGTGCCGAGCATGAAGGAGTAGCCGGCGGTGATGGTGAGGTCGCGCATCAGGCGGCAGCTGACCTGGAAATCTGCTTCATGACCGATGCCCCATTCGTAGGGACCGTATTTCTCGCCCGTGAGGAAGTAATGGTAGGTGCCGGAGATGGTGACGAGGCGTCCGAGCTCGGGGCGTATGCGGCCGAGGTTGACGAAGACGCCTGCCTGGGCATCCTGAAGGCCGGTGTGCACTGTGCCGGTGAAGAAATCCATGGCACCGCCGAACTTATGGCTTGTGCCATAGAGGGGGATGAAGGCGTGCTGGTTGGTGTTGCGCCCGTTGTTGCCGCTGAGATAGTCGTAAGCCAGGAAACCGCCTACGATGTCGCCGTTGTACTGCGCGCGGCCGCTCGCCATATATGCTGAGATGTCTCTGCCCTCGAGGGTGTGGCCGAACTCGAAGTAGGCCGATGCCGAGAAGGTGAAATCCATGGGTGAATAGGTGACATGGGTGCCAGCCACCTGCATATACTCTACGCGTGAGTCGACGGTCTCGGTCTTCTTGCGCTCCTGGGCGATATTGAGTCCGAGCACGGAGACGCCGACGGGCTGGGTGCGTGCCTGGTAGTGGTACCACGCGCCGATGAGGTTCTTGTAGGGCATGGGGCCGCCGTAGTAGAGGTCGTCGCGGTTGTTCTCGCTCATCTGGTTGAAGGCTCCGATGACATGGACCTTATGCTCGGCGCTTTCCCAACCCAGACGGAGGGCGTCGTGGCTGTTGCCGGCGACATTCCAGTCGGAGGCTCCAAGGATGCGTTCATCGTCGTAGGAGAGAATCTGACGACCGAGCTGCATGAAGAGGCCGTTGTTGGTGTTGGCGCGCGCCCATGCTTCGTTCATGGCAACGCGGCCGTTGCGGTCCCTCATGTCGTCCTGACCCCATACGCCGGTGTGCTGGATGGAGGCGCGGAGCTGGAGGTTGCGACGCTCGTAGCCGAGGCTCACGCGGGCGCGGTTGTTGACGAAGATGGCTGCTTTGTCGCCCAGCTCGCGGGGGATGATGGCGCCGTGGTTGTACTCGCCGCGTGCACGCACCTGAGCGTCGACGGTGAAGGTGTTCTCCTTGGCGTCGGGCTCCGCTGCTGCGGGCTGGTCTACGAGGATGATGCGGGGCTCGGCGACCGTGTCGCGCACTGCGGGTGCTTCGTCGGTCTCCATGGTGTTGAGAATCTTAATAACCTGGCTTTGCTCTTCAGGGTCGCTGACCTGCTGGGCTGCTGTGGCGCTCATGGCGACCATGAGGCCTATAAGCATGAAACCTTTTTTCATTTTTATTTCTTTTGTTGTTCTTTGCTGATAATTGTTTGTTTGAGCGCACAAAAGTAGTGCTTATTTGTGGGATGACCAATGAAAACGGCGATTTTTTGACGAAAGACACGGAAAAACGCGGAAGAAAACGGAAAAACGCGGAAATTAACGGAAAAGAACGGAAATACACGGAAATAGCGGAAAGGCCCCTCCGTCGCCAGAGGTCCCCTCAAGTGAAGAGTGAAGAATGAAGAGTGAAGAATGAAGAATAAGGAATGAAGAATAAAAGTTACTTGACACCCGTGCGCTTTTCGACAATACTCAATTCTCGAAAATGCTCCGCCGCTCTTTCCGTGTTTCCCGTTCTTTTCCGCGTATTTCCGTGTCTTGTAAATCGTCAAATAGTAAATCAAAAATAATTCGTGGAATTCGTGGAATTCGTTGTTTGAAAATAATCTTCAATTGTCCTGCTCGTCGGGCCAGGGGCAGGGGCGCCCGTCGTGCTTGCGTGTGGGACGCTGTGCATGCATCCTGCGCAGCTCGCGCCCGAGGCGCCGGGAGAGGCGTCGGGTGATGTCGGGCCGCTCGGCGGCAAGGTCGTGGCTCTCGCTGATATCCGTTGCGATATTGAACAGCTGCTTGCGCCCTGTCTTGTAGTAGTAGATCAGCTTCCAGTCGCCAAGGCGGATGGCGCAGTTCATGTCGATGCCGGGACCTGTATTGCCCCAGACATGCGGGTAATTCCAGATGAGGGCACGGCCTCTGGAGGGGTCGCCGGTATGCTTGAGCAGGGGTATGAAGCTGCGGCCGTCGACAGCCTTGTGGCGTATGCCAGCCATGTCGAGTATCGAGGGGTAGAAATCCTCGATGGTGATGTATCTGTCGCAGCGGTCGCCCGCCCTGACGGTGCCCGGCCAACGCACTATCATAGGCTCGCGGATGCCGCCTTCGAGCAGGGAGCCCTTGCCGCTGCGCAGGGGTGCGTTCTGGGTGTAGAGAGGCTCGTCGCGCCATTCGGCACCGGTGGCGTAGCCTCCGTTGTCGCTCATGAAGAGCACTATGGTGTTGTCGCGCTCGCCGTTGGCATCGAGCCAGTGGAGTATCTCGCCGAGGCTGATATCCATGCCTTCGATGAGCGAGGCGTAGGCGGCCTCCTTGTCTGAGAGCCCTTTCTGCTTGTATTTTGTGAAATACCGGATGTCGCGGTCGATAGGCACGTGAACGGCGTAGTGGGACATGTAGAGATAGAAGGGCTGCTGCAGGTGTCGGGCGTTGTCGAGTGCTTTCAGCGCCTCTTGCGTGAGGGCCTCGGTGAGGAATGTGCCGGTGTTCCAGTATTGCTGCAGGTGAGGCACGGCAAACTCATAGGTGGGACGTCCGTCGGCGTCGTGGCCGAAGCGCCGTTCGCTGAGGTAGGTGGCCGGTCCGCCTGCGGCATGCCCTGCGATATTCACCTCGAAGCCGAAATGCTCGGGCGCCGCGCCGGGGGTGTCGAGGGCTCCCCAGTGTGCCTTGCCGCAGTGGATGGTGTGGTAGCCATGTTGGCGGAGGATATCGACAAACGAACGGGCTACAAAGGTATAGGGCGTGCCCTGGGACTGACAGATGCCATTGACATTCCACTGGGGTGGAAGGAGCTGGTCGTCGGGGCCGTCGGTCATGGCGTCGCGGTGAAGCGTCCAGTTGGTGACGCGATGGCGTGCCGCATTGGCGCCCGTAAGCAGCGAACAGCGACTGGGCGAACTGATGGGCGAGGCATAGGCTTGGGTGAAGAGCATCCCCTCGCGAGCCAGCCGCTCCATATTCGGCGTCTCGTAGGTGTCGTTGAGGCGCGTGCGCTGGTTCCAAAAGGGAACGGAGGTGTCCTGCCATCCCATGTCGTCGACCATGAAGAGAATGATATTAGGCCGACGTTGAGGATTGCCGTAGGCGCCGGCAGTGGAGGCGATGACAGCTCCTGCGGCGATAAAGGTAGAGCGGAGGCGGTGCGGCATGGTCTTAGGGTGGGTGTCGTGTCGGTTATCCGAAGAGGAAGATGGCGGGCGTCTTGCTGAGGTCGGGTAGGGTAGTGCGCTTCCACTGTGCCACGGTGAGTGTGTGAATCCATTCGTCGTCGGTAGTGATGCCGGCAGCTATGCACAGACGTGTCTGCGGTCGCAGCGTCTGGCAAAGCGTTTCCATGAGTTTGTGGTTGCGATAGGGCGTCTCGATGAACAACTGCGTCTGATGCTCGGATGAGGCTCGTGCCTCGAGCTGCTTGATGCGTTTGATGCGCTCGGCAGGGTCTATGGGCAGATAGCCGTTGAAGGCAAAGCTCTGGCCGTTGAGGCCCGACGCCATGACAGCCATAATCATCGACGAAGGTCCCACAAGCGGCACCACGCGCAGGCCTTTTCTCTGGGCTATGGCCACCACATCGGCTCCGGGGTCTGCCACGGCGGGGCATCCGGCTTCAGAGATCACTCCGATACTCTCGCCGGTTTCCAACGGCTTCAGATAGCGCTCGAAGAGGGCGGCATCGGCGTGCTTGCCCATAGGGAAGAACGTGAGTGCGTCGATATTGATATCCTTGTCCACGCGCTTGAGGAAGCGGCGTGCGGAACGCAGTTCCTCGACTATGAAATAGCGGATTCCGAGTATCACCTCGCGGTTGTAGCTGGGCAATACGCGTTCCTGGCTTGTGTCGCCAAGTTCAACGGGGATGAGATAGAGAGCAGGGGACATGGGGTGGGGGAGCTTATTTTGAGTGAAAAATGAAAAGTGAAAAGTGAAAAATAAAAGTTACTTGAAACTTGAAACCTTAACGATAACCTTAACCTTGACCTTAACGAGTTGAGAGCTTATTTAGTTGACAGTTCTTCAAGCGTGAAGCGTCGCAAGCGCCGAGCGGACAGTTGAGAGTTGACAGCTTATTTAGTTGACAGTTCTTCAAGCGTGAAGCGTCGCGAGCGCCGAGCGAAGAGTTGACAGTTCTTGAAACTATCGTCTTTAACTCCTTTAACTTCTTTAAAAACAACTCCTTTAACTCCCTCACGAGCGTAGCGAGTCTGAAGAACTTCTTTAACTTCCTTAACTCCCTCAGTGGCGATTCTTGTTTTGCGCCTTATATGCTTCGAGGGCATCCTTCACGATATCCTTGCGATTCATGTGTGCCCTTTGTTCGTCGGTGAAGCGGCCGTTGTAGAAGGGGCTGTCAGCGCCGAGATATTTGTCCAGACTGATACCTATTATCGTGTCGCCCACTACTATGCTGCGTCCGAGTCGGCCGATGAGAGCATAGACGTGTGGTCGGCGGAACGACGGATTGCTGTCCTCTTCCTGCTTGAAGGCGAGGTCGAATTCAGCTTCGAGGTCTTTGACGTCGTTGTATTGAGCGTGCACGGCATCGAGCAGTTCCTGCATAGTGGAATCCAGATAAAGGTATCGCATGCGCTTTTCCACGTCGGGTTCCATGGCGCTGCCTAACTCCAGCACGTCCTCGATGAGTTTGGTGGTCACTGCGGTGTACTCGGTATTCATCTTGTGCAGCGCCGTGTAGCTGCCCAGCGATACATATTCATCGAGCACGTGGTCGTAGCGGTCGATGACGATTCCTGAATGCGCATGGCGCTTGTCGTTGTTGAGCGTCCAGCCTTCCCACGGACGAGCCAGCCAGCTCCATACACCAACGGTACAGAGCAGCAGCAACAGCGTGAAAAAGTAGATATAGCGCTTCAAGAGTCTTTAGTTTTGTTAATTACCGCTGCAAAGATAGTGAATAATTGTTTACGAACAAAGAAAAATGCTAAAAAAGTTAAAATGTAGTGCGTTTTTTTAGCAATGTAGGTTGGAGGGCAGTTCAGTGTTTTATTTTTCAACGCGGAGGTGCGGGGATTATGTTTGTAAGGATTTGACGATCCTAGTTAATTTACTATTTGACGATCCTAGTTAATTTACTATTTGACGATTTACGATTTACAATTTATTTACGATGGGATTTATTTTACGATTTAAAACTCACACAGAAAACACGGAAATACACGGAAAGGCGCGGAAATTTATGTTTGTAAGGATTTGATAGATTTGGACAGATTTGCAGGATTTCTCGCCGCAGGCGACTACTATTAATCGGTCAACTGTCAACTAAATAAGCTCTAATCTTTTTTTAAACAACGAATTACACGAATTTTACGAATTTCTTCATGTCCTTTGGAAGTTATTATTATCGAATTTCACTAATTATTCGCGACACGCTACGCAAGGTGTCGAAAGTAAGCGAGGGAGAAAACGATAACTTTAACCTTGACGTTAACGGGTTAGTTAAGAGTTCTTGAAGTGTCAAGCGTCGCAAGCGCCGAGCGAAGAGTTGACCTTGACCTTGACTCAGGGCGCTGCCCTGGTAAATGCTTTTGCCCTGTCAGGGCGATATATTCTCGTCCTGCATACCCAGGGCGCTGCCCTGGGCTGACTGCTTGCTGCCCCGTTGGGGCGCTGGGAGGCAATAGTTAATCCTTAATCTCTAATCCTTTTAAACCTTAACCTTAACGTTAACTTATTAATTTGTTAATTTGTTAATTTGTTAATGTGTTATCGTGTTAACTCGCGAGCGAGTGGGGACATTTTCTGGGTCAAATAACCTCTATGCCCTGTTGCTCGCAGAGTTTGAGGCTAAGTTCCTTCAGTTTGAATTTCTGAATCTTACCAGAGCCGGTGAGGGGGAATTCGTTGACGAAGAAGACGTATTTGGGAATCTTGTAGCGCGCTATCTTGCCGCGGCAGAACTCACGCACATCCTCGGGCGTCATCGTGGCACCCTCGTAGAGGATGATGAAGGCGCCCACTTCCTCGCCGTATTTCTTCGATGGTACGGCAGCCACCTGCACGTCCTTGATACCCGGCATGTGATAAAGAAACTCCTCTATCTCGCGTGGATACACGTTCTCGCCTCCACGGATAATCATGTCCTTGATGCGGCCAGTGATGCGATAGTAGCCCTGCTCGTCCTTGATGCCGAGGTCGCCGCTGTGAAGGAAGCCATTCTCGTCGATGACCTCTGCCGTGGCAGCCGGGTTCTTGTAGTAGCCCTTCATCACGTTGAAACCGCGACAGCACATCTCACCTTGAACGCCCGGAGGACATTCCTTGCCCGTTTCGGGGTCGAGAACCTTGACCTCCACGAACGGGAAATCGCGGCCCACGGTGGTGCAGCGCTGCTCGAAAGTGTCCGAGAGGCAGGTCTGCGTCATGCCCGGCGAGCTCTCGGTGAGTCCGTAGACCGATGTTATGGTCATGAACATCTTCTCGCTCACCTGTTTCATCAGTTCCACAGGACAGAGCGATCCTGCCATGATGCCTGTGCGCAGAGAGCTCATGTCGAACATCGAGAACATAGGATGATTCAGTTCGGCAATAAACATAGTCGGCACACCATAGACCGCTGTGCAGCGTTCCTTGTGTATGCTGGCCAGCACCACGAGTGGGTCGAATTTCTCGACCATCACCTGTGTGCAGCCATGAGTGAGGCAGTTCATCGTGGCCAGTACCACGCCGAAGCAATGGAACAGAGGCACGCAGACGCATAGCTTGTCGTCCTGAGTGAAGCCCATATTCTCGCCCGTGAAATATCCGTCATTGCTGATATTATAATGCGTGAGCATAACGCCCTTGGGGAACCCTGTGGTGCCTGAGGTGTACTGCATATTCACTACGTCGTGGCAGGTAACCACGGACTTGGCGGCTTGCAGTTCCTCGTCCTCGATATTCTGTCCAAGCAGCAGCAGCTCGGCGGTGTTGAACATGCCTCGGTATTTCTCCATGCCGATGTAAACCACATTTTTCAGGCATGGGAAACGCTCGCTGTTCAAGTGGCCGCGCTCAGCTGTGCGCAGTTCGGGCAGCATATTATAAGTCATGTCCACATAGTCGGCTTCCCAAGTGCCGTCGGTGATGCAGAGCGTGTGCATATCAGAGTCCTTGCACAGGTATTCCAGTTCGCTCTGCTTGTAGTTGGTGTTCACCGTCACAAGCACAGCACCTATCTTTGCCGTAGCATAAAGGAAGGTGAGCCAGTCGGGCACGTTGGTGGCCCAGATGCCCACGTTCATGCCGCGCTTGACACCTATGGCGAGGAGTCCCTTGGCCAGGTTGTCCACACGCTCGTTGAACTGCGACCATGTGAATCTCAGATCGCGGTCGGAATAAACAAGGTATTCCTTGTCGGGAGTCACCTCGGCCCAGTGTTCGAGCCATCCGCCCAGCGTGCGTTCAAAGAGCGTATAGCCTTCGCCGCCTGTTTCGGCGGGATATTTACGTTTAGTGTTATCCATCAACTATTATTGAACTTGAATCTTTTTTTTGGGGAGTTCTTGAAGTGTCAAGCGTCGCAAGCGCCGAGCGAAGAATTAAGAGTTAAGAGTTAATAGTTGAAACCTTAACGTCAACACATTTACACATTAACAAGTTAACAGCTAAAGCCAAGACATTCGTCTTTAACTCCTTTAACTCCTTTAACTTCCTTAATTTTCTTACTCCTTTAACTCCTTAAATTAAATAGGTATATAAACCACAGCCAGTATCTTTGCAGCTAAGCCCGGTGCTCCGTGCACGTGATGCTTGACGATGCTGTCGTAGAAAATACTGTCGCCCTGGTTCAGGCGGTACACGGTCTTGCCGTAGGCAATCTCCACGGTGCCCTCGAGCACGTAGATGAACTCCTCGCCTTCGTGGGCAGAGAGCTTGAAATCAGGGGCTTCGTCGGGACGTATGTCAATCACGAAGGGCTCCATGTGGCGCCCGGCCTTCTGGCGAGCCAGCGAGTGGTAAATCATGTTCTGGCGAGCCTCGGTGGAGTCGTTGGAGAAACTGATGCTGCTGTGCACCTCCTGCTCTTCGCGCCGGCATACTACGGGGCCCAGCTCGTCGTTGTCGTCGAGGAACGTGCCGAGGCGCACGCCTAATGCACGTGCTACTTTGATAAGCGGACCCAGCGACGGCAGATATTCATCGGTTTCAATAGAGGCCACTTGTTCCACGGCCAGTCCGCTGCGTTCTGCTATCTCTTCAATACTGAGACCTTTCGTCTCGCGTATAGTGCGGATTTTGGCACCTACTACGCTTCTTTTTGCTTCCATTGTAGTGCTTGTGTAAATAAGTGTTTTACAATTTTGCCCGCAAAGGTACTGCTTTTTAGTTGAAAAATGAAAAAATAAAGGATAAAAATGCTATAAAAGGAAATATTTTCCCTATCTTTGCAAGCAAATTGCAACTTCATAAACCTTTTCCCGCCTCGCTTTGTTAATAGTGAGTCGCTTCACGACCATGTCTGAAATAGCAATCTACACACTTACCTCACCATTGCACGACGAGCAGGCCGTAGCCGCCGTCACGCAGGAGTTCCTGGACAGCCTGCAAATAGAATATGATTTCCGAGGAGAGGATTTCAGCGACTTTGGCAGCCATACGCTCGACCTCATATACGTCCGTACGGGTGGCACCGAGGGCCTCTTCCTGCGCCGTCTGCCTGCCTTGCTGGCGCAGAGCCGCCGCCCTTTCCGCCTTCTCACGTCAGGTAAAAGCAATTCGCTGGCAGCTTCCATGGAGATTCTGTCCTTCCTGCACCTGCAAGGTCTCGAGGGCGAGATACTGCATGGCAGTGATACCTATATCCGAGAGCGCGCCACCATCCTCGTGCAGGCTGAGGCAGCGCGCAACCGCCTGCGCGGCCAGCGTTTAGGTATCATCGGAGCTCCTTCGGACTGGCTGATTTCCAGCCACGTGCAGCCCTCGCTCGTGCGGGATAGATTAGGTGTCGAACTCATCGCACTGCCTATCGAAGAACTTATTGCAGAGGTGGGCGACATAAAGGGGATGTCGGCGCAAAATGGCGCCGACATGATTTACACGGCTCTTAAAGCCTTTGTCTGGCGCTATGATTTGCAGGGCTTTACCATCCGCTGTTTCGACCTCCTCTCTGCCGTTCACAATACGGGGTGCCTGGCCTTGGCGCGTATGAATGCCGAGGGCATCGTTGCCGGTTGCGAAGGTGACGTGCCGGCGCTGCTGTCTATGGCCGTTGCGCAGGCCGTGGCAGGCGTTTCCGGTTTCCAGGCAAATCCCGCCAATATCAATCCGGACACGGGTGAACTGCTATTCGCCCACTGCACAATACCCCTGAATATGGTTGAGCGTTACGAATTCGACACACATTTCGAGTCGGGGATAGGGGTAGGCATACGTGGTTTCATGCGTCCCGGGCCCGTCACCATCTTCAAGCTCTCGCCCGATCTCTCACGTCAATTCATCGCCGAAGGGCAGCTTGTCCGTAACCAGTCCAAGCCCGACCTCTGCCGCACACAGCAGATTATCCAACTCTCCGAGCCCCGGCAGGCCCGCTATTTCCTCACCAATCCCATCGGCAACCATCACATCATAATCCCAGGCCACTGGCGTGTATTGCTGGAGGAGCTTGGCATTGTTAATTCATAATTTCCCATCGTAGCATGAAACTACTACTTCCTCTTCTTCTCCTCGCCGCAATTAATCTCATCACCTTCTGTGCCTATGGCATAGATAAATGGAAAGCGCAGACAGGGCGCTGGCGAATACCCGAAGCCACCCTCCTCTGGATGGCTGCCATCGGCGGCAGCCTCGGCGCTTGGATAGGTATGAAGGCGTTTCACCACAAGACGCAGAAGAACAAGTTCCGCTACGGCGTTCCGGCCCTCCTCATCCTCCACGCCCTCCTCATCAGCTACGTATACAATAATTATTGGTAATGATATACAATTAGACCCTTTCAGGTGGCCAACGGCCTCGCAGGCCGTCGGCTACATGAATGGCTCTCTAGTTAGTCTCGTTTTTGTCTTTTCGTTTGTCTTTTAGACGAAAAATCTTGAAATAGGGAAAGGTAAATTAACGTAAAACGTTAAAGGTAATGGGTGCAAAGAAGATTTTTTGCATTTTTGGAATGTCGTATTGAAAAAAGCATTACCTTTGCGCCGATTTGTAAAATCGACAACCGATTATAGACTAACTAAAAGATATGAAGAAACTATTTACCTTCTGGTGTTTATTACTGCTAAGTTGCTATGGCGCAATGGCTGCCGTCATCGAAGACGGTGTGTACTATATCACTTGCGAGCAAGGCGAGGGATATGTCGGACTTGGCAGTTATCATGGAGTATCTCCTTATATCTGCTACGTCACCGACGGTGAGAAGCCTACGGAGGATGCCTACTGGGTAGTGGTCAACACACGCTCGGGCTACACGTTCCGCAACGAGGCTTCAGGCGAGTATCTGGTATACACTACAGAGCGCGACGATGCTTTCTATAAGTGGATGACCTTAGAAACAGACCCGCAGGACAGAGTGCAGTTCTGGAATGTCCGTGACAACGGCGACGGCACAGTAAGCATCAATAGCGTAGTGGCCGAGAACTACTATTGGAACCTGCGCTTGAGCCAAGGACTCCTTGGCACTTATTCCAGCACCGGCTATAGTGCCAACGAGCGTTATACCTTCTATAAGAAGGGCAGTGAGCCCGGCCCAGGTCCTGGCCCTGGCCCCGGTCCCGGTCCTGACCCTGAGGAGCCTGAGGTGATGACAAAGTTCCCGGATGCCCTGCACGTATACCTCACCGACGGCCGTATTGAGGCCTATCCGCTGGAGTATATCACGTCGCACACGCAGTCGGGCTCTAACTTGGTGATAGAGACGAATATAGGTCAGATATTCACCTATCCGATGTCGCAGGTGTCGCAGGTTACCGAGCAGGCACCTACCGATTTCCCGATGTTTGAATCGTTTAAGTTCAACGATAAATTCAACGACCAAGTGTTCGTCGATGCCGACGGCGTGATTGACGCTGACACGGTGAACGTGACGCTGGCTGCCATAGGCAAACGCCTGACGGCTTCATTCAAGGTGCCCGACGACCAGACGCTGGTGTATGTCAACGGCGTGCGTCAGGAGAGCAAGGTGAGCCGTCTGCGTTTCGACCCTGATGTGTATTATGTCGTGACGCGTGCCGGCATTAAAATGCTGCTCCCCGATACTCAGGATGGAGATACAGGCGGCGAGACCACTTATTCCATGCAGCCTTACGGCCGCATGGTCCGAGTGCACGTGGACTGGCTCACGGATCGTGCTGAGGTACCTACTATCTATATCAACACAGAGGACGGACAGCCTATCACGAGCAAGACGGAGTATAAGAATGCGACCTTCAGGATCGACGGTCATGATATCTTCCCGTCGATGGAGGAAACACCTATGCAGATACGAGGCCGTGGCAATAGCAGCTGGGGCTGGGCCAAGAAACCGTATCGCCTTAAGTTCGAAGAGAAAGTGAAGCCTCTGGGCATGACCAAGGGTAAGAACTGGGTGCTTCTGGCCAACGGTATCGGCGGCTCGATGATGTCGAATGCCGTGGGCATGAAGGCTGCCTGCCTGATGGGCGCAGCCGCTGCAAACCACATAGTGCCCGTTGACGTTTATCTCAACGGTGAATACCGTGGCAGCTACAACTTTACGGAGAAGGTGGGACTGGCCAACAACAGTGTGGACCTCGAAGACGAGACGGCAGCAGCGCTCTTGGAGCTCGACTCGTATTACGACGAGCCTGAAGGGCAGAAGTTCCGTACTCAGCCTTACAACCTGCCAATAAATATCAAGGAACCGGAATTCGCCGAGGGCACGACATCGCTGACATTCGAGCAGATTCGCGACAATTTCAACGCTTTCATGGCGACATTGTACCGCGGGCAGGACATCTCACAGTATGTAGATGTGGAACAGCTGGTGCGTTTCCTGATGGTAAACGAGCTGATCTGCAACTTCGAGCTTTACCACCCGAAGAGCACGTTCTGCTACCGCGAAAGCTTCGAGAGCGACACCAGTAAGTATGTTTTCGGTCCGGTGTGGGACCTTGACTGGGCCTTCGGCTACGAACAGGGACACAACTATTTCAAGTACAACACCACCAGCAACTATTGGTTAGATAACCCCAACATGGAAGTGGTGGAGTTCATGCGTGACCTGCGTTGGAAGTACGAGCCTATGAGCGACGTCTACAGGGACCTTTGGCAGGAGTTCATGGAGAATGATCTGCAGGAACTGAAGGAGTACTGTCAGGATTACTACGACTTCGCCAAGAACTCATTCGCCAGCAATCGCAACGTTTGGGGCGACAGAACCGACTATGCACAACAGGCTGACGAGGCCGCTATATGGCTGGATACCCGAGCCAACAAGATCTGGGAAGACATCATCAACGACGTGAAGCCCGACAGGCCCGATCCCGTGGATCCGCCTGAGCCTATCGAGTTTGCTAATGACAAGCTGTATGCTATCAGTTGCCGGCGTGGTGATCTCGTGCTCAGCAACGACCACCAAGGTCTGGAAGCCGGACAGAGCGTATGGTGGGAACTGCCTGAGGAGGATACTCAGTTTGCCATCATAAATATCGAAGGCAACAACTATCTGTACAGCCCGGTGCTGAAGAGCTACCTGAAAGCTAACGACCACTCTGACGGCAACGGCCAGTGGGTGGAAGAGCTTGGCTCGCCGATATATATCGAAGAGTGGCCGGTGCCCGACGGTGAGTATATGTACAAGATGAGTATACTCAACGACTACGGTAATGTCTGGTATTTCAACAATAATAGTACCAGGATAGTTATCAATAGTTGGGATACGCCCGACGACGGTGACCGCTGGAGGATAGAGGAAATAGGCGACTTCGACCCGACCGAGGCCCTCGAGATTGCTCAGGGCAGTCTCTATGCCGTGACTACGAACCTGATATTCGACGGAGAAGTGCTGAATTCGGAAACGAAATATATGCCTTATGGCGCTCAGTTGCCCGAACCGCCGACCGAATGGAACAATGCTTTAGTGACGCTGAAGCCCGTGGGCACGCATCCCTTCTCTGTCACCGACGATACAACCGTAGCCTACGAAGCAATTTGGCGCGGACCGTTTGCCTTCTCTACTTCGGAGGACGATGCAACCTGGTATAACATGACTATCCGTTCGGATTATATGGTCGGCAAGACAGAGGAAGAGCCCTATCATCCTGTTGCTGTGTTCAGTGCCGATACGCTCATGATGGAGACCTTCCAGTGGGCTTTCGGAGGCAACCCCTACAAGGTGAAGGTGTATAATCGTTCCACAGGATTCGATGAAGTACTGACCTTGGTAGGCGTGAATGCTGTCATGCGTCCAGGCGACTACAGTTGGGATATACTGCCCAACGACGACGGCTTCGTCCTGCGAGTGCCAGGCACAGGCTCATGGTGCCTGAACCAACATGGTGGCAAGGGCGGTCCGCTGCGTTACTGGGAAAGTGGCAATAGCCTTACCGACAACGGTTCCACTTTCCGCGTGAATGAAGCACCTGAGTTCTACGACAACCTGATGAGCCTCACCGCCGACTCCTCGAAGAAGGGCGATGGCAAGATATACACTCTGAGCGGTCAGCAAGTGACAAGGCCGAAACGCGGTATCTATATCGTCAATGGCCGAAAGGTTGTTGTGAGATAACCGAACCTCCAGCAAACAATAAAGGGCTCCAGCATTGGAGCCCTTTTTGTATGCTATAGTTCGTTAGCCTTGCCTTTAGCCCATAATCCATTTGCCTTGCCTTTAGCCCATAATCCATTTGCCGACCTTAGGTATGCGCTGAATGATAGAGCACACGATGGCGGTGACGGCAAAGGTGGCGAGGGCGGTAAGGAGAATCTCGACAGGGGTAGTCCATGTGCCAAGAGCTCCATCACCGGCAATGCCCAGCCAACCGCGGAACAAACCCGAGAACGCCGCCAGGGCAAACATATGGCAGAGGTACATTCCATAGCTGGCGCGGGACACGGGCAGAAGGACTTTGCTATAAAAACGCCCGCCTGCATTGAACTGACGGAACAGAAGCAACCAACCTACGGTCATCAGCGCCACGCCCAAAGTGTCGTTGTACCAAGGTGTCTCCCAAACCACGGCAAGTGATACACCGCCCTCGATGGGGAATGTAGAGGACGTGGCAAACACACGTGCCAGGAAGCCGCCGAAGCACAGGGCGAAGCCTGCAAGCCAGCAAGGAAGACCGATGGCGAGGGTGCGGCGCCACGACAGCTTGCCGACGAATTTGCGCAGGTAAAGGCCCAGCAGCAGGTAACCGATAAAGCCACTGACGTAATAGAACGTGCCGTAGCCGTTCCAGCTGGCCTCGCCCCAAAGCGGGAAGTCTGCCTGGCGAGGCAGACCGGCACGGCCGTAGATGATGGGCAGCGTGCCTTCGGTGGCCCATTCCCGTATGAAGGGAATAAGCGTCGTCAGCAGGCACAGGAAGAGGTAGAATGACAACTCCTTGCGTCCTACGCGCTCTGCCCACGGCGACAGCAGCGGCATGAGCAGATATACACCGAGAAGCATATAGACAAACCACAAGTGGCCTGCGGCGTAGTTGAAGTTCAAGAGCAGGTCCTTAAGGTTCTGAACGGGCTCGCCCCAAATGAGAGCATAAGCCAACGTCCAGATGACGAAAGGTATGAGGATGCGCGTAGCACGACGGCGGAAGAATTCGCCGGTGGAGTAGTGGAGCGGAAACTGCAGATAACTGGAGGCCACAATAAAAAGAGGTACACACGCACGCACGAAGGAGTCGAAGAAAGAAGCCCAGAAAGCATCTGTCTGTGTGAGGATACGCGAGCCCTCGCCACCCAGGTAGAAGGGCTCTGTGGAGTGAACGACCATCACCATGAGGCAAGCTGCCACGCGCAGCCAATCAATCCACATCTCGCGGGTTGTAAGCGTCTTGTTGCCTGAATTTGCATCCATAATGTCAGTGAGATAAAAGATTTTGTGCACAAAAGTAAAAAGAATAATTTACTTCTTGCGCTATTTCCACAAATTATTTTTAACTTTGCAGGCGAGCACAGCGTAAATGAACTTATAACAATATACTAAAACCACTAAACTATGTCAAACTTACCTTCCGTTTTCTGGCTCGTGCCGGTCGCTTCCGTCGTGGCACTGAGCATGGCTTATTATTTCTTCCGTTCAATGATGTCGGCTGACGAAGGCACTCCTCGTATGCGTGAGATTGCAGGTCACGTGCGGCGTGGCGCTATGGCCTACCTGAAACAGCAGTACAAGGTCGTCACCATCGTCTTCGTGGTGCTGGCGGTTCTCTTTGCTTTCATGGCCTATGTGCTGAAGTGGCAGAACCCATGGGTGCCGTTTGCGTTCCTCACAGGCGGTTTCTTCTCAGGCCTTGCCGGCTTCTTCGGCATGAAAACCGCCACCTATGCCTCGGCCCGCACGGCTAATGCCGCCCGCAAGAGCCTGGACGGCGGACTGAAGATTGCCTTCCGCAGCGGTGCCGTCATGGGCTTGACAGTTGTCGGCCTCGGACTGCTCGACATAGCCATCTGGTTCATCATCCTGAGCCAGTTCTACCAGGGCGACAGCTTCGCTCTCATCACCATTACCACAACCATGCTGACCTTCGGCATGGGCGCTTCTACGCAGGCGCTGTTTGCGCGTGTGGGCGGCGGTATCTACACGAAGGCGGCCGACGTGGGCGCTGATATCGTGGGGAAGGTCGAAGCCGATATCCCCGAAGATGACCCGCGCAACCCCGCTACCATAGCAGACAACGTCGGCGACAACGTAGGCGACGTGGCAGGCATGGGCGCCGACCTCTACGAGAGCTACTGCGGTTCCATCCTTTCTACGGCAGCCCTTGGCGCTACGGCCTTCGCCATGAGCGGAGAGATGCAGATGCGCGCCGTGATTGCGCCGATGCTCATCGCCGCCGTAGGTGTGTTCCTCAGCATTTTCGGCATTTATCTCGTTAGAACCAAGGAAGGCGCCACCATGCGCGACCTGTTGCGCTCGCTGTCGGTAGGTACAAATGTCTCGGCCCTGCTCATCGCCGTGGCCACCTTCGCCATCCTTTACCTGCTCGGCATCGACAACTGGCTCGGACTGTCGTTCTCCGTCATCACCGGCCTGGCAGCAGGCGTCATCATAGGTCAGGCCACCGAGTATTATACTTCTCATTCCTACAAACCTACGCAGAAGATTTCCGAGGCGGGCTTGACCGGTTCAGCCACCGTAATTATCAAAGGAATAGGCACAGGTATGATATCAACGTGCATCCCCGTCGTCACCATAGGTGTGGCGATAATGCTCAGTTACCTGTGCGCCAACGGCTTTGACATGGCGATGTCGGCCGAGGCTTTGTCTAAGGGATTGTACGGTATCGGTATTGCCGCCGTAGGTATGCTCTCAACCCTTGGCATCACGCTCGCCACCGACGCCTATGGCCCTATCGCCGACAATGCCGGCGGCAATGCCGAGATGAGCGAGCTGGGCGAGGAGGTGCGTCATCGTACCGATGCCCTCGACGCCCTCGGCAACACCACCGCTGCCACTGGCAAGGGCTTTGCCATCGGTTCGGCAGCCCTCACCGCGCTGGCGCTCTTGGCTTCGTATATCGAAGAGGTGAAGATTGCCATGGAGCGCACGGGTGCTACGCTCACCAACCTCAAGGGCGAGGTCATCAACGCCGCGCAGGCTACCATCCCCGATTTCATGAACTATTTCCAGGTGACGCTGATGAACCCGCGCGTGCTCGTAGGAGCTTTCATCGGTGCCATGGCAGCCTTCCTGTTCTGCGGTCTGACGATGGAAGCCGTGGGGCGCGCTGCACAGAAGATGGTCGAGGAGGTGCGCCGTCAGTTCCGCGAGATCAAAGGCATCCTCGAGGGTAAAGCTACGCCCGACTACGGCTCCTGCGTTGAAATCTCCACGCGTGCTGCCCAGCACGAGATGATTTTCCCGTCGCTCTTGGCCATCGCCATCCCCATCATCGTAGGCCTTGTCCTTGGCGTGGCAGGCGTGCTCGGTCTGCTGGTCGGCGGCTTGGCAGGCGGCTTCACGCTGGCTGTGTTTATGGCTAACGCTGGCGGTGCCTGGGACAACGCGAAGAAGATGGTCGAAGAAGGCAACTTCGGCGGCAAGGGCTCCTTCGCACATAAGGCCACCATCGTGGGCGACACCGTAGGCGACCCGTTCAAGGACACCAGCGGACCTTCGTTGAATATCCTCATCAAGCTGATGTCCATGGTCAGTATCGTCATGGCAGGCTTGACAGTGGCTTTCTCATAATAAAAACACACAAACTTAAAACACTTATGGAAAGAAAACACTCATGTTCGTGGAAGTGGCTCAGGCTGCTGCTTCTTTTGCTGGCGGCGTTCCCTTTGAGGGGCGCGGCTCAGAAGGTGAATTTGCCTTTCGTCTGCATCGAGAAGACAAATGGCGAGGTAGAGAAGGTGCTCATTACTGATTCTTCGCCCAATATGTGCTATGGAACCTATTTCGACGAGGAGTTAGATAAGCCAGTAACCTGCTTGATAATTAAAGTGAACGATGACTTTAACTGCGACATCTACATACCCTTCAAGGATATCAAACGCATGTACAGCCGCTTTGAAGAAGTGGATGCAGTGGCCTACCTCAAAGCCGACGGCATAGCGCAGACAGCCGACGTCTTCAATGTCGGAGGCATCCGCGTAGGCTCTGTAGGCCAACTGTCGCAGCTGCCACGTGGCGTCTATTTGGTGAAGAAAGGAAGTAAAACCATTAAAATCGTAAACAAATGAAGCGGCTGTTTCTTTTGCTGGTCGCGGCTGTAGCAGCCGTCGCCGCACATGCACAGGAAGACTACTTCGGTCAGCAGCTGATTATCCACCAGACCTCGGGCGACAGCCTCGTGAGCGATTTAACCGTCAACGATTTCGCTCCCCGACTCGTGGACGGTGAAGTGGTTTGGTATGTCGACTTTGGTGCGGAGAAGCCCTATGTCGTAAAAGATGTTGAGAGCATAGATTTCCTCACGCCTGAGCAGTCGTTGGCACGTGCCCGCGAGGGACTTATGGAATTCTACCGCGCCACCGATGGCGACCACTGGTCAAACAACACGAACTGGGGCAGCGACAAACCTATCAGCGAATGGTTTGGTGTAAAAACTTACGACCGTCCCTATGTCCATACCTTAGACTTGGGCTACAACAATCTGAAGGGAGAACTGCCAAGTCGCGGAACATTTGCCAAGATGGGCCCGACATCCCAATACAACTTATTTGAGAACCAACTTAGCGGTACTATCCCCGAGGATTGGGTGCACAACCTGTCGCTCTGGGGCATTGTGGTTGACGTCAACCAACTGAGCGGTCCGCTGTCGGCGGAGTTCTTCGAGCATCCTACGTTCGGACGGTTTGAGGCCTCAGGAAACAATCTTACGGGAAGCATGCCGGCTGGCATGGCGCGCTTGATGGATAACGCAAATGTGTTGAATATCAGTGGCAACGACTTCAGCGGTGATGTGCCGCAAGAGATTGTTGACCACCCGCGTTTCAACCTATGCTGGGATGTGATTATTCCTCAGCGAGGCCATCTTAACTTGCCTACCATCCCGGGATATCGCTTCCCCGTCGTGGACTTGAGCGGCAATAAGTTACAGACGACCGATATCTATGCCAACAACCTCTACACCCTTATCTTCAACTATAGCTCGGCGCAGGACGAGTTCACAAGCAAGCTGAAACTGGCTTACGAGCAGTATAAGAGCAAGGGCTTCGAGGTGCTGGGCATGGCCCCTGGCGATATTGAGACCGTGAATGAATACCTGCACGAGAACGGTATCACCTGGCTCAACCTCGACCCTGAATCATTCAAAGATTATATTGGTCGCTATTATCTTTACCTGAACTTTATCAACCTTGTCGACCGCAACGGCAACATCGTGTTCTCGAGTATCATGGAAGACGATGGTAAGATGGTGGATTTGAACTGGATGGGTTCTACGCGCGACCAGCAGGTGTTCGACGTCTTGGCCGAGAAGTTCGGCAAAGTCGATTTCACGCCTTACACATCGACCGACTACTCGCGCGACGGCGAGGTCGTGACGCTGCAGAAAGCCTCTGTAGGTCAGGGCGTTGACATCGTCTTCGTGGGCAACTGCTTTGTCGACAAGGATATGGAGCCGGGTGGCAAATACGAACAGAAGATGCGGCAAGCCATGGAACAGTTCTTCGCCTACGAGCCTTACACTTCACTGCGCAACCGTTTCAACGTCTATGCCGTGAAGGCCGTGTCGCAGAACGTCGAGATGTATGACGGTTGCAAGCAGGCCATCAGCACCGATGCTGACGCCTTCGCCTACGCGCAGAAGGTTACGACGCTCATTCCTGACCGCCCGATGCGCGTGAATGTAGTCTATAATGCCATGAACGCCGGGCGCAGTGTCACGTTCATGTACGACGACAATTCCTACACGGCCTTCATGTTCACAGGCGTCAATGACGTTCTGGTGCACGAAGGTGGCGGCCACGGCATCGGCAGGCTCTACGACGAATATGTCGAGGACCAGGGCAGCACGGCCACCGACGAGGTGAAGGACTACTACGAACGTATGTGGAGCGAGAATGGCCGTGGGGCCAATATAGACATGCACTCCGATGTCAGTCAGACACGCTGGGCGCGCTTCGCTGCCGATAGCCGTTATGCAGCCGAGGAACTTGGCGCATACGAGGGTAGTGGCACGTATAACTATGGTATATACCGCCCGACCCAAAATAGTATGATGCGTTTCAACAACGCCCCCTTCAACGCTCCTTCGCGCGAAGCTATCTACAAGTACGTCATGCAGGAGAGCGAAGGCCCGTCGTGGAAGTACGACTATGAGACATTCGTTGCTTTCGACGCTCCCGGTCGTGCCGAGTTTGCAGAGGCAATGGTTAAGGCAAAGAAGGCCCGCCAGCGTACTGATGTCGAAGGCGAGACCGCTCAGCCCGACCACCTCGACAAACAAGCCCTGCCACTGGCTCCTGTTATGGTGAAAGGCTCGTGGCGCGATGCGCTCAATAATCCGCATCAGTTGACAAAGGAGTAATATAAAGGAAAAAGCCCATCCACAAAAAGCCTCACCCACAAAAAGCCTCACCCCCTACCCCTCTCCCAAGGAGAGGGGAGTATATACCTTCAAGGACGGGATTCTAAAAACTAGTTGATTATGAAAAAGATATTATTTTCTGTTTTCCTCTTCATCTCTGTTTTACCTCTATTCGCATCACTATCTACTCCCCTCTCCCACGGGAGAGGGGTCGGGGGTGAGGCTGTTGGGGGTGAGGCTGTTGGGGGTGAGGCTTCCTCTTATGTCAACCCCTTCATCGGCACTCAGACCGACGAGTCGGGCGCATTGAGCGGCAGCACCTTCCCCGGCGCTACAATGCCGCAAGGTATGGTGCAGCTGAGTCCCGAGACGGAGCAGATGGTCACGTGGGATCCTTGCTGCGGCTACGACTACAACAAGGACAAAATCTATGGTTTCACGCACACGCATCTGAGTGGTACCGGCTGCACAGACCTCATCGACGTGAGCCTGATGCCGGTTTCGGCTGAAGTGTCCCCCGAACAACTGAGCGCTGCCGATTTCAGTCAGCACTACAGCCACGATCAGGAGAGCGCACGGCCAGGCTACTATCAGGTCCTGCTGCAAGAGAGCGGCGTGAATGTAGAACTCTCGGCCACCGTCCGAACGGGTATTCACCGCTACACCTTCACCGGGGGCAAACCTCAAACTGTTGTCCTCGACCTCGACCGCGGCACTTATCGTGGCGAAGCATACTACTCAGGCCGTCGTACCTACGACATCATTCAAAGCCAGCTGCGTTTCATCGACGACCACACCATTGAAGGCTACCGCGTCATCACGGGGTGGGCGAAGTTGCGCAAAGTCTATTTCCGCGCTGAGTTCTCGCGGCCCTTCAAGCGCCGCCTGCTTATGGATGGAGGGCGCAATGCCGGAGGCAGCGATGTCGTCAACGGCCGCTGCCTACGCACAGCCCTCAGCTTTGACCCCGCCGAGGGCAAGGAGCTGATTATCAAGGTGGCTATCTCGCCCGTCGATAGCGAGGGAGCGCGCAGGAATATGCGTGCCGAGGCCACAGGCTGGGACTTCAACGCCTACGTGCAGGCGGCTCATGACACCTGGCAGCAAGCCCTCTCTTGCATTGATATCGAAGGCACCGACGACGAGAAAACCATCTTCTACACCGGCCTCTATCATGTGCTTATGCAACCTAATACGATGAGCGATGTCGACGGCCGCTATATCACCACCAACTTCGAAATCAAGCAGATGCCGGCGGGGCAGACTTACCACAGCACCTTCAGCCTATGGGACACCTTCCGTGCAGCTCACCCCCTCTACACGCTCATAGCCCCCGACATCGCAGCACAGTTTGTTCACGATATGCTTCTCCACCACGAGACCTACGGCTACCTGCCCATCTGGGACCTGTGGGGGCAGGACAACTACTGCATGATTGGCAACCACGCCATCCCCGTCCTCGCCGATGCTATCCTCGCCGACCTGCCCGGCATAGACGTCGAAGCAGCGTATAAGGCTATGGTCGAGAGCAGCACACGCAGTCATCCCAACTCGCCCTTCGAGGTGTGGGAGCAGTACGGCTATTACCCTCAACCGCTGCAGAACACCAGCGTGAGTATCACCCTCGAGCAGTGTTTCGACGATGCCTGCGTGGCAGCCGTGGCCAAGAAACTCGGGCGCACCGACGACTACGAGCGTTTTCACCGTCGTAGCCTGTTCTACAAGAACCTCTTCGACTCGGCAACAGGTTTCTTCCGCCCCAAGGACGAGAAAGGCAATTGGCTCGACGGCTTCGACCCGCTCTCCTATGAGCAGCCCTGTTTTGTCGAAGGCAACGCATGGCAGTACATGTGGTTTGTGCCACACGATCCGCAAGGCCTCATCGACCTCTTCGGCGGTGCTAAGCCATTCCTGAAGAAGCTCGATGAGAACTTCTCGCTGACAGCCACCAGCGGTGAGGTCAACGGCAACGCCAGCGGGTTCATAGGTCAGTACGCCCACGGCAACGAGCCCAGCCACCACACCGTTTATCTCTACTCGTTTGCAGGCCGCCCGGAACGCACGCAGGAACTTGTGGATCAGGTGCGACGTGAGTTCTACCGCGCCACGCCCTGCGGTTACGCGGGCAACGACGACTGCGGTCAGATGTCTGCTTGGTATATCTTCTCGGCGCTCGGCTTCTATCCCTTCCACGCAGGAGCCGCCGAATACGTGCTCGGCACGCCGTTGTTCAAGAAAGCTACCCTTCATCTTGCCGGCGGCAAGGATTTCGTCATCACGGCGCCCAACAAGACATCAGACCGTGTCCACGTCAAGAGCGTGAAACTCAACGGCCGCCCCATGAAGGGCTTCGTCATCACGCACCAACAGCTTATGGCTGGCGGCACGCTGGAATTTAAGATGTAAATAGCTCTAAGGTACACCCGTATGTCTTCTATGCCCTTCTCCGCTGTTCCTGATTTCTTGTTTATTGATGGCATTATGCTTGCCTACCGCTTAGGGCAGATAAGGTATGAAGAACAGAAAATGGCACTCGTAGCTGCAGCAAGGGCAGCTACGGATGCCATTTCGTTTCTGAGTGCTTTGGAGAACTTCGGGGTGGGGCGCCAAACGCAGTTGCATCGTTTTTTAGGTGAGTACCTGTCTGCTCCGGCATCCTACAGGGCGCGCTATCCGCGTGTGCTTGGACTGCGTGCCGAAGGTGAGGAGGCGGAGCCGTTTCTTGATAACGTGTATGCACTGTCGCTGCCCGAAGCGGTGCTGATGCCCAAGCAACGCCAGCTCTTTATCGACACCTATTGGTGGTTTGTACACAACCACCAGCCCGAATTCTTTGACCTGAAGAAGGGACGATGCATTGGGGCCTACGCCTCGGAACCTCGGGACAACGCCTCTGCGCTTTCCCGCTTCGAGGATTATCTGGCGCGACTTGTCAACCACCGTACGCAGACCGTCCGTCGCCGTTTCGAGGATTTCCCGGCCGACATCGTCGTTGCAATCCTTAAAAGGGCGTTCCTGTAGGTCAGTCGATGTGTATCTTGAGGCTGTTTTCGGCGAGCGAGCTATTGCCGATGAACAGCTCATAGTCGCCTGATTTAGTACGCATAGTGTTTGTTTCGGGGTCGAAGAACTCGAAGCTCTTAGGCGTTAGCGTCAGTTTCACCGTTTCAGTCTTTCCGGCTTTCACGGCAACGCGCTTGAAGGCGCGGAGCGATCTCCGTGGACCTTCGGCGTCGCTCAGGTTACGGATGTAAATCTGTACGGTTTCGGTTCCGTCGCGTTTGCCTGTGTTCTTCACGTCGATGCTCACAGTCATGGTGCCGTCACCATTGCCATCGATACTCAATCCTTCTTGTCCTATCTCAAACGTGGTGTAGCTCAGGCCATAACCGAAGGCGTAGAGGGGGTCGTCGAAGTAGCGGTAGGTGCGACCTTTCATCGAATAGTCTTCGTAGTCGGGCAGTTGGTCGGTGCTCTTGTAGAACGTCACAGGCAGCTTGCCCCCTGGGTTATAGTCGCCGAAGAGCACGTCGGCAACGGCTGTACCGCCTTCCTGACCGGCATACCAGGCCTGCACAATAGCGTCGCATGTCTTGGTTTCGGGCAAGAGGGCGATTGCCGAGCCGGAGCAGTTGACGAAGACGACCGTCTTGCCGGCTGCCTTCAGCGCTTTCAGGAAGTCGCGCTGCACCTTCGGCAGCTCAATATTGGTGCGGTCGCCGCCCTTGAAACCATCGATATTCACAGGCATCTCCTCGCCTTCCAGCGCAGGCGATATGCCGCCTACGAACACCACCTTCTGTATGCCTTTCAGTTGGGCTATGATGGCTTCGTAGTCGATGGGCTGTTCCTGTGCCACGTCGATTTTGATGTCGGCTCCCCACGTCTTCACGAACTGATACCGCACCTCAATCTTATAGGTCTGTCCGGCCTCGGTCTGGATGGCAGTGCGTGTAGGTGTAGTGCGCCACGAATGCACGTGCTGCTTGCGCTCGCCGTTGACGTAGACTTCGTAGTCGCCGGTTCCTTCCACGTTGACAACGTATTCACCGCCTTGTTTTGGCGTGAAGTCGGTTTCATACTTCGCCGAGAAATCCTCAAGGGCTACGCCCGGTGCGAAGTTGTGCATTCCTGCTGTCGTCACAGCTACGGGATTCGTATAGTACTGCGTCGTCACCGCCTTGCCTTCCATAGCCGTATTATTCCAGAACGTGCCCTTCAGGCCTCGGCGTCCGGCTGCCGAACACTCGGTGGCTAAGCGGCTGTCCATCACCAGGTTGTTGGTCAGGTCGCAACCCTTCAGGTAAGTCAGTTTCTTCTGCTTCGCACGGATGCCGTCGAGAATGGTGACGGTGTGGTTGGGCGTGCCGTTGTAGTTTCCCCACATCATCGGCGTATTGTCGGCGTTAGGACCTATCACGGCTATCTTCTCGCTGCCGGCTTTCAGGGGCAGCACGCCGTCGTTCTTCAGCAGCACTATGGTCTGACGGGCCATGTCCAAAGCCTTCTGGGCGCTCTCCTTGGTCGACATTGCCGAGTAAGGAATCTTAGACCATTCCACGAGCGACGGGTCGTCCATTTCACCCAGGTCGAAACGTCCTTCCAGCAGGCGCAGCACATGCTTGTCCACTTCTGCTTCGGTGATGAGTCCGCGGTGCACGGCCTCGGGAATGCTTCTGTACACATAATCCCATCCGCACTCCACGTCGGTGCCGGCCATCGTGCCCACTTTGGCTGCGTGAACGGCATCAGAGCTACTCTTATGGTTCTGGTGGAAATCGCTGATGGCACCGCAGTCGCTGACCACGAGGTACTGGAATCCCCACTCGTCGCGCAGTATCTGCTGCAGCAGTTGCGTGTTGCCGCAGCACGGTTCGTCGTCCAGTCGTTGGTAGGCACACATCACCTCGCGCACCTTCGCGTCCTGAACCAACGCCTTGAAGGCCGGCAGGTATGTTTCCCACAGGTCACGCACACTAACGTTGTTGAGGTTGGCTGTATGGCGTGTATATTCAGGTCCGCTATGCACGGCGTAGTGCTTGGCGCACGCCCACATCTTGCGGTACTTCGAGGTCTCGGGACCTTGCAGACCACGCACCACCTGGGTGCCCATGACCGACATCAGATAGGGGTCTTCGCCGTAGGTCTCCTGCCCGCGTCCCCATCGTGGGTCGCGGAAGATATTCACGTTAGGCGTCCACACCGAGAGGCTATGGAATTTCTCGTCCTCACCACCGTCCTGGTACATACGTTTATTGTATTGGGCGCGGAATTCGGTGCTGGCCACGTCAAAGACCTTGTACAGCAAGTCGGGATTGAACGAAGCCGCCATGGCGATGGGTTCGGGGAACACGGTCACGTTGCCCTGGTTGGCTGCTCCGTGCAGAGCTTCGCTCCACCAGAAGAATTTCTTTATTCCGAGCCTCGGGATGGCGGGACTCTCGTCCAACATCAGTTGGGCTTTTTCCTCTAATGTCAAACGCTTGCAGAGGTCTGCAGCACGTTCCTTGGCGCTCAGCGCGGGGTTCTGATATGGCAGCTGCTGTGCCGACATGCAGGCAGCAGAGCAAATCAGGATTGTTGAAAGCAATAACTTTTTCATGATGATTGATTATATGAATTACGATTTGACGATCCTAGTTAATTTACTATTTGACTATTTACAATTTACAATTTATTTACTATTTGACTATTTACAATTTATTTACTATTTGACGATATGACAGAATCATGGTACTTGTCACATTCCTTTTTTTTAGACAACGAATTTTACTAATTAAACGAATTTGCGACGGCTGCGCTTGCGTCGCGGCTGCGCGAAGAAACGATTATGGTGTTCTGCTCCGTATACTTTCGACACCTTGCGAAGCGTGTCGCTCTGCAATTTGTGAAATTCGATAATAATTGAATCCATAGGACATGAAGAAAAATTCGTTTAATTCGTTTAATTCGTTGTTTTATTAAAAATCTTCGAATGTCCTGCACGTTGAATGTCTCGGGCAGCCAAGGTAACGTCTTTCGCTCGGCGCTTGCAACGCTTGACCCTTCAAGAACTTCCCAAAAGAACTCTTCTTGAAACATTCGTCTTTAACTCCTTTAACTTCTTTAACTCCTTTAACTTCTTAGCAAGCAGAGCTTGCCAAATTTGAATTACTTCTCTGTACAAGCTTTCCAGGCAGCCTGTAAGTTGGCGATGGACTGCTTGGCGTAGTTCCATTGCGACGGGGCACCGAAATGTTCAACGGTGAACCAGCCGTCGTAGCCGCTGCGCAGCAGTTCGCTGACCACTTCGTTGAGAGGCATTACGCCCGTGCCGATGGGCAGTGAGGCGTAATCTCGCTTGGCCTTACGGTCTTTAAGGTGCACGTGGTGGATGCGCTCACGGAAATGGCGCAAGGCGGTCATCACGTCTTCGCCGGCAAAGAGGAAATTGCCGGTGTCGAGCACATGGTTCAGTTGTGGCGAGGCAGCGAAGAGGTGGTCGAGCGTCTGTGTGTTGAAACACGGAGAACGAGGATTGTCGTAGTCCTCGACCATGACATCAATGCCCTCGTCGGCAGCCTCTTTCACGAAGGACGCTACGCGGGTGCATACCTCGTCGATGAGTTCTTGAGACGCATTCTCGGGCAGTAGCCCTGGTATGATGAGCAGACGCTTGTAGCGGTTGTGGTGCATGAAATCCAGAGCCTGGCGCACGGCCTCAGGCTGCTCGCCGCGTATGAAGTTGATGTCGGCAATGGCACAGGCGTGCTGGAAACCGAGCGAGTCGAGCATGCCAAGCTGTTGCTTGTTCATATTCACCCGGACATCAATGCCTGTATAGCCCAGCTGACGTACTCGCTGAGCCGCTTCACGAACGGAAATCTTTTCCTGACGTGCCATTTCGGCAACGTGGTCAAAGAAGATGGAGATACGCGGCTGTGCGCTGGCGGGCATGGCCGTAAACCAGACCGCAGCTATCAGAGCCCAAAGGAGTCGATTCTGTTTCATTGTGTTTGTATCGTTTTTGATTATACTTTTAGGAAAATACGCTGGCGGTAGAGAATATAGAGGAAAAGCCAGCACACGGTAATGTAGGCTGCAGAGGTGAAGAAGGGCTGTGCGGACTCGGGCAGCAAAGCGATGAGGCCGCTCGTCAACTTCTCGGAGGTATAATGGAAATTGATGAATTTCTGTCCGAGGTAGATGGTGATGGGGTTCATGCCTATCACGGTGAAGAACAGCGTCCACTTCCGCCAGCCGCGGACGTCGATAAGCCAGTAGAAGAGGGCAAACATGAGTATAGAATATGCTCCCACGACGAGGACAAACGAGCTCGTCCACATCTTCTTGTTGATGGGGAAGTCGAGGTGCCAGAGCAGGCCCACGGCAAGCATCACCATGCCGGCAACGACCATCCATGCCGCTTTCTTCCCGGGGGTAAGGCCTGGGCGCTCCAGCTTCACCCACTCGCCCGTGAACATGCCCAGCAGGGCAGTGGCTATGGCGGGCAGGGTGCCGAGAATGCCTTCGGGGTCTATGTTGCCGTAGTATATCTTGCCGGGCAGCAGGATGCGGTCTATGTAACCTACTATGGAGCCTTGGGCGCTGAACACGTCGGCTCCGCCACCGTCGGGGGCTGGGATAAAACGAACCATGAGATAGTAGCCTACGAGTATGGCGGCTGTGATGAACGACCGCGATTTCCAACCGCTATGCAGGTATATGAGGGCTGCAAACATCCAGGCCAGACCGATGCGCCCGAGCACGCTGGCATAACGTGCCTCGCTGAAATTCCAATGTTCCAGCAGACCGTTGTAGAGGATACCTAAGAGCACAAGCGTGAGTCCGCGTCGTATCACTTTCCAATGTATGGCGCCCTCGCTCTTGCCTCCGGCGCGTTGCTTGGCAAGTGAGAACGGGAAGGAGATACCTGCGATGAACAGGAACAGGGGAAAGATAGTGTCGTGGTGAGCCAGACCGTGCCACTCCACGTGGTCCATCTGCTGGGCCAAAGCCTCGGTGAAACCGCAGGGAGCCCACTGGGCGAGGGCCGCCAGCAAGGCTGCACCGCCCATGATGAAGAACATATCAAAGCCCCGCAGGGCATCAAGTGATTGTAGACGCATAGGCTTTTTGGGAAGGTTTTGTTGTTTTTGGAAGTTCTTTTTTTGAAGTTAAAGAAGTTAAAGGAGTTAAAGAAGTTGTTTTTGGGGAAGTTAAAGAAGTTAAAGAAGTTCTTGAAGTGTCAAGCGTCGCAAGCGCCGAGCGAAAGGAGTTATGACGAATGTTTCAAGAAGAGTTTTTTTGGGAAGTTAAGGGTCAAGCGTCGCAAGCGCCGAGCGAAAGACGAATGTTTAGGCGTTGGGGTTGGAGTTATTTGGAGCTATCTGGAGTTCTTGAAGTTCTCTGGAGTTATGCAGACAACCATTCTTGACGGTAACGTCTTTCGCTCGGCGCTTGCGACGCTTCTTCGAGCGTAGCGAGTCTGAAGAACTTCTTTAACTTCCTTAACTTCTTTAACTCCTTTTTAATGCTGCAAAGATAATCATTATTGATGTAAATAAAGAAAAGAGGATTGAAAAAATGAATAGCACAAAGTGAAAAGGGGGAAATGAGCGTTAAAAAATAGTTTTTTGCCTTCAAATCATCATCGTTCTTTCAAATTCTTTGTATTTTTGCGGCGCAATGAAAGACAAACTATTGATAATCGCCTTCGTGCTGGGCTTCGGATGTCCGGTACTGGCGCAGGAACAAGAACAAGAGCAAGAGCGAGCCTCGCTGATACTGAGTTCAGATATCGTCAGCGAATATGTCTGGCGTGGACTGAAGCTGGGCAGCGCAAGTATTCAACCCACTCTGGGCGTTGAGTGGAGGGGCCTGAGCCTCTCGGCCTGGGGCAGCGTGGGCTTCGTCGACAAGGACGACGCCCGCGAGATAGACCTCATAGGCTCATACACGACGGGCGGCTTCAGCGTGGGCGTCATTGACTATTGGTGCACCGACCCGTGCCCGCAGTATTTCCGTTACAAGGCTCATCACACTAGTCATGTCTTCGAGGCCTTCGTGGGCTACGACTTCGGTGTGCTGAGTGCCTCGTGGCAGACCATCTTCGCGGGAGCCGACGGCTTGAACAAGAGCGGACGGCGGGCTTACTCCTCTTACCTGGAGCTGGCTGCGCCTTTCCATTTCGTCACCTGCGACTGGCAGGCTACTGTCGGCATGGTGCCCTGGGCGACCGACTACTACGGGGCTCCTAATTTCACGGTGACGAACGTCAGCCTCAGAGTCACCAAGGAGATTCGTTTCACTGACAAATTCGCTTTGGACGTCTTCGCCCAGCTCACCGCCAATCCCGAGGCTCGGAACGCCCATTTCGTGGCGGGCTTGAGTTGGGGACTGGGCAACTGAATGCTTAGCTAATACTTCTGATTTACAACAAACAATATCCGGATAGTAGTATTTGAAAATGAAGAGACTCAACATACTGTGGATTATCGCCCTGTGCCTGCTCGGAAGCTGCGCCTTCGTGGCTTGTACCGACGACGATGAAATAATTGTTCCTGAGGACCGGCACTCCGAAGCCACTCGGGCGCTGATGAATATCTGTGCTACAAACGCTGAGGTGAAGGGCCTGCTCGAACACGCTATAGCCCAGGCTGCCACCATCAACCCCGACAGGGCTTATAACCCTGCCCAGACTCTCGACGAGTTCTACGACTTCATCGACTGGAACGTGCGGCAGTTGCCGTGGGACGTGATGCCGTCGATGGCGCCCAACGAATACGGACACTCGCTCTACGGCCGCACGGACCAAGGCATCGGTTACTTCTGGTTCATCGTCGACCAACCGCTCGACGAGCTGCGCGACCGCGGCTTCTACTATCCTACCGTAGAGTTCGTCGAACCCTTCGCCTCGTGGCTCACGGCCTACACCCGCTCGTGGGGCAGTTTCCTCGACACCGAGGAAAGCTGGAACGATACATATTATAATATGGTAGCCAACGACCCGGACTGGGGCTTCACCGAAGGGTGGTATGGCGAAGGCAACCAATGGCGCACCTACAACGAGTTCTTCGCACGCTCGCTGGTGTCGCCCGACGTGAGGCCGATAGCCGATACCGAAGTGGTGTCGCCTGCCGACGCCTACGCCAAGGGCCTCTGGGCCATCGACGACGACAACCAGATTGTCTTTCCTGCCGACCTGCATGTGAAGACAGCACGCCTCTCGGATATCGGACAGCTCATAGGCGCTGACTCGCGCTACAAGGACGCCTTCGCCGGCGGAACACTCACACATACCTTCCTCGATGTCAACTGCTACCACCGCTACCATGCTCCCGTCGACGGCGTGCTGCGCGAGTTGCGCCGCATACCCGGTGTGGCGGCAGGCGGCGGTTATACGCTGTGGGACAACGAGAACAAACTCTATTACTACGTCAACGACCTCGGCTTCCAGATGGTCGAGACTCGTGCCTGCGCCATCATCGAGACCGACGATTACGGCCTCGTAGCCATGCTGCCCGTAGGCATGTCCCAGATCTGCAGCGTCAACTGGATACCCCAACTGCATGTCGGCCAGCGCCTCAGGCGGGGCGACGAGATGGGCTTCTTCCAGTTCGGCGGCTCGGACATCGTCATGATCTTCCAGCGTGGGGTAGAGTTGGAGATTGCCCACAGCGGCGACTTCACCCTCATGGGTGAGCCCTATGCACGCCTCCGTAAGGGGAATTAATCCTGACATTCAGAGCCATCCGGCTGCGATATTCTCTGCGGACTCTGGAGGGCACGAAGCCTGGCATTTGCGTCAAATAGTATATAATCGCCGCAAGAAATCCTAAAAAGAACGAAAAAGAGAACTCGGTTCCGAGAATCTTTGTATCTTTGTGCCGAAAAAAAATAACACCCCCCCTTCCCTGCAATGAGTTTAAGCAAGAAACTGAATAAGTCTGTGGCCATCAGGACCACGTTCATAGCACTGCTGATGAGCACTATCATCCTGGTGCTGTTTGCTCTTTGGCAGTCACATCAGGTGCGCAAAGTAGTGGTGGCAGATGTCCAGCGTCAGGCCAGCCGCTCCATGGACAATGCCATCGGTACCATTATCGACCGACTCTCCAGCGTCGAGACGGCGGTGGAAACGGCCTCAGGCTATGCCGATATCTTCGCCAAGGACGAGAAGTCGTGCTACCAACTGCTCGAGCGACTTATCAAGAACAATGCCGATATCTCTGCTGTCACCCTGCTCTACCGCGATCAGTACTTCCCACGCCAGGGCAGCTACTATGCACCCACCGTCTACCGCGAATACGGAGGGACGGGGCTGGTGACCGACGAGATAGGCGGTCCCGAATCCAATTTCTGCTACTTGGAGACGGATAGCAACTGGATATATACCAACAAACTGCGCCACGGCTATTGGTGCCTGCCTTACCTCGACTCCATGTCGACCAAGCGGCCTATGGTCACCTACTCCGTACCTCTCTACGAGCCCGATAGCTCCATCTATGCCGTGCTCTGTGCCGACATCGACTTGAACTGGGTCAAGAAGATTATGGACAGCTCGAAGCCGTACCCGTATTCGCGTGTCAGCGTGGTCAGTCGCGACCAGCAGTTCATCTGCCATCCCGATTCATCGTGCATCCTTGGCGTCAATGTCTATGAGCACGCCCGAAAGAAAGGCGATCAGAAGTCCATAGAGCTGATTCACCGTATGCTCCGCTGGGAGCGCGGCAGCGACACTATGAACACCAGCTTCTGGGCTGGGACGGATGGCAGCGACATAGCCGACCCCGACGACGACGTGGATTGGGACTCAGGCCCTGTCATCGTCTACTTCGCTCCGGTAGGACGTGTGCAGTGGGCTGTCAGCTTCACCATTCCTGAAAGCAAGATTCTTGAGGGCCCCAACGACCTGCGCAACAATATGCTGTTGATTTCATTGTTCACCTTGTTAATGACGGCACTCGTCCTGTTTGTCGTCATACATCGTCAGCTGAGGCCCCTGAAGGACCTGGCGGATTCCACGCGCGAGCTCGCCAAGGGACACTTCGACGTCCCGCTGCCCGTCATCCGTCGCAACGACGAGATAGGTCGTCTGCGGCAGGCCTTTGCGGATATGCAGACCTCACTCTCGCACTATGTCGACGAACTGCAGGCCACCACGGCGCAGAAAGCCTCCATGGAAAGCGAGCTGAACGTAGCCAGCAGCATACAGATGTCCATGCTCCCGAAGATATTCCCGCCATATCCCGAGCGCGACGACCTTGAGATCTATGGTCGGCTCACACCCGCTAAGGCTGTCGGCGGCGATATCTACGACTTCTATATCCGCGACGAGAAACTCTTCTTCTGCATAGGCGATGTCTCAGGCAAAGGCGTGCCCGCCGCATTGGTCATGGTGATGACGCGAGCCCTCTTCCGCACTATATCAGCCCACGAGGCTGCGCCCGAACGTGTGCTGGCACAGATGAACGAGACGCTCTCCGAGCAGAACGAATCGAATATGTTCGTCACCTTGTTCATGGGCGTCCTCGACCTGCCCACCGGACGTCTGCGCTGCAGCAATGCCGGTCATGATGCGCCGCTCATCGTGGGCGAGCAGGTCGCTGTCATGAAGGTAGACTCCAACATACCTCTCGGCGTCATGGAGTGGAAATATACGGCACAGGAGATGCTCGTGCAGCCCCAGACAACCATCTTTCTCTATACCGACGGACTCACCGAGGCGGAGAATGCCTCGCACGGGCAGTTCGGTGAGCAGCGCATGCTCGAGGTGGCGCGCCAGGCGCTCGCCGACGGACGTCATAACCCCGATGACTTGCTGGGACTCATGCAGGATGCCGTGCACCAGTTCGTCGATGGGGCAGAGCAGAGCGACGACCTCACCATGCTCGGCGTTCAGTACACCAAGGAACAGCGCGCCGAGAGCCTGCAGCGCGACATCACCCTCACCAACGACGTGCAGCAAGTCCCGCAGCTGGCAGCCTTTGTCGATGAGGTCTGCGAGGCATTAGGCTTCGACATGTCCACCACCATGCAGATGAACCTGGCCCTCGAGGAAGCCGTTGTCAACGTGATGAGCTATGCTTACCCCGCCGGCACCCAGGGCGACGTGCATATCGAGGCGCAGGCCAATGACGTCCGGTTGAAATTCACCATCACCGACAGCGGCGTCCCCTTCGACCCCACCGCCAAGGAAGAGATTGACACCACCCTCTCCGCTGAGGAGCGCCCCGTAGGCGGATTAGGCATCTTCCTCGTGCGCGAGATGATGGACTCCATCAACTACGAGCGCATCGACGGCAAGAACGTCCTCACGCTCCGCAAGAAACTATGACCTCCAACCCCCGCACATCTTTTTTCCACTAAAATAAACCTACACGCCAGTAGCGTGTCCTAACAACGATAAAGATCAAAAACACTGAGCTTGACCCTTCAAGAACTCCCAAAAAAGAACTATTCTTGAAACATTCGTCTTAACTCCTTTCGCTCGGCGCTTGCGACGCTTGACCCTTCAAGAACTTCTTTAACTCCTTTAACTCCTTTAACTTCAAAAAAATCCCCCCCATATTAAAATGAAAACAACTATTCAAGAACAGGACGGTAACCTCGTAGCAATATTCGACGGACGGCTGGACACAGCCGCAGCACCACAGTGTGAACAGGACTTGAAGCCCCTGATGGACTGTGCAGGGCATGACATCGTGCTCGACTGCACAGCATTGGATTATATCTCCTCGAGCGGACTTCGTCTGTTCCTTGGCGTACTCAAGAATGCCAAGCCCAAGGGCAGCCATGTCTACATCACAGGCATGAATGCCGATCTGCGCAACGTCTTCACGATGACCGGATTCATCAATCTCTTTGAGTTCAAGTAAGCTGCACTCTTCGCACTCAAGTAACCCGCGAATACATCGACGTTTCAGAAGTTGAGCCTCTCATCACAAAAGGGCTACTTCATCATATCACAAAAGGGCCGCGCTTCACTGAAGCGCGGTTCTTTTGTGGTCTATTGTTCATTTACTAATTATTTCAGCGCATCGAGCCAGCAGAGGAAGGCGACGAGGGAGGCGTTCCAGTTGATGGCTATCTCGTTGGAGGCGTAGGACTCGGTGACGTCGAGATAGGACTCGTCAGGGTAGCTGGAGGGGTAGGTGAGGTTGCCAGCGGCGCGATCCTGCTGTGCGGGGTTGGGCCCTCCGACGAGCATGCCGGGGAAGGGTTGCTCTACGGCGTCGGCAGCGGAGATGCGATGGTGGGGATGGAGGGGTGATTTGTCGCCAAAGCCTGTGACGTAGCAGTAGCCGGTGGCATTGCGCCCCATGAGATAGTCGGCATTCTGCAAGGCATAGCGGCGGTAGGCGGTGGTGCCTTGCAGCTTGTCGGCAAGCAGCAGGACGAGGGCCTGACAGCAGCAGTTCTCGGCCAGGCAGCCCCAGCCGAAGTCGCGCGGCTTATTGCCGAAGGGCGACTGGAAGCAGGAGGCGTCGACATCCTGCACGGCGCTTTGGCAGTAGGCGAGGAGCTGGGTGAGCTGGGTGGCGTAGAGGTCGGCGGTCTCGCCTTCGGCGAGCCATTCGAAGGAGCCCAGCGCTGCTACGTTGCCCCACGAGGGTGTGGAGAAGCGTGAGGGGAGCGTCTGCCTGGCCTCGTCGAGGTAATAGGGCTTGCGTGTGAGGCGGTAGAGGGCTGACGCTGCCCAGAAGAACTCATCGCGAGCATTGCGGTCGCCATAGGTGCCGGTGCTGACGGCGGGGTCGCGCAGCAGCTCCTGACGATAGAAGGCGTCGGGATTGGCCTTCGCCCATTGGTAGGCGCGCTCGGCGGCAGCGGTGGCCTGTTGGCAGAAGTCGGGATAGTCGTGCTGATAGGGGGCGAGGTGACGTGCCGCATCAGCCATCACGGCGGCGAAGTCGAGGCTGGCGGTGACGCTCTTAGCCACTACGTAACGCGGCTGGCGACAGGCGGTAGGCATGATGAAGCCCTCGAAATTGGGCGTGGTGAGTTTGTGATAGACACCGCCGTCGTCGGGGTCCTGCATGGTGAGGAGCCACCGCAGGTTGAACATCATCTCGTCCAACAGGTCGGGCGTCTGGTTGCCGCTCTCGGGGATATCGGTGGTGAGGGCGGTGAAGTAGTCGCGCTGCTGCTCGTAGGCTGCCAGCATAAGGCCTATGCTGAAGGCGGAGTTGACGACGTATTTATTGTAGTCGCCGGCATCGTACCAACCGTAGGGTGAACTGATGACGGTGCCGGCAGGGCGCCGCTCGGTGGCTGCCGAAGGGTGGACCAGCACATGGGTGTCGGGGTGCCCGACAGGACGGTTGTAGTCTCCGCCAAGCTCGATGGCTACGCCGGAGCGGATGAGATAGAACAGGCGTAGCGATGCCTTGGCAATGGCCTGATAGGGGCGCTCGGCAACCACGAGGTCGCATTGCTGACGGTTTTGTCGTGAGCCTGAAGAAGTGTGTATGCTGATATGGTAGCGGCCCGGGGCGGTGAGCTGTCCGAGGTCGACGACATAGCGTTGCTTGCCCGTCCATGGCGACACGGCTTGGCGTATGGCTGTGGGCTTGACTTTTTTCCCGCTGGGCGTAGTGACCTGCAGCTTGCCTTGGGGGGTCATGCCCTCGACCACGATGACTTTCTCCTGAGCGGGGGAGCAGCCCACCTGGTTGCGGCGTATCTCGATGCTGCTCTGGGCATGGGCCGCGCATGCCGAGGCGAGGAGGACGAATGGTAGAATCGCGCTCCATATAGGCTTTTGGAAACGATATAGCATTTCTTTATTTACAATTTGACAATCCTAGTTAATTTACTATTTGACGATTTACGATTTACGATTTATTTACGATGGGATTTATTTACGATTTAAAAATCACACAGAATACACGGAAATACACGGGAACAACGGAAATACGCGGAAATACGCGGAAATGAATGGACATACGCAGAAATATATGTTTGTAAGGATTTGATAGATTTGGACAGATTTGTAGGATTTCTCGCCGCAGGCGACTCTAACCGCTGCTAAGCAGCATCCATTATGGGGTGAGAGCCAGCTGCGCTGGCGGTGAGAGGTGAGAGCGCCTGCGGCGCGGTGAGAATACCCACCCAGTCCTCACCCCCTAACCGCCTTTCATCCCCCATCGGGGGATTATAGTGGGCTATGCCATGGGAGTGCCACTGCGTGGCAGAAATCTCACAAATCTTTTCAAATCATACAAATCTAGTTAATTTACTATTTGACGATCCTAGTTAATTTACTATTTGACGATTTACGATTTACAATTTATTTACGATTTTAAGCGCAGAGGCATTTGATTACGATATGCTTTTGCCCTGTCAGTAGGCGTATTGGGGTCAGTTTTTTTGTTTTTTTTCAACGCAGAGGCGCAGAGACGCGAAGATTTTTTGAGGTTTTGGAGATCATTGCAATTGACCTTCGGTGAGTTCGCGGATAATCACAGCGCTTCGCGAGGCTGTGATTTTGGGGCGAAGAGGGCCTTTAGAGGATTGCCCTTGGGCCATCCGTGCCCGATGAGGGGAGCCAGAACTCCTCTGGCGACGGAGGGGAAGAGGCCATCCGGCGGGGAAATTCTCTGCGAACTCTGGAGAGCATGAAGCTTGGCGCTTGCGCCGTTCGTGCGCCCCTGCGTCCTCACGCGAGAGCGTCAATGGCTATGCCTTCGCGTCCTCTCCATATCTCCAGAGCCTCTGCGCCTCTGCGGCTCTGCGTTGAAAATTGATGAATGCTTTTGCCCTTTCAGGGCGAATATGTTGGGTGCATACGTACCCAGGGCGCTGCCCTGGGCGAAGAGGGCCTTTAGAGGATTGCCCTTTGGCCATCCGTGCCCGATGAGGGGAGCCAGAACTCCTCTGGCGACGGAGGGGCACTGCTTGCTGCCCCTTCTTCAAGTGTGAAGCGTCCCTTTGGGCCGAGCGCAGGGCGCTTTTCCCTCGGCGCTTCCACCGCCTATTCGAGCGGAGCGAGGCCCTCTCCCCAACAGGGGAGAGCGGGGAGAGAGGCCTGTGTCATTATTTGAAAAGTTTTTGGGCGAAGAGGGTGAGGTAGATGCGCCAGTTGCGCCAGATATGTCCGCCGTCGTTCTCGTAGTATTCGTAGGGGTATTTATGTTCGTCGAGATAGGCGCGGAGTTCGGTGTTCTGCTGAATGAGGAAGTCCTCCTTGCCGATGGCTATCCAGTAGAGCTTGGGCTTGGAATCGAAGAGGCGCTTCATCTGCTCGTTGAACTTGGCGTCGTCCTTGCGGAAACGTGCCGCTGCCGACTGCAGGCCGTAGTAGTCGAAGGTCTCGGGGTAGAGACGCGAGATGCCGAAGGTGTGGCCGCCGCCCATGGAGAGGCCTGTGACGGCGCGCCCCGAGCGTTTGGCTATGGTGCGGTAGTGGCCGTCGATGTAGTTGACGATATCCATGAAGCTCTCCTCCATAGAGGCTTTGGCGCCGCGGTCGCGGAAGGCATTGCCGTCGGGGGTGTACATACCCTCGTGCCACCAACCGGGTGCTGCGTCGCAGGTGGGGTTGCCGTTGGGCATGACGACAATCATAGGCACGCACTTGCCTTCGGCGATGAGGTTGTCCATAATCTGCGAGGCACGTCCGAGATCGCCCCAAGCCGTCTCATCGCCGCCGTGGCCGTGGAGCAGGTACAGTACGGGGAACTGCTTCTTGCCGTCGTAGGCGGCAGGCAGGTAGACGGTCATGCGGCGCTGGTTGCCGAGGGTGGGGCTGTCGTACCATACGCGTGCGAGTGTGCCGTGGGGCACGTTGTTGACCTGGTAGAGGTGTCCCTTGTCGGCAGCGTCCTTAGTGACTATGAAGATATTGCTGAGTGTGGAGATGTCGCGGTTGACGTAGCTGTTGGCGGGGTCGATGAAACGCTGGCCGTCGACACTGATGCTGTAGGAATAGAGCTCCGGCGCGAGGGGTTGGGTGGTGGCGGTCCAGACGCCGTTGTCCTGCTTGGTCATCGGCAGCCGCTGACCGCGGATCTCGTTGAAGTCGCCCGATACGACGACTTCCTGTGCCTTGGGGCTGTAGAAGTTGAAGGTGACGGTGCCGTCGGCATTAACGACGGGTGATTTCACGCGGGGGCGCTGTCCGAGCTGCTGCTGAGCGAAGCTGCCGGCAGCCATGAGGCAGCTAACGAAGAGGAGTGTGAGGTGTTTCATTGTGGTGTGTGGATGAGGTTTGGAAAAGTGAAAAAGTCTCCCGAGCCATCCGGTGGGAGCAGGCTCGGGAGACTTTGTAGAAAGATGCGGAATTACTCGTAGTAGAAGAGTTTCAGCAGGGTGAAGCCGTTGCCGGTGACGAGCAGGTGCTGCTCGTCGAGCGAGCCGACGATAGGATCGTCGCCGAAGTTGACTTCGATGCCGAACGTTCCGTCGCCATTGTCGATGATGCGCTCGGCCATGTTCCAAGGAGCGATATCATTGTCGGCGCCCATCCACTGAACGCTCCACCAACCGGTAGTGAAACGCACCTGATAGGAGGTCGGGTCGCCGGCAGCGTACTGTATGTAGAAGGTGCCGTTCTTGATGACGTTCCACTGGTCCTCGGGGAAGGTAGCGATGCACTCGTTGTTGCCGTCGTGGCCCTCGAGGCCGAAACGATACGTACCACTCCAGCTGACTACGCCGGCTGAGCCGTCGTTCTCCCAAAGGACAACCTCCTTGGGTGCGCCGCCGCCACCGTGAATAATATCGATGAAGTAGATCTCCAACGGGGTGAATCCAGCACCGGTGATGAGCATGTGCTGCTCGTCGAGCGAGCCGACGATAGGATCGTCGCCGAAGTTGACCTCAATGTAGTAGGTGCCGTCGCCGTTGTCGATGATGCGCTCGGCCATGTTCCAAGGAGCGATGTCGTTGTCGGCACCCATCCACTGAACGCTCCACCAACCGGTAGTGAAACGTACCTGATAGGAGTCGGCATCAGGACGGAATCGCATGTAGAAGGTGCCGCCCTTGATGATATCCCAGATATCCTGCGGGAATGTGGTGATACACTCGTTGTTGCCGTCGTGGCCCTCGAGGCCGAAGCGATATTTGCCGCTCCAGTTGATGGAACCGTTGCCCTCGGGATCTTCGTTGGTCCAGAATACGGTCTTCACGATTTCCATGTGGCCGTTGTCGGCAGCAGGCTCGTAGGCGAGCTCAGGCATCGGAATGCGCTGTCCGTCGTAGGTGAGTAGATATCCCACGAAGGAACCTGTGTAGATATTCTTCTGCGGGACGCGGAAGATGAGGTTGCTGGTGCCTTTGCGGTAGAAGTCCTTGTGGTCGATGACTTGCGTAGCACCGTCCTTGTCGAGCAACTCTACGGCATTGATGAACTCAAGGTCGGAACCGAAGACGGTGATGAGCTCGCCGCCAGTGGCTGTCTCGCCGGGCTGCTTGGAGAAGCCTGACACCTTGGTGTGTCCGAGGGTGAGTGGGAGGGGTGATACTATCTCACCGTTGTCGGAACGTATGATGATATGTCCGCCCTCTTCGGGAATGCCAGCAGGTGCGTTGACACGAATCATGTCGTCGCTGACGACCTCGAAATCGGTCACTTTGGTACCGCCGGGGAATTCAATCTCAGTGGCGCTAAAGAAGCCCGAGCCGTTGATAGTCATCGGTTGGTTGGTGACAACCTTGGTGGGGAAGAAGGTCTTGATGCCCAAACCGAGGTCGGCCGACAATAGCTCGTCGGCGTCCTTACAGGAAGTAAAGGCCGTTCCGATGAGAGCCACAGCCAGTAGCGCGCCTAAATAATTGATTATATTTTTCATAACCTTTTATTTTTTATCTTTAGTGAATCGTTAATCTGGCTCTTACCATCCCGGGTTCTGGGTGAGGTTGGGGTTCTTCTTCAGTTCCGACTGCGGAATGGGATAGAAATTGAACTTGTCGTCCCACTGGCGGGCAACGGTAGAGCGTGTGAGCTGCAGGCTGGGGCTGATAGTAGCCACCTGAATGTTCTTGAAGTACTGAGCGCCTTTCTTCCAACGGCGTACGTCCCAGAAGCGATGGTTCTCGAAGGCCAGCTCCACGAGGCGTTCGCGCTCGTAGCGTGCCACCCATGCTTCGCCGTCCTCTTTGAACTTAGGCATCTGTATGTCGGCGCGGTTGCGCAGCACGTTGACGGCCTCGTTGGCTGTCATGCCGAAGGTGGCGTCGTTGGCGCTGCCGGTAGCGTTGAATACTGCTTCAGCATAGTCGAGATAGAACTCGCCCAGGCGGAATACTATCCATGTGTGGCGGCGAGTGGTCTGGTTGTCGGCAGTGGTGACACAGGAGCCGTCGACATACTTGCGGAGATAGTAGCTCGTGGGAGTGGCGCCGTACTTAGGAGCGGCATTGAAACCGCCGGTGAAAGTCTCGATGGCCTTCTTCTGAGCACCATTGGTGGGCCATTCATCGCCATTCTTCACCACGGTGAGTGCGAAGCGCGGGTCGAGGCCTTCGTAAGGATCCACTTCGTTGAGGTCGATGCTGCCGGGATAGCGCTGTGCGAATGTCTCGCCGTTGTCGAGGTATTCATATTGGTCGACTAAGCTTTGGGTGGGGCAGTTGCCTGATGAACCGTTCTCCACGCCGATGGGGTAGTTGGCCATCTCGAAGGCGTTGTCCTCGCCACGGCCGATACCGAAGATGATCTCCGGATTGAGGAACGCGTCGTGCCCCCACAGGTTGGCGTAAGGACTGAGCTTCAGGCCCCACGTGGAGGCGTTGTCGAGGATATACTTGCAAGCCTCGGCAGCCTTCGCCCACTTGGCTTTGTCGCCGTCGGGGTTGTGAAGCGGCGAAGCGGCATAGAGGAGGGTGCGGGCCTTGAGTGCGAAAGCGGCGACGCGTGTGGCACGTCCGATTTCGGCATTGATTTCGGAGGCGTAGGTCACAGGGAGATAGGGCGCTACGGCATCGCACTCGTCGACGATGAACTTCGCAATCTTATCGGCAGGGGTGCGTTCGATGGCGTTGGCCTGAGCATTGGTGAGCGTAGTGGTCACCAGAGGCACATCGCCGTAGGTCTTGAACAGCTCGAAATAGAAGTAGGCGCGTAGGAAGCGCAGCTCGTAGGGGAAGAGCTCCATCTGCGCTATCCAGCTCTGGTAGTCGCCGTTGTACTTCCAGTCGGAGATGTCGGTCTGCTCAAGTTTCTCAAGATACATATTTACGTCGGCAATGGCTGTGTAAGCCTTGGTCCACGTGTTGGAGTATGGATTGGCGGGGCTCCAGCCGCCATTGACGTAGTTGTTGACGGCTCCCGTCTCGAGGGCGTACTGGGCCTCGTCGGTTGCTCCGGCAAGGAAGTAGGCACTATTGGCAGCGAACTCATTATTATATATCTGCGCGTAGACGTCGAACACAAGGTTCTTGATGCCGTCGCCGAAATAGTTGTAGGTCCATTCCTCGTCGCGCGTCGTCTCCTCGGTGTAGTCGAGATTGGCACATGAGAAGCAGAACAGACCGAGCAAACAAAGGGCGCTGAGCTTGCCTATAGTCATCTTTATATTCATTGTCTTCATATTCTTATAAGATCTTTAAATTCATAAACTTAGAATTGCACTGAAAGACCTACATTTACACCCTTCATCACAGGATAGCCCGTGTTGAGGTTCTCTGCGTCCATGGCGTCGATATTGTCGAAGGACAGGAGGTTCTGCCCCTGAACGAAAATACGTGCGCCTGTAATCTTCAGAGGATTAATGACACTTGCAGGCAGCTTGTAGTATACCTCGCAGTCGCGCAGCTTCAGCCACTGAACATTGCGATACCAGATGGTGGAGTTCTGTGCGTTGTTGGGCACATTTTCCGTGGACAGACGAGGATACAAGGCGTCGGCTCCTGCTATGTCGAAGCAGTTGTTGTAGTATTCCTGCGAGAGGTTGCGGTTGCCGGAGAGGGCTCCCCAGACGCCGTCGACATAGCGTAGGTTCTTGACCTGGTGGCTGGCACCTTGGAAGGTGGCATTGATACCGAAGCCCTTGTACTCGAGTCCTAAGTTGAAGGCGTAGTTGAGGGCGGGGAAGGCGTTGCCGTAGTCCTGAGTGACGAAGTCGTTCTCATTGATGACGCCGTCCTCGTTGACATCCTTGTACTTGATGTCGCCCACCTTGACCTGACCGAACTGCTGGACGGGGCTGTTGTCGATGTCAGCCTGATCCTGGAAGAAACCAAGGGCTACGAGGCCGCGCTCGGCATCGGCAGGACCGTCGACAACCGAGAGGTTGGGGTAGGCGGGTGTTTCAATCCACTCCAGGATCTTGTTCTTCACCGTAGTGACGGAAGCACCGGCATTGAGGTTGAGGCCATTGTTGAAGGTCTTGGCATAGCGCAGGCCCATCTCCATGCCATAGCTGGCTACGCGTCCGCGGTCGTCGTAGGACGACTGGATACCGACGACGTCGGAATTGAGCTGTGCGGCGCTGACCAGGATGTCGCGACGCTGCTGGTAGAAGAGGTCTACGGTGAAGTCGAGCGACTTGGCGATTCTCAGGTCAGTACCGATATTGGCCTTGTAAGCCGTTTCCTGATTGAAATCGCTGGTGGGGAACTGTGTGAGGAAGGCACCCCATGAGCTTGTGAAGTTGTTGCCATACCAGAACTGTCCGTGACTATTGTTCCAAGCGGCGAGCCAGAGGCCGGCCTGCGGCACATAGTCGGTGTGCTGGATACCGCCCGAGAGGCGTAGCTTGCCGTAGTTGAGGAAGCTGCTCTCAGGATTGTTGGCGTAGATATATCCGATACCTATAGTGGGCGAGAAGGCCCATTTGGTGGGGTAGCAGCGGTTGGAGCCGTTGGCAGCCAACACGATGTCGGTCATGAAGCGGTTGAGATGGTCGTAGTGCAGAGCCAGCTGCCAGTTGGCGCGGTACCATGTGTTGCTACGGTTGTCGCGAATCTCGCTCTTCATGTTGTAGTTGGCATTGGCGGCCACATTGTCGCCGTTGTTCAACTGCTTGCTGTATTTCAGGCCTGCGTTGAAGGTGGCGATGCGCCACTGAGAGTCAACCCAGTTGTTGAATACCAACTTGTCTTCGATAGTACCCATTACCGTTTCCTGCATAACGCCGGCGGCGTCGTAGTAGTTCCAACCGTACTGATAACCCTTTGAGCGGGTTTCGATGGTGTTGGAGGAGTTGTCGTAGGAACCGCCTACGTAGAGCTTCAGGCCTTCGGTGATGACGTCGAGGTCTTGCTCCAAGGTGATGTTTGCCCATATCTGGCGCTGGTGGGTCTTCATGAAGCCGGCACCCTGCGACTTGGCCAGGAGGTTGAAGTCGCCATAGGTCTGGCTGCCGCCCCAGACATCACCCGCCGTCTTGATGGGGAATGCCAAGGCAGGAACCTTGTACAGGTGCCACCAAGCGTCGTTGGAACTCACGTTGGGCACTCCGTTGGTCTCCATGAGGATACCCAGGATATTGGTGCTCACTCGTGTGGTCTTGCTGACCTCGAAATCAAGGTTGGCGCGGATATTGGCCTTGGAATACTTCAGCTGCGATGTCCAGTCGTCCTGCTTGGGATTGGCATAGAGACCGCGGGCATCGGTGTAGTCGAGCTGAGTGTAGTACTGCAACTTGTCTGTACCGCCGAAGAACGAGAGGTAAGCGTTTGTCTCGTGGGCCGTGTTCTTGAACACTTCCTTCTTCCAGTCGATGTTGGGATAGACGAAGGGGTCGCTGCCATCCTGGAACTTCTGCAACTCGGCATCAGTATAGGCAGGAGCTGCGCCGTCGTTCAAACGAGCGCGGTTCAGCGCTGTGGCGTAGTCGTAGGCACCTACCATGTCGGCCATCTTCGGGTCAAACTGGAACTTGTGTGAATAACCGGCTTTGAAATTGTATTTGCCGTCCTTGTTGCCGTGCTTGGTCTTGACCAAGAGCACACCGTTGATGGCCTCGTGTCCGTAGAGTGCTACGGCAGCGGCGTCTTTCAGCACGGTAACGCTTTCCACTTCCTCAACGGTGAGACGGTCGATAGGCCGTTCCACACCGTCGACAAGAATCAGAATGTCGCGTTCGCCTGTGGTTTGGACACCACGGATATTGAATGTTGCTCCAGTGCCTTCCTCGCCCTTGAAACCGGTGTTCTGGTAGGCGTTCAGACCAAGGAGCTTGCCATAGAGGGCATCTGCCAGGCTGATGGCTGATGTGCGGCGGAGCTCTTCTGCTGTGATGGTTGTCGTAGCCGCAGTAGTGAGGAACTCGGTCTGCTCAACGCCATAGCCTAAATCTACCTTCTGCGACTCTTTGTCGCTCAGCGTCACCTGGGCATTCACCGCCGTGGGGACGCCCAAGAGTACCGCGAAGGTACATTTTAATATATTATGTATTTTCATAACTTTTATCTTTTAGCTTTTTTCTTTTATCTGACTCTTACCATCCGGGATTCTGAGTAAGTCCGTATCCCTTCTGAATCTCGATACGAGAGACGGGGTCGAGATACCACTTGTTGGTCCAGTAGCCGGGATCCCACCAGCGGCGGGCACCGTTTACAATCTGCGGCTTCTCGTATTCGAACTTAGGCCAAGGTGTGCTGGGATCCCACTGTTGGTCGCCCTCTGTGAGACGGTTGCCGGCAGCATCAAGACGATAAATCCGGATTTCATGTAGCGGCTTGGTGAAGAGGTCCTGACGCTTGCGACGAACCATGTCGTAGAGACGGTCGCCACACTCGGCGCCTATCTCGCAGTTGCGCTCGCGGAGGATTTCGTTGATCAAGTTCTCCTTGTTGGAGGTCAGGTTCAAAGACGGATTCATAGCCTCGAGGCGACCTAAGCCTACACGGCTGCGAACGACGTGGAGGTCGTCGAGTGCACCGCGGAGGTCTCCGGTCTCAGCCTTAGCTTCGGCACGGATGAGGTACATCTCAGCCAGACGTATGTAGGACACGCCGATATACTCGTCGTTCATCTGTCCGTCGCCGTAATAATCAAGCAACCACTTGTATTTGCAGTAGCCTGAAGCTATGTCGTCGGCGTTGTTGAACTTGCTGTCCTTGTCCATGACGCCGCCTACCCAGGTGTCGGAATAGTTGCGTCCATTCCAACCGAAGCCTGCGGGTACGTCGTGCCTGGGAACAAGCATAGTCTCGTACAGACGCGGGTCGCGGTCGGCGAAGATATCGTAGCCGTTGGGGTTCTTGCCTGGGCCGTAGATGTCGGAGTAGGGGAACACGCGACCATCCTGCATGCCGAAGCACTCCATCAGCTCGTTGGTAGGAACGGCACCGCCCTGACGGTAGCAGTCGAGAGCAAAGCCTGCCCAGCCCCATCCCCAGTGATTAACTACCGAGCCGTTGACCACTTCGTCGCTCAGGTACTGGGTGGGATGAACGTCGAAGATTTTCTCGTGGCGTGTCTCGTTGTTGCGATAGCGGTAGGCACGGCGGTAAGCCATACGATAACCGGCCTCGTTCTGAGTCTCAGGCTGGATGAGCTGGTAGTAGTCGCCATTGGCGGCGTTGTCGTTGAAGAAATCATTGCAGTACTGCAGGCAGCGCTGCCAGAGCGATGGATCTTCCTTGCCGAACCATACGTGTTCTTCATTCTCGAAACCTGTAGGACGTTTTTCATATCGCATATAAGGCTCATTGCTGTTGAACAACGGCGATGCGGCAAACATCCACACCTTGGCGCGCAGGGCGCGGGCTGAGGCACGTGTCAGACGACCTGACCACTGACCTATGTCGGCATTGGGGATGTTCCAAATGAAGCCGGGCTCATTGATAGCGCACTGGATAAGTGAGTCGATGAACTCAACGGTCTGGAAAGCGGTTGAACGCCCTTCGGTGAAGCCTTCGCCCACGGCGTAAGCTTTCTTTACGAGGCAGAGACCGCCGAAGTTGCGGAAAGCGTCGTAATAGCGGCTGGCCATGATGGTGTAAGCCTCGCCGCGCAGACGGCTCTTCTCATCAGCGCTCATATCGGGCACGCGGTCGATATTCTCAATAAGCTGCCAGCATTTGCGCACGGTTTCGTAAATGGATACGCGGCCGCCGGCATCGCTGTCGAGTCCACCTTTGGTGGAATAGGAGAATTTGCCTTGATAGTTACCGTCCTCAGTGTCCTGAGCATCTTCGGTCAAGCCGCCGGGATAGTAGCTCTGCTTGGGACCGCCCCAGCTGACGTAGCAGTGGTAGGAGTCGGAAAGCACATCAATGGGAGCACCGTTCATCATATTTCCTGCGGTGTAGGTGCAGTAGAGCTGCCCATAAGCACTCCATAGGAAATTACGGGTGTATTCAGCTTTGGAGAACACGGTGTCGACATTTATGTCAACGCCAGGTGCTTTCTCGAGGAAGGCATTACCGACATTGATATCGTCGACACAAGCTGTAAGAATGCCGGAAGCCATTCCCAAAGCCAATATGTAGTTAAATATCTTTTTCATATTCTTCATTTATTCTTTTTTCATTAACTTGTCAACTGTCAACTATTAACTGTCAACTATCAACTTGTCAACTCGTCAACTTGTCAACTCGTCAACTGTCAACTGTCGACTCGTCAACTTGTTAAAAGTTTACTTGTACACCAAAGTTATACACGCGTGTCATAGGATAACGAAGACCGTAGTCAAGTCCTGAACCGGGAGCTTCGGGGTCGTTGCCCTTGAAGTCGGCGAATGTCAGCAGGTTCTGGCCTTGGGCATACAATCTCACGTAGTTGATCAGTGGCAGGAATTTAATCTTCCTGAAGGTATAGCCAAGTTCCACATTCTTCAGACGTGCATATTTCGAATTGATAATCCACGCCCGTGAATCGTGGTTGTTGTGAACGCGGTTCTCGAAGGAGATACGTGGCAGAATAGCATCGCGGTTGTCCTCAGTCCATGAGTTGTCGGCAACCCACTGGGCCAGAGCCGAAGTATTGGTTGAGCCGAACTGGTCGCGGAAGTATCCGTTGAGCTGGCGGCTGGTGTGGTCGGCACCTACCCAGAGCATTGAGAAGTCGAGGTTCTTCCAGCTCAGGTTACCGTTTACAGACCATGTGATCTCGGGAACGTCGGTATAACCGAGGGGCTTCTGGTCGTTCTGGTCGATGACACCATCGGCGTTAAGGTCCACATAAACGGCATCACCATATTTAATATTATACTGCTGGTCGGGCATTTCCACGCCATATTTTGCCAAATAACGTTCTTCGGTGCCCGGCTGGTAGAATTCGAAGAGGTCATAGCCGAAGCGCTGTCCCACGGGCAGGCCTGTACGGCTCAGATAGTCATACATGGGCGGCACCTCGAGCATCTCGATAATCTTGTTGCGGGCAAAGGCGATGCTCGGGCTGATGCTGTAGCGGAAATCACCTACTTTGTCTGACCATTTTAAGGTCAGTTCGTAACCGTGGTTCTTCACGCGGCCTTCGTTGACGCGGCTTCCAGGCAGGCTGGTCACAGCAGGCAACAGAGAGGCATTCGAAACGAGGATATCCTTGCGGTCCTCCCAGAAGATATCGAAGTTCAACATCAGACGGTCTTTGAAGAATGCTGCGTCCACACCGAGGTTAATCTTCGTTGCGGTTTCCCAGGTTACATTCGGGTTACCGGCCGTCAGCTCCTTCACTGCCTGCAGCCAGTCGCCGCTGGTACCGAAGTTGGCGCCTCGTCGTTGTGGGTTACCGGTCATTACACCCTGATAGAACTGCCATGCACCCGGCAGATACAGGAAGCGTGCGCCGTTCTGGTTGTCGTTACCGACCTTTCCCCAAGAACCACGCAGTTTCAAGTAGCCGATAACATTCTGCAGGGGCTCCCAGAACTTCTCGCTCGAGGGAATCCAACCTACCGAGAACGATGGGAATGTACCGTAGCGCTTGCCTTCGGCGAAGTTTTCGGATCCGTTGTAACCGATGTTGAAGTCGAACAGATAACGTGTGGCGTAGTCGTAGGTCACACGGCCTACGAGTCCTACGTAGCCCTTAGGAATCGAACGGTAAAGGCTGCCGTCGGAATCCCAAGGATAATAAGTCTTGCTCTGGTTGTAAAGGAGGAGTGCACCGACATTGTGCAAACCGAACTTGCGGGCATAGTTGAAACTTGCCTCGGCATACCAGTTGCGGTTGCCCCACTTACTCTCGTTGTAGGGGATAGGCCATGTGATGTTTTCCTTGCGGAGAACCTCCTGTCCGTTGTCCAGCGTGGCCACGTATTGCACACCTGTGCCGAAGCCGTTCTGGCGGTCCTTGCGGGCGCTATAGTCGGTGTTGTATGAACCCTTGATCCTGAAATCCAAGCCCGGGGTGAGGAAGCTCATGTTGAGCTTGTACTGGAGGTCGAGGTTCAGAACGTTGGTGCTTGTATTCACGTAACCTAAGTCGTAATAGTTGGAGAGGGCATCGCGGTCGTAGGGACCTACTATGCCCTCGTCGGCGACGATATGACGGCCTTGGTCGTCGACACCGATACCGGCGTAGGGAGTAGCGCCCTGGAGATAACGGAAGAGGAAGCCTTCGCCGCCACCCATCGTGGTGCGGTTGCGCACTTGACCGCCCATCGTGAGTGACAACTGGCTGTACTTCGAGACGTCGATGTCCAGGTTGGCACGATAGTTGAAGCGGTTGAAGCGGAAGGTCTCGTCGTCATTGTTGGAGAAGACCTTGAAAAGTGAGTTCTGATGCATGAAGCCGGCCGATACAAAATATCTTACCCGTTCTGTACCGCCTTTCACGTTGACGTTGGCACGTTCCTGCCATGCTGCATCATTCATCATATATTTGATCCAGTCGGTGTTGGGGAAGGTGACGGGCATGTCGCCTGTGCGGAAGTGCTCCATCACATCCTGACTGAAACGAATACCGGTGTCGGCATAGGGCGTGTAGTCGGAGATGTTGGTCGTTCCGGGCCATTGATCCATGGGCAGAGCGTCGGTGATGGCCGTGTAGTTCCACATCTTACCGTAAGTGTAGGAATCAGCAAAGTCCACGAATTTCGAGATCTGCTGCAGAGCAGCACTTGCCGAAACCGTTACAGATGCCTTGCCGGGTTCACCGCGCTTGGTGGTCACGAGGATTACGCCGTTAGCGCCTCGCACACCGAATACGGCTGTGGCGGAAGCATCCTTAAGGATTGTGATGTCTTCGATTTCATTGGGGTCGATCTGGCTGAACGGACGTTCCACACCATCGACGAGCACGAGAGGCTCAGCGCTGTTGAGAGAACCGATACCGCGAATGCGAATGGTCGGCTCGTCTTCGCCGGGCATGCCTGAAGGCTGCACTACCGAGATACCTGGCAACTTACCCTGTAAGGAGTTGGCCACATTGGCAACAGGCGCCTTGAGCAGCTCGTCGCCATTCACGGCAGAAACAGCGCCGGTGATAGTAATCTTTTTCTGCTGGCCATAGGCTATGACAACGACCTCCTCGAGGTTCTTGTCATCGGGCTGCAGGGTAATGTTGATAGCCCTGCCATCAGCCTTACGTGTCTGGGTAAGGTAACCCATGTACGAGATTTCGAGTGTCGCTCCACGGTCGACGTCAGGAATACGGAAACGGCCGTTAATGTCGGTCACGGTACCCAGTCCTTTGGGCAATACCTTAACCGACGCGCCGATCATGGGCTCGCCAGTCTCGTCGAGAACCGTTCCTTCCACCGTCAGAGTTTGAGCAAACACTACACCAGGCAGGAAGCATAACAATGCGACCAAACCCGAGAGAAAGAATTTACTTTTTTTCATCATAGGTAAGAATAGATTAATAATATAGTTAATGTGTTAAGTATTCTAAATGTCGTGTCTATAATAGTCCTCCATTCTATCGTATTTCGACTGCAAATATAATAGTTTTTAAATATCAACAACATTTTAACACCTTTTTTTTTATTATTTAAGATGAATTTTAGGCTGAAAAGGGCTGTTTTTGCAAACTGCGACATATTTTAGAACTGCTGAAAAAAGCATTGCCACCGTCAACAACTGAAATAAGTGTTGGCGGTGGCAATAATATGCTTTTTGTGATAATAGCCTGATTATTTTAGGCTTTGCCTGTTACTTTTTCCGCTTGTTCTTTTCTACAAGGACGCCGAGTTCTGCGGCTGAAGCGTAGTCGCGGCGGTCGTGGGTGGAGAGAACAACAAAGCGGAAATAGCGGGATGAGGGACGCGAGGGGATATTGATCTCCTGCGGCGACGAGTTGTTGGCAAGGCGACCAGTGAGCACGGGCTCACCCCACTGACCGGGCTGGCCTACGTATAGCTCGTAGCGCGAGACACGTCCGTTTGTCATATCTTCACGACCTTGATATACGAAGGCTGCCAGGCGTTGCTCGGCACCCATATCTACCACTATCTCGTGAGGGCAGCGGGGGGTGTCGGGCTGGTAGCGCGAGTGCCAGAAGGTGGCGGGGTTGCCGTCGATGACATTAGCGGCTGCTTCGTTGCCGCCCTGCTCGCTGCTGAAACTGACAATACGCCATGAGGACTTGTCGACATGTGCATTGATAGTCTGCTCTACGGCGAGGCTCGGCAGACGGTCGGGTGCAGTGGCGTAAGCACGGACGGTGCCGCCGTCGGCGAGGGCAAAGGGCGCGGCGTAGACCTTCTCCTTGCCGCCGTCGATGCTATATCGGATGGTGGCGTCAGGGGTGGGGGAGGAGAGCGTGACCAGATTTTTCGTCTGCTTTACGTCAACGGCTGTGCACAAGGGCGAACTGACGCGGGCACGTTCGGCGAGCTGTTGGTCGGTCTGAGCTGCCGTGATGGGCATGAAGAGCAGGCTCATTTGTGCTACGTTGGCCTGAATGCGGTATTTATTGATAACGTCGGGGCCGCAGCTGGCATTGCCGAGTGCGCGGTTGTAGACGTCGAGGTTGAGCACTGTCTGCTCGCAGAACTTCATCTCATGCGGGTGACGTGAGCGGTTGCCACTGTTGGTGTAGTTGTCCTCAGGACGCCAATGCGAAGCGCTGGCGGCCATCGTCTCGGGTGCTACTACGAGTAGACCGGTGCCGTTGTTGTCGGTAACGGTAATCCAACGCACTTCCTCCTTGTTGCCGTGCTCCTGAGGCAGCACATAATTTGTCCACTGGTCGCTGACGCGGCTCTTGTAGGTGCCGATGAGGGCGGCTTCCTTGCGGTCGCGGTAGCTGTCCTGCGGGCCGCGGCCCATCCAGCGCATGGTCTCAAACTCCTTAGGCAGTTCCGTGCGGAATCCAAGGCGAGGCAGTTCAGCGCCCTTGTTCTGAGGATCTATGGTGGCGGTGAAGGCTATGACGCCGTCGGCCATCACATGGAATTTCTCACGAACGATGAAGGCGGTGCCGGTCTCGGTGGTATAGGTGTTCACAGCTGACACATCGACGCTCTGTCCACCCTTGTCGGCATTGACTTCAAAGGTTCCAGCATCGATACGCAGCTGGCGAAGTCCCATGCCGTCGTAGCTGCCTACGCGGCCGCGTTCGTTGTCGGTTGGCAGACGGAAAGCCTGCAAAGTGAGCGGAGCGCTGAGCATGGCCCGGCCTTTGGAGGTGTACTGCTGAAGCTCACCCTTGGCGAAACGAACGCTGAAATCAGTGCCGCTGATGCTGACGGCATCGTTGTCCTTGTTGACTTGTAGGGCTGTGGCGGTCTTGGGAGCATAGGGTTTGCGGCCGGTAGCAGCACGCAGTAGCAGTTGTTCCTTGGCAACCTCGAAGCCTGCGTCGGCCCATTCAGTGTTGTTCTTCTGTGTAGCGCTGAAGCAGATGAAATATTCGGCTCCGGCAACGGCGCGCTTGCTCAGCAAATCACGCACGTCGGTAAGCGTAACGTCACGTGTGGCGCCTACGCCCAGACGGACATCATTGATTGTGCCGCGGCTGATCTCATAGCCGTCCTCGAGCACCGAGTAGCTGACGGCGAGGTCGTCGAGCACGCGCTGCTGCAGTTTGCTATGGAGCGTTACGGTGCAGGTGCTGGCGTCCTTCATCGCAAAGTCGATGGGCTGATACACCTTCTTCATGTTGAAACTCTTGGCTGTAGGCGAGCAGTCGGCAAGCACCACGCCGTTGCAGCAGAAGTTATTGTCGTTGGGACGGTCGCCAAAGTCGCCGCCGTAGGCCCAGTACTCACCCTTCGACGGGTTGAGGATAGAACGCACGTCGGTCTTACCCTTCAAGCCCAATGCCTCGAAGGTAAGGGGTTGGTTGGTAGCGCTTACTTTCAGGCCTTGGTCTTTCCAGTCCCAGACAAACTCACCTGCCAAAGCAGGGTATTTCTCATAGAGGTCGTAGTACTCGCGCTGGTTACCCATGGAGTTACCCATTGCGTGGGTGTTCTCGCACTGAACGTGAGGACGGATACCGGTGCGGCCTTGCTCGAAGTCGCGCAGACGGTCACGGCCTGTACGTTCGATAAAATCGAGGTTGGCATACATCGTACTCGTCACGGAGCTCCACTGGCTGTTGCCCTCGTAGTGGGTCAGGCGAGTCGGGTCGAGGCGTCCTATGCTGTCCATCACGGTCTCGAAGTTGTTGCCGTTGCCGCATTCATTACCGGCGCTCCAGATGATAATCGACGAGTGGTTGCGAAGAGTGAGCACCTGACGCACGCTACGCTCTACCATCGGTTGGCGGAAAATCTCGGTATGAGAGATACGGGTGTTGCCGTGGCATTCGACGTTGGCCTCTGCCAGAACATAGAAACCGAGGCGGTCGCAGAGGTCGTAGAAATAAGGATTGTCAGGATAGTGGCTGGTGCGGATGGCGTTGACGTTCAAACGCTTCATCTGGAGAAGGTCGGTCTCGATGTCGGCTTTGGTCAGCGTGCGGCCGCCGTTCTCGCTGAAGCTGTGACGGTCTACGCCGTGGAAAATTATGCGGTTGCCGTTGACCAGCAGGGCTCCGTCGTTACGAACACTGACGGTGCGGAAGCCAACCTTCAAGGCACGGATATCGGTGGCCTTGCCTTTCTCGTTGAGAGTGAGGCGCAGGTCGTACAGACGCGGTTGCTCAGCGCTCCATGCGGTGATACCTTTGACGGATGGGAACTGGATATTGAGGTCGCCTGTGCCGGTGACGGCTACAGACTGTGATGCCAGCACACGTTCACCGTCGCAGAGCTGAGCTTCGAGCGTTGCTTTCTTGGGCTTGGCACCGGCGATATTGACGGTAAGGGCTGCTGCGGCCTCGGTGTTGTCGGACTTCAGTTCTGTGGTGCGGAAGAAGAAGTCGGAGATGCGTGTCTTGGGAGCACTCCACAGGAATACGTCACGCATTATACCTGTCAGACGCCAGTAGTCCTGATCTTCGAGGAACGAGCCGCTGGTGAAACGGTACACACGAACGGCGATGGTGTTCTCGCCCTTCTGCAGCAGGTTGGTGATGTTCCATTCGCTGGGCAGATAGCTGTCCTCGGCGTAGCCTACGAACTGGCCGTTGACCCATACGTAGTAGCCGTGGCCGGCACCGTTGAAACGCACGAAAACGTCGCGGCCTTTCCAGTCTGCTGGTACGGTAAACGTGCGGCGATAGCTGCCGACGGGATTCTGCATGTCGCCACGATAGGTGAACCATTCGGGGCGATCGGCCATAATGCTCCAAGTCTCGCGGTCGAACGAGAAGGGATAGGCAACGTTGGTATACAGGGGTTTATCCCACTGCTTGCCGTGGCGGATTCCGTAAACCTGCCAGGTCGAGGGTACATCGATATTATCCCATGACGAGGCATCGAAGTCGCTGCGCATGAAGGTGTCGCTGGCTTTGTCGGGGGTGCCTACCCATTGGAACTGCCATAAGCCGTTTAAGGTCTTCACGTAAGGAGAAGCCTCAAGGGCATTGGTGGGTGTGTAAGCCGCAGCCACAGCCCCGGCCGTAGCCATAGGCACATCGAGCGTGTGAGCTCGCTGGCGGTTGAGGTTAGTAACACTTACATTGTCCCACTCTTTCATCGTCTGGGCGAAGGTGGGCACAACGCAGAGAGCCATCACGGTCAGGGCAATAGCTCTGGTCAGGCTTTGCAAAGAGCCTTTTGAAAGGTTGTCCATATCAGTTTTATTTTGGTTGTTGGGTTTATAATGATGCTATAAATAATTCATGTGGAAACGATTCACGGAGCAGCATAAAGCAGCATGAAAAGAATAATAGGATGCACCCTTGACGAAGTGTTCAGCAGCACACTGCTTTGGTATGGCTCGTTCTTGAGGTATACCTTATTATCTTTATATGTGAAAATGATGTCTGTCTGATATGAAGAGGTGCCGCTGTACATCTTACCGTCGCGCCAGGTGGCAAGGACATCAGATTGGTACGGTGATCGCCCGCGGTAGATCTTACCGTCGCGCCAAGTCATCACGACGTCGCTGGAGTAGCTGCTGTTGCCGCGATAGAGGCTGGTCCCGTCGAAGCGTGCCAGGATGTCGGATGAATAAGGTGATGTGCCTTTGTACACCTTTCCCCCGTCGATATGGCAAACCACGTCGGAATTATAGGTTGAAGTGCCCTTAAAGACCTTCTGTGAGAAAATCGCAGAGGCCGTGGCGAGCATCAATAGCGATAACAAATATCTTCTCATGTGTTGCGTTACTACGACATCGCAAAGATACAATAATTTTTAATATAGCCACAAAATAAACCCATCATAAAATGATATTTTCATCAAGATTTTCTTAAGAAAGCAGAAAATAACACATAAGAATATGTTATTTGGCGTAAAAAGTGAGGCGAAAGTGAACGCTTTTTGATTCTTGTTGTATCTTTGCAGAAAAATGAAATGCTTATGAAAATGAAATCTTTCGGCATAGCAATCTTTGCCTTTTCCTTACTACTTAATAGCCAAGTAAGTGCGCAGCAGAAATCCCTGCTCGACAAAGTGAACCTGTTCATGGGTACTGCCGACGATTACGGGCAGATGGCGCCAGGGGCAACGGTGCCTTATAGTCAGATTCAGGTCTGTCCCGACAGTAAGCCGCGCCAGCATCCAGGCTACGACTTCGAAGTGCCGACTATCTCGGGCTTCAGTATCAACCGCCTTTCAGGTGTCGGCGGCAGCGGTTGCGGTGGCAATGTATCGCTCATGCCCGATGCGACGGGCGAGGGCGTGCAACTCCTGAAAAAGACCGAGCAGGCTTCGCCTGGGTACTACAGCGTGCAACTGAGCAACGGCGTGGGCTTCGCCGCCACTGCCGACGACCAGATGGCAGTGGAGCGTTTCTCCTTTCCTGACTCATCGAAGGCCGTCTTGTTGCTTGATACCCGTTCCGCTTTCGAAAAGGTGTATAACGCAGATTTCAAACAGAAGTCAGCATCGATGGGGCAGGGCTTTGTCGAGTGCGCCAACACCTGCGGACGCGGCCGCTATCACCTGCACTATCGCCTCTATGCCAGTTCACCTTTCGTGCTCGATACGATAGCCGACGGTCGCAAGCGTCTCACCTTCGACCTCAGCTCTCAGCCATCAACCTTTAGCCCCCAAGATATAGAGGTGCGCATCGTGGTATCCACAGGTTTTGCGGATGAATTAGAGCGCCTGGAGGAAAGAGACGTCTGGGGGAGAAAGTTCGAAGCGATACTCAAGCGTGCCCAAATCCGTTGGCAACATTTCCTCTCATCTGTTGAGGTGGAAGGTGGCACAGAGGACCAACAAATTATATTTTACACTTCGCTCTACAGAACCTTCCACAGTCCGTTCCGGGTTACGGATAATACCCTGACAAGAAACCGTTATCTCGGCACCGACGGCAAAGTGCACGAGGCAAAAGATTTCCAATACTACAGTTCCTGGTCGCTCTGGGACACTTATCGCACGAAGTTCCCACTCATCACTTTGCTCGACGATATCCACTCTTCCGACATCATGCAGTCGCTGGCACAGCTTTACCTGACAGGCAAGAAAGACTGGAGCACCGATTACGAGTGCGTTCCCACGGTTCGTACAGAGCATGCTATCGCCACACTATTAGACGCCTATCGTCAGGGCGTTAAAATCCCTTCGCTGCGCGATGCTTATCCCGGCATGGTAGCTGAGGCAAAACGATTGAGCCTGAGAAGTCCGGACCAATGTTTGGAGGCAAGTGGAGACTTCTGGGCTCTCGGTCAGTTAGCCGGTGAATTGGGATTGGCAGAAGATGCAGCCCGCTGGACAAAACGGGGCGAGGAAATCTTCGACAGCATCTGGCCGCGCGAGTTCCAGCACATCGACGAGACCTACACCAAGATGCGTGGCAATGGTCTTTATCAGGGCACTCGTTGGCAATATCGCTGGGGAGCTCCTATGTATTTGAATCGGATGATAAATATGGTTGGAAAGGATGTGCTTGCAGGGCAACTTGAGACCTTCTTCCGAGAGGAGCTCTACAATCAAGGCAATGAACCCGACATTCATGTCCCATTCCTTTTCGGCCGACTCGGGAAACCGCAGTTGACAGGCGGCATAGTCCGTAGCCTTGCCACAGAGTCCATAACCCACCGCTATGGCGGCAATGATGCTTATCCCACGCCCTTTGTAGGTTGTGCTTTTGTGAACAAACCACGCGGCTATTGCCCAGAGATGGACGAAGACGACGGAGCCATGAGTGCCTGGTATGTTTTTGCAAGCATCGGCATGTACCCGCTCGTTGTTGGCGAAGCCGTCTATGAACTTTTTCCCCCACTCTTTGACAAGGTGACGCTCCACCTCGGAGCCGACCGCCAAACCACGGTTGTCATACGCAGCAAAGTCTCCAAGGGGAAAATGGTAAACGGTAAATGTAAACGAGTCACTTGGAACGGCAAACGTTTACCCAACTATCAAATTTCTGTCAACCAGTTGAAGAAAGGCGGCGAACTAGTGTTCCACTATTGACTTGAAATAGTCGAGCACAGCGGTCCAGTCCTTGAACGGTTCCTTACCTATCTGGATGTGCTTGCCTTGAAAGCGTAGGATGTCGGCCCGATCACTGTCATCGATGAGGTAGTCGCCGCGCAGAAGGTCCTTGCGGTGCGAGAGGATAAGGCGTTTGTAGGCTGCCTTGCCCAGGTGCGTCTTCACCCATTCCAACTTATCGCACCATGCCGACGGATTATTCCAAGGGGCGGTGGAGAGAATGTAAGTGTCGAAATGCTCGGCAAGCCATTGGAATGCCTCTACAGCACCTGTCATGGGCTCCATCAGTGCAAACACGCCAGGAATGTTGTCTAATTGATTCTTACCATTCTCATCGCGCTCAAAACGCGCAACCGTTTCCTTCGGACATTTTTTGACGCCAGACATAAAATTCACTAACGTGTCGTCCAAATCCACGTAAACCACAATCTTCTTGTTCTCGTTCATCTCCATATCTTTAATCTTTCGTTAATAAAATCAATACATCTGTTGGTTTGGCCTGTCAGTCTGCATACGACTTCCTCTAAGCAGAACGGCTGTTGCGCTCAACAACAATTCAATCTATTAACAACGTTGAAAGGACGGCAAATACTCAATGCATCTCTAATAAAGCTGGTGATGAACAATGGCGGCTTAATGCTCGATGAGTTGGAGACCGTTGGTGAGGATAGAGGCTTCGTGGCGGAGCGTTTCCTGCCAGATGGCGTGTGTGGGGACATCATAGAGACTCCAGGCGGAACCAGTGTAGTAAACGAAGGGCTGGCCGGGTGTGTAGGTGGTCTGGATGATGGCGTGGCCTATGCCGCCGGAGCGCTTCTCGGAGAGGGGGAGGAATTTAGTTGAGAGTTTAAAGTTTAGTGTTGAAAGTTCACTTTGTGATGTCTTAGCATTGCCCTTCTTTTTCTTGGAATCTTTGAGAGAAGAATTTTGAACTTTGGGCTGTGAGCTTTGAACTTTGGGAATAAAGATGCCGAGATAGTGTTCGCCGTTCATGCGCTTGTCGGCATTGTCAAGAGGCTCGGCGTAGGTGAGCCAGCCTTCCTTCTGATTGAGAACATAGGCCTCGGGAGCCGAGTCGTGGACAACGATGCCGGTGCAGACGGGAGTGGGCTGGGTGATGCCTTCATAGGTGATCTCGACGCGTGCGAAATGGCTGCCGCAGTCCTGGGTGATGAGGCGGATTTCGCGGAAAGAAAGCCCCTCTCCAACTCCCCCCGTGGAGGGAAGGGCTTGGGCGGGCATGGTCATGCGGACGGTGAAGCGAAGGGGACCGTTGTCGAGAATCTCGGCTTTCTCATAATAAAGAGGGTAAACTAAGTTGAGAGTTGATAGTTTAGAGTTTAGAGTCGGAGCAATAAGGGCTGCAGCTCCAGCGCCGAGGGTGGCACCGACGGTGTAGGCGTCCATACCGGCTCCGAAGTTGCGATGGTAGGTGTAGCCACGATGCACTTCGTTCCAGTCAAGGGGGCTCTTGTCGCGCTTAATTCGCTCATTGACGCTATATGAAGTGAGCTCGTTGTGGTAGAGTTGGTCTTGAATAGGATGCGGGGTGTTCTTGACGAAAGTGTCGAAGCCGTATGCATTGTTCTTCATATTCTTATGAGCACCGGGACCATAAAAACGCCAGGCACAGCGGTCGTTCTCCCAGACAAGGTCGTCCCAGCGGTTGGGGTAGATGCGACCGTTGCAGGTTAGCTCGTAGTCGAGTGGTTGACCTTTCCACATAGTGAGAGCAATGCTGCTGTGCGGACGGACAGAAGCAAATACCAGAACGCGGCCGTCATGAGTAATTTGATAAGGCACTTCGTTGCGGTCGCCATCGAGGAAGAAGAACTCACGGGCTACAGCACAGTTGGATTTTTTCAGCGTAGCCATGTCGGTAATCTGGATGACTTGTGCGATGTTCTCGTCGGTGGGGTTGTGAATCTCGTAGGAGCCGAAGGACTCATGACCGCGGTAACGGAGCATGGGATCGGCAGCAGTAGGACGGCCCGTAAGAGAGGCTGCGGGGATACTGCCGCCCACACCTACAGAGGGGGTAGTGGGGGTGTGGTGGTAGATTGAATTGAGAGTGGAGAGTTGAGAGTTGGGGGAAGGAGCATAAGGGTCGGCGTTGATATAACGAACCATCTCACAAGCGGCTAAGAGCCAGGCACCTGTGCCAAAGGGCGCTTGGGAATGAGCATCGACAGTCTTTGTGGGGTCGGGTTTCTCACCGATGGGCTGTACGAAACCGATACTTCCGTCAGGCTGTAAGGCGGTCTCGCTCAGATATTTCCAAGCTTTTTCGATGACCGGAGCATAAGTGGCTTTGTCGAGGTAACCATTGTTTACGCCCCATAGCATACCATAGGTAAAAAAGGCCGTGCCGGAAGTCTCAGGCCCAGGGGCGTCATCCTCGCAGAGCATGGATCGACTCCAGTAACCACCAGGTCGTTGAACACGGGCAACGCCCTCAGCGAGTTCGCGGAAACGCTGAACAAAGATGGGACGGTTCTTATAGTCGTGAGGCATATCAGCCAGTACCTTGGCCAGACCGGCAAGCACCCATCCGTCGCCACGAGCCCAGAAGCTCTTGCCTTCGTTGCATGCGGTCTTGACCTTCGGGTATATGTACTTGGCATCGCGGTAGTAGAGTTGCTCGTCCTTGTCGAACATAAGGCTGTCGCTCCAAAGGAAATTATCAGTAAGCTTGTCAAGGTATTTCACTTCACCTGTAAGCTTGTACATCTTCGTCATAACAGGCATAACCATATATAGCGCGTCTGCCCACCACCAGAAATGGGTGTCGGTCATGGAGCATTCATGGCTCATGACTTCTATGGCGCGGGCTACCTTATAGGGAGCTGGCACGAGATTGTACATATCGATATAGGTCTGGAAACAGATTTGCCAGTCACCGAAGAGGACGAAATCCTGTCCTTCGCCGTATGTCTTGTACTTCCAGTTGGCACGGTCGTCGCTCTTTGCTCCCTTCCATTCGTTGTGGCGGCACCACTTGTCGGTGTAGGCGTACCAGTCGGCACGGCCCGTAAGGCGATATGCTTCCATATTACCGGTGTGGTAAGCTGCATGATCCCAAAAAGAGCGGACATAAGGGGTGTTGTGAGCTTGCCAGTAGTTGTTGACTTTGATAATCTGTTCAAGGACGCGGGCGGCATCGTCGGTTTGATTAGCAAACAACGATGCGGGTGCTGAAATAATAAATAATAAATGATAAATGATAAATAATAACTTGGTAGATGTTTTCATAAGGCTATTGGTTTTCTTTTGATGATTTTATTGTAGCTGTTAGTATTTTAATAAGCTCTTCGCAATCCTCATGAAGAGAAGAGAATAGTTTTTGATCCAAATAATCAGTTCGATATAATAATTTCAACCAGTAGGATGTTTCTCCAGCTTCTTTCAAGGCAATACCTAACTTGGATATGAAATCTGGTTTGCTTTGCGCAAATATACCTTCGTGAATGTTTGCTCCAATACTGGTTCCACTTCGATATATTTGTTTGGATAGAACATACTCTTTCTTTTCCTTCGTCAAGAACTGATAACATCGTACAATTCTTACCCCGAAATCTGTACTCTTTTCAGCAAGTATGTTGTTCTGTATCATTGTTATTTATAATATATTATTTGTTATTTATCATTTACTTCTTTCAGAAGCGGCATGTATTTTTGTACGGCTTTTTTGACGAGAGCGAGAGCATCATCCATGGTGCCCCAAACCTCGCCGCCGGATGCGTTCTTGTGGCCTCCGCCACCGAAGAACTCGGCAGCCATCTCGTTGCAGGGGAAGTCGTCGACAGAGCGTAGGGAAATGCGGATGCAGGGGTGCTCTGTGTCCTCGCGGAGGAATATGGAGAGTTTCATACCGAGAATCTGTAGGGGTATGTTTACGAGCCCTTCGGTGTCGCCGTTGAGTACTCCGAAACGACGGCGCTCGGCATTGGTAAGCGTCATGACTGAAGTGTGTGCTTTCTTCCAGACATCGAGCTTCACGTAGAGCATATAGCCCATGAGCTTCATGCGGTTAGGGCTATAGGTGAAGAAGATGTTGCGGTAGATCTTGTCCTTATCGATGCCATAGGAGAGGAGGATGCTGATGAGCTCGAAGATCTCGGGGCGGGAACTGGCGTAGGTGAAGGCGCCAGTGTCAGTCATCATGCCAGTGTAGAGGCAGACGGCTTCGTCGTGGGTGAGGAGGGGGAGACCCGAGGGTGACCCCTCGGGCATGGTGGCCTCGGATGTGAATGGGGAAACGGGCTCTAATTCCAAAATGATGCGAAGGAGGATTTCGCAAGTGGAGGAGAGGGCAGGATGGGAGATGACAAGGTCGGCTATCTCGGGCTCGGGGTCGAGGTGGTGGTCAATCATGATGCAACGAACCGCGCCGGGCTCGCCTCCGCCAATAGGCAGAAGGGGACGAACGACATCACCGAGAGTCCACATACGTTTGAGCTCGCCATGGTCGCACATGATGATGAGATCTGCGGCCTCAATTATGGGGCGTACCTCCTCTTCATGGCCTTCGTAAATAAGAATGTCTGTAGCACCAGGAACCCATTTCAGGAAATCGGGGAAGATGGTGGGGGCGATGATGTGAATATCGGTACTGGGCAGACGACGATGTAGCCAAGAGGCAAGAGCTGTTGAGGAGCCAATGGCATCGCCGTCAGGACCACGGTGGCAGGTGATGACGATATGGTGTGCGGCATCGATGAGGGAGCGCCAGAGGGCGTGTTGGTCCGGGGTTAGAAGACCCCCTCCCTGCTCCCCCTTTAGTGGGAGAGTGGACACTTTTGCGACTTGTATATTATCCATTATTGAGCTGGATTCCATTATCTATAGTAGTTGACTCAAAAACCCTTCGGAGACGCGACGGGAACAGTGGCTAATGAGTTTTTACATCGGACCAGGCAGGTGGCTCCACGCCGAGGAGGTGCTTGACGAAGAAGTCGTAGCGTTTGTGCTCGCCGTAAGTCTCGCCTACGGTGTGATGGGCACCAGGTATTACGACAAGTTCGAAGGGTTTGTTGGCTTTGATGAGTGCGTTGGCGACTTGCATAGTGCTGGCGGGATCAACATTGTCGTCCAACTCGCCTACGACGAGCATCAGAGGACGTTGGAGACGATAGGCGTTTTCAACGTTGGAACACTCTATATATGAGGAATCTACGGGATATGACATCCACTGCTCGTTCCACCAAATCTTGTCCATTCGGTTGTCGTGGCAGCCGCAGGCACTATAAGCTGCTTTGTAGAAATCACCATGGAAGAGAACAGCCGCAGTACTCTCCTGTCCTCCTGCAGAACAACCATATATGCCAACGCGGTCAATGTCCATGTAAGGATATTTGGCAGCCGCAGCTTTCATCCATGCTATGCGGTCTGGAAAGCCGGCATCCTTGAGGTTCTTGTAGCAGACCTCTTCGAATTTCTTACCGCGGTTACTTGTACCCATGGCGTCAAGCTGCACTACAATGAAACCAAGCTCTGCAAGAGCTGTGGTATAATAGTTGGAGGGTTGGAAGGACTTGGGAACATAGCTGTCGCCAGGCCCCGCGTAGATATACTCAATGACAGGATATTTCTTAGTGGGGTCGAAATTGGTCGGGCGTTGGATGATGCCCCACATGGGGGTTGTACCATCGCGTCCAGGAGCTACGAAGATTTCCGGAGAAACCCAACCGGCCTCGAGTAAGTCTGAGATGTCGGCAGAGGCGAGGGTGAGCTCTTTTGTGGTGACAAAGTCGCCACATACAGAACGGACCTTGGTGACAGGCGGGGTGTCCTGGGTGGAATAGGTGTCGATGAGTGCAGAATAGTCGCTGTTGAAACGGGCATTGTGGTTGCCATTCTCAGGTGTGAGGTCCACGAGGCCGCTGCCATCGATGTTAATGCGGTAGTAATGGATGTGGTAAGGATCCTCGTCGGGATTTCGACCATTGGCGGTGAAGAAAAGGACGCCTTTTTCCATATCTATGTGTACCACACGACGTACACAGAAGTTGCCGGTTGTGAGTTGGCGGTACGGGCACTCATTTTTCGAGACAGTGAAGTCGTTGTGTACACGACCTTTTGTCGCTTTCTTATTCTTAGAGGGGAGGGTGGTGTCGAAGAGGTAAAGGTGAGGGTAACCGTCGCGTTCGGAAAGCCAAAGTATGAGACTGTCGCCACGTAGGTTGCGACGATAGTTGTTGGAATAGCGGACATATTTCTCCTCTTTCTCCTGAATGAGGGTTCGTACATTGCCTTCGACATCCATTTCGTAGACGCGGTATAGGTGATGACCGCGCTGGTTGTATTCAAAACGAATAGCGTGGGAGTCCTGGCACCACTGAGGCCCGTCGAGTGCATATTGGTTGGCGATGAGTTCAGGACTGGGTGTTACAGCGCGACCAGTGGCTACCTCAAAGATGTATGGGGTCTTCTGAGCGAGCTCATCGCCGGGCTTGGCATATTCCTGTTGGTGCAGAATAGGCTGAAGTTGGTCTGAGGGCGATGATTCAACATAGTGGACGTAACGTTTGTCGACAGGGCGAATGCGGTTGACTGCGATGTAACGGCTGTCGGGGCTCCAAGATATGTAGCTGCTGAAATAGTGGCTTAGAGTTCCTTCTGTGGAAATGGCGCGGGCTTGTGAACCGTCGGGACGAGCTACATAGACGTTGTCGTTGCGAATGAATGCTGCGAGGGTTGAGTCGGGTGAAATAACAGGATCACCGCCGCGTTCGTCATCGGTTTCCATCCAATGACGTTCCTGTCTGCGTTTTGATGGGTTGGCGATGAAGAGGGCTGTGCTACGATTGTTGTTACGTCCTCTTTGTCCCCAGCCTCGCCATTGCTCTTGACGTTGTTCATCAATAGGACGATTGGCGGTGCTATCGGCAAGAGTGATAGTTCCATCCGGATTGATCTGGCCAAAATGCCATGTGCCGCGAGCTCCGTCGGTTACGTGGTATTGAAAGCGACCATCAGAGAGCCAACGGGCATCGTCGACATGGTTCTTGACCTTGGACCATGAGAAGGTACGTTGGGCAGAGTATGCACGACGGTAGTCGTCGGGTGTACCTTGAGCGTGGAGTGGGAGTTGCGACAAAGTCGCAACAAACAGGACTATAAGTTTTTTCATTTTATTTTGAGTTGTGGGTTAGTTGCATCTTTCTTGAGGGTTGCAGCAAATTCCTGTGGACGTATGGTGACGGGGCCGGAGAGGAATTCGGGAATATTGTAGCTGCGCAAGAAATTACGGTGATAAAGTGGGTTGTCCTGAGGCAGTTCGAAAGGCTTGGAGAAGTGACCGTTGCCGTCGTGGTGTGCAATGAAGGGACGGGTGAAGTTGCCGTCGTCGCGTCGGGATGAGAAGATTACCCATGCTCCGTTGCTGGACCAGCAGTGCCAACTGTCGACATCGTTAGAGTTCAGCTCCGTGATGTTGCGAATATGCTCAGGTAAGGGGGTGCGGAGGCCTTGTGCTTCGCGTAGGCTGTCGGCCATGGCTTCTCGTGTGACATTATTGGCATTAGGAGGAAGTATGGACTCTGGGAGATTATTAGAGGCATACGATATCACCGGGGTCGGCTCCATGGCTTGTGCTTTTGCGAGATCCATAAGATAGAGGTCGGCATCGTTGTGCCAGATGTGGAACACTCCAAACTGCCCCTCTGTGAACATAAGCCAGCGTCCGTCGGGGGAAACACGAGGCAAAGTGACGCTGCGATTGCGGGCTACAGCATCATAGATAAGTTCACGTGGACCGAAGGTGAGTGTTTTCTCATCGAAAGGCTTACGGTAGAGATTATATTGAACTTCCTTATAGTTCTTAATTAGCTCGAAGTCCATCTGGATAGTGTCTCGTCTTTCCCAGTGAGCACTTACATAATAAATGTATTTTCCGTCGGGGCTCCAAAACGGGAAACAGTCGAAGTCTGTGGTGTCGCGAGTGATGGGTGTTACGGTGTTGTTTTCCAAGTCGTAGAAGATGAGATTTGACTTGGTGTCCTGTACCTCAATTTTCTGCACGTCGCGTGTGTGGAAGCTCTGTCCTGTGTGGTTGGTGGAGTAGACTATCCAAGGTTTAGTGGGATGCCATGTGGGATAGACGCCAGCGGAGATGGTGCTGTCGGTCTTAAGATTGATTTTCTGCAGCTTACCATCATATGCGATGACTGTTCCGCCAAGATACTGACGGGCATGGAATTGAATGCGATTGGGGTTGTACCACTGAGCATGGTGACAATTGATACATTGCCCGTTTGCCTCATCGCTGTTGATCATGTTTCCGTATATGAGACTCTCGTCGAAGTTCTCGATGCATCGCTGGTTGAGCGTCAGGTCTTCGTAGGTGACGTAGGAGGGCGAGATGAGACGGTAGGATATGTACGGGTCGATGCTGTCGTTGGATACATTGATGTCGAAAGGTTTCATATGTTGCCAAACGCTATTCGTCCTGATGAAGACTTCAATGTTAATCTTTCCGTTGGCAGCGAGGGCAGCTCCTACCATTTGGTGCCACTTTTTGAGCCCGGGACGTACATTGTCACCCGCGAGAGCCCACGTGTCATTACCAGCAGTGATGCGGGTGACGAAGTCGGTTGCGGTGGAATCGTGATCGATATGAAAATGCAGTGGAGCGATGTTCTGGGGCACGGTCACGTTGATGTAGTCGGGGTAGATGGCAGGGAGGGAATCCACTTCAACGAATGTTGAGGGCACCTTGGCAGTGCAGGCAGATAGGAACTGCAAGAGCATTGCAGCAAACAGAACAGGCAAGGCAACGAGGCAGTTCCTCTTAATGATATGAAAGTTGGAAACCATGATGGTGCTTTAGTTGGTCTTTTGGTTACGCACGAGGAAATAGAAATAGTAGAAGGTGTTTCCGAACTGAGGGTAGAAAGCAACGGCTTTCTGCTCCTCGGTCATGGGACCGCATTGTTCGTTGAACTTCATGAATCGTTCGTATGAGTCGCGCACCTCTTTGTCAAATGGCATATGGCTGATGTCCACTTTATTTTCCAAATGTCCATAGAGATAAGCAGCTTCTTGATAGTGGCGCGGCATTTTTACATCGGGGTGTAATGTGGCATACTTCATGAAACGAGGCCAGAAATGGTCAATGTCCTTCATATAGAGTGCACCAATGAGAGTCATCTCTTGGAAAAGAGGATCTTCGCCATTGCCTTTGCCGAAAGTCTGAATGAGGTACATCTCAACGAGCGAGTTGTCGCCATCGAGACGATCAGGGTATGTCATAAGGTGCATGATAGGTGCAAATTCCTTCATTCCCTGCTCGTCCATGAGCGGTTTGCCGGCTTTTACAGAGGCCTCAAGCTTTTCCAGATCAAACGCGTCTGGTGATTCGAGATAGCGTTCATATCGTTTAGCCCATGTTTTATGGAACGTCGTCTGCTTGAGCATGTTAAGATACTTGCGGGCAACTTCCCATTCGTGGTTTAGCATGCTGGTACGTGCCATGAATTTAAGGGTTTCGGCTTTCCACCCGAATTCCACTCCATCTTCCATGCACCAACGATAACAGAAGTTCTCCTTGCCATAGTGATAGTAGATGAGCTTAGCTCCTATCTGTGTCATACGTACTCGCCAAGGTGCATTCTGCTGAGTAGCGCCTTCGGGGTAGTTGAACATCTCGTCGCCGGCACGTCCGAGGCGGAAAATAGCAAGGTTTTTGTACATAACAATCTGTCGGGTAGGCTTTACCTCGCTGCTGCCATCGCGTGCATAGGTTAGAGCTCGTTCCCAATCGAGATCTTCGATGGCTCGGTTCATGGCAAGCTCTTTTTGGAAGTTGGCATCATGGTACCAAACTTTGCTGACGCCGATGATGGCAAGGAAGAGAAGGAAAAGAGTTATGAGGCTCTGCAGCCATGGACGTTGTTTCCTTTTCTTGATTGTATAAGCGTTGAACACGCTTACTGCAGCGAGGATAATGAAAGCGAGTATTATTGCGTAGTAGGGCAGGCGGTATACCTCGAAAGAATCCTGACTATAGCGGAAGCAAGGCATAGCTGCCACATATATGAAAGCACGCTCGGTCATCTCGAAGAAGCGCTGGTAGTAAATCTGTGGAACGGCTGCAATTAACAATAAGGCATAAAGTAGCCTCACAAATAAACCCTCGCCAAAGGTAGAGGGGAGCAGGTAGTTTCTCCAACTTAATTCCTCATTTCCAGAGGTAACTACTTCCTTTGTCTCAGACGATGGGCTATGAGTGGATGGGCTGTAGATCCCTAAAAGCCCGGTTGCACCTAAAGCCCAAGCACCAAAAAGAGGATAGCCGAGGATGCAGACGAGAGTCATCCATACGAGTCTCGTCCAAAGGGCTGCTTTAGCGGGGAGGTTATCGTTAAGCAGACGCTGAATGACGAGGCAAAGAGTGGCGAAGAGGACGCCGACAGTGGGGACGAAAAGGTGACCTTGCAGCTTCTGGTAGTAAATCCAATAGCCCGTTTGGGTAAAGCAGGCTAGCAGGACGAGGGGTACAAGAGCTGTGAGTGCAATCCACGGCCCTTTCAAACGGTATACCCATGCGAGTAAAAAGCAGATGATGAGCCACAGACCGCATAGAATGCTTACGCCGAGCCAGGGATAATAGAAATATTGAGTAAGGTAGGTGGCGAGCCAAGAGGCTGCGCCACCAGGATACTGCATTATTGTTTTCCAGTAGAGTCCTGTGGGTAACCACAAGTTCAACTCTTGGGCTCGCAGGAGCATCTCATACTCTGAAGTGAGAAGCCTGAAGCCGCAAACGGCGAGAAGGAGAATGATGACAAAATGCCATCCCCACTCTCTTTCAAGGAAGGAGAGCAGGGAAGCGGATTTTGTGTTGTCTTTTGTTTGTTGTCGTTTCATCTTACCTTTGTGGTCTTACTATGTAAGTGAAAGTGTGATTCTCGTACTTGGGAACGTATCTGTCTAACGGCCATGCGCCCCAGCTGGTGACGCAACCGAGGCCCATTTGGAAGGCACGGAGTTGTACGACAGTGTATGGACGCTCGATGAGGTCGCCGCTATGACTCTGATGAGCATCTTTACGTTGGCCGTCGTCAAGGTCTTCAATCTCATAAGGTAATGCGGAAACTTCCATTGGGCCGCATGCCTCGAAATAGATGTCGGGATAATTGGCATTGCCTTCCATGCGCCACCATATGACGTCGCAGTGGTTGCCGCTTTCCTGCGGGCGGACATATTTATCCCAATACTGTTTGCTTACCTCGCCGCCATAGATGCCAATGAAGGCGTTGTCCTTGCGGTCGCAGTAGTTTTCTACGGGACCACGGCCTATGTAGCGAACAGTGCTGTATGCCTTGTTAAGGCGCCAGGTCATACCCATAGCCATCATCTGTGGCTTTTGAGCAGCATCCTTGTTGACGTCAAGGGCTTCGGTAACAATGAGTTCACCCTTTGGCGTGAGGACGTAAGTCATTGTGAGATCAGCGTCAACTCCGTCGCTGTGGTATTTGACAATGACGCATTTGCTTTGATTGTCGAGGTCGTTGCATTCCATGGATTTCTTGTCCCAACGTGCATATTTCCACGCGCCGAACTTCGATTGGAACTGAGCACCATAGTCGTTGTCGGTAGGTGCACGCCAGAAACTTGGCTCTACGCTTTGACGGTCTTCGAGGACTGCATGGCCGTTTACATCGAAGTAGTCGATGTTGCCTGTCCATTTATTCCAGGTAACAGAAGTGCCTGCAGCTGAGAGCGTAAGCCATGATTTAGCTTCATCTTTTACAACAGGCGTTGTGGAAGTATTAGAAGTCTTTGGAGTAGCAGCTGCTAACACTTTGGAAACATCAGGATATGAATATGGCTTGAGCTCGAACTGGGCTTTTGCGATGACGTCGCCACGCTTAAGAAGACCGCGGTCAGCCTTAAGGCGGAACTGCACGTTTACGGCTGCCCATTGGCTGTTGGCTGCAGCGTTCTTCAGATAGGTAATCATGTCAGAAGGTATTGTGAAGTGCTGGCGCTGCTGTGGCGCAAGGCTGATGGGATAGCGCAGGACTTCTGTCTCTTCGTTCATGCGTGTGCCGTCGTAGGTGAGTATGGTGCCAACGACTTCCACGTCGTCCAGGTTGCGGAAGAAGTATTCGTTGTAGAGATCCACCTCGCCGTCGAGCAGCGTCTTGCCTTCGGGTACGGTAACCCAAATGTCTTGATAGTAATATTGTACTTCGTAGGCGTGAGGGTGAGGTGTGCGGTCGGCAGCGATGACACCATTGCAGTTGAAGTTGTGGTCGGTTGCCGGGTAGCGGCCAAAGTCGCCACCATAAGCCATGATTTCCTTACCTGTTACTCTGCTCTTGGCGCGCATACCCTGATCCACGAAGTCCCAGATGAAACCACCCTGATACTTGGGGTATTTTCTTATGATGCGCCAGTATTCGTTGAAACCGCCCATTGAGTTGCCCATGGCGTGGGCATACTCGCATTGGATAAGTGGACGGGGATTGTCGCCTTGAGCGTAACGCTCGCACGCGTCGTAGCCATAGTACATCGGACAGAAGATGTCTGTCTTGCCGTTCTGATGAGCTTGCTCGTATTGCACGGGACGTGATGTGTCTATTGCTTTTACGGCATCGTAGGCATCTTCAAAGTTCTTGCCGTAGCCGGCTTCGTTGCCGAGGCTCCAGAAGATGACGGATGGATGATTCTTCTGCACTTGCACGTTGTGCTGGTTGCGTTCGACGTGTGCCTTATGATAAATAGGATTCTTGGCGAGTGTGCGGTCACCGTAGCCCATGCCGTGGCTCTCTATATTAGTTTCGGCAACGACATAAAGACCGTATTTGTCGCACAGATCATACCAGCGAGGATCATCACTATAGTGGCAGGTGCGGACAGCATTCATATTCAACTGCTTCATAACCTTAATATCCTCAATCATACGTTCGACGCTGACGAGGTATCCTCCATCGGGGTCAAGTTCGTGGCGGTCGGCACCCTTGATGAGGATTGGCTGACCATTGACAAGCACTTGTCCGTTTTTAATCTCTATGCTACGGAAACCTACGGACTGAGGTATCACCTCGACGATGTTGCCCTTCTTGTCCTTGAGAGTGAGTGTGAGGGCGTATAGGTTGGGGAGCTCGGCACTCCAGACTTTAACGGCAGGGACGGTAATGGAGAGGGTAGAGGTGGTGGCTGCTAATGTGGCAGTGGCACGACCGCATACAGAGCCATTGTTAGGCGCTGCCAGGGTAGCCTCTACGATATAACCTTTTGCGGCAGGTGCGGTGATGTCAAGCGACAGCTGACCATCCTTGTAATTGTTGATGACGTTCTGATGAACAAAGATATCTTGAATGTGGGCTTTTGGACGTGCATAGAGATAGACCTCGCGTGCAATACCTGTGAAGCGCCAGAAGTCCTGATCTTCGAGATAGGAACCGTCGCACCAGCGCATGACACGCATGGCAATGAGGTTTTCCTTGCCAGGTGTCAAGTATTTGGTGAGGTTGAACTCGGCTTCCATCTTGGAGTCCTCGCTGTAGCCAACGTGTTTGCCGTTGACCCACAGTTCAAGGTTTGAAGTGGCAGAACCCACATGGATGTATATGTCCTGTCCCTTCCATGATGCGGGAATTGACACTTGTTTGCGGTAGCTGCCAGTGTAGTTGTTGCGCTCCTCAACATAGGGTGGGTTGGAATCGAACTGCGTATCCCATGAATAGCCAACGTTCTTGTATATCTTGTCGCCATAACCATTGAATTCGAAAAGCCCAGGGACGGGGAAATTTACCCATTTGGAATCATCAAAATTCAAAGTGTAGAAGTCAGCGGGTGCTTCGTTATGGTTCTGGGCAAAGTGAAACCGCCATTGTCCTTCGAGTGAGAGGTATCGGTCACTCTTGCTCTTATCTGCTTTTGCTGCTTTATCAGCATTCTCGAATGCAAAGAATGATGAACGCGGTGTCTCGGTATTGACACGTGTGATGTTGGGGTTGAGCCACGCCTCTTTCTGGTTTTGGGCGAAGCATGTGAGTTGCGACATAGTCGCAACAAACAGGACGAGAAGTTGTCGTTTCATTGTAATCTTTTTGGTTAAGTTTTTTATATTTGTGTGCGAAGATACACAAAAAAATAGTACGCTCAAAACTTTATTGAAAAATAATATAAAAAAGGTGAGTGTGTTTGTGTGATATGTAGACCAATAGGTTCCTTATTGACATTTCATGGGTTATAAGAATAAGGTCTTTGCCCTATGATTCGACAATGAATAAGAAGAAACGATTGTAATATGAAAAATGAAAAAAAACGCACAAGCTTGTCAGGAAGACACGCCTGTGCGTTTTTGCTTATAGTCGCGTAACTTGGCTGATAGGGTAGTGCCCAGTTACGTTGTCGTATTGTTTACATGGGAAGTTTGAAGTACCAGTTGCTTTGGTTGAGCAGGTGGCTGTAGAGAGCATTGTTGGACTCTCCGCTACGTTCTGATATCTTCTTAGCTACACGCTCTACGCCTTGTGTGCCACCGATAAAGCGGCTATAGGTGAGGAGGTCGAAGAAACGGTTGCCCTCAAAGCTTGTTTCCAGAGCTAGTTCATCAAGGATGAGTGCTGCGATGGCTTTCTGCACAGTACGCAGGTTATTGGGGTCGTAGATCTCAGCTTCGGTGAGAGGTTCTTCCTGACCTTCGTAGAGTGCAAGCATCTTGTTGATTTGGTCGACGTAGTTGTAAGTCGTCTGTCGCTCAAGAATCTTCAGCGGGCCGTTGCCACGTTGGTGGATACCCATAGTCATAGGTCCTGCCGGGTTCTGGTCGGTGAGTCGTCTGCTTAGGCCATACTCTGTGATGCCAGACCAAAGGTCGAGAGATGTGTTACCAGTCTCACCTCTTAGGAAATAAGTGTTGAAGTCGAGGAATCCCAAACCCTTTGCTTTTTCCATCTCGCGACGGCTGATGTAGTCACATACGATGCCGCCAGGAGCCGGTATCTGTGAGCGTGTTAGGCCAACGCGTCCTGTGTGCTCAGAGATGAATGCCAGCGAGTCCTCAGACGTGGTGAGGGTGTCGAGACCTTCTTGGAAGGTTTCGTATAAATCCTCAATAGTAGCAAAGAACGTGGTGTCAGCATCCTCGGTGGCGAGTGTTGGGTCGTAATACTTGAATGTGTCGAAAGAATAATCGCTCTCTTCAGTGGGTACCCACTGCTCGGTGCCAATCAAGCCGTGGCGCAGAATAGCGAAGGCAAAGCCTGGGAAACCTGCACCATTGAGAGCTTCGGCAAAGTGCAACCATATGCTAGCCTTACGATAGATGACAGGATAGGTAGTGGTGAAAGCGCCACCGGGGTTCTGCTTCTGAACGAAGGTAGCCTCTTCCTGTGCACCCTTTTCGTAGTCGGTATAGGTGGTAGTAGCCATCCAATAACGAGCGTCACCTGCACCTGGTAGAACGGTACATACTTCCTTACCTTCGGGACCGATGTATGCTTCGAAATTCTGACTCTTGTTCAGGTTGAAGTAAGCCTTAGAGGCATCGAGTTGGTGCTCAAACTCCCTACGCAGTGAGATGCTGGCAGTAGTTACAGTGTCGGCCGTTGATGTGTTGACTCGGATGGTTGCCTCAAAGCCGAACAGTTCGTTGATGCCGCGCAGTACCTCGCCCCACAGTTTGTTAGTATTGCTGGGGATGATGGTCACAATCTCAGCAGACTTGCTTGTGGCATTACGTGTACGGTACATGTTTATCCAGTCGCCCGACCGCAACTGATACTGTTCTGTTCTCATGTCTTTTTCCATAAAACCTTGAAGGGTGTTAGGCAACAATGGCCCACCTTTCTCGGAGTTTAGGAAGTTGTAGTAGTGCTGAGCAGCCAAGCGGTAATCAGCCTCGGAGCCTTCGCCTTGAGCGCGCAGCAGATACATATCGCCGAGCACTACATCTTGTGGGAAGATGCATTGTGAAGAGTGGGCGATAACCTGTGTGCGGCCATAGTTGTAGTAATTGGGATAGCCTATAACACGGATGCTGTCGCCAGCGAAATATGTAGGTACATAGCGGAGTTTGTCCACCAGTTGTGCTACGCCTGATGTGGCAAGGGTGTTAGCATCGATGTATTGGGCGGCCTTACGGAAGTCTTCCATATCAGCAGTCGAAAGCATGGGCTTTTCGAAATATGGTACGCGGCCGTAGTTGAGAACCAACTGAAGGTAGGCCCAAGCGCGGATTGTAGCCACCTGGGCATACTCGCTGAGCATGAGCGGTCGGTTGAGACCTGAAACTGTGGCTGTGTCAGCGCGGTAAAGATATGCGTTGCACGAGTTGACTACGTGATAAAAGTCAGCTGCCTTAAGGAATCGGTTCGAGCCGTCGGCAGTGCTGCCGGTAAGGCCGAATTCAAGTATAGCATTGATGGAATCGCTTACATATTGGGTGCCATCAACCAAGTCGCCACGACATTCGCCGAGGATGACGTAGCGCTCGGCCACATGCTGGAGGCTGCGCAGGATGCCCCAATAGCTGTAAAGGGTATCTTGCGCCAACTCGTCAATCTCGATATGGCGATCCATGTCACCAGTGAGCATATCCTCACAAGAGGAAAAACCGATGCTCAGGGTGATGGCGCAGAGGAGAGTTGCTATTATATTCTTTTTCATCATGATAGGATGGGATTAGAGGTTGATAGAAACACCCAGGTTGAAGCTGCGACCTACAGATAGCAAGCCTGTATCGATGCCCTGGAAGAGAACGCTGTTGCGTGCGCTTGTTTCGGGATCGACACCGAGGTAACGGGTGATAGTGAACAGGTTGTTGGCTTCACCCCATACGCGCATACCTTGAATGTACTCGTTGTGTACGGGGATGACGTATGTCAGGCGAACGTTCTTGAGTTTGAGGTAACTGCCATCTTCAATCCAACGATCTGACATGCGCTCGTTGTTGCGCCAGTCTTCGCTGTCGATATAAGTGACCTTAGGCATATCGGTGATCTGGCCTTCATATGCCCAACGGTTTCTCATAGCAGCAGTCTGGTTGTAGGTGGTGTTAGCTCCTTCAAGAATTGAACGCTGGTAGTTGTAAACATCGTTGCCGAGAGAGTAACGGAAGTTAACATCGAGGCGCAAGTTCTTCCATGTGAGATTGGTGAAGATGTTGCCATAGATGTCGGGATTGGGATTTCCGATAGCTACACGGTCGTTATCATCGATGACACCGTCGCCATTTTGGTCAACAAAACGTACATCGCCGGCCTGGAAGTCGCTATATGGGTTCTCTTTCAAACCAGTGGGGTACTTAAGGTAACCCTTGGCACCAGCTTTGCTTGCCTCTGCATCAGATGACAGGACACCATTGGTCTGCCAACCGAAGAAGGTTCCGGCAGCATAGCCAACGGCTGTGAGTACGTTGTCCTTGCCATAAATGCTTGAGGTGTGTCCCTTGATGACGTTCGTTACGTTGCCGTAAACATCGGTGAATGTCATAAGGTCAGTCGACGGAAGCTTGGTAATCTTGTTGTTGTAATGGCCAATGCTGGCTCCTACTTCCCAAGTTACATTCTTGCGGTTTACAAGAGCTGCAGCTGCATTGAACTCGAAGCCACGGTTCTTCAACTGGCCATCGTTAGTCCAGTACTTACCGAGACCGGAGAGGTAATCGAGGTCCTTAAGCGTGAGCAAGTTATCGGTCTTACTCCAGAAGAGGTCGAGACCTGCATTCAGACGGTTGTGGAGGAACGAACCTTGCAGTGCCACATTGTAGCGTGTGGTGGTTTCCCATTGAATGCTGGTATTCTCGATGTTCTTGAGCACGAGACCAACAGTGTTCTCAGAGTGCTGTTGGCTCTCCCAGTAAGTGCGGGCTGCGTAGTAGTCGATGCCGTCGTTGCCACTCTGGTCGAAGCCAGCGGTCAGCTTAAGATAGTTGATGCCGCGAGTGGTGTCGAACCAACCTTCGTTGCTGATAATCCATCCTGCCTGCAGGCTGGGGAAGATACCCCAACTGACGTTTCCAAGGTGGAAACCATCCTTGGTCTCATGACCGAAACGGCTGCTGGCTTGCGTCGAAATGGTGAACTGTGCGAAGTACTTGTTCTGGAAGTTGTAGTCGGCATTGAAGTAGTATGCCATGTCTATCCAGTTGTCCTTAGTACCGCCGTAGTTGACGTACTGCATGTTCTTGGAGATATTGGGCAACTTATCGTTCTCATTGTTATAACCACGCATATAAGAGTAGCTATAGCCGTAGTTGTTGTAGCGCCAGCCACCGAAGAGGTTGATGGTATGAGCGCCGTAGTTGTTGCCCCACTCAACACGTAGGTCGTTGTTGATGGTGCTCTCCTTTGTGAACTGAGACTTCAGTACGGACGAGATTTCACCGAGGTCTTTAAGGAAGTACAACGTAGCACCGTTGATTGGCAGGAAGTACTTCTCATTGTTACGGTTCAATGTGTAATTGAAACGGTCGCTGATGGCCAGCTGCTTTGTAATCTGATACTTCGGTGAGAAATTGATGCTTATCTGCGTCAACTCTGCATAGTTCTTGTTCTTGCCCTTACCATTCTTGACAATCCAGTAGGGGTTGCGCAGACACTCGTTGATATCGTAGTCCAAGCCATGCGGGAAGGCGAAAGGATTCTGTACCCATTGGCCAACGCTGGCTGTAGAAGCATACTTACCGGCATAGTCGTGTGAAAGCTCAAGGCGCCCAGTGTTCTCGTCGTGATAGTAGGAATAGGGTGAGAGGAATGGAGCCTGGATAAGGCCGAGGACATTGGTTGAACCAATGTTCTGCATCTCATATTCACTACTCCAACCATTGTCAAGAAGGTTGTAGCTGGTCTGGTTGTAAGCGATGTCAAGCCCAGCCTTTACTTTCTCGAAGACTGTGATATCAGTGTTGAATCGAAGGTTCAGGCGGCTGAAGTCGTTGCCCTTGAGAGTCGCATCACCCTTTGTGTAGCCAAGCGAGAGGTCGTACATACCTACATCATCACCACCTTCAACGCTCACTTTGTAGTTCTGGGTGAAGGCTGCATGATACAGGTTTTTCTGCCAATCGGTGTTGTTGTGGAACACGCTGCGGTAGTAGTTACTGCTCTCGGGTGCTTCGTTGAGGAACGCATACTTGCTGAGGTTGGCTGTTGTGGACTCGCGAACGTCCTTGACAGTTCCGGCCAACTCGCTGAGGTAGTTGCGGTATGCGTCGCCATCCATCATCTGCAGACGGCTGGGTGCCAGTTCAACGCCTCCGTACACGCGTACATTAATTTTAGTAGCCATACTATGACCGCGCTTGGTGTTGATGATGATGACACCATTAGCACCTTTGGCGCCATAGAGAGCTGTACCGTTCTTTATCACTTGAATGCTCTCAACATTCTCGGGGTCGAGGCCAGCAAGGATGTTGTTGAAGAAACCTTCGTGAAGGGCTGTGCGCTCTTGCTGAAGATCTACCATATTTCCATCGATGATAAAGAGAGGCTGGGCATTAGCATTGAGAGAGTTGACACCACGGATGGTCATATATGCTCCTTGTCCTACCAAAGCGCTACGGCTGGTGGAGTGTACGTCGCCAGCCAGAAGGTTCTGAATGTCGGTCTCTACAGTGATAGAGCTTGTTTGGTCAAGCATAACCTTCTTTTGCGAAATGATGGTAGTTCCATCTGTGTAGAACTTGGAGAATTTGCTGCTCAAGAGGCTTGCATCTTGTCCGGTTTCGCCCTTAATGGCTAATTGGATCATGTTGTATTCAGGAGCATCTACAATGACGGCATTGCAGAATACAGGAACATCAAAGCTGTAAGTGCCATCCTCCTCGGTAAGAGTGGAATACTTAGGAAGCTGAAGTGCCTGAATACGGACGCCGCCCATAGGAGCTCCTGTAGCACCATCAGTGATGGTACCGGCAACATGCTTCATTTCATATTGTTTCTCAGGCTTCTTTGCCAAGCGGCGCTTGACAAGAGCCAGGCTGTCGGCCTCGGCGATACCTTCCGCGTCGACTTCGTCTTGAGCCAAAGCTGGAACAATGCTTGCCCCAGAAACGAGCATCAGACAGAGTGCACGGCAGAATGTCTTATAGAGGTTTGATTGAATGAATCTCATACTCATGATTTCAGTTTTGTTTTGGGTTCACATTGTTAATCATTCTTTCTGGCTCGCAGGATGATGCGGTCTATCGAGAACGTTCGCTGATATCCTTCTTTTTGCAAAGAGCTATTGATGGTTTGCGATTGGATGGTAATCGTTGGGTAGCTCTTTGGGATATTGCGGTAGGAATATGGGAAGGTGATAGTACCTGCATAGATAGTGTCGACCTTCTCACCGTTGTAATCGAAGCGCATGTCTGAAGCACCGGTCTTCTGTTCCTTGCCGTCTTCAGTCAGACGGTTGATCTGCACCTGCAGTTTGTTCTTCTTGAAAGGCGTTTCGCCTGGGACATAAGCTACTATAGAGTCAGGGTCTGCGCGATAGAAGTCCGGAACCATTACAATGTAAATATCGTATGGTATGTTGCTGCGAATCTGGCGGTCTTGCTCGTCGTCACGTAGTATAAATTCTACACTTGGCGTGCCAGTATCTTTGTAGAATGTCATGAAGGTGTTCTTGCTGACACGGCCTAAAGCACTGTCGTTGGCCAGTGCACTTGCCTCACTGTTAAAGCTCGTGACTTCGAAATGTGAATTGTAAGTGCGCTCTTTCTGTTCCTGTGCTGTCAGGTTGTAACGAGCACCCTGGAAGATGTTGGCGCGACTTGCCTTAACTTCCACATCCTTATAGCCCCATGCTTTCTGATAGTTCCAGTGGTCAACAGGGTAAACTACACCGTTGCTGACAGTGACAGGCTCTTTCCCGTCAAAGAGAAGTGACTTGACGTCCTGAGTAGCTTTCTCGTCCACAGTGATGGTGTCGGAGCGTGTGTTGAACATCTTTACGATATCAAACTTCTGGAACGTTTCTAATGTCCAGAATGTAGGCTGCTCGGGGATACGTTTCTGCTCACGAACATTAATGGCCATTGGGGCTACCATATCCATGTTGAAAGAGATGTCGGAGAGTGAGTCGGTGACGGTTAGTGTCATGCCACGCTTGGCTGAAGCATCGTCCTTGACGAGGGCGTCCTCCTTGGTCTTGTCGAAATATGTATTTGCATATACATATTCGTCTTTCATGTTGGCGTAAGCCTCTTCCCAAGCGGCATCGGTGGGCAGAATTACGGCCCAGATACTATCCTCTGCCTCGAGGTTTGCATCAATGCCCTTGTGTGGCATAACCCATTCCTCGGCACGTGGGCTGTAGGAGCGGTTGTAAAGCGAGTTGTAACGCGTGTACACGCTATCAACGTAGATAGGCTCACCTGTGATGGGGTTCGCTCCAGACTCAGCGCTGATCTCTGCATTAAAGTACAGAGTGTCGTGTTTCTCTATCCACTCGTTAAGATGACGATACATGGCATCGTTGGCACGAATGTACTCATATACATTATATGCGAAAGGCGAAACTGTGCCTAACTTATGCAAGACACCATTCGTAGCAGGGATGTTGGCTTCTTTAAGCGGTGTCCTGACTGCGGGCGTCTCTGAACGGTCAAAGAAACCTAAGCGGTCAAAGTAGCCTTTCTTGTTGTTGACCATGATGATGCGCTCGGGCTTGCCGTCGGGATTCTGTCCGGTTGCTACGTAGCGATTCCTCGCAATGTGATTACCCACAAGGCGAAGGAATACGTCGTATGGACGAACCTTAACGAGCGAGTCGTAATAATGAACATCAGCGGCAGTGAATACGTCATTGGTCGGAGCAAACACCGTGAGGATTTGATTGCTTGAGAGCACATCCTTAAAGGTGTATTCCTTGATGGGATGTTTCTCGTCCTTGAACGCCGGAGTCTGCGCTGCGATTTGTGCGAAATTGCTCAGGTCGGGGTTAGCTTTGATCTGCTCCCATAGGGTAGCAGTGGCATTATCTCCTACACCGCCTCCGTCGCGCAACTCGAAGTGGTCATCGGTGCAGGCAGGAGAGATGGCCAGCAGAGCTATTCCCATTAAACCTGCTTGGATGCATTGTTTGATTTTTCCTTGTATCATAGTTGCAAAATTTAATTAATTACCAATAGTCCTCGGGCTCGACGGGATTGTCATAGACATCCTTCGAAACGAATTCGAAGTAGTCCATGAAGAACTGGGAATCTGCGTCGTTGAGAACGTTCTTGAAGCGGATGTAGTAGGTCTTGTCGGGATCGAGGTCTGCACTCACCATGATACGGCGTGTTACGTGTTCGCCTTGCATACCTACATTAGCGCCGGTACCATTTCCGATGTGGAAGTACTTAGGACCTTTCATAAAGCCACGAGAGCGTAGAGACTTCGTCACTTCATCCTGTTCCTCCATAGTTAGATTCCTATATTCGTTCTCGTAGTCAGCAGTGGAAGAGTAGCCGAAGTTAGAGGCCTGGGTGCCGTTGCGGAAGCGATGGTTTACAAAACCGATACGGAGGTCCATAGGAATACCTGCAGCAGGCAGATAATTCAAATCGTTACCAAAGTAAACCTGACACATACTACGTACTTGTGAACCAGAGCTGACGCCGAAACGTACTTCGTAGTGTCCCTTGATAGGTACTGGTGGCAGTTTCATGGTGAACTCGTACTTACCAATGATGTTGTATTCGTCCATCTGGTAGTTACTCCAACCACGGTCATGTCCGGTGAAGTAGTAGAACTCTGTTCCTTCCTCCATGCGGACATCCTCCAGATAGTTGTAGTTCTGAGGGAAGCCACGGGTTTGGTTAGCACCATAGGAATAGTAGCTCAGAGGACGACGAAGGTCGTTGTTCATCATCTCGGGGAACATGGCAGCCATGTCGATACGGATTCTTTCACCGCCCAAGCGCTTTTGTATGTTCTCGGTGTAAACCAGAATGCGCTCGATAGGATAGATGCAACCATTGAGGAGGTTCTCATGCTGAGCATCGCCTACGGCATCAACAAGAATCTTGTTGCCGACGTTCTCATCTGGGTACATGGCAAAGCTGCTGCCGATGTCGCGGAACTTTCCGCTCTCGTGATAGTCGTCGACATTTAGATTCTCTGGGCCATATTCACCACGTCCGTTACGCAGGATGGGGAAACGGTTGAGATAGATGCCGTTGGACTCTGCGCTCTCGAATATCTTAAGCAGGCGACGTTTGCCAAGCGTTGTGAAATATTCATATACAGGAATGGTGTAGTTTGTGCCGGAGGTCTTCCAGTAATATCCTTTTTCATTGTAGTGGATGACCAAACGGTCGCGACTTAACTTCTCTGGCAGGATATGATAGGTGACGAACTGATTGATGATGTTTCTTTCGTCTTCGAAATCATTGTCAGTGGATGCGTCGGGGTAAGCACCTTTGCTGATGAGGTAATCCTTAACGTCGTTGATGGTAATGTCCTGAGCGGCTTTGCCAATCTCGGTTTCCCACAAGTCATCGGTCTCGGCGAAGACCGTGAAACCATACTTGCGGTGTTCGGGAATTGTACCAGTCTGCTCAGTGGGGTGAACACGTAAGTCTTTCACCTGATTAGTGAGGAAGAGCTGTTCCCATGTGTCATCGCGGGTCTTGCTCAGCGTGTCCTCAAGTCCGCAAGCCAGAATGAGCTTGGACATCACGAGGAATCCGTGCTTGTTCTCAGCTATACGCTGGCGGAAGATATCAGCCATGGTGTCATTGCTAGGAGCTATGACGGCATGTACTTGGTGTACACGACCATTGATCGTTTCAATATCACGGTGGTTGAGGTCGATGAGAGCCACACCATTCATGAATATAGAGTCGGTCTGTTGAATAGACGTCTTGTAGAGCTTACGATCATAGAGATTTGCCGTAGGCAACTCGTCGTTATCATCCTTGGAGGAAATGGTACCGATTTCGTATATCTCGCCGTTGCGACTACCATCAATAACACTATTCAGTACTATAACCTTACGAATAGAGTCCAAGGTCGCCTGATTAGTAATACTCTCCCAATTGGGGGCTGAGATAACGCCTTTGGCGTACAGGCTGTCGAGATACGCCTGAATGGCTTCGTTGTCAGGAGCGAAACAAGTATATTTTCCGCGTGCAGACAACAGCTGTGCGACAGATGATTCAGAGCGGGAACTTACAGGCACCTGATGGAGCAGCTTGACATACTCTGTAAAGAGTGCTGAGTCAGGTCCCTCAGTGAGATATGAGAGGACCGTGTACTCTTTCAACGTGAAGCGAGCACCTGTATCAATTTCCTCATGGCAAGCTGAAGCGATACATCCAATGAAGGCAATCACCAGCGCCAGTTTGATTTGATGAAAAATAAGTTTCTGTTTCATTGTTGTAAGTTTTAGCATTGGTGATGGTGGCTATTCTTCAGTGTTGATAACAAGACCCTTCTCGCGGTTCCACACAGGATTCTGCGGGAAAAGGTATTTGTTAGCTCTGAGTTCCATTTCATAAACAGGACAGTAGAGTCCGTAGCGGTTCTTGATACGATTCTTCAGCACAGGAATCATACGGCTGTATGCGCCTTTACCGAGGAAATTATCAATCATTTTTGCTACACCGTCGGCTCCATCCTTAAGCTCTGGCTCGAAGGGGTCGGCATTGTGTCCGCCACCGATACGTTCTGCATAGCGAACGAGGTCGAACCAACGCTTGCCTTCGCCTACGAACTCAAAGAGACGTTCTTTCATAACCAGGTCGATGCACTTCTCTTTAGTGTTGTCACTGTTTGCAGAGAAGCCGGTCTTCTGGTCTAGGGATGCACGTTTGTGAATAGCATCTACGATATTGCGGCATGCAACGAAGTTGCCACGGACAGCTTCGGCTTCTGCCATCATCAGCATGACGTCGGTTTGGCGGTAGAAGATCCAGTTGTTGTATTGTTCTATTGAGAACGATGCCTGGAACTTGCCACTGGCAAAGCCGAAATTACATTTACCCCATTTGAGGACATAACCCTCGGGAAGGTCTTCGTTCTTGCTGTCGCTGGTCTTCTTCATGCAACTGTACCACATTCGGGTGTCCTTGTTGAAGTTGGTTTCGTTGTTGAAAGCAGCCTTCATCGCAGCTTCACTGGAAGCGAAGTGAGTACTATTGTCATGTCCCCACAGGCTGTTTACGATACCGTTTGAGCGTTCATCGCGAGCAAACTGAAGTTCAAAAATACTCTCGTCGCTGTTGCCGCTGGAGAAAATGGCGGAGTAGCTGGGAATGGAAACCGGCTGTTGAGCATTGTAGCTGTTTTCCATACCGTCGTTCTTGATAAGCGGAGCGTTGGTCAGTCCGCTTCCAAAATCATCGGTAAGGTTGCGTGAACGGTCTATCGAACCTTCTGTAATCTGTTGGTTTTGCAGAGCCAGGGCATCAAGGGAGCGCTGACCGAAGAATACGACGCTGTCGGCATCCATGCGGACGCTGTCTTCCGAGAAACCGCGGCCTTCGCGCAAAGCGCTACGCCAGAGGTACATCTCAGCCAGAAGGGCATAGATGGCAGTGTTGGTGATAAGGCCGCGCGTGTCATTGATTTGGGTGTAACGGTTACGTCCCTTGCCAGCTACTGAGCGCACATCCTTTATGATGATGTCTAATACATCCATCTGCTTGGTTGCTGTGAAGGGGTGTGTGTCAGCATCGGAGTTGATGACCTCGTTGCTATAAGGGATGTTCTTGAAGGCGCGAAGCAGATAGAAGTAGTTGAGTGCGCGCATTGCGGTCATCTCGGCTTTCATCTGTTCCCACTCTGTACGAGTGAACTGAGCGTCACGTTCAAGAACCAGCTCCCCGTGTGAAAGAACCTTATTACAATAATTAATAGTAGTGTAGACCTCACCCCAGTCGTAAACGGACATCGTGGAGTCTAATTGGGCACTGACGATTTTCTTGTAGAGGTCGTAGCTTCCTTGAGAACTATCGTAAATAGGATTCTGCGAGTAGGCGTCGGAACGTATGTCACCCCAAACGACCAGCTTTTGGAGAGTGGTTGCCAGTTGTCGGTATGCACCGTAGCGTACGCCATCGAGGTCGTTGCGGTCCTCCCAGAAATTCTCTTCCACAACGCGGTCCTGAGGATAAAGCGTGAGGAAGTCGTCACAGGATGTGGCACTGATGGCCGTGAGGCACACTAGTGCTAATTTATATATAAAAGTATATCGTTTCATAACGGTCATGCTTTAGAATCCAAGATTTATACTTGCGGTGAAGGAACGTGCGCGAGGCGTACGGTTGTTGTCCACTGCTACGTTGAAACCGCCAGGGCTGACTTCGGGGTCAGTGCCGGTGTACTTACTCCAAACCCACAAGTTGTTAGCAGAAGCATAAAGCTTCAGAGCACGAATCTTCCACTTCTTGAGGATCTTAGGATCGATATCATAGCTGAGCTGAATGTATTGCAGACGGAGGTAGTCGCCATTCTCGACATAGCGGTCAGAGGGCAGTGAGTTGTAACTGCGGAAACCGCTCTCGTTCAGAGCACGTGGGATGACGGTCTCGTCGCCATTCTTACGCCAGCGCCATGTGGTAGCGAAGCTTTGGTTGGCATTGCTGCGCATGCTTTCGGCATTGGCTCTGGCCAAGTTCACGATTTGGTTGCCCATGCGGAAGTTGAAACCGGTGTTGATCTGGATGCGGTCCCACTTAGCTGTGAAACCGAAACCACCGTTGCATGAGGGGTTGGAGTTGCCAAGATAGACGACATCGTAGCGGTCGATTTGTCCGTCATGGTTGATGTCTTCGTAGATGGCATCACCGCCTTGGAAAGGCTTGCCATAGCTCTCGTTGAAGCAGTAGTAGAGAGGTAGAGGCTCACCCTTCTGGTCGGTAAGCATGTAGCCGTTGGCATCGTATGCTATAGGACAAGTTGCTATTTCTCCACGGTGTACTGCAGCAGAGGCTGTGTTGATGGGGTTACGGTTGATGTCATAACCGGTACCGCGAGCCACGGCATCTTCGAAGTTGGAGAAGGTGTTTCCTTCCTCATCAACTTCATACTGGCCGTATGCGTACCATGAAGCCTGGGTGTAACCGCTGTGGTCATAGTCGTACTTGTATACGCCTTTGTACTTCAAACCATAAATAGAACCGAGGGCATTACCTACTTGTACGCGGCGCAGACCGTTGTAATCAAGGTTGCTGGGCTGGTATGTGTCTGACGGGTTAAGAGAATAGAGGATAAGTGGATCCATTTCCTCCACTTCGTTGAAGTTCTGTGCGATATTACCACGCAGCTTCAACTGGAACTTACCCACTTTGGCGAACCATCCGGTGTGAGCATTCAAATCCCAACCTTTGTTTCTCATGACGCCACCGTTAATCTTGGCTAACGTGCTGAAACCGTTTGCCGATGCGATGCGCTGACCATGCATGATGAGGTCGGTGGTCTTGTGGTCGTAGATGTCGAGTTCAAAGTTGATCAAATCATCGAAAAGACCGAGGTTGAAACCGAGGTTAATCTTACGTGTCTTCTCCCAACGTATAGAACTCAATGAGAGGTTCTCAGGAATGATGACGGTGTGGCCATTGTAGTAACCAGACTGTGAGTAGCGGTTGTACTGGTCGAAACCGCCGCCACCGGTGTTACCCGTGAGACCCCATGTGGGACGAACTGATAACATGCTAATCACCTTTCGTGACCATTTCATCCAACCTTCATCAATGATGTTCCAACGGGCACCGACATAGGGGAACACTCCGAACTTATTGCCGGAACCCATGGCGGTTGAACCGTCCCATCGTACTGAGGCGTCAAGGTTATATTTACCTTTATATGTCGCGTGCGTCTGCACGTAGAAGGTTGTCTCGTGCCACTCATTGTTGCCGGCGCTGGCGCCTGATAGGAGTGCAACGACGGTCGGGTCGGTAATACCTGTAGGCACGTTCCAGAGGTCCATGTTCTGGGTGCTTGACTGTCCGCTTCTCATTTCCCATCGTGCAAGGGCGCTGGTGCTCCAGTCTTCGTTCTTGAACTTGGGATAGAGTGACAGGTCGTGACGTGTGGTGAACTCAAGGCTCTTGTATTCAGAGTTACCTACAGTGTTACGTTGGTTGGAGTGTGTGCCACCGCCGAACGACTGCCCTTCATCAGGACCGTAAATCCAGTCCATGGTGTGAAGGTCTGCGGGTATGTATTTGTCTGATGAGGTGTTGTAGATGTTCAACTGTACGTCGCCCTTATAGTTGAGCTGCCAGTGCTCATCGTCTTTACCAAGAAGCTTGTAGTCTATAGCAAACTGCGGAGTCAGGTTGTACTGATTTTCCTTATTCCAGCCTCCATAGGCATAAGCTACAGGGTTACCATTGAGGAACATATCACGCAACTGATAGCTGGTGTGGTGTCCATCGTTGTTGTTGCCGGTATCCAGTGGCAACATATTGAAGTAACGCCCGGTGGGCAGGTAAGTCAACTGTCCATTGACATCCTGAGCCATGAGTTCGTATACACCCATGTTAGGCATGGCCGTGTATGCGCGACCGAGAATGTCGTTGGGGTTGTTCTTGTAGTTGGTAGTGAAGGTCAAGCTGATGTTCGATGTGAACTTGATACGATCACTGACCCAGTAGTCAAGTGCTGTCTGAGTGGTGAAGCGGTGCAGCTTCTGTGCGATAATAGAACCAGTTGACTTATCGTAACCGGCTGACACACGGAATGTAGCTTTCTCACCACCACCAGAGAGCGTGACGTACCACTTGTGCTCCTTACCGAACTGGCGAACCTTGTGGATCCAGTCAGTGTTGTTGCTGAAGTGTCCGTAGATATCGGTAAGGCTGTTGTCGTAGTCGAGCTCGGGGATGTTGGTAGGAATCTGCTGCGGGTTGTAGTAGGCTTCCTTAAGCATCATAGTGTAGCCGTCACCGTTGAGCATCTTGTAGCCGTCAGGCTGCCATGTGCCGTTGAACTTGTAAGAGAAGGTTACGTTGGTGGGGCCTTTCTTACCACGGCGCAGCTTGATCTCGATTACACCATTGGCACCACGTGAACCCCACTTTGCCGTTGATGCATCCTTGAGTACCTCGATGCTTTCGATATCTTCGGGATTTACGTTCAGCAGGGTGGAGAACTGTTCCTCGTTGTCCATATCTTCGAAGTTGATGGACTGAGCGTCTTCAGGAAGCTCGAAGATGTGATCGTTGACGACGATGAGCGGTTGTGCATTACCATTAATGGTAGAGGTACCGCGCAGGCGCATGGTAGTACCGGAACCGAGGTTACCGGAGTTGGCCACGATATCAAGACCTGCGATCTGACCCTGAAGGGCTTGGTCAACACTCTCGAAGGCCATACCTTCCATTTCGTCCATGTTGAAAGTTTGTGAGGCTTGTGCCAACTCTCGAACCGGAATCGTAAGACCGCCGCTCTGTTTCTTTCTTGCAGCTGTCTTTATGACTTCTTTCATCTGCTTCGTATTATCAGAAAGCTTGATTTTGAAGACATTGCGTGTACCAATAGGCGATGACCAAGGCTTCAGACCAATGAAAGTAACATGAAGGGTGTTCTTGGGATCCTTAATGGTGAGGGTGAAGTTACCGTTCATATCAGTTACAGCAGCACTGACGATACGGTTATTCTTGTCTTTCTCAACGACGTTAGCTCCAGGAACGACATCGTAGTCATCCGACACCGTACCAGAGATGCGCCTTTGCTGAGCGTTGGCTGTTGATGCGGTGAAGCAAACAACCAAAAGCAGTATTATTTTAATGAACTTATTCATACTGTATACATATTACTGGTGAAGAAGCTTACTTTTGCTTATGGAGCTGTTCTTTCTGTTGAAGGATAGTATCAACCTTGGGAACAGCAAACTGGCGAAGGTATTTCTTGCAACTTGACGCATCGGCCCAGGTGCTGTCATAACGTCCGTCAACGAGCGGAATGTGATTGAGCACGCCGTTGATTTGATGGATAACGGCAAAGCTGGAGCTTTGGAGCACGATGTTGTTCATTGAGTTCTTACCTGTCGGAGATTCCTTAGGTCCGGAATAGTTTCCATTCGGGTCGCGTAAGCAGACAATGTCGCGAGCCATGACGTTGCGCAGATCGCCTGTTGTCTGGCAGACCTTGCCGCCGTTGTCGTCGCGTACGAAAAGACGTGTCTCGCCGCCTTGCTTGCTACGTGAGATGTGAACCTTTACGAAGAGGCCGTTGTTGATGTCGTAGCTTGAGGTGACGTATTCATTTTCAGCTCGTTCGCTCTTGTCTTCGAAGACGCTGTTGTCGACGAAGTGTGTGCGGAGGAAGTTGTTGAGGAACGTGATCTTAGTCTGTAGGCGTAGAGAGTCTTCACCATTGAGAATGTGTACTTCTTCGTCCTCGGGATCAGTGGGCAGGCTTTCGAAATCAGCACGAATGTCTTCCCAAGTAGGCAGGCCTAACTGGCGAGCTTCTTCAATAGCTTCGTTTGTCGGGACGAAGAGTGTGTACTGGTAGTTGCTCCAGAACTTGACGTTGTAGTCAACGCCGCCAGATGCATCACCTCCCAACCATACGGCAAGCTTCGAGGCATCGAGGCCGCAAGCCTTGATGATATCTTCATTGCCATTGACGTCGGTCAGCTCGTAGAAAGCAGAGCAGTCGTCGCCAAATTCGTTGTGTATTATGCCATACACGCTCTTGCTGGCCGGAATAATAGGCGAGTCATCAATGATGATTGTCGTACCGTTGGCCATATGGTTGACATTTGATGCAGCGACTTCAATATCGAGAGTACCTCTGTCACCGTTGACAATTCCTGCGCGTTCGTTCTCAAGTTGGAAGCCGCCTTGTACCTTAATAATATTGTTGTCGGCGTCCTTGGTCACTTTCAGCGCAGCATTGTTCTTGGCAACATAGTATTCGTCCTCGTTGTCGATGGGATTGGTGCCGTCGTGCACAATCGTGTGGCTTTCGAGGATGTCCTTCAGACGGTTGATGAGCTCGGTAGGCTGCAGCTGGTCGAGGTTGTAGAGGCTGCCAATTGTACCATCGTCGAGGTTGTAGGTGTAAAGGATACGACCGGTCTGTACGGGCAGGTCGCCGCGGCCAGTGTACGACATCTGAATGACACGTGGCTTACGGCTAGTGAAGCTTACGGGGTCGTAGTAGCGTTTCAGGGCCTCGTCGCTGGAGAGGAAGAATGTGAATCTCGAACGCATAGCCATGAGGTATGCGAAATAGTTCATATGCATCTTATCGTTTCTGTAGTCTTCACCATTGTTGATGGCCCACTTCATGATGAGGTTGGTCTTACTGATATTCGCTGGTGCTGCTACAGAGATATATGATGCAGGGCCGTATACATTGTCCATTACATAGACTGCGCCATTACAAGCCAGCATGCAAGTGTCGATGAGTTCGATATCATCGGGCGTGAACATCTCTTCTTGCGATTGGTAGTCGCGTAAGGTGGTCATCTTGCTGGGGACAGACTCGTTGAACGAGTAGAACATAATGACGTTCAACAGCTTATCAAGCGTGGACAGAGGAATCCAGTCGATTTTCTTATAAAGGGCGTCGAAGTCACCAGCCGGCACTTCTGCATAGGGATCGGGAGCGTATGTCAGTACGAGCTGCCATCCTGCACCGCCCTCAGAGAAGTACCTCATAAGTGCTTCATCGTTAGGCACAAACATAGCTGCCATATCAACGCGTCTGTCCTTGTTGAAAGAGAATTCATTCCATCCCGGGTCGTACTGAAGGTTGATTTCACCATCTTCATCTTGGAACAACTTGCCGTCGGGGCCTCTTTTCTGTGGGATTCGGCCAGCACCGAGATTCGAGAAATATTTCTTAGTGTAAATGGTTCCATTGAAGTCAGGATGGAGTTTTTTGTAATTCTCCGTTACTTCTGGGTTGGGGTAGGGGAACGAAAGGCGGTCGAGCATGTGGCTGAAGATCTTAGTCTTGCCGTTAGTGCGGATGATTTCGGCCATATTGGGGAGAGGCTTGATCACCTTCTCTGTGACGTTGACATAACCATTCTCAGCTACGAGGTCCTGTTGCAGGATCTTAGCATCATAAATATGCACGTCGCGCGTCTCACGTTCACGGCCCATGAATTTCTTGAAGTCGTCGTTAGTGATTTGCTGCTTGGCCATGTGCTCCTGAGTGAAGTGTAGCATCATGCTCAGCGTGGAGTCCATAACCAAATAGATGCCGTTGCCGCCGTTCTCGGGTCTGAAACTGGTCCAATAGTTGCGACCTTTTTCAATGTCGGTGGTGTTGTAGGTGTAGGGCACCTCATCGGCAGGCAGGAATGTCACAGAGTCGGTAAGATTGAAATCCGTGACTCGGCGCATGTAAGCTCCTCGCTCAGGCGGGTTCGTACCATCGCCGTCGGCGCTGGCAAGATTCTCCATTACGATGGCATTGTTCAACATGCTCGTGTTAATGAGCAGTTTCTTCTGGGCTGGGCTCAGCCTCTCGTAGCTAGTGGCATTGTGCCAGGGATTGGTCTCGGGCAACTTCGCGTTCTGCTTGAAGAATTCCTCCCAAGCTTCATCGTTGGCCACGAAGACCGTCTTGGAGCCTGTCTTGCTCAAGACGTCTTTCAGATCTCGCACACCATCAATGTTCACATCCTTGTCCTCTAGCAGACGCAGATATGTTTTGAAGGTGCCGCGTTCTTGCAGGCTTTCGTAGATGCTTGAATTCAACCAGGTGGGTTTCTCATCGTCCCACAGGTATTCGTCCTTGCATGACCACGTGAGTCCACAAGCAGCTAACAGACCAACTGCTAAAATAGTCTGTTTGCCGAATGTGCTAATGCGGTTTCTCATACACATTGAATTTGAGTTGTTAATTATTGTTTTTGATTAGTTTACGTTGATTGGTAAATGATGGTAAAGCCCGAAAATGCTGTTAATTTTATAAAACAAGCGCTCAAAGTTAAGGCTTTTTTCGTTTCGTGCGCGTATGCAAACGTTAATTTTATTTTGATTTAATGTTTTTTAACAACCGGAGCTCCCCTTGGGAGTTTGTAATTGCTCTCATTTTTTGAATAAGATTATCTGATAAGACAATGCCGCCGGCAACGAAAATGTTGTCGGCGGCATTGTTGTTTGTGGATATCAGTCCTTGTCCCTAATCGTTGGGGAAGGCTTTCTTGAGTCGTGCCTCTTCCTTGGCTGTAATAGCTATCACAGTACCATGGCGGGGAGTGAAAGCGCCGCTGGTCTTTGTATCCTGTACTTGCTTGAAAGTGTGTAGGTCAGAACTCTTGCAGAATTGATAGTGCCCGCTCGTGTAGCAGTCATACATCAGAACCCAAGTGCCATCGTGCAGACGGAAAACGCCAGAGCCTTCAACTGCCTTATTAGTGTCCTGACACCAACCTGGCTGTAATTCCCATGTGTTTCCGTTGTAAAGATCCTTCGCGATAAATTGTTTGATGCCCTTCTGCCTCTGACCCTCAGTCTTGAAGAAGATGTGATAGAGGCCGTCGTCGTCGCGCACGATGTCAGTGTCAATGCTGGCGTTCTTCATGTCGAATAGCATCTTGGGCTCACCTTCAAGGTCGCTGAAGTCTTTGTTGGCGTAGGCCCAATAGACTCGGTCGTAGGGGCATGAGCCGTCGTCGGTGAGAATAGAGAAATATACAATATATTTACCTGTACGTTCGTCATAGATGGTCTGAGGTGCCCATACGCGTGTGACATGCTCAAACATTGTGCCTTTGAAACGCTCAGGGAAGTGAACGGTATGATGTTGCCAGTGTACTAAATCCTTGGAGCGCAATAGCACCATGCCGCGGTTGGAACTCCACCCGAGGCTTGACTTCATATCCGTGACCACTTGGTAAAACCATCCACCTTTGCCGCGAAGGATATGTGGGTCACGGACGCATCCGGTGCGAGCAATATCCTTTGAATTGATTACTGGCTTGCCATTGTTCAGCGGAGTGTAGTTCCATCCGTCCTCGGATATGGCATAGCATATCTGTTCTTGTTCAGGAGCGTTGCCCGTGAAGTAGGTAAAGAGGTAAGCCGTAGTTTTCTTCTTGGCTTGAACTGAGGCTGCTGTTGCTAAGGCAACGATAAGCAGCATGAAGAGTTTCTTGTTCATGTTGTTGTGAATGTTATTATTGTGTTGTATTCTCTTGTTAATGTTGAAATATTTCAATGTTTACTCCGTGACTTCAGGCTTCGGGGTAGGTTGGGCGGATGCTCCTTCGGAAGTGCTTGCCGCTTCAGTTGCACCACCTGTAGATGCTCCGCCGCCATTGCCTCCTAATCCCACTCCTTCCATAGGACCAAGCTTGCGTAAACTATCAACGCTGAAGGTGCGGACGTAGCCTCCTCCGCCGCCCCATCCCTCGTAGTCCTTTGGGTCTATTTCTTCTTTAGGTTCAGGGAATTTAGCCATATAGTGGGCGAAACGCGGGTCGCGCAGCAATGTAGAGATGAAATTACCGAAGATAGGCAATGCCGTACGGCTGCCTTGTCCGAGTGCTCCGGTACGGAAGTGTATGCTTCGGTATTCGCCTCCTACCCAAGCTCCGGCAACCAGTTTGGGCGTTACGCCCATGTACCAGGCATCGGAGTTGTTATTGGTCGTGCCGGTCTTGCCGCCGAAGTCCACCTTACCTTTTACAGGGTTAATATATTGCCATAGTGCCTGGGATGTGCCGCCGTGGGTGGTAAGACCGCCTTTGAGCAGCTGTTGCATGAAGAAGGCAGAACGGTAGGGGATTGCCTGTGTCTCGGTGTGCTTGGCTTTATAGATGACTTTTCCGTCTCGGTCAACGATTTGTGTCACGAGGCACGGGGCACTATAGCGTCCGTCGTTGGCTATTGTGCAGTAAGAGTTTACGAGTTCCAAAGGTGTCACGTCGCTGGCTCCAAGGCACATGGCTGGCACTTCGTCAAGCTCCGATTGTATGCCCATGGCATGTGCTGTAGCTGCGATGTCGTGAATGCCCACTTCATAGCCCAGCTTGACTGCGATGCTGTTCACGCTGAGCGCAAAGGCTGTCTTGAGCATCATATTGGCACCCGAATAGCGGCCGTTGGCGTTGCGGGGCACCCAACTGGCAGCCTTGCCTGATCGCCACGACTTGTAAGACACATAGCTATCGGTGCGTCGGTCCACGGGTTTGAGGCCTTTGTTCATGGCCTCGGTGTATACGAATAGTTTGAAAGTGGAGCCCGGCTGTCGGCGAGAGGTGACTTTGTCGTAGTTCCAGAAACGGAAGTCGATATCACCCACCCATGCTTTTACATGGCGGGTGTCTGGCTCTATGGCTACAAAGCCGCAATGCAAGAAACTCACCATGTAGCGTATAGAGTCCATTGTCGACATCTCGCGATAGATGGGACCGTCGTAACTGAACAGTTTCACTTGATGAGGCAGGTTCATGTAATAGCGCACGCTGTCCGGCTTGTCGGGGAATTGTTTCTTAAGTGCTTTGTAGCGTTCTGTCTTATGAGAGATATTTTCAATGAACCCTGATATCTCACGATGCTGTGAATCGCGCCAAGGACGCATGCCGCGCCAGTGCTCGTCGAAGAGCCGTTGAAGGTGACGCATTTGCTTGAATGCGGCCTCCTCTGCGTAGCGCTGCATACGTGAGTCGATAGTGGTGTATATCTTCAGGCCGTCGGCATAAAGGTCGAGGTGTTCGTGTTCGTAGCCCATCACCTTGCCGTCCTCGCAGAGTTGGTCTATATAATCCTGCAACTCTGTTCGCATATATGGAGCAATACCGTCGAACGAGCTTTCTCCGAAGTGCTTGATAACGCCCATGGGTATTGCTTTCAGACTGTCTAATTGAGCTTGTGTTGCATGCTCGCCATGAAGTATTATCCCTCCATGGTCGTAGAGGTTTTGCAGTACCACGTTACGTCGCTCAGTAGAACGGGCCGGGTGCCTGCGTGGGTTGTATGAACTGGTGGCTTTGAGCAGTCCGACAAGTGTCGCTGCCTGTTCGTAGGTGAGGTCGTGCGGTGTGGAACCAAAGTATTTGCGTGCTGCAGTCTTTATGCCGAAAGAGTTGGAGCCGAAATCTACGGTGTTGAGGTACATCGTGAGTATCTCTTCTTTCGAGAACGTCATCTCAAGCTTCGTGGCTACAATCCATTCCTTGGCTTTCTGCACTAATATCTTCAGTCCGGGTATGTGGCCGAGAAGGCCGGTGCTATACTGGGTGCGGACACGGAAAAGGTTTTTTGCAAGCTGTTGGGTTATCGTACTGGCTCCGCGCCCGCGGCCTTGCACGATGTCTTTCACTGCCGCGAAGAGTCCGGGTATGTCAACACCATGATGATGGTAGAAACGTTCATCCTCCGTGGCTATGAGAGTGCGCACCATGATAGGGCTTATCTCTTTATACTTCACGGGCGTGCGGTTCTCGTTGAAGTAGCGTCCCATGAGCACGCTGTCGCAAGAGTATATCTCACTGGCCTCCTTAGTTACCGGGTTCTGGATTTCCTTAAAGCCTGGCGAACGTCCGAAAAGCCAAAGGAAGTTGACGTCGACGGCTACAAGTCCAAGCAGAATGGCTATGATGATAGTGCAGAACCATACTACAACACGTTTGTACCATGGTCCTCCGTATGCTTGGCGCAAAAAGGCTTTTAGGCGTTTCATCTATAATAGTTTTTAGGCGTTGGCGGTGTTGTCGGTTATAGCTTTGTCGATGGCGGAGATTATGCTTGTGCATTCATCTGGGTGAAACCATCGTATGTCTTTGTCGTGTGCAAACCAAGTGAGTTGTTTCTTGGCGTACACGCGTGTGTTCTTTTTCAAACGCTCTCGTGCGAAGTCCAGAGTCCATGTGCCGTCGAGCACTTGAAACATCTCTTTGTAGCCTACGGTGTTGAGGGCGTTTTCGTTGCGGTAGGGTAGTAGCGTGCGTGCTTCTTCGAGAAGCCCATCGGCTATCATCTGGTCTACCCGTTCGTTGATACGTTGGAACAACTCTTCGCGTGGACGGTTGAGCCCGATTTTCAATATGTTGAACGGCCTCTGCTTATGTGTTGCCGTGCGGAAGCTCGTGAATGTCTGACCTGTCTGGTAGCACACTTCCAGCGCATGCACTATGCGTTTGGTATTCTTGAGGTCTACGGTGGCGTAATACTCTGGGTCGAGTAGTCGCAACTCTGCAGCGAGCCTGTCGAGACCTTCGTTGGCAAGACGTTGACGCAGTAGCGTGCGCGTCTCGTCATGTATGGTTGGTATGTCGTCTATGCCTTTGCACACGGCGTCGATGTATAGCATCGAACCTCCCGTTAGCAGCAGGGCTTCGTGGCTCTTGAATAGTTCGTCGGCCAACGTCAGGACGTCTGTTTCAAAGCGTGCCGCACTATAGTACTCGTTAATGCCGAGCATCCCGACGAAGTAGTGTTTGACACGTGCCTGTTGCTCTGGCGTCGGTGCTGCGGTGCCTATGCGCAGGTCCTTGTATATCTGTCGGCTGTCGGCATTTATTATTGGACTGCCGATGTGCTCTGCTATCCGTAGGGCGAGCTCTGTCTTTCCTACGGCTGTGGGTCCTAGTAGTACTACGAGCGTTTTCATCGGCTTTAGGGAATAAGCAGGCTATCCTTCAGTGAAGTCGAAACCTTCGAGGTCTATCTCCTCTATGTCGAAGAGCTCGTCGTCGGTAGGCTCCAGTTCGTCGTCGTCGCTGTCGGCTAACGCCGCTGCGTTGAGTTGCGCAAGCAATTCTTCCTTTGTCAGGTTCTCTTCTTTGCCGGACGCGTTAGCTGAGAGATCAGGGGCAACGTTGTCGGTTAGGGTTAGCGGTGGCGGTGTGCCGTGGCTACGTCGGCAGAGCGGCTCGTCGATGTGTTTGCCGTAGCTTATGTGTGTCACTTCGAGCAGGAGGCCGCGATGCTCTTCGTGGTCGAAGATGTATTGGAGCCGTTGTCCTTCGTCGTCGAGCAGGTCACCCAGTTCTACCTCATCCATTGTGTCGTCCTCGAAACTCTTTTCGGGAATGGCACGTTCGCGGCGCCAGCGTTCGTTGCAGAGGTAGAACACTGACGGCTTATGCTGCCCCCACTGACATGCCTTACGTATCAGGCGGTGTAGATCAGCAAATGTGGCATCGGACTCAATCTGTAGTTCGATGGCGAAGTCTTCCACTTCGGGACTTACGACTGTAATGGTGTAGAGCATAAATGTTTAATGTACGAACCCGCGTTTCTTGGTGTCTTCGATAAAATCAAGGATGTATTTGATCTCGTCGGTCTGAGGCAACTCATTCTGGATGGTGGCTATTGCGTCAGCCAACGAGAGACCACCTTGGAAGATTATGCGATAGGCTTCGTGGATGGTGTTGATAACATCACGGTCAAAGCCTCTGCGGCGAAGTCCTACTATGTTCAGACCGCAGTAACTGGCAGGTTCACGAGCGCAGATGGTGTAAGGCACGATGCTTTGCGAGGAGCGTGTGCCGCCGCCGACCATCGTGTAGCCGCCGATGCGGCAGAACTGATGCACGAGGACGCAAGCCGAGAGGATTGCGTGGTCGTCGACGGTTACCTCGCCGGCCAGTTTCGTGCAGTTGCCTATGATGACGTCGTTGCCTACGATATCATCGTGGGCGATATGGCAGCCTTCCATGAGCAGGTTGCCAGAACCGACAACGGTCTGTCCCTTGGCAGCGGTGCCTCGGTTTATGGTTACGTTCTCGCGAATCTTGTTGTTGTCGCCAATGATAGCGAGCGTGTCCTCGCCGCGGAACTTCAGGTCCTGAGGCACGGCACTGATTACGGCGCCTGGGAAGAACACGTTGCCACTGCCGATGCGAGCACCATAAAGAATGGTGACGCTGTTCATCAGCACGTTATTGTCGCCAATCTCGACGCCGCGGTCGATATAGCAGAAAGGTCCTATCTCTACGTTGTCGCCTATCTTGGCTTCAGGGTGTATATATGCTAAAGGACTAATCATTTCTGAATGAAGATTTATGAATAGTGATTAATTAATGTTTCAACTATAGCTTCGCTGACTTTTTTCACGACTCGGCGGTAATGAGTTTCAAGTTTCAGGTTTCAAGTTTCAGGTTTCAAGTTTCAGGTTTCAAGTTTCAGGTTTCAAGTTTCAACTATCAACTATCAACTATCAACTATCAACTGTCACCTGTCAACTGTCACCTGTCAACTGTCACCTGTCAACTGTCACCTGTCAACTCTCAACTAGCCAACTGCTTCCTCAGCAGTCGAGCGAACTGATTGTTAATGGTGTGCCCGGGACGAACGGCCGTGATATGTCCTTTGATGCGACAGCCTACGAGTGCCATGTCGCCGATGATGTCCAGCAATTTATGGCGGGCAGGCTCGTTGTCCCACATCAGGGGCTTGGTCTGGATATATCCTAACTCAGAGGCCTTGCGATGAGGAGCTCCGATGCGGTCGGCAAGGATGTCCAATTCTGCCTGTGTCTTCTCTTGTTCGTAGATGACGATGGCGTTGTCGAGGTCGCCGCCTCGAATGAGGCCGGCAGCCAGCATCATTTCCACTTCACGAACGAAGCAGAATGTGCGGGCAGGGGCTATCTCAGAGCCGAAGAGGCTTATGTCGCCCAACTCTGCTGTCTGGTTGTTAAGCACTTTGCCGGGGAAGGCGATAGTGACGTTAAGGCTGAAATGGTCGCAGGCCTCTATGCGCATTACGGAACCGGACTGCTCGTCTGAGAGTTCCAGGTCATCTGTTATTACAAGATATGAGCGTTCTGCCTCTTGATCCACGACGCCTACTCGGCGTATGTTCTCGGCATAGATCTCTGCCGAACCGTCGAGGATAGGTACCTCGGGGCCGTTCACCTGAATGAGGCAGTTGTCGACGCCGAGGGCAAACAGGGCGGCGAGGGCGTGTTCAACGGTGGAGCAACGCGCATCACCCACAGCGAGGACGGTGCCACGTGTGGTTTCGACGACATTTTCGGCAATGGCCTCGATGATGGGCTGCTCAGGCAGATCGAGACGTTGTATCTTGTAACCGTGATTCTCGGGGGCAGGGTTGAAGGTCACCACGAGGTCTAAACCGGTATGGAGGCCTTTACCTTCCAGCGTAAAGCTGCTGCCTAGGGTTTGTTGTTTTGACATGTATTTTTTTGCGAGCTATTCTCTATAGCTTTTAGTGTTCAACGGATGGATTCGGCTTCTCAACTTTGTAGCTGCTTCTTCAGTTCTTCAACCTCTTTCTGCAGCTGGCGAAGCTGAACGGCCATTTCGGGCAGCGACTTGAAGACTGCTGATGAGCGGGCAAACACCTTGGAATCCATGGCAGGGTAGCCCATCAATGTCTGACCGGGCTTACGCACACTGCCGGGCAGGCCTGTCTGTGCGCCCAAAGTGGTGCGGTCGGCCACGGTGATATGTCCTGCTACGCCCACCTGACCGGTGAACGTGCACCATTCACCAACAGTGGTGGAGCCTGCGATGCCCACCTGTGCGCAGAGCACGGTGTTGCTCTTCACTTCGACGTTGTGTCCCACTTGCACCAGATTGTCAATCTTCACACCGCGGCGTATCACGGTGGCGCCCATCATAGCGCGGTCCACGCAGGCATTGGCACCTATTTCTACGTCGTCCTCAAGTACGGCGATACCTATCTGCGGTATCTTCTCGTACCCTTCTGCCGATGGTGCGAAGCCGAAGCCGTCGGCTCCTATGACAGAACCGGCATGCAGGATGCAGCGGTCGCCCACCTTGCAGTCGTGATAGACAGTGCAGTTGGCATACAGGATGCAGTCCTTGCCAACCTTGGCGCTGGCGCCTACGGTGGCATGTGGGTGCAGTTCGGTGCCGTCGCCTATCTCGGCATTGTCGCCTACTGCGGCAAAGGGAGCCAAGTACACGTCCTTACCGATCTTGGCGGTAGGTGCTACGTAAGCCAGCGGGTCTATGCCCTTGCGCTTGGGTTTCATGCTCTCGTAGAGGGCGAGCAGCTTGCCTATCGCCAGGCGAGGATCGTCGACGCGGACAAGCGTCGGACGCACAGGCTGCGAAGGCTGGAATGTTGTTGGCACGAGTATCACCGACGATTGCGTCTGGTATACGTAAGGCTCGAACTTCGGGTCGTAGTAGAACGAGAGCGCGCCTTCCGCTCCTTGTTCTATCTTAGCGAAGGTATTCACGCATGCCTCGGGATTGCCGTCGACCGTGCCGCCTATGTATTGTGCTATTTGTTGGGCTGTAAATTCCATTATGTTGTTGAGGTCGTTATTTTAAGCGGGTGCAAAGGTAAGTCAAAGAATTCACATATCCTATTCTCAGGCTCACTTTTTACGCGTGTTAAGTCTTTTTAGGTATTAAAACCGCCTTTTCTGCGATTTTTATCTGCGTTAACACTCTGTGGAAATCTCTTTTACCAAGTATGCCGCAGTACCGTTAATGTTGGTCTTGGCTACGTGGTGATTGCGGGCTTGACCGGTAAGCCAACGTCCTAAATACTGCAATCCGCTCTGGCTGTATTTGTAGCCGCTTCGCCTTGTAATCCTTCTTGCTATGTCAGTAACTTTCATCTTAGCAGAGCCTTCTATTGCGTCTGTCAGAAGCTCAAACGAATCGAGCAACTGGCTGACCTCGGGCCGCAATGTCATGTAGTTGGCGTTGTAGTTTTCGATCTCGTTTACCTCCGCTGGCGTGAAATAGTAGTTGCGCCCATGCTCCAATTCGCTTAAGGCCTGGGCGTAAAGCTCTGGATAATAAAATCTTGGTCCTGTGTTGATTGCGGCTCCGCTGCGAATGTCGGCAACGATGAAACGACGTGAGCCTGACGGATCGTTGAGCACATCGCTCAGATTGGTGGTGGCGATGAACGATGCGAAACGTGGCAGGTTTTGAATCGTGTTGCTGTAGGGACGACGACCTTTTACATTACTCTTCTGGATTAGATTCTTAAGAAAACCTTGTTGGATTCTTTCGCTTATCTGATTGAACTCGTCAAGGTTGATAAGCAGACTTGTCGATAGCATCCGCTCCACGTCAAGCTTGCTCGAGAAGTCGACCAGCTCACGATAACCTGCCTCGCGCAGCTCGGGAGGCAGTATCAGCTGTCCGAAGGTGCTCTTTCCACACCCCTGAGGACCTATCAGCAGTGGCACCGCGGCATTGCCGTAGATGGTGTTCCAACCGTCCCATTGAGCTACCATGCCCAGGAACCACGTGTGAAACCACTCGCGCCACTTCGGGTTGCGACAAGGGACTCGGTCGGCCAACATGCCTATGTAGTCGGTCTTTCCGTCCCAACAGCCTTCCACCTCACGCAGGTAAGCCCGGGCGGCGTTGTAGTTACGGACCAGCGTGGAACCGAGGTAGCGTTTCATGTCGCGGTCATAGACCTCTATGCCATTGTTGTGACAAGCCTGTATCATCGTGTTCATCGTCCTCACGTCCAGCGCTCTGAAGGTGTACGAAGCCGAGTTGTTAGGCCGCCATTCCACGCCATTGGTAAGCTCGTTGTAGCGCAGATCATAATGCGCTGTCATGAACTCCTGCAACCGTGCATTAAGCATCTGCATCGTGCTACCTGTGCTGCCCTTACCGCGGCTTTTCTTGCCCTTGCTGTCAAGTTCGGTGTATACGCTTTCCACCGTTTCGCGTATCTTTTCCCTGCCAAGGTCATACCAGTAGGTGGTCACGATGGCCTGGCGTATGGTCTGTTCTAATGGCAAGGCCTCGGCGTAAGCAGCCTCGGCCACAGCGTTGAGCTCCTCTTCAGGTGTGTAATCGCGACTGCTTTGCTCGATGGCTTTGGCAAAAGCTGTGGCGAAGCGCCGGCGGGCATTGCTCTCGTTGGCCTGACTGGGGGCGTTCGATGTCGGACCGTATTCGTGTGCTGAGTCATCGCTCCTCTGCGAACTGCTCATCACCTCACTCAGGCTCAGCATCACAGGCATGGCTTTGTCGTTGTAATAGGCCGTTGGGTCATATGTCCAGCGGAAACAGTCCTGAGGCTTGGCTTTTCGTGGTTTAAGCGTCCGTTGCAGTAGGGTGGAGTAGACGCGTGCCGTTTCCTCGTACAGTTTTGAGTGGAAGGCATTGATGGCATCGTCGCGTGTTGGCAGACTGTTGTCGTCGAGCGTACCGCGCACTAATATCTTCACTGTCAGACCACTGGAACCGATGAACGTGGCAAGCGTCGTGGGCCATGCCGCCGCTTTGGCTTTGATGGCAGTTGCCTCTTGCGGGCTGGTGATATTGTTAACATCAAGGATTGTCACGCCCGTATATCTTGTCTGGGCGCTTCCGTCGCGCTTGCGTTTCACCACTTCGCCCGGGCATATGCGGGGCAGTCGGTCTATGTCCCTCCAATGAAACAACGGTGGAAGGTCGCGAACTTCACGTCGCAACGCTTCCACCGTCAGCCTCCTCTTACTACTCCCTTGGATTTCCTTAATGATCTGATCCAAGTCCAAGATGCTGGTCCTAATTTTCTTACTCCTTATCGTCTTAATGTATATTGTGCACTGTAAGCTCTCAGTTTTTCCCATATTTTCTTCTTCTAATCCTCCTTTTCTGCTGCAAAGATACATCTATTTATTCATTCCACCAAATATTTTCATCACTTTTTTCAGTTATAATGCAAAATTCTTGCATTTACTTTGCTTTTGTACCTACATATTACAAAATTTTGCATTAATAACACCTACAATATATTTATCTAATAACCAATAAAATATACTATTTTTATATGACTATAGCCACTATTTCATATTTCTTTGTTATATATTTAGATATTTTCAATCAACACTCCCCTAAATCTACCCTCCCTCATAACCCTTTAACGACCGCGTTACTCACATTTATCCCCTCAATCATCTCCTCCCTCACTATCATAAACATCCAGTCCTTATGCTCGTTCGGTCGCGACCGAACAACCGGCAAGCCCAGCTGCATAAACGAATACGTCCAGTCATATTCGCCTTCACGTCCTATTGTATTCGCCTTTATGACCGTTCATCTTCGCCTCTATGACCGTTCGTATATGCAATTACGTCCGTTCGTGTTTGTCTCTATGTCCGTATAAGCTTTTCACTCATCCCCCACCGGGGGATTATAGGGGGCCTTATCTGCCAAATTAGGCCAACCTTATACCCGCATTAGGTCGTCCTAATCAGCAAATAAAGCCGGCCTTGTTATCCTACTCGGCCAGCTTCATTTTGCCATAATCAATTGATGTAATCAACAACAAAATATCAACCCTGCATACCACGATCCATTCCCATGACTTATGCAGTTTTGATTTTTTTTCTAAATATCTCAAAACACTCCGACATCCCGTTTCCCGCTACAGCACTGGCTTTAGCGGCCTTTGGAGTGTCGGAGTGTTTGGAAACTTTTATTCATTTTCTTGTTTTTGCCAGAGAATGACACCCAAAAGTGCACCGACTGGTGTTACACCACTTGGTGCACATTTCTTTAATGAAAAAATGTTCAAAAGTTGTTTGTGAAAAGTAAAAATATCAACCCCGCACATGCCAGATGATGGCTGTACGGGGTTGATAGTAATCAATCCATCTCATAACACTCCGCATGATTCACAACCCTCCAGGCCTTTGCAGTAGCGGCTTTCGGGATGTCGGAGTGTTTTGAAACTTTTATTTTTTTTGTTCTAGATCTTGCGTTCTTTCAGGATCCTTATGCTTTCTGCTGAAGTATGGTGGCCATCTGCTGCTGCACTTCGTGAGCCTTCTCGCCTGCTACTTCGGCAAAACGCTCGGAGCTGTCGGCGTAGATGATGGCGCGGGAGGAGTTGACGATGAGGCCGCAGTGGTCGTTCCAACCATACTTGCACACTTCTTCCAGCGAACCGCCCTGGGCACCGATGCCGGGAACAAGGAGGAAATGGTCAGGGGCGAGGCGACGGATGTCAGCGAAGGCTGAACCTTGGGTGGCGCCGACGACGTACATGAGGCAGTCCTTGCTCGGACCCCCTCCCCGCTCCCCCTCAAGGGGGAGAGTGGTTTGTATTTGAGTGGGTGTTCCCTTATCCTGAGACGCCAGGAGGTTTTTAACCCATTCCTGGCTGCGAAGAATCACTCTTTCATAGAGCTGCGTTGGCTTACCTGTTTCTGGCTGGTGACTACTCTCCCCCTTGAGGGGGTGCGGGGAGGGGGTCTGGGGCTTTATGGTGGTCTTTTGGAAATCCTCACTACCCTTATTGCTGGTCAATGCCAACAGGATCACCCACTTGCCTTCATAGCCTAGGAAGGGTGTGACGCTGTCTTCGCCCATGTAGGGGGCTACGGTCACGGCGTCAACGTCCATCTCTTCAAAAAAAGTACGCGCGTAAAGCTTGCTTGTGTTGCCAATATCACCGCGCTTGGCGTCGGCGATGATGAACTGGTCGGGGTAATTCTCACGGATATACTTCACTGTCTGCTCGAAGGCTATCCATCCTTTCACACCGTGTGCCTCGTAGAAGGCGAGGTTGGGTTTGTAGGCGATGCAGTAGGGTGCCGTTGCGTCGATGATGGCCTTGTTGAATTCGAAGATGGGGTCGAATCCCTCTTCCTTCGCAGCCCGTTCAAGGAGGTGCTGCGGCACTTTCTTTAGATCCGTGTCGAGTCCTACGCAGAGGAAGCTCTGCTTCCGCAGGATATTCTCGTAAAGTTGTTCGCGTGTCATAGTCGATAGTATTTTTATTCATTGATTTGGAGTCCTTTTGTCAGCATGTAGCCAGTGATGTTCAGCTTTGGCTCGGAGACGCCGGAGACGCGTTTGCCGTTATCGTAGACCGCTCCTCCGTAGAGATTGAATTGCTGGAGGTAGAAGAGGTTGGTGGAGGATTTAGTGGGCAGGGGAACGAGGTCGTTCATGCGTTGGCTCAGCGCCTTTAGCGCTTTGAGGCTGACGAAGACGGTGTCGGTGACAGATTCGTTATTAGCTTGTTTGACAGGCACTTCAAAAGTGTCTTGGCTGAGGTCGACGAGGTATTCGTGGCATACGACGTCCTCGTACAACTCCGTGTAGCCCTCGGGGATATGGAGGTGGTTGAAGTTGGCAGCACCATAGAGGTTGTTCATATTGTCGAGAACGATGCTATCGCCTGCTTCGCTGATGTATTGTCTGAAGAGAATGAGCTCTGGCTTCTGGGTCGCTAACGGTTCGATTGTTTCAGAGTTGAAGGTGCTCTCGAGATAGCTGAGCTTGGAGCTGATGCGGTTCTGCTCCTCTTGTGGCAGCGCTTTCATGAGGGCATCGTAGCGGCTGGCATTCAGCGGCAGGTCTGTCACTTTCGCCTGCTTGAGCGCGTGTTCCACTTGTTTAAAGAGGACGTTGCGTGTGAGGCTTGTGTAGTTGATAGGTAGCGCCGATGTGAGCAGGAAGAGGGCTGCGAAGGAGATGGGTATCCAATGGATGCGACGTGCACGGCTGATGAAGATGCCGAGGCAGACCGCGTAGAACCAGGCGTTCAGGGTACCCAGATAGAGGCGTGCGATGGTGATGCCGTAGTCTGAGAAGCGGCGTACGATGCCGACGGTCATGAGCAGCAGCAGCGGTGTCAGGATGAGTGGCAGCCATCGCGCTACGGCGTGGTCGAAGGGCCGGTTCTCGGCGTGACGGGTGGGGTAGAGACCGAACTCAATGGCGACGAGACCCACCATCGAGGCGATGACGAGCCACGACACCTGTCCGTTCGGCAGTTCCCAACGCGCAAGAATCTGTACGGCGTAAATGAACAGCACGATGATATACAACGCTTCGAGCGGCAGGAAGAGATAGCGGAAGACGCCTGCGAGGAAACCTGAGCGCAGCGGCTCACGGTCATGCTTCTCATCGCCATTTGGAATGCGACCCAAGAACAGCAATGCAGGAAGGTAGCCTGCGACGAGTGCGCCTGTGACGGCATACCATTTCCAGCCGAGGCTGACGCCGAACAGCCACTTCATCGAACTGAGCAGAAGGCTGAGGCCGCCCCAAAGCACCATGCCAATGAAAACACAGATGACTATGCTCGAGATGACGCTGAAAGCGAAGGTCCACGAAGGGATATCGTTGTGTTCGCGGTTAAACGACAGGAAAAACACCGTCAGCATCAGCGCCAGGATGGCAGAGGCGTGCATGAGGAACGTCTCGTAGCCATGTCCTCCCTGTCCGAAGTTAATATGGTAGAGGTAGATGGCATCGGCGAGGAGTATGGCATATGATATGGCATGCACCACCCAGTCCTTGCGCGTCCACTGATGCTCCTCGCTCCATAGCTTGAGCGATAGTGACAGCACGAAGCCGACGGATAGGAAGTAGACGATGGCGCCCGCGAGTTGGTCGGCCTTCGGTTCGGCCAATATGACGAAAATGGCATACGCCGCGAGTGCTGTAGCGAAGGCTGCTGGGGCGGGGAAGCGCAGGAAGCATGTGCGTACCGCCATAGAGAAAACATGTGTTAACTTCATTTATCTGTAGCTCTTGCGGTCGAGCTTGCCGTTGAAAGTTCGTCGAATGGAGCCAACGGACTCATAGAGAGCCGGAATCTTGAATGTCTCGAGTGACTGCTTGAGGTGTAGCGCTATGCTACGTTTGTCCAATGTGCAGTTGTCTTTGAGCACTACCAATAGCTTCAGTGCTTGTCCCGTGATGACATGAGGAACGGGTATGCATATACAGTCCTTGACGTCGGGGTGGGATAGGGCGGCCTCTTCGATTTCTGTAGGCGACACTTTGAAGCCCCCTACATTAATCAGATCGTCTTCTCTTCCTAGCAGGTGCAGACGTCCCTCACTGTCTATTTCTCCCAAATCGGAGGTGTATATGGCACCATCGCGTAAGATGGAGGCCGTACGTTCGGGATCTGCTACATAACCACTCATGATTGTCTTGCCGGAGACAACGATCTTGCCATCGTCAAGATGAACGCTAGCGTTGAGCATAGGGCGACCTATACAAGCCTCAAGGTACTTGCCATCATTAAACTGGTATGTGCAAGCACATCCTATCTCGGTACCGCCATAGGTGTTATATAGCCGCGAGTCAGGCAATACGCTGCTCAGATGTTGCATGTCTGCGCTGGAAATCGGAGCCGCTCCCGTCTCAATGAAATCTATCAGGTGAGCAACCGCATGCAGCTGTTCGGCTGAGAATTGAAGCAGCATACGTATGCTGGATGGTACGAGGAATGTTGCAAAGTGTTTGTAGGGAAGTGTGAACACCTGGAAAAAGGCATTCATGTCACGCAAGCCATCGAGTACACACAATGTTCCACCAACGGTCAGAATAGGATGAATCTTAAAGAGCGAGGCAATGTGATTAAGGGGACCACTGACAATGAATACGAGTGCAGGATGAAAGTTCATTTCTTTGATGAAATTATCTGCACAAGCTGCCAAACAGGTTTGTGAGAGCATCACACCTTTTGCCTGTCCCGACGAACCTGTGGTATAAAGCGTATCGCAAATATCATCGGCAAACTGGCACGCCTCCACTTCATCCTTGACCTTGTTAAGGACTTCGTCAGATACAGAGTGTTCCAATGGAACAGCAACAGCATGTAGCAGGTGTATTGCACAGTAGGTGACGATGAAACGAGCATCCTGACTGGCACGAAACACATACGGACGATGACTTTCCACCCCGCTGTTCCTTAAACATTCAGCACAATCGACGATGTCTTTCCAGAGCTGTCCATAAGTAACTTGATCAGGACCGCATACTATAGCGCATTTATCGGGTATGTTCTGCGCGTGTTCACGTAAATAATCTTCCAGCGTCATAATTATTGCATTTTTGATTCGACCAATCGCACCAAGGCATCGAGTGAGATGAGATTTTTGGGTGTTGCATCCTGCATAGTCAGCTGAATGGAATACTTTTGGCTAAGGATTATCATGATGGTGACAACTCCCAAGGAATCGAGTTCCGAGAAAAGAAACTCAGAATCAAAATCAACCATTGGAAGTGCCTCCGACAAAAGTGCCTTGATTTCTTCTTTCATTCTTTCTTACTTATTATTGGGTTGGCATATATCCCAAGGAATATATGGCGTAGCGTGTCGGTATCACTGATGCCTAAGGTGTTGAGCTTCTCCATGTGCTGCAGGAATGCTTGTCGTTGTTCCTCGCTGTAACGGTCGGCAAAGGTGTTGCTACCTTCAAGTAAGTCGTAAGCTATATAGTTGTTGGGCGTGAGTTGGTAGGCGCCGATGATGCGTTGGTCAATCAGTCGCGCCACAGCACGGTTAAAGTCAGACCCACACCCCGCTCCTGTGTTGGAAGAAAGCTCTTCCTTGAAGAGTTGTGAGAGTTCGGCAGCGGTGATGACAGGGCAGAAGGTGATGTGTACGGAGCCCTTGGGCTGCATAATGCCAGTAATGATGCTGTTGAGATCCTCGCCGGGCTGTTTGATATACTTGGTGTCGCGGCTGAGGTATAGCTCGCGTGCCTTGAGCAGGTCGCAGCTCTCCCATTCGTAGCTGATGCTCACGGGTACGATATTGAGTTCAGCCAATGCCTCCACGGGTTCTTTGGGTCGGCTCATTCCGAACATCTTGATGATGCCCTGGTCGGTCTGGTCAATACCGTCCTTTGTACGCCCGTTTCGCTGAGCTATCCAAACGCTTTGATGCTTCTCTGTTATACAGTAGCGTATGTATTCTGATAGGTGCAGCGATGAATGGTAAAACTCGCGAGGCGAGCCGCCACGTTCAACACGGAACATCTTATTTGCCTTGCCTATATCTATGACAAGCTGCGTGCTCATGAGGTTAGCTCCGAACGTTATTTCCGATGTTTCATGCCCGCTTTGGTAAAGGACGTATTGCAAGAAGCAGGCATCAAGCATAATGTCGCGGTGGTTGCTTACGAAAAGGTAGCGCTTAGCCGGATCAAGAGCATCGATACCTTCAAAGGTGAAACTGGTGGTGCTACGAGTTATCACTTGCTCATTGACACACCTCATGACTTCTAATTGGAAGTCACGAATGGTTGTGAACTGACGCATTAGCTGTCTGACTTTCTCTATGTCCTGACCTGGATAAACATACTGAGCCAAGAGCGGGAAATGCTCGCTTTGGGCTATACGCTCCATGGCTTCTGGAATTTCTTCGTCGTAGAACGGACGTATGTCATCGAATTTACTCATATTATGAAGATTAAAAAAAGTGAACTATTTGCCGAAGGTCGTATATTGTGTCTCCAGCCAATCTGTGAATGCCTCTTGCCAATGTTTTGTCTCTTCAGAGAACTTTTCGGCTGCGGCACCAAAGCCATGACCTCCATGCTCATAAATAATATATTTATGCGGCACATTGTTTGCCGTGAGAGCACTGTCAAGGAGTACACTGTTCTCCCACTTGACGATGGGATCGTCCATGCAGTTGATTAGGAAAACAGGTGGGCAGTCGTAAGGGATGTGGAGTTCCAATGAAAGTGAGTCGCACATAATCTGACGGTGAGTGGGATACTCGCCTATGAGGGCATTACGGCTGCGTTTGTGCACATAGGGTTTCTGCATAGTCACGACTGGATAGATGGCGGCAACGAAGTCTGGACGGAGGTTGGTGCTGTGGCTGATGCCGAGTGGCGTGAGGAAATCGGTAGAAGCGTAGGCCGCAGCACTCATGCATAAATGACCGCCAGCGGAGAATCCCATGACACCTAGTTGCTTCGGATTTATGTTGAAGTGAGCGGCGTGCTCGCGTACATACTGGATTGCACGCTGGATGTCGCAGAGGGCATCGGGGTATTTATGGCCGCGTGATATGAGTCGGGTATGGAAAACATATGGACCTATTCCCAGAACGCGGTATTTCAACAAAAAAGCAGCTATGCCCTTCCCTTGCAGCCACTCAGCAACACAAGTACCCTCAGTTTCGTAATCGTGCCAACAGTAACTGCCACCTGGGCATACGATAATGGCTGGGGTAGGGTGGTGGCCGTTGAGATTTATTGAAGAGTCCGACATCCCATTGGGCAAAGTGGAAAGTTGAGATGGAAGATAGGGCACAAGGGTGACGTCATTGGCCCGGACAGGAGTGTTTTCCCACAAGCGTAGAAAAGGGCTTTGCCCTTGAGCCACGAAGGCAAGGGCATTCAACCATAAGCAGATGAGGGCATGACGTTTTAAATTCATTCTTCGAGACTAAGGACGCGGTGGACTTCTTCTGTGGGTAGCTGCGTGTAAGCAGGACGCTCGCCACTGAAATCAACGCGGAAGTACTCTTCGTCGTAGAAAGAGAGTTTTGAATTAGTGTTAGGGGTACATTCAAGATAAATGATGTCCGAAAGGTTAAGCCCTTTGGCTTCGCATATCTGCTCAGCGAGACTACGGCCAGCATAGGTAACACTGGTTCCGGGGTTCTCTTGGTACATCTCTGTGACGATGACGTAAGTCTGACCTTCGATGGTGCGTATCTTCAAGCCGCAGGCAGAGGGCATATCCCACTGTCCGCGGAACTCGAATATTTCGTCGTAGTATTCTTGCGGGACTTTCATGAAAGTAGAAAAGTTAAAATGAGATATTAAGCGGTTTTTTAAACGTTGACATTGCGCTTAGAGCGGTCCACGGCTTTTCCGAAACTCCGGTTCATGAGACGACGGTCACGAGGACGATAAGTCCCTTCGTTCATTTCGCGCAGGACAACCTGACAGAAGAGGTTGAACATCTTGGCTTCCTGTGACTCGTCCTTGTAGAAGCTGGCCCATGCATAGTCATAGAGTTCCTGAAGGCGTTCAGGAGACATGTGTTTGGGTTGGAAAACGACCTGACCGGCATTGTAATGATCCCAGTCGAAGTCGAAGATGCGTCCCTGACGCAACAGGTCGTCGTATCCCTTGGTATGTGGGAAGGGCGTCATGACGGTGAACTCTGCTAGGTCTAGGTCTATCTCTCCGAGAAAATCAATTAGGCGTTTGATATCATCTTCCGTTTGGTTATCTAACCCCAGTAGGATGGTACCTTCGACGCCGATTCCGTTATCGTGGTACCGTTTTATGCGTTCTTTTATATAGTCGCTGGTGTCGAAAACGGCTTGATATACATACCACGCACCTGCTTTGGCTGCAAGATCGAGTATCTCAGGGTCGTCCTCAATGGTATGACTGATCCATTTCTTCTTCAGTGGTGCTATGGCCTTGAACAGTTCACGTTCCCATTCTTTGTTCTGCGCGAGTGAGTTGTCAACGATGAAGAGGCGGTTGTTGTCTATGCTCGCCATATCCTCAACAACCTTGTCAATGGGACGTGGGCGGAACTTGCGGCCTCCGAGGTAACTGACAGCGCAGGGGTAGCAGCTGAAGCGGCAACCTCGGCTGGCATGGAACAGGTCAACCATGGGCACTCCTTTGTGATTGTACAACTCACGTTTGTAAAGGTCGCGGCGGCAAGGGCCTACATCCTCAATGGGCGGCATCTGCCCCATATAGTTATACACTTTCTTCAGCTCACCACGCATGAAATCTTGCATCACTTGTTCCATGCGCCCTTCGCTCTCGCCTAGAAAAAGGCAATCTACATGGTTAACCATGTCCTCGGCGTGAAGCATTGATGAGATTCCTCCCGCCATAACCTGTTTGCCACGCTTGTGATATTCATCGGCAATGGCCCAACCGCGCTTGACCTGTGTGGAAAGCATCATTGACAGGGCTACGATGTCGCAAGGCTCATCGAAGTCGATTTCCTCAACGTTCTCGTCGGTAAAAGATACATCAACGTACTCGGGCAATGTGGCCGCGAAAGCCACAGGTCCATGAGGTGGAAGATTGAAAGTCGTCTGACCGCGCAGTTTCTGCCACTTCGGGTAGATCAGTTTCATTTTAATAGTGTCCATAATAGAGTGTATAAGAGGTTTATAATACGTTTCCTAAAGTTTGCTGTTACAATAATCATTGATCCTGTTGACAACGGTATTCAACCCAAGTATGCACTCTATGGTGTTGATAGCCGTGAGGGGGACCCCGCAAATGCCATGCAGATTAACACATTGGCCGGATAGCAGGAGGTTACGAATCCGAGTAACAGGTGAAATCAGGGTGCGTGCCGGATCCAATCCGTCCTTGCTATAGCCGTAAAGAGCTCCTTCTGGAGAGCCGTAGTAGTCACGAATGGTTAATGGGGATGCTGTGGTGTAGCTCTTGATGCACTTGCGGATATTGGGAAAAACACGTTCGAGTTTGTCGATTATGCGTTCTGCCTGTTCACGCTTCCATGCTTCGTAATCTGCCCCCCTATGACCGACTGTGCTATTTTCCCAGCGTCGCACCTGTTCGTAGTTCATGATGCAATTGATGGTCATGCGCACTGCCCATGGTCCTTGGTTTTCGGTGGGGGGAGTGAGGTACATGATACCTCGAGGCCAGGTAGCAGGATCATATTCATCGTAGCTCCAAATCTGTCCGTAATCATCCTGAATGTAGCCTGTATGGTTTATATACGGGAAGCTTTCCGGCTTAAACGCAAGGTAGAGGATGAATGCCGAATAGGTCACAGGTGCTTCGGTAAGACGACTGACATAACCACGAGGTAAAGCACCCTCAGTGAGAAGTGGAAATAGTGTTTTGATGTGGATAGTAGAAATATAGTAGTCGGCACGGAACACCGAGCCAGATGTGGTCTGGACGCCCTCCACCTGTTTGTCAACGACATTGATGGAGCTTACGGCTTGGTTGGTCAACACCTCTCCACCATGCTCATAGATGACGCTGAGCAGCAACTCTGCCATGTGTTGGCTGCGACCGCGGAAATGATATTGCCCACTAATGTAAAGCACATTGATAAGAGCGTGGACATATGCCGGGGTATGTCCCGGCACACCGCCATACATAGGATTCATATAAGCCAACAAGTCACGCAACCGATAATCGGTGATGAAATCAGCAATAAACTCGTCAGCCGGTTGCATAAACCGATCGCTGTGGACAGTAAAAACGTTAACTGTAGGACGCAGATAGAAGATATCCACTTCCTCAGTGAGGTCATAGCAAGCTTGCAGATACCTGCGTATGTTGTCGCTCTCGGCAGGGAAATAGCGACAGAGGGCCTCAGTGAAGGCTTCACGACCTTGCGGCAGACGGTAATTATCGCCTGTGGAGAGATAGGTGACTTCGTCCATGCAGTCCATGTCGCAACGTTCGATACGCAACTGGTTCATAATGCCCAGGTACTCAAAGATGCGCCGGACGGATCCTCCTTCAGAAAAACCTCCGAGGATGTGCATCCCTGTCTCATAATATACACCTTGGCGGGTAAAGCTTTGTAGTCCACCGCCTATGTTGGGATTTTTCTCGAGCACACGTACGCGGAAGCCTTCACGTGCCAGCAGGGCACCTGTTACCAAGCCTCCGAAGCCGCCGCCTATGATTAATGCGCTTTTCATTGATTAGCTTTGATGATGTTTTGATAAAGATATTCTGTGCCGAGGATGTCGGAACAGGTGACAACAGTACCCACCAGAACGCCGAGAATACCATGAGAGTTGATGTTCTGCCCTGTCAAGAAAAGGCCCGGCAACTTGGTGCGCTGAGGCACATGCGATGACACGCCGAGACTGATGTCGCGGGCTATGCCATAGGCACTGCCTTCCGGAGTTCCCGTATAATTGAGGTAAGTAAGTGGTGTGGATGTATAGTAATGCCTGATACATTGCCGTATATTGGGAAACGTCCGCTCGACGCTGTCGATAAGGCGCTCTGCCCGTTCACGCTTGAACGTCTCGTATGCCTCACCCCGATGTCCGACAGAAGTGGTGAGCCATGGGGACATCTCTTCGAAACGCATATAACTGAGAATGACACCTGCACGGGCATAACAAGGGTTGGGCTCATGGCAGAAGTGCATGTATAGATAACCACGAGGCCAGTCGCCGAACGTGTAATCTTCACAAGCCCAGGGCGACACGCCTTGACGGTAAGCATAATAGTTGCTGTTCATGTAGGGCATGGCATCCTCCTTGAAATCGAGGTATACGGAGAAAATGCCTATAGTATTGGGCAAGGAGGCCATACGCTTACGGAACGCTGAGCGGATGAGCGTACTGTCAGTCATGGCAAGCGTAGGGACTGGATGAATGGCGCTGATGACGATATCTGCCTCGTAGCTATTGCCGTCGGCAGTAGATACGCCAACTACGCTAGCATCGTTGGAAAGAATCTTGACAACCTTACAGCGCGTCAGCACCTGCCCGCCATAATGTTCCAGTTTACGTTGTAACGCCTTTCCGATATTGTCACTGCCTCCCACCACGCGGAAACTGCTCTGATTATAGAAATCGGCTATGAAGGCGTGAGTTGAGAACGGTGTTTTATCTTTGCGGGCAGCATAGAGTGGCAGATTACCGACAAGCACATCGCGCAATGTGGGATCGGCGATGAGTCCGTCGATTACTTCGTTGATGCTTCGCAACTGGTACTCTGTGCTGATGGCGTTATCGGCATTATTAGTATCGAGGGTATGGAGGCTGGAGGCTTGTGCGACACGCTCCACACATTCCACATACCGGCGAATGCCTTCCGCCTCTTTTGGGAAATAGTCCGTCATCTTAGTGATGAATGCCTCTTTACCGTTGGGGAAGCGGAATTCATCATTGCCCAAACGGACGATATCGTAAGCATCCCGGTCCAGCTCCTGAAGCCGAATATCTCCGTCGATCTCCAAAAAACGCAGTAAACGATAAAGTGTCTGCCCAGGCCGGGCACTGCCTATGAAGTGCATCCCTGTCTCGAATTTCACGCCGCGGCGCTCGAAGCACTGCAGACAACCGCCTATCTGAGCCTCCTGCTCGAGGATGGTGACATCAAAGCCTTCCCGGGCGAGAACGACGCCTGTGGAAAGGCCTCCAAGACCGCTACCTATGATGATACACTTCTTCATGCTATTTGGAAACGAAGATTTGGCAAATGAATATTGACGTTACGTGCAACAGCTATCTTGTCGGGATGTGGGTCTATTGCCAACACCTGAACATCGGGATGTACCAGCGCAAAGACGAAAGCAAACTCTCCCTGACCACAATTGGGAATAACGCACTCATCGCCCTCGTGCCATTTGTCTATCTCGCCGGCTTGAATCTGAATCTCCCTGAGACGCCGTAGAGCCTCGCGTTTCACGCCCACCTCTTTATACAGATATTGGTAGCGGACGTATGGCAGAACGGCTTCGGTTTTCTCCTGCTCACGGCGCAATGCGGCGTAGCGACTGACGAAGAAGCGATGGAACTCATGTGTCAGGGCACGTGCATCCTTCTCAGCAAATTGGTCAGGACTGATGCGTTTGCCAATTTCCATGTGCATCTTCCCACGACGGAAAGCCAATTCGTCCTTGGGAAGGACATGGCCTAAACCCGTGAGGACAATGGGCAGTATGTCTACATGGTGAACCTTGGCCATGTGGAATGCCCCCTGATGGAACCGATGAATGTTACGGTCCTTGGAACGCGTGCCTTCAGGAAAGGTGATGACACTATAGCCACGGCTCAACAAATCTGCCACCCTGTCGTGGATGTTGTCAACGCCTTCGCTGACGGGATAGAACTCTGCGGCACGGAGGATGAGGCTGTATAGCGGGTTCTTCCACACCCATTCCTTAGTTAAAATGACAACTTTGGGTGCTATGCTCAGCACGGCCATCAGGTCTAGCTGCGACTGGTGGTTGCACACGATGATGGCCGGCCGTTCAAGCTTCTCGTCATAGGGATTGCTGACGCTCCACGTGGTGCCAGGGACGTGTTCGATACAGAACCGCGATATACGGCATAGCGTACGATGAAAAAACAGTTTCTTGCGCTCGGTGTAAGTGCCGATGTGACTCCAAAGGAAGGCAAAAATCTGATAGGCACTTGCCACAACGAGATAAAACACTGATGCAAAGACCGTGAAGACAATACGCTCCAAGGTAAGAGGTACCTCACGGGGGGCGCCACCCTCAGTAGTAATCCAACGGAATACGAGAGGAGGCAAGTAGAAAGCCATCAGCACCACGGTAAACATCCCTATGATGACGACCTCCCCCAACGAGTGCATAGCAGGATGCCGGGCAAGGATGAGCGATCCGATGCCAATGAACATGAGCAATGCAGATAGAGCGACGCTGTTTTTATAACTCTTCAGGACGGGGCGTCCATAGGTGTGTTCATAGACAAGGCCTTCAGTGATGAAAATGGTGTAGTCATCACCTTGACCAAAGATAAATGTGGCAAGGATGATATTGACAATGTTGAAATGGATGCCGAGCAGCTGCATGATCCCAAGAATCCATAGCCAGCCCACGGCCAAAGGCAGGAAGGACATCAAACTCAGTTCCAAGCTCGCCATTGACAACCAGAGGAAGAAGAATACTACGAACCCACAAACGAGTCCGATATAGTTGAAATCGTCAGAGAGCGTTGTGGCTAAAGACGATTGCACATCGCTGCCATCAAACATGAAGCCGAGGTCTGTGAATCGTTGTCGCCATGCCAGTTTCTCAACCTCAGTCAAGGGATGAGAAGGTCGGACATAATTGACAACACGACACTTACCGGCCGTATCGTCAGTAAGAAGGAACGGCGCCCCCACCACAGCACTAATAGGTTGGAAGAAATTAACGTCCTGTGGCTCGAAGGACTTCGCCAAGGTTGACATGAATGGCTCAAAAGCACGCGCCGAGAAGCCCATGGAACGGCCTTCGTCCGGCAGATATGTAGTGAAAAGAAGCTTGTGCCTGTCAACGAAAGCATTCCAGCGTTGAATGGCCTCTGCCTGCTGTCGCTGTGAAGGAATAACACCAGTGATACCGCGTACGTTCATTCCTGCAGCTTGAAGACTGTCTGCCATAGTCTCACTTTTTTGAAGAGCTGCTTCGGGCGTAGATGCCTCTGCAACTGCCAACAGCTCAGTTCCGGTTTTGGTCTCCAAACCGACATTCAGAAGCGCAAGGTGCTGACGTTGCTCAGCAGTCATATAGTTGATATGCTGCAAGTTAGTATCGAAAGTTGTTTGAAGGCTGAAATAGCCGAGGACGCAAGTGATGGTTAGCATCACCAAAAAGAACCAAAGAGAATGACTTATGCCTGTCAGGCGTTGCCGCCATAGGGTAACAAATGGTAAGGCGCATCTATCGCTGCCTTGCGAAGCGTTGACGGAAGATCCAACGGGAACACCGACTGGCTCGCGGCAGGAACCGGTGGACGCTTTCGTCCGTGGTTTCGACACCAGGGCTGGCAAGATGGTGAGAACGAAAAGGATAGTGCCCATAAGCACCAAAGCGCCGAGGATGCCGAGATCGCGCATCGCTTCAGAATCCATCCATGCTAAACAGGCGAAGGCACTGACAGTGGTAATGTTACCTGTGAGCAACGGCGGCACTATATCGGCAAGAACCTTGCGTTCATCGGGCTCATGCCGACGGTGGTCAAGATAGTGAAGAGGATAGTTGGCTGCAATACCAATCAGAACACATGCCGTACCCAAAACTATGACCGAGAGCTCATGATGGTAAATACTCATTACGCCTATGGCTATGGCATAGCCTGTAAGAATGGAAACTACCATCCACAAGATGTCGCTCACACGTCGGAACACATACCAAAGCACGAGCGCTATCAAGAGGATGCTGAGCAATCCGGCAATAAGACCGTCAGTCTTGATGCGGTCGGCATTAGTGACGGCTATGAGCGGAGCACCGATGGCCGTGACATGAACTGAAGGGTGCTTCTGAACGATCCGCTTTGCGGCTGCGTCCATAAGAGCATTCAATTCTCGGTTCTTGCCACTTTCGCTAGAGCCAAATGGACTTACGATGAATCCGATGCCAGCTTGATGGTCGTTGGTGAAAATGTAACCTTCTTCAACCTCATAGCCATCGTTGTCACGTAATGCCTGCAACCTCGCCATCACCGGAGCAAAAATATGAAGCGGGTCTTTGCGTACGGTAATATCGGTAAGGCTGCTCGTTGGCAGTAAAAGGAGCTGTTGATCCTGCTGGAGGGCCTCATGAATGTAACCGGGAGAGCTAAGCAGACTGTCCGCCCTGGCTATGTCCGCCTCGGTCATGAAGAGTGGTGCATTGTCTGCCACGAAGGAGAGCATATTGGCAATGGCATCCTCGTCAACCTCCATGACGATCTGCTGCACAAGATGGGGGGAGGGTTCTGCGGGAAAACCGCCGCCCACACCGGTGTCAGCTGTGTCAATGGCCTGTAGTATTGTTCCGAAATCAGCCATCGCCGACTTGATTGAGTCTGTGCGGTCTTCACTAGGCACATCATCGGCAGATGTAACTACCACGATCCTATTCTGTCCACCTACTTGCTGGAAAACCTCCATGTAACGGGTACTCATGGAGTCTGAAGAGAGGAAATCCCCAATATCTTCTTTCAGGCGAATCCGTGAGGATGACAGCAAAGAAATAGCCACGACGAGCAGCCAGATAGTCCAGGCCAGCCAGCGTCGGCGTGAGAGATAGCTGTATGATCGGATAAACGGATTCATAGGTGGGATTTTATACCTGTGAAGGGTTAGAAATTCATCAATTTGTTGATTAACATTCGCGGCGCTCCATAGATTATGGCAAGAAGACAGAGTATGGTGTTGAGAAGGGTAATGCGCAGGAAGTCCTTGGTGGGATGAAAATGACTTATGCGCTCTTCTGCTGGCGGATAATAGACACGGACGGGAACGGACATAATCTTTGTACCGCGCCATGAGCTGAACACGAGAAGCTCAAGTTCGGCTTCGTAGCGGGAGGTGAGTACACGTAATCCGCCAATGTTTTTCAAGGGGTATAGGCGAAAACCTGTTTGGGTATCAGGAATGCGCTGCAGCGTCTGCACCGTGAACCAAAAGTTGCTGAACTTATTGGCGAAGCGATTGCCCCCCGGCATATTCCTGTCGCCAAAAGTGCGGCTGCCGACTATGATGGTTTCGGGGTTATCCTTTCCTGCGCTGAGAAGCAGAGGGGCATCCTCGGGATAGTGCTGTCCGTCGGCATCCAGGGTGAGGACATGCGTAAAGCCCAAGTTCTTAGCTCTCTTGAATCCTGCTTTTAGTGCCCCTCCCTTGCCACGGTTGGTCTGATAGCTTAGCAACTCGAAATCAACATCTTTTTCTACATTCTGTAAACGCACTAGCGTATCATCAGTACTGCCATCATTGACCACCATAACATCAGGGCATACGATGGCTGCACGACGGACGATGTCGCAAATCGTAGTGGCATTGTTATAGGTAGGAATGAGGATGATGGGACGCATGTGAGTTGGGAGTTGAAAGTTCTTTGTGGGCAAAACGTCGCTAGCGCCGACGGGATAGTTGAAATTTATGAATTATGAATTAACTGAATTGACATCTTGGTGAAAGTCTGACTGTCATTTGCTATCACAGCCTGAAGACTATAACCTTGATTAACGTGTTGTATGTGTGATAGGCGTACTTCGAGTTCAGTTGTGTCGGTGGGGGAAATGATATTGATGTATTTGATATTACCTATGTGGGCAAGACAGAGCCGTGTACCAGTTTGTTTCGACATTAGTTCCTCAACAATACCCAGCTGGCATACGCCAGGAGTTATAGGGTTACCGGGGAAATGAGCCTTAAAGATGAAATGTTCGGGATTCAGCGCAATCCGATATAGTCCTGTGGTCTCATCTTGGGTTGAAGAGATGATGCGGAAGAAATCATTGAGTAGTACCATGACTATTGAGATTATTGCAAGCGTTCGAAACGATAGGTGATACCATATTTTATATTTTGCAGCGAAAGTGAGTCCGGTTGGCAGGCTTTGAGCAGGCGGCGACCGGGCTTAAGTGCCGAGTTGGCTGTCAGCAAGCGCAAATCGTTACGGAGCACGCGCCGGATGTACCACTTGTTCATGTGAGGAAATACATTGTTGACTTTGACTTTATTGTTGTGACATACAAAATCAAAGTAATGAATGCCAAACTCGTTGACGACAGCTCCCTTGACACCATCTTCGGTCTGACGTGTCAGGCAGATGCCGGTAATCATCATCTGGCCTCGTTCCAGCGTGAAGTTCCACGAAGCCCGTTCCCCTCCTGAAAGCAGAAGAGGATAGCTGTTTTGTGCACTGACCGGAAATGCAGTCAAAAGCAGCAAGAAACTAATCCAGATTAAATACATTCTCACCTAGAGGCTGGTTTTGTTTTATTTCTTTGAATACTATTGATGTTACATCGCCATTGGCTTCTGTCATCTCGACGCTGTCCATCGTGCGGTTCGCCCTGTTATACGTGAGCCGTATAGTTGTGAACATCTTCTTAAAGTGCTTATCCTTGGGCGTGAGATGAGCCACATACACACGTTCGTTGGCACGTATCTTGACGTCGAAATCCTTTGTCTGTGTGAGACATTTGCCGGTGACGCTGCCTGCAATCATCTTGGCTATGCCTTGAAAAGTCTGACTGCTCTTAAGGTCGATGCTTTTGTGGCTCTTACCCTTGCCTATGTGTACTTTATCATTGGCTATTATGAAGTTGTAATCGTAAGGCGAAGTGTAGTGCCAGGAAAGATTACCAGGACGGGCGAATGCCATGGTGCCTTTTGATACCATTTTATCGTCCATGATGCTCAATTCTTTAGTCTGCTCAAATTTACATTGTAATGTACGGATGGAGTGAGCCGAGGTGCTTATCTCGCTGATAATGCGTTCTTGCTCACTCTTTGACACCGCATTTTGCGCCAGAGTGATGGTCTGTGTGGCAGGCAACCAAAGAAATATGTATGCCAGAAGTTTTCTCATGTTTTTGTTTTATTTAGCGATGAAATAGCACCCTCCCATGATGAGCACAACCCCCAACCATCGGGTAGGAGGCACTTCTTCGTGGAAGATGAAGATGGCAGCCAACATACCAAAGACATAACTCATGCTGGCAAGGGGATAAGCCATACTGAACGGATATTTCTTGAGGATATACATCCATAAGATGGAGCAGGATATGAGCGACACTCCGGTGGCTAAGAACCACCAGTTGGTAAGCTGGGCTATTACAAAGCTCCAACTCCATTCAGGCTTGCCCATCGCATTGAGGGCAAACTTCAAAAAGACTTGTCCCGAACAGAGCAATACGCTTTGCAAAACGGCCAAAAGTAGTAGCTGCCACATACGCTATAATGATTCTAATAGTGTGAAGGTGTAGTCCTTGCCACCAACTTGGTTGAGCACTAATATGCGCCTGCATTCAGATGGATGCCTGAAACCGGGGATTAACATAGTCTCGGGATATCGTTGCTTTTGAAGGATGTTAGCTGTGGCATAAACACCTAAGCCATAAGCCGTGAAGCTCTCGCCAAAGATGTTTTTGAACTGCATCAATGGAGTATCGGGGAAAAGCCGCGATGTTTCTAAAATCGATTCCGACGACAAGGTCGCAGAGCCCGACACGCTGGTCATCACGGCATCCACATTACCTATCTCTGCTGCTATATGCGATAAGAAGTTTGGTGTGGGGCAATAGCAACGCTTGAAGTAGGTCAGTTTGCACATAGCGTCGGGTGTAGAATCGGCACTCAACATCAAACTGACGGCTGTTTCACCTGCAATTTGAGAAGGATTGCCAAGGGTGCTAGTTTTGCAGAGCATGCCAAAGTAATTGGGAGTCATCTCATCCTGTCCACCGACAAGGGCGACATTTATTCGACCAAGCTGCATCTGTAACCATGCATCTTCGAGAGCACAGTCAAACGAAGCTCCCTTGTGGGCATAAGTCGCATTATAACCATGACTGTGCGTGTGTATGCTCACAAGCGAACTGATGGTGTTGTGCGTAGATTGCATGAAAGGTGTAGGCTTGCAGTTCTGCTCACCTTCTGCCCAAAGATGCATCAGCATAATTTCCGTGTTTTCCATGCAACCGAGTCCGGTGCCGGTAATAACAGCATCTGGGTGCTCAACTCCACTCTGCTGCATAGCCGACAGCGACGTGACCAATGCACGCTTCAACAGTTTTCCCATTCGACGCGACTCTGCTGGAGACAACCACTGCTTATAATCGATATCGAGGGAACGGACATATGGTTCATCATAGAGGATCGGGGAGTCCATCCACTCCTCGCTGAGACCTCGCTGGATTGATATTTGAGCGGCTGAGGTGATGAAGAGGGGTTTTGAAACAGGTGACTTGGTTGTAGCCAACGACGAAGAACCTCGTGCAACGGAATGTTCAGTTGTCAGACCAAAGACCAACGAGCTGTCGTTTCCGCCGAAACCGAAACTGTTGCACAGGACGTGCTTCAGAGGACGTGAAGGATGCTGGTCTGTGACGGGAGTGATACCATCGGGCATTTGATGCTTCCATCCGAGATTTAATGGTAGGAACTGCTCTTGAAGTGCCAGGATGCAGATGACGGCTTCGATACTGCCCGAAGCGCTGGTGGTGTGACCAGTAAATGATTTCGTACTGCTGACAGGGGGAACTTTCGGACCGAACAGACGGAACATAGCCTGGCTCTCACTTACATCGTTGTTGAGCGTCCCTGTGCCGTGGGCATTCACATAGTCAATATCTGCGGGTGTCAATCCTGCATCAGCCAAAGCCTGTTTCATTGAGAGAAATGCTCCTTCTCCATCGGGAGATGATGCTGTCTGATGATAGGCATCGCACGCGTTGCCATAGCCTTCGAGGACTGCGACAGGAGACACGCCGCGGCGTAAGGCGGATGCTTCACTCTCAATCACCAAGAAAGCTGCACCCTCACCCAGATTCAGGCCTGCACGCATCTCATCGAATGGACGGCACTGGTTTTGGTCAAGAATCATAAGTGAGTTGAAGCCATTGAGATGTATCTTAGTTAAACACTCGCTACCGCCTACCACAGCAATCTCGCAGGAGCCTTCGCGGATGGCATTGGCACCATTGATGATGGCATTGGCGGCGGAAGAACAGGCCGTGGACAGTGTGGAGACGGAGGCAAATGGGCCGAAGTGGTCGGCAATACTTTCGGTGCAGGCACCGCAATCGTGTTGCGAGATATAATCGTTGTGAAGGTCATTGTGGAGAAAGTCCATGTAGAACTGCTCGCTCATGTCCATACCTCCGACGGTCGTTCCGGAAACGAAAATGGCCTTGCTCCTGTCTGCATCAGAGAGTTGAGCGTGTCGCAAAGCCTGGTCGAGTGCCATCATACCCATCAAGGAGGTCCTCGTTCTGGGCTGACAGTCTGGGATGTTCAAACGCTGGGCCATCTCATTAGTGGACAGCTGAACCTCTCCAACGGGAAACTCTTGATGTATGGTCTTAAGATAGCGCAGTGCTCCGATGCCGGTCTTGCCAGCTCGGAGGGATTGAAGCGTTTCGGCACAGTCAAGGCCTATGGCCGACACGATGCCCATTCCTGTAACCAGGATTGGTTCTCCCATGTAAAGTACAATTTGACGTTAGAGACTACATGATTTATTTGGTGCGATGATCGCTGATATATTGCGCCATCACATTGATGCTCTTGAAGATTTCTTTGCCTTCGGCAGGATTCTTAAGTTTGATGCCATACTCCTTTTCCATCATGACAATGAGTTCCAGAACATCGATGCTGTCAAGGCCGAGGCCCTCGCCGAACAAAGGAGCATCGTTCTCGATGTCTTCCGGCGTCATGTCTTCAAGATTGAGCACTTCAATAATGTTTGTCTTAATTTCCTTGATTAATTCTTCCATTGCTTTAATGTATTGATTATGTTTACTATTAATCACGCTTTGTTTATATAGCTCAGGTCGGCAAGATAGTGTTCGTCGTCAGGATAGTCAATCCAACCTACTAGGGCATTCACAAAATCCTTTTCCCTGCAAATGGAGTTGACAATCTTGTTAATGAAATGTTCATCGCGGTCTGGCAGTATATAGAAGGATGTCTCGCCATGAATGCCGTGACGCATCGCAATCTCGCCCGCGACGATATTGGGGAGTGTATAGACGAAATGAGCCGGACTGGGGAACGATTCGTTGGGGTCGCTGACTGTAGCCCAAAAACTTCGGTCTGCCTGTGAGGACGATGAATGGTTGAATATGATGACCGCTTGGGGTATGTCTGACTCAGCTTGAAGCAGCAGGTCAGAGGCAACAAGGCCGAGACGGCACAGAGGATCCATTTTATAGAATTTGGGGTAGTCCCTGATATTCTGTTTATATAGCTCTACCAAAAGGTTTTGTCCACAATCATGGCAAGTAATCGGCTCCTGGTCGAGTGTTACCGTATGGCTATTTACGATTATATGGTGAAGCGTGTTGATTTTACATTCGGAATGGTCAATCTTGGCGAAGGAAATGCCTTCCTCGTCTTCTCTGTGGACAAGGACAGCTGCATTACCGCCTCCAAAGCCTGAAATCATCTTTATGAAACGCTTGTTTGAAGCAGTTCTGTTAACACTTGCCAAGTTCAAGGTGACCGAAGTTCCAGTCTCCTCGAAACCACGGGTTGCCAATATCTGGCCGTGGTCTAAGGCCTCTTTCGACATGATGGTCTCCAGGATGCCTGCGGCACCCATAGTGTGCCCGAAAAATCCCTTCAGTCCATTCACCGGAACATCGCTCAATCCGGCACGTGATATGGCAACAGCTTCCATTTGATCGTTGAACATTGTGGCTGTACCATGGGCATTGATGAAGCTCAGGTCATCATGGAATGTCTCTGCCTGGATTGCTTGCAGGGCGAGGTAAGCCCCTTCTCCATTCTTTGAAGGCGAACTAATATGAAACGCATCATTGCGGATAGCGCCGCATTCAACTCTAAACCTTGAACGTGATGTAGAGAACACGATTGTGGCAGCCGCTTCGCCAAGGTTCAGTCCAATGCGTTCTATGTCAAAAGGCCGACATTCGTCAGGCGAAAGGGCCTTGAGCGACTGGAAACCAGATAGAAAGAACCGACCTAGCACATCGGCACCGCAAACAACAGCATGGTCAAAGAAGCCTGCGTCAAGCAGGCGTTTTGTGGTGATAATGGCTGCTACACCTGAGATGCAAGCATTGCATACCACCAAGGGCTTGGTCGTAAAACCTAAATACGTTGCGATATGTTCGGCAGCTACGCTTGGGATGAAAGTCTCGTCGGGCTCTTCTCCAGTGCGGAGGTTGTCAATATTGGCCTTCGTCGTGCTGAGAACAAATACAACGTTCGGTGCTGACACATCTATACCAGCCTGATCAATGGCTTGCCGAGCAGAGCGTGCAGCAAGGGCTTCAAAACGAGTCAAGCCGTTTATTTCGATGTCATGAAACTGCTCGGCAGAGAACCGTGCTGCCACGTAAGGCTCCGAGCTGACATTATCCTTTGGGAAGGTTTCGGCAGGACAACCGCCAAGCACAGCGGCATCCGCCGCCGGATAATGCCGCAGCGCTGAACGCCCAGCTTCAACAGCCCGGTAGTTCTGTTCGGTCGTGTTCCCGAGTGGGGAGATGATATTGTCAGCAAGGAAATACATCTTAGTCAGCCATTAATTGTGGGTAAAGTTCAACCATTTTATGCTTCCATGCTTCATAGAAGGGTGGATTCTCCCAAAGCAGTTGGTACTGCTTGTCCATGAACACCTGGACAGTGTGAGCTGTCAGGCATACCTCGCCAGTCAGACTGTCGCGTATCTCGTAGTCGAAAACAATCTTCGCGCTCTCTGTCGGATGATAGGTAATCTTTACGACAGGCTTCATGCCATACTTCAAAGGACGCTTGTAGTTCAGTTTCATTTCCACGATAGGAGCAAACGTACTCTCCACCATATAGCGCTGATATGACAGCCCGTACTTGTTGCCAAATGCTTCACGGGCATCCTCCAAATACACGGGATATGTGCCATGCCACACCACCTGCATCATGTCTATTTCGCTGAATCTTATGTCAAACGCCTTTTCTACAGTCAACATAATTGTAATCTTTTTCTTGAATAACCCGCCAGCTTCATCCGTTCTCCCTGACGGCCAGCTTCATTTCTGCCGTGGCCACCACAATCCTGTCATCGCCTTGCATGTAGGTTACCATGGCACGGGCCAAAGTCATGCCGAACACCTCTTCAAGGATATCGATCCGCGTGGTGATGGTTGCGCCCACAGGAGGGAGAGCCTGTATCTGGCAATCGCGGATAGCCCCGATGTAGCCCATTTGTACGTCCTTATGCAAGATGTACTTATTATAAAAGCCCTCACGCGCAGCACAAGTCTGAGCGATGTTCTCCATCACTCCGGAGGCAGAGAACTTTCCATGATCCACAAAGATATTCGTCGCCTTTATCTCGGTCTCAGTGGTTGTGGTATTCATCTCAAAATGAGTCAGCGAGCCTATCATGACGAAAGGCTCCTGCTGGGGCAAGATGTTATGAACATCTATACTGCGCAAAAAGGTTTCGCTAATGTCGGTGGCTTCCATCATTTCCAAAATTCAAAGAAGTTATACCATTGAGTGGGATACTGCTTAACGCGCAATTCAAGTTCGTTTACGTATGCATCGGCCAAATGGGCTATCTGCTGTTTCCGGGGCAAGGAGCGGTCATAGTCCAACGGTGTGACATAGATGTGATAGCTTGTCCATCGCTCTTTCATGACATTGACCGCTAGCACATTGAGCCCACGCATGGTGGCCACGCTGAAAGGACCTTGTGGAAAGCAAGCCGTTCTGCCTAAAAAAGTGTGCTCAATGACCTTGGACGAGCCATTGGACCTGTCGGTCGGGAAACTGACTATCTCCCCCTCCGACAATGCACGGTCTATTTCGAACAGATGGCCCATGTCGGCGCGCATGAGAATCATACGGATGTTGGTCTTTAGGAACATATTGTTGCGATTGGCCATCACGGATGCTTTCTCGCCGGAATACACTACTGGATTGATGGTCTTCTTCTCTGAGCAAAGCGTGTATCCGGCTATCTCGTAGTTGCCGATGTGCGAGCTCAGATGGATGAAGCCCTCATTGCCGGCAGCTAAAGCATTAAAGTGTTCTAAGCCAACCACTTCAACCTTAAACCGACGACCGGCAAACATAGCGAACTTGTCGATGACCACCTCGGCAAACCTACAATGATTCACGTATGTAAGCCAAGCAGAGCGGCACTTGCCCATTCCAAGTATTCGGTGAAAATAGTGATATGCGGTCTTTCTGCTGGCGTTCAATATTAGGCAAACAGGAATGACAAAGAGATAGCTGAAGACGTAGAGCACACGTACATCTATATAACGCAGCAAAAGGATGAGATGCCGATGCATCCATCCGTTACCATACGTCGTTCCTATCCACTCCTTGTCGCCTTCCACTTATCCTAACTTGGATTCAATATAATCACAGAACTTGGTAAAGGTATCTACACCAGCCATCTCCTCGGGCTTGATCTTGAAGCCAAAATTTTTCTCCACGATGACCACGATATCCACAAAGTCCAGGCTGTCAATGCCCATGTCTTCTTTCAGGCGTGCCTCAGGAGCAATGGTTTCTTCTTCAATCTCAAGATCTTCAATGAGGAAGTTCCTCACCTTCTCTTCAATTTCTTGTCTTGTCATTGTAAATGCGTTCTTTATACATTAAACTATATTACTTGTTCGCTTTCTTGGCAATCAGGATCATGGACTCGGCCAGGCCTTCAAAGGTAGCCTTGATACGATTGCGCAGTCTCATGGCAGCGAAGCCGCCGGCCACCTCAAAATATTCGTTAACATTGTACTCAACGTGAGAGGCATTGCTGCTGTCAACAATCTTCACATCGGCCTTGACTATCTCCCACCATGCTTGCATGGCCGCCATCTCCTTAATCTCATGAATGGTAACGACTATCTGGAAGTCGGCATCGCCCTCTACAATCTTCATGCCCTTCTTATTGCGCTTGTTCCATTCCTCTGTGAAACCGCTCTCGCCGTACGTGTGTTCCTCTTCCCATTCGGCGTTCATGCGTACATACTCCTCATATGGCATCTTAGAGACACCTTGGTAGGAAGCTACGCAATCGTCTGCATAGACAAACTTCACGTTGGCCGTCTTTGAAGCGTCAAAGACATTAGCTACGCCGTCAGCCTTGGTCAGCTGCATCTGCTTGTCACTGGCCTTGCCAAATGCCACGATGGTCACGATGGCCATGATTGCTGTCAAAAGTGTTCGTTTCATTGTTGTATTGGTTTGGGGTTAAACATGCTTCTTGTTTTTTCTCGCTTCTCCTAAGAGAAGTTTTGCTAACACTTCATAGGTATCCTTAAGTCTGCGGGCTTCTGTAAAAGAAAAACTCTCAATACTCTTCAAACCTAAGACCTTAAACTTGCCAATTCGCCTACCGCTTTCCTTTTCAACCAAATAGACAGTTCCTGACAGTTCGGCACCACTGCTCCGATTGATGTAAACATCATCTACTACTACCTCTAATCTATACTTAGCTTCTGACGTCCTGATGATTTGCAATCCTTTCTTGTTCCTTTCATTCCAAGAGTCAATGAAAAAAGGTATGGATTCATCTAATAAGCCCGGCCAATCAGCGACTTCCTTTTCACCCTTGGTTGCCAGATATTCGAGTACAGGCATACCATTGCTCTTGGCTCGTTCATAATTGAAACAGACATCCGAGATTTCTCCCTTCTGAAATATCGGAGTTACCAAGCCTGAATCAAGCTTGACAATGCCAAAAACATCAGGCTTGGCCTGAAGTGTAAAGCTACAGGAAAGCAGGAACAAATATAGAATAGCTATTCTCATTACAGGGTATTCCTTATTTCACAGCTTTCAGCACCAACGCCGAGTTGGTACCTCCAAAGCCGAAACTGTTAGAGAGTATGACATTGAGGTCGATGTCCTCGACGGTTGTACGGGCCAGACGAAGGGTGGCGGCGTGCTCATCGGGGGTTTCGAGATTGATATTGGGGGCGACGAAGCGGTTCTGCATCATTAGGATGCAATAGACGGCTTCGCTGGCTCCGGCCATCCAGCACTCGTGCCCTGTCATGGACTTGGTGGAACTGATCCATGCCTTGCGCCCTTCAAAGAGTCGTGTCAGGGCAATGGCCTCAAACATATCACCTTGGGGGGTCGAGGTGGCGTGAGCGTTCACGTAGTCGATGTCGTCGGCAGTCACGCCGGCATCGGCCATGGCCCGTTGCATGGCAATCATGCTGCCATCGTCGGAAGGTTGGGATATACCGCCTCCGTTCGAGGAGAAACCATAGCCGCAGACCTCTGCCAGAATGGTTGCTCCGCGAGCCACGGCGTGGTCATAGTCCTCCAGGACAAGGGCGGCAGCGCCGCCGCTGGGTATAAGACCGTCTCGAGTCGCATCGAAGGGACGACTGGCTTTCGTTGGTTCGTCCATACGCTTCGAGAAGGTGCCAAGCGCATCAAACGAAGCCATGGAATAGTAGTTCGTCTCCTGCGCGCCGCCGGCCAGGACCACGTCCTGCAGGCCCTGTTTGATGAGCATGTAGGCAAGTCCAATGCTGTGGCTACCGCTGGCGCAGGCTGCACTGACGGTGAAGTTTACGCCGCGCAAGTGGAAGATGGTTGAGAGGTTCATGTTCACAGTCGAGTTCATCGACTGGAAGATGAGGCCGGAACCGAGCAACTGCGAGTCGTGTTTTTCTGCCATGATATTGGCACTTTCGATGACGGGCTGTGCCGATGAATCGTTGCCAAAGATGACGCCCACCTCGTTAGCCAAAAGATAATCTTCGTCGATGCCGGCGTTCTCAAACGCTTCGCGTGTTGCCATGAAAGCATATTCGCCCTCTTCAGGCAAACCGGCGCGCAGACGCCTGTGCAACAACTTTTTAAGTTCGGGGCGAGGTACGATACCTGTAAGCGAGCTTTGGTAGCCGTAGCCTATACGTTCTGCTTCAACGCCTACGCCTGAACGTCCGATACGCAACGATGTCGTAACCTCGTCAAGGTTCTGTCCGATGCACGACCAAATGCCCATGCCAGTTATTACTACTCTTCTCATATCAAATGTCAATATTCATAGTCTGCCAATCCTAAACACTATCCTATGTATGAAGCCCGCCGTTTATGCTGATGACTTCGCCAGTGATGTAGGCGGCTTTGTCCGACACGAGAAAGGCAACCAAATCGGCCACTTCTTCGGGCCGGCCGAAACGGTTCATAGGCACGAGCTTCTTAAGCTCATCCACAGGCAAGTCCTTGGTCATGTCGGTTTCGATGAAACCAGGGGCGACGGCATTGACTGTCACACCACGGGCAGCACACTCCTGAGCCAACGCCTTCGTGGCGCCGATGAGAGCCGCCTTGGCGGCACTGTAGTTGGTCTGGCCCGGCATGCCTTTCAAACCGCTGAGCGAAGCCATGTTCACGATACGTCCACCATGTTTGCGCTGCATCATTCGGGGTAAGCAGCGCTTGGTGACATAGTAGAAACCGTCAAGTGACGTCTGAAGCACGGCGTGCCAGTCCTCGCTAGGCATCATGAACATCAGGTTGTCGCGACGGATACCAGCGTTATTTATTAAATAGGCAATGTAATCATCGGGGTGAGAATCTTGCCAATTTGAAAGTGCTTCCTCGACCTGTGCCTCATCGCCGACATTGAATGGCAATAACTCAACTTTTCCGCCTATAGCCTCCACTTGTGCCTTCACTTCTGTGGCAGCCATGGCGTTGGAATGAAAGTTGACGACAATGGGAATCCCCATTTCAGATAGTTTTAGACATATAGCACGTCCTAAACCACGTGACCCTCCCGTTATTAATGCATATTTCATGTTGATTTGTAGTCGTTGTTAATGATTATTTCTGAGTCTACCTTTAGAAAGAATCTTATAATTCGGTGCAAAGGTAATAAAAAAATAAAACAAAAGACTAAAAATGATAAAAAAAAGTCAAATGATTGATTTGCGAATGATGTTTTGCTCTTAAATGATTGTTTTAATGCAAAGAAATCATACAAACAGATTGAATATAAACGCAGGCTCTTTTGAATGAGCGCGATAGGGCGTAGTGGTGGTTTTGTTACAGTGCACTCTCCTTCAGTCGCTCGGCATTCTCGGCCACCGTGAGCCGGTCGATGCATTCCTGAATGTCGCCGTCCATGAAGGCGGCGAGGTTGTAGATGGTGTAGCCGATGCGGTGGTCGGTGATGCGGCCTTGAGGGTAGTTGTAGGTGCGAATCTTGGCTGAGCGGTCGCCGGTGGAAACCATCGTCTTGCGGCGTGCAGCGATGTCGTCGATGTACTTCTGGTGCTCCTTATCATATATAAAGGTACGCAGGCGCGCGAGCGCACGTTCCTTATTCTTAGGTTGGTCGCGCGTCTCGGTGCATTCGATGAGGATCTCTTCGGTTTCGCCTGTGTTGGGGTTCGTCCACATGTAACGGGCACGAACACCAGATTCCACCTTGTTCACGTTCTGTCCGCCGGCGCCCTGGCTGCGGAAGGTGTCCCATTTGATGGCGCCTTCGTTGATCTCTACGTCGAACTCCTCAGCCTCGGGCAGTACGGCTACGGTGGCGGCGCTGGTGTGTACTCGTCCCTGTGTCTCGGTGACCGGCACGCGTTGCACGCGGTGAACGCCGCTCTCGTACTTCAATGTGCCATAGACCTTTTCGCCCGTCACTGAGAAGATGATTTCCTTGTAGCCTCCGGCCGCACCCTCGGTGTAGCTCGATACGGCAATCTTCCATCCTTTCGTCTCGCAGTACTTTGAATACATACGGAAGAGGTCGCCAGCGAAGAGAGCCGCCTCGTCGCCACCCGTGCCGCCACGTATCTCCATGATGACGTTCTTGTCGTCCTCGGGGTCGGCGGGGATGAGCAGCAGCTTGATTTCCTCTTCGAGCTGCGGCACGCGTTCAGTAGCTGCATTGAGTTCCTCTCGAGCCATCTCGCGCATCTCCTCGTCATCCTCGGCGGCGAGCATCTCCTTGGCCTCGTCGATGGTCGTGAGCGTCTGCACATATTCGGCGCGTTTCTTTACGATGGCGCCAAGGTCCTTGTATTCCTTGGTCAGGCGCACGTAGCGTTTCTGGTCGGCGATGACGGCGGGGTCGGTGATGAGCGTTCCCACCTCCTCGTAGCGTGCCACGAGCCCTTCGAGTTTGTCTAACAGCTGGTTGTTCTCTGTTGCCATGAGATATAATTCGTAATAATTGGTTGTTGAAAAAGAACGAAAGCGGACTTGCCTTGTGGCAAGCCCGCCTTCTCGTTGTGGTGGTAGGAACGATCGGGCTCGAACCGATGACCTCTTCAATGTGACTGAAGCGCTCTGAACCAACTGAGCTACGCTCCTATCCTTCGTTTGCGGCTGCAAAGGTACAAAAAAGATTAGAGATTAAAGAAGAAAGATTGAACTTTTTTTCTTTTTCCCTTCATTTTTTCTTTTTCACCCGCTTTGCATTGTCCATTTTTGTCATTTCCCCATTGCCCGAGACACGAAGGGGAGGCAAAGACGCAGGGCGTTGTGCCAGTATTCCCAGTTGTGCCCACCGTCGCGAACACGCAGCTGAGCATTGAAGCGACGCATGCGGAGTGCTTTGTAGAACTCAATGTTTTGATCGAACAGGAAGTCATCGTCGCCGCAGTCGATGAACCAGCGCAGGGAACGTAGGGCGTTGAGCTGCTGCTCGTCGGCACGCTCGAGGATGGTGACGGGGTAGTGGTCGGCCACGGCATTGTTGAGGAGACCCATCTTGTCGTTGGCATCCACGTTGTCGCGCTTCTCGCCATTCAGCCAAGCGCTCATAGCATAGCAGGCGGCGAAAAGGTCGGGGTGAGCCATAGCGTAGCCTACGCTGCCGCCACCGCCCATGGAGAGACCTGCGATGGCGCGCTGCTCCTTGGAGCCGCCGGCGCGGTATTTGGCTTCAGCAGTGGGCAGTAGTTCCTGGAAGAAGAAGTCCTCGTAGCGCCAGCCCGGCATGTTGAAATAGCCGTTCCATATGCGACGAGTGTCGCTGTCGCCGGCGTTGGGCATGATGACTACCATCTGTGGTATCTCGCCGCTGCCGATGAGTTCGTCGAGGACGCGGTCCATCTGTCCCTTTTCCAACCAAGCGCGGTGGTTATCGGTAAGGCCGTGGAGGAGGAAAAGCACGGGGTAGTGGGCCTGCGGGTTACGCTGGAACGAGGGCGGCAGATATACGTTGTAGTACTTGGTGACGCCTAAGACGCTGCTCTGCAGGGAGTCGGTGATGACGGCGGCATTACAAGTTGAGAGTTGAAAGTTGAGAGTTGAAAATTGGAGTAGGGCGAGCAACATGAGTGTGCTCAGAAAGTGATGGTGTTTCATTGTGTGTTAATAATTGAAAGTTCCGAATTCACTGTTGATGGTGAGGCTCTTAGGCCCTTCCTCGATGTGTCCGATGACCTGTGCGTCGATGTTGAAACTCTTGGAGATGGCGATGACCTTGTCGGCATCTTCAGGGCTGACATAAACTTCGAGACGGTGTCCGCAGTTGAATACCTTGTACATCTCGCTCCAGTCGGCTCCGCTCTCCTCAGCGATGATGCGGAAGAGTGGCGGCACGGGGAACATATTGTCCTTGACGACACGACAGTTGTCGCCCACAAAGTGCAGCACCTTGGTTTGTGCACCGCCGGTGCAATGTACCATGCCATGGATGCGGGGACGCAGTTGGTCGAGCAACACCTTGACGACAGGCGCGTAGGTGCGGGTAGGGGAGAGGACGAGTCGGCCCACCGAGAGAGATCCTCCCCCCGCCCTCCCTATAAGGGAGGGAGCGGTTACCTTTGAAGGTAGCGGATCTTGAAGCTTATAGCTTCCTGAATACACCAGCTCCTCGGGTACAGCATGATCATACGTCTCGGGGTATTTCTCCGCCAAGTATTTGCTGAAGACATCGTGGCGGGCAGAGGTGAGTCCGTTGCTGCCCATGCCACCGTTGTACTCGTGCTCGTAGGTAGCCTGTCCGAAGGAGGCAATGCCCACGATGACGTCGCCGGGACGTATGTTGGCATTGTTGATGACGTCGGTGCGTCGCATGCGGCAGGTGACGGTAGAATCGACGATGATGGTGCGCACGAGGTCGCCCACGTCGGCCGTCTCTCCGCCTGTAGCGTAGATACCGATGCCCATGTTGCGGAGCTCGGCAAGCAGTTCGTCGGTACCGTTAATTATGGCGCTGATGACTTCGCCTGGGATGAGCATCTTGTTGCGGCCTATGGTGGAGGAAACGAGGATGTTGTCGACGGCACCCACGCAGAGGAGGTCGTCGGTGTTCATGATGAGCGCGTCCTGTGCTATGCCCTTCCACACGCTGAGGTCGCCCGTCTCGCGCCAGTAGGCGTAGGCGAGGCTCGACTTGGTGCCGGCACCGTCGGCATGCATGATGTTGCAGTATTCAGGGTCGCCGCCGAGAATGTCGGGGATGATCTTGCAGAAGGCCTGCGGAAAGATGCCCTTGTCGATGTTCTTGATGGCAGCGTGCACGTCCTCCTTGGCGGCAGATACGCCACGGGCCATGTAGCGTGCAGACCCGGCGGACTCTCCCCCCGCCCTCCCTTTAAGGGAGGGAGTAGTATCTTTTGATATTTGGTTATCTCTCATTGAAATGTTAGGTTGTTACTCCTTCCTTTTTCTTTAAAAGTTTCTTTAACAGAAATCACCCCATCCTCGATAGGAGGGGCTGGGAAGAGTCTATTAAAACTCTACAGTTGGGGCTTTCTGGGCTCCAGCTTCAGCAGCAAACGGAGTCTTCTTGTCGAACTTGAATATCCAAGCCCAGATGATGTTGGGGAAGCGGCGGACGGCTACATTGTAAGTGTTTACGGCTTCATTGTAGAGACGTCGCGACTCGGCGATGCGGTTTTCTGTGCCTTCGAGTTGTGCCTGCAGTTCAGAGAACTGTTCATTGGCTTTCAGGTCGGGATAACTTTCGGAGATGGCGATGAGTCGGCCAAGAGCTTGGGTGATTTCACCCTGAGCAGCCTGATATTCCTGCAGTTTCTCTGGTGTGATATTGCTGGGGTCTATGGTAACCTGAGTGGCACGCGAACGAGCATTGACGACAGCTTCAAGAGCTTCTTTTTCATGGGCTGCATATCCCTTTACGGTGTTCACGAGGTTGGGGATGAGGTCAGCACGGCGCTGATATTGGGCTTCGACGTCGGCCCATGCGCGTGTTACGCCTTCTTCTTGCTCTACGAGTGTGTTGTAGGTGCAGCTGGTGAGAGCCATTGTTGCCATTACGGCAAGCAGAAGTGATTTGAGAGTTTTCATAATGCTAAAAGTTTAATGTTAATAAATTAGATGTTGTTATCGATGTATTAAATGATGTGGTATCTATCTTAAAAATGTCCGCTGGCACCGCCGCCGCCGAAAGAACCGCCGCCGAAGCTGCCGCCGAATGATCTGCCGCCACCGCCGAAGAAACTGCCGCCAAGGGCGCCGCCGGTAGCCGCTCCGCCCATGTGGCCGGAGTTAATGTTCTCGTCCCAATGTAGTTCTTTGGTAAAGTAACAATGCGAGCAGCGATATGTGTCGTGATGGGTGCGTATGCCCAGACGTTTGTTCTTTGTGGTGTAGCTGCTTATCTTCTTCATTTTGTACTGCTTGCAGCTGGGACAGTAACTCTTCTTGCGCTCATCGTACCATATGGCGAAGCCAATAATACCAAGGCCCAAGAGCATGCAAAGCAGGAAGCCGATGAGGGCTCCGGTGTCTTCGTCGAAGTCGGTATCGCCCACCAGTGAGTCGTCGCCGTCGACATATTTTGTTATGGCACGAACGGCATTAAGCATCGCCGTATCCCAGTCGCCTTCGCGCAGGGCTGGCAGCATCTGGTGGTTCTCAATGCGCTTGCAGATGGCGTCGGGCAAAGTGCCCTCAAGGCCACGTCCTGTGAGTATGGTATATGCACGGTCGCCTGTTGATAGGAGAATGATGAGACCGCTGTTCTGTTCCTTGCGTCCAATGCCGTACTTACGTCCGAGTGCCATGCAGAAATCGTATGTCTCGCCGCCCTGGATGCGTTCGACTACTGCAAGCACGGTCTGCACACCATGCGCTTTCTCCATCTGCCCGAGCCATAGGTTCAACGAGTCGACGGCTACCTGAGAGAGGATGTTGTCGGGGTTGGATACATATTGCGTCTTATCTTGCAGATAGGGGATAGGCAGGTTGTCGACGGTATATGTGGCGGCGTAAGCCACGGCCGTCATGAACACTGTTATGATAAAAAGGATTTTTCTCATAGTTCTTATCTTTGTTTATCCTTTATTGCTTGGAGCTTAACAATGTGACCCATCGGTGAGTGCTAATCGGAAGAGCTCCAGAAATCCCAACTGGCGAGAGCCTGCAGGTGAAGCATTTCGAGACCGTTCTTGACTGTTGCGCCGAAGCGGCGGCCTTGACGCATGAATTGGGTGATGTCGGGGTTGTAGACAACGTCGTAGAGCAGGTGGCGCGATGAGAGTGCAGCGTATGGAATCTCCGGGCTGCTGTCGACACGCGGATACATGCCTAACGGGGTGCAGTTGACTATTACTGTGTAGTCGGCGATTGCTGAAGGCGTGAGGGCAGAGTAGGTAAGTATGCCGGGACGTGGCGTCCGGCTTACGTAATGCCATTCTATTCCAAGTTGTTCCAGACCGTAGCAGACGGCTTTGGAAGCGCCTCCGGTGCCAAGGACAAGAGCGCGCTTGTGGTGAGGCAGAAGGAGGGGACGTATACTGTTGACGAAGCCTATGACGTCGGAATTGAAGCCTTTGAGAACGGGGCGGCCGATGCCGTTGGGCCGTGTGATGCGGATTACATTGACAGCTCCTATTGCCTGTGCTTCGTCTGACATCTCATCAAGTAAAGGGATGACGGCTTGTTTGTACGGAATCGTTACGTTCAGGCCTCGCAAGTTCGGATGAGATTCAATCAAGGCAGGCAGTTCTTCTATGTCTGGCAGCTCGAAGTTGACATATTCCGCATTGATGCCCTCGTCGGCAAACCTTTTGTTATGGAACGCACGTGAGAAACTGTGCCCAAGCGGGAAGCCGAGAAGGCCAAATAAGGCAGTTCCGCCCTCTAGTCCTTTGCTTTGCTGGAGGGGATTGCTCGCTTTTGCTTGTTGTGGTGTATGGCTCATCATGAATTATTTTCCTTGAAGGTTGTAGCGTTGCCACACGGCGCGAAGCTGGCGGTCGTTGCGGTTGTCGTTGTTGTTGATGAGATGTAGGGCTGAGGTTTGGCAGGTTTCGTTGACGGCACTTATGAAATCGTAAGAGGCACGCTGACATATGCGGATGGGTGTATGGGACAGACGAGCCATGGCGTTGAACCACACGTCATCAGCCGTGGGGCAGATATCCTTGAACACTTGTCCGTTGAAAACCTCATCAGAGAAGCAGCCGCATGGGTAGAATACACCGCCAAAACCCTCGAAGAAGAGGTCTTGGGAGCAGTCTGTAGGCATCTCAGTAAGATAAGGCCAGTCGAGAATGTTGTGTGGAACGCCTTCGCTGTCGCGTGACATTAACATTACCATATTGGCGATTATGGCCTGGGGATACGTGAGGTGTGATATGAGGAGAGCCTCGAGGAAGTCGTGCGGATAGAAGATGTCGTCGTCGATAGTGACGATATCGGCTTGAGGAAAAGCCCTCAGCGCAGGAATCAGTTTTGTGTAGGAACGAATGTCTTGTGTCCGCATCACCTGCAACCCTCGTTCCACCTGCCGCTGAAGTGTGATGGGCAGCGGGCGCGTGTCATTCTCGTCAAGCCAGAGCACTATGCCGTCTGGCTTCAAGGTACCTTGCATAATGCTTTCTATTGCCAGGCTTGCCTCATGCAGGCGCTCTCCGTGGGTGGTCAGAGATACGATGATCGGACGTTCTCTCTTGCTGTTTGTCTGAATGCCGACGTTTTGCTCGTGCAGCGTCAGTTGCAGCAACTGTTCACGTCGCATCGCATTCTTCATGCGTCGCGTCGTCTCGTCTGCAATATCCTGCTTCAGAGCATGTTGCAGGAATGATATGATTCGCTGTTTGAGCATTTGTCGCTGTTATTTGGTAGCCAAATACATGGTACTCAGTCCGAAAGTGAAACGCTTGAACTGCACATTCGAGAAGCCACATTTCTTGAGCGTAGGCACGAGTTGCTCGGCTTGCGGAAAGGCTTCCATGGAGCGTGGCAGATAGGTGTAGGCGCTGTCGTCGTGACTGATGAGGCGTCCGATGAAAGGCATCACGGTGTGTGAGTAGAAGGCGAAGAGCTGCTTCATGGGGAAGCGGGGTGGGGTGGTGAGCTCCACGAGCATCAGATGTCCTCCAGGATGTAGCACGCGGCACATCTCGCGCAAGCCGGCCTCCAAGTCCTCGAAGTTGCGTGCTCCATAGGCCACGGTGACGGCGTCGAAGCTGTCGCTGTCGAAGGTAAGGGCTGTGCAGTCGTCCTTCTTGAAGGATATAGTGTTGTCGAGGTCCTCTTGTTTCACCTTCTCACGTCCCACGTCCATCATCCCTTCGCTGATATCTACGCCGATGATGCTGTCGGGCTTGAGCCGACGAGCCGCGAGGATGGCGAAGTCGCCTGTGCCTGTGGCTATGTCGAGGATCGTCTGCGGAGCAAAGGGCTTCAAGGCGTCGATGGCTGCACGTCGCCAGCGGCGGTCGATGCCTAGTGAGAGGGTGTGGTTGAGACGGTCATAGGTAGGGGCGATATTGTTGAACATCGCCTCGACCTGCGAGCGTTTAGGGGCATGCCTACCCATGATTACACATCTTCTTTTATTGGGCAGCGAGCCAGGCGGCTACGTTCTTCTCGATGCGGGCGGCAACGTCTTCGGTGGCCTCTTCCTTGACGAACTTCTCGCCTACGATGTGCTCGTAGAGCTCGATGTAGCGGTCGCTGATGCTGGCGACAAATTCATCTGTGAGCTCTGGCATGACGTCGCCTGGCCGGTTCATGAAGTTGTGGTCGATGAGCCACTGGCGCACGAATTCCTTCGACAGCTGGCGCTGCGGCTCGCCCTTGGCGAACTTCTCCTCGTAGCCCTCGGCATAGAAATAGCGGCTGGAGTCGGGCGTGTGGATCTCGTCGATGAGGATGACCTTGCCGCCGCGCTTGCCGAACTCGTACTTCGTATCAACGAGGATGAGGCCCTTCTTGGCGGCAATCTCCGTGCCACGCTGGAAGAGGGCGCGGGTGTATTGCTCCATTACCTCGTAGTCCTCGGCGCTGACGATGCCCTGAGCGATAATCTCCTCGCGGGAGATGTTCTCGTCGTGACCTTCGTCGGCCTTGGTAGTTGGTGTGATGATGGGCTCGGGGAAGCGCTCGTTCTCGCGCATGCCGTCGGGCAACTTCACGCCGCAGAGTTCGCGACAGCCATTCTTGTACTCACGCCAGGCAGAGCCGGTGAGGTAGCCGCGGATGATCATCTCCACGCGGAAGCCCTCAGCTTTCAAACCGACGGTGACCATCGGGTCGGGCGTGGCGAGCTTCCAGTTGGGGACGATATCAGCGGTGGCATCGAGGAACGATGCTGCTATCTGGTTCAACACCTGTCCCTTGAAGGGTATGCCTTTAGGCAGGACGACGTCGAAGGCCGAGATACGGTCGGTGGCGACCATCACCATGATGTCGTCGTTGATGTTGTACACGTCGCGCACCTTGCCGTGGTACACGCTTTTCTGTCCGGGAAATTGGAATTCAGTCTTTGTTAATGCTTTCATTGTTATTTTGGTTTTCTGTGATTTGTTTTTCGTGTTGATTGTATGCGTTGACGATTCGAGTTACCAACTTATGTCGCACGATATCCTTCTGATTCAGCTCGATGACGGCAATACCTTCGACATCTTTCAGGATATGCAATGCCTCAACGAGTCCGCTCTTCTGCGGTCGTGGCAGGTCGATTTGCGTCATGTCGCCCGTAATGATCATCTTGGTGTTCATGCCCATGCGGGTGAGAAACATCTTGATTTGGGCAGGCGTGGTGTTCTGCGCCTCGTCGAGGATGACCACGGCATCGTTGAGCGTGCGTCCTCGCATGAAGGCCAGCGGCGCTATCTGTATGATGTTCTGCTCCATCATCTCGTTGAGCTTCTGGCGCGGAATCATATCCTCGAGTGCGTCGTAGAGCGGCTGGAGGTAGGGGTCTATCTTGTCGCGCATGTCGCCCGGCAGGAATCCGAGCTTCTCGCCTGCCTCCACGGCAGGTCGCGAAAGGATGATGCGTCGCACCTCCTTGTTCTTCATAGCACGCACAGCGAGGGCGATGCTCGTGTAGGTCTTACCCGATCCGGCAGGGCCTATGGCAAACACCATGTCGTGCGTCTCGAAGGCGTTGACCAGCCGTTGCTGGTTCTCGCTGCGTGCCGTGATAGGCTTGCCCGTGACGCTGAAGACGATAGCGCCGGAGATGCCGTCGCGGCGTGTGCGTTCGCCACGAACTATGTGCAGGATGTCCTCCTCGCTGAGGCTGTTGTACTTGCTGCAATGAGCTTGCAGGCGTTCTATGTTTTCTTCGAAGGCGCACAACTCTTCCTCATCGCCCATTGCTTTGATGATATTGCCGCGTCCTACGATACGTAATTTTGGGTGAAGAGCCTTGATCATCTGCATGTTAGCGTTGTTCACGCCATAGAAGATTACAGGGTCGGCTTCCTCCAGAATGAAGTTCTTTTCTGTCATATAATATTATTTTCGCTGCAAATTTAACTATTTCTCTTGTATTTTCGTGCTTAAATTGAGAAATTTATTGTAACTTTGCCTCGATTTTTATAAAACCATCGTGCAAAAGCTAAATAAAACTCTATTTCTTCGTCTGGTGTGCGCACTTGTTGGCGTGCTTTTTCTCGTGCGGCTTATCTTCCCGAGTTTGACGAAACCGAAGACGCTTGAAGGCGAATTAACGGATTCTGTTGCTGTCGAAAGTCAGGCTTCATCAGCACAAACTGCGAGCAAGGACTCGATTTCAACTAACGCTTTAACTGAAACATCGGAAGGGTCTGGGTTTAAGGAAGATAACAATGATGTAAACACTATGCGTAATGCGACAAAAAGCGATGAGAAGTTGATGCTTTTTTCGCAGCCGAGGCTCCATTTCGCCACCAAACATCCTATCAAGAGTGTGCCGTCGTACCGCGATTGTTTCCCCGACGTTCAGGACGTTCAAATCGTAGCTGCCAAGCGATATGGCGTGTCGCCTGTTGCCAATCGTGCTGAGGCCGAGCAGCGCAAAAGCGAGTTGCTATATGTGGGCGCTAATCCTTATTATGAGATCGACCCGCGCATGAACCGTAGCATTCCGTACCTCGTGCCGCGTGCCAGCCGCCTGCTCGAGCATATCAGCCGCCGTTTCCTCGATTCTTTGGCCGTGAAGCAAATCCCGCTTCACAAGATTATCGTTACGAGTGTGCTGCGTACCGAGGAGGATGTGGCACGTCTGACGCGTTACAATCACAATGCGTTGGATCAGAGTTGTCACCGCTACGGCACTACGTTCGACATCTCTTATAATCGTTTCCACACCGTCTGTCCGCCTTCGGAAGAGGAGCGACGTGCCGTTCGCAACGATTCGCTCAAGTTTGTGTTGTCGGAAGTGCTGCGCGACATACGCGAAGAAGGCCTGTGCTACATTAAATATGAAGTAAAGCAAGGCTGCTTTCATATTACTGTTCGCTGACACATCTGCTTTTTACACGTCCGCACGTGAAAAGCTGCACGGCCGGTCGCAAGTAGGAATACAGCCGGTCATAATCAAAGATACGACCTGTCGCATGTCATGATTCGACCGGTCGTATTTGTTGTTCGGTCGCGACCGAATGATGAATTAAACTATAGGTAAAAAGGCGTTTAATTGTTAAAGAAATATAATTTCACGATATTCTTTAAACCATTTCATGTCTTTGTCATCTCAAAAAATGTAGTGCTACAGCGAACACAAAAAACATTCATAAAACATCATAACCTTATGAAAAAGTCAATTTTCCTATTAGCTATTGCCATCATGACTCTTGGCAATGCCATTGATGCAAACGCACAAAACAATCGTGACTCTCGCCGCCAGGAAATGCAGCAGCGCATGACCGAACAGCTCATGAAGGACTTGAAACTGACCGACGAACAGAAGACCAAGTTCGAACCCATCTATGCTAATTATCTTAAGGAACTGGCAGATACACGTCAGCAAACCGACCGCGATCAAGCTAACCAGCGCGAGAAAAAAGATATGACCGATGAAGAGGCTACTGCCAAGTTGCAGGAGGTCTTCACCCGTCAGGAGCAGCAGATTCAGCAGCAGCAACTGCGACTGGACATCCAGAAGAAATACTGCGCTGAACTCTCAAACGTACTCACCCCTCAGCAGTTGCTGAAAGTGTTCCAGCCCAACTTCGGCCGTACGGGCGCTCAAGGTAACCGTCAAGGCTTCGGCGGCCAGCGTGGTGGCTTTGGTGGTGGCGGCGGCTTCGGCGGCGGAGGCGGTGGCTTCGGCGGCGGTGGCGGCTTTGGTGGCCCCGGCGGCGGTTTCTAATCGAATAAGTTAGTAAATATTTCCGCATACCTTAAATCATCTATTCACCACATTTTGATTTGTTGATTGATTCTGTGCGAAGGCACAGGGAAGACGTCAGAGACTGTGAAGCCTCTGGCGTCTTTTTGTTAATTATTAGTATGTGCGCGAAAAAAGTCGCAGTTAATTTTTGTCGTTTCAACAAATCGGTGTACCTTTGTGGCGAAGAATGTAAAATAACTAAACAAATCATCTAAAAATTCACTCTATGAAAAAACTCTACTCTTTACTTTTTGCCCTGCTGACATTTGCCGGCATGACAAATGCGCAGGTCGTGTTCGACATCGCTGCAAATCCGTGGGGCTTAACCCTTGGAACGGGTGAAGATGCTGAGGCAGGCAATGTTTCAAGCATCACTCAAGACGATGTGGTTATCAACTTATCATTGAATGCTGAATCTGGCACTCCTCCACGCATGTGGACTGGACCTCAGTTGCGTATTTATGCAAACAATGTTATTGAAATTGTTGCTGACAAGGACATTAAGAGTGTAACGTTCACGTTTACTCTTGGTAGCTCTAAGGATGCCGACGGTAACACTATTAATTATCTTGTAGGTCCTCAGGGAGAGCAGGTTGTTACCAAGGAAGCTTGTGCAACATCAGGTAAGACTGTAACATTCACCACAGCTCACACCAAAGGTCATCTTCGCATAACGAAGATTGAAGTTGGCTTCGACGGCGACACCCCTGGTCCTGGCCCTGATCCCCAAACTATCGACTGGACAAGTTCTGCTACCGCTCCTCTCACAGTAGCTCAGGCTCTGGAGAAGGCTGCTCAGCTCGAGGCTGGTGCCGATAGCGGCAAGGACGTTTATGTCAAGGGTAAGATTTCTCAGATTGATGAGGTAAGCCCGAAACTGGAAGATGGTAGCGGATACGGCAATGCAACCTACTACATTTCCGATGACGGCACTACTACGAATCAATTCTATGTTTACCGTGGTAAGAGCCTCAAGGGTGCCGACTTCACATCAGAAGATGAAATCAAGGTTGGCGACGAAGTCATCGTTGTTGGCTTAATCAAGAACTATGTCAAGGATGAGAATTCAACTCTCGAGTTCAATCAAGGTAATTTCCTGTATTCTCTGAATGGCGACACGGGCGGTGTTGATCCTCAGCCCGGCGAAAGCAAGACTATTGCTCAGGTGATTGCCGGTGGTGCTGCTGCAGGCGTAGTTACGACTGGTACAGTTTATGCATCTTGCCCCAATGGCGTCATCATTGGTGATGGAACAGGCTTTATCTATGCTTACAAACCCTCTGAGTCAGCAGAGGTAGGTGACGTAGTTAAGATTACCGGTAACGTTTCTCAGTATGGCGGCTGCTTCCAGTTTGGTCAGGGCTGCACGCTGGAGAAGACTGGTACGGCTTCTGTAACCTATCCCGCTGTGAAGGAGATTGACGGTGCCGCTTTTGATGCTCTCGTTGAAGCTCCTGCTGTTACTTACGTGAAGGTAGCAGGTACCCTTAAGATTAGCGGCAACTACAAGAACCTTGAGATTGCTGGTGCTACGAATATGGGCTCGCTGCAAGTTTCTGATGCAGTTCTCGGCAGCGCTGGCGACGGTGATGCAGTCGAGGTAACCGGTTTCTTCGCTTACAAGAGCGGTTCGTCCACAATCTATGGCAATATCCTTGCTACCGAAGTGAAGGTCACAGGCGATACACCTGATCCCGAAGTTCCTGAGTACACCACGATTGCTGCTGTGAAGGAAGCTGTTACAGCCGATAGGGTGAATGTCGTGTTCAAGGCAAATAATCTGCTCGTCACTTATGTTAATGGCAAGAATGTCTATGTCTTCGATGGCAAAGATGGTCTGCTCCTCTTCGCCAACGACGCAAGTCTCAACGAAGGCATCAAGGCTGGCGACAAGATTACTGCCGATTTCAAGGGTCAGCTCTATCTCTACAATGGCCTTACCGAGATTGCCACATCTGCTATCGAGAACCTCACCGTCAACTCAAGCGACAATGCTGTTGAGGCTCAGAAGGTGACTATTGCCGATGTGAACAACAATCCGAAGGACTACGAGAACGAACTCGTAGAGATTGAAGGCCTTTATGCTCAGGCTGAAGCATTAGCCAGCCGTAACATCACCTTCATGGATGACAGTGACAACGAAGTAGTTGTTCGTGATAACTGGAACGTTCTTACCAGCGTGGCATTCAACACAGAGTCAGAGTACACCGTAACGGGCTTCGTCGCTATCTTTGCTAAGGACGGCTCCACCACCACTCAGATCTATCCTCGTACAGCAGAGGACGTCAGCAATGGCGAGACACCTCAGCCTTACGAGCTCGTAGGCGAGGGCACTCTTGAGAAGCCTTACACCGTGGCTGACGTGCAGTACCTCATTAATCAAGAGGACTGCCCGAAAGATCCTGTTTGGGTAAAGGGCTTCATCATGGGTGCTGCAAAGAGTACTATGAATAATATCATTAAAGAACAGGGTGATGACTTACAGGTTTCCAACATCGTTCTTGCAGATGATGCAGCAGAGGTCGCAAGTGCTAATATGATTCCTGTTCAGTTGGCATCTACCAATGAAGTGACTAAGAACGTACGTGCAAATCTCAACCTCGTTGACAACTTCGAAAACCTCGGCAAGGAGGTTTGGGTATTCGGCACTATTGAGAAGTACTTCAGCGTACCTGGTGTTAAGAACACCTCTGATTATAGCTTCGATGGTCAGTCCACGGGCGTCAATGCCATCAAGGCCGATGCCGAGAATGCTAACATCTACACCATCGCCGGTCAGCGTGTCAACGCTGTAGGCAAGGGCCTCTACATCGTAGGCAACAAGAAGGTGCTAGCTGAATAAGTTGAGCTTATACTAAACTAAACTGAGGCTGTGTCAAGAATGAGGTGACACAGCCTCTTTTTTTGTTGTTTTCTTTTCGCGTTTCCGCTTTTTGAAGTATCTTTGCAGCAAATAACAACGAAGACTATGAAGAAACGTATACTTCTCTCGGCGCTTATGGCGCTGGCATTAAGCGTGGCAGGCTCTGTTCGCGCTGCAGACATTAAGAAATATTACGCCAATGCCGACAGGAAAAAGAAGGTGGAGCTCAAGCTTGCGCTCAAGGGCATCATCGCGAAACATACCAAACTCCCGTACGGCAACCTTTGGACTTACTACGAGAAGGTGGACTATGTCTACGACAACAACGGTCGCAAGCGTGTCTTCGACTACTATTCCGACCAGGTGGCTTACTTCCCTGAACCCAGTTCGATGAACAAAGAGCACGCCGTGCCTCAGTCGTGGTGGGGCAGCGGCACGAGTTCACCTCAAGGCAGCGATATCTTCCACGTGATGCCTTCCGACAAGAATGCCAACAACGCCAAGAGCAGTTATCCTCTGGGTGTGGTCACAGGCACCGTGTCCTATCCCAAGTCGGGAGTCAAGAACACGCGCATGAAGACCGGAAAGGACTCCAAGGGTAATATGGTGTTTGAGCCTTGCGACGAGTACAAAGGCGACTTCGCGCGTATTTATATGTATGTTGCCACCTGCTACTCCGATGTCAACTGGGTACGTCAGGACGACCTGGGCTGCACGCTGAAGAAAGAGGACTGGCCTACGTTCACGTCGCAGGCGTTCATCGACATGCTGCTTAAATGGAGCAGCCAAGACCCTGTGTCGGAATGGGAGCGCACACGCAACGAGCGTGTCTATGCCGAACAAGGCAACCGTAACCCCTTCATTGATTTTCCTTCGCTGCCCGATTTCATCTGGGGCGACAGCATAGATTATGAGTTCGATGTAGCTCTCGGGCATGCCTACGACGGCGAGACGCCTCCAGGACCTGCTCCTGAACCCGGCGACAGCATACTGCTGCTGGATCAGGAATTCAAGGCTTCAGGCGTGGGCGATTTCGCTGTTTTGCAGAACAACGGCTCACAGTCGCAGGTGTGGAAGCGCGATGAGAAATACGGCATGGTGGCCAACGCCTACAGCCTCGGCAAGACTGGCGACGACTATCTCATCTCACCTGCTATTGACCTGACAGGTATGGTTGGCGCCACCGTTGAGTTCCGTCATGCGGCAGGCTACCATAGCGGAGGCAACCTGTCGTCGATGTTCCAAGTGCTTGTCAGCACCGACTATGCGCAACGTCCTTCATCAGCCACTTGGGAAGTTGTCAACGACGTGGTATGGCCTACGGAGATGCAGAGCGCGACGAGTAAGTTCACTAAGTTCGTCAACACAGGCCGCATAAGCCTCGACGACTATGCCGGCGAAACCATTCGCATAGCCTTCCGCTATACCGCCAACGCCAACAACTGCTGGGCTTGGGAGATAGACAACATGGAGGTCTATGGCAAGGCGTTGCCCGATTATATCGATGACAACTTCATGTCGCCCATCGAAGCTCCCGATGCTGTCTTCGATATTAACGGCCGTTTCCTTGGCAATAAGATTCCTGCAAAACACGGCATATACATTGTCCGCGAATGTGGACGGACGTTTAAGAGGCTCATCCCCTAACCCTTGCCAAAAGCCCGCAGGAGAGTAGACGGGTTTACGTTTGAAACTTGATACTTGAAACACTACCGCTTGCGGCTTGGAATTGTAAGAAAGAAAAATGCGTTATTTCATAGAACTCAGTTACGACGGCACGGCTTACCACGGCTGGCAGATACAGCCCAATGGTGCGAGCGTGCAGGAGACGCTGCAGCAGGCATTGAAGATGTTGCTGCGCGAGGATGTCGCCGTGACTGGCGCCGGACGTACTGATGCCGGCGTGCATGCAGCTATGATGGTGGCGCATTTCGATATCGAGGACCCACTCCCAACACCTCCCGTTAGGGAGGGGAGCGCAAGGCAGACGGTATGCGACTATCTTGTGTATAGGTTAAACGGAGTTTTACCTCACGACATAGCTATCCACAAGATTTATCCTGTTGCCGATGACATGCATGCCCGTTTCTCCGCACGCGCGCGTACCTATTATTATTATGTTCACACGCGCAAGTCGCCTTTCCTGCGTGACCGCTCGTGGCGTTTGGTGAGCACGCCTGATTTCGAGGCAATGAACCGTGCGGCAGCCACGCTTATGGAATATGAGGATTTCACCAGTTTTTCTAAACTGAACACCGACACCAAGACGAATATCTGCCACGTCACGATGGCCCGATGGGTTCAGCTCTCCGACTACGAATGGCGCTTCGAGATCACCGCCGACCGCTTCCTGCGTAATATGGTGCGAGCTATCGTAGGCACGCTCATGGAAGTGGGGCGCGGAACGCTCAGCATTGAGGGCTTCCGCGAGGTGATAGAACAGAAGAACCGTTGCAAGGCCGGCGATAGTGTGCCTGCACGAGGATTGTTCCTGCAAGAGGTTAAATATTGAAAAAGCCTCCCCCCCCAACTCCTCCCATTAGGGAGGGAAGTGGATACAACATGAAATAGAATTGATAATAATATGATAAACATACAGCCTCTCCCTCTTTGCTGATACATTCCACTCCCTCCCTACAAGGGAGGGCGGGGGGAGGGTCTCTTTTTTATGTGGTTACTCTTTGCCTTCACCTCAGCCGCCCTGCTCGGCTTCTATGATGTATTCAAGAAAAAAGCATTAAGCGGCAATGATGTCGTAGTGGTGCTGACCTTGAACACCTTGTTCTGCTCGCTCCTCTTTCTGCCTTTCATCGTGCTCTCGGCCGTCGGCGTCATAGGCGAAGGCTCGCTTCTCTATGTTCCCGTTTGCGGCTGGGAAGTGCATAAATACATTATCCTCAAGGCTGTGATAGTGCTAGCTTCGTGGCTTTGCGGCTATGTGGCTATGAAGAATCTGCCGTTGACAATCGTAGGTCCTATTAATGCCACGCGCCCTGTGATGGTGCTGCTCGGCGCTATCATCGTCTTCGGCGAGCGCCTGAACCTGTATCAATGGATAGGCGTACTGCTGGCTATAGCGGGTTATTACCTGCTGAGGCGCAGCGGCAAGAAGGAAGGCATCGACTTCCGTCACAACCGATGGATAGCGTTGGCCGTGCTGGCGGCCTTGTTAGGTGCCGTGAGCGGGCTGTACGACAAGTTTCTGCTTGCGCCCGAGTCGTCGGGTGGGGTAGGGCTCAACCGCATGGCAGTCCAGAGCTATTTCCTGATCTATCAGTTCGCGATGATGGCCGTCATGCTGCTTAGGAAGCCTGTGCAGCAGCTTCGGAGCCTGCCTTCAAAGTTTAATGGCACTATGGTGTTCTGGAGTTTCCTTGTCGCCTTGTTCCTCTCTTTTGCCGACTTCGTTTACTTCTACGCCCTCAGTCTGCCTGCTGCCCTCATCTCAGTCGTCTCTATGATACGTCGCAGCAGCGTTGTTGTCAGCTTCGCCGTAGGTGCTTTCATCTTCCGCGAGAAGAATCTGCGAGCCAAAGCCTTCGACCTCGTCCTCCTGCTCCTCAGTCTGGTATTCCTCTACCTCGGAAGTAAATAATAAACAGCTGTAGACGCCATCTTCACTTCGCATTCATATAAAAACGGGCTGCGTCATAACAAGTATGACACAGCCCATTATCTTGTTTTGTTGTTCGTCATCAGAACCGCCACCAGGGTTTCTTGTTCATCTTCTTGGCGTGAGCCACGGGGTCGAGTTCCTCGGTTAGTATTTCCTCGAAGGTCTTGCGCTCGTTGATGATGCGGTAGATGGTGCCCCAGTCGGGCAGACCGCCTACGTTGCGGTCGTCAATCCACATGTCCACTTTCAGCTTGCGTGTGAAGTTCTCGTTGCGCGAGATATCCTCTTCGGGGAAGTCGCGGTTGATGGCATAGAACTCAATACCACGTTCGCGGCACCACTCGATGGCATCATCAAGCAACTCACCTTCGCGAACCGTCCACAGGATTAGTCTGTGGCGATCCTGGATGAGCATCTTGAGCGTGTTCACTGCGAAAGGTATCTCCTCGCCAATGTCGGGATAGCGATGGCGAACGATGGTGCCATCGAAGTCTACGGCTATTGTCATACGTAATATCAGTTTTTGCGGTGCAAAGTTACAATATTATTGCCGTTCTTGAAGAATTATCTCCTTTTTTTTTGTCAGCATGGCAGAAATACGTTACTTTTGTCGTCTGTAAGGACAAACGGAAATGATGAGTCGTAGATTTTTTCTGATATTATTGACGGGCCTTCTCCTGTCCGCAGCGCCGGCTATTGTCTGGGCGCAGGACACGGCATCGAGGCCTCTGATGCGTGACGTATTTGCCCAGATGCCCGACAGCGTGCTGCCTGCCGTGACGCGTAACAACCGCCTCGACTGCATCGATTTCATCGACAACAACCTCGAGGCCAAGGTGCGCAATGCCTTTGACGATTACGTGACGCTCGAAGCCCTGACCTCCGACTATGCCCGCTTCCGTTCGAGCGCGTCGTCGGTGATGGAGCTCAAGCTGTTGCCCCGGACCGACACTACCGCCGTGCTCTGCATGGTCACTACGGTAGAATGTGGCGAGAAGGACAGCTCCACGCGTATCGAAGATTCTGCCCTCCGCCTGCTGAATGCCGACTGGTCGCCTGCAGCACCCGATGTCCTCAGCTCCGTAGTCGCGGTCAACAGCTGTGTCGACGGCTTGGAGTTCTTCACAGACGAAGTGCCCGACAGCCTCCGCTTGCACTATGAGCAGGCCAAGGCCTCGGCGGCAGACTTCCATCCTGTGCGCATGCAGCTATCGGCCGATGATGTCACGCTGACGCTCACCCTGCAGACGGGCCAGCTGGACGTTGATGAGAAGAACGCCCTGAAAGGTCGCCTGCGCACTATCACTATGAAATGGGACGGCCGCAGTTTCGTCCGCCAGTAACACTTGATTGCCCATGTCGCGATTCACGCTCTTCCTTACGCTCCTCCTCGTGCCGGTCCTGTCTATGGCCCAGGCCGACAAGCTGTTGCGCAAGCTGCGCATGGACAGCACCAGCTTCGGGCATAAGGTGATGTTGGCCGACAGTATCCTCACCCGAAGCTACAACAAAGGCAACTACGACACCACCTACATACGTCGTCCCCGGCATCCGTTCACGGTGAAGGTGCGTTACAACGTATCTGGCAGCGGCATCTATACTAAGGGGCAGATCGAAGGGCACGACTATCGCAGCCGTCTGACCACGTCGTACCAGAACACCGCCAGCTTAGCCTTTGCCTACCGTGGCATAGCGGTGGCCTTCGCAGTGAATCCTGCCAAGCTGTTTGGCAAGGACAAGAGCAAGAGCTTCAACTTCACCCTGTATGCCAACCGCTATGGCATGGACCTGGCTTATCAGGACAGCCGCCAGTATTCGGGCTGGGGTGAGTACGACGGCGTGCGCGAGACCTTCACCACCGATATCGTTCGCACGCGGCTGACCGACATGAATGCCTACTACGCTTTCAACTACCGCAAGTTCTCGTATCCAGCAGCCCTCACGCAGAGCTACATACAGCAGCGCAGCGCAGGCAGTTGGCTGCTGGCGCTATCGTGCCTCAACGGCAATATGGAGATGTCGAAATCCGAGGTTGACGACCGTGTGCCCGAGGTGAATATGCGCCTCCTGGACATAGGTGTTGGCGGCGGCTATGGCTACAACCTGTGCCTGCCGCACCGCTGGATGATTCATGCCTCGGTGCTGCCCACAATCATCGTGGGGCCATTCAACAAGATGACGGTCGAAGGCGAGAAGCACCACATCAAGTATTCGTTTCCCGAGTTCATCGTCACCGAGCGCCTGTCGTTCCTGCATTATATCAACGACCGCAACTTCCTAAACCTCACCTTTGTCAACTACAGCACCATCCAGGGCAATTACAAGAATATCAGGAACGTGCACAACAAATGGCGCCTGCGCGTATGCTATGGCATGAGGTTCTAAAACAAAGCCGCCCCCACCGAATCAACGATGGGGGCGTGCTTATAGTGCCAGACGCAAGTCGTATGTCTTACTTGCGGCTGCGAGCGTAGCGGCTCATGAACTTGTCGACGCGACCGGCGGTGTCGACCAGCTTGCTCTTACCGGTGTAGAAGGGGTGAGAGCTGGAGGAGATCTCGAGCTTCACTACGGGATAAGTCTCGCCTTCAAACTCCACGGTGTCGTTGGTCTTAGCGGTGGAGCGGCTCAGGAACATGTCGCCATTGCTCATGTCCTTGAACACTACGGGGCGATAGTTGTCGGGATGAATACCTTGTTTCATTGTTTTGTTTGAGTAGATAGTGCCGGGCTTGTGTACCGGCGGATTTATACTGTGCCGGGCTTGTGTACCGGCGTTTATTTCACGAAATGCGGCGCAAAAGTACTGCTTTTCCCCGAACTCACCAAACTTTTTCACTCTTTTCTTCGTTTCCGCAGCTATAATTCATCGTTTGCGCATGGCAATGGCCCTCTCTATACACATAAGCCATTATCTTTGCAGCGTCATTGAACCGAAAATGATAATCCACCCCACGTTTAAACAAATAGAATAGTACGATAATGAAACATCTCCTTATCCTTCTTAGCATCGCCGTGGCCGGATGCTTTGTCCAGACAGCCAATGCACAAGTGATGAAAGCCTCCGACCTGGAGGCCTATGCCAAAAAACGTTATGGTGACAAATGGCTCGACGCAGCAGCCAACTTAGCCTCGACGCTGACGCTCGACAAGAACAAGTCGCTCACATACCAACAGGTCATGGAAGCCCCAGGCAAGACGAAGGAAAAGCTCTACCTGGCGCTCAACTATTGGGCCACGGCGACGTTCCAGGACAAGCAGGTCATCACGCTCAACGACAAGGAAGCCGGCTGCATCATCATCTCGTCGACTATGGCGGACATCGTGGAGCACACCGGTGGCATGAACCGCTACTCGGTGAGCATCACGCCTGTGATACGTATCGACATCAAGGACGGGCGCATACGCGTGACGTATACCGTGCAGAACTATGACATCCTGCGCGATTCGGCTGGCGGCTACATCAGCATCATCGCCCGCGACGAACACAAGGACAAAACAACCAGCGGCGACATGAAGCGCGCCAAGGACGATAAGACCGACGAATGGCTCTACGACGAGAAATGGGAGATAGCCGCCCACTATCCCTTCGTTGAGAAGGACACACAGAAGCGCACTTGCGCCAAGGCTCTCATTATGACGCACGCCTACTCCAACGCCATTTTCGACAAGATTCAGGAAGCGATAAAGAACGGACTCGTTGGCAACGACGATGACGACGACTGGTGATTGCTACTGAAAGAAACTATATACAATTTGACCCAAACGTCCCGGAGGGGCTTGCAGGTCAACTCCTAAATTGCCCTACTGAAAGCCCCAGGCGTTCCTCATCACGGCCTTCTCCACCTCGTTCTCGATGTGGTCGGGCAGGTTGCAGAAGAAATCTATGCCGGTGAGGCTTTCCAGTTGGTCGATGCTGACGATGTATGGCGCCACGTTCTTCTCGTCGTCGTAGAATGAGCGGTGCTCCATCCAGAACCCGATGGCTTTGTAGCCGCTGTTGACGGTGCTCTTGTTCTTGCACAGGATTGCCATGTAGAAATATTTAGGCACCAGCAGTTGCAGGGGCGTACCCTTGCGCGCATATTCCAAGATTTGGCTGTCGTTGTCGATGGTGCCGCCCTTGACCACGTAGAGTGTGTCGCGGAACGCGTCGTTGTTCCACGACCGCACCTTCATCTCCAGCGTAGCCCATATGCCGCCGTTGAAGCTGTAGAGCTGCGGCTGCATGTTCGAGTAGAGAAACGTCTGGCGGTTGGCCTCGAGCGAGTTCCAGCGGTCGGCCGAAGCCAGGATATGTCCGCGCGTGTAGCCCGAGCCGCTGTAGTGGCTGCTGGTGGTGCGGTACACTTCGGGTATGTCGTAGTCCTCCGTGAACACGTCCTCGCGCTTCACATAGCCCCCGCTATTGGTCCTGTCCCATCGGAACGCCGACCAGCGTTGCGCCTTCTTGGCCAGGCTCCATTCTATGCAGTAGTTCACCTGCCCCGAGCTCAGCCGTTTCACGAGCAGCATATTTGCCACGCCGCCCTTCAGCTTCGGTATCTCCAAACGTCCCGCCTCGGGGTGCTCGCCAGTCTTGTTGGCGTTAGTGTTCACGGTGAGGGGGTCTTTCTCATCGTCGTCGTCCGACGAGCAGCTCCAGAACACCGCCGGGGCTGCCATTATCAATGCGAGGGCTGCCGCCCACTTGAATCTCGTCTGTCTCATTTTGTGCGTACAGTTATGCTGCAAAGTGCTGATTAAATCCCTTATCCCCAATCATTTACCGATAGGCTGCTTCATCAGCTCCTCCAGTTCAGCGTCGGGCTTCTTGTATATTACTTCGGGCTTGAAGAATCGGGTTGCCATTGTGGCGAACACTTTGTTGTTGTACACGAAAACGAAGTCGTAGTAGCCCGGCTCCACCTCTTCGGGGTGAAGGTAGAAGGAGCCCCAATCGGCGCTCTCCTCGGCCTCGGGATCTCTGTTCAGGTCAAGCGCCTGAATGTAGTCGGGCGTCTCGTCCGTCAGCGTGTTCTTCTGGTAGAAAGCCAGGTCGGCATGGTGCTTGAACACCATCACCTTGATGCCCGTCCCAACGCTGGCCTGGGGGTGAAACTCTATCCATTCGTCAAGCTCAAACACCGAACGTATGCCTTCGGCAGCGTAGGGCTTATGGTTGAAATCCTCAGAGCCGCAGCGGTTGCCGAAGAGGCTCAGGGCCGTCATCACGGGTTTCTCACCCTCTTTGAGGTTCACGAAATAGAGCTTGCCGAGAACCGTCGTGTCCTGAACCTGTGTGGCGCCGGAGGGGTTCATCGCATTAGCCCTTGCGCCGTTGATGCCTGCGGAGGTCGCGATCAGCGCGAGCGCTGCGGTTAAGAGTAAAGCAATCCTTTTCATATACCTTGAATATGCAACACTATGCGTTATTCTTTTTTTGTCGTATCGTGCCCGCGGATAACGCCGTTGACGGAGCCTTCCCGTCAGCCGTTCGCCTTGTCTCAGTGTTGCGATTACAGACAAGCCGAACCTCCGATAGGCAGGGGCAAAGATACGACGTTTCTCCGATAATCACAATTTTTGCGAACATTATTTCCGTATCGGCCTCATCTTTGGCTTCAGGAGTGTGAATAAAGCGGCAAATAGCTGGATGTTGACGGACTTCTAATTTATTTACAAGACACATATTCTACGTAATTTGTGACCAAATTGGGCATTTTATTGGTCATTTTGGCATAGAAAATGCACCTCATACATATATAATGTCCGTTCCGACCGCTTCCGTGTCTCAAAGAACAGTTCTATATTGCCGAATACTGTTCGGACTGATTGTGCTCTCAGCTTGATACTATGCCATTCTTTTAGCCACGATTAACTCTTCAATACTCAAGAAGTCGCATAAGCCTATTCGACCTGTCGCATGGCCATATTCAAGCGGTCGGATCAGCCAATTCGACACGTCGAAAAAAGTGAGAGGCGATGGAGAGGTGTGGGCACCTTCAAGGCGAGTGGAATAGGCTGAAAGGCTGGATAAGGGAAACCGCCCTGCAAGACGTGGAGTGCTTGCGGGGCGGTTTACTGTATGGGGGTGGAGAGAGGGGGCCCACCCCTAACCCCTTCCCAGGGAGGGGGGATGGGGCTGAATGGATTACTTCTTGGTGATGGTGTAGTCGTCGATGAGGACGTCCTTGCCGGGGTTCTTGGAGTTCATGACGACGAGGCAGACGGTGGTCTTGGAGGCGAGGGTAAACTCGTAATCGACCTTGGTCCAATCGCTGTTGCTGAGGTCGTTGACATAACCTCCATAGACGTAGCTGCCTACTGTGCCGTCGGCCTTCATGGGAACGTAGCCGGGATTGACGCTGCCGCCATCGGCTGTTGCAGCCTTGGCGTAGAACGAGACGGCGTAGGTGCCTGCTTCGAGGTCCATTTCCTTATAGGCCATGCGCTTGTTGCCGCTGGTTGCGCCGCCTACCTTCACGGAGTATGTGCCGCCGTGGGCATCGGTGCTCTGGGCAAGGGTGGCGTTGCTGGCTGTGGAAGCGCTCTTCCAACCGGTGGGCTGTCCGTCAGCCCAAGTCTCGAAGTCGCCATTGGCGAAGTCTGCGAGGGTGGCGCCGCCAGGAGTGTCGCCGCCAGGAGTGTCGCCGCCACCGCCTTCGAGGATTTCGACGTCGGCGTTCTTGATCTCGGGCGTTACCTGACCGTCCTTGACATACTTCATGAGCTGACCGGTAATCTTGACCTTCATGCCCACTTCGAATTTGCTGACGCCTGAGGGCAGGTTAGCCCAATAGGCTTCGAATACCTTGCCGCCGTCCTTGGTGTCGGCCATCCAGAAGGATTGCTGATTGCGGCTGACATCGCTAATCACCTCGGTGATGTAGCCTGTTACGGTGTATGTCTCGGATGATGTGGCGCCGTCGGCGAGTGCGTTGGTGAGTTCAGCGGCCTGTGCGCATGTCACTTCCTTGCCAGCGGGTGGGGGAGTGTCGCCGCCGCCTTCTTCGAGGATCACGACGTTGGCGTTCTTGATTTCGGGCGTTACCTGACCGTCCTTGACATACTTCATGAGCTGTCCGGTAATCTTGACCTTCATGCCTTTCTTGAATGCGCTGACGCCTTCGGGGAGGTTAGCCCAGTAGGCTTCGAATACCTTGCCGCCGTCCTTGGTGTCAGCCATCCAGAATGTCTGCTGGTTCCTGCTGACGTCGCTTACTACCTCGGTAATGTAGCCTGTTACGCTGTATGTCTCGGATGATGTGGCGCCGTCGGCGAGTGCGTTGGTGAGTTCAACGGCCTGTGCGCAGGTCACTTCCTTGCCAGCGGGTGGGGGAGTGTCGCCGCCGCCTTCTTCGAGGATCACGACAGTAGCGTTCTTGATTTCGGGTGTCATCTGGCCGGAGCTGGTGTTGACGTACTTCATGAGCTTACCGGTGATCTTCACCTTGCTGCCTACCTTGAACTCGCTGACGCCTTCGGGGAGGTTAGCCCAGTAGGCTTCGAATACCTTGCCGCCGTCCTTGGTGTCAGCCATCCAGAATGTCTGCTGGTTCCTGCTGACGTCGCCCACTACCTCGGTGATGTAGCCTGTTACGGTGTAGGTCTCGGCTGATGTGCCTCCGTCGGCGAGTTTGCTGGTGAGTTCAACGGCCTCGGCGCAGGTCACTTCGATGCCCTCAGCGGGTGTTACGCCTCCGCCTTCCTCGAGGATTTCCACAGCGGCGTTCTTGATTTCGGCTGTCATCTTGCCGGTGTTGTTGTTGACGTACTTGGTCAGCTTGCCGGTAATCTTAACCTTGCTGCCGGCCTTGAATTCGGTGACGCCAGATGGGAGGTTTGCCCAGTAGGCTTCGAAGATGCGGCCGCCGTCGGGGGTGTCGGCCATCCAGAATGTCTGCTGGTTCTTGCTCACTTCACCTACGATTTCGGTGATGTAGCCCGTGATGGTGTAGGTCTCGGAGGATGTGGCGCCATCGGCGAGTTGGCTGGTGAGTTCAACGGCCTCGGCACATGTCACTTCGATGCCGGTGGGGATGGGAGTGTCGCCACCGCCTTGTTCTGTTGGGATGTTGTAGGGTGCCGGCACGTCTTCGCATGCTGTGAAGGCTCCTACTGTGAGTGCTGCGCAGAGCAGCATTTTCCAATACTTTTTCATATCATTTTGGTATTTATTATTTTTCATTTTTCACTTTTCATTTTCCACTCTTTATATCCTCCTCTGCCCGGATGAGTATCTGCCAGGTGTTGCGGTAGCGTGTGGCGATGCCGTAGAACGTTACGGGTGTGGAGGGTATTACCCACGAGGCGAAGTCGGCGTAGGTGCTGGTGCGCAACACCAGTTTGCTCATGGACTGGTTGTTGATGGAGTGGTGCACGTAGCCGTTGGATGAGCCGTTGTAGACGAGCGTGGTGCCCGCCTTGTACTCGGGTGCCAGGGGGCTTCCGGCATCGCCGATGATGGCATTCTCGATTTTAACGAGGTATCCGCAGTAGCGTGCCATGTCGGATTGTACATCATTGAAGTCGAGGGTGTCGATTTGGCTCATGTCATGAGTGGGCAGAATCTTGACGTGCTGCTCCCATTTCTCGGTGGACATGCGTCCGATGGAGTTGTTGTACTCGTCGCCGAGCTGTGGCTGCTCTCCGTAGCCTCCGATGCATAGGTCCTTGAGGTCGATGAGAATCTGCTGTCCTACGCTGACGAAGGGGAAGAGCCCAGTGCCGTTGATGCCTACGATCATGGCTCCCGTGGCGTCCTGCACTACTATTTGCTTGTATATGTTGCCGCCTATATCGTTGGCGATTACTGTGCAGCGCAGCTGCTTGTCGTCGGTGATGCGCTCGAAGGAGCTGTTGCCGATGGCGGCGGAATACTTATTCTTGAGGTCGGCAATGGTCACGAGCTTGGCTTCGTCCTGCACTATGCTGTTGTTGCCATAGGGCGGATTGGTCATGTCGGGCGACTCCCAATCGCCGTCGAAGCATGACGCGGTCATCAACGCTGCGGCGAAGATGGCTGCAAAATGTAGAATATATGATGTCTTATGCATGATAGCTAAAGTGTTTGCATTAAACTTTGAACCTTAAACTTTAAACTTCGCACGAAGGGCGAGCCTTAAAACTTATAGTTGAGGTTGAGCATGAAGTTGAAGCCTTGCACGTAGTACTTCATCGGGTTCTTCTGGAAGTTGTAGGTGCGTATGGATGTCTTCTCGCCTGTTGTCTGGTCGGTGGTGTAGTTGGAGCGGCTCTGCTCGTAGCCTCCGCTAACCATCTTGCGGTTGTTGAGGATGTTGGTGAGCATGAGGTTGACGCTGAGCGGGTGGTGTGCTACGCGGAACTGGTGACCGATGGAGCCGTCGAGCATGAAGCCTCCGTGGCCCTTGGTCTGTTCGGGCACGATGAGCTGACCGTCGTTGTCCACGGCGCCTGAGCGGATGAGTGTGCTCTGGTAGCGCAGCGAGGGCGAGTAGGAGAGGTAGATGCGGTCGTAGTAGTTGCCCTTGAGGTTGAGGTACCAGCCCTTGATGTTGTAGTTCAAGCCGATGCTACCAACGGTGAGCGGTGTGCTTGCCTCGCGCATACCTTTATTATATAATATGTCTGTGGTGACGGTGCCCTGGGTTGAGAGCAGGTAGCTGACGTCGGTGTTCTTCATGTACTTGGCGTCGGCCATGGAGCCGATGAGGTCGAGCGTGAGACCCGATGTGATATTGAAGCGCACGCCGAGCTCCACGCCGTACCAGTTCTTCTCGATGCCCGTCATGCTGACGTATGTGAACGAGTTGACGTCGTCGTAGTAGTAGTTCTGCCATTCGTTCATGCGTGTGCCGTGGTTGAAATAGGCTGTGAGGTTGGCGCGCATGAAACTTGTGGCGAAGGCGTAGCCGAATTCGGCGCTGAGCATGTGCTCCACCTTGAGGCCGTCGATGAAGTTGTTGTTCATCTCGGCTGCCTGGAAGGCTGAACCGCCATAGTTGCTGTAGGCTGTGGGAGCGTATGTCATGTAGCCAACGCCGAGGCCTATGACGTGGCCCTTGCCGAGGTTGAGGTTTGTGCCGGCCTTGACGCCTCCGTCGAGGAAGCGTGCCGTGCCGCTCTTGCCGTAGGAGTTGTCGGCGAAGAGTCCGTTGCGCATCTTACCGTCGCGCCACATCTGTGTGCCGCCTATCTTGGCGCTGATGAAGTTGTGGCTGATGCCGTAGTCGCGGGTGTACTGTGCCCAGGCGGTGGCTTTCTGCACTACGATGTTGAAGTCGTAGCCGAAGCGGTCGCCCTTGGCAACGGTGCCGTTGGGGTTGTTCAGGTCGTACTGCACGCGCGGGTCGCTGCCGGCGTAGGTGCCTACGGCGTAGTTGTTGACGTTGTGCAGGTACTGGGCTCCCATCATGTCGGAGATGGTCTGGTAGTGCATACCTGTGTTTGACGCCATCTGGATGCCGCCCTGCAGCTTGGCATCCTTGTTGATGGACCAGTTGAGGGTGGAACCGAGGTTGAAAGCGAGGTGGTCGTTGTGGCGTGCCAGCAAGTAGTAGGCAGCGTCGCCGCCGACCTTGTTCATCTGCGAGTTGGCGTAGTAGAGCTTGTCCCATTGTATCTGGCGGTTGGCCTTGGCGGCTGTCCAGTAGTTGTAGCTCTCCTGCCAGGCGTTGGCGTCGTTGTTGCTGCCGTCCGACTCGCCCCAGACATCGAAGTTGTACGACGGGAAGTTCTTCCAGTAGTCGGGCTTGGGGTTCTGCGAGTTGTTGTACTGCAGGCGTGTGCCGCTGTACATGGCGTACTTACCGTAGAATGAAGTGGTGAGCTTCAGGTCGTCGGTGATGTCGAAGTCCCAGGTGAATAGTGCCGAGGGCTCGTAGTTGTGCACCACGCGTGAGTTGCGCTTCTCGCCGTTCTGGTAGCCCCAGTAGGGGTTGTACATGTAGTTGTTGGCCAGCCAGTAAGCCTCGTCGGTGGACGCACCCTGCTGAGCGCGCTCGGTGGGGTTGCCCCAAGTGGCAATGTTCAGGCTGTGGCGGTCGCCCCATTTCTTCTGCAGCGAGAGGAAGTAGGCGAGCGAGTTGTAGAAGGTGCCTTCGACGTTTGCCGTGTTCATGTTGGCCCAGCGATAGCCTACGGTGCCGAAGAATGCCCATCCGTTCTCGTGGAGACCAGTGCCGAAGGTGTACATGGCGCGTGCCGTGTAGTTGCGGTTCAGGGCCGAGAGCGTCACCTTGTGGCCTGCGGCGTAGTTGCTGGCTCGGAAGTTGTAGTCGTTGGAGCCTCCGAGGGCTGCCATGCCGAAGGTGTTCGACTCGAATGGCATTGCGTTGTCGATGTTGCGCGTGGCATCGTTCATACCTCCGACGGTAGAGAAGCTGAAGCGCCCGTTCTCGGCGGAGTTCACTTGCACACCGTTCATGTAGACGTCGTTGTACTTCTGGTCCAATGCGCGGAACTTGAAGCGCAGGGGGCTGAAGAGATAGCCTACGTTGCTGGTGTAGAGGTTAGTGCTGGAGTTGATCTGGATGACGTCCGTCGTTACGTCGGCATCCTCGTCGAGCTGCGATTCGGTGAAGATGAACGAGGCTGCCTCGTCCTTCAACGCCTTTTCCTGTTCGGTCGTGGTAGGCTCCTGTGCCCATGTGGGGCAAACCATGCAGAGCAGCGCGACCGCGAATAAAAATCTTTTCTTCTTCATTGGTAAAGTAGCATAATATGGTATTTGGCTACAAAGAAAAGAAAAATATCTTAAATGCAGAAAGGAAATCCATAATATTTTTAAAAGAAAAAAAATTTCTTCCTTTTATTCTTTTTCTTCCGCAAAAAGATATATCTTTGCAACCCAAAGAGCGAATGTTCACTTACAAACCAAGAAGACTATGCGTAAACAATTCATTTTATTCGCGTGCACGACCCTCCTGACCCTCTCGGCTTGGGCGCAGACAGGACGTGTAGGCATGTATAGTGTCGGGTTCTACAACCTTGAGAATCTGTTCGACACGCAGCACGACGAAGGCAAGAACGACTATGAGTTCCTGCCCGACGGCACTAATAAGTGGACCAACATGAAATACCAGAGCAAGCTGAAGAACATGGCTCGCGTGCTGGCAGAGATGGGCACCGACCGCATCCGCACCGGTTGCGCCATGATAGGCGTCAGCGAAGTGGAGAATGCACGCTGCCTGCGTGACCTCTGTGCGCAGGAACCGTTGTCGAAGCGCGGCATGCGGTTCTGCCATATCGAAGGCCCCGACCAGCGTGGCGTGGACTGCGGTCTGCTCTACAACCCCTCATTCTTCAGCCCTGCCAAGGTGTGGCTGCAGCCTTATGTCCTCAAGGACAGGGATGCCCGTCCCACCCGCGGTTTCCTCACCGTACAGGGCACGCTGGCCGGCGACAGCATCACGGTGATCGTGTGCCACTGGCCCAGCCGCTTCTCAGGCAAGTCGGCACGTGTGTGGGCTGGTCAGCAGGTGAAGGCCGAGAAGGACAGTATCGTGCGAGCCAATCCGCGTATGAAGATCCTCGTGATGGGCGATATGAACGACGATCCCTTCGACGAGTCCATGGCCCGCGGCCTGGGAGCACGTCGTAGGATTGCCGATGTGCGCACACCCATGGATATGTTCAACCCCTGGTGGCAGATCCTGCTCGACGGTAAGGGCACGCTCAAGTACGACGGCAAATGGAACCTCTTCGACCAGATCGTCATGAGCCAGACCCTGACCAAGGGCACGCCCACCAAGGACTACTCGTCGCTAACCTTCTACAAAGCTGAGATATTCAACCGCGACTATCTGTTGCAGCAAAGCGGTAAATACAAAGGCAACCCCAAGCGAACGCATGCCTCGGGTGTGTGGATGGACGGATACAGCGACCACTTGCCTGTAGTCACGTACTACGTCAAGAAGATGTAAACACACAATAATTGTTTTATAACCCCAATATTAACCCTTAAACAACATTATGACAAGTTACAAAGAACTGGGTCTGGTTAACACCCGCGAAATGTTCAAGAAGGCAGTTGCCGGTGGCTATGCCATCCCCGCCTTCAACTTCAACACTATGGAGCAGATGCAGGCTATCGTGCAGGCTGCCGTAGAAACAAAATCACCCGTCATCATGCAGGTCAGCAAGGGCGCCCGTGCATACGCCAACGGCACCATCCTGCGCTACATGGCTCAGGGCGCTGTCGAGTACGCTAAGGAGCTCGGCTGCCCCAATCCTCAGATTGCCCTCCACCTCGACCACGGCGACAGCTTCGAGATCTGCAAGGAGTGCATAGACAATGGTTTCTCAAGCGTGATGTTCGACGGCAGCTCGCTGCCCTACGAGGAGAACATCGCCATCACCAAGAAGGTCGTTGAATATGCTCACGCTCACGACGTAACAGTAGAAGCTGAGCTCGGCGTGCTCGCCGGCGTTGAGGACGAAGTAAGCAGCGCCGTCAGCCACTACACCAAGCCCGAAGAGGTCATCGACTTCTCAACACGTAGCGGTTGCGACAGCCTCGCTATCTCCATCGGTACCAGCCACGGTGCTTACAAGTTCACTCCCGAACAGTGCACACGCGACCCGAAGACCGGCAAGCTCGTGCCTCCTCCCCTTGCTTTCGACATCCTCCACGCTATCGAGGAGAAGCTCCCCGGATTCCCCATCGTGCTCCACGGCTCAAGCTCCGTGCCTCAGGACGAGGTCGACACCATCAACCGCTATGGCGGCAAGCTGCCCGATGCAGTAGGTATCCCCGAGGAGCAGCTGCGCGAAGCCAGCAAGAGCGCCGTCTGCAAGATCAACATCGACTCCGACAGCCGTCTGGCTATGACAGCTGCCATCCGCAAGTATCTGGCTGAGAACCCCGGTCACTTCGATCCCCGTCAGTATCTCAAGCCCGCTCGCGAGAACATGAAGAAGATGTATATCCACAAGATCGTGGACGTGCTCGGCTCCAACGACAAGCTTTAAACTGGTGAGTGGCTGATGATGCCTGCATGAAGGCGGGAATCAGTTCACCACATGTCGCTAACAAGGCTGGCCTGCTATCAAGCGGGTCGGCCTTTTTCATTGTGATATCCAACGATAGAGTGCTCTTTTCCAATGTTAATGAAAGTTGTTAAGATTGCTTAACACGATATTTTTGTGCAGTTGCATGAAATGTAGTATTTTTGCCACGATAAATGAGGTTTTAACCAAACGACTAACTAAAATATTTTTTCCCACATGAAGAAGTCACTCTTTCTCATGGCCTTAATGGCCTCGTTCTGCGTAGCCGGTGCACAGGCCGCTACCGACGACAACAAGGACCAGCACCAACTCTCGTTCGCGCAGAAGATTGCTGCACCCGCCGACAATATCACCGTCACGCGCCGTCCAGATCCCGAGGAGCGTCTGTTCCGCTCAAACACCATCGAGAAGAAGATTGCCGAGGTGAAGAAAATGCTCAAAGGCGCACCCTATCTGGCATGGATGTTCGAGAACTGCTTCCCCAACACGCTCGACACCACCGTGCACTACAGCACTACCGACGATGGCGACGACGACACCTTCGTGTACACAGGCGATATCCACGCCATGTGGCTGCGCGACTCAGGTGCTCAGGTGTGGCCTTACGTGCAGTTTGCCAAGAAGGACGAGGGCATACGTAAGATGGTGCGCGGCACTATCCTGCGTCAGCTCAAGCTCATCTGCATCGACCCCTATGCCAATGCCTTCAATGCAGGCCCCACGGGCAGCGAATGGGCGAGCGACATCACGGATATGAATCCCAACCTGCACGAGCGTAAGTATGAAATCGACTCGCTGTGCTATCCGCTCCGCCTAGCTTATGAATACTGGCTGGTGACGGGCGACGACAGCATCTTCGGCGACGTATGGAAGGAGGCTGTGACGAAGATCCTGAAGACGTTCCGCGAGCAGCAGCGCAAGGACGGTCACGGACCGTACCATTTCCAGCGCAAGACAGCTGCACAGTACGACACCATGAGCCATAGCGGTTACGGCAACCCTGTGAAGCCGTGCGGACTCATCTGCTCTGCGTTCCGTCCGAGCGACGACTGCACTGTGCTGCTCTATCTCATCCCCTCGAATTTCATGGCCGTGTCCAACCTGCGCAAGGCTGCCGATGTGCTTACTCGCGTGAACCACAACACAGCCCTCGCTGCTGAGTGCACCTCGCTTGCTGACGAAGTGGAGGCTGCTCTGAAGCAGTATGCCGTGAAGGACCACCCCAAGTATGGCAAAATCTACGCCTTCGAGGTCGACGGCTTCGGCAACCAGCTTTGCATGGACGATGCCAACGTGCCTTCGCTGTTGGCCATGGCTTACCTGGGCGATGTGCCTATCGATGATCCTATCTATCAGAACACACGCCGCTTCGTATGGAGCGAGGACAATCCTTATTTCTACAAAGGTGCAGCAGGCGAGGGTATAGGTGGCCCGCACGTAGGATATGACATGGTGTGGCCCATGAGCATCATGATGCGTGCCTTCACTTCCACCGACGATGCCGAGATCCGCGAGTGCCTGCAGATGCTCGTCGATACCGATGCCGGCACGGGTTTCATCCACGAGTCGTTCAACAAGAACAATGCCACCAAGTACACCCGCTCGTGGTTTGCCTGGCAGAACACTCTCTTCGGCGAACTCATCCTCAAGTTACTGGCAGATGGCAAGAAGGATTTGCTCAATTCCATACAGAAAAGCAAATCATAATTATATAAGTTTAATTAACGAATAACCAGATAGTTGATAAATCTTTCTTAAACTTTTAATTTAACTATGAGAACCCTTCGTTTCTTCTTCGCCTTGGCGTTCGTCGCTTGTGCCTTTACAGCCAAGGCAGCATCCAAAATAACCTCGCCCGACGGACGCATTGCCGTTGAGGTTAACACTTCAAATCTCGGCTACACCGTCAGCCGGGATGGCAAGACCCTGTACTCAATCACCGATATTGTTCTCTCGCTGAAGAAAGAAAACTATGGCGGCAAGGTCAAGATGGGACGCGTCCAACATGTCAAATCGAGCTTCAGTCCCGTGGTGCCTTTGAAGTTCTCGACCATCAACGAGGACTACAACGAGGCCACCATCAATGTCGGTTCGGGCGTGACGGTGCTCCTGCGCGTGATGAATAATGGTGTTGCCCATCGTTTTGTGCTTAATAAGAAAGGCGACGTTGAAGTCGTCGACGAGCCCTACCGTTTCGTTCCTGCCGAAGGCTTCAAGGCTCATCGCCAGAGCGCTCCCAACAACTTCAACACCTCTTTCGAAGAGGCTTATCGCCACGAGACATTGGCAGAATGGAACGGCTCCGACCGTAAGATGACAACTGTGCCCCTTTTGCTCTCGGCCGACGATGACACACAGTTGCTGCTTGGCCAGAGCGACCTCGACGATTATCCGCATCAGTTCCTCAATACCGACGGCAAGGCCATCGTGCCTGTATATCCCAAGTCGCCAATCAAATGGGAACCGCGTGGCGACCGCAGCGAAACCATCACCGAAGAGGCTAATTACATCGCCAAGACCAGCGGCAAGCGCGCCCTGCCCTGGCGCTGGGTTGCCGTGACCGACAGCAAGGGCATCATCGAGCAGACGCTGCCTGTGCAGCTGGCTCGCCGTCCTGCGCTCAAGGATGTCAGCTGGATAAAGCCCGGACAGTTCTCATGGGAATGGTGGAACGGTGCAGCCCCCTTCGGTCCTGATGTAGACTTCCGTTTCGGTTGCAACTACGAGACCTATTGCTATTTCGCCGATTTTGCCGCTAAGTTCGGTATCGACTACATCCTGCTCGACGAAGGTTGGGCCAAGTCCACCCGTGATCCGTTCCATGGCAACGATAACCTGCGTCTGCCTGACCTCATCAAATACTGCAATGCCAAAGGCGTGAAGATCGTCCTGTGGCTACCATGGCTCACCGTTGAGCAGAACCTCGACACGCTGTTCAAGACCTATGCCGAATGGGGCATCCCTGCCGTGAAGATCGACTTCATGGACCATGCCGACCAGTGGATGGTCAACTTCTTCAAACGCGTTGTTCAGGAAGCCGCCAAGTACAAGATCATCGTGGACTTCCACGGCGCCTTCACACCTGCAGGACTCGAATATGAGTATCCCAACCTCATCAGCTATGAAGGCATCCTCGGTCTGGAGCAGATGGGCGGCTGCCGTCCCGAGAACACGGTTTATCTGCCGTATATCCGCAATGCCGTGGGGCCTGCTGATTTCACGCCTGGCGGTATGAATAATATGCAGCCCGAACATTATCGTGCTTCACGCCCCAACAGCGGAGCCATGGGCACACGCTGCTTCCAGATGGCTCTGTACGTAGTGCTTGAGAGCGGTGTGCAGATGCTTGCCGACAACCCTACGCGCTACTACCAGAACGAGGACTGCACACGCTATATCGCCAGCGTGCCCACTACGTGGGATGAGACGCGTGCCCTTGAGGCTAAGGTGGGCGAGTACATCGTAGTTGCCAAGCGCAAAGGTTCGAAATGGTTTATCGGTGGCATCACCAACGGCACACCGCGTGACTTCCGTCTGAAACTCGACTTCCTCGGAGCAGGCAATCACAAGCTGACAGCCTTCAAGGACGGCCTGAGTGCCGACTATCAGGCCATGCACTACAACAAAGTTGAACAAAACGTTACCAGCCAGTCGACCATTGATGTTCACATGGTCAAGAACGGAGGTTGGGCTGCTGTAATTGAATAAGCCTCAGACAGCTTCGCTTTACGAAGGAAGTTTATAAAAGAGTTAAGGAAGTTCTTCATCACGAGGAACTTCCTTAATTTAACGTCCGTTAGACGAATTAACCAGGTGGCTATAATATCCCTTTACCTTTTGATTTAACTATGAGAATCCTCCGTTTCTTCTTCGCCTTGGCATTCGTCGCTTGTGCCTTCACAGCCCATGAAATCCATAAATTGTTGGTCGACCTGCCATCCACCCGTTTGCTGGAATCCCTAATCCTTAATCCTTAATCATCACTCCATTTCCACCACTTTCTTGTATGTTCCAGCAGCATATTCATGTGCTTCGCTTTCGCCGGGCAGAGTGACGGCGGCTGTTGCGCCACGTGGAATGGTGAATTGCCAAATCCAACGGTTCCCGTCGTAGTGCCAAGAGCTCTTGATGAGGCCGGCTGCTGAATTGTACTCAGCTTTCAGAGAGCCTAAGCGCTTGTCGGGTTGTGGACGCATGATGATGTGGCGGAAGCCAGGTTGACTGCGATCAGCCTCAATGCCTGCCGCCTTCTCCCACAGCCATTGTCCCACACATCCGTAAGCGTAGTGGTTGAAGCTGTTCATGCCTTGAGGTCCCATGCCTTTGTCGCGCATGTAACTGTTCCAACGCTCCCAAATGGTGGTAGCTCCTTGGTCAACGCTGTAGAGCCAGCTGGGATTGCGGCGTTGGAAGAGTAGGGTATAGGCGATGTCTGTCATGCCATTCTCTGTGAGTGTGGGCATGAGTATGCTTGTGCCAAGGAATCCCGTTTGCAGGCAGTCGTTGTGCTGTCGGAAGTTCTCGCGCAGACGTGCTATGAGGTTAGCGCGAGCCTGACCTTCTACGAGCTTGTTCTTCAGGGCGAAGAGGGCAGGCGTCTGCATGGTATTGAGGATTTCGGTGCGGAAGGTACCGTCGGCATTCATGAACTTATCGCGGATATATTGACGTGCGTTTGAGGCCATTTGTCGGTAGGGCAGAGGATCGCGCCCTGTGGCAGCTGCCATATCTGCCATCATGGAGGCATCAATGATCCAGTAGTTGGCCGAGAGGTAGTTCCAGTACTGAATGGCGTCGGGCTTGGGCTTGCCACCTTCAAATGCCCCGCCACCGCAACTCTCCAGAGGCTCATAGCTTAGCCAGTCGGCCCATTGGTAGTTGCCATTCTCGCTGCTCAACGCCTCATGGTCATAGCAGTTCTCGTTGATGTGTTGCATGAAGCGGTCCATAGCCTGCCAATTCTGGTTGATGATGTCGGTATCGGCAAACTGCTTCCAGACCGTCCAGGGCACGATGATGCCTGCGTCGGTCCATCCCAGTCGCGTGCACTCGCCTCCGTACTGAGCTGTGGGAGCCACTCCTGGGAAACCGCCTTGGCTGTTCTGTGAGTCGCGCATGTCGCGCATCCATTTATGGAAGAAGTTGCTTGTGTTGGCGAAGAATGTGCCCGTTTCGGTGAATACCTGTGTGTCGGCAGTCCACCCCAGACGCTCGTTTCGTTGCGGGCAGTCGGTGGGAACTGAGAGATAGTTGGAACGCATTCCCCAGATGATGTTGGAGATTAGCTGATTGATATCCTTGTTGCCAGTGACGATGGTTCCCGTCTCGAGGTTCTTGGCTATCGACGTCACGGGTATTGAACGGATGCTCTTGATTGATACATCGCCCGTAGCCGTGATGCTGACGTAGCGATATCCGAAGAAGGTGTGGGTGGGGGTGTATGAGACGTAATCAGCAGAAGGACCGAAGGTGTAACAGGCTCGCATGTGAACATTATGGCTGCGAAGATTCAGGCGATGTACACTGCCTTCAGGACCGTCCATGCCGCGACTCTTCAATCCAAGGCTGTCGTTGAGCAACTCTCCTGGCAGGCAAGTCAGTTCCGTACCCTCGGCAGCCTTGAAGACGAAAGCAGGCACGGCGGCAGCATTCTGTCCGAAGTCCACTACGAGCGTCTCGCCGGCGTGCAGTAGCATCTCTTTGTCAGGCTCGTAGCTGCGTAAGATGTTCACCTTACCATGAGCGTCGGCGCTGGTGCCTGTCGTTCCTTGCCAAACGTAAGCCTTCAAGGGCTTTAGTTCTATGTCTTGGCGAAGATATACCTCGGCGCCGTCGGATGGAAGAATCTCGCCTTTGAACTCGTTGCTCACCTCTGGCGCAAGTAGCCTGTACTCGTCATGCTGTTTGCGGGCGTCGTAGCGTTCACCCTCAAAGATGCCGGCGTTAACTACGGGGCCTGCGATGCCTGCTTGCCAGTCCTTGGTGTTGGTGCCGTAGAACTTTACGGTGCCGTCGGCATAGGTAAGTTCGAGTACGCCGCGGAAAGCGCACTTCGTACCTATCATGCCATTGTGACCGCCAGGTGTTACAATCTTGTCTGCCCACCAGCCGGGAGTTACCTGAACGGCGAACTTGTTTTCGCCACCAGCCTTACGCACAATCCCCTTGGTGATGTCGTATGTGAACGAACGCTTGGTCTTGAATGGATGTGTGAAACCCGGACGCAGGATCTCTTCGCCTACGGGTTGGCCGTTGACATATAGGTCCATCACGCCCAGCGAAGCCGTCATCCAACGTGCCCGCACCACTTTCTGCTCGTTTTTTACGGTGGTGGTGAGCCATGTAGCCCCGTCGGCTGAGCAGGCATTGCTGTTGTCGTTAATCTGACCCTTAACAACGTTGGCATTGGCTGCCGAGAGCCATTGAGCAGAGTTCCAAGCGTTGTTGGCAATTGCCGAAGTGCGTTCGCCTACGTAGTGTGATGATGTGCAGGCCGTTAGCAAACTGAGTCCTGCTACAGCGGCAAAAATAGTTGTGCGATTACGTTTCATGTCCATGATATTCGTATTTGTTAAACGTTTCGGCTACAAAGTTAACAATAAAACATAAAAGAGGAAAGATAAAACGAGAAAAACCGATATCTTTGTCATTTATTCCTTAATCTTTTATTACCTTTGCAGCGCAAAACATATATAAACACTCATATCCCAATGACAGAATTACAGTTAAAGTACGGTTGCAACCCCAATCAGAAGCCTTCGCGCATCTTCATGGCCGATGGCAGCGAACTGCCCATTCAGGTGCTCAGCGGCCGCCCCGGCTACATCAATTTCCTCGATGCCCTCAACGCTTGGCAGCTTGTGCGTGAGTTGAAAGAGGCTACAGGCCTGCCTGCTGCCACCTCCTTCAAGCATGTCTCGCCTGCAGGTGCTGCCGTGGGACTGCCCCTGTCCGATACTCTTCGCAAGATTTACTGGGTGGACGATGTGCCCTTCGAACTTACGCCCATAGCCAGTGCCTATGCCCGAGCCCGTGGTGCTGACCGCATGAGTTCGTATGGCGATTTCATTGCTTTGAGCGACACTTGCGATGAGGCTACTGCGCTTCTCATCAAACGTGAGGTGAGCGACGGCGTGATAGCCCCCGGCTATACTCCTGAGGCACTTGCCATCTTGCAGGAAAAGCGCAAGGGTACATACAACGTCATACAGATAGATACCACGTACCGTCCTGAGCCTGTCGAGCGCAAACAGGTCTTCGGCATCACCTTCGAGCAGGGGCGCAACGAGATACGCCTCGACGATCCCGCCTTGTTCGAGAACATACCCACAGCCAACAAGGAGTTCCCCGAAGCAGCACGTCGCGACTTGGTGATAGCTCTCATCACTCTGAAATATACGCAGTCCAACTCAGTCTGCTACGTCAAGGACGGGCAGGCAATCGGCATCGGAGCAGGTCAGCAGAGTCGTATCCATTGCACGCGTCTCGCCGGACAGAAGGCCGACATCTGGTGGCTGCGCCAGCATCCTAAGGTGATGAGCCTGCCTTTCGTGCCTGGCATTCGACGTGCCGACCGCGACAACACCATCGATATCTATATCTCCGACGATCACGATGACGTGCTTGCCGAAGGCGCATGGCAGCAGTTCTTCACCGAGCGCCCCGAACCGCTCACACGCGAGGAGAAGGCCGCTTGGGTGGCTAAGAACACAGGCGTCAGCCTCGGTAGCGATGCCTTCTTCCCCTTCGGCGACAATATTGAGCGTGCTCATAAGAGTGGCGTGCAGTATGTAGCTCAGGCTGGTGGTAGCGTTCGCGACGACCATGTCATCGACACGTGCGACAAGTATGGCATCGCTATGGCCTTCACGGGCGTGCGTCTGTTCCATCATTGATTACAGGCGAGTAAATAGGTTCCCCAATTAATAAAAGGTATCATGAGCAATCAATTCGGCGGCGACGATATTGACAATGTCATCTTGAATGGAGTAACCTTCAAGGGCGCAGGCAAAGGTCCAAAGCGCGACGACACAGGCAAGGTGAAGACCAAAGCCAAGAAGAAAAGCTACATCACCGGTGCACATGGATCGGCATCGGCCAAGAAGAAGGCTGATATCCGCAGGGCGCGTGCCAACAGACATAAATAGGAGACTACAATACCATTATATTAAAAGAAATGCTTCCCGCTTGTATCTTCGGGAAGCATTTTTTTGTCTATGCTAAAGGCCTACCGATGGCCCTGTTTCCATTACTATTCATTATTTTTGGGAATGATATAGGAGTTGACCTATTCAAAGGGAAATAAGCCCTGGAAGGGCGTTGGAATTTAGGCAGGGTGTGGAGTGAGCGAAGCGAACGGAACCCCTGTATCATGTCAGGAGGTATATAAAGTGCCGTAGGTACGTAGGAGTAAGCTTAATAATTCCGTCGTACCTACGGCACTCTATATACTATGCTCTAGGAACAGGGGTTCCGCTACGCTCCACACCCTGTCTAAGTTCCAACCACCCCTACGGGGTTTGCAGGTCAACTCCTATATCATTACCTTATCTTTTACCTTCAGCAAAAGTACGGAAATAGTCGAGGCAAACCTTTCGCCACTCACGGGCATTGTCTAATTGATGCAGCAGACGGTCGTTGGTCTCCTGCCAGCGCTGGTCGTCGATGAAGGGCTTTGCGTCCTGCCAGATGCGAACGAAATCTTCGACTTCGGCAACACCATGGTTGTAATGTTCCTGTATGTTCTCCCACAGCGTGTGGCCGTTCCTCATGCGGTAGGCCCAGGGTACGTGGTGGAACCACAGCAGATACTCCTCGGGACAGGTGCGGAGGTCGTCGTAGAGCGAGCGGTAGGGCTCGGCATACTGCGAGGTGGCATCCGAGCCGATGTGGCTGCGCTCGAAGCCTATGCCCAGGCTGTCGGCCTGATGATAATAGACGGGGCACCACTCGAGAGGATAGTTAGCCTTGAAGCCGTCGGGCTCAGGACCGTAGTGGTGATCGAACTTGAAAATGTGGTGCAGGCCCAATGGCATCATGTAATCCACACACGCCTCGCGGCTGCGGAGCATCATGGAGAGAAGAGCCGCGTGTGTCTTCCCCCACGTCTGCCTTATCCACTCCTTCGCTATCTCCTCGCTCGTCAGGCGTGGGTTCCAGGCGAGGCGGCCGAAGGCGTACCAGTTGGCCTGTGAGAAATGGTGGCCGCACCAGTTCCTGTCCATGCCGATGTTGGCCACGCCGGCGATGCCCACGAGGCGGTCGGGGTTGACGAAACCGAAGAACTCCTGCCAAATGGGGGCGAGATAGACGAGGTGGCGCGACTGCCCGAGGTATTCCTGCGTGATCTGCAGCTCTGCCATCTGCGGTGTGCGAAGCATGTTGTCGAAGATAGGAGCGTACGGCTCGCGGGGTTGGAAGTCCAGGGGACCGTTCTTCGACTGCAGGATGACGTTGTCGCGGAACTTGCCGTCGTCGCCTACGAACTCCGACACGGCTTGCTTCACGCGGTCCTCGCCCTTGTGGTTGGCGCCATAGACGAACGATCGCCACATGATGATGCCGCCGTAGGGTTTCACGGCATCGGCCAGCATGTTAGCGCCTTGGGCGTGTGTGCGGTGGTAGTCGCCGGGGCCTGGCTGCCCCTCGCTGTTGGCCTTTACGAGGAAGCCTCCGAAATCGGGTATCAGCCTGTAGATCTCCTTGGCCTTGGCCTTCCACCACGCTGCCACCTGCTTGTCCAGCGGGTCGGCGGTCTTGAGGCCTCCCAATGCCATGGGCGAGGCGAAGTTCACGGAGAGATATACCTTGATGCCGTAAGGTCGCAGGATGGCGGCGATCTCCTTCACCTGCTGCAGATAGGGTGCCGAGAGCATCTTCGGCGAGGCATTGACGTTGTTCAACACCGTGCCGTTGATGCCTATGCTGGCGTTGGCGCGGGCATAATTGATAAGTCCCTCTCTCCGCTCCCCAGTCAGGGGGAGAACCTCACTTCGTTGGAGAACTGGCGTATTGTCGTCTATTTGTTTCCCAGAGGACGTCTCCCAGAAGATACTTTTGCCCGCATAGCCGCGTTCGATGCTGCCGTCGAGGTTGTCCCAGTGGTTCAGGATGCGCAGCGGCCATTGGGGTGCGGAGTAGCCCGTCTCGCCACGCAGCAGGGCGTAGGCTCCGTAGAGCAGTCCCGTCTCGTTCTTGGCCGTGATGGTGTAGCCTTGGATGCGATAGGCGTCCTGCGCCATCGCGGCGTCGATGACGAGGTTCACCCGCTCGCCGTCGTAGTAGTTGCGCAGTTCCTGGGCAGCGATGCACTCGGGGCCTGTCACCGTAGCCCGCAGCACCTTGTCGTACCTGAGCCACAGCCGGCTGCCATCCTCAGCGCTGGCCGAGAACATGCTGACCAACGCCAGCACAAACATTGCTATTCTCTTCATAGTTCCTATCAGTTTATTATTTCGTTGCAAAGGTAGTGTTTTTTCCGCACGGGGACGCATATCGACACATATTTTATTCAAGTTACGGATATTATATGACACTGAGCGTTGGGGGTGAGGCTTCCAGTCGCATTGCGCACTGCGACTGTTCACGCGGGCTTGAGCGTCTATTCGCATTCGCGACTGCGTCTATTCGCTCGGCGCCTTGTCAGGTGACCACTCTCCCCCTTCAGGGAATGCGGGGAGGGCTTGAGGGAGCCGTCGGGGTTTTCCTTCAACGTTGCAAAGGTACGGAAATTAGGCGAGGGGACCAAATACGGGGTGCTGTGGCGTGTTAAAAAGTGTAAACATTATTATCGGTGCAGGTGCCGGTTGCGTTTTGTAGCATTGTAGCAATGTAGCAATGTAGCATTAAGCACCTGCCGATGTGCGAAAGAGCCTAAGAATATAGTTAATTATATATATAATATATAATAATATATTATATATATAATTAAAATTCCAGTCCCCTATTTTCTGCATATTGAAACCTCCTTAATGCTACATTGCTACATTGCTACATTGCTACATTTTCCATTGTCTTTCCCTGTATAGTGTTGACTCCTTTTGAGCCTTGATTTGTTGCTGTCGGTTAATTGCTGTTTATTATACTGATTCTATTGACTTATCTCTCTGATCAGGTTGTCTGCTTTCCTGCTTTTGTTGCCCTTTCCCCAAGGAGTGTTTTGAAACCACCCCTTGTCGATGTACGTCATCGCCTGCATCACCGTGGCGCCGAACTGGTTAAGGGTAGGGGTATTCACAGTAGTTACACCCCTCTTCTGCGGCCTCGTCTTCGTGTCCGAGGCATTCTAGCTTGATTGCTCTCGCTGCTCCAAAAGTTCACTTTTCACTCTTCACAGTCCCCTGGCCTTGAGCAGGCTTGAAGCATCGGGTTGCGCCATGCCGGTGAAGTCGGTGAACATCTGCATGAGGTCGCCTGTGTTGCCTCGGCTGAGGATTTTGTCGCGGAACTCCTGTCCGGTCTCGGGCTTCAGCGGACCACGCTGGGCAAATACATTGGCGATGTTCACGGCAAGAACCTCGGTCCAGAGGTAGCTGTAGTAGCCGGCGGCATAGCCTCCGCCGAAGACGTGGTTGAAGTAGCTGGTGTGGTAGCGTGGCGGAATCTGGTTGTCGAGCAGTCCGACCTGCCGCAGCGCTTCCTCCTCGAACTGAGCGGCCTTGTCGGCGGTGGGGACGTCCTTGGCGGCGAGCATGTGCCAGGCGAGGTCCACGCAGGTGGCTGCGAGGTTCTCGCCGAGGGCGTAGGCCGACTGGAAGTTGATGCTCGAGAGCATACGTTCCTTGAGGTCGGCAGGCATGGGCTCGCCTGTCTCGTAGTGGCGGGCGTAGTTGTCGAAGATCTCGGGGATGGCGGCAAACGACTCGTTGAACTGCGACGGCATCTCGACGAAGTCACGTGCTACGCTGGTGCCGCTCAGGTGGTTGTACTGGCAGTCGGAGAGGATGCCGTGGAGGGCGTGTCCGAACTCGTGGAACATGGTCGTCACCTCGTCCCAGGTGAGCAGCGAGGGCTGTCCCTCAGGTGCCTTGGCGCTGTTGCAGACGTTGAAGATGATGGGCTTCTGCTGCCACTGGCGGCTCTGCTTCTGGAAACCGTCCATCCACGCTCCGCCGCGCTTGGTGGGACGACGGAAGTAGTCGCAGTAGAAGAGAGCAAGCGACTGGCCGTCCTTGTCGATAACCTCGAAGGCTTTCATGTCGGGGTGATAGGTGGGGATGTTCTTCAATTCCTTGAATGTCAGTCCGTAAGCGCGACTAGCTGCGCAGAAAACGCCGTTTATGAGCACGCTGTCGATGTTGAAGTAGGGCTTCACCTCATCCTCAGAGATGTTGAGCATCTCCTTCTTCATCTTGGCGGAATAGTAGAAGCGGTCGTAGGGTTCAAGGTTGAAGTCGTCGCCCTGGCTCTTGCGTGCATAGTCCTCGATGGCCTTGGTCTCGGCGTCGGCCTTGGGCTTATAGGCCTGGATGAGGTTGTTGAGGAAGGCATAGACGGCTTCGGGTGTCTTGGCCATGGTCTTCTCGAGCGAGTAGGCGGCGTAGTTGGGGTAGCCCATGATTTCGGCCTGCTCGGCCCTCAGTTTGGCAATCTCGCAGACGATGGGGAAGGTGTTGTACTTGCCAGTGCCGTCGGCACGGTGGACGCTGGCTTCGAACACCTTACGCCGCAGCTCGCGGTTGTCGAGGTTGGTGAGCGGTGCCTGCTGTGTGGTGTTGACGATGACGATGGCGTAGGGCGCCTTGCCGCCTCGGCTCTCGGCATCCTTGGCACATTGCTCGATGTCGGCCTCGCTGAGTCCTGCCAGCTCTTCCTTGCTGTCCACCCACACGATGGCGTCGTTGGTGGCGTCGGGCAGGACGGTTCCCCACTGCTGCTGTAGGTCGCTGATGCGGCTGTTGATTTCCTTCATGCGTGCCATCTTATCCTCGGGCAGCAGTGCTCCCTTGCGCACGAAGTCCTTGTAGATCTCTTCGAGCAGCTTCTGGTCCTCGCCCTGCAGCGCGTCGTGCTGCCGGTCGTACACCTGTCGTATGCGTTCGAAGAGCTGTGTGTTGAACGAAATCTCGTTCTCGAGGTCGGTGAGCATGGGCATCACCTTCTTCTCGATCTCGGCTATCTCGGGCGTCTTGTCGGCCTCAACGATGGCGAAGAACACGCGGCTGACGCGGTCCAGAAGCCGTCCGCTGTCCTCGTAGGGCAGGATGGTGTTCTCGAACGTAGCCGAGTCGGTGCAGGCCACGATCTGACTGATGTTGTCGCGCGTCTGCCTGATGGCCTCCTCGAAGGCCGGCATGTAGTCGGTGGTCTTGATCTTGCTGAAGTCGGGCGTGCCGAAGGGCAGGCTGCTCTCGGTAAGTAAGGGGTTGTCGTGCTGCGTCTGCTGGCAGCTCACGAACGGCATCATCATGGCAGATGCGATTCCTAAAGTCATAATGGTCTTTTTCATTGTGAAAGTCTTTACCTTAATTTATTTCGCGTATGTGTGAGACTGAAAAACGTTGCAAAGATAGTGTTTTTTCGAGAATAAACAACTAAGAAGCAGAATAAACCGCAAAGAAAGTGCATCTTTCTTGAAAAGCTATGTTACCCATGCCCATGCGAATACAGAAACGCGTAGACCTTGAACTTTCTCTAACTCGGAAATGACTGAGGTGAAGGTGCTGCCAGTGGTAATAACATCATCGATAAGCATAATGTGCTTGTCTCGGAGGCTATCGGCGTGTGATGTCAAGGCATAGGCTCCTTTCAGATTTTCCAGACGCTGGCTCGTAGTGAGATGTGTCTGGGGTTCTACTTCTTTGATTTTCCGCACGATATCGGTGCATACTGGCACGCGTAGCTCTTCGCCCATTGCCTGAGCAAGTATCAGTGCTTGGTTGAAACCGCGCAGTCGTTGGCGTCGAGAGGATAGAGGAGTGGGCACCAATGCTTCAATACCGTCGAAGAGCGATGTGGATTGCAGGCGACTTACCGCCAAACGGCCCATCCATGATGCCAATGTGACGGTGCGATTAAACTTAAGGCTCTGCACAACCTTGGCTGCAACATTGCCATGGTTGTAGCGCATCAGAGCCCCGACACGTTGGAGGCAAGGGTGATCAGCTGCTGCCACCATACGAGGGTTGTAGATCCAGTCGTAGTTGTTTTCCCATGGTAATCGGAGCATGCATTGAGCACACAGCGGCTCCTCATCCAATGCCATGCGGCGGCCGCAGCTCGGACAGTGGCGGGACATGGCAAGGTCGGTGAAACTGGCCCAGAGACGATGTATGGAGTCAAATGTGCTCATGTCTGACAATCCCCGTGAACATACGCCCCGAGTTGATGCCTAAACGTCGTGCTGAGAAGAAACGAGCGATGTGAGTATGGGTGCACAGACCGCTGATGCTGACGTTGTCGGTTGACAGACCAGCCTGAACCAAATCCCAGGCATTCGCCTGCCACAGGTCGATATGCCAGCGCTCGGGGTGAGGGAAGCGCGAGTCCTTGACGGCAATAACGTCGATCGGGAAAAAAGCTTTGGCAAAAGCTTCGTATACCTCGTCGCCCACTTCGAATGCTTCGGGACCTATGCTGGGACCTATAATAGCCATGACATCGGACGGGTTGGTGCCGTAGAGCCTGCTCATGTCTGACAATGTGCGTGATGCGATACGGGCTACAGTTCCGCGCCAACCTGCATGGATGGCAGCTATGGCCTGAGTGCGGCTGTCGTGCAAAAGTATTGGTACGCAGTCGGCTGTGGATATGCCGATGCATGTATTGGGGAGGTTTGTTATTAATGCATCTACGCCCTCGAAGCTGTCGTTGAGATTGTCGTTGGTGACATGTGCTACCTTTGTCCCATGTATCTGACGGGGGATGATGAGGTGCTGCTCGTCAACACCTAATTGCTGACAGAGTTCTGCGCGACAGGCGGCGACGTGTGCTGGGTCGTCGCCCGAATAATGTGTTACGTTGAACCCGTCGTAAGGTGCCGAGGGGTCTGAGGCGTGCCGCTCGGTGGAGAAGGCTGTTATATTAGGGGCTAAATGGTAAGTCAATGGTAATGATTATATGTGTAAGCGCTTGGATAGCATGTTAGTCAACGTACTCAACGTCGTCGAGCTCGTCGATATCGTCGATGTCCTCGATATCCTCTTCATCTATGATGATAATCTCCTCGTCCTCACCCTCGGCCTGCAACTCATCGTGGAGGAACGAGAGGTCCTTGTCGCGGTGCACGATGGCAGAGCTATGTGAGGCGTTGCGGTCGGCTGTGTCGAGATTCTGCCATAGGAGGTCTTTTAGCTGAGCTATGTTGAACCCGGTGACGGCCGAGATGAAGATATGCGGCAGGTCATCGGGGAGGTCGGCCGACAGCATCTCAATGAGTTCGTCGTCGAGCAGGTCGCTTTTGGTGATGGCCAGCAGGCGTTGCTTGTTGAGCAGTTCGGGGTTGTAGGTCGTGAGTTCGCGCAGCAGCACCTCGTAGTCGTGCCGTATGTTGTCGGTATCACCTGGTATCATGAACAGCAACAACGCGTTGCGTTCGATATGACGTAGAAAGCGTAGCCCTAAGCCTTTGCCTTCGCTTGCGCCTTCTATGATACCAGGGATGTCGGCCATTACGAATGAGCGGTTATCGTGGTAGCTGACTACGCCCACAGAGGGCTCGAGTGTTGTGAACGGATAGCCCGCTATCTTGGGATGTGCCGAGCTGATGGCGTTTACGAGGGTGCTCTTGCCTGCATTGGGAAAGCCTACGAGGCCCACGTCGGCCAGCATCTTTAATTCCATAATTACGGTAAGCTGCTGCATAGGTTCACCAGGTTGAGCAAAGCGAGGAGCCTGATTTGTAGACGTGGCAAAATGCTTGTTGCCAAGGCCTCCGCGACCGCCTTTAAGAAGCATCACGACCTGTCCGTCGGTAGTGACGTCGCATACGAAGCGTCCTGTGTCGGCATCATAGACCACAGTGCCGCAGGGAACGTCGATATAGCGGTCGGCGCCGTCGGCACCATGTGAACCGTTCTTACCGCCATTGCCTCCATGGCCTGCGAAGATATGGCGCTCGTAACGAAGGTGGAGCAGAGTCCAGTAGTTGCGGTTGCCACGTAGGTATACGTGACCGCCACGGCCTCCGTCGCCCCCGTCGGGACCTCCGTTGGGAACATATTTAGCTCTATGCATATGCATCGACCCACGGCCTCCCTTGCCCGACCGACACACTATTTTGACATAATCAATGAAATTAGTTTCCATTTTTCAGGTGCTTGATTAGTTTTTTTTGACTGTTTTTTTAGATTTTCTAGAGGCTCTATGCGTTCTAGATATTCTAGATTTAAGATTAATCTTTGAGATGGCGAAATGCTTGTGGCAGGTGATTGATAATATCGCTGGCTATCAAACCCTCTTCTGAAAGTGCAGCTGCGCCTAAATCACCAGCCAGACCATGAATGTAGACACCCAGTTGAGCTGCCTCGATAGGCAGATAGCCTTGTGCCAACAACGATGTGATAACGCCCGTGAGTACATCGCCGCTGCCAGCCGTAGCCATGCCCGCATTGCCGGTGGGGTTGATTAGCACATCGCCGGCAGGGGTGCACACTTGAGTGTAGTGCCCTTTCAACACAACGAATACACCGCGGGCTACAGCGTAGTCGCGAGCCCTGTTCATACGCTCAAAAGCACTTAGGCTATAGCCTGCCAAACGGTCGAATTCTAAGGGATGAGGGGTGAGGATGCTTTCACGTGGAATCAAATCCTGCCACACTTTCTCTTCTGCGAGGATGTTGAGCGCATCGGCGTCAAGCACCAAAGGCCCCTCGTGGCGTTTCATGAGACCCACGAGAGCTGCTGCCGAATGTCGGTTGCGACCTAAGCCAGGGCCTATGCCGACGGCTTGAAACGAGCCCGTGTCGCCTACAGATGTGGTGATGTTGGAATCGAGATCTATGTCGACCACAGCCTCAGGAACCGATACCTGCAGCACGTCGAGGCAAGCATGTGGCACGTGAACCGTGAGTTTGCCCACTCCAGATCGTAAAGCTGCTCGTGCCGATAGTATGGCGGCACCGGTCATACCACGGCTGCCTGCCACCAAAAGGGCATGACCAACAGTGCCCTTGTGAGCAAAACGAGGACGGCGGCGCAACAGACCGCGCAGTTCTGATTCCTCGGTAAGCCACAGATATGCCTTAAGACCATTCAAGCCTTCGTGGCTCAGACCTATGTCTAATATCTCTAAATCACCAACGAAACGTTCGTTCTCGGGCAGGAAGAATGCCAGCTTAGGACAGCCCAGCGTGAGTGTTACGTTGGCGCGAATAACCTGGCCGGAGTCGTTGTAACTGTTGTCTTCGCACATAAGCCCTGAGGGCATATCTATGCTGACAATTTGAGCGCGGCTGCTGTTGATACGCTTTGCCAATACTGCAAAACCTCCGCTTAAGGGGCGGCTCAAGCCTGTTCCAAACAGGGCATCTACGATGATATCCTGAGAGCCGAGGTCGGGAAATACAAACTCTGACGTGACTTCAATCAGTGTGGCGTCTGAGGTCTGACGTAAACGCTCGCGGTTCGTCTCGCAGTCGGCGTTCAACTTGCCGCCAACGTTGAAAAGATAGGTAGTAGTGATGCGCCCGGCCTCCGTGAGCATGCGCGCCACGGCCAATCCGTCGCCGCCGTTGCCGCCCGGGCCTGCAAAGACCACGATGCGCCCATCCGCCGTGGGCCAACGACGCAGAATCGCATCGGTCACAGCGCGGCTTGCACGTTCCATCAAGTCGATTGAAGCAATGGGTTCGTGCTCTATCGTATAGCGGTCCAGTTCGCGAAACTGACCTCCAGTGAGTATCTTCATTAGATAAAAAAATTAAATTTGCTGCAAAAATACGATAAACCTTGCGTAAAACAAAATATTTTCCCTAATTTTGCAACGGCAAAAGTCAAAAAAACAAGCAGATGAAACAGATTAAGGTTAAGGACAAGACTTTCCAGGTGTCAATACCTGCTGAGACAATAGCGCATGAGGTGACGCGTGTGGCCGCAGAAATCAACCGCGATTTCGCTGGACGGGAGCCTATCTTCATGCCGGTGCTCAACGGTTCATTCATCTTCGCTGCGGATTTGCTTCGCCAAGTGGACCTGCTTTGTAAAGTGTGCTTCATCAAGTTGGCAAGCTACCAGGGCATGCAGTCGACAGGCGAGATACGCGAGGTGATCGGTTTGGCCGAGGATATAACAGGCCGTGATGTTATCATTGTGGAGGACATCATAGACTCTGGCATCACCATGGCTCATATGCTTGAAACTCTCCAAAACCATAATCCTGCCAGCATCAGCGTGTGCTCGCTTCTGGTAAAGCCTGACGCACTAAAAGTGGCAATCCCAATCCACTACCGAGCTATGGATATTCCCAATGATTTTATCGTTGGCTATGGCCTTGACTACGATGGATTTGGGCGCAATACAAAGGATATTTACACCCTGATTCCCAGTGAGTAAACATATTAGTTTTAAACTAAAACTTTAATTAATAATATTAAACATCGCGCTCAGCGCGGCTTATCTGAACAATGAAAAATATTATCATCTTCGGAGCCCCTGGCTCAGGTAAAGGTACCTATAGCGACGAGATAGCTAAACGCTACAATATGGGACATATCTCAACGGGCGATGTCCTTCGTGCAGAGATAAAGAATGGCACAGAACTTGGACTCGTTGCCAAAGGGTATATTGACAATGGACAGCTCATTCCAGATGCTCTTATGATAGACATTCTCGCCTCGAAATATGATTCCCTGCCTCAGGGTCAAGGTGTCATCTTCGACGGCTTCCCACGCACAATCGCTCAGGCCGAAGCCTTGAAAAAGATGTTGGCTGACCGAGGTCATGACATGGGTATGATGATTGAACTCATCGTGCCCGAGGACGTACTTATGTTCCGCCTTCTGCGTCGAGCCGGCCTCGAAGGACGTGCTGACGACAATGAGGAAACCATACGCAAGCGCTTCGAGGTATATCACAGCCAGACAGAACCTCTGTCGCGCTGGTTTGAGGCAGAGGGTATTCGCCACACCTTCGACTGGGGCATACTGCTTACCAAAGAAGGTATGATAGAAGCTATCTTTGAAGCTATAGAACGCGAGAACGGATTGAAAACTGATAAATGAACAGAGATGCGAAAAGTACTCTTCCTCTTTTCCTTATCCCTTTTACTGTCTTCAACGTCAGTGGCACAGACTGAGGTTGGGCCCTTCAGACCGGGAGTCACGCTTGACGGCGTGAATTACTTCCTGCCTAAGACACAGCTGCGCATAACCTTCGTTGCCGACAAAGCAAGCACGATACCAGGCGAGTTCGCTCCATTTGCGGATCGCTACTTGCGACAACCCAATGTGCCCACGGCTCAGTCCGTAGAATGGTCTATAAAAGAAGTTTTGCTTGACGCCGTAGGCGTGCCTGATTCAACCAAGGCATTCAATATAAAGCTGAAAGCCAAAACGTCGGCACCGCTCGTCAACCTCACCGACGACGGACTGCTCTTGAGCGTCAATACCGAGGCTGAGCCTGAACCAAAGACGCCGTTGCCTAAAGCTGTGCCAGCTCCCAAGCCCGTGAACGGCCGCGACTTCATGACGCATGAAATCCTTGCAGCAGGCAGTACGGCCAAGATGGCGCAACTCACAGCCGAGGAGATTTACGACCTCAAGGACAGCCGCAATGCACTTATCCGCGGCGAGGCCGACAATACACCTAAGGATGGTGCACAGCTCAAGCTTATGCTTGACAATCTTGATGCTCAGATTTTTGCTCTTGAATCGCTGTTCAAAGGTCAGACGCTCACCGGTACAGAGGTGCAGACGCTCGTATTCGAACCCTCCGCAGACCCGTCGAAACTTGGTCAGCGGCAATTGCTCTGCCGTTTCTCACGCCGATTGGGACTCGTTGATGCCGATGACCTCAGCGGTGAACCCGTTTGGGTGACCATAAAGCCCATGGGCAACCTGCCTGTTGCTGCCGACGATGCCGAAGTGGCAAAGAAGAAGGCTAAGATGGAACAGGGATTATGGGTGAACCAGCCGGCACGCGTCATGATTATAGCCGAGATGGCAGGTAAGACAATACTTACGACCGAAGCATCGATATGTCAACTCGGCACCACCGAAGTGCTGTCTGACGCCCTCTTCAACAAGAAGCTTGACACACGCGTCACGTTTTACCAACATACAGGCAGCGTGAAGAACATTGAGTGACATCACACTTATAGATGTCCCTAAGAACACCTTTGGCCTTATGCGTTATTCGGTCGCGAGCGAACAACATATAAGGCCAAAGGTATTTTAGTGTAAGCTTATAAGTATTTTAGTGTAAGCTTATAGGTGTGTAAGTTATAGGCTTAAGGCTGTATAAGTATAGGCTTAAAGCTGTATAAGTATAGGTTAAGGAGCGTGTAGAGATATGCTTTAAGTTACTGCTCGCGTTTGCGTCGTCTTTCTTCACGCTTAGCCTCGCGCTGGCGTCGTCTTTCCTCACGTCGCAGTTGTCGCTCGCGCTTCTTTTGCTCACGTTTCAGTTGTCTTAGTTCGCGTGCACTCTGTTTGGCTTGTTCCTTTTCGGATGCTGCTTCCTCCTTGGCACTCATCGCCTCTTCGAGCTTTTCACGAAGCATTTGCTTGTCAAATGTAAAGACGTGTCCAAGAAGTCCTACCGACAGCAGTTGATCCTTGCCTTGAAGGCGCACGTGTGTTGTGTTCCAAAGGTAATAGTTGTTCACTCTCAGTTTCAGGTTCAGGGCAGCCTCAATCGTCTTATTTATAACGCCCTTGCCTATTCTGCCAAGTACTCTGTCACCGAATCCGCTCTCGTCGACTTCCTCGTCAACATACTCGGCCACGGCCTTCATCATAGCTTCTTTGTGCTCGGATTTGTCCGGCACGGTTTCAATCATAATGACAGCCAGAAGCAGTACTGCCACTAATGCTAATAGTTTCTTCATCTTAAGAATAAATATTTGTCAGATATCTGCGGCAAAAGTATGACCTTAGGACTAAACACGCGTGAGGAAGCCTGTTAAAGATGATTAAAAGCACTAAATCATTGACAAAGCCCAACTCACTCATATGGTGAACTGATGCTCCGGGAACCAAAAAAGCCTATCCAAGTCAGAGGAACAGGGATAGGCGTGTTTGTCAATATGATTCTGCTGATGAAGCGAAATTACTCAACTCAACGTATCTTCTGGTTGAAGGGGAGTCCAGGGTCCGTCCTTAGCTTCGAAGATGACAGTAGGGGAGAGGACTTCAACTGTGTGCCACTGCCCGCGAGGGATGCTCAGCGCACAATGACCAGTGGAAGGGTCAAGGTGGTAGCGTCCTGTTTCGCGGCCATCATTGTCGAAGAAAACCTCATCCATGTTTCCGCGCATGATGATAACAACTTCTGTAGTATGCGGATGGCGGTGTATAGGTAGTAGAGTACCAGGCAGCATTGCATTAAGCATACGCTGCGATTGGTCGTCGACGGTTGTGCGGAGATCGTAGTTCATACGCAGACGCGGACTGGCTTGAGCCTGCTGCAGCAACTCGTCCATAAATGCGTTGTCGATTAGCATGATGTGTCTATTATTAAAATATGGAATCCTGGGTTGTATGCGTTAGCATGCATATCAAAGGGCCATGCTGTAGATTGTATTTGAGTGGATTACGGATTATTTGACGAGAATCTTCTTTCCGTTCTGAATGAAGATAGTGCCACGCTTGGGGGCTTTGGTTAGTCGGCGACCAGCTACATCGTACATGTCCCGTTTCTTTGTCAAGTCGCTGCTAATTAGGGATTCAACTGCATCGGGAGCCTCGGCTTGTATGCCTATTTCGGCAGCTGATGTCCAAGCGTTGTTGTGGATTTCTGACGTGGCAACGAATTTCATATAACGTGCTTCAACCGGGTGCGAGAGTGCAACGACCTGTAAGGAGGTGGTTTCCTTGAGCTCGCCTTTTGCTACAGCCGTACCCCACGATGAACTGCTGTTGGAGAGGTATATTTCGTAGCCCTTTACCATTCCGTTTTGATTGCCGTCCTGACGTGCAAGGTATGTGATGGCTGTAACCGTGTACTGCTTGGCCATGTCTATGACGATGGTGTGCGGATGGCGTGGCTCGTTTGCTCCCCAGTCGGTGTGCCAGTAGGTGTCGAGCTTGCCGTCGATGGCGTATTTGGCATCATTGCCACCGTGCTGGCTGTCGTAGCTGATGACACGCCAGCCGCTCTTGCTGATGAAGTAGTCCAGGTTGTAGGTCATAACGGGGCCATCGATCAAACCTTCGGCTGCAGCATACACGCGGATGGTGCAAGGCTCGTTGTGCAGGATAGACGAGGTGTATTTAAGGAATTCGCCATTGTCGATGCTATAGTAGATAGTGGCTCCTGGTGTATCGGTGCTCAGCTTTATGCGGCCGTTTGTCTGGCGTTCACAGTTCACGACCTGACAAACAGGCATGCTGATTCGTGCTGTCTCGGCCGCTTTGATTTCGGAGGTTAAAGGTCGGATGATGAAGCGGAAAGCTGTGTTCTGAGCGCGAAGTTCATACTGCTCAAGCACGTCGGGGCCGCAACTTGCATTGCCTAAGCCGCGTGTGGCAGCATCCAAACAGACCACAGTGGGTGCGCATGTCTTGAACTGATAGGTGTGACGGGAGCGGTTACCTCGGTCGGTGTAATTGTCCTCAGGTCTGAAGTGTACGGCTGAGGCTGCCATCTGGTCTGGGGCGATGAAGAGGAGGCCGGTGCCCTCGTCGTTGGTGAGTGCCATCCATCGAACCTCTTGTTTTGTACCATGTTCCTGTGGAAGGATATAGGCTTCGTATTGGTTGGTGACAGTGCTGTGATAGATACCAGGCAGGCAGGATTCTTTGCGGTCGCGGTAGCTATCCCATGGGCCACGTCCGAACCATGATAGCTGTTCCATAGCTGCAGGCATTTCGGTGCGGAAACCAAGTTTTGGTATTACGGCGCCTGTAGATTCAGGACGAATCATGCTATTGGCCATGATGGTGCCGTCGGCACTTACTATGAAGCTGATGCTGACGTTGAACAATGTACCGTTTTGTCCGGTGTACGTACTTGTTAGGTCAATGGTTGCGGTCTTGTTGTCAGATGCAGGCGTAACTTTTGACCCTGTACCCTTGACGGAGAGTTTACGCAAACCCATATTGTCCCAACTGGCAGTCTGACGACCATCGTTGTCGGTGGGCAGACGGAAGGCATTGAGGAGCAGCGGCTTCGAGAGTAATGTTGTGCCGTCGAAGGTGTAGCTGTTGAGCGTGCCTCGTGTCTTGCTGAACACGGCAGTGAAGCGAGCACCAGTGACGGTAATTGAAGCAGAGCTCTCTTCGATAGTTAAGTCAGCCACCTTTGAGAGTTGCGAAATGTCGTACATAGGTTTCTCGGCCGCATGAACGGGTAGTTTCTCTTCGGCTACGATATAACCGGCTTCAGCCCAATCTGTTGTCTGCCTGAGCTTAGCTGTAAAGTGAATGAACGCTTCTTGGTCAGGTGATAATTGAGAAACGATGGGTGAGATCTGAGCGTCAAGGTTTAAGGTCTTACTGTTGCCTGCAGATACTTCATTATCTATAGTGCCGGATGAGAGCATATTGCCTTCTTCGTCCTCAATGGTGTAGCTTACATCATAGACAGTGCTCGGTAAGAAGGCCATCTTGTTTTTGTAGAGGAATGAGGTAGTCTTGCCGTTAATAGCGTTGAACTCAAGTGGTTGGTAAATTTTCTTGGTATTGTACGTCTTGGAGGTGTAGCTCCAGTCGGGGCGCACGAGGCCGTTAATGCAGAAGTTACCATCGTTAGGGTTGTCGCCGAAATCGCCGCCATAAGCCCAATATTCAGTGCCTGAACTGCTGCTGGTGAGTAATCCCTGATCCTTGAAGTCCCAGATGAATTCACCTGTGAGACATGCATATTTCTCGTAAAGGTCGAACATGTCCCTGACGTTGCCCATGGAGTTACCCATGGAGTGGCTGTTTTCACATTGGATGTGTGGACGTTTGCCTTCTTTGCCACGGCTTTCGATGGAGCCATAGCTGCCATACATTGAGCTTGAAACATCGGCATAGTTGCTGTTGCCTTCATAGTGGGTGAGGCGTGTGGTATCGAGTGCCTTGATGGCAGGACCTACGTATTTGAAATTCTCGCCGCCACCGCATTCATTGCCGAATGACCACATGAATATGCAAACGTGGTTGCGAAGCCAACGAACCTGATTAGTTGAGCGCTCAATCATAGCTGGCCGGAACAACTCCTCGGATGATAGTTGCTGATAGGCATGGCATTCAACGTCAGCCTCGGCTAGCACGTAGAGGCCATAACGGTCGCAGAGATCGTAGAAGAATGGATCGTTGGGATAGTGGGAAGTGCGTACGGCGTTGATGTTCAAGCGCTTCATGGTGCGCACGTCCTCTTCCATCTCCTCGCGGGTGATGGCTCGTCCATTGATAGGACTGAAATCGTGGCGATTGACGCCGTGGAACACCATTCGCTTGCCATTGATGAGCAGGGCGCCATCGCTGCTGCGAATGCCCACTTCGCGGAAACCAACCTTGCTGCCACGAATGTCTATGGCATTGCCCGAAGCGTCCTTAAGAACTACAACGAGGTCATAAAGATTAGGCTCCTCTGCACTCCACTTGCGCGGATTAGTAACGTCCATGCGTAGACTCATTTCAGAAGCTGCAGGTGCTGTGGTTGAGGCAACGACAGAGCCGTTGTCCATAATCTTAACCTCAACATTTCCACCTGTGAGAGCTTCTATGCCGTTGATATTTACCTTGACATTGGCAGTAGCGTTGGTATATGAATTGTCGAGGTCGGTGGTGAAGAAATAGTCGCGGATCTGAGTCTTCGGGGCAGACCAAAGGAAGCAATGACGATGGATGCCCGTGAGTCGCCAATAATCCTGACATTCGAGGAAAGAACCGCTTGTGAAACGATATACTTGCAAAGCGATGACATTGTCACCACTGACGAGGTAGTCGGTGATGCGGAACTCGGACGGGAGGTAGGAATCCTCACTATAGCCGATGCGGTGGCCGTTAATCCATAGATAATATCCGTGGCCTACGCTATTGAAACGAACATAAATTTCGCGACCTTCCCATGAACTGGGAAGCGTAAAATGACGACGATAAGTGCCTACTGGATTAGGCATGCTGCTGTTGTACGTTAACCACCCAGGACGGTCGGCCATTACGCTGTAGGTCTGGTGGTTGAACGAGAAAGGATATTGCACGTTGCAGTATAGAGGCTTGTCCCAAGCTTTACCGTGGTGCAGTCCCCATACCTGCCAGCTTGAAGGCACGTCAATGTCAGTCCAACCCGAATCGTTGAAAGAGGTGGCGCATTGGGCGGCAGTCGCTTTGGAGGGTATATTTACCCAGTTGAACTTCCATGTACCATCCAGCGAGAGGTAGTAAGAAGATTTGCTCATATCGTTGGCAGCCACATCGCTTTCGCTATTCATTGGAATGGCCACGGTGTGAGCTGTCTCACGGTTGACGCTGCTGATGGACGGATCATCCCATTCTTTACCAGTCTGGGCGCTCGCGCCAATAAAGAAATGGAGAATGAGGAATAAATATATGAAACGTTTCATGTGGACTTGAAATATAATCGATAATTACAGCCCCTTGAAGAGGCTGCTCTTCACGTAGATGCGATATTGCTTGATGCTCTCGGGAGCTCCGGCTTCGACGCGCGGCAGGTACTGGAAGCCGGTGAAGGTCTGATCCTGACCGAGGTCGATGACGAGGTGGTGGGGGTACTTGACGCCGCGGTTGGTGGACCAGTAGGTGGATTCCTGCAGGTCGAAGATCTTGTCGGCGGTCTTGTTGCCGGATTCGATGTCCTCGTCGTCGCAGTAGGCCACTTGCCAAGGTTCGCGGCTGAGGCGTGTGCCGTCGGCACCGAGCATATACCACTCGGCGATGCAGCAGTATTCGCGGTTCATGTGGCTGTTGAGGGCTTCGATGCAGACGTAGCGGCCGCTGACAGGCTTGTCGAATTTCACCTCCTGCCAACCATTGCCGGCAGCGAACTCTCCCTCCTTGACGGGTTTCTCGCCGCTGAGGTCTATCTTTTGACCTTCGAGGCGATGGGTCTGCGGACGGTCGAGGTTGAGTTTGTCGATGATGGGCTTCTGCAGACCTTCGATGGTCTTCTCGCCGCGCGGGCCCATTACGTCGAGCACGATGACCTCATTCTTGCCCTTCTTCAGCCAGCAACCTGGCACGTAGAGCGTCTGCTGCGGACCGATGTACCAGTGGCGACCGATGGCGTGACCGTTGACATAGACCTGTCCCTTGCCCCAGTTCTCAAGGTTCAGGAAGGTGTCGCCAGTCTTCTTCAGGTTGAAGTAGCCGCGATAGTAGCCGCGTGTGCCTAACGCCTTGGTTTCCTTGGCGAAACCTTCATGATACTCGTCCACCCGCTTGCCAGAAGCTCCTTCCAGAGCTCTGACGGCCCATTTGTAATCATCGTCGATGCACCACTTCTCCCAGCCCTTCAGCGTGTAGCTGACATCGTGTCCATCGACTGTTGCCTTCATCTTCACCTCGCCTACGATGCCCTTGAAGTCCTTGATGGCACGTCCGAAGTTGATGCGTCCCATACCCTCGACGAGGATGAGCAGCTGGTCGCCCTTCTTCGTGGCGGGGAGAATCAGAGAGTTTTCGTGCTTCACGCGGTCTATTTTGCCGATGAACTTATCATTCACAAAGACCTGAGCGTAGTCGTGCGATTCAAAGCTGAGGACGCTCTGTCCTGTCACTTCGGGCAAGCCGACGCTGTAGAGCATCGAGCCCCAGCCAAGACCGTTATACTCGAATGTAAGGTCGTTCTGGTCGGCACTGGTTTCGAGTCCGCCACAGCCATAAACTATCGGCGCAAACTCCTTGAGTTCAAACTTCGGCACAGCGATGGTGGGATATTCCTTCGGCACAGCAGGCAGTTTCTTGGGAGCGCCCCATTTGCCTGTAGCGGGGTCGAAGTCGCCGCTGTACTTCTCCATCGCCTTGCGCAGTTTCCAGAACTTGTCTGTGGTCTGACCTGCCTCGTTGATGGGCGCGTCGTAGTCGTAGGAGGTCACGTCGGGAGCGAAGCCTGGGCTGTTGGCACCTGCCCAGTGGCCCCAGTTGGTGCCTCCGTGGGTCATGTAGAGCGAGAAGCTGATGCCGCGGTCCAGCATCTGCGAGATGCCATCGACCATCGCCTCGGCGCCGCGTGTCTCGTGGCGACCGCCCCACTTGTCGAACCATCCGCTCCAGAACTCGGAACACATCTTAGGACTGTTGGGGCGCAGCTCGCCTAACTTCTTGAATTCGTTGTCGATATTGGCGCCCGTTCCGAAGTTCATCGTCCAAGTGAGGTCATCGAGACCGTTCTTGGTGAAGTTGGAACTCCAGTCGCATTGGAAGAGTTCCACCTTGTCAAAACCGCTCTTGCGGATGATGTCGCGTACGGCACTGATGTAAGGCTTGTCCTCGCCGTAGGAGCCGTACTCATTCTCCACCTGTACCATGATGATGGGACCGCCCTTCTCGATGGTCAGGTCGCCGAGCTGCTCGCCGACTTTCTTCTCAAAGATCTCAAGGCGCTCCATGAAATAAGGATCCTGCTCGCGCAGACGAATATCCTTCTTCTTCAGCAGCCACCAGGGAAGACCACCCATCTCCCATTCAGCGCAGACATAGGGACCGGGACGCACGATGACCCACATGCCGTTCTTCTGCGCCAACTGCACGAAAGCGCGGATGTCGTTGTTGCCTGTGAAGTCAAACACACCTTCTTGTTGTTCGTGTGAGTTCCAGAAAATATAGATACACAGTGTGTTCATGCCCAAAGCCTTGCACATCTGTATGCGTTGTTCCCAGTACTCACGTGGGATACGAGGATAGTGCACCTCGGCAGCTTTCACCACAAATGGTTTGTTGTTCAATAAGAATGTATTCTCGCCAACTTTAAAAGAGCCGGATTTCGTGGATGCGTTAGCGGGCGTTGAGAACAGGCATAAAGCCATCAGAGAGAGTAAAAAAGCAAGTTTTTTCATGATTTATTGAGTAAAGAATTTAAATTTTCGCCACAAAGATATAAAAAAGATTGGAGATTAGAGTTTAGAGATTAAACTTTTTACTAAATTTGCAGCGCAATTAACACATTTAATAATAATATAATGTACAGAACACACACTTGTGGCGAACTTAGACTCGCTAATGCAGGCCAGACGGTGACACTGGCCGGTTGGGTGCAACGCACCCGCAAAATGGGCGGTATGACCTTCGTGGACGTACGCGACCGTTATGGTATCACACAAATTGTTTTCGAAGAAGGGACGTCTCTCTTTGACCAAGCTAATCGCTTGGGTCGTGAATATGTCATACAAGTGACAGGCGTTGTGAACGAACGCTCCAATAAGAACCAGAACTTGCCGACCGGTGATATTGAAATCATCGCATCGGAGTTGTGCGTGCTGAACGAGAGTGTAACGCCTCCCTTTACTATAGAAGACCAGAGCGACGGTGGTGATGATCTTCGTATGAAATACCGCTATCTGGACTTGCGCCGTACACCTGTGCGCCGTAACCTGGAATTGCGTCACAAGATGACTATGGAGGTACGTCGTTACCTCGATAGTCTCGGTTTCTTAGAGATTGAGACGCCGATGCTTATCGGTTCAACACCTGAAGGTGCACGTGACTTTGTCGTGCCTTCACGTATGAACCCGGGACAGTTCTACGCCCTGCCTCAGAGCCCTCAGACGCTGAAGCAGTTGTTGATGGTATCGGGTATGGACCGCTACTTCCAGATTGTTAAGTGTTTCCGTGATGAAGATCTGCGCGCCGACCGCCAGCCAGAGTTCACACAGATAGACTGTGAGATGAGCTTTGTCACACAGGAAGATATCCTCCAGACCTTCGAGGGCATGGCTAAGCACTTGTTCCGTGAGCTGCGCGGCATCGAGCTTGAGGGTGCTTTCCCCCGCATGACCTGGGCTGATGCTATGAAGTACTACGGCTCTGATAAGCCGGACACACGCTTCGAGATGAAGTTTGTAGAATTGAAGGACATCTTCGCCAAGGCTCCCGGTTTCTCTGTTTTCGATGATGCCAAATATATCGGTGGTATCTGTGCTACAGGCCAGGCCGTTTACACCCGGAAGCAGATTGATCAGCTCACCGATTTTGTCAAGCGCCCGCAGATTGGTGCTAAAGGTCTCGTCTATGCCCGTGTCAACGAGGACGGCAGTGTGAAGTCGAGCGTCGATAAGTTCTATGGTGAGGATATTCTCAACGAATTGAAAGCAGCTATGAACGCTCAGCCGGGTGACCTCATCCTCATTCTGAGCGGCGATGACGCCATGAAGACGCGTAAACAACTTTGCGAACTGCGCTTGGAAATGGGCGCTCGCATGGGACTGCGCGATAAGAATAAGTTCTCACTCCTCTGGGTAATCGACTTCCCGATGTTTGAGTGGAGTGAGGAGGAGGGCCGTCTGATGGCAACCCACCATCCTTTCACACACCCGAAGGATGAGGATATTCCTCTTCTTGACACCGATCCCGCTGCCGTGCGTGCCGATGCCTACGATATGGTTTGCAATGGCGTTGAAGTAGGCGGTGGCTCAATCCGTATCCACGACCCAGAGCTTCAGGACAAGATGTTCCACATCCTTGGCTTCACTGAAGAACGTGCCCAAGAGCAGTTCGGATTCCTCATGAATGCCTTCAAGTACGGTGCACCGCCTCATGGAGGTTTGGCTTACGGCCTTGATCGTTGGGTAAGTCTCTTCGCCGGTCTCGACAGCATTCGCGACTGCATTGCCTTCCCGAAGAACAATTCCGGTCGTGATGTCATGCTTGACGCTCCAGCCCGTCTTGATCAAAAGCAGCTCGATGAGCTTTATCTCAAAATTGATATACCACAGGAATAGACTAACTTATGCGTAAGTTACTTTTCTTGCTCATCGTTGCAATGACTGCGGTGGGCTGTACAGAAAGCTTCGAGGATCGTTGCCGTCGCGAAGCTAAGGAATACAGCGAACGTGAGTGCCCTCGTATGGTCGACACTTTCATCCGTATGGACAGTATGGCTTTCGAGAGCGAGCCTGCAGGGCTAATCTATTACTACACAGTCATCGGTGATCTCGACAACGATACTCTGCTGACACCCGATGTCGTTGAAGACTTCCGCGCGCGCCTTCTTGAGAGCATTCGTAACGATATCAATATGAAACGTTACAAGGACAAAGGTTTTAACTTTACCTATCGTTATAATTCAGGTTCAACAGGCAAGCCATTCGTAGAAGCTACTTTCGGTCCTGATGACTATAAGTAACTTCAAACGTTAAGCGAGCATACCAACAACCGACAATTAATCTGAAAATAAAATGAAACGACTCTTCCTCCTTGCACTTCTGACCATTGTCGTGTCTCTGGCCTCTGAGGCTAAGAATACGAAACAGACGTTGGCTCAAGTGACCGAGGCCATGAGCCTCACAGCAGATGTGGATTTACACATCACAGGAACGACACCTTTCTCCGAAGGTGCTAGCATTGATATCGTCAACACCGACCATGCTGTTGTTATCTTCGATGCTCTAAGACCTTCCAAAGCGAAGGCATTCCTGAAGTTTATTACCATCAACGGCGAGGCTGCGCAGGATAGTAAGAACTGCCAGCTGAAACTTTATGATCGTGGTGCTATCTTGTTGCCATACGGTGGCACAACTTTCCGACCACTCACGGTTTTCGACCAACCAAACTTTGATGGCGAGAGCGAAAGTAAGGCTTTTACCGAAGGCCACAGTGGCGGTTTCATGAAGACTGTTCCAGTGGCTTGGAACAACCGCATACAGAGTTTCCGCCTCAAGCGAGGATATATGGTAACGTTCGCCTTGAAGAAAGCTGGCTATGGCTACAGCCGTTGCTTTATCGCCAATGATGCCGACTTAGAGGTGAATTTGCCGACGCTTATGGCTGGCCGTATCTCTTCGTATCGTATCTTCAAATGGTACGACACGAGCAAGGTAGGTGTGGCGGACTGGCTTGATGCCGGACCATTGGCCACGCTTAACGCTCAGACTTCGTTCACATGGGGCCCTGGCAAAAGTATGCTTCCCGATGTTGAGGTTGTGCCTCACCGTATAGATGAGAGCTGGCCAACACCCGCTGAATGTGGGCAGGCGACCTATTCGCCACACCTTAAAACAAACAACGAACCGCGCAATGAAGCCGACCATGGAACATGGACCATGGAGCAGATTCTTGCTAACTGGCAGGATTTGATGCGTACAGGTATGCGTTTGTGCACACCTTCTTCATGGGACGGCAGCGATTACTGGAATGCTACGGGTTTCCTTGCTGATTTTCTCAATGAGATAGATGCCCGTGGATGGCGCTGCGATATCATCGACCTTCATGGTTACTGGAACGAGGGGTCGTTTACCCAAAATGTAAACAACTGGGCACAGAAGTTCAAGCGCCCCGTGTGGATAACCGAATGGGTTTGGGGCTCATCATGGGGCAATAACGGCATTTTCGGCGAAGCCTCCAGCCGCGACAATCCGACTGCAGCTGACCTTCAGTTGAACAAGACTGTAGTAGCACGGATTCTTGACAACTTGAATGGTAATAATGCTTGCGAACGTTATTTCTACTGGAATGGTGAAGCCAACTGCTCCAAGATAATGCGCAATGGTCAGCTCACACCGGCCGGAGAATACTTTGCAACCATGAAGACCAGCGGACCTGGCTACACCGGCTATGGCAACTACATACCCAAGGCTCCGCCAATGCAAGCTATTAGTGACCTTACAGCCACCTTTACAGCAAAGAACATGACTTGTTTACTGGAATGGACCAATAAGAATGGCGATCTTTCCACGACTATATCCTTACAACGTCGCATTGGCAGTGAGGCTTGGGAAACTATACAGCAGTGGACAGGAGCCGAAATAGAGGATAAGACGTCCATGAGTTATAAGGATGTCATCGATAGGCCTGGTTCTTACACTTATCGCATCGTAGAAATTTCATACAACAATGCCTCTGTGACATCTAATCTCGCCTATAACAACATAGCATCAGCCGAGGGAACTGAGGATTTGCAATATGGCAGTGTTTCAGCTTTGGTAGGCGACGAGAACTATGTTTATTTTGGTTATCCTTTCGATGAGGCTAGTGAACCCATTGTAGTATTCGGCTCGCCAACATATAAAAACAGTACAGTAGGTATTGTAGACAACCTTATGGCAGTCAATGAGGTGGGTAATAGCTTTACATACTTCCGTCATCGTTTCAACAAATGGGCAAGTGATGAGGCAACAGCGACAACAAAGAAGGATGAGGCTTCATTTATCGCTGCAGCGCCCGCTCATGGTAAGGTTGGCAAACTGGCTTATGAAGCTGCATATTTCGATAACTCCACTACTGATGTCGAAGACGACTATGTTGGTTTCGAGCCTACAGAAATTCGATTTAAAGAACCTTTTGCCACAGTCCCTATAGTTATGGTTCAGCCCGTGAAATCATCGGCTACTGCCAGTCCTATTATGTGGCGTGTGTGGGATGTAACGACAGAAGGGTTCAAGGTGCAGCTGATGCTTGAATCTAATATCACAAAGGGGAAGGTCCCTTGCCGTTTGGGCTATTTCGCCATAGAGAAAGGCCAGGGCACAGATGGAGTAGCAACGTTGTACACTGTAGGCGACACAACGCTTACCTTCAAGACCGCACAGCAATCTATCATCTATCCGCGCGAATTAGATGAGCCGCATCTCATGGCCCAGCTTCAGAGTTTCGACTATGATGCCGCTGCTATTTTACGCATTGGCACACCTTCAACACCCAGTGTCAATGGTGCTGTGCGTATGCAGGTAGACAAGAGCAATACGTCTATGGTGCTCTCTTCGTCGCGTTCAGCAACCGAAAAGGTTGGTTACATTGTAATCAGCAAGGCATCAGAAGAGGATATTGAAAGAGACAAAGAGGAACCCGATGCAGTACGTGATGTAAGGACGGCGTCAACTCCATCCGATGTGTACGATATATCTGGTCGCCGCACTGATATCCTGCAGCGCGGAGTGTACATCATCAACGGTCGTAAGTTGCTTGTAAAATAATCTTCAATTTACAAATCGTTTCCTGTATAGAGCTGGTAGTATTTGCCTCGGCAAGCTATCAGCTCTTCATGTGTTCCGTGTTCTATGATGCGTCCATGCTCGAGAACTATGATTTGGTCTGCACCGCGCACGGTTGAGAGGCGATGGGCTATTACGAATGTTGTGCGTCCTTGCATGAGGCGGTCCATGCCTTGTTGAACATAAATTTCAGTTCTGGTGTCGATATTTGCCGTAGCCTCGTCAAGTATCAGGACTGGGGGATTGGCCACGGCAGCGCGTGCAATGGCTATCAGCTGGCGTTCGCCAGCACTGAGATTGCCACCATCGCCAGTGAGAATTGTTTCATAACCATTTGCCAAACGGCGAATCAAGTCGTCAGCACCTACCAACTGGGCAGCTTCACGGCACTCTTCGTCGGAGGCTGTTAGGCGCCCGTAGCGTATGTTGTCAAGCACGGAGCCGGTAAAGAGATGAGTGTCCTGCAGCACCATGCCGAGGGAACGCCGCAGGCTCGGCTTCTGAATGTCTTTCACGGGAATGCCGTCGAAGAGTATTTCGCCGTGCTGAATCTCATAGAAACGGTTGATAAGGTTTATTATTGTCGTCTTGCCGGCTCCTGTGCCGCCAACGAAAGCTATCTTTTGTCCAGGTGATGTGTTAATGTTGATGTCGAAAAGGATCTGTTTTTCAGCTGTGTAGCCAAAGTCTACGTGACGGAAGTCTACATCGCCAAGCACGGGTGTGTCTGCACCTTCTTTTTCCCATGTGCGGGCTTCTTCGTTCAGTGTTACCTTTCCCTCGTCGATCTCGCTTTGTGCATCCATCAGGGCGAATATGCGGTCGGCACCAACAGAAGCGTTTAATACGCTGTTTATCTGCTGTGATACGTGGCTAATAGGTTGGGTAAAGTTCTTGTTTAGTGTGAGGAAACTTACCAAAGTGCCGAGAGAAAGAGAGCAATGAACGGAGAAAAGTGAGAAGTCGGGGTTCAATGCTATGCTTGCTCCCACTACAGCTATGAGCACGTAGCCAAGGTTTCCGAGGTTTCCGTTGATAGGCATCACAATGTTAGCTATACGGTTGGCCGAACTGGCACTATAGCGCAGTTGCTCGTTAATGGCCTCGAAGTCGCGTATAGCCTCGTCCTCATGGCAAAACACTTTTACTACTTTCTGTCCAGTCATCATCTCTTCGATGAATCCGTTGACTCGCGCCAGACTCTCTTGCTGCTGACGGAAATGTCCGCGCGATATTGTGCCGAGTTTCGTGGTTGCGTACATCATCACTATTGCCAGAAAGATACTCACGAGAGTCAAGGGTACGCTTAATACAACCATTGAAGTGAAAGTGACGGTGATGGTAATCAACGAGTTGAATACTTGAGTGAGGGAACTGCTGATAGCTTGCCTCAGTGAGTCGACATCGTTGGTATACACGGACATTGTGTCGCCGTGTGAGTGTGTGTCGAAATAGTTGAGCGGCAGGGTCTGCATGTGTGTGAACAGTTCACGGCGCAGGCGCAACTGCGTTCCTTGGCTGACATAGATCATCAGGCGGTTGTATGCGTATGAGCATACGACACCGAGTGCGAGCACGAGCCCAAGACGGAACAGAGCCTGAGCCAGCGATGCGTATTCTGGATTGGACGCCTGCGTGAGAGGAAGGATGTAGTCATCGATGAGCGTACGGGTAAATAGGGTAGAAGCCAGCGAAGTAAAACTGGTCACCACGATGCAAGCCAGGACCACGAGGATATAGCCCTTGTAGTTCTTCAGCACGTATCGCAGTAATCGCATCAATGTGCCCCATTGCTCCTTGGTCGGTTTCTGTAGACCATGGTTGCGCGGTCCACGCGGTCCGTCGAATGATAGTTGTCTCATGCAGCCCCTCCTTTCTCGTCAAAATCTCCTGTGCCAGATGTCTGGATATCGTAAATCTCGCGGTAGACATCGTTGGTTTCAAGAAGGCGTTCGTGTGTGTCGAAACCTGTGAGTTGTCCGTTTTCAAGCACGAGGATGCGGTCGCAGTCGCGTACGCTGAGTATGCGTTGACCTATTATTAGCTTGGTTGTGCCTGGTAATGCGCTCTTGAGTCCTTGACGTATGGCGGCGTCTGTGGCGGTGTCGCAGGCCGATGTGCTGTCGTCAAGGATAAGTATCTTAGGCTGTTTGAGCAGTGCACGCGCTATGCATAAACGTTGTTTCTGTCCACCTGAGAGATTCGTTCCGCCTTGTTCTACGCGTGAGTTATAGCCATCAGGCATCTGCATGATGAACTCATCGGCAGCAGCAATGCGGCATGCTTCACGGCACTCTTCTTCAGTGGCTTCGGCACGTCCCCAGCGAAGGTTCTCAAGTATGGTGCCTGAGAACAGCGTATTTTGTTGCAGAACTACGGCCACGGTAGATCGAAGGGCATCTATGTCGTACTCTCGAACATCGTGCCCGCCAACGATGACGCTGCCCGAGGTGACATCGTAAAGACGGTTAATGAGGCTTACGAGCGAGCTTTTACCGCTGCCCGTTCCGCCCAGAACGCCAATCGTCTCGCCCGAGCGGATGGCGAAGTTTATATTGAAAAGTGCTGAACGTTTATGTTTGGGCGGGGCAGGGGAGAGGAGCGTTGCCATGGCTGCTTTATTCCTGGCTTTCTTCTCGGCTTGTTCGGGTGATAGGGCTTGCGGGGGAGCTGTGTAGTCAAAACGAACGTTTTGGAATTCAATGCTGCCGTCGTGTACCTCAGTTACAGGTTCGTCGGGGTTTGTGATGCTGGCCTTGGCTTCAATCACTTCAGCCACACGCTCGGCCGAAGCCGCACTTTGTGTGAGCATGACAAAGATCATCGAAAGCATCATCAGCGACTGTAGGATAGACATCACATAGGTGAACAGTGACGTCAGTTCGCCAGTGGTAAGTGTGCCGCCAACTATGAAGTGAGCGCCGTACCATGAGAGGGCGATGATGCAGCCATAGACCACCATGTTCATAATAGGGTGGTTCAGCGCCATAAGGCTCTCCGCGCGTACATATAAGTTATATAGGCGCTCGGCCGCACGCGAGAACTTGCTGGTCTCGTGGCCTTCGCGAACAAAGGCTTTTACCACGCGAATGGCAGCCACGTTTTCCTGAACACTCTCGTTGAGGGCGTCATATTGCTTGAACACCTGCTTGAAAAGACGGGCCACGCGGCTTATAATCTGGTACAAAGAAGTGGATAGGATTATCATGGCCAATATGAAAATAATGCTCAAGCGGGCATCAATCACCAGGCACATGAATATAGAAAGGATTAGGCGAAACGGGGCGCGAACGCTCACGCGCAGAATCTGACCATAGGCGTTTTGCAGGCTCGTCACGTCTGAAGTCATGCGTGTGACAAGGCCCGAAGTGGAGAAACGGTCTATGTCGGCAAACGAAAACGTTTGGATATTGCGATACATCGCACGGCGGAGGTTGGCTGCAAAGCCTGTTGAGGCCAGAGCCGAACTGCGCCCGGCCAGTATGCCGAAGGCCAACGAGAGGAATGCCATAAGCAACATAAGTGCTCCATAGCGATATACCTCTTGGATGTTGCCTGCCATCAGACCTTTGTCGATGAGTGAGGCGGTGATATATGGAATGAGCACGTCAAGCACTACTTCGGTGGCCGTCCACACAGGAGTAAGCACCGAAGCCCATTTGTACCGGCCCACTTGGTGAAGTAATGTTGAAATCACAATAGTTCGTGTTTTATGCTCTGCCTGTAGACAATAAATAATAAGTATATGTTTACAATCCAATTAGGCCGTTATAATTGCCCGATTAGGCTGTATTTATAGCCCTGTAAGACTATGCTCGTTTTTCCACATCCTTGAGACGAAACAAATCTGTTCTGTTCGGAGTGTGACACAAGACTCGGTCAAAATGCAAAAGGGCCAAGTATTTTTCTCGAAATCCCTGACCCTTTTGCATTGATGTTAGGCATCGTGCTGCCGTAGACCCATGCGAGCCTCTACGACGTTGACTACGTAGTCTCCCAGTTTCTCGCATTCGTTGACGAGGTCCATATATATTGTACCTACGGCGTATGTGTACTCGTGGTTGTTTACGTCGATGATGTTTTGCTGCTTGAGCTGGCTGCGGTAGTTGTTGATCTCATTCTCAATGTTGAACGTGCGGTTGACATCGTAAGTATCTTTACGGCCTGTCATCAGTCGGTTCATGAGAGTCAGAGAATCATTGGTCAGCTCCATCATCTGATAGATATGCTCATACTGCTTCTCGTTGAAGTGATCTTCCTTGCCCTGATACTTACGGCTTATGGTGCGCGCCATATTGAAGCAGGCATCACCTATGCTCTCAAGTTCGGATATCTCACGCAGCATAGCACGGATCTTGGCTTTTGTCTCATCGGAGAGGTGAGCGTCGCTGACCTGATCGAGGTAGTTGGCAATCTCAAGTTCCATACTGTCGGAGATACTTTCGTACTTCTCAATGCGTGTGAAGAGCTTATTGAACTCGGTGTCATTGTTCTTGTTCTTGGCAGAGGTTGAAGAGGAAAGCGTCAGTAATTCACGGACCATGCCGAACATACGTTGCATTCGTTCTGAGAAAGCCTGTATCTCCTTTTGGGCTTCTAGCACCGACAACTCCGGAGTCTTCATGATTCCAGTGGTGATGAAATGCAAGCGGAAGTCCTCTTCTTCATCAACCTTCTTGGGCTTGATTACCCAGCATACAAACTTCTCAATCTGAGGAATAAACCAGATAAGGATAAATGTATTGGCTACATTGAAACAAGTGTGGAAGGCTGCAAGCACGAAGTTTAGTTTGGCAGCATTGGCAAGATACACACTGGTTTCAACGGCATCCTTCTGCATTGCCACATCATAACCGACAAGGCCGCAGACCGCATCAATGAACGGACGGAACACAAACAGAATCCATATGACGCCGAACACGTTGAAAAACATATGTGCCAAGGCGGCGCGACGCGCTTGTGTGTTGGCCGATAAGGCAGCGAGGTTGGAGGTGATGGTGGTGCCAATGTTCTCGCCCATCACGAGGGCAATGCCCTGATAAATAGGCAGTGCACCGCTCGAGCACAGGATCATCGTGATGGCCATCACGGCAGCCGACGACTGAACGCAGAACGTTAGTATGCCGCCCAGCAGCAGGAATATGAGTGTAGTTAGGAATGAGTCTGGGTTGAAAGAGGCGAAGAAATCCAGAAGTGCCTGATTCTCGCCTAAATGCATCTCAGCGCCAGTCATCCTCAGTGTGCCCAAACCCAATAGCAGGAACGATAAACCGAAGAGGAAGTCACCGATATAGCGATACTTTTTCAGGTAGATAAGCACTATGGCCAGCAAGAACGCGGGATAAATGGCATTGGTGATGTCGAATGCCATACCGGCCGACATAATCCATGCCGTAAGTGTAGTACCGATGTTGGCACCCATAATCACCGAAATGGCTTGGGCCAGAGTCAGCAATCCTGCGTTGACAAAGGACACTGTCATTACGGTCGTGGCGGTCGAAGACTGGACAGAGGCCGTCACAACCATACCTGTCAACATTCCCGTGAAGCGGTTAGTGGTCATTGCGCCCAGGACATGACGAAGCTGAGGACCCGCCAGTTTCTGCAATGCTTCGCTCATGGCCTTCATACCATACATGAGCAATGCCAACGAGCCTAAGAGCTTGAAAATAATCATTAAGGACATACGTCAGAAAAGAGATTGATGTTGATACTATATTTCTCTGCAAATATACGGGATTTTGACCTTTGACGAAAGAAAATGAGCAAAAAAATATTTCCCAAAAGGTTTAATCATAACATTTTTGTAAATAAATTGTAAATCATAAAACATAAATCATAAATTATTCTTACCTTTGCACGAAATATCAGAGATTTATATGGCAAGCATTAATAAAGTAATACTTCTGGGCAACGTAGGCAAGGAACCCGAAGTGAGATACGTGGATCAAGGAGTGTGTGTGGCACAGGTTCGGCTGGCCACCAGCGAGAGAGCTTATCGTCTGCAGGACGGCACCGAAGTGCCGGAACGCACGGAATGGCACAATATTATACTTTGGCGTAAGCAAGCTGAAATAGTGGAAAAATACGTCCACAAAGGCGACCAAATATATATCGAAGGCAAAATACAAAGCCGTTCTTACGAAGACAAGCAAGGGATAACGCGCTACGTAACAGAGATTTGGGCTGATGAGCTCAAGCTCTTCGGAAGCTCGCGCACGGCCGAACAGACTAATTCGTAACTCCACTTATGGACTATTATTTATCGGGCTTTGCAGCCCTTTTCGACGGAATAACTACAAATGCTCCATCCACTGGAGCTATCATAGCCCTCATCTTATCTTTTTTATTGCTAATCTGCTCGGCTTTTGTCAGCGGAAGCGAGATAGCTTTCTTTTCGCTTACACCGGCCGATATGAACGAGCTTGAGGAAGAACGGACTGCCAACGACAGGCGTATACTCGCCTTGCTGGCTGATTCTGAACGTCTGCTGGCCACAATATTGTGCTCCAACAATTTTGTTAACGTGGCCATAATCCTGCTCTTGAACTATTTTTTCCTGGGCGGCGACAATCCCGTGATTGCCTTTGGCGACAACACAGTCATGGAATTCCTGTTCATGACAGTGCTCCTGACTTTCTTGCTCCTGCTCTTCGGCGAGGTTATGCCCAAAATCACAGCTTCACAAAAGCGGCTGGCCATGGCGCGACTCTGTGCTCCTGCCTACGGAGTGCTGGTTAAACTGTGGTGGCCGGTCAGTTGGCTGCTGCTAAAGTCCGGCCGTGTTACCGACCACATCAAGTCCACTCAGCAACTATCTGTCGACGACCTTGAACAAGCCCTTGAACTTACCGACAAGAAAGAAATCGCCGATGAGCAGCAGATGCTCAAGGGTATCATACGTTTTGGTGGGGAAATGGCACGTGAGGTGATGACACCGCGCGTAGATATAGTAGACTTGGATGTACGTACACCTTTCCCTGAAGTCATAAAATGTATTGTTGAAAACAACTACTCGCGCATTCCGGTATTTGCTGGAACCGAAGATCATATTACGGGCATCCTTTACATCAAGGATCTGCTGCCTCACCTCAACAAGCCTGCTAACTTCCGTTGGCAGACACTCGTGCGGCCTGCGACCTTCGTTCCTGAAACCAAAATGATTGACGATCTCCTTCGTGATTTCCAGGCTGCCAAGGTTCATATTGCCATCGTGGTGGACGAATTTGGCGGCACAAGCGGACTTGTGACCATGGAAGACATCATTGAAGAGATTGTAGGAGAAATCAACGATGAATACGATGATGACGAACGCACCTTCACACGTCTAAACCAAAACACCTTTGTATTCGAAGCTAAAACCCTCCTTACCGATTTCCGACGGATCATGCAGTTGCCTGATGATGCTTTCGATGATGTAGCTGCCGATGCCGATACTCTTGCAGGACTTGTTTTGGAACTAAAAGGAGAGTTTCCCACCGAGCACGAACGTATTCAGCATGGCCGCTTCACATTCGAAATCATGGAGATGGACGAGCGTCGCATCGTGAAGATAAAGGTAATAGTAAAACCATTAAAAACACAGGATAATACTGACGAAAAAGGCTGAAAATACAGCAAATAAGCACTGAAAATAAATTTTTTAGCAAAAAAGTGGCCAAAGATTTCCGTAACTGCTTGAAAGTTGCTACATTTGCAACCCGAAACAGGAATAACACCTTAAACGACAAAAAATACAACTAATATTTAACCCTTATTCATTTAATTAAAATGACTAAACAAGACATTGTAAACCAGATCGCGAAACAGACTGGCATTGACAAGACCACAACACTTGCTGTTGTTGAGTCTTTCATGGAAGCCGTGAAAGACTCATTAAGCGCAAATGAGAATGTGTACCTGCGCGGATTTGGTAGTTTCATCCTCAAAAAGCGTGCACAGAAGACCGCTCGCAACATTACTCAGAACACCACGATGGTTATTCCCGAGCACAATATTCCGGCTTTCAAGCCTGCAAGGGTCTTCTTCAACGCAGTAAAATAATAAACATCACTTATAATTCAATTTAAATCTATTTAGCTATGCCAAGCGGAAAAAAGAAGAAAAGACACAAGATGTCTACTCACAAGCGTAAGAAGAGACTGAGAAAGAACAGACATAAGAGCAAGTAACCCTTGCTCTGTTTGACTCTCTGCGGCTCTCTCTCTTAGAGACTTCGTGAGTCACAACCGAGGAACAAACCGAGCCCGAATATCACAATCGGCCGATTTGTTCCTTGTTTTTAAAATCAAACCATTACTGATCCTGAGGGCAAGCCCGAGGGATAAAACCAAAAGCGTTTTTCAAAAACGTAAATCCTAATTCTCTCATGACCTGTGAAGTAATTGTTGATGTGCAACCAAAGAAGATTGCTATCGCTCTTACCGAGGATAAACGACTCGTCGAATATCAGGAAGAAGAGCAACAGGCAAGTTTCAATGTTGGCAACATCTACTATGCTCGCGTGCGAAAGCTCATGCCGGGCTTGAACGCATGCTTCGTCAACGTGGGCCATGAGCGAGACGCCTTCCTACATTATCTGGACCTCGGGCCCAACTTCAACTCTTTTGCCAAATACCTTAAGCAAGTAGGTAGCGACAAACGAAATCTCTTTCCCATCTCCAAGGCATCAATACAACCTGAGCTGCCAAAAGACGGTAGCGTGCAGAACACTCTGCAGGTGGGACAAGAGTTGTTAGTCCAAATCGTCAAGGAGCCTATATCAACCAAGGGACCACGCCTTACCTGCGAAATCACTTTCCCTGGACGTTATCTCGTGCTCGTGCCGTTCACAGACAAGGTACACGTCAGTTCTAAGATAAAATCAAGCGCAGAAAGGGCCAGACTCAAGCAACTCCTTCAGAGCATTAAACCGAAAAACTTCGGTGTAATCGTTCGTACGGTGGCTGAAGGCAAACGTGTGGCAGAGCTCGATGCTGAGCTTATGATTCTCCTGAAGCGATGGGAGGATGCCATCATGAAGGCTCAGAAAGCCAAAGACCTGCCGACGCTTTGCTTCGAAGAGACAAGCCGTACGGTAGCACTCCTCCGCGACCTCTTCAATCCTACTTACGAAAACATCTACATCAACGACGCTGATATCTATAACGAAGTTCGCGACTACGTCAAGATTATAGCGCCTGAGATGACTGAAATTGTCAAATTGTACAAGGGCAAGCTCCCCATCTTCGACAATTTCGACGTGACGAGGCAGATAAAGACCTCATTCGGCAAAACAGTGTCATACAAGCACGGTGCTTATCTCATCATAGAGCATACCGAAGCTTTGCACGTCGTGGACGTCAATAGCGGCAACCGTGCCAAGAATCCCGACGGGCAGGAAGCCAACGCACTCGAGGTGAACCTCGGAGCTGCCGACGAACTGGCACGACAACTGCGCCTGCGAGACATGGGCGGAATCATAGTCGTGGACTTCATTGACATGGCAGTGGCAGAGGACCGACAGAAACTGTATGAGCGTATGTGCGAGAACATGAAGCGCGACAGGGCCAAGCACAATATCCTGCCTCTCTCGAAGTTCGGGCTCATGCAGATAACCCGCCAACGAGTAAGGCCTGTGACAGAGGTATCTGTCGACGAGACATGCCCCACGTGTATGGGCAAGGGTACAATCAAGTCGAGTTTCCTCTTTACCGACGTTCTCGAGGAAAAGATTGACCAATTGGTCAGCAAACTCGGCATTAAAGCCTTCACTCTGCATGTACATCCTTATGTCTACGCATACATCAACCAAGGCTTTATCTCGCTCAAGCGCCGGTGGCAGATGAAATACGGATTTGGCGTCCGCATCATCCCCAACCAACGTCTCGCCTTCCTTCAGTATGAATTTATCTCGCCCGATGGCGAGGAAATAGACATGAAGAGCGAGGACGATATGAAATGATTCTGGCAAAGCCTTGCCAGACAACCTAAACAAATAAGCCGCCCGGCAGTTTATAGCTGCTGGGCGGCTTTTCTTTTTCTAGAACAAGTTGGCACCTTGTGGACGCCTTGATTACATGTGTCTCAGCATAATTACAGAACTTGAAGCCTGAAGGAACGGTTGAGTGCTTTGTTACATCAGCCTTACTTGTGCTTAGTATCCGAAACTGTGGCTCGGGAAAGTGATTAAAGGCTGCGTGAGCTGCTCATCAAATGGCGGAAGTGGATTGGCGGCATTGGAGCGTGTGGCTTTAACGCCTGAGTTGCTGGTATAGATGTCGGTGTAAATGTAATCGTACCCGTCAGCGTTTTGAATTGCTCCGTAGCTGTTTAGGGTGAATCTGCACTTGTAGGATTTCTCGTCGTAAATCGTTTTGCCGTTCACTTCTTTCTCCAAGTCCTCAAAGATAATTAACGGAAGCTTATTGGATGCGCGACCGAAGAACCCGGCGTAGGCAAGCGCATTGCCCAGGTCGCCTAAGCTGAGGATATGCCGAGCTACGTTAGGTAACCATTGCCCGAAGATGTTGTCGTTGGCATCTTCATGATAGAACGTGTAGGCTGTGCGGCTCTTGCCGCTTATGTTACCGCTTACATCGGAACCAGATGTCGTCGTTTGCTTCACTACTTTTTTCAGACCTTTGTTGACGTATTCAAAGCTGAAGTTGCTTCTCGTCGTGTTCGAGAAACTGACTCTGCCCTCATTGCCGCTTTCTGTGGAGGTGCCGGTTATTGAACTCAGTTGGTTCTTTGAATTGTAAGTAAGGTCTATGTTCTGGACCAGATTCCAGACGCCGTTGAGGCTGTTGACGACATATGTAGCGGTAATCTTGGTGATGAGATTGTTCTTGTTGACGGTCATCTCCACAGTTTCATTTCCTTCTGACGATAAGCGTATGGCATCTGCCGCCACTTCTATACCATTGCCTCTAACGTTAATTCTGTTGAGCACTCCGTCGGTGTAGAAATAGTCGAAGGCACCAACGGCTGTCAGACGATAGCCTTCAGGCAAAGCTTTACTGTCCTTGTTGTCGTCGAGCTTGCCTGCAACTACTTTTGTACTTCCTTCGGTGGTCTCAACTTCCTCTTTGTTGCAAGCCATTATGACTAATGCTGCCATGGCTAATGCCGTAGTTGCAGTGAGTATGTGATAGTGTTTCATAGTTTATCAGTTGGTTCTGTTGGCTTGGATAATCAGTTGCAAATGAATATGCTTCTGGCTTACTCACTCCACGATAAAGACTTGAAGTTTTGTGAAAGGGAGATAAAATATGTCATAGGATAGTAAGCGTCATCACATGCCGAGTGTTCTCGTCAACCTCGAAGCCTGCAGCTACGCGGCGTCCGACCACCCATACTATGGTATCGCCCGAGCATACCACCAACTGACGCTCTTTCTCGAATACCGACAGCTTCAAGTCAGTGAGCATGTCACTTAGCAGGCGGGTGCCTTCGAGACCGAAGGGTTGTATTCGGTCGCCTTCACGCACAGTGCGTATTGTCAGCGGCAACGACAGCTTCTCAAGGTCATAGCAGGCCGTTTGTTTTTCTCTCGGTATGGGAAAAGTGGCGTAGTCGATGGTTTGTCGCCGAATGAGCAGGCGCGTGCCATCAGCCGCTTCAAAGAGTCCCTCTAGCGGCACTACACGTTCCGACTGATCCTGTTTGCTTGTACGGCCAACCGTGTCCGTCTTTGCGCCTTGTTGCATCCATAACAGTCGCCCGCGGTCGCGCAGCAACCTGCCTTTGCTGCTCTGCCATTCGTGCCCCGAGTCGCCGTCAAGATGCTCGAATATGTCGCTCACCTGTTCGGCTGTAAAGCCTCGCTCGCGCAGTATTTCATATAGGATTGTCTGGGGCGCTATACATGCCCGAAGTGCCGCTATGTCAATGGCGTCAGCACGTTCTACCACAGCTCTCTGCGTTTGTACGGCGTAATCATAGAGCTTCAGGGCCTCGCTCATTCGCAAAGCTGTCTGTGATATATTGCTCGTTGCGCTGCTGTTTATGCGCTGCAGTGCTGGCACAACTTCCAGTCGCAGGGTATTGCGTTTGGCTGCTTCCGGGTCAAGGTTGGTCGAATCGGTCACCCATTCCTGTCCACGCTCCTTTAGCCATTGTTCTATATCGCTACGAGAAACGTTGAGCATTGGTCGGATGATGCCTCGTTCATTGCGCATCTGCATGCCACAAAGCCCGCGAATGCCGGTACCCCTGACGAGGTTCAGGAGTATTGTCTCGGCCTGGTCATCGCGATGATGTCCGACGCATAAGGCCGCAGCGCCCAATAGCTTCACTTGTTCGTCGAACCACTTATAGCGCAGTTCGCGTGCTGCCATTTCTATGCTTATCCCACGACGTTGGGCAAAAGCCTTTGTGCGGAAGTGTTTAACGGTGATAGGTGTGTCGTTCTGGCGACATAGACGGCGGCAGAAAGCTTCATCGGCATCACTCTCTGTTCCGCGAAGCTCGAAATTGCAGTGCAGTGCATGAACCGTGTAGCCCAACTCTTTCAGCGCCAGAAGCAAACACACGCTGTCTGCACCTCCGCTAAGAGCTACAGCCAAGGGTGCTTCAGCCGTTTGTGATGAGCTTATTCCGCAGCCTGAAAGTACTGTTTCTATGTTTTTGAGTAGTGTCATATTCATATAAATAACGTAAAAATGCTAAAAAAGTTGTGCAAAACGCTTGTTAATTCAAAATAATGCAGTACCTTTGCATCCGCAAAACAAAAAGTGACGGTGCCTTGGATGAGTGGCTTAGTCAACGGTCTGCAAAACCGTCTACAGCAGTTCGAATCTGCTAGGCACCTCTCTTTAAGCAAACATCCCCGAGCCTTAGGCTGCGGGGATGTTTTATTTTGTATGCTATTTCACCGCAACCTTGCGGCCGTTGATGATATACAAGCCTCGTGGCAGTGTATTGTCCACTCCGTTTGTATTTGCTCGTCGACCGCTTAAGTCGAAGGCCTTGGTAGCTTGAGTCTGGCCGGTTGTCACATCGGCCATCCTTTGTTGCTCAACGTTCTTTATACCGTCGGTGCCGTCATAGAGTGCAGCAACCTCGTCTGCCGTGAGAGCATAGTTGTATATTCTCACGTCGTCTATGGCTGAGTTCAGCATTGGGTCTGCCGGGAACTGGCTGCGTCCTATGTAATTGAACACTGGACGGAAGTCCGCGGGGCGCTCCGTAATGGTTGACGAAGACCCTGCCGGCTGGCCGTCGAGGTATAGCGTTATGGCATCATCTGCGAAGGTGACGGCTACGTGCATCCATTGTTTCGTGCGATGAGTGGTTGTAGCATTAATTATTTGTTCGCTTCCGCCATTCTTAATTGCCAGGCGCAGGCGGTTAGCCGACGAGGGTTTGGGCGACAGGAAACAATAGTGGTCCGTATCGTTGCCGAAGTCGAATATGCGTTGCCAGGAATCACCGCCTTGCCAGTAGACCCATGAGGCGAAAGTCATCTCGCGTGATGAGGCTATAGTAGCTGGCAGTTGAATGAAGTTTGTGGAACCATTGAGCTTTATGGCCTGGTCTGAATGCCCTTCCTGCAGTTCGAGGTCGCCGAATAAAGCAGCGTGGTTGCCGTTGACGCTGGCATCATTGAGATCGGCGTCAGCTGTCAGGTGCATCATCAGTGCATGTTCCAGCGTTGGCTGAGCTGCAACAATGTTTGAAGACTCGGAGTGGTTGAAGCTCTGATCCATTGCCAACACACGATAGCTGTACTGCTTGTCGTCGACGGCAGTGTTGTCGATGTAAGCAGTTTCTGTGATGCTATTGTTTATCACTCGCCATGTAGCACCTCCGTCCTCGGAGCGTTGTATAGTATAGCTTTGGAGGTCCTTGTCGGCAGGTGCCGTCCAAGCCAAGGCTATGCTCGAAGGTTGAGGCGTAGCGGTCAGGTCGGTTGGAGCGGCTGGAGCTTTGGCATTGTAGGCCGTATTTGCAGTCAGGAGCCGCCATTGCTGATTGGGCTCGCCGGTGAACTTGCCTTGGTTGATGTTGCGGCCGCTGGTTTTCATTTGGCTTTCTGTGCCGGGCTGCACCTGCATATAAAGTCCGCTATGCTGACTGCGAATGTAGAACCATCCGTCGCCTGCATATTCAAAGAACCACCGTTCGTTGGTGCCGAAGCTGCCGGCATATGCTATGATGTCGCCGCCGTCGTCGAGGCTCCAGTTGAGAATGTCCGGCATTATTCTCGGGGCCTGTACATTTGTGATTTTATAGTAGGCGAAGTCGCCGCCGATACGTGTATCCACAGGCTCTATGGTCCAGTGCTGAGCTTTATTGGTCCTCAACGGAGTTTGCTGCTGAAGAGTTGCTCCTGACGATGGGTTGTTGTTTTGCGTAGATACGGCGTAACCGCTCAGTCGGTTTATAATCTTGTATTGAGTAGGCTCGGTGGGCAGAGGCGGCATTATATCCTCGCCGCCCTGTATGTTCACCAACGTCTCGGCATTAGTCTGACCTTTCTGATATGCTGTGCCGCCCGGCAGAGTCATAATGTACTCGCGTGTGGGACCGTGGCCGTCGTAGAAGACGTCGTGGTCCAAAGCCACGAAACGGTAGGAGGTCTCTACGGCCTGGCGCTCAGAAGTGCCGCCGAAGCCTTGAACGCTGCCTGATGGATGACGGTAAACGGAGGCTGCCGTCCAATTGTTGCGGTGCTCGGCGTAAGCGAGACGAGTGCCGCGGCTGGCTTTCATAAACTGACTGCGCGTATGGTCGCAGGTGCCCCACCAGATGCCTTTGGTCATGCCGTACTCAGAGCCTACCATACATTCCATGGAATTATGTAGCTCATCGTCCACGCCTACTTTGCCATCGGCTTTTACGCGCTTGTAGAAAGCGGCGAAAGTGTCGAACGAACCGGCCAGTTGGTGAGTATTGCCTTCGTCAAGGTACTGCTTCGATGCGTTGTACCACTCGAGAGCGCGGTCGTTGTTGAGGGTGTTGCCTCCGCACACGGCCACACCTTCGAAGTCGGGATCTTCTTTTATAAGCTTGCTAATAGCAGTGAACTCAGCTTTCGAGCCTTGCTTCCAATCCGTATAGTCCGGCTCGTTGAAGGGGGATACGCTGCTAACCTTGAGGCCTTTCTTCTCGACATATTGCTTCGTTGCCTTAATGAGAAGGTACCAGCGGCGAGCATAGGTGTTTGCCTGAGAGGCTGACGACGACGTGTGGTAGTGGCTTATGACGCCGGCTTCCTGGTCGGAATTGAGATTTGCTGTGACAGCTCCGGCAAGTTTGGCATTATTGATGCGCTCGTCGAGCTTGGCTTTCTGCCTGGCACTGAGTTGCAAATCTTCGCCCACGGCATCCGTTGTCTGGAAACTCAGGCGTACAATGTCAATCATATCTGCGCCTGCGAAGTTTACTCCTCGCCGCATATTGCCTTGGTCAATCCAGGCCTGATCCAAGCCCCAGACGATGTCGGGCAGTTTGGTACCTGGATCTTCGATGCGATAGGGCACGATTACATGTGCCGCAGGTAAAGCCACGCTGCGCGAAGCGCCCGATGGCACCTGTGCCGAGGCTGTGATGCTCGACAGCAAAAGTGCTGTCGACAACAGTGAAAGTTTATGTTTCATAAGTCCTTGCGGTTGTCTGCGATAGATGTTTGTGCCTGCAAAGTTAGCGTAAAAACGCTAACCTACAAAAGAATAGGCAAAAAAAAGAGTGAAGAATCATGCGATTCTTCACTCTGCGATGTTCAGTGAGTCGGTTTCCACTGACGGGGGTGCCACTAAGGTGGAATCGGCTGTCTGTGAGATGTCTGTGGATAGATTGGTCTTAGGCAGCATGGCTTGCAGGAAAACACCCATGACAAACAAAGCTGCCACTGAGGCTATGTTCGACACCACGGGCAGCAGTCGCAGCCGCAGTTGCTTGCGTTTGCGCTCCTCCCACTCTTGCATCTTCTGCTTCAGGCGCGCTTGTTCGCCCAGCTCTTTGAAGATGATATGGTCTACAGCGTCAATGCGCTCCTCATCGGGGTTTAGATTTCGGTTGTCTGTCATAGCGATATCTTTAATTGTTGGAATCGTTGATGCACACGCTCGCGCAGGCGTTGCATACATTTATATTTGCTTGTCTTGAGGCCCATCTTAGTATTGTTCTCGGGACGAAGCGCGAGTATCTCGTCGAGAGAACGGTGCTCGTAATAGAACAGCGTCAGTATCTGGCGGCAGCGCTCCGTCATTGCCAGAACGGCGTCTGTTACCACGCGCTCGCGCAGTTCCGTTTCGCTGACGTCGTCGGGCTGCTTGTCGTAGCGGTTGTTGTCGAGCGTTTCGAGCACACGGTCGTTGTTAGTCAGCTGCCAGCGCTGTTGCTGTCGCACATGTTCCCAGTTCTTGCGCTTGGCCACGGCCATGAGGAACGTCATGAGTGAACTACGCATGGGGATGAGCTGGCCGTCGGCCCAGCGGCACACGCGCCCCTCGAAGACCTCGATACGCCTGGTCTCAATCTCGCGCCAGAGGTGAATCATGGCATCCTGGAAGATGTCGTGGGCATCGGCATCATCGACAAAGATGGCTGCTGCGTGCTGATTGAAGTAGCGACGGCAGTCGGTGTAGCAACGCTCCATCAGCTTTTCATCGTGCCGAAGGATGCCGTTCACCATGTCTATGTCGGTCCAGGTCTGCATTTCTGTGATTTAATGTATCAGATGTAATGAAGTAACCCTCTGTTCGTGAAAAAAGTTTTCGGTCAATATTCCGAGCGTTGATAAGAATCCTTGTCGGCCTCGGCCATCTCGCGAATGTGCCTTGAGCAAAGTTTTCGCAACTCGTTGCAGAAGAGCAGCAAAACAATACCGAAGATAGCTTCAAGCCCTGGCGACACTTCCTGCGACATGGCTATGGCGTCGAATATGCCGTGTGCAATCACAGGTGCGGCCAGTACCCATACGGCGTTGCGGCGGGGATTGTGCCCGAAGTGAACCTTGCTGTAGTAATATCCCATCAACACGGCGAAGAAGAAGTGGGCAGGCACGGACAACAGACCGCGCAAGATGGCGGTCATAGCCCAGTCCTCGCCGGCACTGAAGACGTATTGAATGTTCTCGAAGGCCGCAAAGCCCAGGCCGATGCAAACGGAGTAGACAATGCCGTCAAGATGTTCGTCGAAGTATTTATTGCGGCGAAGTAGCAGCCAAAGGAAGAAGAGTTTTGCCGTTTCCTCGGGGATGGCAGCCAGACCGAACGAGTGGACGATGGCTCCTACTGAGGAACTGTAGGTCGCAGGCACGAGTCCTGATGCCAGCAGGGGCGATGAGATGAGCAGCGAGCCAAAGGCAGAAAGCACTCCATAGACCACTCCTCGCGCCAACTGCAAAGGGGGTTCGGGATGCTCCTTGTCGCGTATCACGATGAGAATCATCAGCACTACGGCTGGCAACAAGGCAGCGACAAGTATGATATAACTGGCGTTGAGCATCTCAGAGGCTTATTAATTAAATAATGTACGCGCGCGAGGCAAAACACTAATTTAGTGCAAAGTAAGCAAATAATTCGAGTGTGTGCAAGAAAATGGCCCTAAAAAATGTATCAAACGTTAAACTTTGCATTTTCTCACGATATAATTTGCACGGCTCTTGCTATTGAATTATCTTTGCAATGTGATCTTTGAAACAGGGATGCCAAACGGGCGAATACCCTAAGGCACCGCATATGGCCGCATCAGTTAGACTGGGAGACTCATCAATTACATTTAGAAAACCGAGGAAGCTTCGCTGACCAATGGCGGGCTGCGCCCCCTCGTGGGGTAACCTCCTATTTAGGAGGCCGGCAGATTACAAAGGCAGAGGGCACTCAAATCATTTATTCTCGGAGTTCTCATCACATCGCTGATGCGGTTTTTTTGTGCCCCTTTGTCGACCGCATGTTCTGACATATAAAAAAACACGTACAGACGTGAAGGCGAATACGTCCGTACGTGTAGGCGTTTATGACCGTATGTGCAGGCTTGTATGACCGGTCGTGTTTTTGTGTGCAACCGGTCGTGTTTCCGATCCCGACATAAATTTACCTCAGCAGTTGCCTGAAAGCAGCTAATTTTTGTGCCAGCTCATCCTTGTCCAGAAGCGGCAGTTCCTGCTGAAGCCATTGCTTGAAGGCTTGCTCGGCCTTGGCAAAAGCCATGGCACGGCCGGCCTTGAGTCCGCTGGCATAAGGTGTGTGAGGCAGCAATGCCCGGTTGAAATTACCATCACTCATAGTCGTAAGTGCTTGTTTTTGTGCGCAAAGATAGTTAAAAATCAGTTTCCAAGGCATTTTTTTCCTGTTCTTTTTTCTCTTTTAGATAAAATGTATATCTTTGCGCCAAATAAGGAGTAGAAGATCATGAAACGCAACACATTCGTATTGCTCGTATTGTTGTGCCTCATGCCTTTGTCGGCTATGGGCGCAAAGAAGGTCACGTGGGTGATAGACCCAGGCCATGGCGGCCGCGACTATGGTTGCGAAGGCCGAACATCGAACGAGAAGACAATCAGTCTGGCCGTGGCCAAGGAAGTGGGTCGACTGGTGAAGAAGAACATCAACGGCGTTCGTGTGGTGTTCACTCGCGAGAAGGACACTTATCCTACGCTCTCGGAGCGCTGCCATATGGCCAATGCGCGTGGTGCCGAGCTCTTTATTTCCATACATGTGAATTCGGCTCCGAACCCTTATGTGCGCGGCACGGAGTCGTTCTATGCTACAAATGTTCCGCTTTCAGGCACGCAGGCTGGCAAGAGCGAGCTGCTTGCCCTGCTGCTGCAGCGTCAGTATCTCGCCCACGGACGCGAGATCAGTCGCGGTGTTAAGCAGCGCGAACTCTACGTGTGCGAGAATACTAATATGCCCAGCGTGCTCACTGAGATAGGCTTTATCACCAATCAGGCTGAGGAGGTTTACCTTTCGTCGAAGGCCGGACAAGCAGAATTGGCCGATGCGATTTACAAGGCTTTGGCCGAATACCGCGAGCTGACGAAGGACGGTACCGTTGACAAGAAGAAACTGCGCAACCTGCGTTATAGTCATTATGCTCCGCTTACGGAAGCGGCAAAGCAGCCTAAGCCAGTAGTGGAAGTGATTCCTACCGAGGCCGAAAAAGCTAAGGAGGCAGCTGAGGAAGCCATTGAAGTGGCCAAGGACAACAAGGCGAAGGCCGAAGCAGCTAAGATTGCGAAGGCTGAAGCAGAAGCCCGAGCCAAGGCTGAGGCCGAGGAGAAGGCACGCGAGCTGGCAGAGGCGAAGGCTAAGGCAGAGGCAGAAGCGAAGGCGAAAGCCGAGGCAGAGAAGGCTGCAAAGGCGGCTGCTGAGCTTGCGGCAGCCGAGGCTGCTAAGAAAGCTGCCAGCGAAGCAGCAGCGAAAGAAGCTAAGGTCGCTGAACAAACAGCAGAGAAACCGAAGGAGGCCGCTGCAGTGCAGGAAAAACCTTACTTTGCCATTCAGCTAATGAATACCGCAGCCAAACTCCAGGAGGGCGATTATCGCCTGAAGGGATTCAAGGGCGTGCGCTACGTTCCTGCCGGTGAACGCTTCAAGGTTATCTATAGCCAGGCCACTGATTATCAAGTTATAAAGAACGAGCTGGCGGAAGTGCGCGAAACCTTCCCCGAGGCTTTCATAGTGGCGTTCCTTGGCGACAAGCAGATTACTACTGCCGAAGCGCTGGAGTTGCTCAAGAAATAATAAAGTCAATCCCAAGTCCATTCCTCCATAGGAAATGGATTTGGGATTTGCAATAAGAGTCATGGACAAGCATTATCACCCGTTAATTTTCAGTAGGCTCAAGGCTCTGTTCGGTGCCGAGGATTGGGATGGCGTTCAAGCTTACCTGTCAACTCTGTCGAATGCCCAGTTTCGCACGGCGGGTTATCTGATCGGAGAGCGTTTGCTGGCCGATGCCGATGCCGAAGTGTTTTGGGAAGTGGCTCGCCGACTCATATTGTGGCAGCCGAAAGCTTTTACCGTGACCATAGGCAAGGCCGCAGCATTGAGGCTTGAGCGCGGCACATTGAGTCTCGGCCATCAGGGCTTTCACGCTTTGTCGGAAGCCTTGAAAGGTGAATCACACGTTATTGACCGTCACAAACTGCTGGTCGTGTGGCTGCCGGCTGTCAAGGATTATGCTACAATGGAAAGCTTGCTCGAACAATTCGGCGTGGCGGATGCCCGTCAGCGAGCAGAGTTGCTCGTGCCTGTCGACGGCGTGACGGCGGCTTTCGTCCTGCTGCGGGCTTTGCGCTTTGAGGAGCACGACCGCGACTTCCTCACTCGTGTGTGCCGAGCGCTTATTCGTAGGGCATCGGATGAGAGTAATGCTCAGTCGAAGGAGCGGAACTTGTGTTTCAATTTGGCCAGTCTGCTTCGCACTTATTTCGATCTGCCCGACTTGCGCGGCACGTTCTCGTTGACGATTGAGCCCTACGAGCTGTCGCGTATCGACACGGATTTCGACGTCTTCAGCCGTGTCGTAACAAAGGTTTAAGGCGGTTATTTCTTCTTTGCCTTATAGATGAAGTAGGCTATGACGACCACCGCCAGGCCAATCATTGCGTAGCCTATCTGGTGGCTGTAGCGGGTCACGGTGTCCATCAACTGGTCCTCGGGCACCACGCTGGCAAGAGCATAGCCCATAGCAGCCAGTATGATGTTCCACAGGCCTGCGCCTATGGTGGTGTAAAGGATGAAGTGTGATAGCTTCATCTTAGCCAGACCAGCAGGGATGGATATAAGGTGGCGTATGCCCGGCACCAGTCGTCCGATGAGCGTTGCCACGGCTCCGTGGCGAATGAAATAGTTCTCGGTATGCTTCACCTTCTCCTCATTGAGCAGGCACATATGGCCGAAAGTGCTGTTGGCAAAGGCATAGATTACGGGGCGACCAAGATAACGGGCTGCAGTATAATTGATCAGGGCTCCGATGTTTGCGCCCAAAGTGGCACACAGGATTACAAGCAGTACGTTCAGCGATCCGTCGCCGTTGGCAGCACGATAAGCTGCAGGCGGCACTACGAGTTCGCTGGGGATAGGAATTACCGTGCTCTCGAGGGTCATCAGAAAGGTGATGGTCCAATAGTTGAGATGTTCGTAGCACCAGGCAATGAATGAAGACATTTATATTCGGGGATTGAAGTGTTGAATTATGAAAGGTTGAATTGCTGATTTCGGACGGTCGTGCATTGCTCACACAAACTTCTTGCGGAATTCGTTGCGTGAGGCCCGGCGGCGTGCAAAGCCGTCGTGCAGATTCCAGAAAGGCAGTCGAAGCTCATTCAGGAGCAGCGACATATGGTATGGTTTATAACCCAAAGCCCTGGCCGTGATGTTGAAATTGGCTATCTTGACACATATATAAATTAATGCCAACAGCAGGATGGCAGCCCCACAGGCAATCATGGTTGTCTGGTCGGCCGCGTTCTCGTCGATAAACGGCAGTGCAAATCCGGCTGTCACTACCAATATGAAGAGCCACGGCATAATCATGCGGAGCTTTTCGCGCAGACGGTACAGCCAGGCATGATGCTCGTGATGCCGCGTTTCCCTGTCGTAAATGCGCTGTTTGAGCCAGCTTGCTTTGTCGGGCATCGGGTCTTGCAACACGGTTGCTGCGGGCGCAATTACTACTGCGGTGTTCTTAGGCGTAGAGTTGTAATTGACAAGCAGCTCTTCGGCACCGGTCTCGAGAAGTTGGTGAGCCGAGAAACCTTGATTCCCGATAAAGAGTTCTTTGCGATAGGCCATGTTGCAACCGTCAGCACGCATTGCCGCGTGGCCGGAGAGAATGTGCTCGAAGTTCGAAGCGTCATGCCACAGCCTACGGAAGTTTATCTTGCGGCTGAGCCAGGCGTTGCGGCTTTCGCCGAAGATGGCCTGTCCGACGACGATGTCCGGCTCGCCCTTCAGCCGTCGGCTCTGTGGACCGCTGTTCGGTGCCACTATAGCCTGACCGATTCGTGTCAGCCACTGCGACGACACAGGTTCGCAGTCGGGGTGAGTGATCACAACCCAATCGAAGGTCGCGGCCTTGAAGCCCAGCGTGAGTGCCAGGCGCTCGAGGCTTATATCGCGGGCCGAGGTGGGTGTGAACGTGTGACGCAGATTTGCATTAGTAAGCTCGAAGCGTTCGATCACGTCGCTCGTGTCGTCGGTCGAGGCCGCGTTGATGACGATGATCTCAAAGCGGTCGTAGTCCTGCGACAGGATTGAGGGCAGGTGGCGACGAAGCGCAGCTGCCTGGTTGTGGGCAGGAATGATAATGCTCAGCGGTGGCAGCGCGGCATCGGTAGAGGCGTAGTTCTTGAAGTTGCGCAGACGACGGCCGAGCCGACCGTAGCCGTAAGCTACGACTACAGCAATCAGCCAGATGCACAGCACTGCAAGTATGTAAATCTTTACGATGAGCATTATGTCGTTGAGTGATTACACGAGAAACGTTTTAGGCAGCGACCTGTGGTTGTAGGTCGAGGCCATGGTCTGACCGTAAGCGCCTGCTGAGCGTATGGCAATCAGGTCGCCGCGCTTGGTTATCGGGAGCTGATAGTCGCGGGCAAAGATGTCCGATGATTCGCAGATAGGTCCTACGATGTCGTAAGTCTTGACCTCAGAGCCCTCGGCGCTGATATTCTCTATCTTATGCAATGCCCCGTAGAGAGCGGGACGAATGAGGTCGGTCATGCCTGCGTCGAGGATTACGAAGTCCTTTGTCTCGGTGTGTTTGACAAACAGCACGCGCGTGAGCAGAATACCCATTTGTGCAACGACGGCGCGTCCCGGCTCAAAATGCAGTTGCTGACCGTCGCGCAGGCGCAGATGACTGCGGAAAGTGTCGATGTAATTCTGGAAATCGGCTATGGGATGCAGGTCTGGATCGGCATAATCAATGCCCAGTCCACCTCCTACGTTGATGTTTGGAACCGTTATGCCCTCTGCTTCGAGCAGATCTTGCAGCTCGTTGACACGTGCACAAAGGGCTTCGTAGTCGGTCATGTCGAGCAGCTGTGATCCGATGTGGAAATGTAAGCCCACGAATGACAGATAAGGCAGCTGCTGGGCAAGGCGGATAACCTCGACCATGTGCTGGCGTGCTATGCCGAACTTATCTTCTTCGCGGCCCGTTGTGATATGGGCATGGGTATTGGCGCTTACATCTGGGTTGATTCGCAGGCAAACCCGAGCCTCGGTTTGCAGGGCCGTGGCAATCTGGCTGATTACCTCCAGCTCCTCGCGGCTCTCTACATTGAAGAAGCCGATGCCGGCCTTGATGGCCAGTTCGATTTCCCAATCCGCCTTGCCTACGCCGGCAAAACCTATCTTCTGAGCGGGGAAACCGGCCTCGATGGCCGCGCTGATCTCGCCGCCACTGACGCAGTCGGCGCCAAGGCCTGCGGCTGCAATCTGCTTGAGGATTGCGGGATGGTCGTTGGCTTTGATGGCGTAGTGGACGTGATAGTTGGCATCGTCGCGCACGGCAGCCTTGATGGCATCGAGCGTAGCAGCGAGCAAAGCGGTGTCGTAGACGTAAGCAGGCGTCGGCAGGCCTTGTAGCTGTTGTTTGTTTAATTGCATGTTTGTTTGTGTTTGTTGTTATGAAGGACGACGCACATGGTCGTTGTAGGCGAAGAGCGTCTGCTGAAGGGCACGCAGAGTGCGCTGCTTGTCGGCTTCTGCCACCACGAATGAGATGTTGTGAGCCGAGCCGCCATAGCTGATCATACGAACCGGAATCTGCTTCAAGGCATCAGTGGCAATGGTTTCGAAGCCTACGTTCTGGCTCGAGAGGTCGCCGACGACGCATACTATGCACATATCGTGGTCAACGGTCACCGTGCCGTACTTCTTCAGCTCATCGATGATGTCGGTGAGGTTTGCCTTGTTGTCGATGGTCACGCTTACGCCTACCTCGGAGGTGGTGATCATATCGATACTCGTCTTGTGCATTTCGAAAATCTCGAAGACCTTGCGCAGGAAACCGGAAGCGAGCAGCATTCGAGAGCTCTGAATGCCGATGCATGTGATGCCGGACTTGGCGGCAACGGCCTTTATGGTTCCTCGGTGCATTCGGTTGTTGATGATTGTGCCGGGCGCAGAGGGGTCCATAGTGTTCAACAGACGCACTGGTACGCCAGCGAATTTCGCGGGCTGAATGCAAGTGGGGTGGAGGATCTTGGCTCCGAAGTATGCAAGCTCGGCGGCTTCCTCGAAGTAAAGCTGGCGCACAGGCTCTGTGCCCTCGACGATTCGAGGGTCGTTGTTGTGCATACCATCGATATCTGTCCAGATCTGAATCTCTTCAGCTTCGATGGCGGCACCGAGTAGACAAGCCGTGTAGTCTGAACCTCCGCGCTGCAGGTTGTCTATCTCGCCATATGCGTTGCGGCAGATAAAGCCCTGGGTAATATAGACGTCGTAGCCGGGATTTGCTTCGAGCTGTGCAAGAGCTTTTTCACGTATGTAGTTGAAGTCCGGTTCAGCATTCTTGTCGGTACGGATCATGTCGAGTGCTGAGAGCAGAACCGAGTTCACGCCTTGCTCCTGCATATAGTTGTTGACCATGTTTGTGGAAATGATTTCGCCCTGAGCCAGAATCACTTTCTCCTCGAATGATGTGAAGAGAGTCTTGGTCATAGAACGCAGGTAGGCAAACACCTCGAGCAGGAACTGCTCAGTGCGCTCACGCCATTCGTCGGTCGTGAAGAGCTCATCGAGGTGCTGCAAGTATTTCTGCTCCAGGTTGTTGATGACGGTGTTAGCGCCCTCGGGGTTCTTCTTATACAGATAATCGGCGATTTCGACAAGAGTGTTTGTCGTTCCGCTCATGGCCGACAGCACAACAAGCTTGGGCTCGCCGTCGGATGTGATGAGCTTTGAAACGTCTTTCATGCGTTGGGGCGAGCCTACGCTTGTGCCTCCGAATTTCAGTACTTTCATAGTTTAGTCGTATTCTTTTTGGTTATTATTCTTAATTAGATGTGTCTATTTTGGCAACGGGAATATCGTCGTCGTCGGCTGTTACCATAGGTGTGTCGATTTTCTTGACGGTATCCTCGACCATTTTGATAGTCTCCTCGGCTGCCTTGGCAGGTTCTTCAGGAACCTTAATCGGTTCCTCTACAGCGACGGGCTCGGGAGCCTTCACAGTGGCGTCAGGCTTTTCTTCCATGCGTGCCTCTTCGTGAACCGTTGTTTCTGCGGGCTTGGTGGCAGATGTGATTACGCTGTCGTGGCAGATGAACTGGTTGTTCTTGCACTCGTAGACGCGTCCGGGGAACTGCTCGATAAGCGCATTGTTGTGCGTTGCGAAGACTACGGCTGTGCCTTGCTGAGCCAGCTCGTAGAGGATTCGTGCTGTCTGCTGGCCCGATTGACTGTCCTGATTGCCGGTGGCTTCGTCGGCGAGGATCAGAATGGGCTTGTTGAGGATAGCCCGTGCTATGCAGACGCGTTGCTGTTCGCCGCCCGAGAGCTCGTAAGGCATTGCTTCCTGCTTGTCGGCCAGGCCCACGGTTTCGAGCACTTGACGAATGCGCTCGGCCCGTTCAGTCCGGTTTTTCCAACCTGTCGACCGCAGTACGAAGTCGAGGTTGCGTCGGACATTGCGGTCCATGAGCAGGCGGAAGTCCTGAAACACTATGCCCAGTTGGCGGCGCAGGGCTGGGATGTGGCGCCGTTTGATGCGTCGCATATTATAACCCAGCACTTCGGCCGTGCCGGTTTGAATGTCCAGTTCGCCGTAGATGGTCTTCAGCAGCGATGATTTACCGCTGCCTACTACGCCTGTGAGATATACGAACTCGCCCTCGCCTACGGCGAAGTTGACATTGTAGAGCACGGTGTTGTCCTCGCGCTGGATGTCTACTTCCTTGAAGTTGACTATTAATGTTTTTTCCATCCTGGTTTGTGTCTTGTCTGCAGCTCGGCAGCGAGGTCCTCGATACGCAAGCCTTTGTGGGTTAGTAATACGATGAGATGGTAGAACATGTCCGAACCTTCGTAGATCATTCGCTCGTCAGTGCCGTTGCAGGCTTCTATCACGAGTTCGAGAGCCTCCTCGCCTACCTTCTGTGCCATGCGGTTGAGGCCGTCGCGGAAGAGTGATGTGGTGTAGGAGCCTTCCGGCATTTCGCGGTGGCGCTGCTCGATGAAGTCCTGCAGTTCGGTGAGGAAGAGTAGGGGATTGGCCTTGTTGTCCTCGCCCCAACAGGTGTCGGTGCCGGTGTGGCAGACAGGTCCTTCGGGGTGCACACGTATGAGTAGCGTGTCGTTGTCGCAGTCCACCTTTATGCTGTCGACGTTGAGGAAGTTTCCGCTTGTCTCGCCCTTTGTCCAAAGGCACTGGCGTGAGCGCGAGAAGAAGGTTACGCGTCCTTCGGCCACGGTCTTGTCGTAGGCCTCGCGGTTCATGTACCCGAGCATCAGCACTTGCCGAGTATCGGCGTCCTGGATGATGGCAGGCACGAGGCCGCCGGCTTTATCGAAATCGATGTTCATTGGTCGTATATTTGTTTTTGTCTGTTCGTCTTTTGTCGGTTGACTGGTCGTGGGGCGCTGTACGTACGTATGTATTGTCGCCTATGACTGGTCGTGCTGTAAAAATATGTTGGCCTTGTTTGCCAATTAGGTTTGCCTTATCCGCCAATTAGGCAGGCTTTATTCGCCGATTATGCTGGCTTTATCCGCCAGTTAGGCTGGCCTTGTTTTTTGAGGCTGTTATCTCACCGCAATTCCTTCGCCTCGCAAGTATTGTTTTAGCTCAGGAATAGGTATCTCGCCGAAGTGGAAGACCGAGGCGGCGAGGGCAGCGTCGGCGTGACCTATGGTGAACGCATCACGGAAGTGCTCGCGGGCACCTGCTCCGCCGGAAGCTATGATGGGAATGGAGAGGTTGTCGGCCAGTTGGCGCAGAGCCTCATTGGCAAAGCCTGTCTTCACGCCATCGTGGTTCATTGATGTGAACAAAATCTCGCCTGCGCCACGTTCCTGTGCCTCGTGAGCCCAGTCGAAGAGCGAGAACTCGGTGGGTATGCGGCCTCCGTTGAGGTAGCACGTCCACAGCCCGAACTCGTCCTGGCGGGCATCAATAGCCACCACGCACACCTGTGAACCGAAATGAGTGATAATCTCATCGATGAGCTCAGGGCGTCGCAGAGCGGCGCTATTGACGCTTACCTTGTCGGCTCCGGCGTTCAGCAACCGGTCTACGTCGGCCAGCGAGCCAATACCTCCGCCCACGGTGAACGGGATATTAACCTCGGCAGCCACGCGTGTCACCATCTCGGTAAAGGTCTTGCGGCCTTCGTGCGAGGCGGTTATGTCGAGAAACACCAGTTCATCGGCCCCTTGCTCGCTGTAGGCTTTGCCCAAAGCTACGGGGTCACCAGCGTGACGCAAGTTCACGAAATTGGTGCCTTTGACGGTCTGACCGTCCTTGACATCGAGGCATGGTATGATGCGCTTGGCGAGCATGTATGAGTTTGTGGTTTTATGAGTTTATTTGTTTGACAGCTTGAATAATAGATGTTTGCCTGCGATGGTGAAGATTTATTGCGGGAATTCGCGTAGCAACTCCTGCAGGTCAATGCGACCTTCGTAGATAGCCTTGCCGAAGACGGCTGCAGGAACATGAGCTGCTTCCAAGGCACGAATGTCGTCGATTGAGCTCACGCCGCCCGAGGCAATGAGCTGGCATTGCGGAAAGGCCTGCATGATGGATTCATAGAGTTCGGTAGATGGACCGGCGAGCATTCCGTCGCGGCTGATATCGGTGCAGAGCACGTGGCTGATGCCTTGACTGAGATAGCTCTCGAGGAAAGGCATGAGGGCTATGGCGCTCTCTTCCTTCCAACCGTTTATGCTGACGTAGCCGTCGCGAACGTCGGCTCCGAGCACGATGCGCTCGGCTCCGAACCTCTGCAACCACTGCAGAACGCGCTCTGGCTCCTTGACGGCAATGCTTCCAAGAGTGACCATGTGAGCTCCTGCGTCGAAGGCTTTCTGCAGATCATCCTCGCTCTTTATGCCGCCACCGAAGTCCACGACGAGCGATGTCTCGGTAGTGATACGCGTGAGAACCTCGATGTTGACGATGTGACGTGAGCGGGCTCCGTCCAGGTCGACGACATGTAAACGCTTGAACCCTAAGGCTTCCATCTCCTTGGCTATCATTACGGGGTCGTGTGAATACACTTTCTCCGTGGCGTAATCGCCTTTGGTCAGGCGCACGCAACGGCCTCCGATGATGTCTATGGCTGGAATGAGAAGCATACTATTGTCGGTTGTTTGAGGATTTACAATTCGAGGAAACGGCGCAGCAGACGTTCGCCGACGGCTCCGCTCTTTTCGGGGTGAAACTGTGTGGCAAAGAAGTTGTCGCGCCTAAGTGCAGCGCTGAAAGGCACTATGTAGTCGCAAGTGGCGGCAGTGAACTCGCACACAGGAACGTAGAAGCTGTGAATGAAATAGTAGTATTCGTTCTCAACGAGCGTTTCAAGCTCGTGTCCAGAGCCCTCGGCGTTGTTTGCGAAGGCCTGATTCCAACCCATGTGCGGCACTTTCTGCTCGTGGAGCAGGGGCTGGAAACGGAGCACATCTACGGGGAAGATGCCCAAGCAGTCGGTATCGCCTTCCTCGGAATGGCGGCACATCAGCTGTTGCCCTATGCAGATACCGAGCACGGGCTGCTGCAGCGAACGGATCACCTCGTCGAGCCCATGGTCGCGCAGGTATGTCATTGCCTGCCTTGCTTCGCCCTGACCTGGGAAGAGTACCTTGTCAGCCGACCGCAGCAGGGCCGCGTCGTCGGTGACGACAGGCTCCACGCCCAAGCGTTTCAGCGCATGAACTACGGAGTATATGTTTCCGGCGTTGTATTTGACGATAGCAACTTTCATTAGTGCTTCTTTGTTAATTGGCGCGCGCCTGCATAAGCGAGCGTGCAAGAAATTGGGCGCAAAGATAAAAAAAAAGTCGCGTGAAAGCGACTTTTTTGTGTTTTTTCGATGAAAACTCCTTATTTAATTACGATTTGTCAATCGCAGAAGCAGGTATTTCTACATTCCGTGCACCTTGTCCTTGTTCTTCTTGACGAAGTCTTTCCACGATTTAGCACCGCCGGCAACCATAGGCCGCGAGCTCTCGATGAAGTGGCAGTAGGCTGCTGCAAGACCATCGGTGGCATCAAGCCATGGCAACATAGCATCGTCAGGTATTTTCATCATCTGCTTCAACATGTAGGCTACCTGCTCTTTCGATGCCATGCCATTGCCGGTAATAGCCATTTTAATCTGCATGGGAGCATACTCGTGAATGGGCACCTGACGGCTTATAGCTGCTGCCATAGCCACCCCTTGTGCGCGCCCGAGCTTGAGCATGGATTGTACATTCTTGCCGAAGAACGGGGCTTCGATGGCGAGCTCATCGGGTAAATAACTTTCAATGATTCCTGTGATGCGCTCAAAGATATGGCCGAGCTTAAGGTAGTGGTCGGCATATTTGCGCAGATCAATCACTCCCATAGCCACCATTTCCACCTTTCGGCCGACTACCTTAATGACACCGTAGCCCATGATGGTGGTTCCGGGGTCAACACCTAAAATAATACGTTCCTTCTCCACTTTATTTTTAGTTCTCGGTGCAAAAGTACGGATTTTATTGCATACTCTTCTACTTTTTCTCTTTTTTTAAGACTTCTTTTGCTGCTTATCTCGATAAAAGGTGCTACTTTTGCAGGCAGATACATGATTTTTTACACATAAACATAATAAAACAATGAAGAAAATCATCCTTTCAGCCCTTCTTGTGCTCGCTGGAGCGATGGGCGTTCAGGCTCAGACGCAGAAGACCGATGTCAATGTAGCCAAGACTACATCGTCAACTGCAAAGGCCGCTGAGATTAAGTTCGACACTTTGTCGCACGACTTTGGCACTTTCTCAGAGAAAGACCCCATTGTCAAGTGCACTTTCAACTTCACTAACGTAGGTGACGCACCACTCATCATCCATCAGGCAATAGCCAGCTGCGGCTGCACCGTGCCTACTTACACCAAGGATCCTATCAAGCCGGGCGAGAAGGGTACTATTGAGGTTACCTACAACGGTCAGGGTAAGTTCCCCGGTAAGTTCCGCAAGGTAGTCACCGTGCGCTCGAATGCCAAGGACACAGCCGTTGCCCGTCTGACTATCGAAGGTAATATGGTCGAGGATAAGTAATCGCTTCAAATCGTTGTTTATGAAAAGGTTATCCTTAATCATCGCTGCTTGCGTCATGATGTCTGTCACGGCGTTGGCTAAGACAAAGAAGCAGCCCGTTAACCCTTTGGGCGACGGACAGAGCGACCGTGCCTATTGGACAGAGTTGGCTTATACTATGGCTGCGCCCGTGTTGGAGAACATGGCCAACGGAACGCTCCAGAAGAACATGAAGTTGGAACTGTCGCCCACATGGGACAACCGCGACAAGAAAGTGGCCTACATGGAATGCTTCGGCCGCCTCATGGCTGGCATCGCGCCTTGGCTGACTCTTCCCGACGACGATACGCCCGAAGGCCAGAAGCGCCGTCAGCTGCGTGAATGGGCTATCAAGGCCTATACAAACGCCGTAGATCCCGAGAGCCCTGACTATTTGGGTTGGGGGAGCGGTGGTCAGACGCTCGTTGATGCCGCTTACGTTGTCGAGAGCCTTTTCCGTGGTTATAAAGCCCTCTGGGAACCTCTCTCTGACGTGACTAAGCAGCGCTATTTCAAGGAGTTGCAAGGTCTGCGGCGCTATGACCCGCCTTACACCAACTGGTTGCTTTTTGTAGGCATGGAGGAAGCCTTCCTGATGTATGCCGGCGGGCAGTACGATGCCTTCCGCATCAAGATGGCTATGAGCAAGGCTGAGGAGTGGTATATAGGCGACGGCCTCTATTCCGACGGTCCTTCGTTTGCTTTCGACTACTACAATGCCTATGTCATCCAACCGATGTACATTGAGTGTCTGCAGATGGTGGCTGCCAAGCAACCTAACAACACCTATCTCATCCGCTCGCACGGCGACAAGCGTAATGGCGCCAAGAACCGCCTTGAGGTAGTTACCGAACGTATGCAGAAGTACGGAGTAATCCTCGAGCGCTTTATCTCGCCCGAAGGTACCTTCCCCGTGGTAGGCCGTTCCATTCCTTATCGTCTGGCTGTGCTGCAGCCTCTGGCTATGCTTGCCTGGCAGAAGACTTTGCCCAAGGAACTCTCAAACGGACAGGTGCGTGCAGGTATCACGGCTGTTATGAAGCGAATGTTCGAGGGTAAGGGTAAGTCGAACTTTACCGAGGACGGTTATCTGACCATTGGATTCGTAGGTTCACATCCCAACGTTGCCGACTGGTACACCAACAATGGCTCGCTATACATGACCAGCCTCGCTTTCATGCCTCTTGGACTGCCTGCCGACGACCCGTTCTGGACTGATGCTCCCGAGAAGTGGACGTCGAAGAAAGCATGGGAAGGCGATGACTTCCCCAAGGATCACAAGTGGAATATCAACCGCCAAGAGCTTTACTGGGAATAGTCATTCCATTATAAAACTAAGAATCGCCCCCGAGAGATATGTCTTGGGGGCGATTTTTGCTTCATTATATATATAGTTTTCCAAGCCTAAACGTCTGTTCCGGCTTCATCCCTTGCCTTGGCCGAGGCGGCAATACTTTGAGCCACGGTGAAGGCTGTTGTCCATGCTGCTTGGAAGTTGAAGCCGCCAGTGATGCCGTCGATGTCGAGCAGCTCGCCGGCAAAATATAGATGTGGGCGATGACGGCTCTCGAGCGTTGAGGGGTTAACGGCCGTCAGTGCCACGCCTCCGCATGTGACAAATTCATCGCGGAAGGGCGCTCGCGAGCTTATCGTATAAGGATCAGCCGTTAGTGTGGCCACAAGGCGGTTCAGATGACGCTTGCCTATGGCGGTCAGGTCGTTTGCGGCGGAGAGCGCCTGTGGCTCACGTGCGAGGATGGCTTTGTGGATGATGTATTCCCAAAGGCGAGCCGGTAGGTTGAACGGCCGTAAGGAGGCGAGCTGTTTGCGCGGGTTTTGTGCAAAGAGCTCAACAAGGTTACTGCGCACTCCGTCCTCGTCCATACCTGTCCAGTTTATGGCCAATGGTGCATGATAAGCGGCTTCTGCGAGGTGACGGGCTGCATAACTCGACAACTTGAGGATGGCTGGACCGCTCATTCCCCAGTGTGTGATGAGCAGAGGGCCGGCAGCGCGGAACTTGGTGCCCGGGATAAAGGCCACTGCGTTCTCGACTACAGTACCCATTAGTGCGCGTAGGTCTGCATCATTGACGCTGAAGGTGAAAAGAGAAGGCACAGGGGCGACAATCTCATGCCCCATATCTGCAAGCCATTGAAGACGTTCCAAACGAGGCTGGCCCCCGGTGGTTAAGGCAATATAGTCGAAGTCGGAAAGTTCGTCGAGCGAGGTGATTGCACTCTTGCGCTTCACTTCCACGCCCAAACGGCGGCAGTGGTAAAGGAAACAATCAATAATCACTTGTGAATCCTGTGCAGCGGGGAAGACGCAGTTATCCTCTTGCGTTACGAGTCGGACACCGTGACGTTCAAACCATTCATAGGCGTTCCGGTGGTCGAAATTACGAAACAGGCGCTTCATCAGTTTGTGCCCTCGAGGATATACATGACTTAAATCGCTAACATCCTCGAAACTATTGGTGCAATTGCAGCGTCCTCCGCCTGATACCCGCACTTTCGTCAGCACTTTTTCGCCACGCTCAAAAATAGTCACGCCCATATCCGGGCACATCTCTTTGAGATTGATGGCCAGGAAGAAACCTGCAGCACCGCCGCCCACGATGGCGGTTTTATTGTGATTCTTTTGTTGCTTAGGCATCCGTTGAGGTTCAGCTATATGAGTTGCTATTGTAGAGTCTCTTGTTTAGTGGCTGGCTTATAGTAGTCGCACACTTGTTTTAGGAACGCTTTCTTGAGGCGTTTCATGAGGCCGCGCTTAGTGGTTGCAAGGTTTGTGTGCTGAGTAGGATCGGCTTTGAGGTCGTAGAGCGACCAGTCATCGACCACTCCTAATTCGTTGCCTGTGAGGTTTGTAGCAGCACCACGGTATGGCGGGATGAGGGCGTAGTTCTTCCATCTGTAAGCCAATCGCCCGCTTGCCTCTACCACAAGTCCGTTGCGGCTGCGCGTGCTATGCCCGAGCAATGTAGACAACATCTGACGTGAGTCTAAACCCTTCGGCACAGACTGACCTATTAGCTTGGCCAAAGATGCCGGAAGGTCGTGCTGAGAGATGAGGGCAGAGCTGTTGACATGGCGCGTGTGCCCTTTCCAATAGACGAAGAACGGAACTCGTGTGCCGGCATCGAAGAGGCTGTACTTGCCACCGCGGAGCGAGCCGTTTGGGTCGTGAAGACCGCGCGTGCCTCGTGAGCCGTCAACATAGCCGTCGTCGAGAACCGGGCCGTTGTCAGAAGTAAAGATAATTAGGGTGTTTTCCAAAAGCCCAGCTGTCTCAAGCTTCTCTATGAGTTGTCCGACGCACCAGTCGGCTTCGACGATAACATCGCCCCGAGGACCAAGTTGCGTAGCTCCGGCAAAGCGCTGGCTTGGAACGCGTGGAACGTGAGGTTGGTGCAGGCCATAGTATAGGAAGAACGGCTTGTCGGTTGCGGCTACGCTATCTATGAAGTGGCAGGCGTGGTCGAGAAAGTACTGAGCCATCTCATCGTCTTTCCAGCGGGCCCGTGTGCCGCCTTTCATGTAACCTATGCGTGGAATGCCATTGACCACAGTGTTCTGGTGGCCATGGCTCCATTTCATCTTCACCAACTCAGGGTTAGTGATAGCAGTAGGTTCGCCTGGGAAGGGCGTGTCGTAGTCAACCAGGATAGGGTCAGCCGCGTCACGGCCTACCACATCTCCATTCTCTACGTAAACCGTAGGCACGCGGTCTACGGTGGCTGCTATGATCGACGAATAGTCGAACCCAATCTCTCGTGCTCCCGGTGCAATATGTTTGTTCCAGTCAATCTTGCCTATTCCCATGCCGAGGTGCCATTTGCCTATGGCCGCGGTTGCGTAACCAGCCTGTTGGAACATCTTGGGCATAGTGAACTGAGCGGTGTCGATAAGCAGCGGTGCATCGCCCGGCAGGATATGTGCCCCTTTCTTTTTCCATGGGTACATACCTGTGAACAGACCGTAGCGCGATGGCGTTGACGTGGCAGAGGTGGCATGCCCATCGGTGAAACATATGCCTTCATTTGCCAGACGGTCGATGTTTGGCGTGCGGATGGTGGTGCTTCCGTAGGCGCTTACGTCGCCCCAACCGAGGTCGTCGGCTAAGATGATGACCACGTTAGGTCTTGTCTGTTGTGCCGCTGCGGGCATGAAGGCGGCTAATGCTGCCAGCAATGCTTTTTCTCTGTTATTCATATGCCTTGTTAATTCCCTTGCTTTATTGAATCCTTTGCAAAAATACGCATTTTCTATGAATGTGCAATCCTTCTTAATGAAAAAGCGACTATTTATTCTGAAAACAAATCCCGCGGTCAGTTGCAACGAACTGGCAGCGGGATTAAAACGGATGCTATACATTAATTTATTCTCGCACGCGCGCGAGAGACATTACCTGCGCCGACGCTTACGGCCAAGACCGAGACCGAAGACGGTGCTGATGGCAGCAATGGCGCTGAGGCCATATTGAATGGCGCGGTAAATGTCAACGCCATTAGAGACCAAACGCGAAGCGCGTTCCCAACGGTCCTTCGACTCGGGTTGAGGCGAGAGTAGGGCATTGGCGGTAGTGCGCATCTGAGTTTGGCTCTCGTCTAATTTGTCCTGCACGTGAGCCTTCTCTAATGCCACTGCTTCGCGCGACTGACCTTGCAGGCTCGAAGCGAAGAGGCTGATCATGAACTTGCCTACGGGCACGGCAATCCACGCTGTGCGGTTGGCATAGATGAGCAGCGTGAGCAACAGCAACACACCTGCAATGATGGCAAAGCCCCAAACCGAGCTGCCCAGCAGGTTGCCAAGCAGGTATGCCAGTGCAAAGCTGGCAAACAGCAGTACTAGGGCACCTATTAGAATGACGATGCCCCAGAGAGCTATACCGGTGAGCAGCTTTGTCAGTACCTCCGTGGTCTCAAGCGAGAGGTTCTTGCGCTGCAGATCCAGATAGTTGCGAGCCTCGGTAAAGAGGCTCGTCATCTGCTCGGTAGTCTGTCCTTTGTCGAAAAACATTTTTCAATAATTATTCGTTGTCCTCGGTAGCGTTGGAGAGCTCCTCAGTGATGTCCTCTACGAGGGCGTCCATATCCTTACGGTTGAGGCGGATACCACGCTTGCGTAGAGCTTCTGCAATGCGCTCGCGGAGGTCAGAACCTTTTTCAGGAGCCAGCAGGAGGCCGGCAGCCGAACCGATAATTACTCCGCTCAGGAATGCGGCGAAAAAGTTAACAGCTTTCATAATGTGATTTTACGTTTTAAATGATTAGACGAATAAACATGTTTAAGATAGAAGATGGATTTTCTTTTTTCACAAGAAAAACATCTTTTTCTGCTTGCAAATATACGTCTTTTCCGTTGTCTGATACTCTTTTAGGGCTTATTTTTACGAATTATAGCCTAAAAATTGAATATTTAACGTTTTTTACATGAAAAGTCTTTTGCGGAAACGAAATTCTTTGTATTTTTGCAGCGGATTTAGTATTAATCTAATAATAAAGGAGTAAAAAAACAATGAAAAATTATTTGATCTTGGGTGCCGCCTTATGCGTGGCAGTGTCTATGGTATCCTGCAAGAGCAGTGAAAGTGCTTATAAGAAGGCTTATGAGAAAGCCAAGGCACAGCAAACTACCGTCGTTCAAACTCAGCCTGCTGTTGTGGCTCAGCCCACGACTGTTACCCCCGTGCAGACCGTGACGACCGCTCCCGTAGCAACTAATGAGAACACCCGTACTGAGAACCTCACCCTCGTAAGCGGTGCCGGTTTGAAAGCATACAGCGTGGTAGTAGGTAGCTTCAGCATCCGTGCTAACGCCGACAACCTGCAGCGCACGCTGACCAACAATGGCTATGCTGCCCAGATTGCCACTAATCCTCAAGGTATGTTCCGCGTCATCGCTTCAACCTACGATGATCTCGGCAGCGCCGTTCAGAGCCGCAACAACCTGCGTGCTCAGTATCCTGATGCTTGGCTGCTTCGCAAGTAAGCCCTTGCATCACCTCACCAATTAAGGCATTTCTTTTTGGTAAAGTGAATATATGTAAGATTTTGTAGACAGGGGTAGGCTGTGAAGCTAACCCCTGTTTTTTTACCTCTATATCTTAATTACCAAGCGAAACGCCATATCATTAAACAAGAACAAATTAAACTTCGCGCCTGGCGCGGGTCTAAATACTAACAATACAAACAGATGCGAGTACTTGCAATCGACTATGGACAGAAGCGGACGGGCTTGGCAGTGACCGACCCGTTGCAGCTGATAGCCAACGGCTTGACCACCGTTGCCACGAAGGATCTGGAAGCCTTCGTGCTCGACTATGTCCATCGCGAGCAGGTAGAACGCATCGTTGTAGGGCAGCCTCGCCAGATGAACGGTCAGGATAGCGAGAATATGCGGCGCATCACTCCCTTCGTGAACCGTCTGCGAAATCTGTTGCCTGATATGCCGGTGGAACTCTTTGACGAGCGTTTCACCAGCGTCATGGCTCATCGCGCCATGCTTGAAAGCGGCATCAGTCGCAAGGCGAGGCAAAACAAAGCCCTCGTGGATGAAATCTCCGCCACTATTATCCTTCAAGGATGGATGGAAGCGAAGAAGTGAAAGTGTCGCTTTGCGACGTTGAAAGGCTTATTGAGCCGGTGGGGAGCGAAAGACGCTGCCATCCTGTGATAGTGCCTTCGAAATAAAGAGATAATTAAAAGGAAACAATAATAGTACTTTAACCATAACCCCTCAACCATAAACAACCATGGTACTTCCTATTTATATTCTTGGTCAGCCCGTTCTGCGCAAGGTAGCAGAGGATGTAGATCCTTCAGATGCTGAAGTGCAGCAGCTTGTACAAGACATGTTCGATACGCTCGACCGCTCAGGCGGCATAGGTTTGGCAGCTCCTCAAGTGGGGCATTCACTTCGAATATCGGTCATTGACCTTAACCCTCTGAAGGACGAATTCCCCGAATACGACGGCTTCCGTCATGTTTTCTTCAATCCTTATATTGAGGAATACGATAAGACGAATCAAGAGACGATGGACGAAGGCTGCCTTTCGCTGCCAGGCATGAGTGAGAAGGTAAAGCGTCCCACTCGTATCCGCGTGACTTACGAGGACGAGAACGGACAGGAACACGACGAATGGGTAGAAGGTTATCTTGCCCGCGTGATGCAGCATGAATTCGACCACCTCGACGGCAAGGTCTACATCGACCATATCGTAGGCCTGCGCAAGCAGATGATCAAGAGTCGGATCAACGATATCATCAAAGGCCGCTTCTCGTGCGACTATAAGGTTAAGGTAAAGAAATAAGCGCCCACCTACAGCTCTTCCTCTTAGTGAGAAAGAGCCTTCCCCGACCTTCCTTGTGAGATGGGGGAGAATAAAGTAGAATGGAAAGGATATGACGTGGAGAGCAATCATAAAGACCATGCGTCAGCTGCTCCCCTCCCTCGCAGGGAGGGGCTGGGGATTGCTCTTCTTTCTCCTCTTCTTTCCCATGCTTCTTTTTGCCCAAATCAACACCGACCGTGTGATGATGATGGGCCGCAATGCGCTGTATTATGAGGATTATGTGCTTGCAATACAGCGCTTTAATATGGTCATCAACGCCAAGCCTTACCTTCACGAACCCTTCTTCTTTCGAGGCTTGGCAAAGTTTTATCTTGAGGATTTTACAGGCGCTGCACAGGACTGCACCGAAGGCATTGAGCGCAATCCTTATGTAGCCGACAATTTTCAGTTGCGTGGTCTTTGTCGTGTAAACATCAAGGACTACGATGGCGCTATTGCCGACTATCGAAAGGTGATTTCCATGGAGCCTAAGAGCAAGCCGTCGTGGCATAACCTCGTCCTTTGTCATTTCCAACTCAAGCAATACGCTGAAGCCGATTCGGCGCTTGATCAGATGATTCGCTACTGGCCGCGTGATGCCGAACTCCTGACTATGAAGGCTCAAGTGGCCATTGAGCAGGGCGACACGGTGCGAGGCCTGGCATTCGTGGATTCGGCTCTTGTCGTTGATGCTTACGATGCACAGGCTTGGACCATGCGTTCCATGATAAGCCTAAATAGAGGCGAATATGCCCAGGCCGAAGGTGAGATAGACAAGGCCATCCTTCAGCGTCCCCGTGTGGCAGGCAACTATATCAACCGAGCTCTCGCACGTTACCACCAGAACAACCTTCGCGGTGCTATGGCCGACTACGACCAGGCTCTCGAGATAGACCCGCGCAATTACCTTGGCCACTTCAACCGCGGCCTTATGCGTGCTCAGGTAGGCGATGACAACCGTGCTATCGAAGACTTCGACTACGTCCTTTCCGTGGAGCCGGATAATATGATTGCGCTGTTCAACCGTGCTATCCTTTTGGATCAGACGGGAGACTATCGTGCTGCTTTGCGCGACATTACCCGTGTGCTGGAGGAATACCCCGATTTCCTTGTCGGTTACCAACAGCGAGCTGCTATCCGTCGGAAGATAGGCGACACCTATGGCGCAGAGCGTGATGAGTTTCGTGTGCTGAAATCGCGCCTTGATGCCCGTGCCGGCATCAAACATAAGCCCACAAAGACTCGTAAGAAGAGTGCCCGCAATATCGAGGACTATGCGAGCATCGTTGAGGATGATACCGACGAACCCGAGCGCGAGTATGAGAGCGCCTACCGCGGTCGTGTGCAAGACCGCCGTGTTGAGGACCAACCGCAGCCAATTGTCACACTTGCTTGCCACAGCACGCCCAGCGTTACCAACCACTATCAGCCCTTCCACCGCCTCGTCGAGGTTCTCAACACCAAGAAGAGTGTAGGCGGTGCCGTTGTGCTCACCAACCGCGAGGCTCAGCTCGACGAGAGTGAGATGAAGATACATTTTACCAATATAGCTGCCGCCACGCAGATGATCAACGATGCCCGCTCGCCCGAGGCAGAGCTTTACATAGCCCGAGCCATAGAATACTACCATGTGCGTGACTTTGAGGCGGCTCTTACCGACCTTGAGCGTGCTGAGACGCTCGATGACCACGATGCCCTCGTGCCTTTCATCATGGCACAGGTGCGCTGCCGTCAGGCAGAGGCACAGAGTGGGGGAGGGGACGCCACGGCTACCAGTGTTCGTCTGGGCTACCAGCGTGCTGCTGACGACTTACGCCGTTCGCTCACCTTGGCGTCCGACTTCGCTTACGCGTGGTATAACATAGGTTGTATTCAGATGGCTCTCCACGACTATGACGAGGCACGCAAAGCCTTCTCCAAGGCCCTCAACCTCGAGCCCCGCTTCCCCGATGCCTACTACAACCGCGGCCTCGCATGCATCCTCAACGGTCAACTGCAGATGGGCCTCTCCGACCTCTCTCAGGCAGGCGAATATGGCCTCTATGGCGCCTACAACCTCATCAAACGTTACTCTAAGAAAGAATAGCTCTTCCCCTCGTTCCCTCGCTCTTTTGAGCAAAGCGATGCTGAAGAACTGTTACCAACCAACTACCCACTATCAACTACCCACTATCAACTATCAATGAAACGCTTCCTTATTCTTCTTTGTTCAATATCCCTCGTCATCGCATCAGCGATGGCCCAAACCACAATACGGGTGCTGGCTATCGGCAACTCGTTCTCAGAGGATGCCGTGGAGCAATATCTCTGGGAACTTGGTCAGGAAGCCGGCATTGAGTTCATCATAGGCAATGCCTATCGTGGCGGTTGGAGCCTTAGCGCCCACTGGAAGGACGCTTCCACTCGCGCTGCCGACACCGAGTTTCGTAAGGTCGTTGGCGGCAAGCGCACTAATCTCGGCAAGCGCACCCTTCGCGATATCATCACCGACGAGCCCTGGGACGTCATCACTTTTCAGCAGGTCAGTCAGGAAGCAGGCCGTCCCGACAGCTACGAGCCCGGCCTTAGCCTAATGATAGGTTATGTGCGTGCTCTGGCCCTGTCAGATTCCGTGCGCCTCGGTTTCCATCAGACGTGGGCTTATGCTCAGGACTCCAGCCACGGCGGCTTTGCCAACTACGACCGCAACCAGTTCCTTATGTACTCCAGCATCACAAATGCCGTGGAGGAGGCTATGCACAACCATCGTGGCGACTTATCGTTCTATATCCCTTCGGGCACAGCCATTCAGAATGCCCGTACAACTTCGCTCGCCGATAGCAATGGCGACAACACGGTCGTAAACCGCGAGCTCACGCGCGATGGCTTCCATCTCAACTACACCGTAGGCCGATATATAGCCGCCTGCACTTGGTTCGAGACGCTCACTGGCTATAGCACCGTAGGCTTCAAGACACGCCCCAAGGCTCTCACTCCAGCCCAAGCTGCCCTCGCCCAGATGTCGGCTCACGCTGCCGTGCTCGTGCCTATGGCGGTTACGCCCATCGTTGCAGACAAATAACGTAGTAATTCCCAGTTAATTCATACCGTCGCTTTCGCTGTTAAAGTAGAGCGGCATAAAAAACATACAACTATGACAAAAAGAGTATTATCCATCATTGCGATGCTTCTCGTAGTCCTGCTGTCAGCTTGCGTCAACCAGGAAGAGAAACTGCGTCAGCGTGCCGCTGAATTATGCCAGTATGTCCCCGACCACCAACTGCTTGAGAAATCCAAGGAGTTTATGACCGCCGATTTCTATGCCGTTCTCGACACAATGTTCAATCACCTGCCGGAGTTTGAGGCAATGGACCATGAGTGGTTGCACTACTTCGTTACAGGCAACGGCGGCACAATAGCTGATTTCGAGATTGTCAGCGTTGAACAGACCGATGCCACACACGCCTTGGCCACCGTCAACGTGCGGCAGAAATGGGAGGATGGCTCCTTCGACGAGACAAGCGATGTTGAAGAGCATCGCCTCTACATGGAGAAGGTCGGTGGGCAATGGCTTATGTCCGACTTTGACGAGCACAAGGCCGACTGCATCCGCCATATAGCCCTCAACCGTCGCGAGCAGTCCGTCCGCGCGGCAATCAGTGATTATCTCATCAGCGAGATAGGCACCCACTATAGGCAAGGCGAGTTGTGCATTCCATCGCTGATGATAGTTTCCGAGGATGATGCTGATTCCTCCAAAGTCCGTGTTTTGGGAGATTTTTGGGTGTATTGGTACAATGTCTCAGGTGACACGCTCAAGACCGTTTCCGGCGGCAGCCATCCCGGCTTGATTACTTTGTCTGATGATAACGGCCGCTTTAATGTGACGTCCTTCGACCAAGTGGCCGACGGCTCGGGCTTCCAGCCTTCAGCCAGTCGCATCTTCGGCGAGCATTTTGATATGTTCCAAGAAATGAATTCCAATCAGGAAGTTCGCGAGGCAGTGCGTCAGGAGCAGTTGCGCTACTATATTCATCAAAACGGATTGGATGTTAACTATTATCAGGACTATGGTTGGCCTGCCGTGAAACTATAATCCGGTGTTCATCACTTCGTTTATGAGTCGTTTTAAGACCATATCGCTGTTCATGCGTAGCACTTTCACAGGCCATTGTCTTTGCCTGGCATCCGTGTTGCCGCTCATGTCGGTCTGCCTGCTTGGCTGCCGATCTGCGTCGTTCATACCTCAGGCACCCGACTACAGCGACACTTCGATGTGGTACACCGTCGATGGTGATGCTCAAGGTACAGGAGCCGATGTGTTCTATGTCGTGTCCACGTGGGAAGCCGACTACGACACCATCGTTGCTCCTCACCGAAGCACCTCTAAGCCCCAAACCTACAAATGTCATTATGCCGACGCGCATAATCCCAGACATCGCCAGCACATGGCCACGGAGATTAGCGGAGTGGCGGCTTATATGTCGCTCGGCAATCGTTTCTATGCTCCTTACTATCGTCACACTACCATTGAGGCTTTCATGCTCCACAGCGAGGACAGCACCCGCCGTCGAGCTCGCTTGGCAATGGACGATGTTTGCAATGCCTTCGACCATTTCATTCGTCATCGCGACCCCTCGCGACCGCTTATCATAGCAGGCTTCAGTCAAGGCGGCATGGCAGTGGTCGAATTGCTCAAGCATATGAGCGACAAGACCTATAGCCAACTGGCGGCGGCCTATGTCCTTGGATATAAGGTGACGCCTAAGGACACGCTCCAATGCCACCGCATACGTGCGGCACAGGGTTCTACGGACACAGGTGTCACCATATGCTACAACACTGTCAAGGACATCAAATACATTCAGCCAGCCGTGGCAGCCACCTGCATGGGCATCAACCCCGTGAACTGGCGCACTGATGCCACACCCGCTATGCTCCACGACACCATCACTGTGACGCTCTCTCCCGAATACCACGTGCTTGTGGTCAGCGGTTACAGTGGTTCGGAGTATCGCCCCTATAAGAATTTCATCAACGTAGGTGATATCCACAGCTGCGAACCGTGGCTCTACAGCGAGTGCCTGAAGCAGAACTTCGCCGAACGCGCCCGAGCCTGGCGAAACAAACATGCAAATACTAAGAAATAAATACATTATCACTATGAAGTACCCATGCGAAAACTGCAAGCTACGTGCTCAGTACGACAAGAACCCACATTCGCTCATCGGACGTTTCTGGCGTTGGCAAATCAATTTCTGCCCCAGCTGGCGCGGCTATTTCAAATCCCTGCCGCCCGAGCAGCAGGAAGAACTGCGTCGTAAGTACGATTTCTGGAAGTATTAACTCTTGAACGTTCATAGCTATGCAACTCAAACACTTGACAATGCTCGCCATCCTCGCGTGCAGCAGTGCCGCGGCCATGGCGCAGCAATTGGCGTTTCCGGGTGCCGAGGGCTTCGGCGCCTATGCCACAGGCGGCCGAGGCGGCACAGTGTATCATGTCACTAATCTCAATGCCTCCGGTGCCGGCTCGCTGGCCGATGCCGTGAGCAAGTCGGGGCGCATCGTTGTCTTCGATGTTGGCGGTGTCATCAACATCACGGGCGCCAGCATCACCATAGCCAGCAACATCACCATAGCCGGACAAACAGCTCCCGGCGAAGGTATCACCATCTACGGCGGTCGCGTCATAGCCTCCAAGGCCAAGAACGTCATCATACGTTATATCCGTATGCGTGGCGGCAAGAGCATCGACAGCAGCAAATGCACGCTGACGTTGGATAATTGCGAGAACTTCATAATGGATCACTGCAGTGTGTCGTGGGGACCGTGGGACGATGTCCACATCAAGGACGCCAACAACGTCACCTGGCAGAACTGCATCATTGCCGAGGGCATCGAGCCCCAGCGCTTCGGCAGCATCACCGACGGCACCCGCAACTGGACCATCAGCCATTGCCTGTGGATTGACAATAAGAGCCGCAACCCCAAGATGAAGTGCTACTTGCAGTACTACAACAACGTGGTCTACAACTACGCCATGGGCATCATCGGAGGCCACTCGGCAGCCGACAACTATCAGGACGTGATGAACAACTACTTCATCGCAGGTCCCAACACTACAGGCGATAAATACTTCGACGACTGGACTGAGACCGACCACCTCTATAGCGCCGGCAACTACTACGACGGAAATAAGAACGGTGTGCTCGACGGTCGCCTCATTACCGACTACCACCAGGCCACTCCCATGCAGAAGCCTTATTTCAACGTCACTCATCCCATGAACCTCGAGACGGCAGCCAAGGCTTATGCCTCCGTAGTGGACCACGTGGGAGCTTCACGCGTGCGCGACGTCCACGACCGCCGTTACATCGAGCAGCTGAAATCGCTCGGCACCAAGGGAGCTTTCATCGCCAACGAAGGAGACGTAGGCGGCATAGGCACCCTGGCAGGTGCTACACGGCCTGCCGACAGCGACAACGATGGCATGGCCGACGACTGGGAACGTGCCAACGGCTTGAATCCCAGCGCCAACGATGCCAACGCCTACACCCTCGGAGGCGGCTACACCAACATCGAGCACTACGTCAACAGTCTTGCTGTCAAGAGCACCTTTCTCGTATGCCCTCAGAATGTAGTGGCGAAGCTATCCACAAAGACCTCCGTACGCCTCACATGGACCAACGGCGAGGCTGCGGCCACGGCTATCATCGTGGAGCAGTCCGAAGATGGACGCTCGTTCACCGAGGTGAAGCGCTTGGGTGGTAAGGCTACGGCAGCCACCATCTCCGGCCTCACTGCCGGCAAGGTCTATTTCTTTCGCCTCAAAGCCATCTCCGCTGATGCCGAATCAGGCTACTCCATTGTCGTTTCCGTCAACAACGAGTATATGCAGCCCGGTCGCGGGACGGCTGCCGGCACCACAACCTTCCAGCCACGCGAAGGCTACCTCTATCGAATCATCAACTACGCCACAATCCCCTACAACTCTGGCACCAACTTGGGCGGCGTGCCTAAGTACATGACCTTCACCTTGGGCGGCAGCCTCGGCGCCACCGAGGATTTCCAGTGGGACAGCCCTTCGCAGTTGTGGGAGATAATCCCCGTCGACGGCGGCTTTCACATTCGCAACAGCGCCACCGGCACTTACATAGCCCCCACTAACGCCACCACAGGCGACGGCGACGACCGCATAGGCAACACTACAGAACCTACAGTGATGACCATCAACTACACGGGCGACCAGCAACCCTCACAGACGGGCCTCTCCGCGGCCGTGTCCATGTACCGCATCAACTGCCCCTCGTTCAAGGGTTATCAGGTCCGTGCCCGCGGTTTCGGCAACGACTGGATATGGGGCTCCGGCACCTTTGACCGTGCCGATATGGTGTTCACTTTTGCCGAAGTGCCCCGCTCGCAGGTTATGGCGCTTGCAGGCTTTGATGCCGCCAAGACCTATTCCATCTACAGCTATGGCACCATGTCCGGCTCGGGCGCCAGCGTGGCCGGTCCAGACCTCCAACGCCGCTACCTATTCGATGTGCCCAGTGCCGATGGCCGCCGCGACTCCATCGTCTACCGCATAGGCCTTGCCGAGCAAGCCATCATCGACGGTGCCTCCGACCCGCTCGCCACCAACCCCGCAGCGCTGTGGACCTTGGAGGATGCCGGCAACGGATATTACTATGTTAGAAACCAGCAGAGCGGAGCATATATGGTCATCGACAACTACCTCTCCGCCGCACCGGCAACCATCTACCCACGCTATGCCAAGCACGACAATGGCCACGCTGCCTTCTTCCTCGATGCCGACGAGAGCGGCAAGCGTCTCTTCAACGTTGGTAACCCCGACGCCGACGGCTTGGGCGGACCGCTTGCCATCTTCGCTCTCCATGCCGACCGCACGCGCCTGCGCTGGGTTATTGAGCAAACGGCCGTAGAGCCCATCGTCACCGGCATCACAGCCCAGCACACAGCACCCGCTGCCGTGCCCAGTTACGTCAGCCTCCAGGGAATCACCCTCGCCGCTCCTCCCCGTCGCGGTATCTATATCCAGCGGTACACAGCCTCCGACGGTTCTGTCGTTACGCGTAAGATAGCCGTCGGCAAATAATCATTCTTTCTATGAAGAAGATATTCTCATGGGCAGTAGTCGCCCTGCTCTTCAGCCTCTGCGCGCAGGCGCAGGAGACCTATCGCTACGCAGTCAAGGACACCTGCGCGCTCTACCTCGACATCTTCCGTCCCGATTCCAACGCGCAGACCACCTTCAAGGACATTGCCAAGCCTGCCATCATGTATGTCTTCGGCGGCGGCTTCGTCTCAGGCTCACGCAGCGACCCCGCTGCCCGCGGATGGTTTCGTCGCCTCACTGCCAACGGCTACACCGTGGTAGCCATCGACTACCGCCTTGGCATGAAAGGCTACCGCATGCAGCGTAGCTTGCGCGGCATCCTGAAAGGCCTTGACCGCTTCGTCCTCTCGCAGCAGATGGGCGTTGACGATGTCTTCTCTGCAGTGGCTTTCCTCGCCGCACATCCCGAGTTGGACGTGCCTGTCGACAACCTCGTCATCTCAGGCAGCTCAGCAGGAGCTATCATATCTCTGGCGGCAGCCTGCGCTGTTGCCAATGGTGAAGCTCATGGCGCGCCAGCTGGTTTCGCTTTCAAGGGCGTGATGAGCTTTGCTGGAGGCTTCATCAGCAAGAGCGGACCGCCTAAGTTCCGTAAAGCGCCGTGCCCTCTCCTCCTCTTCCATGGCACAGCCGATAGGATAGTGGCCTACAAACATTTCGGTCTCCGTCGCCGTGGCATCTGGGGAAGCAGCTATTTCGCATCACATCTGCCGTCGGATAAAGGCAACTGCAGTATCTGGCGTTTCCATGACCAAGGTCACGAGGTGGCAGCCTACGTAGGCCTGATGTGGGACAAGGAGCGTGCCTTCCTCGAGAAGAATGTCATGCAGGGCATCCCATGCACTACCGATGCCCTCATCTCCGACCCCTCGCTACCCACCTGGAACTCTAATCGCAAGGCCACAGCGGCAGATCTGTACCAATAGGTTTTTAGTTAAACATCCCTTGTTCTGTTTGCCGTTTACCATTTAGCGTTTACTGTTTAATGTTTACGGTTTACCGTTTACAGTTTTTTGCCAGCTCACTTGACTCCCACTCACCGATGCTAATCAGCTCTCAATCCTCACACTTTATCCCCCGCTGGGGGATTATAGGGGGCTTCATACTCCTCTTTTTCCTCTCCTGCAAACCTATTGACTACACTCAGGAAAATGTGCGGCAATGGGCTCCGCTCCAGGGCGTTCCGCGCCAGGGCTACCAGGGCATGAGCATCTATGGCGACTACCTCGTCAGCCTGCAGAATACTGGCATAGCCACCATCTACCGCCTCCGTTCCGACAGCATGGAACGCCTGCGGCAGTTCCCCCTCGCCAGCAACCATAAGGCCAACCACGCCAATGTCGCCAGTTTCGGCATTGAGCGCTACGCCAAGGAAGATGCCTTCCCGCTCCTCTATGTCTCGCAATGCTCGCGCGAGCGCCACAACGGACTCAAAGACGTCTGTTTCGTCGAGCGCATCAGTCTCGACGCCGAGCCGCAGCTCGTGCAGACCATCATCCTTGATGATCCCGACGGCCTCTTCGGCTACGCCCTGCAGTGGGTCATCGACCACCGTCGCCGCCTCCTCATAGGCTATGGCAACACCATCGAGAACCTCGCCCAGGGCAACCGCTGGCGCATCATGACCTTCCCGCTTCCCACGCTCAGTCAGGGTGTTGAAGTACATCTTCGTCCCTCCGATGCCCTCGACAACTACTGCATTCAGGACATCGACAGCCGTTTCGTCTCGCAGCAAATAGGACAGGGCGCCTGTGTCGTTCGCGACCGCATGTACATCCCCGTAGGCGTAGGCACACTGAAGCATCCTAGCATCCTCTACGTCTGGAACCTCCGTCGCAAGCGTCTCGAGAAAGTTCTCAATTTCCAGGACCTCGTCCCCCATGAGTTTGAGGACTGCGAGCCCTACCGCCGCGATCTGATCATGCAAACCAACGGCGCCGGCATCGTCAGATTCCATCCAAGACCAAAATAACACATTACCCCGTTCTTCAGAAAAAATTATGAACTAGACCCTTGCTTCCACTTTTTGGTAGTTTTTACAGGTTAATCCATTGAAATAGTTGTACTTACACGAGTGGAGGCTTTTTATGTAGCCTCCACTCGCGTAATTGTCAGTAAATGAATGCGTTAAGCCTTGTCTTTGCCTGAAAAGTGGAAGCAAGGGTGAAGTTCATATAAAAAAGTATCGACGGTCTAATAACTAAGCAATATAGATACCAAACAATACAAATAAAAAGGATTGTAAACCTATATTGTCAATAACATTATAACCTGTCAACCAAATCGGTATAAGTTGGCCCGTACTTGCAGCCCGCTATGACCGTATGTGTTGGCCGTTATGACCGTATGTGTTGGCCGTTATGACCGTATGTGTTGGCCGTTATGACCGTATGTGCAGTCCGTTATGACCATATGTATGAGCCGTTACGACTGCATGTCTCGCCATATGTATAAGAGATATAAAGAATGATATCATTTTTTTTGAAAGATTTTTGTTTACGATTTCAAAATAATAACTATATTTGCCGCCGAAAACAAATACTGAAGTTATTGCCGAGGTAGTTGACCATGCGATTGAATGCGGAACATAATAAAGAGATTTTTAGTGCAATAAGCCATGATGTTGTTAAATGTGTGGATTTTGTGACAAAGGCATACTATCCGGACAGCCAAAAGGAATTGGTCTATGTGGCCAATGAAGAGGACGGATATATTAATCACTTATTCAAGCAACATCATGGATTTATAAATAAGATAGCAGCCCGGTATCATTTTCATTTCACATATGTCCCATCATTGGCTAATCTGGAAGTGATTTTGTATTCGTATCTTTGTTGCCAAATCCCAAATATCAAACAATTATGACAAACTACGAATACATTTTAAGTGAAAGTAAACGAGCACATTATGGAGCTTGGAGCGAGAAGACTATAAATGAGTGTAATTAAAAAAATAGGTAAGATGATGAAACACATAAATGAATACTTAGGTTTTGCATCGCAGTGGAACGATGTGCCGTTGAAGAGTGGATATGACTTCATCGATGATGAATTGGGAGGATATCATCCTGGTGAACTTATGACGATTTGCGGGGTGGAGAATAGCGGCAAGACGGCTTTCATCATCTCGCAAATTGACCGACTCGCCGTGGAACAGAAGATTCCCACGATCGTAGGGATTGGCCTGATGGATGTGCCATTGTTCATGGCGTCGATGATTGCATATCATTATGATATTGCAACGAACAATCTATGGGGCTTATGGGACGATCCAGGTTATCAAGATGATATCAATGAGTACAAATCTATGTTGAAGGAAGCACCATTATATGTGTTGGATAATTATATTCAAGATGAGGACTGGGTGAAAAATCTAAGTGAAAGGATTGCTGAGAAGGGGATACGAATGATTTTCCTGGATGAATGGGAAAGTATAACCATTCAAGAAACGTCCTTAGGGTTGAGACAATTGGCTCTCCATACAGGAACTACCATTGTCAAAACTGAAGTGGTTTGGAATGACAGAGAGGTGGATGGTCACAGAGTGGCGTTATCTGATTTCAACGTCAGGAAATATAATAATGCCAGCAGTGCGTCAGATACTGTCATTGCGTTTAATGACTATGAGTTTATGAAAATATTTGTAGATGAACGTGGGGTTAATCTTCGAGGTGTGTTGGGGATAGAGATCCTAAAGAAAAAAGGTGTAATCAAAAAGAAAGAGTATAGGCTATTTAAGAAACGGCTGTATTTTCGGAAACTCTTCTCGGGTTCGGGTTATGATGTACCGGAGTCTAGACCAATCATCGAACATATATAGTAGCCCTTTTTTATCATGCTTCTCGTTTTTCGACTTATACGAAATATGTAGTTTTGAATTGAAAAATGGATTTGAAATTTGACACACACGTTTAATATGGGACCTCATTCAAGGGGGGGAGGCGCGAACCACAGTGTTGGCCATGAATGGAGTCCGTAGACGGTGCTTGTACTTTGTGAAAAATAATTTTGGGAAAACATTTGGGCGTGTGGGAGGAATGTGTTAACTTTGCTGCGCAATATCTCCCCTCGGGGCTTTTTTCATTAATTTAATAAGGAGTAGAAAAGGTATGAAACAACTGACAGGCAGGGCTGGGAACACTGTGTTCCAGCCGGTTACGGATTTACGTGACGAACATGAGGCGGGCATAGAGTTTAATATGCCTAAGGATACGTCGATAGGTATCATCAAGGTGGTTGGCGTTGGTGGCGGTGGCTGCAACGCAGTACGGAATATGTGGCTGGAGGGCATCGAGAACGTAACGTTTCTGGCATGCAACACCGACAGCCAGCAGTTGGTGCACTGTCCGGTGCCGGTGAAGCTGCAGCTGGGCGAGGACGGCCTTGGCGCCGGTGGCAATCCCGACAAGGGGCGTGCTGAGGCAGAGAAGTCGCTCGAGCGCATCAAGACGATGCTCGACGACGGCACGAAGATGGCTTTCGTGACGGCTTCTATGGGCGGCGGCACAGGCACGGGGGCTGCTCCGGTGGTGGCGCGCGTGGCGAAGGAGATGGGCATACTGACGATAGGCATCGTGACGATTCCGTTTGCTTTCGAAGGGCGCCAGAAGATAATGAAGGCACTGCAGGGACTGGAGGCCATGCGCGAAAACGTGGATGCGCTGTTGGTGGTGCAGAACGATAAGCTGACCGGAGGCGGCACGAAGATGGTGGACGGCGCACCGATGCGCGTGCCCATGAAGGCGCAGTTCAAAGAGGCTGACAATATTTTGAAGGACGCTGCCAAGAGCATCTCGGAGCTGATTACGCTGCACACGGACGGCGATATCAATTTGGACTTCCGTGACGTAGAGACGACGATGAAGAACGGCGGCGATGCCATAATGGCGGCAGGGCGCGCCAGTGGCGAGCTTCGCGTGGAGCGTGCCATAGTGGAGGCGCTGGACTCGCCGTTGCTCTACGGCGGCGACATAGGCCGTGCGAAGCGCATACTCTTTGACATCTACACGAGCGACGAGGAGCCTCTGTACATGGATGAGATGCAGGAGGTGGCGGATTTCATGAATCAGCTGGACCCGGATATCGACGTCATCTGGGGCACGTCTACTGACAACTCGCTGGGCAAGGACGTAAAGGTGATTATCCTGGCGGCAGGTATGGCGGGACAGATGAAGGAGCCGGCGGTGCAGGATGCGAAGGATGATGCTTATTTCGATGCACTGATGAAGGAACTGTACAAACCGCGCCGCAAATGGGGCGAGCAGTTGCTCTTCAACGAAGAGGAAACGGGACATGACGATGTGGCGGCAGCTGAGGCTGAAAAGAGGCATGAACCTGAAGAGGAGAGGGTAGAGGGATCTGCGCTGTCTGAGGCTGCAGAAGACACTGCCGAAAAGCCCGCACATCTCTCATTCCTGGAACGTGCCAAGGCATGGCTGATGAGGTTGACGGAAGAAGAGGGGTGAGGGTTGGAACTGTGTTTCAGGTGAGAGCGTGAACGCGCGGTGAGGGGTGAGAGCTGCTTCGCAGCGGCGAGAAATTCTTCGGGTAATGGCTCTTTATTCTTAAGTTCATATTCCTCAATCTTTAATCCCTATTCCTTATTCTCTTTTCCGTTAATCACCAAAAACTGCATGTTTTTTGAAAAAACTTGGGGGAGGATGGCGTTTTTTCTGCTTTTCTTTTCTCAGTTTTCTCTTTGCTCGTCGTGAGTTCCTGTTCTACCATTTGCCCCACCAGAGACAACACGACGTGAGGCGCATCTGGATCGCCATCGGCTTTGTCAAGGCTTCCGACGATGCGACTTAAAGGTTCGTGCCATGCCTCGTTCACGGGGATGGTGATGTGATAGATGCCAGGACGGCTGTATTTGTTGCGGAAGCATCACCGCCCCATACGATGGCTGCTATTGTCTGTGGACATGATTTGAAAGAATCGTCTAATGCGAAGCACGTGTAAGGCGTGATATGTTAACGTAGACCGGTCCGATGAGGCCAGACGGACGCAGAGGCTGCTGAGCGGAGGGCCCGCTGATGACCCAAGTGCGTCGTTGCTCCTGAGGACGTGCGGCATCATAAACAAGACGGTTGAACCAGGTACTGGTGACCTCGATGCGAATGGTGTTGTTCCCGCGACGAACATACTGTGTAATATCGGTTGCGTAAGGGGCAGCCCAAAGCGTGTCGACAGTATGATTGTTCACGCTGACTACGGCAATCTCCTCAACACTACCCAACTGAAGGAGATATTGATGTCGATTCTTTTTGTTTTTCAGTTGTAGCTTAGTCTCGTATGTGGCAGTGCCAGAGAAGGCCTTTCCTTCATCGCTGAGCGCTAGGTCTTTCCATGCCTTCAGCTGGTTGATGGTCAGTGGCGCGTCTATGCCCCAACCTTTTGGAAACGTAAGCGTCCAAGGACCATCGAGTGGGGTAGAAGCGATGACGGAAGGAGGCGTATAGGGGCGCAGCTCGCGGTCATGGCGGAAGACGACAAATACCATCTCGCCTTGCTGCAAGCTAAGGCGGACATGGGTGTACGCTCCATCGGCGTGAGCTTCGGCTGTCTGTACGCGTCCGTTCATGGGATTCCAGATTTCTACGCCACCCGTCTGATGGAAACTGACCACGCCATCGAATGATTGCTCCTGCAGCGGACAAACCATATACCAGTCGGCCCCTTCGGCTTGCCTGTGTAGCCATCTCACGTTGGCAGGCTTCACGTCGGGCTCCAGTCCCATTTGTTGTAAATGCTGCTGAAGGTGTGCAACTTCGGGGTCGGTAATAACTCGTCCTCCAGCATCGGTCAACGCTTGAAGTCGTTGCTGCGTTTCGGGTAGCAGACGTCGGCTCTCAGGTATCCATAGGACATCATAAGCGATGCCTTCGGGTGTTGTCCATCGTCCATCTTTCACCATGATGCGGTGGAGTAGGGCGTCGGTGTTGCAGTAGTCGTAGTTGAAACCTTGTGGAAAAGCAATGTACTGGTCGGGCTTCTGCTGTATCTCGTCGCCCAAGAACCAAAGCACGCTGCTGACAGGTCGGCCGCGTTCGAGCATAAAAGCGCATCGAGCCAGATAGGTGTTGAAACTGCGCATGAAGGGCCACCAAGTCTGTTTGCGAAGGAAAGGTGTCCCGATGGCTCCGCCAAAAGAAGTGCCTGGGAAATAGTGGTCGGCGTCGGGGTTGTGGGTATAGGTATGGAAAATGGTGTGCGTGACTCCTTCCACCATATTCTGATTGGCCACCTCTCGCAGCATGCTCAGGTGCTCGTCCCAGGTGAGGTCAAACGAAGTGAACGATTCAGCCGAGACACGTGGCTTGCCATACATTCGTGCAGCAGAGGCCGTGCCGCGGATGGGCTTGTAGTTGTGGTTGGAGAGCCAATGGCTGAAGGGTTGCCAATACTCGGTCATGGGAACGTCGGCATATTTGTAGAATTCCAACGGGTCGGCAGGGAAGATGTCGCCTGCAGCCGTCTCGTAGCTGACAGTCAGCCCCTTTTCGTGAGCTAACCGTGACATCGTACCATAGAAGCTCTCGCAGAACAAAGCATTGAGTGTTCGCCGCCAGTCGGAAAGGAAGCGGCAGGTTTGTTCGCGGCTGTCGAGAACCCAACCGAATAAGGCCGGCATCCATGGGGTGAGGTCGTAGTGTTGGCGTGAACTGAATTCCTGTGGCATGAAGCGAGTCCAAGACTGAGACGAACATTCCCAACTATCCATGAGCAGGTTGTTCACAAGCCCGTTGAGGGGACCGTCAACCAAACGGCCGATATAGCTGCGGAACTGATGGTTCACGTAGGCCGTGTCGAACTTGTTGACTTCCCAACCCGTAGCTTCAGCCGGAGCAGGTCCATTGCGTCGGCCTGTGTTGACATGACCGATACGCAGGATGGTCCAACGTCCTTGCGGAGCCTGCCAACGTAAACGTCCTTGCGGGTCCATGTTGTCCGTGATGTCGATGATATCGGCTTTCTTGACAAAGCAGGCATCGTCGTCTGTTATCTTCGTCACTGGCAGTAGTGACCGTGATGTCCATCCAGCCTCCATCTCCCAATTGTGACCCCGTGCAGCCGTTGTGAACTTTAGGCTCGAGAGGTTCATGGTGTGAAGGTTGGCAATCTCGAGGGTATAAGTGTCATCATCAGAAGTTGCCGTGAGGGCGAAGGTCATTGTCTGCTGATTGTCCTGCCAGTTGGCGCGAGGGAAATCGGTATCAAGCACCACTTTCTGCGTGGCGGTAGTGATGCGCAAGTGAATGTCAGGCTGTACACCGAACTCATGGTTGAAGTTGTCAATGGGATTGAACACTACGCTGTGTGCATGGCGCCCGTCCTTCAGGCGGATGGTGACCCGATGGGGCCGTTCAGACGTTGTGGGCCGTAAGGTGAATCCTTTCCCGTCAATTAGTAAGTGTTGCCAGTCGGCAAGGTATTCGTCGGCCTGCACCGAGATGACTTCGCAGGATTGAGGCGTATCGTGGAGCGGGGTGGGAAAGGCGAGCACTGCGATATCGCGCCAGTCACGCCATTCTTCGGTGAAGGGATGAGCGAGCACGGTGTCAATCAGACCGCCTCCACGAATGTCGGCACGGACGTAGCTTAGATGACGCATGGCTTGTTCGGGCTTAATCCAAGGTCCGCCGCTTGTAGCCCAGCCCGGACATGTCTGAAGGCTGAACCTTAACCCTAATCGATGCGCCTCCTCGGCAGTATGCTTGACCAAAGCCTCCCATTTAGGACTTAAACATTCAATGTGTTCCTCTGTGCCAGGCCAGTCGGCGGGATCACCCACTTGTCCATGGAAGAATTGAATGCCTTGGATACCGGATTCCGCAATGGCCTCGAGGTCTTTTGTGATACCTTCTTGTCGTACGCTGCCGTTGATGAAATGGAACCAAGTCTCGGGATAGAAGATGCGGTCGGGATGAAGGAATGATGTCTCGTCGGTCGTGCTGAAAGGACGATTCAGCAACGAAGAATCAGGAGTGGCTCTGAACGTGTCATGCGACCATGCGGTGAACATGGTGACCAGTGCCAGACAGAAAAGTAAGAATATTTTGTGTCTCATCTAGGTTCGTTTTTAGAGGTAGATTATTGCAACTATTATTCTGGCTGCAAAGTTAGGTAAAAGATTTGGCGTGGTCTAAGATTTTGTCCTTTTTTTGTCTTTGCTCGGTGAATACGCTCAAATGCACTCGTAGGGCGAGTGTAAAGATTTCATGCTCAAAAGGCCCATTCCGTTACGCAAGAAATGCCTTCAAGAAGCTAAAAGTGCAACGAAGAAAGAAAAAGTGACTGAAAAGTTGCGGTTGTTCGGAAATAAAGTTGTAATTTTGCAGCCGTGTTGTAAAAAAAGAGCGAGAACGCTCGACCAAAAGGAAATCAATAACAAAACGACATAAGATTGACTATGATCAAGATTACACTTCCCGACGGCTCTGTACTCGAACGCGAGGCAGGCGTAACGGGTTACGAGATTGCTGAGAGTATTTCACCGGCTTTGGCCCGCAGCGTAGTGAGCTGTGGCGTGAACGGCGAGACTGTGGAGCTGAACCGCCCCATCACCGAGGACGCAGAGTTTGTGCTCTATAAGTTCGACGATGAGCAAGGCAAGCACACCTTCTGGCACACCAGCGCACACCTGTTGGCAGAGGCTCTGCAAGAGCTCTATCCCGGTGTTCAGTTCGGCTTCGGTCCTGCTATTGAGAACGGTTTCTATTACGATGTCCTGCTGCCCGATGGCAAGCAGATCAGCGAAGGCGACTTCGCCACGATAGAGGACAAGATGAAGGAACTGGCAGGGAAGAAAGAACCCGTAGTGCGCCGTGAAGTGTCTAAGGCAGATGCTCTGAAGGAGTTTGCCGCCGATGGTCAGACTTTCAAAGTGGAGCATATCGACCAGGACCTCGAGGATGGCACCATCACCACTTACACCCAGGGCAACTTCACCGACCTATGCCGCGGCCCACACCTTGTGAATACCGGCGACATAAAGGTCGTAAAGCTGACGAGCGTGGCAGGTTGCTTCTGGCGCGGTGACGCCGAGCGCGAAAGCATGCAGCGCCTCTATGGCATCAGCTTCCCCAAGAAGAAGATGCTCGACGACTACTTGCTCATGCTCGAAGAGGCCAAGAAGCGCGACCACCGTAAGATTGGCAAGGAGATGGAGCTCTTTATGTTCAGCGACCGCGTTGGCAAGGGACTGCCCATCTGGTTGCCGAAGGGTACTGATCTGCGTCTGCGTCTGCAAGAGATGTTGCGTAAGATTCAGAAGCAGTACGGCTATCAGGAGGTCATCACGCCAAACATCGGTGGCAAGAACCTCTATCAGACTTCAGGCCACTGGGATCACTATGGCAAGGATAGCTTCCAGCCCATACAGACACCTGAGGAAGGCGAGGAGTACCTGCTGAAGCCTATGAACTGCCCGCACCACTGCGAGATCTTCGCCAATCGTCCCCGCTCCTATAAGGAGTTGCCCTTCCGCTGCGCCGAGTTCGGTACAGTGTATCGCTACGAGATGAGCGGTGAGCTGCACGGACTTACCCGCGTGCGCTGTTTCACACAGGATGATGCTCACATCTTCTGCCGTCCCGACCAGGTGAAGAAGGAGTTCACAAACGTTATCGACATCATTCAGCGTGTGTTCTCTACCTTCAATTTCAGCGATGAGAATGTTGAGGTGCAGATTTCACTGCGCGACCCGAAGGATAAGAAAAAATATATCGGTTCAGACGAGGACTGGGCAAGCGCTGAACAGGCCATCGTTGATGCCTGTGAGGAGAAAGGCATGAAGGCTCGCAAGGAAATCGGCGAGGCCGCTTTCTATGGTCCCAAGCTCGACTTCATGGTCAAGGACGCCATCGGTCGTCGTTGGCAGCTCGGAACGATACAGGTTGACTATCAGTTGCCTCAGCGCTTCCAACTGGAATACACCGGCGAGGACAACCAGAAGCACCGTCCGGTGATGATTCACCGCGCGCCCTTCGGCTCTATGGAGCGCTTCGTGGCTGTGCTCATCGAGCACACTGCAGGTCACTTCCCACTCTGGCTCACTCCAGACCAGGTGGCTATCCTGCCTATCTCAGATAAGTTCAACGACTATGCCAAGCAGGTTCAGGAGGTTCTCGGACAATATGACGTCCGTGCAATCCTCGACGACCGTTCCGAAAAGATAGGCCGCAAGATCCGCGACAATGAGATGAAGCACATACCTTATCTGCTCATCGTTGGCGAGAAAGAAGCCGCAGATGGACTTGTGAGCGTAAGAAAACAGGGTCAAGGCGACCAAGGAAGCATGAAAATCGAAGATTTTGCAAAGAAAATCAACGAAGAAGTGCGTAGTATGACAGAAAAGTATTAACTTTGCGCCCGCTAATTTGACAATTCGACAGTTGACAGTTCTTGAAGGCTCATGCATCGCAAGCGCTGGGCGGATAGATTACAATAGAGACAGTTGACAGTCGGAACATAGAAAAAGCGGAAACGTAGATTATTATTAATGAAGAAAAACAACCTCAAAAGTCAGTATCGCGTTAACGAACAGATACGTGCTGCAGAAGTACGAGTCGTGGGCGATGATGTGGAATCGCAAGTGCTGCCACTGCGCGACGCCATTCATTTGGCCGAGCAGAAAGGCGTAGACCTTGTAGAGATATCGCCCAACGCCGAGCCCCCCGTGTGCCGCCTCATCGACTACTCGAAATTCATCTACCAGCAGAAGAAACGCCAGAAGGAGATGAAGGCCAAGCAGGTGAAGGTGGAGGTTAAGGAGATTCGCTTCGGTCCTCAGACCGACGACCACGACTACAACTTCAAGCTGAAGCACGCCCAAGGCTTCCTCTCGGACGGCGACAAGGTGAAGGCTTACGTCTTCTTCCGCGGCCGCTCAATCCTGTTCAAGGAACAAGGAGAGGTACTGCTCCTGCGTTTCGCTCAGGACCTGGAGGACTATGGCAAGGTAGAATCCATGCCTGTACTCGAAGGTAAGCGCATGACGATGTTCATCGCCCCCAAGAAGGTGGCCCCCAAGAAAGCTGAGACCGACGATGACGACGACGATGACGTTGAAGAGCCGGTTCGCAAGAAACCTCAACAGAAGGAACGTAAGGAATACACCGGTCCGAAGGTTGAGGGAGAGAACTGGGACGACTAGTTGATAGTTGACAGTTGATAGTTGATAGTTGGCAGTTGATAGTTGACAGTTGAAAGAAATGAAAAAGGATTGCGCGCTGCGCCCGGTATATGCGCAGCCGCGTCTGTTAATTAATAACAATTAAAAACAAACAAAAAAATGCCAAAAGTAAAGACTAATTCCGGAGCAAAGAAGCGTTTCACGCTCACCGGAACGGGTAAGATTAAGCGTCACCACGCTTATCACAGCCACATCCTGACAAAGAAAACCAAGAAGCAGAAGCGCAATCTGCAGCACAGCGACATCGTTGTCACTGCCAACCGCAAGCAGGTTCGCGAACTCCTCCTTCTTCGCTAATCTCCTGTACAGGATAGAGAGTTAAACAAGTATTTCTGAAAGGAAATCACCCAAAGTCAAACCGAACGATGGCCTGAAAAGAGATTAGGGATTACGGATTAAAGATTGGAGATTAAAGATTAGAGATTATGGATTAAAGATTAGAGATAATCGCAATCGTAGAATCAAATCTTAAAATCAAATCGCAAGATCCGACAATCACAGTCCGCCTACGTTCAAAAACAAACAAAATTATGCCAAGATCAGTTAATCACGTTGCTTCACGTGCAAAGAGAAAGAGAATCCTGAAGCTTACACGCGGCTACTTCGGTGCCCGCAAGAACGTCTGGACCGTAGCCAAGAACACTTGGGAGAAAGGTCTGACCTACGCCTATCGCGATCGCAAGAACAAGAAGCGTTCATTCCGCGCTCTGTGGATCCAGCGTATCAACGCTGCCGCACGCATGGAAGGTATGAGCTACAGCCAGCTCATGGGCGCTCTGCACAAGGCTGGCGTTGAAATCAACCGCAAGGTGCTCGCCGACCTCGCCATGAACCACATGGAGGCTTTCAAGGCTATCGTAGCTAAGGTAAAGTAAGTAAGCAAGGGGTCTCGCACCCATTTTGACTGAACACAAAGAGAGGGCATGTCCAAACGGACACGCCCTCTCTCTTTGTTTGTATGTGCCGGTGATATAGCAGCTGGCTACCTGTAGGGTAAGCCTTCTGCTATATCATCACGTTGTTTTATTGTTCACCTGGCATTTTGCCGTCCAAGGCATTGATGATCATCTCGAGGAGCTCGTCGGTGGGGCGCGAGAGCATCATGTTGCCAATCTTGCGCTGAGCCTTGCGCTTGCCCTGATGAATCTCATCGATACGCTGACGTAGGATTTGCTTCATCTGATCCTTGTACTTGACCTCGGCATTCGGGTCGGCAAACGGCCTTGCCCAATTAGCCAGTTGCATATCATCGGCATTGAGGTCGGGGTTGGCAAGATATTCGCGGATATAGCGGATGTAGGCATCGTATTTCTTCTGCTTCTCAGTGAGCGTGATGAGGGTGGAGAGGCGATAGTGGTCGGCATTCTTCACGCCAAGCACGCCAAGGAGAGCCTGGAAGCGACCGAAGGCAGCCTCGTCGAGGGTGGCAGTGCCGTCGGCTTCGTTGATCATCTGGCGCTGGAAGTTGCTCAGCACGTTCTGTATCTTCATCTGCACGGGCATCTCACCCATGACGGCGGACAGAGCCTCGGGGTGCTGAGCCGTGTAAACGAACGACTTGGCGAATGGGTTGTTGATGTTGCGGAAGAAAATCATGCGCAGGGTGCTGTCGGTGGCGAAGGTCTCTTCCTTGCCTTCGAGAATGGCTTCGGCCACGTTGTTAGCTTCGTCGCCCTTGTACGAGGCGGTCAATGTCTTCAGGTACTGCATGAGGAACTCAGGGTCGCGGTCGCCGGCTTTCCAGCGCTGCTCGAGGTTTGAGGAGCTGTTGTCGGCGCTCTTCTCGGTCACTACCTTGATGAACTCGTCGGCAGCCTGATAGCCAAGGAAACGCGAGATTTCCTGAGCGTCGGCGTTGAAGATTACGAAAGTGGGGTAGGCCTGAATCTGCAGTTTCTTGGCCAACGGAGCGCCATAAGCGCTTTCCATGTCAATCTGCAAGTTGATGAACTTAGGATTCATGAAGGCACCCACTTTCTCGAGCGGGAACACTTCCTTGGCCATCTTCTTGCAAGGACCACACCATTGGGTATAGCAGTCGAGGAAGATGAGCTTGTTCTCGGCTTTGGCCTTGGCAGAAGCTTGCTCCAGGGTTGTGCCTGCGGGTTCGAATACTACGCCTTGGGCTGACGCAGTGAGTGCGAAAGCCAGCGTGATGATGGTTGTGAGCAGTTTTTTCATTATTGTAAATATGAGTTTTGAGTTTTTGAGTTTATAAGTTTATGAGTTATTTAGTTCTAGAGTTTATGAGTTTGTTTCACGTTAGCACATTTATATGTTTGACCGCTTAACAGTTCTTTGGTTTAAGTCTTGAACTACCGGACTGTCAACTCCCCACTTTGAAAGAAAGGGGAGCCCGAAGGGCGGGGTGAGTCTGATGGGTGAGTCTGCGAATTGTGTCTATTGCATAGAGAATTTCCAAGCCATATCCTTGACTCGGCCTGGAATAGGATATTCGTAGTGGTTGTCGGTGTTGAGGATACCGCTGGCGGGATTGATGAGGTATTCGTAAACACGGCCTTGCTGGGTGTTCTTGTTCCAAGTGGCGATGTGCACCAGTCGGTCCGACGAAGGTACCATGCCGTAGCCGTAGATGGTGCCGTGGTAGTACTTCATAATTCGTACACAAGTCACCTCTTCGTCCTCTGAAGGCGCCGTCCACGCCACGGATGCAGGCTGCTGGCTATCATAAGCGAAGTTGTAAACCTTATTGCCGGAAGCGTAGTAGATGAAGCTTCCGACATGGCTGGCGGCCATCGACGTGGCGTTGGCGATGCCTGGGCACAGGTCGTTCATAGGATACAGGCCTACGCCTATATTGTTGTCCTGAGGCGTGGAAGTTGAGAAATTAGAAACCGTAAGGTATCGCGCGCCCGCGCGTTCCATAATTATATATTCGTAAGGACGTAGGGCTACGGCGTAGCTGGTGCCTTTGCCCCAGTCGGCCATCACGAATTCCATGCCTGTGTTGTTGATGTCGAAAGCGCAGAGGTCAGGTTCCTGCGGTGCAAACTCCTCGAGCTGAGCGCTGTTGTAAGCCGCGTAGCGGAAGCGGTGGTAGGTGTTGTCGTAGACCACTATGCCGTAGTTCAGTGTCTGTGGAACCTCTGCGTTCCAGGGTGCCAGTTCTCCTATGCCGTGGGCGAACTTTGGCACGCCGAACTTTGTAGCACGCCCTTCGGTGGCGCTGAAGGAGTAGGTGTTGGTGTAGATATCGTTGGCGTTGAGCAGCACCTCAGAGCTCTGCCCGCTCATCACGCCTGAGCCATGCTGACCATACCAAGTGGGGTGCATCACTGCAGGCGGTTCGTGGAAGAATTGGTCGAAATCCAAGGCCTTGAGTATGCCGTTCTCGCTCACGCCTACGAGGGTCCAGTCGGTGCATAGGCCTACATAGTTGTTGCCCGACGCCAATGACACGGCGATGTCAAGGCATCGGATGGGGCGACCTAGCAAGGCTTCGCCGTTGGTGGTCTCGTAGAGGTTGGTGTAGTAGCGGTTGTAGTTGGCGTTGAGCTTGGTCCAGGGGTTGTAGATGAGGGCGAGATCTGAGTAACCGTGTTTGTCGGCACGCTCATAGAATACCATCCAGCCGCCGTCGAACACTTCGCTCACGGCCACAGGCACGCGCCAGAACTGACGGATGCCGTCGTTGCGGTTCTGCACCACGAGTTGCACGTAATAGTTGCCGCCCGTACGGCTGATGACGGCGTTCAGGCGACGCTCGGTGCCGATGGTGTCGATTACGGCGCTCGCTCCTGTGCCGGAGGTGGCGCTGAAGATGGTCCATGTGTAATCGAGCGGTGCCTCGTCGGCTTTCACTACTTCCTCGCCTCGGAACGTCACCTTAGGCTCCAGCACGAGTGTGTCGAAACGCATGATGGCGTATTCGCTTTGGATGCCGGCACCGGTGGTGTCGATTGCCACGGCATCGAGTTCGTGGTAATCGTAGTTGCCTTGGTCGTCGTAGCAGCCTGCAGTTGCGACGGCGAGAGTGAAGAGTGACAGGGCGAGAAGTGAAGAATAGGAGCTACTCTTCACAACTGCTTTCCTCTGCGCTGTGTATAATCGACTAAAAAATGACTTTCTCATCCTTATCTATATAATTATTGTGTAATTCTTCTCTGTTGTTTCCCCTTCCTGACGGAAGGGGCACTGGGGCTTTCTTCTTTGGGCTCCCTTCGCTGACTGGAGGGGAACGGTGGTTGGGTTAGAAGGTTACCGGATTGCCGAATTCATCCGTGAGGGGCTCCTCGTGAGTTTCGTTGTACTCGTTGAGGGCTCGCTGCATGAGCTGCTGCAGGTGAATGGCATAGGCCACTGATACGACATTCAGTTCCTCGTCGTAGGCGGTCTGGGTGTTGTAGTTTATCTCAAAGTCTACGAGACCGAGGTGCTCGATCATGAATTGGTACTTGACGCGGCTGTAGGTGCCGAAGTACTTGGAGAGGGGAATGCGCGGGAAATTGGCTGCGTCCCAGTTGTCGGGCTTGGCGAGGTAGTTTTTCAGGACTACTGTGAACTGCTGGTGGTTCTCGGTGCCCAATTGGAATTCATCGTTGGGCACTACGCGGAAGTTGATGTGCCCGTCTTTCGTGGTGAAGAGTGTGGGCGAGCTGAGCGCCTGGCTATTGAAATAGACCTGATAGGTGCCGCCTATCGCGCCTGCGGGGATAATGTAGTCCTCAGTCCGCACTGTGTTTGCCATGAGGTCGTAGTCGCCGCCGAAAGGCTCGAGGTGGAAAGTGCGGTCGTGGTCGGCCGGCACACCGCTTATCTGGGCGTAGAAAGTCACGGCACCTTCCTCGTAGGCGTAGGAATAGTTGTAGGTGGTGGATTCAAACACGGCGCCGGCGGCGTTGCCTACCCATATGTCGAGGCTTGTGCGGTCAGGGTCGTAGGTCGATATCTCCTCGTGGGTGCATGAGGCGAGCATCGCTGCCATGATGGCGATGAATGAATAGCGGATGTATAAAGAATGGTTGATTCTCATAGACATTTATATGTGTGTTGTTGTCGGTTCTTGGTTGGCTGTGGGGAACCTTCCTGACGGAAGGGGCACGGTGGCTTTTACTTTTGGGCTCCCCTTCCTGACGGAAGGGGCACGGTGGCTTTTTTCTTTTGGGCTCCCCTCCAGGGAGGGGGCTTTTCTTTATTTATTTGCCTCTCTCTGGGCGGCTTCGGTTTCGGTTATTGGCAGCGGGAAGGTGTATACTTTCTCGGCCACGGCGTCGACGTCGGAGTAGAGGATGTTGGGGCGGTTCAAGCGTTTGTAGAGGAAGAATAGCTGGCCCTCGCCGAGGAATTCGCGGCGGTATTCGCGTATGAGTTCAAGCTCGAAATCGGAGGGCAGTTCGCTCATGGCAGGCAGGTTGCGGGCTATGCGCAGCTGGTTGAGGGCAGCCCGTGCGCCGTCGGTATTGCCTTGGCGCTGCAGTACTTCAGCTCGTATGAGGTACATCTCTGAGATACGCATCAGCGGCATCTTATATCTGTAATATGTGTTGTTGCCAGCGGGGTCATCGTATTTGGCCGTGTAGCGGTTGTTGGCATGAGTGGCTGTGCCGGATTTGAACAGGAAGGTGTAGCGATAGTCCTGTGTGGCGTTGTCGAAATAGTCGAGCAGTCGGTCGCGTGTGACGGCGAAACTGTACTGTGAGCCATCGTCGAAATAGCGGTCGGCGATATCAGCCTTGAGCGTCAGGTTGTTAAGGGCGAACAGGTGTTCGGTGGCGAAGCAGCGGTCGTAGCCGGCCTGCAGGTTGGACACTGTGGCCCATGGGAATTTCTCGGAATCGATTACCTCGTTGGCGGCGTCGAGGGCTTGCTGGTAATCGCCTTGCCACATGTAGACGCGGGCTTCGAGGGCCTTGACGGCGTAGTAGTTGAGGTGTAGCTGGCGGTTGAGCAGGTAGCCGTTGTCGACGCTCTCGGTGATCTCGCGCCCTGTGACGATGGGGTCGGCACCTTTGAGCAAAGCCTCGGCAGTCTTCAGGTCGGCGAGCACGGCGGCAGCAGCTTCGCGCACTGTGAGCTGTGGGAAAACACGGTAGCTCAATGCGGTGGAGTAGGGGATTGATGGCTGCTCGGGATTTACGGCGAAGCTGACGCCGAAGCAGCGCAGAAGGTCGAAGTGGAGGAATGCGCGCAGGGCTATGGCTTCGCCTTTGATGACGTCGTGGTTGTCGGCCGAGAAGAGGCCGGGCTGGTCGTCGATGTGCTGAAGCAGGTTGTTGGCATTGGCGATTCCGCTATAGCTGTTTGCCCAGATAGCTCGGATGTAGTTTGTCGGGAATGAGGCGTCGTAGTTGAAGGCTGCAGCGTCGTCGTACTGGCTGGCGTAGTAGAAATCCCATTCGTGGCCGAGCACTCCGAGGAAACCGTAGGTGGCTTCTTTGGCATAGGTGGAAGTGCTGACCATGGAGGAATAGACGCCGGCGAGGGCTTCCTTGAAGCCGCTCTCGCTCTTGAACAGCTCTGTGTCCTCGACTTGTGAGCGTGGCTGAACGTCGAGCCAGTCGTTGCATGAGGCGAGCATCGCTGCCATGATGGCGATGAATGAATAGCGGATGTATAAAGAATGATAGATTCTCATAGACATTTATATGTGTGTTGTTGTCGGTTCTTGGTTGGCTTTGGGGCCCTTCCTGACGGAAGGGGCACGGTGGCTTTTTTCTTTCTGAGCTCCCCTTCCTGACGGAAGGGGCACGGTGGCTTCTTTCTTTAGAATGTGGCGGTTAGACCCAGTGAGAAGGTGCGGGCGTATGGATAGCTGAGACCACGCTCGGCCTTGATGGTTGCCAGATGGAAGACATCGTTCATATAGGCTGTCACGCGCAGACGCTCGAGCTTGGCTCGCTGGAGCCGTGAGCAGTGCTTGAAGTCGTAGTAGGCTGACACGGTGGTGAAGTCGAGCATGTTGTTGCGCTGAACAAAACGTGTTGAGGCATAGGTGGTTGTGGGCGTTGAGGAGATATGCTTGTAGAGGGCTATGTCTCCGGGTTGACTCCAAGTGTCGCTGAACACGCGGCGGTCAACGTTATTGGCAATATTGACGTTTTCCACGCGGTCCACGAGCGTTTGGTTGTAATAGTCGCCGCCCATCTGGTAGCTCATGAGCAGGCTCAGTCCGAAGCCTTTCACTTCGCCGTTGAAGCCGAGTGTGCCGTGTACCTTGGGGTTCGAGTCGCCGGCGATGATGTAGTCGTCGGTGGTGTATGTGTAGGTGGTTGTGCCGTCCTTCTTGAGGAACATCTCACGGCCTGTGGCGGGGTCGATGCCGAGTGATTTCACAGCCCAGATAACGCTCATCGACTGGCCTTCCTCGTAACGGATGATAGGTGAAGTGGTGTTCTCGGCATCCTGTTCGCGGTTGAAGGTCGAGAGTGCGTCGCTAATCTTAGTCACCTTGTTCACGTTGTGTGCAATACTTCCCGTCAAAGTGAGGTATGACTGGCCACTCTGGTAGAAACGCCAGTTGGCGGTTGCTTCAACGCCTCGGTTCTGCACATTGCCGAGGTTCTCCATGTACGATGTGAAACCCGTTGACGTCGGGATAGACATGGCAATGAGGGCGTCGCGTGTGCGGCTGTCGTAGTAGTCGAAGCGCATATTCAGGCGCTTCCACAGCCCGAGGTCGAGGCCGACGGTGAAGTCGCCCGTCTGCTGCCATTTCAGATTGGGATTAGGCATACCCATTAGGTATGAACCTGAGATATTGTCGTAGATGATGTTGTCGTAGAACTTATATGTCGCCTTGGCCTGATAAGGTGAGAAATTCTGGTTACCCGTGAGACCGTAGGTGACGCGGAACTTGCAGAGCGACAGCCAAGTAGCATCCTCCATGAAGTGCTCCTTGTGCAGATTCCAACCTACGCCGGCGCTCCAGAATGTACCCCAACGGTTGTCGCTGCCGAATACCGATGAGCCGTTGAAACGCAAGCTGGCGTCGAAGAGGTAACGCTCGTCGTAGCTATAGTTGGCGGCTGCCGTGAGGCCGAGCGAGCGTGTGCGGCCTTCCGAGCCCGAGGGCTTGCCGCCTTCGGCGTATTGCTTGGCGAAGGTGATGTAGTCGACGTGGTTGTTGAGGAAGCCCCAGGCCGTCATGCCTTCGGATTCGTTGCTGCTCGACTGCAGTGAATAGGCGGCGTTGGCCAGCAGTAGGTGCTTGTCCCACGTGTGAGAGTAGTTGCCCGTGATATCCATGTTCAGGCTGTTTGTCTCGCCGTTGTTGATGAAATAGCTGCCGCGCTGGAAATAGCGGTCGCCCGTCCAGTCGTTGAAACGGGTATGGTCACCGGGGTAGAAGTCCTCGCGCTTGTTGTTCTGGTGGTTGTAGCCCAAGCGTGCCGTGAAGCGGAGGTCCTCGATGGGGCGGTATTCGAGGTAGAAGTTCTCGACCACTTCGGTGTACTTAGAGAAATTCTTGGTACCCAAGGTGGCGTTGAACAACGGGTTGTAGTAGGTGGTTGTGCTGCCGTTGGCGCCGGGCGAGGTGTAGGTGCCGAGCACTTTCTGAACGTTGCCGAAGGCGTCGGTCGACGTGAAATAAGGATTCACTACTACGTAGTCGCTGAAGCTGCCATAGGGGCTGTCGTCGGCCGTGTTGCCCGTGACTGACAATGAGTTGCGGAACATCCACTGCTTGTAGCGGTAGCTGAGGTTGATGTTGCCCTGGAGTGTGCGGCGCCCGGATTCCTTCATTACGCCGGCCACTTTGTTGTACATGAGGTTGGCGGCGTAGCGCATCTCTTCGGTGCCGCCTTCGACGTAGGCCGTGTGCTTGTTGCCGACGCCGGAGCGCAGTGGCTGCGACAGCCAGTAGGTGTCTACGCCGCGGGCTATGTTGGCTGCGATGGCGTTGTACTGCTCATCGAGCAAAGCCTGGTAGTAGGGCGAGGCTGATGTGTAGCGGCCTGCGTTCTTCTCCACCTGCAGTTTCTCCTGAGCGTTGCAGAGGTCGTAGGTCGACAGGTCGGGCAGCTCCACGTTGACGTCGCCGGTGTAGGTGATGCGCAGTCGTCCGGCTTCGGGAAGGATGGTTTCTACCACTATCACACCGTTGCTGGCCTTGGAACCGTAGATGGCCTTGGCGGCGCCGTCCTTAAGGATGGTTACGCTTTTGATGCGGTTTATGTCGAGGTCGAAGATCTGCTGCTGCGACGCCTCGAAGCCGTCGAGGATGAACAGCGGGGCGTTAGGGTTGCCGCTGTACTCGCCTTGCAGTCCGCTGAACGAGGCCTTACCACGGATGGTGATATCGGCCATGTAGTTGGGGTTAGAACCGTTGATGCTGTTCATGTCGACGATGAACGAGGGGTCTATGGACTGAATGATTTTCAGCGTGTTGCTGTTGCCTACGAGCTTCAGTTCCTCTTGCGAATACGACACGGCGGAGCCTGTGAAGGTCGATGATTTGTAGTCGAACAGACCTGTTACCACCACCTCTTTCATTTCGCCGCTTTCCTGCAGGACTATCACCTCTTTGGTGTAGTTGCGCTTGCCGTCGTAACGCTTGGTGGTAGGTTTCATGCCAGCGTACGAGAATTCTAATGTCACGGCCTGACCGCGGGGCACGCCAATGACGAAGTTGCCCTCGGCGTCGGCCACAGCACCTGCTTTGGTCTCACGCACTTTAATGCTGGCCATGGGCAATGTCTCGCCCTGGCTGTCCTTGATGGTACCTTGGACCAATAGGTCGCCTGCAGGCAGTTGTCCTTGAGGCCTTTGTGGCGTCACGGAGGTCATGGGCACTGATGTGCTCTTTGTGGTCTGTGAGCTTTTAGCGTCAGTCTTCTTCTCGTTGCCTTTAGTGTTTTGTGCTGACAATGAGAAGCTTAGCACTAGCAGTCCTGCCAGCGCTACGACCTTTTTTATGTTCAACAGTTCTTTTATCATTTAGTTGCCTGTTTTGTTCTTGTTTTCGAGTGCAAAGTTAAGCTTTTTTTTCTAAATATCAGCGTTTTCGCTAATGTTTTGCAAAAAAAATGTTTGTTTATTCTTTAATGTGTTGTTTTACTGATAGTTGCGATGATTTTTTTTGTCAGAGTTGCCCGAATGGCTCTTTCTCTTTGTTGTTTGCGCTGCAAAGTTACTACTTTTCTTTGAACTGTGCAATACCCAAAACGCGGTTTCTGACCGTTTTGAAGCAAATGGCTCGTTGAGAACGAGAGATTCTCTGTTAATCTCCGTCAATCAGAACGTCAATCAACTTTCCGACCCATCTTCCTCACACGCTAGAAAGTTTGAATCGAAAGAAAAAAAGGAAAAAGAAAAGTAGGCAAAAGAAAAAGAAAAATAAAGAAAGTTCAGCAGCAGCTGCTGCTAACACGCGCGAAGGAAACATCGACTTTGACGATGAAGAATTGAATGACGACCTCAACTCTGAAAGCTGTCCATCTTCCTCACACGCGTTAACAGACGACGACGATGTTACTTCTTCTTGGGCTTTTTATTCTTTTTCTTTTTGCTTCTTTTTCTTTTCCTTCTTTTTCCCTTCTTCTTTAAATAGTCGTTTTCTGAGTATTCAGTTTTCGTAAAGCAATAGCATTCATTTTAACCCAATTTTCTTGGCAATGATATAGGGCTTGCAGGTCATCTGAAACGACATCATTCCCGGCGGCATCTTCGACCACGACGGATGGCATCTCATAGGCCCGGAAACATTGTCGATTGTGGTAGCCAAATATTGAGCAGAAAAAAAGTTAGATTCAAAGAGAAAAAAGAAAAGTATACAAAAGAAAAATAGAGAAAATGCGGCGGCGGCAGCCGCTAACACGCGCGAGGAATACATCGACTTCGACGATGAATAATTGGATGACGACCTCAAATGCGAAAGCTGTCCATAACCACGCAGTGCGCGTTAACAGACGACGTAGTTTGTGTGTTTCTTCTCCTTGCTTCTTTTTCTTTTCCTCTCATTCTAAAATACCCGTTTCTTAAGCCTTGCTTTGCAGCTCAATTAGCCCGCATTTACAGCCCTTTTATCCTCGCATGATTTTGGTGTAGATATATATTGGAAAACGCTTAATTGATAGTGATTTAAGCTTTAAGGTTGGAAAAAAGTGAGTATTTCGTCGAAAAACCATTGTTGTATGGGAATTTTTTTGTATATTTGCAGTCGAAAATCAATTAAAACACAATATCAGAATGAAACGAATAATCCTCTTTATCGTTGCCCTGACAACGGCCTTTGCAGCCAGTGCCATAGACATCACCGGCAAGCAAATCTATATCCCGCAGGAACTGCGCTCCAACGACTTCGAAAGCGACAGCTCCCAGTGGAGCTATTCCCGTATGCGCCTCACTCCGAACTTCGCCATCTTCTGGCAGCGCGGCTTCGGGGCAGACCTCAGCAATCCGCCACGCCTCGAAGGCCGCCCCATGAGTGTCGACCTCGACAACCTGGCTTCACGCCTCGAGGAGTTCTACGCCTTCTACCGTGATTCGCTTAAGTTCATCAAGGCTGGCTCGCTGGCCGAGAAATACCGCATGATGGTAATGCTCAACTACTCGCTCGAGGGCACGGCCTACGGTGGCGACTACGACGAGGTGATAGGCGCCTTCTGGGTAGCTCCTAACCGTCTGCAGGACCGCCGCCTGAACTGCGTCGCCCATGAACTAGGCCACAGCTTTCAGATGCAATCGCACTGCGACCGCCGGGCCCGCGCCGGACAATCGGCTGAGCAAGGCCAGACATCCGGTCAAAACACGCAATTCATTGATACACAAGATGCACAACGTCCTGACGTACAACGCTGGTTTGGCGGCGGTTTCTTTGAGATGACTTCGCAGTGGATGCTCTGGCACGTCAACCCCGACTGGGTTAAGGACGAGCTGTACCACTGGCGCGACTATCAGAAGCAGCCTCACCTGGCGCTGTTCAGCGGAGCCAATATCTACCACACGCCCTACGCCTTGGAGTGGTGGAGCCAGCAGCACGGCTTGGAAATCATAGGCCAGATTTATCACACCGCCAGCAACCCCGAAGACCCTGCCGATGCTTATATGCGCTTGACAGGGCTCAACGTGGAACAGTTCAACGACGAGCTCTTCGAGGCTCATCGCCACACCGTGTTCCTCGACTTCCGTCATGCCTTCAAGAATACCCGTCCCTACGCAGGCCACTGGCCTCAGGTCGACGAGGCCGGAGCTCCTGAGGCAGGCGGCTTCGACGTCAGACGGATGCCCGTTCCGGCACGTGGCGAGCGCATTGACGTGGACTTCCGCGGCCGCTCGTCAAAGCCTACCGACGGCTGGCGCTATGGCTTCGTGGCGCAGATGTCCGACGGCACCTGCATTTATTCCCCGGCCATGAAGGCGCAACAGGGCAAGGCCACCTTCACCGCTCCGCGCAACGCTGACGTACGGGAACTTTATTTCGTAGTAATGGGAGCGCCAACGGAGCGCCGCAGCCGCGAAGTGTCCGGCAACTTCCCCTACGAGATGGTGGTTGCCACGGCCGGCGGCCTCTGCTCGCCCAACGGCCGCTTGGCGGTCAGTCCGCAGATTGAAGGCGATGCCCTTAGTTTCAGCGTCACTCTTGACGGCAACACACTCGTGGAGAGAGTGGGGGATTGCCTCGTTGCCGATGCCAAGGCCGGTGTCTCGAAGCTCAAGCTGGTGAAGCGTGAAACGAAGCGCGAGCACATAGAAGCCTTCGCCTACCGACAGAAAGCCTTCGACGTGCTCTACACCTCAGCCCTCTACCACCTCAACAGCCTCTTCGACGTGGAATTCCGCATCTTCGACGACGGCGTGGCATACCGCTTCATACAAACTGCCAAGCGACCTCTCACGATTCGCGACGAAGCCTTCGACCTGAAGCCTGCAGGCGATCCGCTCACCTATCTCGCCTTCTCAACCAACGCCAAGAAGCCCGAGGCCATGGCCTTCCAGAACATCTATACTGTGGACTCTCTTTCGCGGTTGCCGCAGGAATGGGCCTTCATGCCTGTGACCTTCGAACTCGGGCAGGCAAAGCTCACCATAACCGAAGCCGACCTCGAGGCCTACCCCGGCATGTTCCTCAAGCCCGACGGCAAGAGCCTTCGCAGCGCCTTCGGCCGTTATCCCAGTCGTATGGACTACTACAACCATCGTGGCATGAGTTATGTGGCTGAGACCGAGGATTTTATAGCCAAGACCAACGGCCGTCGCAACTTCCCATGGCGCGTCTTTGCCGTAGCCACCGACGACCGTCAGATGCCGGTGTCTAACCTCGTCTACGCCCTGGCGTCGCCAAACCGCATCGGCGACACGTCATGGATCACACCGGGCAAGAGCGCTTGGGACTGGTGGAACGACTGGGAACTGCGTGGTGTGCCATTCAAGGCTGGCCTCAATCAGGACACATATAAGTACTACATCGACTTTGCCGAGCGATTCGGTCTGCAATACGTAATCCTCGACGAGGGTTGGTATGACCCCAAGAAGGCAGATATCATGAACGCCGTGCCCGAAATCGACGTCAAGGAACTCGTGGACTATGCCCGCTCTAAAGGCGTGAAAATCATCTTGTGGACGGTCTTCAACGTACTCGACGAGCACCTCGAGGAGGCGTGCCGCAAATATGCCGATATGGGCGTGGCAGGCTTCAAGGTAGACTTCCTCGACCGCGACGACCAGACAGCCGTAGAGATGGCCTACCGCATTGCCGAAACAGCCGCCCGCCACCGCCTCGTGGTCGATTACCACGGCTTCTACAAGCCCACCGGCCTGAACCGCACTTATCCTAACGTCATCAACTTCGAGAGCGTGTTCGGCATGGAGGAAGTGAAATGGAACAGCGACAAGAAAGATATGCCGCAGTACGACGTCACCTTCCCCTTCATCCGCGGCATGGCAGGCCCCGTAGACTTCACGCCAGGAGCTATGCGCAACGCTCAGCTGAAGGATTTCAAGGACATCTACTCGCATCCTATGTCAATGGGCACGCGCTGCCATCAACTGGCCACTTACGTCATTCATGACGCACCGCTGTCGATGCTCGCCGATGCCGCCACCAGCTACGAGGCTGAGCCCGACTACACCCGTTTCCTGGCCGCTATTCCGAGCACCGTAGATGAGACACGCGTGCTGCTCGGCAGCCTGGGCGAGTACATCGTAGTAGCCCGCCGCGCAGGCTCGTCGTGGTGGATCGCTGGGCAGACCAACTGGCAGGCACGTAAGCTGCAGCTGCCCAACCTCGTCCAAGCCCTCGGCCTCGAGCCTCGCGCCAACAACAAGGTCACGCTCTATTCCGACGGCCCCAACGCCGCCAAGGTGGCCGAGGATTATTCCGTAAGCAACTTCCGTTTGGAACCTGGCCGTCCGCTCACCATCGACCTCGCCCCGGGTGGTGGCTTCGTGATGAGGATAAACTAACGCCGAATTCATTACACGAGCGGTCATAAGTGGCCACACGAGCGGTCATAAGTGGACATACGAGCGGTCATAAGTGGCTCCACGAACGGTCATAAGTGGACATACGAACGGTCATAAATGGGCTTACATATGGTCATGAATACATCATTCGTTATGAGAGCCTAAAATGACGTAACATTAAATTATATAGCCGAAAATATGGGACGTAAAGAATTAATAAGTATTTTTGTGGCGCAATTAACAAACTCACTTGATAAAACTAACAACAAACTATGGAAAAAATCAAAGGGCTGATTGATGCCCCGTTCACTCCGATGCTCGCCGACGGCAGCATAAACCTTAGTATTATTCCCGAATACGCTTCGCTGCTCTATCGCAACGGGCTGAAAGGCGTGTTCATCAACGGCTCCAGCGGCGAGGGCTATATGCTTACCGAGGACGAGCGCAAGGCCATCGCCGAGGCTTGGATGGACGCGGTGAAAGGCTTTGAAGACTTCAAGGTCATCGTTCACGTAGGCAGCACCTGTGTGCGTTCTTCAAAGAAACTTGCCGAGCATGCCCAGGCTATCGGCGCATTCGGTATCGGTGCCATGGCACCTCCTTTCCCCAAGGTAGGCCGCATCGAGGAACTCGTGAAGTATTGCGAGGAAATAGCCTGCGGAGCACCCAAGCTGCCGTTCTATTTTTACCACATCCCAGCCTTCAACGGTGCCTTCCTCTCGATGCTCGACTTCCTGCAGGCTGTAGATGGCCGTATTCCTAATTTCGCCGGCATCAAATACACGTTCGAGAGCCTCTACGAGTACAACCGCTGCCGCCGCTACAAGGACGGCAAGTTCGACATGCTTCACGGTCAGGACGAGACCATTCTTCCATGCCTGGCCATGGGCGGAGCACAGGGCGGAATAGGTGGCACTACCAACTACAATGGCCGCTGTCTCGTGGGTATCATCAAGGCCTGGCAAGAGGGCGACCTCGAGAAAGCACGTGCCCTGCAGAACTACGCTCAGGACGTCATCGATGTCATCTGCCACTTCCGCGGAAACATCGTCGGCGGCAAGCGAATCATGAAACTTATAGGCCTCGACCTCGGTCCAAATCGCACGCCTTTCCAGAACGTCACCGACGAAGAGGAGGCTCGCCTGCGTGCCGAACTCGAAGCTATTGATTTCTTCAACCATTGCAATAAGTAAAGTGTTTTAAACCACTGGTTATTAACTAATTAAAAAATCAAAAATCATGAAGAAAATTCTATTGGTAATGCTGGTACTCGCCGGCTTCTGTGTGAAAGCAAACGCTCAGTTCTTCGTTTCTGGAACTGCAGGTTTTCAGTATCGCGACGAAGTGTTCAGCATGAAGCTGCTGCCTGGTGTAGGCTATGAAATCTCCGACCGCTGGGCTATTGGAGCTGGTCTCGGCCTCTCCGTGTACGATGAGAATACCAGAGGTCTTGCGAATCCTTATGTCCGTTTCAATTGCTGGAACAACGATCAGGTGTTCCTGGACGTGAAGGCCACTTCTGAACTCACTTTCGGCAAACATTACACCACTGCATTTGTGGGCCTCAAGCCTTCATTGCGCTATGCTGTAAACAATCATCTGCAGTTGTCGGCTGACTTCGGAGCCTTCGGTGTAGACATCAACGACGGCGATGCTTCACCTGCTATCGGTCTTACACTTTCCGGCATCGACCTCACCGTTATCTACCGCTTCTGATTCATTCATTTAATTCATTGATAGCTGTATGAAAAAACTGCTCTCCATGCTGGGCATTTTTGTCTGCCTGGCTCATCTTTCATTTGCACAAGATTCCACTTCCCTCGCTCCCGAGGGGCTGGAGAGCAGACCGGCGGTCGGTTCTCCTTCCCACCGCTTCAATACAGCTGATTTCACATCCGTTCCCGCCCTCTCCGCCTTTGGCGGTCAGGGCGTGAGCGGTGCTTTTGCCGGTGTCGTAAACAATAGCCCGCTCGGCCAGTATGTGATAGTGGCCGGCGGTTGCAATTTCCCTGACACACCGGCAGCCGAGGGCGGACAGAAAGTGTTCTACACCGACATCTATGCCCTCCCGCTCGCATATGCTGCTCCTGACGATTATCCCCGTTCAGGAGGTTGGCAACGTGTCGGCGCTATGCCCTGTGGCCTGGCTTATGGCGCCAGCGTCACCACCCCCGAAGGTGTCGTTTGCCTCGGCGGTACTTCCGACGGACAGAAGAGCGAGGATTTCGCCGTGCTGCTTACTATGGACGACAGCCTCGGCATCCAATCCCAGGACATTCCTCTTCTGCCTACTTCTCTCGACAATTTCGCTGCCGCCTATGGCGACGGCTATATATATGTGGCTGGTGGTCAGCACAATGGCATCCCCAATCGCAAGGCTTACCGCCTCCGCTGGCCGCTCGGCGCAGCTTGGGAAGAGCTGCCTGACATGCCCGGCCCTATGCGCCTGCAACCGTCTGCCGCAGTGCAGAAAGGCGCTCTTGCCGCCAATTTCTACCTACTTGGCGGCTTTGATCCTCGCTACGGCAAAGCCGTTGCCAACGGCGTTTACTATGATACGAGAAAGCGTGAGTGGCTGGCTACTTCCTTAATGCAGACCAGACCGGCCCCCCTGTCGTCCCCCGAGGGGGACACGGATGCTTTGCCTTCTGTCAACAATACAATAGAAGCCCCCTCGGGGGCCGTAGGGGGGGCCGCTCTTTCCTTGGTCGGCGCTTCCGCCATCCCCTCCGGCGCAGCCCATATCCTCTGTTTCGGCGGTGTCGACAAGGACATCTTCGAGGCTGCCCTTGCGCGTAACGCTCTCATCGCCGACACCACGACCACTGCCGACCGTCTTGCCGAGCTGCGCGACGAAGCTTATTCCTATATGACGCAAGACCCCGCGTGGTACAAGTTCCGCCGCTCCATTCTCGTCTATCACACAGTCACTGATTCGTGGGCAGAGGTTTTCGATAGCCCCCTTATAGCCCGTGCCGGAGCGGCTGTAGTGCCTGTGCCGTCGGGCACTGGGTCCTCGTCCCTCTCCGCCCTTGTCATCGGCGGCGAAGAGAAGCCCGGAGTGCGTTCGTCCGATGTCACCCGTGTGGACATCGGTTATACAGCCCATTTCGGTTGGCTCAACTGGACAGTGCTCATTCTCTACCTATTGGGCATGGTCTATCTGGGCTACTACTTCATGAAGCGCGCCTCGAACTCCACCGACGATTTCTTCAAAGGCGGCGGCCGCATACCCTGGTGGGCGGCAGGCATCAGCATCTTCGCCACTATGCTCAGCGCCATCACCTACATGAGTATTCCTGCCAAGGCTTACGCCACCGACTGGACCTACTATCCCATGCAGATCTGCATCCTGTTGGTGTCGTTCCCTGTCATTAGATATTACTTGCCGTTCTTCCGTCGTCTCAACGTCACCACGGCTTACGAATACCTTGAGCGCCGCTTCAACTCGGCTACGCGCCTCATGGCCAGCATCCTGTTCATCGTATTCATGGTGGCCAGAACAGCTCTCGTGCTCTTCCTTCCGTCGCTGGCGATGACTGCCGTAACGGGCATCAATATCTACATATGTATAGCCCTGATGGCGCTCATCACCATCCTCTACTGCACGATGGGCGGTGTTGAGGCCGTAGTCTGGGGCGATGTCATCCAAGGCATCATCCTCGTTGGCGGAGCCGTTCTCGCTGCCGTTTATCTTATCGTCAACACAGGCGACAACGGTGCTTCGGATTTCTTCCATATTGCCACCGACAACGACAAGTTCCGCCTATTCCTCTTCGACCCCGAACATCCGTTCGACTTCGTCAATGCCACCTGGTGGGTGGTCATCCTCGGCGGCTTGGCCAACAACCTCATCTCCTACACCAGCGACCAGACCGTAATTCAGCGTTACCTGACCACCAGCGACGAGAAGAGTGCAGCGCGTGGTATCCTCACCAACGGCCTCATGTCCGTCGTGGTGACCATCGCCTTCTTCACCATCGGCACAGGCCTTTACACCTTCTTCAAGACGCATCCAGCCGAACTCGACATCACCATGGCCAAGGGCGATGCCATCTTCCCCTTCTTCATGATGAGCCAGTTGCCAGCAGGTCTCGCCGGCCTCCTCATCGCTGCCGTCTTCGCTGCCACCATGTCCACCATCGCCTCAAATATCAATAGTATTTCTACGGCATTCACAGTGGATTTGTGGAGCAAGCTGAAGAAGATGACTCCCCTTTCGTCTGCTGACATCGAAGGTAATGAAGCCCCCTCGGGGGCCGTAGGGGGGGCCGGCACCGTTCGTGTCGCTCGCATCGCAGGCATCTGCGCCGGCATGCTCGGCATGGCTATTGCCTGGCTGATGGCAACCGTTGATATCCAGTCATTGCTCGACTACTTCAACACCATCCTCGGCCTCTTGAGCGGCGCCATCGGCGGCCTGTTCCTCATGGGTATCTTCTTCCCGCGCATCGGTTCCAAGGCTGCCATCATCGGCTTCCTCTGCGGTACAGCCACCGTTCTTTACATGAACTTCTACACCAACGCCAACTTCCTCCTCTTCGGCTTCGTCTCTATGCTCGTCAGCGTCCTCGTCGCCCTCTTCCTCAGTATCTTTATGCCGCAGACTGAGGAGCAGAAGGGGTTGACATGGAAGACATTGCAAAAGGAATAACAGACCCACCCCTCACCCTCCCTGTGAGGGAGGGGGTGGTCACCATCAAGAAACGCAATCCCAACTAATAATCCTTCATTAGTCATCAAGAATTATTCATATAGAATCACAATGCAAGAAAAACAATCTTCAAAAGTAATTACTCCCCTCCATCACAGGGAGGGGCAGGGGGGTGGGTCTTTTAAAGAGTTAGCCCAGCTCTACAAATCAGAGTTGCTCGATCGCGTAGTCCCCTTCTGGCTCAACAAGTCCCAGGACACCGAGTTCGGTGGCTATTTCACTTGCCTCGACCGCGACGGCTCGGTCTATGATACCGACAAATTCATCTGGCTGCAAGGCCGTGAGGTTTGGATGTTCTCCAAACTCTACAACACCGTTGAGCCACGTCAGGAGTGGCTTGATGCCGCCATCCAAGGTGCCGAGTTCCTGAAGAAGTACGGCCACGACGGCAACCTCAACTGGTACTTCGCCCTCGACCGCGAAGGACATCCCCTCGTGGAGCCCTACAACATTTTCTCCTATACCTTTGCCGTCATCGCCTTCGGTCAGCTCTCCATCGCCCTCGCTACTGCTGGACAGAAGGAAAGAAGTGAGGAGTATGCCTCTATAGCCAAACGCACCTTCGACATTGTCCTCTCCAAGACCGACAACCCGAAAGGCCGCTGGTCTAAGGCCTCACCAGGCGCACGCGCCATGAAGACCTTCGACCTTCCCATGATTCTCTGCAATGTAGCTCTCGAGATAGAATCGCTCCTCGAGCCCGCCTTCCTGCAGAAAGCCATCGACGATTGCCTCCACGAAGTCATGGATGTCTTCTATCGTCCTGAACTTGGCCTCATCGTCGAAGCCTTGGGCAAGGACGGCAACCTCGTTGACAGCTTCGACGGTCGCAAACTCAATCCCGGTCACGCCATCGAAGCTATGTGGTTTGTCATGGACCTCGGCAAGCGCCTCAATCGTCCCGAGCTTATCAAGCAAGCCGTTGACATCTGCCTGCAGGAAGTAGAATACGGTTGGGACAAAGAGTACGACGGCGTCTTCTACTTCATGGATCGCTTGGGCAAGCCCCGTCACGAACTCGAGTTCGACCAGAAACTCTGGTGGGTACACCTCGAAACGCTTATCTCCCTCATCAAGGGCTACCAGCTCACGGGCGACGAGCGTTGTCTCCGTTGGTTCGAGCGCGTTCACGACTACACCTGGAGCCATTTCCGCGACCCCGACTACCCCGAGTGGTATGGCTACCTCAACCGTCAAGGCGAAGTCCTCCTCCCCCTCAAGGGCGGCAAATGGAAAGGCTGCTTCCACGTCCCCCGCGGCCTCCTCAACGTATGGAAGATCCTCGAAGATCTCGCTCAAAGAGGATAGGTTAACGAAAACGCATAATTCCCCATAGTTATGAAACTCGCTGAAGCTTTAAGCATCCGCAAGGATCTGCAAAAACGTATCCAACAGATAGGGAAACGTTTGGAAGATAACGTGAAGATACAGGAGGGCGACGAACCAGCCGAGAACCCGAAGGAACTGATGAAGGAATTGGACGAATGCCTGAAACAATTGGAAAACCTGATTTGGCGTATTAACCTGACAAACGTTCAGACCGTGAATGAGGCAGGTAAGACCGTCACGCAACTGATGGCAGAGAAAGATGTACTTTCGTTACGCTTGTCGACTTTACGCGGCACTTTCGACAGGGCTTCTTCGCAACACGATCGTTATTCCCGTTCTGAAATAAAGATGATTACGGTGGTAGATGTCAAGCAACTGAGCAAGCAGATTGACGAATACTCAGCTGCGCTACGCAAGCTTGATATGGAAATTCAGACGTTGAATTTCCAGACCGAACTCGTCTGATTTCTATTGGAGACATTCACATTCATAGGGCGAACTGAAAAACAATTGGTCTCTGATCAATGCCCGTTCGGCCGGGAGCAGGCCTCCTTCTCATTGGAGAACTCACGGAGCAAGCTTAGCACGGCTGCAATCGCATGCATTGTTCATTTAGCACATTGCACTACCGTCAGTTGACTATGATTGTCGAATGTCTCCTTCCTTTGTTGTCCTTTTATAAATTGTTGTTGGCGATATAGAAGTTTTTCATTGATGAACCCTTGTGTTATTGGCACAAGCAAGATTGTTCACCTTTTCCTATTATTATATTTGCCGTAGTCATTTCCCTGCTTTTGTATTTTTACGATGATTAGCAAAACTTATTATCGATATATCTGGCTGCTGAACTTGTTGCTTGATAGCGACCCTCTCACATTTGATGAGATCTGTATGATGTGGAAAATGAATCCGGCGTTCGATGGTCCTTTACCCATCCGTACGTTCCACGAGCATCGGAAGGGCATCAAAGAGATGTTTGGCGTGGACATCGAATGCGACCGTTCGAAGGGTAATGTCTATTACGTCAAGAATCCGGAGGTCTTGGGGAAGATGAAACTGGAGAAGTGGTTGTTGCGTAATTATAGCATTCCACAGGACTTTGTGACCTTCAACGCTATGAAGGACCGTATCCTGCTGGAGGAGATACCGCTGGGGCAGGCTTTCTTGGATCATATCATCGAAGCGATGAAGTCGAACGTGGAACTGCGGATAGAATACCAGCGATATGAATACGGGCAGGACACTCATCGACAAACGATTCACATGCAACCATACGCCCTGAAGGTCTATAACCGTCGTTGGTATCTGTTGGGCTATCTGAAGGAACAAGATGCCTTGCGCATCATCTCGTTAGACCGCATTCTAAGCTTGCAAGTGCTAAAGACCTTCTTTGAACTGCCTTCAAACTTCAATGCAAGGAAATACTTCGCTGATGTGGTCGGCATCTTCGTGAACGAAGATCTTCCTGTGACCAAAGTGAAGATTCGCGCCTACGGTACTCAGGCAGAATACCTTCGCTCTACTCCGCTCCATAAAAGCCAATCCGAAGGTCGCTCCAAATATCGTGAGTTTGCAGAATTCACCTATAGACTGTGCATAACACCAGAGTTGGTCACTCAGTTGCTAGCAATGGGGGACAAGGTAGAGGTGCTGGAGCCGGAGGAGTTGAGAGAAGAGATGAAAGAAGAATTAATTAAATGTTTAACAAATTATAAATAGTGTTATGCAAATATCAAATAAAAATGGTAAAATAATTACTTGCCTCTCAACATGGAAAGATGCTTTTATTGAAGTTGACAATCCAAAGCATTGGAAACCAGGTAGGAGCGCTCATTCTTTAGCTCTTCATTTTACACGCCCATCAATAAATGGTTCTAAAGGAATAGATGTTTTATCGGAATATCTTGGATATCTGGGATTTAAAAATGTTTTATTCGATTATGCAGAAATAGAGCATGAGAGCCGTTTTGATACCTTCCGTGGAAATGGACGTATTCAAGATTTAATGATTTGGGCAAAAAGCGGAAATCGCCCTTTAGCTATATGTATAGAAGCCAAGGTTGATGAAACATTTGATAAGAATGTACCAGATGCGTATAAAGAAAGAATGATTTATTCTTCCAAGAGACCTAAGAGCAAAACCCTTGATAGATTAAACTATATTTGTAAGCACTATTATAAAGTTGAACCCAATAGTAGTGAACTGAATGATATTCGATATCAACTTCTTTACTATCTAGCAGGCTCTATCACTGAGGCCAAAAAAATTGATGGCGTTGCATTTATGCCAGTCTTTGTTTACCATACAGATTCATACAACGATCAAAATGGAGATAATAACAAAAAAGACTATGAGACATTTATCAAATCACTTAATTTTTCTTCTATAAGGGTTAATGACACAATCCAAATGTATAAGAATAAAATTGACGGCGTTGATGTTTATAGTGCATATATCGAAATAGAAAAAAATGATTATTAATAATTTAAAATAAGAGATACCTTTGTAAAATCTATTTTATCTTCATTTTTAGAATAAATATATAGAATACATCTCCTTTCTGCGGCGTTTTTGCATAACAAACAGCAAAAACGTCGTTTTTTGTGACTTTTCATTCGTATATATATATTTATAGGGGCTGGTATGAAAAGGTGTGCCCCATGATGTTTCACTAAAATATATTTGTATATGGCATTACATATTATTTTATTCGCGACAAAGAAGGTCGCATGGAAAAGATTCTGGACGATAAGGAGTATGATAGTTATCAAATGAGAAAGGGATGCTTTCAGTTCCTGTTAGCTGCTGCTCTTATAGGCTTGGCGGTTTATGGTAGCACCATGCAAGAGCCTGAAGACTCCTCAGATGCACAGACGGAGACGCCCACAATAGAGACTGAAGAAACCATTGAAATGAAAGAGGAGGAAGCGTCATCCGAGGAAGAGGACTTAGAAGATGTAAAAACAGAAACCGAAGACACCTCTTCTGTCATTGACGAAGATGAATTGGTACAGCGGTTCAAGGAGAATCAGTAAGAATAAAAGAATAGATTTATAAACACTTAGCAGTTCGTCCGACACGTAGATAGGGCTATGTCACATGAAAATAACTGAGAAATACGTAAACGAGTCGCATCTTGAAGAGGTTTATCAACTCTTGCATAAAGGTGAAAAGTTGATTGATCTTGACTTGGAAAACGTGAAGAGTGTGCTTGTAGGAAAAGAGGGCATTCTTTACGAGGCCTATAAAGACGGCGGTGCAGAGAATGGCGCCTTTATGGAAGAATTCTTTGATACGGTGAAAAAGATGGAAATGGTTCAAAACTGCACAGGAATACTATTCAACATAACCATGCCGGATGATGATCAATTGATGATGGAGGATATGGACATTATCAATTGCTTCCTCAAATTATTTGAAGAAAAGAATATGATGATTCGTTGGGGGTTAAGGGTTGATGAGCAGGGAAGCCAGACATCTATATTAATGATCTGCACTAAAGATAAACAGTAAAAGTGCGGAGCCAGTATTGGGCCTTCTTACACCCAAATTCCACAAATTACATATCCTTTCTGCGGTGTTTTTGCACATCAAACAGCAAAAACGCCGTTTTTGTATCTATTCTTTCGTATATATATAATAGAGGGCTATTCCTCTTAACGAGTAAAAGTAGTAATGATGCAAGAACAGAAGACACTAACCGTGACAGACATCTTGGGCAACGCAGTCAACACACCGTTGCTCAGTAATGAGGAAGAAATCCGTATGTCAAAGAAGGTAAGAGAGGGTGATGAGGCGGCTATCAAGGAGTTCAAACAATGCAATGCGCGCTTCGTGGCGGCAGTCGCCAAGCAGTACACCGACCGAGGCATGACCATCGACGAGCTGATGGAGGCGGGCTACGACGGACTCATAGAAGCAGCATGTAAGTACGACGAGAAAGACGGATTCAAGTTTATCAGCTATGCCGTTTGGTGGATTCGACAAAACATTCTACAAGTCCTATTTGCACCAGCTTCGAACTAAAAAGAATCAAATAGATAACCAATCTCAATACTTACATCTTATGATTACAACAAGACTTACAACCAAGAAATCCGAATTCCGTGAGATGCTCAGCAAGCTCAACGCCCAGCAAAAGCGTCTCTTCAGTCCCGATGAGGTGGATTACCTCTCGAACTGCAATAGCTTTGAGTATCTGGAGTTCAAGCAGGAAGATGAGGATGACGATGAATTCCTCAAGCAGTTTTCCACCTGGCTGCACGAGTGCCCCAAGCATCAGGGGCACGTGGATTACTATGTCCTGTTCTATCTCTGTATGGGCGAGACGCTGACCCGAGATCAGTTCGAGTACATGGAGCGGAACGTCGCCGAATGCTTCGACACTAGCCACGGCTGGATCTACGAGATCAACAACCGTATTCGCTTCAAGATGCGTGTCCGTCTGATATGCAGTTACAAGAACAAGATGCGTCGTCTGACAAGAAAGGATTGGAGAGAAGGAACTGAGATTGACGAAAACAAATGATTGGATTAACCGTAACGTCATGAAAGAGACCACAACGAAGATATTGAAGAGACTTGTCGCCGAAGGCATGAAAATGCGCTATGGCGACAACCCTGACAGAAAAGTGAAACTGAGAATACTATGGGAGCTGAAGCATATCATAGATGCCGGCTTCGAGGGCCACTATATCATGGTCTTTAGGTTATTCAGGCATTATGCTGAGACCGTAAAGATGGGCTATAGGGGGCGCGGCGCGATGTGTTCCTCTATTGTTTGCTACTGCTTGGGCCTCACAGAGGTTGATCCTCTGCGCTTTGGCCTTCACTCGGCTCGTTTCGTAAACGATGAGCCGCCCAAGTTTCAATTTGACTTCGAGGCATCACACTACGATGAGTTCATGCAAGGGGCACAGCATCTGCTTGTAGCTAATGCAAAGGACTACGACATGGAGGTCGTGCGCTTGTCTCTGGATGTCACACCGATGGCATATCTGAGCAGGAAACGTGAAGCGCCAGAGCCTGAGGACCTCGATGATGAGATAGCGCGTGATGCCCTTATTCGACCTGACACGATGGACTTGTATGATGCTTACATGCGTCGCAAAAGTGACGGGCTCTGGACGAGACATGGTGGACGTCTCGATGAGATACTGGCTCCTACCTGCGGATTTTTGGTATATCAAGAGCAAATGCTGGACATCCTTCGCCAGTTCTTTCACGTGAGCGGAATCAAGGCCAACCAAATCCGCCTGAGCATTCAACGAGGAGACACAGAGCAAGTTGAAACTTACAAGCAGGAACTCTTTGCTCACCTCGAAGACCTCACAGAGAAAAAGGCCGAATGGCTCTGGCAACTCCTCACCAGCAATCCTCATGCCTTCCTGAAAGCTCATGCGGTTAGTCGTGTGCTGGCAAAGTGTCATTTTGAATATTAATCGACAAAATAATAGTGAGAATAACAGAAAAAGTGTATTTTTGCAGAGTAATAAATCGTTAAAATGAATTTTATGGATAAAAAGTATTTCAAATTAAACAAGGATGCAGCATTATTTGAGTTTTTGTCTCATAAGCCTATGTGGTGGAAATTGCTTTTAGAGGACAAGGACTTATATGTGAATATTAGAAAAGAAAACAGGATAAATGTTTATTATCGTGGAGCTTCTATAATGAGCCTTAGTTATAATGATGGCAAGGTAACAGCTGAAATTCATAACTATTACTTGGGATTTGAGAAGGATACATGTGCTGCTTTAGGAATCAAATACGGCAATCAAAAGAAAGCCCCCGAAGAAATCGTTTGCAGACTTCCGATGATAAAGAAACGAGTAGAGGCGAACAAGAAGTACATCGCTTGTTTAGAGGAGGAAGGAATGGTAGGGAACATCTATTCAAGTGAAAAGTATGTTCAATCACAACTCTATATGAATGATAACCATTACTTCGATACTGAATTTGCACTCAGGTTGGATGATGGCACAGATATCAGAATAGATTTGGTAAGAATGTCTGATCATGGCGAAATCTGCTTCGTGGAACTGAAATTGATTGATGACCAGCGACTTTATCCATCAAGTGGAAGAGATGCTGAGATCATTACCCAGATGGAAAATTATGAAAGATTCCTTTTAGAAGCTAATAAGTTGAAAGGAAAAACTGGTAAACCAATTCTTATCGAATATTATACAACAGTCTTGGAAATTATGGAGAAGATAGGTATTCACCGTACATCCATTAAACCTGTAATGGTACATGACAAAGTCTTTCTCTTTATAAAACAAACCTACACAAAGAAATCTTCAGGAAGAGAAAAACGCCTGAACACAATTAAAAAAGTATGTGATGGTTTATACTCCAATATTGATGATGTTTTAACGGATTATAATAGCCTATGACCATTACCATTCATCGCGGCCTTGACCAGATAGGCGGCTGCATAACTGAGATAAGTACAGCAACGTCCCGCATCTTTGTGGATATGGGGCAGAATCTACCAGGCAATGGTGAGAAAACCACACCGGCGCAGGACAAGGAGATGGTGGAAGGGCTGTTCAAGAACAACCCCAAAGCACATGAAGCCGTCATCTATACTCATGCACATGAAGATCATATAGGACTCTTTGATTATGTGCCGAAGGGCGTTCCTCAGATGATAGGAGAAGGTGCCAAGGATGTCTTGCTGGAAAAATACAGGTTGCTGTGCAAGGCTGATGAGGCAGCAGGAAATGACCCTGCTACAAATCTTCGGAAACGAGCAAAGCTAAAACGTTTTAAGACGTGGCCTCGAAGCCGTGATCCCAAACCATTCAGCGTTGGCGATATACAGATTACGCCCTTCTTCAACTGCCATTCCATCTATGACTCCTATATGTTTCTGATTGAGGCCGACAGTAAGCGCGTCTGGCATATGGGCGACTATCGTCAGCACGGCTGGATGGGTGGCAAGTTGCTGCAACTGCTGAGATGGAGGGCCACGAATATCGACACCTTAATTACGGAAGGTACAATGCTTGGGCGTGAAGAGGAATGTATCACAGAAAAAGAGGTGTCTGAAAAGATGGCCCACGTGATGCGTGCCTTTAAATATGTCTTCGTACTGACCTCTGCCACAGACATTGAGCGTCTTGCCAGCATCAATTTGGCAGCAAGGCAAGTGAACAGGCCGCTCTATGTCAGCTCAGGGCTTTTGAATGCAGCAATGAAAATCTTTACTCATCGTGAAGCGAAGACACCTGGCGACCTGTTCTTTTTCAAGCCTCGTTACTATGGTGGGTTTAAGCATTTGGAACCAATGAGAAAACGTGGTTTTGTGATGATTACCAACGTTGGAAAGTTTGTGGACATGGATAATCTTCGCCGTGAATTGCCAGAGAGTGAAACCCTACTCATCTATTCCTCATGGGACGGCTACTACAATGACCCAGAGCAAGTGCGCCTCAATCCGATGTATGCCATGTTTCGCGGAGCGTTTCACAACGTAGTAGATATCCATACTTCTGGCCATGCCGACCGAAAGACCATCAAGCAGGTCATCGAGACCATCCATCCCAAGGAGGTCATCTGTATTCACAAAGAAAAAGGACAGTCGTTGGAGTCATTAGGAATACATTATTGACTAGGGAACTCGATTCATGCAATATTTGAATTAAATATTTCTTTTTTAACCTGAAGAATAGGCGCGTGCCTCATAGGGGCAAGGTTAAACTTGGCTGCCGAAAGAAAATGTATGGGCTGAGTGCTTTCCCTATTTTACATAGTCTGGGTCGAAGTGGCTATGGTATTCTAAGCACAATTGTCGGTAGTATTCTCGCGTGGTGTCGCTTGTCGTGTCAGAACGGATGATCTCATAATAGTAATGTGATAGTCCTGGCTCTAGGCCGGTCTCTGTATGGATGACGTTGTATAGCGAATCGCCCAGCACGGGTCGGCAGACGTCCTCGGGATTTGCTGCATAGAACATGCGGTAACTCTTCACCTGTACCTCTGTCTGCAAATACTCGAATGCCATGTTAAAGAGGTCGCCCCAATAGCCACGGTTGCTGGTCTGGTGCTTGTAACTGCCGAAGATACCGCGCTCAGTGGCTGTTGATTTCACGTCGTCGATGACAATACTTATCTTATCATATTCGCAGACAACGGTGGTGCGTGCCAGATCCTTCAGCTCGAATGGCCTGGATTTATCGGAACGGCATTTGCGCTCGGCGCTCTCACGGGTCTTGTAGTCAAGAGGCGTGGTTTTACCGTTGTGGCGTGCAGCCACCTCTTCGGCAAGTGCCTGTGTCGGTGGGCCATATATTTGAGCCCACCTAATGGCCTGATCCAGTTCGGCCTGAAATTCTTTTTCTAATTGTTGCTCCGCATCGATAGGGTCGTCTTCGCGGTCGCAGGAGACGAAGAAGAAGCTGAAGGTGAGGACGGCGATCAGCATCCACAATTGTCGTAAAGATTTCATTATCATGGTAAGTTTGATGTTTCTGTTTGTAAAGGTAGTGAAAAATACGTGAAAGGCATGCCCTTTAGTGGATTTTTTATATCTTTGCGCCCAGAAACGATAATATCCACAACTAATGAATATCGCAATCATTGGCACAGGAAAGATTGTTCACGAGGCGCTGCCGGTGATCGTTGGGACCGAAGGCATCGTGGTGCGCAGCATCTGGTGCCGTGAGCATTCGTTGGCGAAGGCGGAGGCGTTGGCGGCGCAGTTCGGCATTCCGCAGGTTGCGACGGATTATGCAGCGGTATTGGCTGACCCACAGGTCGATACCGTATATGTTGCTCTCGTCAACAGCGTTCATTACGCCTATGCCTTGCAGGCGTTGCAAGCAGGAAAAAACGTTATCCTTGAGAAGCCGGCGTGCATGAGTCATCGCGAGCTTGCCCGTCTGGCCGAGGAAGCGCGAGGCCGTGGGCTGATGCTCTTCGAGGCCGTCACGCTGTTGCACTTGCCCGCCTTCCATCTCCTTCAAACAGAGCTGCTGCCGCAGTTGGGCGCCATTCGCCATGTCGAGTGCAACTACAGCCAACGCTCCAGCCGTTATGATGCTTATTTGCGTGGTGAAGTGCTGCCCGCCTTCGACCCGTCGGTTGGTGGCGGTGCGCTCATGGACATCAATATCTACAATCTCCATTTCGTCATTGCCCTCTTCGGCAAGCCCGATTCAGCTCGTTACTATTGCCGTCGCGGCTTCAATGGCGTAGATTTGTCGGGGACGGTGGTGATGAACGCGCCGCTCAGCCTCTGTACTGGCGCTAAGGATACCGATGCGCCGAGCTTTGGACTGCTGCAGGGCGACAACGGATGGTTGCGCATCGAGGGACCTGTCAGCACGATGGCGGCCATGACCATTTGTCTTCGTGGTCAGCAGCCGCGACAAATTCCCCTTGCGCCCGTCAGCCATCGCCTGGCCCCCGAGTTCGCGGCCTTCGCTGATATCCTCCGTCGGCAGGACTTCGCCACGATGAACAGCCTGCTCGACCATTCCCTCGCCGTCATGAAGGTGGTGGATGAGATCGTGTCAGATTAAATAAATTGTATTACCTATGATAAACAAATGTTTAAATCGTTCGTTGAGCTTAATGATGCTCGCGGCCTTTTCCTTCATAACGCTCCCTGCCAAGGCTCAAGTCACGGAGCGTCAACGTCCCGCCGAATGGGCAAGTCTCGTGCCGGGTGCTCGTTTCATGGACCGCTTTCGTCCCATGCAGGGCAATGACCTGCGCAGCGATGTCTGGGGCGCTCATTATGTGAAACCCCGCTTGGTGGACAACGGCATCGAGGATGCTTTCTGGAGCTACTGGGGTGGCAACATCGTCAAGGGCGACGACGGGCGCTGGCATCTGTTCGTGGCAGCCTGGCTGGAAGCCTCGGAGAAAGGACACATGGAGTGGGGCAACTCATGGGTGGTCCATGCCACGGCTCCCACTTCGCACGGTCCATTCCGTCCGCAGCAGATTGTAGGCCGGGGCCATAATCCCGAGATTTATCTTACCGACGACGGCACTTGGGTGCTCTATGTTATCGACGCCCGCTACACCTCGCGCAGCCTCAATGGCCCATGGGAAAAAGGTAAGTTTGAGTTTGACCCTCAGGGCAAGCCCATCATCGAGGGCCTGTCGAACCTCTCGTTTGCGCGTCGTCCCGAAGGCGGATGGCTGATGGTGTGCCGTGGTGGTGGCATCTGGACGAGCGACGACGGTCTGTCCACATGGCGTCAGGTTTCCGACGGCTCAGTGTACCCTAAGGTTGACGGACGCTTCGAGGACCCCGTGCTGTGGCGCGACTCGGTGCAGTACAACCTCATCGTGAACGACTGGCTCGGGCGCATCGCCTACTACCTGCGTTCAGCCGATGGCATCCATTGGCAGGTGGACGACGGCGAGGCTTATATGCCTGGTATCGCACGTCATGCTGACGGCAGTCGCGAGGAATGGTTCAAGTACGAACGCATGCGCATCCTTCAGGATGAGCACGGGCGTGCCGTTCAAGCTAACTTCGCCGTCATCGATACCATCAAGTGGGACGATAAACCGCTCGACCGTCACAGCTCAAAGAACATCTGCATACCTCTCGACCCAGGTCTGTTGCTCACTATTCCATCCACGGTGAAGGCCAAGGCCGGCAAACTCACCTTGCGCATCCGTGCGGAGGAAGGCTTCGAGCCCCAGCGCGACCTCGACCTGAGCAGTTTGAGATGCGGCTCGCCTCACGAAGTGGACTATGGCCGAGGCGCTGCTCCCACGTCCTCACGTGTGGATGGTCGAGACCTTGTGCTCACTTTCCGTATGCGCGACCTGAAGCTCGCTCCCGACGACTTTGCCGCCAAGGTCATCGTGTCCCGTCGCAATGGTTCCGTCACCTTCGGCTTTGCCCGTCTGCCGTGGTTCTGAACCGTTTGAGTGGCCCCCGAAGAAGTTAATCCTTTATTCTTAAAAAATGAATCTCCGCCTCCCTTACTTTGTCCTCATCCTTCTGCTGACGTTGCCGCTCCCGAGTCGTGCTTGGGACGATGGCCTGTACGCAGAGATAGAGCGGAGCATCACGCCGCCGCGCTTGTCCGAAAGCACGTTCGATATTACCCGTTATGGCGCCCGACCCGAAGCTTCGGCGGCGCAGAACCAGCGTGCTATCCAGCGTGCCATCGACGTGTGTTCGCAGAAGGGCGGCGGAAGGGTAGTGGTGCCCTCCGGCAAGCGTTTCCTGACAGGTGCCCTCACGCTGAAAAGCGGCGTAAACCTGGTGGTGGAGGACAGCGCACGGCTGGAGTTCGCCTTCGAGCCTGCGCTCTATCCTATCGTCCGCACGAGTTGGGAGGGGCTGGAGTGTTATAACCTGCAGCCCTGCATCTACGCCTATGAAGCTCATGACGTCGCTATCACAGGGCGTGGCACCATCGATGGCGGCGGCACGCGCGAGACGTGGTGGGCGTGGTGCGGCAATCCTAAGTTCGGCTGGCATGAGGGTCTGCCCAGCCAGCGCTTGGGCGGGCGCGACCGCTTGTTGCGCAACGGTGAGGATGGCGTGCCGATGAATGATGATAAGGGCCAACGGCAGGCGGAGCGTGTGTTCACGGCAGCCGACGGTATGCGTCCTCAACTCGTGAACTTCGTCCGTTGTCAGCGCGTGCTCTTGGAAGACGTCACGTTGCTGCGGTCGCCCTTCTGGGTGGTGCATCCCCTGATGTCCACCGATGTCACACTCAGACGCTTGCGCATCATGAACGACGGCCCTAACGGCGACGGCTGCGACCCTGAGTCGTGCGACCGAGTGCTCATCGAGGATTGCTATTTCAGTACCGGCGACGACTGCATCGCCATCAAGAGTGGCCGCAATAATGACGGCCGCCTGCGTGCCATGCCGTCGCAGAACATCATCGTCCGTCGCTGCGAGATGCGGAACGGGCACGGCGGCGTGGTCATCGGATCGGAGATCAGCGGCGGCTGCAAGAATGTGTTTGCCCACGACTGCGTTATGGACTCGCCCAATCTGGACCGCGTGCTGCGCATCAAGACCAATACGTGTCGGGGCGGGGTGGTGGAGAACATCAACATGAAGGACATACGCGTAGGCCAATGCCGCGAGGCGGTGGTGAAGATCAACCTCGACTACGAGCCGCGCGAGCAATGCTGCCGGGGCTTCCTGCCTATGGTGAGGAATGTCAACGTGGAGCGTGTCACCTGCCAGCAGTCGCGCTACGGCGTGATGATTGTGGGGCTGGACACGGCGACGTGTGTCAGCGATATCCACCTCCGCGACTGCCGCTTCGAAGGCGTGGCTGAGGGCAACAACATAAAAGGTAAGACGCGCGGCGTAAGCTTCGAGAACCTCTTCATCAACGGCAACTTAGTGCTGTACGAGCTGCCCTACGGCGGCCGCTATTCCGAGTGGATGGTGCGTTCAGAGATGCAACGCACGCCGCGGTCCTACCTGCTCGACTTCTCCAAAAAACCCAAATGGAGCTATGTGATGGGCATCGAGTTGGAGGCCATGCTGGACACCTATCTTCGCTACGGCGGCGAGGACATCCTTCGCTACTGCCGCGAGTACACGGATACGATGATCAGCGAGCAAGGCGCAATCCGCACCTATAAGCTGGAGGACTATAATCTCGACCAAATCCGTACCGGGCATTTCGTGGCTCGCATGTATCAGCTCTATCCCGAGCGCAAGAACCTGCTGGCTCTGCATACGCTCATGAAACAGTTGCGCAAGCAGCCGCGCACCACGCAGGACAAGGTGTTCTGGCACAAGGCCATCTATGCCTATCAGGTGTGGCTCGACGGCATCTTCATGGGCCTGCCCTTCTACGCGATGACCGCCCGCGACCTGCTGAAACCCAAGCAGGCGCTTAAGATTTACGACGATGCCGTGGATCAGATCAACGCCACCTACCGCCGCACCTTTGATCCGCAGGCAGGCTTGAACCGTCATGCCTGGGACGAGACGGCGGAGATGTTCTGGGCAGACAAGCAGACTGGACAGACGCAGCATTGCTGGGGACGGGCACAGGGGTGGTTCACGATGGCGTTGGTGGAGCTGTTGGACGCGCTGCCCGAGGACTACTCTCGGCGTGCGGAAGTCATTGATCTGCTGCGGCGTGATCTCGATGCCGTCATCCGTTGGCAGGACAGCGCGAGCGGACTTTGGTATCAGGTGATGGATGCGCCCGACCGTCAGGGCAACTACCTCGAATCCACCTGCTCGTCGATGTTTGCCTACGCGCTGCTGAAGGCCTTCAACCAAGGTTATGTGGGCGAGAAATACCGCGATGCAGGCCTGAAAGCCTACGAAGGCATCATCAAGCATTTCATCCGCGTGAATGCCGACAGGACGATCTCCCTGACCCGTTGCTGCGAAGTGTCGGGCTTGGGGCCAGGCGTGAGCGACAAAGTGTTGAAAGCAGCCCCTCATGTGAAGGAAAACCGCCGCCGCGACGGCTCGTTCGAATACTACGTCAGCGAACCCATTCGTGACAATGATGCCAAGGGCATTGGCCCCTTCATCTGGGCTTCGCTGGAAGCCGAGAAGCTGGGATTCAACGCCGACAAGGCGACGGCGATAGACCGTCATGCTGTTGTCAGTCGCAACAGCCCCGTAGTCATGGCAGCCGACAAACTCGTCTCTCTCACTGTCGGCAACGGCCATTTTGCGACCACGGTTGATGTGACGGGCCTGCAGAGCTACCCTTTCGAGTATGCCTCTGGCGTGCCCCTGACTGCCATGTCCGACTGGGGATGGCATTCGTTCGAGAACGTGCATCACCTGACAGCCTCCGAGAGCCACAAAGCCTATGACTTCGGCCATGGCCATCAGGAAGTGTATGCTGTGGAGTATAAGAAAGACGAGGACGGGCGCCACAAGGAAGCCACAGCATACTTCCGCGTGAATCCCCACCGCCTGAATCTCGGCACGATTGGACTTAACCTTCGCGACCGGCAAGGGCAGCCCGTCTCATGGCAGTCGCTTCAAGCCATACGTCAAGAACAGAAACTCTGGGACGGACTGATTGAATCCGCTTTCACGGCCGATGGCGAGAGGGTAGAGGTGACCACGGGTGTTCACCCGACGAAGGACGCTCTTTTCGCAAGGATCAAGAGCCGATTGCTGAAGGACCAAAGAGCATTGCTCGCGCTGCGGTTCTCTTATCCTACAGGGCGACATGCCGATGATGCCAACGACTGGAGTCAGCCCGAGCGCCATCAGTCGGAGATCATCGCAAGGAACGACCGTTGGGCTCTGATCCGCCGGACGCTCGATGAGACCATCTACTACGTTCTTCTTCAATGGGAAGGAAACGCCACCCTGCGCGAAAGCGGACTTCACACGTTCGAACTTACGACGACCGACGAAGTCCTCGCTTTCGCTGTCGAATACCTGCAGCAGGCACCCGCCACTGAGCCCACGGTTTTTGCCTTCGACCCATACCATGAGGCCACACGGCGACATTGGAACGGCTGGTGGCAGGCGGGTGCTATCGTGGATTTCTCCCGATGTACAGACGTGCGTGCCAAGGAGTTAGAGCGCAGGGTGGTGCTCTCGCAGTATCTCACCCAAATCAACTGCGCCAACAACCTGCCACCCCAAGAGAGTGGACTGACCTACAACACATGGTTTGGGCGTCCACATCTGGAGATGGCGTGGTGGCACGCGACCGATTTCGCGCTTTGGAATCGTCCTGAGACAGTAGCGCAGATGCTGCGATGGTACAACGAGACCGCCTATCCCGTGGCCCGTCAGATTGCTGAGCGTCAAGGCTTCAAGGGCGCCCGATGGATGAAGATGACCGATCCCTGGGCAGGCGAAGCGCCGTCCAACACCGGCTCCTTCCTGATTTGGCAACAGCCTCATTACATCTATCTGGCCGAAGAGATGTATCGTGCGCTGCCTACTGCCGAAACCTTGAAAACCTACGGCGAGCAGGTGGAGGCGACAGCAGCCTTCATGGCTGACTTCGTGTCGTTTGATGAACAGACGAAGCGTTATCATTTGAAGGGCGCCACCTCCATGCAGGAGTCCATAACCAAGGACATCGCCTGCGACCAGCCTTTCGAACTCGCCTATTGGCAGTATGGTCTGTCGGTGGCACAACGCTGGCGCCAGCGGCAGGGCAAGCCGCGTGTGGCACGATGGGATGACATCATCAACCGCCTCTCACCCCTGCCGGAGGACAACGGTATTTATACAGCCGGCCTGCCCCTTGGCGACTTCGGCCCGTCGGCAGCCTTTGACCCTTTCGACAGCCCCTCCAAGAAGATGGAGACGTTCAATGACAAGTGCCGCAACGACCATCCTGCAGTACTTGGTGCTTGCGGCCTGTTGCCCAGCGAGCGCGTGCCTTACACCTTATTATATAATAAGGACAGGATGCGGGCGACGCTCCATTGGGTGATGCAGCATTGGAACTGGCCTACCACCTGGGGCTGGGACTACGGCATGATAGCCATGGCGGCTGCTCGCCTCGGAGAGCCTGATACAGCCCTCAAGGCCTTGCTGCTCGACACCCCGAAGAACACTTTCCTGTCCAATGGCCATAATTTCCAGACGTCCGACCGCCTGCGCGTCTATCTGCCAGGCAACGGAGCCCTGCTCACGGCCGTTGCCATGATGTGTGCGGGATGGGACGGTTGTCAGGAATCACCCAACCCTGGCTTCCCTAAAGACGGCACGTGGGACGTGCGATGGGAGGGTCTCAAAAAGATGCAATAGCCTATGAACTATAAGAATATCCTCATTCTGCTGGCCGTCGCTTGCCTCTTAGCCATACCCTTGCAGATGGCTGCCCAAGGCGCGGCCCGTGATCCGTTGCGCGCTACTTCATCGGCTTTCTTCCAAACCGACGAGGCACGGCGCATCGGTGACCAGATGCTACTCTACCAAAGAGCAACGGGAGGCTGGCCCAAGAACGTCGATATGCAACGGCCGCTCACGCCCGACGAGCGTGCACAGGTCGAACGCGACAAGCAGCGGCGCGACGACTCGACCATCGACAACGGCGCCACGACCACGCAGACGGCCTTCCTGGCTCGGCTCTATCAGCAGACCGGCGACAATCGCTACCGTGAAGCCGTACGAAGGGCTGTTGACTACCTGCTCGCCGGGCAGTACGACAACGGCGGTTGGCCGCAGTTCTGGCCTGAGATGCGCGGCTATCAGGTGCACATCACCTACAACGACGATGCCATGGTCAACACGCTACGCCTCTTGCACGACATCAGGGACCGGCGTGAGCCTTATCAGGGACGCCTCATCGACAAGGCCATGCGCCGACGTGTGGCTGCAGCCTTCGACCGAGGCATCGAATGCATCCTGAACACACAGATAGTCCACGACGGGCAGCCCACCATCTGGTGCCAGCAGCACGACCGCACGACGTTGCAGCCTACGGGAGCCCGTGCCTACGAGTTGCCGTCCTATTGTCCCGAGGAGAGTGCTGCTATCGTCGAGCTGCTCATGGCGTTGGAACACCCCTCCGAGCGCGTCAAGAAGGCTGTGACGGCCGCCATGCGCTGGTTCGACGACCACAAGCTGACGGGCTACCGCGTGGAGCGCGCCTCTGAGCCAGGTTCACCACAGCCCGGCACACGTCTTGTGCGAGATGTTCAGGCTGCTCCACTTTGGGCGCGCTTCTACGACCTCACCCACGCCGAACCTTTCGTCTGCGACCGCGACGGCATACCCCGCCGTCACCTCGAACAGATTGGCAGCGAGCGCCGCAACGGCTATGCGTGGTACGGTAACCGCCCTGCACGCCTCTATGCCCTCTACGAACAATGGGCTGACAAGCATCACGTCGGCGACCGAGCCGATATCAGCCTCCGAACCCCTGGCGGCAACGAGGCGGGACGCATCGAATGGTTTCGCCGTCCCGCGAAGCACGAGGCGGACTTCGACGTCGTTGTGCAGCCAGGCGACAGCATACAACTGGCCATCGAGCAAGCGCCTTTAAAGCCTACGGAACCCTTCAAGATACTCATCCGCAAAGGCGAGTATCATCAGAAAGTCATCATCGACCGACCGAATATCGTGCTAGTAGGCGAAGACCGCGACAGCACCATCCTCATCTTGGCTGAGGCCCGTGAGAAGATGATGGGCACCACCTACCACGGCAAGCCTGTGGGCAACGGCGTCATCATGCTGCAGGAAGGTGCCGACGACTGCATCATCAGCGGGCTGACCGTTTATAACAACTTCGGCACGGCCGTGGAGCCCGGCAACACCACCCATCAGATGGCCATCTACGGACGCGCCGACCGTACCATCGTCATCAACTGCAACGTATGGGCCGACGGCAACGACGCCCTGTCGCTGTGGCCTCCGGGCGGCGGCTTCTCCTACCACGCCGACCTCTTCCTGCGCTGCCCGGGCATCGACTTCCTATGTCCTCGCGGCTGGTGCTTCGCCACGCGTTGTCATTTCCTCGGTGACCGCCGCGCTATCATCTGGCACGACGGCAGTAACGATAAGGACAAGAAGCTGGTCATCACGGATTCCTACTTCGATGCCCTTTCGCCCACGCCGCTCGGCCGTTACCACCACGATGCCCAGTTCGTGCTCGTCAACTGCCGCATGTCCTCGCAGATCATCGACCGCAACATCGAGTATGCCTATATCAAGAAGCAACCCGACCCGTGGGGCCTGCGCGCGTATTACTACAATTGTACCCGCGAGGGAGGAGATAGTGGTTGGTTAAAGAATAACTTTAACCAAATGGACAAAACGCCTGAGCCCCACGAAATTACTGCACGTTGGACATTCCATGATCAATGGGATCCCGAAGCTTGTATCCGCGACCTCTGGCACGTGCTGGCTTATTGAATTTATATGAAGGTGACGATATCGTATTGCTATCTAAAGAATATGAAGAGTAAGCATGATAAAATAAGGAAATAACTGCAAAGCTGCCACCAATCATGGTATTCGAGCTTAAAATCCGAATGCTATATTGGTGGTAGCAATTGTTATATCAGTCTGTAAAAGTGTAGGTCTTAGTTCTTTTTATTGTGCATCATGCCGAAGGCAAAAGTGCTCTTATTCATACCTTTATTCCTTGTTTTATGCGCAAAGATAATGAAAAGTCAGTGTTTTGAGGCTTAAAGCCTGAATATTTTCCACTTGCATACGAAATTATTAATTATCAATAACCTGAATTCTCAATTTATTCATATCTTTGCAACGGATTTCAAACGAAAAGGAATTATGCAAGAAAGAGAACAAGAAGGGCTGTCGGCCCTTGGACGTAAGACTGAGTATAAGAGCGATTATGCCCCCGAGGTGCTCGAGACATTTGTGAACAAGCACCCCGACAACGACTACTGGGTGCGCTTCAACTGCCCGGAATTCACCAGCCTTTGCCCCATCACGGGCCAGCCTGATTTCGCTGAGATACGCATTAACTATCTGCCGGGCGAGCGGATGGTGGAGTCTAAGAGTCTGAAGCTTTACCTCTTCAGCTTCCGCAATCATGGTGATTTTCACGAGGACTGCGTGAACAAGATAATGAAGGATCTTATTAAGTTGATGGATCCAAAGTATATAGAGGTTATAGGTCTGTTTACACCCCGAGGCGGCATCAGTATCTACCCATACGCCAACTATGGCCGGCCAGGCACTAAGTATGAGGAGATGGCGCAGTACAGATTGCTGCATCACGATTTGTGATGAGCTAGTTTATTACCAATTCCTATATGTATAGGCCAGTAAGACTTCCGTGTAATACGTAATTTTTCAATTATGAGTTTCAAGGAAATCCTTCGTCGATACTTCGATCTTCGTGCCGATAAAGTCCCGGAGGAAGAGACCATCGCCAATATCCGTGCTGATGCCTCGTTCCGTGGAGCACAGTTGTGGGTCCTTATATTTGCTATCTTTATAGCTTCGTTGGGGTTGAATGTCAATTCCACAGCTGTCATTATCGGCGCAATGCTCATTTCGCCTCTCATGGGACCTATCGTAGGCATGGGTCTTGCAGTAGGTATTAATGACCTTGACCTTTTGCGTGTGTCGGCCAAGAACTTCGGTGTCGCTACCATCATCAGTGTTGCCACCGCCACGGTCTATTTCCTGTTGTCACCTTACCGGGAACTGCAGAGCGAATTATTGGCACGCACATCTCCGACACTGTATGATGTTCTCATAGCTTTCTTCGGCGGCGCAGCAGGCATTGTGGCTATTGCCACAGGCGGCAAAGGCAATATCATTCCAGGTGTAGCCATAGCCACAGCTCTCATGCCCCCTTTGTGCACAGCAGGCTATGGACTGGCTACTGGCCAGTGGGTATTTTTCCTTGGTGCCATTTATCTGTTCTTCATCAACACTGTTTTCATAGCAGTGGCCACCTTCCTTGGCGTCCGCTTAATGCAGTTCAAGCTTCATCCAGAGCTTAATCACGAGCGAGCTGTTCGTGCTCGTAGGATACTGATTTTTATGGTGGTGCTCACTCTCGTTCCTGCCGGTTTCATGACCTTCTCGCTAGTACGCAAGAGCCTTTTTGAACAGCGGCTGGCTAATTTCACCGACACAGAACTGTCGTGGCCCGGTACGCAAATCCTTTCACGAAGCACCGACCGCGAGTCTCGTGCCATAAGTGTGGCTGTTATAGGCCGTGAGATTGAGGCTGCGCAGATAGCTGCGGCCCGTGAGCGTCTGGCGAATTATGGGCTGGCCGACTATCAGTTGAACATAGTACAAGGCACTCAGAGCGACAGCCTAATCCACCTGCTTGGCGAACTGCAACATTCAAAGACCGACCTCAGCCGCACCACTTTGCAGCAGAACATGCAAATACATTCGCTCGAAGTGGCACTCGATGATTATCAGCGTCTCAATCGATTGGCTGAGCAACTGCGCCCAGAATTACGTGCACTGTATCCCGATATCTCGGCAATAAGCCTTGCCCGCACCACGGAGGTGCTTACTGACACTGCTATCACCGAGGCTGCGAAACCCTTAACTATGGCGGTAGTGAGTATGGCTGGCGGCAAGCGTCTCGATACAGAGCAGATGCAACGCCTTGCCGAGTGGTTGGAAGCACGTGTTGAAGCTGACACCTTGGCGTTGGTAGTGAGATGATAGTCCCGGCGACCATTGCTGACAGGAATATAAAAGCAACAAAAGATGAGTTACGTTAAAGCCTTTCTGCCTCTTCTTGCGCTACCCGCATATGCCCAGCAGCGTCCCAACATCCTGTATATCATGTGCGATGATATGGGGTGGGGCGATTTGTCGTGCTACGGTCAACAGCGTTTCTCGACGCCTAATATCGATCGCTTGGCACAGCAAGGGATGCGGATGACGGCAGCTTACGCGGGCAGTCCCGTTTCGGCGCCTTCGCGTGCTTGCTTCATGACGGGGCAGCACTCAGGGCATACCCATGTTCGAGGCAACCGCGAGTACTGGCGCAACAGCGGAAGCGTGCAGTATGGGCAATGTGAGGATTTTGCCGTAGTGGGACAAGAACCTTACGACCCCAATCACGTCATCCTGCCCGAAATCTTCAAGGCCGAAGGCTATCGGACGGGCATGTTCGGCAAGTGGGCGGGCGGTTACGAAGGCAGTAGCTCGACTCCAGACAAGCGCGGTGTGGACGAGTTCTATGGTTATATTTGTCAGTTTCAGGCACATCTTTATTTCCCCAACTTCCTCAACCGATTCAGTCGCTCGTTGGGCGATACGGCAGTGGTGCGCGAAGTGTTGGAGCAGAACGTTCAGCATGCCATGTTCGGCGAGGATTACAACAACCGCCGGCAGTACAGCTCCGACCTGATTCACCAGCGCGCATTGGCTTGGTTGCGCGAGCAGAAGAAAGGTCGTCCGTTCTTCGGCATCTTCACCTACACTCTGCCACATGCTGAACTGCGGCAGCCCGACGATAGTATCTTACAGGCTTTCCGAGGCAAGTTGCTCCCTGAACGCGAATACCGTGGCGATAATCCGTCGCGCTACAATCCCACGCCTGAGGCTCACGCTCAGTTTGCAGCCATGATTACGCGCCTTGATGCCCAAGTGGGTGAGATTATGGCTCTGTTGGAGCAGCAGGGCTTAGCAGACAACACAGTGCTCATCTTCACCAGCGACAACGGCCCTCACGAAGAGGGTGGAGCAGACCCCGAGTATTTCAACCACGACGGAAAGTTCCGAGGCTTAAAGCGCAGCACGCACGAGGGCGGCATTCGAGTGCCGTTCATAGTCCGCTGGCCCGGGCATATCCGCGCTGGCAGCGAGAGTGACCAGCCCTTCGCCTTCTACGATCTTATGCCTACGTTCTGCGACTTGGCCGGAATCCGCAACTACGAGCAACGCTTTCGCCGTCGGCAACCGGAAACAAAGCTCCAAGGTTCATTTCCCGTAAGAGTAGCCAAGCCCGACTACTTCGACGGTATAAGCATACTGCCTACCTGGTTAGGCAGACAACAGACACAACAACACGACCACCTATACTGGGAGTTTCACGAGACGGATATGCTGGCAGTTCGTCGTGGTGATTGGAAATTAGTTGTCCGACGCGGAACACCTGCTCTGTACAACCTGAGCAGTGACCCGCACGAGGACCACGACCTGGCGGCTCAGCACCCCGATGTAGTGCGCCAATTAGTCAACATCATTTACGCCGAACACTCCGACAATCCGCTCTTCCGTGTAACACTGCCCAATAACTCATAATTAATTCTTGCTTTGAAAAAGTATCTCTCACTTATCCCTTTCATTGCGCTTATAGCGCTGATATCCATTTGTGTATCAGTGTTCGGTACTGATGCACTTGACGGTGCTACGCAAGTGTCGTTGCTTATAGCCTCGGCCATTTGTGTGGCTGTGGGCTATGCCATGAAGCGTGTGGAATGGGAATCGCTTGAGCAGGAGATGACAGATAAGATATCCACTTGTATGCCCAGTATCATCATCCTGCTGCTCATAGGCGCTATCGGCGGCACATGGATGCTTTCCGGCATCGTGCCTACGATGATTTACTATGGTGTGCAAGTGCTGCGTCCCGAGTGGTTTCTGGTAAGCAGCAGTCTGTTCTGTGCACTTGTCAGCTTAATGGTAGGGTCGTCATGGACCACAGTGGCCACTATAGGTGTGGCGCTGATGGGTATAGGTCGTGCTCACGGTTTCGACGATGGTTGGGTGGCCGGCAGCATCATCACCGGAGCCTATTTCGGTGATAAACTTTCGCCGTTGTCCGACACAACCGTCCTGGCTTCCAGCGTTTCCGGCACACCACTCTTCACACATATTCGATATATGATGAAGACCACTATTCCCACGTTCTGCGTTTCACTGCTCATCTTTACCGTGGCAGGCTTGGTGATGAACGTATCGGGTAGCGGTGAGATGAATTTCCTGAACCAGTTGGAAAGCACTTTCTTGATTTCACCGTGGCTGCTATTGGTGCCAGTGCTTACAGGTGTGATGATAGCGCGCCGCTGGCCCGCTATGGTGGTACTGTTTCTTGCAGCCTTGATGGCTGCCGTCGTGGCCGTGGTGTGGCAGCCGTCGCTGTTGTCGCAGATATCCGAAGGCGGCTGGTACGAAAACATCATGAAGGTTGTCTATGGTTCTACTCGCATAGAAACGGGAGCCCCAATGCTCGACGACCTTGTACACACCAACGGCATGGCAGGCATGATGCCAACAGTGTGGCTTATCATTTGTGCACAAATCTTCGGAGGTGTAGTCACGGCTACCGGTGTTCTGCGCGATGTGATGCAGATGATAATGTATTTTGTCCGTGGCACAGCGTCGCTGGTAGCATCAACGGCTTTGACGGGCATCTTCTGCAACGTAGCCCTTGCCGACCAGTTCCTCAGCATCATCCTTACCAGTTCCATGTTCAAGGACGTTTACCGCGACCATGGTTATGAGTCGCGTTTGCTGAGTCGGACCTGTGAGGATGGGGCAACGGTAACGAGTGTCTTGGTTCCTTGGAACACTTGTGGCCTCGTGCAGAGCACAGTCCTTGGAGTGGCAACCCTCGCTTACCTCCCTTATTGCTTCTTCAACTTGCTTTCGCCGGTGACCAGTGTCATTGTCGCTGCAACAAGGCCCATTCCCCGACAGGATAATAATTAGTGTTTTGGGCGGGACGTGAAGAGGTTTTTGTTGTCATTTGTTTCAAAAACTTCACGTTTTGTTTCCTCGCCTTCAAATTTACTGCTTCACCCATTATAGTTCGCAAATAATAGCTATATTTGCAACGGAAAACAGATCGTTAGTTAATCCGTAAATCTTTATATGATGAAGCGTTATTGTTTGTTACTTATTTTTTCGTCCTTATTCATTAGCCGTGCCACGGCGCAGAACCCGATCATCCGCGACCAGTTCACTGCCGACCCTACAGCACGAGTGTTTAATAATAAGGTCTATCTGTTTCCTTCGCACGACATTCTCGTGCCGGAAGGCGCACGCAAAGACTGGTTCTGTATGGCCGACTATCACGTGTTCTCGTCGGAGAACCTCACGGAGTGGACCGACCATGGAGTGATAGTGTCGCAGGAAGATGTTCCGTGGGGAAATCCTACGGGCTATTCCATGTGGGCCCCTGACTGCGTAGAGAAGGGCGGCAAATACTATTTCTATTTCCCCAACGGACCAAAGGGAGGACGTGGTTTCGCAATAGGCGTGGCCACAGCTGACCTGCCTGAAGGCCCCTACCGTTTGGAGGAAAAGCCCATTGTGGGCGTTTCCGGCATTGACCCATGTGTGCTTGTCGACAACGATGGTCAGGCTTATATCTATTGGAGCGGAATGGGTATCCGCGGCGCCAAACTGAAGGATAATATGAAAGAGCTCGACGGGGAACTGCAGGAAGTGAAAATGCAGCGCCGCGAAGGAGCTCCTGAAATGCCGCCCATGAAGGTAGGAGGACAGCAGATGGAAGGCCTGCCCGACGGTTTCAAGGAGGGCCCCTATGTATTCCACCGAGGCGATTGGTATTATCTCACCTTCCCTTGGGTGCGCCAGGAAGGGGGCACAGAGACGCTGGCTTATGCCATGTCGCACTCTCCGTTAGGGCCTTGGGATTTCAAGGGTATAATCATGGCTGAGCATGCCAACCGCTGCTGGACGAATCACCATAGCCTGTTGGAATATCGCGGTCAGTGGTATCTGTTCTATCATCACAACGATTTCTCGCCACGCGACGACAAACGTCGCTCGGCGCGAATTGAGAAGATTGGTTTCAATACCGACGGCACAATCCAAGAGGTCAAACCTACCTTGAGAGGAGTTGGCATCCTGCCTGCCACCTCGCGCGTTGAGGTTGACCGCTACAGCGACGCCAGCAACGGCGTGACTTATGCATACAACGATACCGCGAACACCTTCCTCGGCTGGCATGCCACGTTGCCAGGCAAGGGCAGTTGGCTGCGTTTTGCCGACGTGGACTTCAGTGCTATCACCGATGGTTATGTTATTGCCAAGGTTAAGGCAGAAGGCAACACGGAAGTGATTATTAATGCAAAGGGTGATAAGAAGAAAGGGAAGGAGATTGCACGGCTCAAGGTCGCTGTGTCAGGCGCTCAAGGACCCTTCCGCCGCAGCACTCGAGGCCAGTGGCTTACGCTGACGGCTCCTCTGACAAACGTGCCCAATGGCGTGGCAGATGTCGAGGTTTTGTGCGGCGACAGCGCGTTGAGCGTGGACTGGCTTCAGTTCAAGAATCGTCAGCAGTATTTTACTCCTGTCGACAAGAAAGCCACTGCAGCCCAGCCCGACGACCGCGGTTTCATACGCCGCTGGCGGCTGATGGAGCCTCAGAAGCAAGATATTCGTTCCAACACAATCTTCACCGATTCGTGGTTGCGCGAGACATTTGCCAAAGAACTGGCTAAGTTGCCAAAACAGAAAGCAAAGTGGTACTCGATGGAAAGCCCGACTTACAATATGAAACTGTTCCACTTTGCCGAGAAATACGGTAGCCAGGCCTATGGCAACCTGTTCTGGTGTGAAACTGTCGTCAACTGTGCAGAGGAAATCAGTGATATCCGCTTGGCGGCAGGCAGCAATGGAGCCTCAATGTGGTGGCTCAATGGCGAGGAGGTTCTGCTGCTTGAGGGCGACCGCCGAATGGTCGTTGACGATGGTGTGAGCAAGCGACTGACGCTGAAGAAGGGGCGCAACACGCTTCGCGGTGCAGTCATCAACGGTCCTGGCCTCAGCGATATGTGCATTAGGTTTATCGACGAACAGGGCAAGCCGGTCAAAGGTTATGACATAGAGAACTGAACTGCAGAATCGTTGACACTTTGAGAATCGTATTACCGTTATATCAAATATCGTAAACCTGTCAATCATGAAACGTTATTATTGCTTATTAATAGTCTTCTCTTTATTCACTGGTCGCGCTGCAGCGCAGGTGGGTGCGCCCTATATCCACGATCCATCGACAATAGCCGAATGCGATGGTAAGTACTACACCTTCGGCACTGGCGGGGGCGGACTTATCTCAGACGACGGTTGGTCTTGGCACGGCGGAGCCGAGCGTCCGGGCGGCGGCGCTGCCCCTGATGTGATGAAGATAGGCGACCGCTATCTTGTCATCTACGGCGCCACGGGCGGAGGCCTCGGAGGTGGGCACAACGGACGAATACTAACCATGTGGAACCGCACGCTCGACCCGAAGTCGCCCGACTTCCGTTATACTACGGCCATCGAGGTGGCTGCCAGCGACGGACTTGAGGACTGCGATGCCATAGACCCTTGCTTGCTGCTTGATCCTACCACAGGCCGCCTTTGGGCTTCCTTTGGTACGTATTTCGGAAATATCCGTCTCATCGAACTCGACCCCAAGACGGGCGAGCGTGTTCGTGGCAATCAGGAGAAGGACATTGCCATCGACTGCGAAGCCACGGATCTCATCTATCGCGACGGCTGGTATTACCTGCTTGGCACTCATGGCACCTGCTGCGACGGCGTAAACTCTACATATAACATTATTGTAGGCCGCTCGCGCTCGGTCGAAGGTCCTTATGTGGACAATGTAGGACGTGATATGCTTAACGGTGGCGGTAGAATGGTGATTACAGCCGGCGACCGCGTCTGTGGTCCCGGTCATTTCGGACGGACAGTCATCGACGAAGGGGTAGAGGTGATGTCGTGCCACTACGAAGCAGACTTCGACCAAGGCGGTCGCAGTGTGCTCGGCCTGCGTCCTCTGCTGTGGAAGAACGGATGGCCCGAGGCCGGCGACCGTTTCCATGGCGGCACTTTCGCCATCTTGTCGGAGCGTCGTGGCTATTCTCTGGAGCTGGCCGTTGATTTCGTGAGAATTCAGCACGAGCGCCAAGGCTGGCGACGAGTCAATCCCGACGAGCCTGTCAAGCCGGTGGCTGACCAACAGCTTGCTGATGTAGCTGGCAATTGGCCTCAAGGTGATATCAAAGTCCGTTGCAGCGATTATATGATGCGGCCTCATCAACTATGGACTATAACCCCCGTGCCCGAAGCCGGCGGCTTCCTCGGAGGGCCTTATTGCAAGATTGTCATTGCCGGCACAGAACGGGCTTTGGCTGCTACTGACGATTTGGAACTTACGGCTGTGCCCGCTTTCACCGGTGCTCCTGAGCAGTTGTGGCGCGTCGAGCAGGCAACCGACGGCACCTTCCGTATTATGCCGAAGCAGATTCCAGGGCGCGAAGGCATTAACACCACCTATGTTCTGTACTCCGCTGCCGATAGCACGCCCACGCTGGCTAAGTGGGATTTCGCATCGGATAATGCCAAATGGAGACTGAAACTGAAATAAAGAATCACCAGTCTTTCGCATAGCCTTTTTCAATTATTAGAAAAAGGTGCCCAAAAATTAGACCGGCCTAACATGCAAATTAGGCCGGCCTAATTCGTCTCTAAGGCTGGCCTATTTCGCCAATAAGCTTGGGCTAATTTGCCAATAAGATTAGGCTTATACAAATCATGACCGTTCATACAAGCCATCATGACCGTTCATGCAAGCCATCATGACCGTTCATGCAGGCCTTTACGAACGTTCATACAAGCGAATACGACCGGTCATGTTTGGCAGCACGACCGGTCGTATTTTTATTTCGTTATGAGCATCTTGTGTCCGTTCACTATATATAGTCCCGGACGGAGTCCGTCGCGGACAGTGTTGTAGGTAGCTCCCGCTTTCAACTTTGTACCGCTGATGTCGTAAACATCGAAAAGCGTAGGCTGTGCTTTTTCGGCAAGAATGTCGTCGGTATATGGCAGGAAATCGCCTTCAGGATCTTCCTCGTCGTCGGGGACGAGCCCCAGTTCCTCATCGGAAAGCTCATAAGGCGTCATCTTGGAATAGAGGAACTCCGCTCGCTGGCGCAGCCATTTCTTGGCATTCTCTGCATTTTTGGCGTAATCAGTGTAGTCGGGGTTTGTGTATATGCTACGATTCAACTCAATTGTTTCCTTGGCGAAAGCGTAGTAGTCGTCGATGTAGTCTGTGATATCGTCGAGATAAAGGGTCATGAAACGTGTCCAGTACTTGTACATCGCCTTGTCCACTTTCTCGGAGTTCTGACGGAGTTTCTTGAAGAATGTCACGGCTCCCCAATCGGTGCCGCTGACACCGGTCCAGAATGCCTCCTTGGCTCCGCTGAGATAGTAGCTGTGGTTCTTCTCATAACCATAGCTCCAATCGAGGTCCCAAACCGGTCCCCATTTCCATTTGCACGAATCCTCGTATACATTCTCGTGGTACAGGAAGGTGCTCTTTGGGTGCATGATTTCGTAGTTTTGAATGAGCTCATTCACGAATAGGAACCGTGCCAGCGACTCAATATCCGTGTGTTCCGATACGTCGTCGCCGCTCCTTAGCGCCGCTGCCATCTGGTTGAACCTGGTCATAACGTCCTTGTAGGATTCGATTTGCGAGTCCCCGGGGTCTTCAAAGTCCGGCTCTTTGATTTTAACAGGCTGGTTGTAAGGGCTGGACCTGTAGATTTTCTCGTCGGTATAGGTGTCAAGTTCCACCATGCAGGCAAAAGTCTCGTCGGGCAGGTCGATACTGTTGTTTGAGAATCCTGATTTTTCCGTGAAGTTGTAGCTGCCCCAATATATGCCGTTCATATAAAGGTCTACGGGCACAATGTGGTTGGCTCCGTCGGCCCCTATGAGCCCTGCTGCATAATGACCTATGGCGTTGGTGAGCTGCGACCCCGGCTGCTTGTTGGCCAGCAGCACCCAGCTCTTGCCTCCGTGCAAGCCGAAAGGCTTCATCTTCTGGGGAAATTTGAGGCGGTAAGGATTCTTAGCCCAGTATTGGTTGGACCAGCTGCTGTTGCCGCGGCCCTTGATTTGCACGTCAGTGGCTTCCATCGATGGGTAAATGTTTGCCCCGTCGAATGAGATTGTAGCGTTGAGGTAGTAGCTCTTGCTGCTTACGAAGTCCCCGTTCTCTACATCTATATAAATGGTTGGAGTGCCAGCCCGTTCGGCAAGCCAGTCGAGTTGCAATTGGTATTTTCGTCCGAAAGGAACGAGGTCGTAGGCGTACTGGGCTGGCTCAACGATGATTTCCTGATTGCTTATCTTGAAGAGTGCGAACTCGCTCCAACAGAGATAGTTGCTTTGATAGGAACATGCCGTCTGTTCGAAGCGCAGGTATTTGTATGCAGCCTGAAGGTCGATAGTGGGGGAGAGGAATGTTCCGAGCTGCTCAGTAGGTAAGCCGTCAGTGTCTACAGCGAAGTCGTGGACAACAGTCCATGATGCCTTGTTCTTGCTGGCAAACAGACGAAGTCCTGTGGCATAACGTCCTGGATAGTTGCGATTAGTGAAGCTGAACTTGATCTTCTCCATTGGTTCCGGCAGCTCTATTTCGAGATATGGGTTTACACCTTCGGGCAGTTTCTCGTAAATGCCTGAGCCCCAAGTGGAGTGGAAGATAGTCTCTACGTCGCCGTCGAGCAGGTTGCCCGGGTCTTCGCCGTAGTTGCTCGGAGCATTAGTCGAGAGCATGTCGGCTGTAAGAGCGGCCTTCTCCTCTATCTCGTCGCCAAGCCCAGTGACAGCTTCCTTGGTGAGAACGGAATCAATGATGTTTATGTCGGGATAGGCGGCAGTGATGGTGTGATTCTTCCCCAGTTTCACTCGAGAATATTTACTGTACAGGCGGATACTGTCGTCGAGGTAAACCTCGGCTCGTTTGTCGGTTAGCTTGAACGAAGGTGTAGCCCAATGTCCGATGCAGGCCATCTGTCCGGTGATGAGGCTATCGCCGGTAATCTCGCAGAGAGCGTCGGAGAAGAGCTGATGGTTGAATTTGTTGTTGAACTTGAACGATGTTATCGAGGGCAATACCATCTCAAGTTGGTGGTCGTAGTAAAGGATATCGGCCAGGGAATAACGGAACGTGCTGCCGTCTTTCGCCTTGAGCACGAGGGCATTGCTGCCTTCCTGCACATCAGTAAGAAGCTGTTTGGGATAGATGTCCACTTTCCCTTCGGCACGGACTACGAAAATCGTGTCGGCTTCATCAACAGAGGCTCTGGCAAAGAGGGCGTTGCACAGAGTCAACACAAGAGCTAAAGAGTAGATTTTCTTCATGTGTGAGAGCCCAAGACAGGGCGTATTTGGTTTTTCTGCGTGCAAAAGTAGTAAAAAGTTTGGCTTGAAGTGTCTTTGGAAACAATTTTTTTGTAATTTTGCGCGCGAAAAAGCAAAAGAATGCAGGAATCTATGTTTACGATGCTCCTGACCTTGCCTCTTTTTCAAGGCCTGAGCTATGATGATGTGACACGTATCGTCGAGTCGACGAGGCTCGACTTCAGTACGTTGACGGAAGGGGCTATACTCTGCCGGCAGGACGAGCCGTGCACCGACCTGCATATCATCATCGACGGACGCCTCAAGGCCCGAACCGCTTCGGCTGACCGCTCGTGGGCCGTTGAGGAGGAGGTGACGGAGCGCAGCATCGTAGGTTTGGATGTGCTGTACGGTCGCCGTCGTACACATGCGAGCACCTTCACGGCCTTGACCACAACCCGCATACTCAGCATTGACAAGCGCACTATGGGCGCTCTCTTCCGCTACTTCGAGGTGATGCAGATTAATGCATTCAACGTGCTCACCAGTCAGATTGCCACTCGAGACCGCGTAATGTGGCTGCCGCCTGCAGACTCGCTGGAGCAGCGTCTTACGAGATTCATGCTGTCTCACGTTTCACGTCCGGCAGGGCGTAAGCGCTTCGATATTTCCATGGCTCTGCTTGGCCGTTATCTCGGCGAGGACCAGCGACGTATAAGCAAAGCCCTCCACAATATGATGGCCGACGGTCTGGTGAATCTGCAGCGCAGAGCCGTTGAAGTGCCGGCGTTCGAAAAGCTTTTGTTAAGATAAACTTAAAAACAACATTAGAATTCATTATGCAGAATTCCGAATCACATATCAATCCCCTTTTCAATAAAGACTACGGTACTCCTCATAATACCCCTCCTTTTGACCGCATCCTATTCGAGGACTATGAGCCGGCAATCATGGAGGCGCTGAAGCTTGATAATGCTTTCATCGACCGCATAGTGTCGAACCCGGAGCCTCCAACCTTCGACAACACTATTGCCATCACCACCCCTGATGATATGTTGGAGCGTGTGACGAAGGTATTTTTCAACCTGCTTTCGGCTAATACCAACGATGAAATGGACGCGCTGGCGCAGAAGCTGTCGCCAATCCTCACCGAGCACGCTAACAATATAATGTTCAACCGCGCTTATTTCGAGCGCGTCGAGGCTGTATACAAACAATATGCAGATGGCTCAGCGTTTGGCGTTGCAGCTACATCGTCGTCGAATCCTTCAGCACGCGAACTCACGCCCGAGGAGCAGATGCTCTTGAAGAATGCTTACGAGGGATTCCTCAGAGCAGGCGTGGCATTGCCCGACGATGAACAGCAGCACCTGCGCGAGATAAACAACAAACTCGGACTGCTGACCTTACAGTTCTCGCAGAACAACCTAAAGGAAACGAATGCCTATGAGCTCAGAATAACCGATGAGGCTCAGCTCGCAGGCCTCACTCCTACGTCGCGCGAAGCAGCTGCAAATGCCGCCAAGGAGCACGGCTACGAAGGTTGGCTCTTCACACTGCATGCACCATCGTATGGCCCGTTTATGACATATGCCGACAACCGTGAACTACGTCGGCAGTTGTACATGGCTAAAAACACTCTTTGCATCAAGGACAACGAATACAACAACGAGGAAATAGTGCGCCAGATAGTGAACTTGCGCCTCGAACGTGCCAACATCCTCGGCTTCAAAACTTATGCCGATTACGTGCTTGTGCATCGTATGGCTGAAAGCAAGGAGCGCGTTTACGAGCTGCTCGACCAGCTGCTTAACGCATACCTTGAGCCTGCCCGTAAGGAGATTGCCGAGATAGAGGCTCTGGCACGCCGCCTTGAAGGCGACGACTTCAAGGTGGAGCCTTGGGATTTCTCGTACTACGGCCATAAGCTGAAGATGGAACGTTTCAATATCGATGCTGAAATGTTGAGGCCCTACCTTGAACTCTCGCGTGTGCGCGAGGGCGTCTTCGGCTTGGCTACCCGTCTGTATGGCATAACATTCAAGAGAAACACTGATATTCCTGTATATCATCCTGATGTTGAGGCCTATGAGGTCATCGATAAAGACGGGTCGTTCCTTGCAGTGCTCTTCACCGATTTCTTCCCACGCGAAGGTAAACAGAGCGGAGCCTGGATGACATCGTTCAAGGAACAATGGATAGGACGTGAAGAAACAGAAGAGCTTAAAGGCGAAAAGGCCCCGCTGAAGAACAGCCGTCCTCACGTCTCTCTCGTCATGAATTTCACTAAGCCGACGCCGACAAAACCGGCCTTGCTTACACTTGGTGAAGTGGAGACTTTCCTCCACGAATTCGGTCATGCGCTGCATGGTATATTTGCCAATACGCGCTACTCTTCACTGTCGGGCACAAATGTTTATTGGGACTTCGTTGAGCTGCCGTCGCAACTGATGGAGAACTTCGCCGTAGAACCGGGCTTCCTCGACACTTTCGCCCTCCATTATCAGACAGGCGAGCCGTTGCCTCAAGAGTTGATTCAGCGAATCATTGACAGTCGCAACTTCAACGTGGCTTATGCCTGTGTTCGACAAGTGAGCTTCGCGTTGCTCGACATGGCATATTATACCCGCACAGAACCTCTTACCGAGGACGTGCCAACATTCGAGCGCGAAGCCTGGCACAAGGCTATCCTTATTCCTGAAGTGCCCGGAACGTGTATGTCGGTGCAGTTCTCGCATATCATGTCGGGCGGTTATGCTGCCGGCTACTATTCATATAAGTGGGCAGAGGTGCTGGATGCTGATGCTTTCGCCCTCTTCAAGCAGGCCGGCATCTTCGACCGTGCTACTGCACAGCGCTTCCGCGACGAGATATTGTCGCGCGGCGGCACGGAGCATCCCATGACTCTGTACCGTCGATTCCGAGGCGGTGAACCTACTATCAACGCTCTGTTGGAAAGAAACGGGATAATCAAGAAGTGACTTATACATTATTACTTTAGCATTATGAATCCAGATTTAGATAAACGCTATTTGCGCATGGCTCGCATTTGGAGCGAGAACAGCTACTGCCAGCGCCGACAAGTGGGCGCACTCATCGTCAAGAACAAGATGATTATCAGCGACGGATACAACGGCACGCCCTCTGGCTTCGAGAATATTTGCGAAGAAAATGGCGTTACCAAGCCCTACGTGTTGCATGCTGAGGCCAATGCCATAACCAAAATAGCACGCTCGGGCAACAACTCCGAAGGAGCGACGCTTTACGTCACCGACTCGCCTTGCATAGAATGTGCCAAGCTTATCATCCAAGCAGGAATCAAGCGAGTGGTCTATGCTCGCGACTATCGTCTCACCGACGGCATCGACCTGCTCAGGCGTGCAAACATCGAAGTGGAGCTCATGCCCATAGAAGAAAAGTAATCCAACACATTATTTATAAATGAACACGAAATCGCGTATCGTTCCTTTGCTTTTGGCAATAGCCGTTGTGATAGGCATTGTCATTGGAACCTTCTACACAAGCCATTTCTCAGGAAAACGGCTCAATATAATCAACACAGGCAGCAACAAGCTCAATTATCTGCTGCAGATTATCGACAATAACTATGTCGACACTGTCAACGCACAGATGCTCATTGAAAGTGCTATGCCGCAGATCTTGTCGGAACTTGACCCGCATTCAAGCTATATTAGTGCCGAGGATGCCGAAGAAAGCACCGACGAGCTCAAAGGCTCGTTCTCCGGCATTGGAGTTAGATTCACAATGCAGGGCGACACCGTCAACGTGATGAACGTCATCAAGGGCGGACCGTCAGAGCGAGTAGGTATCCTGCCGGGCGACCGCATTATTGCAGCCGACGACAGCACGCTCATCGGGCTCGAGAACCGCGATGTGATGAAGCGCCTGCGCGGACCTAAGAATTCAAAGGTGAAGCTTACCGTCAGCCGTCATGGCACACGTGAACCCTTGACGTTCAATGTCGTACGAGGTGATGTGCCCGTTGAGAGCGTCGACGCAGCTTTCATGATCGACGACAAGACGGGTTATATTGCCATTGAGAGCTTTGGCGAGTCTACTTATCCTGAAATGCTTTCAGCTCTCGCTCAGCTCAGTGCTCAAGGTCTCTCGAATCTCATCATAGACCTACGCGGCAACCGCGGAGGATATATGCAGACTGCTATTATGATGGTCAACGAGTTCCTGCCGGCAGGTGAACTCGTCGTGTATACCGAAGGGCGTAAATCACCACGCGAGGAATACCGGACCGATGGGCATGGTTCATTCCAGAAGATGCCGCTCATAGTGCTTGTTGACGAAGGTTCAGCCTCTGCTTCAGAGATTTTTGCAGGAGCCATTCAGGACAACGACCGCGGTACTATCATAGGCCGTCGTTCCTTCGGTAAGGGACTCGTACAGCAGCCCATAGAATTTAAGGACGGAAGCATAGTTCGTCTTACCATCGCTCGCTACTACACGCCATCGGGCCGTTGCATACAAAAGCCTTATGAAAAGGGACATGGCGAGGACTACGAGAACGACCTCATCGCCCGTTACGAGCGCGGAGAGTTCTTCTCGGCAGACAGTATCCATCAGGAAGGTCCTGAATATAAGACCCGCTTGGGAAGAACCGTATACGGAGGAGGTGGCATTATGCCGGATATCTTTGTACCGGAGGACACCACTCTCTACACTTCCTACTTCCGCGAAGCTCTTTTCACAGGTCTTACGATTCAGTTTGCCTTCAACTACACAGATCAGAACCGTCAACAACTGTCCCGCTTCAAGAGCGCCGACGAACTTGCTGCTTACCTCCAGCGCCAGAACCTTCTCGAGCAGTTTGCGCAGTTCGCTGATCAGCACGGACTTAAGCGTCGGAACCTGATGTTGCAGCGCAGCGCCCCGTTGTTCCAGCGCAACCTTATCTCAAACATTATTTACAACACTCAGGAACAGCAGTGGCGAATGCAATATCTTGTCAAGGAAGATCCTTCAGTTCAGCGTGCTCTACAGCTCTTCCGCGACGGAGCGGCCTTCCCAAAGCTGGATAAGGACAAGAAAATGTCGAGGGCTGAGTTCTCGAACAAGTTCGGCATGACCAACGTACACCACACGAACGGCTTCCACTATATCACTATTCTTTCCTAATACAATAATTCATTATTCCCCGTGGCAAGAAAAAGGAAACCATTGCCCCGAATTGAGGGCGTCAAGATACAAAGCATAGCAGCTGAAGGTAAGTCCATTGTCAGAATCGATGACTTGGTCGTATTCGTGCCGTTCGTCATTCCCGGGGATGTTGTGGACTTGCAGCTTACGAAAAAGAAACACTCTTATGCCGAGGCTGAAGCGGTTCGGTTGGTCGAGCCTTCGCCTGACCGCATAGCACCTGTTTGTCCTCACTTCGGAGTCTGTGGTGGCTGCAAATGGCAGATGCTGCCTTACGAGTTGCAGCTGGCAGCAAAGCAACAACAGGTGATGGACGCGCTGACACGAATAGGTAAGGTTGAACTTCCTGCCTGCTCACCGATACTTGGCTCTAAGCAGACGCTTGAGTATCGCAACAAACTTGAGTTCGGATTCGCCAATCGTCGCTGGCTGACAAAGGAGCAAATACTCTCAGGAGAGCAGTTTGAACGGCAGGAAAGCGTAGGCTATCATGCCAACGGCACTTTCGATAAGATTCTGCCTATCGAGGAATGCCACCTCATGTCGCCTGTAAACGACCGTTTGCGCCTGGCAATCCGCGATTATGCCTATGCTCACGACCTCACGTTCTTTGATGCTCGCGAGCACACAGGACTGCTTCGTGGCATGATGATCCGCCTGTCAAACACAGGTGGTCTGATGCTCCTCATGCAATTCTGTATAGCAACACCCGAGGAGCAGGAGCAGGCCGAAGCACTGTTAGCTTTCATCAGAGACAGTTTCCCCGAAATCACCTCACTGCTTTACGTCAATAATCAGAAGTTCAACGACACCTTCTCAGACCTGCCCGTCTATGTCTTTTCAGGCGACGACCACATATTCCTCGAGATGGAAGGCCTGCGGTTTAAGGTCGGCCCGAAGAGTTTTTACCAGACTAATACCGAGCAGGCATATGAATTATACAAGGTGGCAAGAGAGTTCGCATTTGGACCGGTTGATGGTCAAGATAGTCTCTCATCACAAGGTGATTTAGAGGGACCTTTGGTCTACGATCTCTACACAGGCACCGGCACCATTGCTAACTTCGTAGCTCGTCAGGCTCGTCAGGTTATAGGTATAGAATATGTGCCCGAAGCTATCGAGGACGCCAAGGTCAACAGCCAGATCAACGGTATTACCAATACGTTGTTCTATGCAGGCGACATGAAAGACATTCTCACCAACGACTTTATCAGTCGCCATGGACGCCCTGACATTATTATCACTGACCCGCCCCGTGCCGGCATGCACGCTGATGTAGTCAACGTCATCCTCAATGCCGAGCCAAAGCGAATAGTTTATGTCAGTTGTAATCCTGCCACCCAGGCTCGCGATCTTTCGCTGCTTGACGTGGGTTATCGTGTAGCCCGCATCCAGCCAGTCGACATGTTCCCGCATACTCAGCATGTCGAAAACGTTGTGTTGCTCGAAAGAAGATAACTGACCGAGCGTTTCGATAGGCAACATTGCTTCTCTCGTAGTCTTAAACCGGTTGACACACTAAAAACCGCCATGCGCAAAATAATTGTCCTTTTTGTCTTCTTTTGCTTCCAGCATCTTAACGCTCAAGACCTTGCCACTCGTCTTGCAGCTAGCGATTATCGTCTGTCTTATGACGATACGCGGACGCTTGCCGTGGATGTTCATGCGCTTGCGTTCTTCAAGGATAATGAGTTTGGCGGCGATCAGGCAACTGGCTACACGCTTCCGGGATTTTGGCTACAGCCGCGTCTGACCTATCAGCCCTTGGATGCCGTCCGCCTGGAAGCTGGCCTACATGCCATAGTCTTCAACGGAGCCAACAAATATCCTTGTTACGCTTACCACGATATCTCTCTTTGGAAAGGAGCTCAGTACCAACGTGGCGCTCACGTTCTGCCATTCTTCAGAGCCCAGGCTCAGTTGCGGCGGCTCAATTTTGTCTTAGGTGATATCTACGGCGGAGCAAACCACGGCCTTGTGGAGCCTCTGATGAATCATGAAGTCAACCTCACCCAAGACCCTGAGATGGGTTTCCAACTTCTTGCAGACCTCCCTCGTTATCACTTTGATGCTTGGATCAATTGGCAGAGTTTCATCTTCCGCGAGGACAACCATCAGGAAGCCTTCACCGTAGGTCTCTCGCAGCGAATAGGCCTGTTCTCCACGGCTTCTCGCAAAGCTGAATCACAAGGCTCGCTGCGTTCAGCAGCCTCTTATGTGTCTCCTTTTGCTTCTTTGTCTCAAACTGCAGCCCCCTCCATTTCACTTTACATTCCCATAGACATTCTGATTCAACATCGAGGAGGTGAGATAGACAATACGGATATGGGCGCGCAGACTATTGACAATGCGGCCATCGGCTTAGGCCTTCGCTGGAATAACAAAGGAAGGATTTTCAATGGATTGACAGCTGAGGCATTGGCTCTTGGCTGTTTGCAACAATCAGGTAATCTATGGCCTTTCGACAATGGCTTAGGCGCCTCTGTTAGCCTTAGTGCCGATTTCCTGCGTCAGCTTCGTATCTTCGCTACCACAGTCTACGGAAAGGACTTCTGTCCCATCTACGGTGCTCCGTTCTTCTCTACTTATTCCACTAAGACTGGTGGTAGTTTCGAACATATTCTTACTTCTCACGTTGGTGCAGAATGGAGCCATACCTTTGCTCGTGACTACGTTCTTGGTGCTAAGGTTGACACTTATCTCTGCTCAACTGGCGAAGAAACAATTCCCGCAGAAGCCACAACTATTGAGCACGGCGGCTCTCCGTCAGGCCTTGTCACTCGTCCTTCTGCTTTTAAGAACAATTTCTCCTTTGGCGTCTTCTTCCGCTGTAGTCCTCGCTTCGAGTTGAAACGGTTCAAGCGATGAAGTTCACCTCTGGTTCGATGCGGATGCCAAAACGTGCTTCCACATCTTCTTGAATACGCTCGCACAACGCTGCTATATCTTTACCCGTAGCCCCGCCGCGGTTGACAAGCACCAGTGCCTGCCGTTCGTAAACGCCTGCTTTTCCCAGTGTCTTGCCCTTCCATCCGCATTGCTCAATCATCCAGCCTGCAGGAATCTTTACGTAATCCTTATCTACTTCATAATGAGGTATATTCGGATTTTCGTTCAACAATTGCTTGAAGGTTGCCTGTGGTACAATGGAATTGGTGAAGAAGCTTCCTGCGTTGCCCAGTTCCGACGGCTCGGGCAGCTTGGCTCTGCGTATTTCAATAATCGTCTGGCGTAGTTGCTCGGGTGTGAGGTTCGTCTCGTCAATGTTCCGATCTTCTAATGCCTTGCGAATGCCGCCATAGTCCAACTTGGGGCGGAAACTATGAGAAAGCTTGAAATGGACATGAGTAACGGCGTATCGTCCTTTTAACTCATGCTTGAAAGCGCTGTCGCGATAGCCGTAGCGGCACTCCTCAGCCGTGAAATGACGGATCTCGCCCGTCTGCAAGTCCACGGTATCCACGAAAATGATAAAGTCCTTAGCTTCAGAACCGTAGGCTCCTATGTTTTGCACAGCCGAAGCACCAACCGTTCCAGGAATGAGCGACAGGTTCTCGAGGCCATACCAATGACTGTCGACGGCGTATTGTACCCAATCATCCCACACTATACCTGCCGTAACACAGACGTACACGTTGTCGCCCTCGTCGGCCGTCACTTGAATCTTCCTCATGTTTGAACGAAGTATCGTTCCGTGGAAATCATCTATGAAAAGCAGGTTTGAGCCGCCGCCGATATGGAGTAGGGGAGAACTGTCGGCAGAAGCGTTGCGCTGATGCACAAAAGATTGTAATTCCTCTACGCTTTCGTATTCTACCATACGGTCGGCTGTAGCTTCAATGCCGAAGGTGTTGTATGTTGCCAATTGGCAGTTGTCCTGAATCTTCATCCTATGTTTTTGTCAATTATTCAATTTTCATAATCCGTCAGTTGCCATCGTCCGCTTATGTCACGATGGAATATCAGGATGCTTTGCAAGCCGTTGGCAAGGCCGCGCATCTGAACTACCATACGGTTTGGGTTGGGGTATGTCTGACCGAAATTGATATTAGTAATCACGTCTTGAGGTATCTCTGGCGCAAACTCAAACCATTGGTCGGTATCAATAGTTCCGGAAATAGCCTCATACTCTGAATCCTCGTCTATGGTAGTGTAGTTCAGCGGATTACGTACATGCTGACGTTGGTAAACCGAATCGGTGGCAAACTGGCGATAGAAATCGAAGAAACCTTCCATATCGGTGTGCTCAAACGGGATATCGTAAATCTCAGTGAGCATCCATTGACCGTTCAGGCTGTCGCGCTCGAAAGAATAAGCGTTGACAGTTCGGCTATGAAGATAGATTTGTTCCACGCGTGCTGCAACGACATTTGAATCCTCAGCTAACGACATTTGTTGACGTGAGTTCCAAAGCACCGTGCAAAAGTCTTGCCCGAGAAACATCGAATGATGGCGCCAGTCAGCACGTTCTATGGTGTGCTCTTCGCCATTTGAATCCATAGAACTTAATGGAAAGCGCACACGGGCTCGTTGCAGGCGAGCACTTTGGTCAAACTTGAAAACGAAATCGTTGAACAATTCATCCTCTACCACCGCCAAAGGTTCAGTAATGGGTTCATTGTCAAGAGCAAAAGTGTCTTCAGATTGGAGAATGGAATCTATAGTGGCAGAATCCTCGGCAGCTTCGTAGGCATCAGCGTGATTTGTTGTAGCTTGTCCGCCACAACCATTCAAACTAATGTTCACGAGAGCACAGAACATAACGACTGCAAAAACAGTCCATTTCCCTTTCATTTCCGCTTTCTTTTGCTTCCTTTTTGCTATTTTCATGCAAAAGTAAGCTTTTATTTTCATTCCACGCACACTTTTTCCCAAGAATTGTGTATCTTTGCGCAGTTTTTTGAAGATATATCAATACATCACTATAAACTATGCTCGAAAAAATCAAGCAATTGCTCGAAGAAGTGCAGGCCCTCACTGCCGCAACACCTGAGGAGGCCGAAGCCCTTCGCATCAAGTATCTCAGTAAAAAAGGAGAAATCAGCAAGCTCATGGACGACTTCCGTTCCGTGCCGGCTGAGATGAAAAAAGAAGTGGGTATGCGCGTCAATGAACTCAAGAATTGCGCCATGGAGCGCATCAATGAGCTCAAGGCCGCTGCCGCAGCGCAGGAAACGGTCGCTGACGACCTTGACCTCACACGCACAGCTTATCCCATTCCTTTGGGCACGCGTCATCCGCTGACCATCGTTAAGAACGAAATCGTCGATATCTTCTCGCGCCTGGGCTTCACCCTCGCCGAAGGACCGGAAGTGGAGGACGACTGGCACGTCTATAGCTCCATGAACTTTGCCGACGATCATCCAGCACGCGACATGCAGGACACTTTCTTCGTTGAGGCTCACCCCGACATCATCCTCCGTTCGCACACTTCCAGCGTGCAGGCTCGCGTCATGGAGCGCACTCAGCCGCCCATCCGTGTCATCTGCCCGGGCCGCGTCTATCGCAACGAAGCCGTCAGTGCCCGTGCCCACTGCTTCTTCCATCAGGTGGAAGGCCTCTATGTGGACAAGAACGTTTCGTTCAAGGATTTGAAGCAAGTGCTGCTGCTCTTTGCGCAGGAGATGTTCGGTCCCGACACGCATATTCGCCTGCGTCCCAGCTACTTCCCCTTCACAGAACCTTCAGCCGAGATGGACGTCAGTTGCACCATTTGTGGCGGCAAGGGATGCTCGATGTGTAAGGGTTCCGGTTGGCTCGAGATCCTCGGCTGCGGCATGGTAGATCCTGCTGTCCTTGAGGCTAATGGCATCGATAGCACCATTTATACCGGCTACGCCTTCGGTATGGGCATTGAGCGCATCGCCAACCTCAAATACCAGGTCAAGGACCTCCGTCTCTTCTCCGAGAATGATGTCCGCTTCCTCGAGGAGTTCACGGCAGCGAACTAACAGACCCACCCCCCGCCCTCCCTGTAAGGGAGGGAGTGGTTACCTAACAAGAATTGACATCCATTCTATTATGGCTAATCATTCCAATATCAATAGTGACCACTCCCTCCCTCACAGGGAGGGCGGGGGGTGGGTCTCTGGGGGGCGGGCCTCCGGGGGGAGGGTCTTCTCTATCCTCTCTCTCTTCAATGCTTCCCTCGCCTTTGGCGACCGCCAGCTTTTCAGCAAACTCGACCTTACCGTAGAGTCGGGCCAGCTAGTTGGCATCACAGGCGAGAGCGGTTGTGGCAAAACATCTTTGCTGCGTGCAGTGCTCGGCTTTGTGCCCCTGACGGCTGGCACTATTGAGGTATGCGGTCTTCCTTTGGATGCCCATCACATTCACGCTATCCGTCAGCAGACCGCTTATGTGCCTCAGGAGTTGCAACCGCCAGCCTCCACAGGGTTGGACCTCGTCAAGCTCACCCACGAACTCACGGCCAATCTGCCTCATGCCAAGCGTGAGGCGTGTGAGGCTTTGATGTCCTCGTTGGGACTCGACCTTTCGTTGCTTGAACTCTCCGCGGCCAAGCTCTCAGGTGGTCAGCGTCAGCGCCTTCTTCTGTCAGCTGCGCTCTCGCTGCCCAAGCCCCTCTTGCTTCTTGACGAGCCCACCTCTGCCCTTGATGAGGACAGCACCCAACGTGTCGGCCTCGCCCTGTTGCATGCCTGCCACGATGAACACCGTGCCGCCCTCGTCGTCTCCCACGACCCCGTCCTCCTCGCCTTTTGTGACCTGGTCATTCAGCTATGATCATTTTCCATTAAACATTGTCCATTCTACATTAATATGAAAGCCGCTCTCATCCAACAAGCCTGCACACCGTCTGCAGAAGACAACCGCGCCCGCCTCGCATCTTCCATAGCCGACGTCGCGTCGCGTGGTGCCGAGCTCGTTGTGCTTCAGGAACTCCACAACACGCCCTATTTCTGTCAGGTGGAATCTGTCGATAATTTCGACCTTGCCGAACCCATTCCAGGTCCTTCCACTGACTTCTTCGGCGCGCTTGCAGCCAAGCACAATGTCGTCCTCGTCACCAGTCTCTTCGAGCGTCGTGCACCTGGACTTTACCACAATACCGCCGTTGTCTTCGAGCGCGACGGCAGCATAGCCGGCGTCCATCGTAAGATGCACATCCCCGATGATCCTGCCTACTACGAGAAGTTCTACTTCACCCCTGGCGACCTCGGTTTCCATCCCATCAAAACTTCCGTGGGCAACCTCGGCGTACAGGTCTGCTGGGATCAGTGGTATCCCGAAGGTGCCCGCCTGATGGCTCTTGCAGGTGCCGATATCCTCATCTATCCAACGGCTATAGGCTACGAGAGCAGCGACACGCCCGAGGAACAAGCGCGTCAGCGCCAAGCCTGGCAACTCGTGCAGCGAGGTCACGCGGTGGCTAACGGCCTCCCTCTCATCGCTGTCAACCGTGTCGGCCATGAACCCGATCCCAGCGGACAAACCAACGGCATCCAATTCTGGGGCACCAGCTTTGTGGCTGGCCCCCAAGGCGAGCTCCTCGCTGAGGCCTCACAAACGGAGCCAGAGAATCTCATCGTTGACATCGATCTCCATCGTTCCGAGCAAGTCCGCCGTTGGTGGCCCTTCCTCCGCGACCGCCGCATCGATGCCTACAACGACCTCACCCGCCGCTTCCGCGACTAACCCTTCCCTCCGCTCCCATCTCCCCTCCGCGAGTCATCCCTCCCTCCGCTCCCTCTCCCTTTCGCGGGTCTTCCCTCCCTCTGCTCCTATCCGCGAGTCGTCCCGTCTTTTATGTTGCCGTTTTACGGCAACCTTCCTTCCCTCTCGTTTCTTCCCTCTCATGGCTATCCACTTCACCCCTTCCACCTCATCGATTAGCGACCTCACCCTTCACCTCAAGCTTGCTCATCAAGCAGGCCCCGAGCAGACCGAGATTCGCACCACCTTCTTCCCCGCCGAGTGGCACCCGCAGAGCGGTGTGCAGCTTACGTGGCCTCATGCCGCCACCGACTGGGCCCCCCTCCTTGCCGAGGTGGACAAGTGTTTCGTCAGCATTGCCCTTGAGATCCTGGTTCGCAACGAGTTGCTCCTCATCGTCACCCCTGAGCCCGACCGCATCGAGGCTCTCCTCCGCGAGCGTATCCCTTCGCGCCTCCTGCCTCAAGTCCGCTATTTCGAGTGCCCTACGAATGACACTTGGGCGCGTGACCATGCCTTCCTTACCCTTCTTACCGAAGCTGGTCCACGTCTCCTCGATTTCCGTTTTAACGGCTGGGGTAACAAGTTCCCTTCCGATCTCGATAATGCCATCAACCAGAGGCTCATCAATCATCAATCACCAATCATTCAAGGAAGTTATGAGCCCCATCTTGACTTTGTCTTCGAAGGCGGCAGCATAGAGAGCGACGGCAAAGGTACGCTGCTGACAACCAGCGAGTGCCTCCTCTCGCCCAACCGCAACCCCGACCTCACGCGCGACCAGATCGAGGAACGTCTGCTGCGCTATTTCCATGCCGACCGCGTCCTTTGGCTCGACCACGGCTACCTCGCCGGTGACGACACCGACAGTCACATCGACACCCTCGCCCGCTTCTGCCCCAACAACACGATTGCCTACGTCCGTTGCACAGACCCAGCCGATGAGCACTACGAAGCCCTCGCCGCCATGGAAGCGCAACTGAAAAGCTTTCTCCCCCTTGGGGGAGGTCAGGAGGGGGCTCTTCTTCCTCTCCCTATGCCATCTCCTATCTTCGACCCCGACGATGGTCACCGTCTGCCTGCCACCTACGCCAATTTCCTCGTCATCAATAATGCCGTCCTCCTTCCCACCTATGGTCAGCCCGAGAATGATGATCTCGCTCGTAGCCAGCTGCAGAAAGCCTTCCCTAAGTACGACATTGTGCCCATCGATTGCCGTGTGCTCATTCGCCAGCACGGCTCCCTTCATTGTTCCACGATGCAATACCCTGTAGGCGTTTTGTCATAGCCATTTTCATTCTCAGTCCCGAAACCCTCGTTTCGGCAAGCTGACTGTCCATTTCCGGACATTTAACTGTCCGAAAATGGACAGTTCTTTTTGAGGCGTGTGCTCATTATCAATGCATTGCAATATTGGCATTGTTCTTGCTTATATTGAGGTGTAAATAAATCAAAAGATAATGAAGCATCATTCCTATCACATCACACATCTGATTTCCTGCCTCTTGCTGCTAAGCCTGATGTTCCCGCTTAGGGCTGAGGCTGCTGACGAGGTGATGCAGCTCACTTTGGCTGAGTGCATCGCTATGGCACGACGACAGAGCGTGGATGCTGCCGTAGCCCTCGGTGAGTTGAAGGCAGCCTACTGGCAATGGCGAAGCTACCGTGCCGACCTGTTGCCCGAGGTCTCTTTTTCAGCCACGGTGCCGAGCTATAACAAACGCTATACCTCGTATCAGCAGGCCGACGGCGGACTCTCCTTCGTGCGCAACGATTACATCGGTCTCAGCGGTTCGCTCTTCGTGACGCAAAAGATCTGGCCCACGGGCGGCACGCTCTCTGTGGAATCTTCGCTCGATTTCCTCCATCAGTCAGGAGGGGGAGGCGGGAGCAATCAACTGATGAGTCTTCCCGTCGCCGTCACACTCTCCCAGCCACTCTTCGGCGTGAATCATGTGAAATGGAATCGTCGCATTGAGCCGTTGCGCTACCGCGAGGCCAAGGCACGTTTCCTTACCGAGACGGAGCAGGTGGCGATGCAGGCCATCAATCTCTTTTTCAATCTTTTGCTGGCGGGCGAGCAGGTGGGCATTGCTGAACAGAACCTGCAGACGGCAGAAAAACTCTACGAGGTGGCACAAGCCAAGCGCAAGATGGGCACCATCAGCGAGAATGATGTCCTGCAGATGCGGCTGAACACGCTTTCGGCTCGAAGCTCCCTGACAGATGCCGAAAGCGTGCGCCAGGCGCGGCAGTTCGCCCTCCGCTCGTTCCTTAATGTGGAGGCAGACATCGAGCCCGTCATCCCCTCAGCCAGTATGTCCGGCGCCTCCTCTGATATCGCCTCCTCAAGTAGTGTGTTCGGCGGTTTTCCCGCCGAATCCTTCCGCCTCGACTACGAAGAAGTCCTCCGACATGCCTTGGAGAATAATGCCTTTGCTACCACCATGCGCCGGCGACAGCTCGAGGCCGACTACTCGGTGGCCTCTGCCCGTGCAGCCCGTCAGAGCATCAACCTCTATGCACAGTTGGGATATACTGGCACAGGCACAACAGTGGGCGGAGCCTATCGCGACCTACTGAGCAAGGAAGTGATACAGGTCGGATTCTCTATACCAATCCTCGATTGGGGCAAACGCAAAGGGCAGCGCCGCATGGCCGAAAGCAATCGCGAAATCGTTCAGGGACAGTTGCGCCAGCAGGCACAGGAGTTTCGCCAGAACATCTTTGTCCTGACGGAGCAATTCAACAATCAGGCTGAGCAGCTGCGCATCGCCTGTGAGGCTGATACCATCGCACGACGACGCTACAACACGAACGTAGAGACATTCAAGATCGGAAGTATTTCAACCTTGGAGCTCTCCGATGCACAGACGGCTAAGGACGAGGCGCGCCGTAACCGCATCCTGCAGCTCTTCAACTATTGGTATTACTATTATCAGCTTCGCAGCATCGCCCTCTGGGACTTCATGAAAGGAGAGGCGATTGATGCGGAGTTCGAGAAGATTATAAAATAAAAAAGATGATGAAAGCAGATAATCAGACCATGGACAGACAGATTCCTGTCAACGTCCAACGCAAAAGGAAACTGGTCCGTGCCAGCAAGTGGTTGGCAGGTTGTATTGTTGTATTGGCTGGCGGGGCTTGGTTGGGTTCGCAGATGATGACGTCGGTGGACCGCAAGGCGTTGGTAGTTTCCACTGTTGACCGTGGCACCATCGAAGTGAGCGTCACGGCCACAGGGCGAATCGTGCCCGCCTTCGAGGAAGTGATAACCTCGCCCATCAGTTCACGCATCCTGGAGGTTTATGCCCAAAGCGGCGACAGCGTGGACGTAGGTACTCCGCTATTGCGACTGGACTTGCAATCGACCGAGATGGAGCTGGCTAAATCGTTGGACGAACGCGAGATACGCCATCAGCAGATGGAGCAGTTGCGGGCAAACATCGAGACACAGCTTTCCGACCGCCGCATGCAAATCGAGGTGGAGGAGATGAAACTCTCGCAGCTGGAAGCCCAACTACGCAACGAGCTCTACCTCGACAGCCTCGGCTCAGGCACTCGCGACCGCGTACGCCAAGCCGAAACGACCTTACGGACAGCTCAGTTGCAACTCCAGCAGCTGCGACAGCAGTACGACAACGAGGTGCGGGTGAAGAAGGCTGACCTCCGGATGCAGCAGCTGCAGAACGGCATCTTTGAGAAAGGTCTTGCCGAAAAGCAACGCACGTTGACCGAGGCGGCCATCTGTTCGCCACGACGTGCAACCCTGACTTACATCGCCACTGAAATCGGTGCCACCGTAGGGGCGGGACAGAAGCTGGCCATCGTCAGCGACCTGAGCCACTTCAAAGCGGAATGTGAAATATCTGACACCTATAGCGACCGAGTCCTCGTGGGCGGCGAAGCCCTTCTACGAGTGGGCAAGGAACGCTTGCCGGCAACCATCGCTACCGTTACGCCCCTCAGTCAGAGCGGTGCCATCACTTTCACTGTCCAACCACAGAATCCCAGTCACCCACGTCTGCGCTCGGGCCTAAAGACAGAGGTCTATGTCATCACCAGCATTCGCGATGATGTTCTCCGCATCCGCAACGGCTCGTTCTACGCAGGCCCGGGAAAGTACACCTTATTTATATTTAAGGATGATTGCACCCTCGTTCCGCGTGAAGTGCAGCTTGGCGAATGCAACTACGACTACATCGAAGTCGTCAGTGGACTCAGCGAGGGCGAGGAACTTGTAGTCAGCGATATGACGAAATACAAAGGGAAGGAAAAGTTGAGGGTGAGAAGTGAAAAGTGAAAAACGACGGACGAGACGTTAAAGTAAATGAAATTGTAAATCGTTAATTGTTAAATCCGTGAATAACTACTACCTTTGCTCTCGCAATCATATAATCATTAAACTTTAAACTGCGGCGAAGCCACTCCCTATGATATTAGTTGTAGATGATGATAAAGCCATCCGCCTCTCGCTGAAGCTCATCCTCGAGCGCAACGAGTACGTTGTGGTGCTGGCCGAGAACCCTAAGGCCGCTATTGATATCGTGCGTAGTCATCCGGAAGTGGAATTAGTTCTGATGGATATGAACTACGACTATTCCACTACCGGCGACGAAGGCCTCACCCTGCTCAAGCAGGTCAAGGTCTTTCGTCCCGATCTCCCCTGCATCCTCATGACCGCTTGGGGCACCATCGACCTTGCCGTGCAAGGGATGCGCGCCGGTGCATTCGACTTCATCACCAAGCCTTGGGACAATGGTGTGTTGCTTGATAGGATTGAGACGGCGAGGACCCTCTCCCCGCTCCCCCGTGAAGGGGGAGAACCTCGCTCCGCTCGAAAGTCCCAAAACAGGAAGATGGCTCTCCCCCCCACGGGGGGAGCGGGGAGAGGGGCCTTCCTCCCCTCCCTCGCCTCCGTTTATTCCACCATCTCACGCATCGCCCCCACCAATGCGCCCGTTCTCATCACGGGCGAGAGCGGCACGGGCAAGGAACTCATTGCCGAGGCCATTCATCGCCAGAGTCGTCGTGCCGAAGGTCCCTTCGTGAAGGTGAACCTCGGTGGTATATCACAGTCGTTGTTCGAGAGCGAGATGTTTGGGCACAAGAAAGGAGCCTTCACCGATGCGAAAGAGGATAGGGTAGGGCGCTTCGAACTTGCAAAAGGAGGCACCATCTTCCTCGACGAAATCGGAGAGCTTGACCTTGCCAGCCAGGTGAAGCTGTTGCGCGTGCTTCAAGACCAGACCTACGAGGTGTTGGGCGACAGCCACACACGTCGCACCGATGTCCGTGTCATCTGTGCCACCAATGCGGACCTCCCATCCATGGTGGAGGAGCACACCTTCCGCGAAGACCTCTTCTACCGCATCAACCTCATCAGCCTACATCTGCCGCCCCTACGTGAACGCCGTGAGGACATCCCCCTCCTCGTGGACTTCTTCATCCATCAGTCCCACTCTTTAAATACCACTCCCTCCGTCACCCCCGACGCCCTTTCCTACCTCCAGTCCCTCCCTTTCCCGGGAAATATCCGCGAATTGAAGAACCTGGTGGAGAGGACTGTGCTGATGGCGGATCCCCTCCCCGCTTCCACTGGTGGAGAGTGGCTACTTACTGCTGCTGATTTTCAAGCTTCAGCTTCCACCTCATCTGCCTTTTCAGATTATGCACACTCGCTTTTATGTGGAAATCCATCTTTAGAACATACCACTCTCCCCCTGCAGGGGGAGCGGGGAGGGGGTCTTCTTGAAGAACTCGAGCGTGCCGCCATTGCCGCCTCCATACAGAAGCACGCGGGTAATCTCTCCCTCGTGGCCAAGGAGCTCGGCATCAGCCGCGGCGCCCTCTACCGCAAAATCGAGAAGCACGGCCTATGAAGTTGAAATATTCTTTTTTGATTCTTGTGGTTGGTATCCTCCTATTGGCGGGTATTGCCTTGTTCGCCACTTTCCAGAGTCACCCTACGCTGTTCTACATTTCTGAGTGCTTCATCGTGCTGTTGTTCTTCTACCTTCTGTATTTCTATCGCAAGACGCTGCAGCCCTACGACACGCTCATCGGAGGAATGGAACTGGTGCGCGACCTGGACCTCACCACACGTCTGGCTCCCTCTGGGCAGTATGAGTCCGACATCATCATCCGCACCTTCAACGACCTGCTCACCCGCCTGCGTAGTGAACACCTCAGTCTTGAAGAACAATACACCTTCCTCAGCCTTCTCATCGAAGCTTCACCCATGGGCGTCGTGCAATGCGACCTAGAAGGCAATATCACATCTATGAATCCTGCGGCCAAGCAGATGATTACGCCCGCTATTTCAGAAGCTATGCAGCGCCTGCCCCTCGGCAGCGAGACCACCGTGCGGCTCACCAGCGAACCTGGCGTCTATCGCATCAGTCATCTCTCGTTCCTCGACCGCGGCTGCCAGCATCCCTTCTATCTCATTGAGTCCCTTACCTCCGAGGTCAGATTGGCAGAGAAAGCAGCCTATGAGCGTGTCATCCGAATGATAGCCCACGAGGTCAACAATAGTGTGGCGGGAATCGTTGGGTTAATGGAGGAGGTCCCTCTCCGCGACCGTTTGCTCGCCATGTCCTCCTTTGTTACTCGCTTTGCAGAAGTCGTCAAGATTCCCGCGCCGCAGCTACAGTTCTGTGACCTCAGCGAGGAGGTAGAGGCCTGCCGCCCCTTCCTCGAGAATCTCTGCCTTGCGGCCAACGTCCGTCTCGACTTTCATCTTACCGACGAAGCCATCCCCGTTCGCCTCGACCCCGTCCTTTTCCAGCAAGTGCTGGTGAATATAGTAAAGAACTCTATTGAAAGCATAACAGCGGCCCCCCATACAGCCCCCGAGGGGGCCTCTATACTTTTGGAGGAAGCTTTCAAGGGTGCCGTCTCCCCCTCGGGGGACGAAAGAGGGGCCACCCTTACCATCACCGACAACGGACGTGGCATCTCCCCCGAAGCAGCACAGCATCTCTTCACTCCTTTCTTTTCTACTAAGCCACAAGGTCAAGGTCTCGGTCTCCTGCTCATCCGTGATATCCTCACCGCTCACGGCTGTACCTTCACCCTGCAGACCGACCCCTCCGACCACCTCACCCGCTTCACCATCCTTTTCCCTGTCTCCAAGCCCTGATTGTCCATTTCCGAACACTCCGATTGTCCAGAAATGGACAATTGTTTTTTAAGCCGATGTTCAGAATCAATGAGTTATGCGTTTGGCACGGAAATTGCAAGGAAATGGGTGAATATTCATTTGTATAATTCGTTATAGAAAGATGAAAGTATTTATGTACATCCGTCAGGCCTTGGCTATGATGCGCGAGGAGAAACTCTTTTCCGGTATCTACATCGCAGGAACTACGATGGCGTTAGCCTTCACGATGGTGATGGCGGTGGTCTATTACATCAAGCTCGCTCCCATCTACCCCGAGGTGAACCGCGCACGAACGGTCTATTTCGAGGGCATTTACATCGAGGCCGAGAACGGCGGGATGGGAAAGATGGGCTTTAGCCCGAAGGCGTTCGAGGAGTGGTTCGCAGCCAGCCCGAACATCGAGTACTGCGCCCCCACGCTGCTCGCCGCTGGCACGGGAAAGTCTGAAAGCCGCAGCCACGAATATGCTAAGTTCGACAATGAGTACTTCGACGTCGTCAGGAATTGGACCAACGCCGACTTCTTCAAGATCTACGAGTACGACTTCGTGAGCGGACGGCCCTTCACGAAACAAGAAGTGGATGGGCATGAGTCAGTCTGTGTCATCTCCGATGCGCTGGCTGAGCGGCTGTTCGGCAAGGGCGTGGACGCCGTGGGGCAAATGGTCGGCTTGGAAAACTTCAATGAGGCGCGTGTGGTGGGCGTGGTGCGCAGCGGCAGTCAGCTCACGCCCGACAGCTATGCCGATTTCATCGTACCCTATAACCTCGTGGATTTCTGTGGCGGCTCGCCTTACCAAGGCATATTCTCCATCGTGGCTACAGTGAAAGACAACGAGCACTTACAAGCGCTGAAGTCTGAACTCGATGGAGTGGCGGCACGTATTCAGCAAACGAATCCCGACATCTGCTCGAATTTCGGTTTCGGCGAAGGAGTGAAAATGAAGATGGTACTGACAAGGAATATGGCGACGCACCCGATGCACGTGCTGCGCGCAGAGAACCGCGATGGCGAGTTCGAGGTGCCTTCGGGTTGGCTGCTCTTTCGGCACTACGCGGGCATCCTCTTCGTGTTGCTCTTCGTACCGGCGTTGAACCTCTGCGGCATTGTGGCGGGACGAATGGAGCGACGGTCGGCAGAGATGGCTGTGCGCAAGACCTTCGGAGCACGTCGCAGCACGCTCTTACATCAGGTGGTGTGGGAGAATCTGGTGATGACAACCATCGGAGGCATCATCGGACTTGTACTCGCTTGGCTGGCCATCTATGGTTTCCGCCGTGAAATTCTCGGTATGTTCTTCGATAACAGCACCCTCAGCTCAGCACCCCTCGTCTCGGGTGAGATGCTCTTTGCTCCCGCACTCTTCCTCGGCGCCTTTGCAGCCATCCTCCTCCTCAACCTCCTCGCCGCCGTCGTGCCTGCGTGGTGGTGCTTGCGTAAACCTATTGTCCAATCAATGATGGAAAAACGATGAATATGAAACTAAATATCCTCAATGCCAACGGTTGGCTATTTATCGAGCTCGTCATCATTACCGTCGTTGCCTGGGTGGTCTTCGACCCCGCCGTCGTCAACCTCTACTATCGCAGTCTGCCCCTTGGTTACGACACCAGCCGCCTGCTCTATGGCGAATGTACCGTGAGCCCATCGGAGGAGGCATCGGAAGAGGAGAAGGGCGACCCGTACAACATTACCGAGGAACGGCGGCAGCAGATGACGCGCCAGCTCACGACCGTGGAGGGCGTGGAATCAGCCTATCTCTACGACCAGGACCTTTGGTCTATCGGTCATACCAACGAGACTTATTCCCCATGTCGCCACGAGGCCGATACGCTTTATATGGGCTGGCTCGCTTTCATCCCCGACTCCCACTTCTTCGAGACCTACGGCCTGCAGCCCCTGCCTGGCAGCCCGTCGGCCGAGGAACTCTCGTGCATCAAAAGGTCGGAGCAGAAGGTGGTGCTGACACGTACCAGTGCCATGGCGCTGTTTGGCTCCGCAGATGTGGTGGGGCGTCGCCTCACGTTCTGCTACAACCCAGAGAATGAGGTGACGGTGGCAGGCGTGGTGGAGGACATCCGCAAGTCGTTGGGCTACAACATGCGTTCGCTCATCTTCCAGCCCGAAAACCTGACCACCACCCGCTGCCGCTTCGTCATCCGTCTGAAGCAGGGCGTGGACGCCCGACGCTTCGTGGAGGAGCACGGCCGCGACCTCATCCGCAACGCACGCACCAACTACACCCGTGTCAGCCACCTCATGACCTACGACGACCACCTGCAGCAATTGGAACTCGACGAAGGCCGCACACAGGAGGTGAACCGCAGTCTGGCCCTCGCCCTCTTCTTCCTCGTCAACCTCTGCCTGGCTGTCATCGGCACCGTGTGGCTTCACGCTAAGCGCCGCACAGAGGAGTGCGGCGTCCGCCGCGCCTTCGGAGCCACGAAACTGCGTCTGCTCTGCGAGATGTTACTGCGCAACGCCGCCCTCGCAACCGCCGCTGTTGCCGTCGGGCTCATCATTTACCTGAACTACGCCCACAGCGGTTACTCCACCCTCGAGAACGGCTTCACCTACAACGAAAAGCTCTATGTTCCGCGACTCGTCAACATCCCCTCGGACATGACCTGGCCCGACCACTTTTGGCCCCACTTCCTCGTCGTTTCCGCGTGCGTGTACCTTATTATATTAGTCACCGTCCTCATCGGAACCGCTATACCCGCCCTGCGCATTGTCAATACGAAGGTGACGGATGCGTTGAGGGAAGAGTGAAAAATGAAAGAGTGAAAATGAAATAAACCTATAAGAATGTCGAAGATTTTAATGTATTTGCGTCAGGCCCTCGCTACGATGCGAGAGGAGAAACTGTACTCGGCAATGTATATCGCGGGCACTGCCCTCGCCATTGCCTTCGTGATGCTCATTGCTGAGATCTACTATGTAAAGGTAGCGGATATCGCGCCGGAGGTGAATAGGAGCAAGACTTACTATATGGAATACATGGGCAAGGTGGAACCCATACGGCCAGATGTGTTCCACGACTTGTTTCAGACGATGCAGACGCCTACGTGCATTACCGCTTGGATGATTTTTTGGGTCGCCGATGAGTTCTATATGAAGCTGGCCGATGGCCTGCACGACCGCCAAGTGAACGTAAAGCTGACGGAACCGGGCTTCTTCCGTTTCTTCCAGTTTCGCTTCCTTCAAGGCGCTCCGTTCACGCAGGACGACTTCGATGCCCATCGTCCTGTGGTCGTGGTGACGGAGGAGGTGGCGAAGGATGCAAATGTAGCCGTGGGTCAAACCATCATCATCAACCATCGTCCCTATCGCATCGTTGGCGTGGTACAGACGCCGAGCGTGCTGACAGAAGAATGTGTGGCGGATGTGTGGATCCCTTATACAGCCGAAGGCATTTCAGAAGACTGGGCTGCTGATTTCCATGAGATTCCGTTAAAGGTAAGCTTTGTGGTTCCTTACGGTCAACGCGATGCTTTCATGCAAGAACTGAAGGAAGTGGAAGCGCGCTACAACGCCGTGCATGGCGACAGACCTGTGGATATGCATGCCGAACTCAAATCGCATTACGCCGCCGTCTGGCAAGACCTCGGCTCGGTGTTCAGTGCATGGGGTTCTAACCTGACGTGGTACGTTGCTCCTGCCATCCTGCTCCTGTTGCTGGTGCCTGCGCTGAACCTCAGCGGAATGGTGGCAGCACGTATGCTACGCCGCCTGCCGGAAATGGCGGTGCGCAAAGCCTTTGGTGCCAAGCGGCGCACGCTGCTCTGGCAGGTCATACGTGAGAACCTGACGCTGACACTCATCGGCGGACTCCTGGGGCTGTGTCTCGCCTGGCTGGCGCTCTACGCCTGGCGCGACTGGGTGTTCTACATATTCTCTGGTATCTACGGCCAGTCGCCCGTTGTGCCTATTCTTCGCGGCGAGATGTTCCTTGCCCCTGCCATCTTCCTCATTGCCCTCGTTATCTGCTGTACGTTGAATGTATTGGCAGCAACTTTGCCTGCGTGGCTCAGCCTGCGTAAGCCGATTGTGGAAGGCATGATGAATGAAGAGCAGGGCGAGGGTGGGGGATGGCGCTCGAAGATATGGATAGCTGCAGAACTCATCCTCGTCACCTTCGTCCTCTGGTGGACCTTAGACCCCGTACTCGTCACCTCCTACGTCACGCACCTTCCCCTTGGCTACGACCCCGACCGCCTTGTGAAGTTGGAAGTAGCGCGTTCCGTGACGCGACAAGAGCAGGATAAAGACCTCAACAGATCCATGCAGGAGGCGGAGGTGCTGCTGCAGAAAGCACAGGAGATGGATGGTGTGGAGATGGCCTATACGGCGTACTGCACTCCGATGGGCTTTGGCGTGGTTGTGCCAGGTCGTAGCTATTTCCTTGACGGCGACACCATCACGTGTTGGAACTGGCAATTCAGTCCCGACTCCCGGATGTTTGAAGTCTATGGTTTCCAATCGTTGACGCCCAGTGTACCCACCAACGAACTCACCCACGATTGCGTAGATGGCGAGACCGTTATCATCACTCGTTCCGCCGCCATGGGGCTTTTCGGCACTATCGACGTGGCAGGCAGGAAGATAGGTGGAATGAAGTTTGGCTACAAGGAAGAAACAGGAAATGTAGGATGGATAGAAACGGAATACCCAATCCGTGCCGTGGTGGAAGATATGCGCTACAGCAGTTACGACCGCGACTTCTCCTGTATCTTTGAATGTGACAACGGCTATCTCCCGAACGCACCCATCATCCTGCGGCTGCGCGAGGGCGTGGATGCAGAGCAGTTCATCCAGAGTCATCAGCGGCAGATGGAGACAGACCTGACAATGGAGCATTGCTTCGTGCGCCGTATGCAGTCGAGTCGGGAAGCCACGGCAGAAAGAGACCGACGAACGGGGCCAGACCGATGCGTCCGTCGAAACTCACTCATTGCCGCCTTCTTCGCTTCGAACCTGGCTTTCGGCGTCTTCGGCACCCTGCTTATGTACACGCGGCAGCGTCGCGAGGAGGCGGGCATCCGTCGTGCCTTCGGCGCCACGAAGTGGAGCGTCTTTCTTGGCTTCCTGCGCGAGGCGTGGCTGCTCACCACCGTCAGCGTCGTCATCGGCTGCATCATCTACTTCCAGCTTGCCGCTGCGAGTGGCCTCGGTGACGACTACGGCACTCATAATCCCGCCGTCCACTTCTGGTTCGACAGCTTCGGCACCCACTTCCTCGTCGTCTCCGCATGTGTGTACCTTATTATATTAGGCACCGTGCTCGTGGCCACGGCCATCCCGGCGTGGAGGATAAGCAGGAGTAATATTGTGGAGGCGATAAGGGAGGAATAAAGACCCCCTCCCCGCTCCCCCTCAAGGGGGAGAGTGGTCACCTTCAAGAATTGAAAACAAACTATAAACCAATAAAGTATAAAAGTATGAATACTCAAGTAAATCAAAACGACTCAACAAGAAACCAAACGAGTCAGCCCGCTCAAACGTCCTCTCCCAGTCAATCACATTCCACTCTCCCCCTTGAGGGGGAGCGGGGAGGGGGTCTTGTTATCCGCCTCACTGGCATCAACAAGATCTACCGTACCGACGAAGTGGAGACACAGGCGTTGGAGAATGTGAATCTCGAAGTGCAGAAGGGCGAGTTCCTGAGCATCATGGGACCTTCGGGCTGCGGCAAATCGACGCTGCTCAACATCATGGGACTCTTAGACGAACCCACCAGCGGCGAGATAGAGTTGTGCGGTCAGGTGATAGACCCGAAGATGAGCGACAACCGTCTGGCGGAGATCCGCAACAAGACGCTGGGCTTCGTCTTCCAGAGTTTTCACCTCATCCCGACGCTGAACGTACTGGACAACGTCATGCTGCCCCTCATCTATCGTGGCGTGGGTCGCAGCGAGCGCACGCGTCTGGCCAAGGAAGTCATTGCCCGCGTAGGCCTCTCGCATCGCATGAAGCACCGCCCAACGCAGCTCTCCGGCGGACAATGCCAGCGCGTAGCCATCGCCCGCGCCATCATCGGCAACCCCGAAATACTCCTCGCCGACGAACCCACGGGTAACCTCGACTCGAAGATGGGTGCCGAAATCATGGAACTGCTCCACAAACTGAACCGCGAGGACGGCCGCACCATCGTTATGGTGACGCACAACGAGCAGCAGGCCGCACAGACCGATAGGATTATCAAGTTCTTGGACGGACGGCAGATACAGTAAAAAGACCCCCTCCCCACAGACCCACCCCCCGAACGAGTCCAGCCAGAACACTTAATAGTTCCGTCTTCCTCGCACCCTGTGAGGGAGGGAGTGGTTACCTTCAAGATTTAAAAACATATTAAATGCCAATAAACATAAATGATAATGAATACATCCAGTCAAATACATTCCACTCCCTCCCTTATAGGGAGGGTGAGGGGTGGGTCTGTTTGGGGTCTTCTTTCTCACTCCTTTGCCTTAATCCGTGAGGACAAGCTCTTCTCCGCCATCTACATCGCAGGCACGGCTGTGGCGATTGCGTCCGCAATGGTCATCGCCATCGTGCTAAATATCATGCTGGCGAATATCTACCCCGAGACACACCGCGACCGCACACTCTATGTCACCACCGTCCACTTCAAGGACAGCGAAGCCGGCGGGACTTACCATGGCGGTTGCAGCACCCTCGCCATCGACGAGCTCTTCAGTCGGCTGGAGTGTGTGGAGGTGGCAACCGGCGTATTAACGGGTATGCAGACCATTACGCTGAAAGACTCCCTCACTTCCGACCCATCATTGAAGGACTGCATCTACTGCGACCCTCGCTTCTTCCAGCTCTATGACTTCCACTTCCTCGAAGGGCGTCCGTTCAACGAGCAGGAGTTCCGCAGTCATGAACCGGTGTGCGTCATCACGGAGGCACTGGCCCATAAATTGGGAGCCAGCCTCGGCTCTACGCTGCAAATCTCGAATGCCTTTTTTCGAGTTGTCGGTATTGTAGAAGGAGCCAGCCAGCTCGTTGGGCTCTCATACGCAGAATGCTATACTCCCTACTTCCTTAGTGACGCTGCCAACAGCTATGAAGGTGACTTGAACGTGCGCGTCCTGCTGAAGAAAGGTTTTTCTCGGGAAGACTTCCTCAAAGAAGTGGAGCCGCTGCGCCGCCGCTATGAAGCTACGCAGACCTCTGCCGAAGGCGAACCTGTACATTTCGTGATGGCTGCACACTCGCATTTCTTCGTCCGCCTGAATTTCTTCAACCCAGATGAAGAGTCCGCGACTAATAAGGCGAAGAACCTGATGCCGCCCGCCATTCTGATGCTCATCTTCCTGCTACTGCCAGCCCTGAACCTGACGGGACTCGTCTCGAACCGCATGGAAGCCCGCCTGCCGGAAATGGGCATCCGCAAGGCCTTCGGCGCCAAGCGGCGCACGCTGCTCTTTGAGGTCATCCACGAGAACCTCGTCCTTACACTCTGCGGAGGTCTCGTGGGCTGGTTGCTCTCCTGGCTCTTCCTCATCGCCGTGCGTTACAGTGACTTTGTCCGTGTAACATTCCTGAGGAACTTCTCAACTGTGGATAGCGTCGCCATAGAATTTGATATGTTCTTCACGCCCACGCTCTTCCTCATCGTCTTCCTCTGCTGTGTCGTCCTGAATCTCATGGTCGCCCTTATACCTTCGTGGACCTCGCTCCGCAAACCTATTGTAGAATCGCTAAACCAGAAGAAATGATACTCAAGAACCTCTGGTCCCATCGCCGTCAGAACGGCTGGGTCTTTGCTGAGATTATCCTCATCACCGTCCTCAGTTTCTACTTCATTGACCACTTCGTCGTCACCACCTACGACCGTTATTTCTGTCGTCCCGCCGGGGAGTTCGAGAAGGAGCACTTGTTGGTGGGGCAGACGGGAATAGCCCACCCCCAGCCCCTCCCCAAGGGAGGGGAGCCCCCAGAGGTAGAAAACAACTCAGTAGCGAATACCAGCGGAAACGGATTCCCCTCCCTTGGGGAGGGGTTAGGGGTGGGCCAAGAGGGTCTCTCCTCCCTCTATGCCCTGCGCGACCAGATCCGTGCTCTGCCCGAGGTGCAGCATGCAGGCTTTGCCGGGCTCATCATCGGCCAAGGTACCTACAACATCAGTTCTTATGCTTCCGAGACGGATTCCACGCGCAGGTGCGGAGCCTACATGCAGGGGTTTCTGCTGCATGAACAGTTCTTCGAGACGCAGGGACTGACGCCCATTGAGGGCAGTCCTTCGGCAAAGGAACTCTCCGAGGATTGTCCTTTGGACGGTGTGGTCATCACCCGCAGTCTGGCACAGGCCATCTTCGATACCGACCAAGTTGTGGGGCGCCACATAGTGGAATGGGACTTCAGCGACCGTGCGCTGCAGGAGCAAGGCGGGCCGGTCATCGTCAGCCGCTACACCATCGCGGGCGTCGTGGAGGATTTCCGCTTGCAGCAGAATGATCGCTATGCCTATTCCATTCTGACTCCTGTAATCCAAGAGAATGCAACCCCTCAGATGCTCATCCGACTGAAGCCCGAAGCCGATGCAGAAGCATTCATCAGCCAACTCACAAGTCCCTCTGCTCTTGCACTAAGGCAAGCCGGCAATCGCTTCCTCGTCTCTCTCCAGACCTATAAAGATTGGCAGTCGTCATGGAGTGGCAACAGAGACTACAACCTCACCAACACCCTCCTCGGCATCCTCCTGGCCCTGTTCCTGCTGAACGTCGTCCTCGGCACCCTCGGCACCTTCTGGCTGCAGCTGCGCAAGCGCACGGAGGACATCGGCATCATGCGCAGTTTCGGCGCTAAGCGGCGCGACATCTTCAAGATGATATGGTCGGAAGCAGCCCTGCTCACCCTCGCAGCCTGCATCGTCGGCCAGCTCATCTGGTTCCAGTTCGCCATCAACATGGAGCTCTCCGATGGCCTAAGCATGAGCGGCACGGGACGGGAGCGCAATTGGGTGGAAATCTTCTGGATACACTACCTCGTCATCTGTGTCATCCAGTACCTCATCCTCCTCGCCGTCGTCACCCTCGGCATCCTCGTCCCAGCCTGGCGCGCTTGCCGCAAGCGACCCGTCGAAGCACTACAGCACATGTGAGGAAAATGCAATAGATGACAGGCCTCGTCTGACTGAATCTTTCAGCCGACGAGGCCTGTCTTTTTGGTCGCTGCATCCTAATCGTTCAATCGCTGCATCCTACTTTTCTAATTGCTGCATCATGATTAAGCAATTGCTTCATCATCATCAAGCAATTGCTTCATCATCATCAAGCAATCAACATTCCTTACTTTTTCGGGTCATACATTTGTTCTTACGAGCTGAAACGACTGTTCATAATCGGCTACAGCACAGGCCATAAGAATCAACGAGTCCTGACGTCGGCACCGAATAAACAATAGCCCCGCTACGTCGTGATGGCGTGGCGGGGCTTTGAGCTGATGAGCAGCGGCTTTCCGCTTCAGGGCGAACTTATTGTCCGAGGTCGATGCGTGCGCACCAGCCTCCGTTGCGGACCATGTGGATGGGTAGGGTAGTGGAGCTGCTGACCTGGCTCTCCTGGCGGAGGTAGTCCATAGCCATGATGTGGGCGTTGACGCCGTCGGCGAAGCTGAGCATCTTGTACTGCTTGCCTGCGGGCAGGAAGTCGAGCTTGATGGTGATATCGCGTCCGTTGTTGTTGGTGATGGCTCCGATGAACCACTTGTCGCCTCGGCGCTTGGCGGTGATGCAGTACTGCCCCGCTTCGGCTGCGAGAACGCGCGTTTCATCCCAGTTGACGGGCACGCTGGTGAGGAAGTCGCGGCAGTCGGGCCACTGGTCGTAGCGGCACGGGTTGTCCATCAGCATCTGCAGGTTGCTCTCGAAGAGCACGAAGACGGCCATGTTGAAAGCCTTCGTGCCGACACCGGCGCAGATGGGGCGGTCGCCATGATGGTGCTCGGGCTGGTAGTTGAGCATCGAGCCGGGCGTGTAGTCCATAGGGCCTACGGCGTTACGGATGAAGGGCAGCCACAAGCTGTTGTCGGGCTTGCATTGGCTGTTGAACTCCATGCCGCGCACACCTTCGTAGGTCAGCACGTTGGGGTACTTGTAGTCGAGTCCGCTGGGGTGGAAGGCGCCGTGGAAGTCGATGAAGATGTGGTGCTTGGCGGCTTCACGGGCAGCGCGCTCGTAGAAGTTGACCATCCATTGGTCCTGACGGTCCATGAAGTCAATCTTCACGCCCTTGATGCCCCACTCCTCGAACTTCTCGAAGAGGTCCATGTTATGTTCCACGGTCAGCCACGGCAACCAAACGATGATGCCCACGCCCTTGTCCTTGGCGTAAGCGAGGAGCTCGGGCAGGTGTACATCGGGATTGGTGTGGAAGGGATCACGCGTGTTCAGCGCCCAACCTTCGTCCATGAGAATATAACCCACGCCATTGCGGGCTGCAAAGTCCACGAAGTACTTAAAGGTGTCGAAGTTGATGCCTGCCTTGAACGTGATGTCGGGCCCGTAAGGGATACCGTTGAGCCAGTCCCAGCATGTCTGACCTACCTTGATCCAGCTGACGTCGCCGATGGCGTTGGCAGGAGCCAGGCGCACGGGCATAGTGTTCTCGGGCAGTTGGGTGTCGCTCTGCGTGATGTACATATATCGCCAGGGGAAGGAGCGCGTGCCGGTGGTCTTGGCTACATAGTCGGCCTCCTTGAGAATCTTGTGGCTGCGGTCGCTGCCGTCCTCAAATTCAATGGGTGTTTTAGGCTGTAGGATGGTGAAGGCGTTGTCGCCTGCGGACTTGAGGAAGGTGCCGGGGTAGTCGAAGAGGTCGAACTCCGAGATGAGCACCTTCTGGCGCTCGCCAATGACGAGGATGGGCAGTTCGCTCATCTTGTCGTCGGTCTTCCATTCGTTGCTGGCTACGACGGAGTAAAGCTCCTCGCAGCCTGTCTTGAAACCGCCCGTCTGCTGCAGCACGAGCTTGGCGGGAGCTGCCAGCTGCCACGTGCCGTCCTCGCTCATCACCTCGATGTCGCCCTTCAGGGCTGTGACGAAGCGGTAGGCTACGCCGTCATCATAGACGCGCCATTCCACTTGGTAGCCGCCGCCCATCGTGAGCGTGAGCAGCGTGTAGTTGTTCTCTACCTTATTGAACTTCAAGGGGTGGATGGGCGTGATGGTCTCGCTGACCTTACGCACCTTCTTGCCTTTCAGCACAGGCTTGGCACCCAGGGTGCGATCGCGGAGGGTCATGCCGATGTGGCATTGTTGGAAGAGCGTCTCGCCGTGGCTCTCCACGTCGTAGTAGATGCGGTCGCTGATGGTCACCGTGACCGTGGTCTGTCCGTCGGGACTGCTTGCGCTGACGCGTTTCTGCGCAAATGCGATGGTGGCAACGAAGCCCAGCATCGCCAATAAAAGAACTCGTTTCATAGTGGTATGGTTTTAAAGATTGGTTTTTCTTCTCGAATATCTTCAGCCGTCAGAGAAAGGCACGCTTGAGGATGGCCATGATGATGTCGGCCGGGAAATCCTCGTAGCGCTCCAGTATGCGCTGTGACGAGTGGTTCATGAGCCGCGACAGGTAGTCCTCGAAGTTGGCCACCACCGAGGCGTTATCCTTCGGTTCGGTGGCATAAACCCCTATGCAATGGCCGCGCTTGGGATCGCAGAACGAGGGTTGATAGTTGCGTGAAAACCACCAATAGGTCTCGTAGAAGAGCTTCTGCTGTTTGCCCGTGAGCACAGGCTCGGCCAGGAACAGCACCTGCTCATTGTCGAGGAAGGACGGTGGCTCCTGCCCTGCGGAGCGCAGCCCCAGCACTATCGAATGCTGAGCCCGATAGTAGGACGGAGCCGACAGTATCTTACCCACGAGCGTGTACAGGTCGGAGCGCTTGCCTACTCCGAGTTGGTCCAGCGTTGTCAGGAAGGAGATGGCGTCCGTGGCCGTCCGTGCGGCAGCGATCATCGCTGCTTTCTGTTCCGCATAGCGCACATGTCCGAGGCGGTAGGCCAGCAGGATGGTGTCGATGAACACGTAGTCGGGGGCGGTGGAGCACAACTCATTCATGATATGGGGAGACT